>OLGL01000001.1_pt1 | contig 464941 bp, 421 predicted proteins | sample 1605041 | NCBI WGS metagenome assembly OLGL01 (sample SAMEA3888905, study PRJEB22519) | human gut metagenome | biome: human gut; feature: human-associated habitat; material: faeces | place: Denmark | collected 2010 | reverse complement strand
AAACCATGCTCATAGTCTCGCACAACGAGGGCGATATCTCGACCCTCTGCGACGAGGTTTATGAATTTGACGGCGCGCGGATAAAACGGCGCGAAACCTAAAATGTGATTATTTACTATGCCTATGTCTAATAATGATATTGTTACAGTGCGATTGACTTGACGAATTTTTGGCTATTTTGTACTTAACATTACAGTCACAAAATACTATACTTGATTGCTTATTATAGATCTAAGTAACGATATGGTGAGTTTTAGCTTTATAGAATAGGTGCTAGTGTAGTGCCTATAAAGTAGTAAGTAGTTTATGAATCGAATAATTTAAACTGAGGTTTAGAGCTTTCTGAAGAACTGCTTTCTGATTTTATGTTTCTTAGGATTGTTCTAAACTAAACAAGACCATCGGTTTTACACCGATGGTCTTGATACGTTTATCTTTATATCTTTATTATTTGGTAGGATTGATTAAATTTTTACATTGTTCAGAAGTTATTCTTGCATCAAGCATGACTGTGGCGATAAATTCTCCGCTTTTGTGATCGTATTCCAAGGATAAGTCTCCATTATACTTTTTTAGCGCGTTCTTTACGCTCTTGATCCCGAAGCCGTGAAGCTTTGAATTTTCTTTCGTTGTTTTCAGTTCCCCTGATGAACTGAACTCGGGCTGTATGCCGCAGGAGTTGGTTATCACAATTATCGAAAAGTTGTTTCGGTAGTTTGTGGCAATTGAAACGCGCCCACCGGTTACTTTCTTTGCGGCTTCGATAGCGTTGTCAAAGAGGTTGTTCAATATGGTGACAATATCAAAATAATCTAAATTACGAAGATTGTTTTCTTTTATGTCAAAGCGAAAATCAATGTTGCTCAGCGCACATTCGGCGGCGTATCTGTCAACGATGACATCGAGAATATGATTTCCGCTGTGGCACACGGAGCCGTATTCGTTGAGACGGTCGAGCATTTTAGATATGTACATATCTATTTCCGGGTTGTGATTGAGTGCCTTTATTGTGGCGAGATGATTTTTTGTGTCGTGTGCATATGAGCTTAAATTGTTGTTTTGCCTTTCAAGCATATTGTAATAGAGCGTGTCAGTTTTCAGCTTTTCACTTTCTTGCTGAAGCAAAAGAATCTCAGTGTCCCTTTTGGCGTTGTGTTGGAAAACAAAGAAGGTAAAAATTGAAGCTACAAATAGCAGAAGGCTTATTATTGCCAAAGTTAGCTGCCCACGATAAGAAATTGACTCATTTGCGGCAATATACCAGAAAAATATGACAGATATGAAAGTGCTTATCGGATATGCATAGAAGCTGGATGGTGTTTTGACGGATATTGAATTGGGGGAAGAATGTACAAATTTAAGTAGTATTCCGACAAGTAGAAAATATATTGTTTTACTTATTATTACTTCAATAACAAGCAGTGTTGGTTTGGATTCGTAGTTGAGTATGTATATATCGGCGAAAGTCGATATCGTGAAAATCGAGACAAGCTCAAGAAACGAGGAAAGCACGACTAGCATAAAAGAATAAAAAATTCCCTGAAGCTTTTTTACGTCAAAAAATACTATTGCAAACACAATATTTGCGGCTAGCGTGAAAAATGCGTTGAGCAGAGCAGAGTCGATGTTGAACAGGCTGACCACCGCTCCAAGTTCAAACAGAATGGCACCTATCGCGAGTGTCAGTGCGGCTGATTTCTTTCGGTAGCCGATGTGATTGAAAAAAATATATGAAATGAGCATTTCGATAAAGTAGACTATGAAATAGGCTATTTTAATTATCATTTTATCTTCTCCTCAGGTACTCAAACCAGAATTTACGGAAATCCTTCTGTCGTCTTGGGGCTATAGGTATCCTTATGCTGTCTTGCAGATATAGACTGGAATAGTCATATTTCGTTACATAGTGCAGGTTGACGATAAACGATTTGTGGATCGTATAAAAGTATGTGCTTTGAAGTGCATCTTCCCAGAAATCAAATGATTCACGAGTGGAACATGTCTCGCTGAGCGTGTGCAATATGGATCTGCGCTTGTCTCTTTCAACATACAAAATATCATCGGCGGGGACTTTCTTATGCATCCCATTTGTATAGACGAAAAAATCAACATATGTCCTATCAATATACTCCATGACCCTGTCGAGACCGGAATAAAGTCGATCTGGGTCAAACGGCTTTTCAAAAAAGCGAAAGGCGTTAAGGTCCATTGCGTCATCTTGATATCGGCCAAATGATGTTATAAAAAATATGGCGACCTTGCTGTTGCGGCTTTTTAATATTTTTGCAAGTGATAGACCATCGATATTCTCCATCTGAATGTCAAGAAAAGCAATCTCGTAAACCAAGTTATCATTGACGATATCCATAGGATCACATTTCATTGTTATCTCGACAGGTAAGTGTCTGAGTAAAAAGTAATTTTCGATAAACGACTTCAACTCGTCAGCGTAGGTGTTTTCGTCGTCGCAGATAAGTATTTTCATAATATCACCACACAAATTTTAACATAAACAAACGATTTGTACAATAAAAACAATCTTTTATATAGTAAACAAGCAAACCGCAGATGTTTTAACGGTTTGCTTGTTTCTTGCAGGTTTCCCTGTTTATATAGCATTGGATCAATGCCAAGAGAGTATCTTGGCTTTCTTGTGGAAGAGTTTTTATGAGAGCGGTTATGCTATCAGTATTTTTAGTTGGAGTGCCGATTAAATAGTAGTCTGGGGTCTCTCCTAGCGCATTACAGATTGCGATAATAAAATTTGTAGTAGGGGTATACTTTCCTCTTTCAACACTTGATAAGTGATTTTTTGAGTAGCCAATGATTTCGGCAAGAGTCTCTTGACTAAGACCGCATTCTTTTCGCTTGGTCATTATGCGGATTCCTATAAGTTTTTTGTCAATTTTCATGAAGCACCACCAATAAAATGCTATCATATGAATCGATTTTTTAACACACAATACAGCAGATAAAATCTGTATATCAATTAATAATACAAATATTTTTTTATAGTTCTGTTAATTGCGTAAAATCTATATTTTGTTATAAAAAATCTACACTTTTGTATATCGTATTGATGATTTTTTTGCCTAATGCTATTCTTTAATTGAAGGGAGGTGTAATAATGAATAAGATAAAGTCTATCGTAGCAAAGGCTGTCAAGTCTACTGCGAAAATTGCCTTGGTGGATGACGCAAACAAGACAACTTGTTTGGTGATTTATCAGCCAGAAGTGCCTGCAAAATTGGACGAATATAAACACTTCTGATATGATATCTCGCTTAGCGGAATTTGTTGCCAGAAAGCTACAGCATGACGGCATAATAGAAATGGATGACAAGGAAATATATGCATATGCCTTTTTTATGATTTTTTCATATGCGTTCTTTCTGCTTCTTTCAATTTTCATGGGAGTTGTACTGAAGATATTTTTTGAATCTATTCTTTTTTTTATAGTGTTGTGCACTGTAAGAGGTTTTGCCGGGGGAATACATGCCAAGTCAGAAAAGATGTGTACTTTCCTTACCATAGCAACTATTATTATTAGTGAGGTTTTAATAAAAATTCTAACAATATATGATGCTGTTGCTATTGCTGTAGCTGTTATGGCGCTATCGACAATCTGTATATTTATATTCAGTCCTCTTGTTAACAAGCAAAAGAATTTTAACTATAGAGAAAAAATAGCCTTAAAAAAGAAGGTTATTTTTTCTGCTTTATTAGCCATTTTTTTGGCGATATTAAGCTTTGTTTTAGACAAGCATAGTTTTGGCTTTTCTGTTGCAGTGGGAGTGACTATGTCATCTTTTCTGTTAGTATTAGGTAAAATTGAGCAGGTTAGCGAGAAAGATGTACACCAGTAATAATAAAGCAATTTCATATGACCATTGCTTAACCAAGGAAAAATGAGGAGATTTGGTAATGAAAAAGACAAAAGTCGTAACAAAACTGATAGCCATAATTTTGTCAATACTTGTGGTTGTTCAAGTTGCCCCAATGTCAACTTTTGCCGAAACAATTGGAACAGAAGGTGAAAAGTTTGAGGAAAGCGGGTATTCTACTGAAGTATCTCAGGAAGAGGAAGACCCAATAGTAATAGGAGAAGATGTAGACCGTCGCGACAGCAGCAACACCAAGTATTTTAAGATGAGCGATGGAACAATAAAGGCTGCTGTGTACAAAGATCCTGTTCTTTATCAAGATAGTGCTGGTAAGTGGCAGGAGATAGATAATACACTTGAAACATCAGACAATGAGAATGATGAGCTTTCAAACTTTAATGGATATGCAACCAAAAGCAATAAGTTTAGGGTGAAGTTTGCAAAGAATTCAAACCAGAAAAAACTTGTCAGCATAAAAATGGGCGATTACTCAGTCAGCCTTTCTTTGCTTAACAAAACGAAGAAGAATAACTCGTCAATGAAGCAGGAGAAGAAAGCTAAAATCGAGGATTTAACCGCCGCTAGCAAGGCCAGTCAAAAGATATACTATGAAAACATTCTTCCTGATACAAATATAGAGTACATAGTTAATGGATCGGGAGTCAAGGAAAATATTGTAATAAAATCCGCGCAGAACAACTATCAATACAGCTTCGAGATCGATGTGAAAGATCTTACGCTCACATTGGAAGATGACGGCTGTATATACGCGAAAGATGTAAACACGGGAAAAACTGTGTTTGTCCTTCCCAAACCGTTTATGCTCGATGCAAACTATGAGTATTCAGACAGTGTGAGTTACAGTATCAGTTCAAAAAATAAAAAGAAGTATGAGATTACTGTAACTGCGGATGCCGAATGGATAAATAGCAGCGACAGGACATTCCCTGTTACGATTGACCCCGCAATACAGACAGAGCAGTCAAACACAGCGATGGATTCGGTTTATGTTGCTTCCGGAAAGCCGACTACAAATTACTGGCATGGTCCGATGATAATGGTTGGTAAAGAGTCGTCGGGCATAGGAAAGTGTCAGGGGCTGCTTCGCTTTGACTTGCCGTCTTTAAACCGCGGAGATGTTGTTATTGATGCAGAACTTTACGCTGCGCAGATATATGCAGATGCGTATAACACGGACAAAACACCGGATGCTGCAATAGAAGTACATGCAGTAACAAGTAGTTGGAATAAAAAAACGGTAACATGGAACACCAAACCGAGCTTTGAATCAACTACGGCTGACTTCGAGATCCTCAAGGCATCTAAACAGAATACTAATACTGTTGAGCGTAAATGGAATGTCGCCTCTATCGTAAAACGGTGGTATGAAAACACTTCGTTCCCCAATTATGGATTCCTGTTCAGATCATCAATAGAAAACGGTTCAACATACGTTTCCTCATGTAATTATCTTTGGCTTTACGGAGAGAAATATTCGCAGAGCACGGCCGGATATCCGATACTTTCCATAACATTCAGATCAAACAAGGGACTTGAGTCGTATTGGAGCTATACAGACATCAGCGCCGGAAGAGCCGGTACTGCTTCTATCTGCGAATTCTCCGGCAACCTTGTTTTCACTCACGGTGATACAACAACACCGGGAAGTCGCGCTTCGGCATCCATATGTCATGTTTTTAATAACTACATGGCAGGGGAAGGCTTTGGTACCGTTATGCCATACAGAGGTCATGGTTGGATGCTTAGCTGTCAGCAGCAGCTTCTTCCGTCATCAAAATTCGGTCTGTCAACATCTGCACAGGCGACATATCCATATGTATATATTGATGGTGATGGAACGGAGCACTACTTCTACAAAAAGAGTGACGGTACAATGATAGATGAGGACGGTATGGGGTTGACCCTTACTGTTCCGAAGACAAATAACAATAATTACTACAAAATATCCGATGATAAAGGAAATGTGATGTGGTTCAATGTTGCGGGAGCATTTGCACGTTCTCTTGACAGCAACAGTAATCAGATAGCGAACTACTATGCATCATCGACTGATCCCAAAATCTGGAAAGTGACTGATGGGGCGGATCATGCTTTAACTATTTCTCCGACCCCTGATAATCTCGCAGTTCAGAGCATAACCGATAGCGCAGGAAGAGTGACAAGATACAACTGGAGCTCAGGTTTGCTGCTCAGCATAACATATCCCGACGGTGAAACAACGACCTTTACATATGACAGCGACAGGGCAATGACTTCTGTCACATCTCCCGATGGGTATAAGCTTCAGTTCACATATACACCTTTGAAGAACGGTAAACGAGTTTCGAAAGTTGTTGAGAGCGCCAATGGTTCGACTGGTCAGACAATTACTTTCGATTACTCACAATATGGACAGACCGTTATACGCTCTTCTGGTAAGGATGGCGTGTTTGGCAACAACGATGATATCTATACGACGGTAAAGTTCGACAAAGCCGGCAGAACGGTATGCTCAGAAGCCACTTGCTATGGCAAAACACTTGCAGCTTCTGCCGCAGAATACACTGCTTCGAATCCGAACAGCAATGCAAGCAATATAAAGCAGCTTAACCGCTTGAGTAAGTCGATGTCTGGCGGTCAATATGTCAGGAACTATCTTCGTGACGGTAGCGCGGATACTGGAAGTTCATGGACTAAAGCTCAGTGGAACGGTACCGCAGATTATGATAGCTTTGTTACAGGACTTCAACAGCTCTATGGCCGATGGAGCTACTACATTAACAGCAAGACATTTTCCGACAGAGCCGGAGCAAGAGCCTATCAGACATTGAACTCGGGACAATTCAAGGCGGGAACAACATATACTTTCTCAGCTTGGGTCAAGACGGAGAATATAGTCCCGAGAGACGCAAATGTTCCGTATGGTGCGCAGCTACTTGCAACATATTGGCTTCCTGACGGTAGTACGGTCGACACTGTTTCCGAAGCACTGATAGGAACAACTGACCCAAACATCAATAATGGTTGGCAGAGACTCACGGTTTCATTCTCTGTTCCCTCCAATGCTACAAGCGTTAGATGTAACATAATGGTTCGTGACGCTACCGGTAAGGCATGGTTTGACGGAATGCAGCTTGAGGAAGGTGCAAGCGCAGGTCCGTTCAATATGATAAATAACTCTTCGTTTGAACGCTATTCAAAGGCGTCGAATGGTGCGTATCTTCCTGAAGATTGGAACGGATATCGTACCGATGCTACCGATTCCGTTGATAATGCTCATTCGAAGGATTCCGGACATGCATTCCGATTCGGCAGCATTGCAACGGTTCCTAAGGAAATGAATCAGGAACTGTATTTTGGCGGAGCTACTGCGCAAAATCTTGACGATACATATATTCTTAGCGGCTGGGTCTATGCAAATCCGGTTGGCGGAAGCAATGAGAACAACAAAGTCAGTCTTGCGGCAAAGATAATATACAGTGATGGAACAAGTTGCTTGAAGTGGTTTGACTATAACAGCTCCGTTATGGGCTGGCAGTATGTCATGGGCGCCTTTAATCTGAGAGATAGTGACAATCAGAGTGCTTCAAAAACTCCGACATCGATGAAAATCTATCTCATTAATTACAGGCAGTCGAACAATACTTGGTTCGATAATATTCAGCTTGTACGCGATGAAGCACCGTCATATACATATGACAAGGACGGCAATATGATCTCCGTCAAGGCAAACGCTCAGCAGAAATCCTCGATGGAGTATACCAATAACAATCTTACGAAGTCGGTTGATGCCAAAGGGTATAGCTATACATATACTTACGATTCAAGGCACAATATGACTCAGGCGACGAGTCAGTCCGGAACTAAGTACTGCTATACCTATGATAACAACGGCAATCCCACCGCTCTTAGCATTAAGGGCAGTGAGACAATGTATATTGAAACAGGTGCGTCGTATACATCCAACGGAGCATTCGCGTCGACTACTACCGATCAGGATGGGCAAACCGAATCGTATGTTTATGATAATTCCAAGGGTACGCTCACTTCTTACACGGACAAAAAGGGCAATGTAATCAACTATACTTATGATGCCAATACCGACGCCGTGACATCTGTTTCCCAGACACTTTCAAACGGTCAGACTATACAGAACAACTATACCTACAACAAGTATCTCCTGAATACGATATCCCATAACGGTTTCAATTACTCGTTTGTCTATGATAACTTCGGCAATATTACGCAGACGAAGGTCGGTTCGCAAGTGCTTTGCACAAATACTTATGGCACAAACAACAACGGGGATCTCAAACGTGTAACATATGGCAATGGAGATTATGCCGATTACGCATATGATGAATACGGCAACATGACTTCGATATCGCAGAACGGCACGAAGAACTTTACATGGAATTATGATTCTACAGGCAACCTATATTCCCATGAGGACCTTGTAAATAATCAGCGTTTCCTGTATACTTATGATTCAACAGGCAGACTTGTTCGACAGAGCGTGCTCAACGGCAGCAAAAAGCGCATCTATGACGCTGAGTACGGATATGACATGAATAACAACGTGTCAAAGTTCACTTCATCTGCAGGTGGAGTGAGCATGACCGAAAAATTTGATTACGGAAAGGACAATCTTGCATCGAAGTATACGTATCCCTCGGGCAAGACTGCGACATATTCTTATGATTCCATCCTTCGCCGTAACAGAACGGTTATCAATACCACTACGCCGATAGACCATCAGTATGTTTATTGGATGTCAGACCGTGGAAACAATTCGCGCACCACGAAGATTGGCTGGGAGCATATCAGCGAATATATCTATGGTTACACCTATGACGCCAACGGAAATATTACTGAGATCTCGCGCCGCCACAAGACCGCAGAGACGGCATATACCAAACAGCAGCAGTTCGCTTATGACGAATTGAATCAGCTGGTTCGTGCAGATGACCTTGTCAAAAACTGCACGGAAGTGTATACTTATGACAACGGCGGAAACATTCTGTCTGTCACAACTTATCCTCTGACATGGGGCAGCCTTGACGGTATCACGGCAACAAAGACGGTAAATTACGGCTATGACGACACCAACTGGAAGGACAAGCTGACCTCCTATGACGGTCAGGCTATTACTTATGATGAGATAGGCAATCCGCTGTCTTACAGAGGCTACACTCTCACTTGGCAGAACGGCAGACAGCTGGCGACGCTCAGCGGCAACGGAGTAACTGCAAGCTACACCTACGATGTTGACGGACTGAGAACATCCAAAACCGTCAACGGTGTTAAGCATGAGTACTACTATGTCGGAAACACCTTGCAGTATGAGAAGTTCGGCACGACAGAGCTGTGGTTCTTCTATGATGCCGACGGCAACCCCTCCGGTGTTCGCTACAAGAACGGCAGCACTACAACCGACTACTACTTTGTCTGCAACTGGCGCGGAGATGTTATTCGCATTTACGACGGTGCAGGTACGGTTGTTGCCAACTACAACTATGACGCTTGGGGAAATGTAATTTCTGTCACCGATGCCAATGGTGCGGCGATTACAGATTCGACCCACATCGCCAATGTCAACCCGCTTCGCTATCGTGGGTATTATTATGACTCTGAGTCGGGGTTGTATTACATAAGTGCTCGTTATTACGATCCTTGTTCGAAAAGAATTATCAACTCTGATAATTCTATGCTTTCGTCGGCATCTCCTGAAACACTTTTCGATAAAAACTACTTTGCCTACTGTGATAATAATCCGGTCTCAAGAACAGACGGCTCGGGAGAATTTTGGCATGTTGCGGCTGGAGCTGCTATAGGAGGTCTCCTGAATTCAGCCGAAGACATATATGATTTGGTTAAAGCATACCGTGGCGGAAATGAAAATGAGATTAAACAGGGCTGGGTTTGTGTCGGTATATCTTTTGCTACTGGTGCAATTAGTGGTGCCTTGTCAATGACGACAATTGGCGTAGTTGGCTCGAGAGCTGCAAATGGAGCACTATCGTTTGTTGAAGAGATGGTGAAAGAGGTCGCGGGGTATCACTATGATTGTACACCTATTACATCCAACAATATAGCCAAAAGTATGATAAAAGTTGCGGTAAGCACTGCAGACGGTGCGATTGGTGCAAAAGCAGGAAAGGGCAACAAGAGTTATTATTCATCGGCAAAGAGGACCGTATCAAGGATTAACAAAGCTTTTAAAAATCGAAGGAGACAATCATTTAAAGGTGAGGCCGTGAAGGCGATAAAGTATTACTCCAAGAGCACCGCTGCGTATAGAAAGGCAATAAAAAATTATATTAAAGAAAATCTAAATGCAGAAGAATTGGTTAAAAAAATTATTGGCCGCGGTCTGAAACGATTAGGTTGGTGATGATAAATGATACTTCCTTTAGATGATTTAGATGAAATGAGACAGTTACCTATAAGTCTTATAATAATTACAATTATCATAAACGGAATTTATAATCATTCGAAATATAAATTTATTGTAACTTTTTTATTTGAGAAGGGTTTGACTAACCGACAAAAGCGTGCGTGGCGAAAAGAGAAATATTTCAAAAGACAAACCATGCGCTACATAAGAACGACGATAAAGAGTCTTCCCGAGCAGGATTTTAGCCCCAATATCGAGAAGTATCATCTTGTAGATGTGGTTTTAATTGTTGTTTTTATAATAACTCTTGCGATAGTGAGCGTAACTTATTATCTTGCGAGAGAAATTAACTGGGTTATTATAGTAACTTACGCAATTCATGAAGCAACAGTTATTGCAACGACTTTCTTTTTCCTTTCGCATATAACATCGCGCGATAAAAAAGGACGATTTGTTGGTTTCTTTTGGGGAGAGTATACATTTAAATAAAACTAAAATAGTCATTACATCTTAGCTCCTGAACTCGACTCTTAGACAGCAGCTTTTGGTGAGAAAATAACTGGGAGACTCCAACCACTTCCAGTTGTCCTTATCAAATACATTTGGAAATGCAGACTTGTTCGGCAGAGCGTACTCAACGGCAGCAAAAAGCGCATCTATGACGCTGAGTACGGATATGACATGAACAACAATGTGTCAAAGCTCACTTCATCTGCAGGTGGAGTGAGCTTTGAACGAAAAATTTGATTGCAGCAAGGTTAGATGGCGGTTCTTGCCATTGATGTGATAATATCTTAGTGCTTTAATGAGAATGTTTACATTTTTGGAAGTCATAATCAAAAGTTTAACTTAATGGGCCATACTTTCGATTCTTTGTTGCACAAGCCGGATATAAGTGATATAATCAATTAATTCAATCGTTGTATCAAAAGGCGTGATTATATGGCAAACCCGTCTCCGATGCGTTATCCCGGAGGAAAAAAACGTTTAGCAGGATTTATTCAGCTTGTTATTGAAAATCTTAATATGTCAGGTTGCACATATGTAGAACCATTTGCTGGTGGAGCAGGCGTAGCACTTTCGTTACTTCTTGATGGTACGGTTAATCGCATTGTGATAAACGATTACGATAAAGCTATTTATTCGTTTTGGCGGGCGATAAAGCAAGAACCAGATTCGCTTATAAATTTGATTCGAAATACGCCTGTTACAATAGAAGAATGGTATAGGCAAAAAGAAATATATTCAAACTCAACGGCGTATTCCCTTAATCTCGCATTTGCAACACTATTTCTCAATCGAACAAACCGTTCCGGAATTCTAAGCGCGGGACCGATTGGTGGATATGCGCAGGATGGTGACTGGAAACTCGATGTTCGGTTTGACAAAAAAGCAATTATTGACAAAATTGAGAAAATTGCTCAAAAGAAAGATCAAATAGCAGTGTACAACAAGGATATTATTAGTTTTTTGCGTAACTATGTGCCCGCGTTTGGCGACAACTTGTTTTTTTATTTTGATCCACCATATTATAATAATGGCCAAAAGTTATACAAAAACTTTTTTACACCGCAAGACCATAAACGTATTTGCGACGTAATAACACAAGAAATCGATTTTCCTTGGATTATTACATATGATGATGTTGAGCAAATAGCCAATATGTATTCTGATTATGAAATTAGACGTTTTGATTTGACCTATAGTGCTGCTAATAAAGGGATTGCGTCCGAGCTTATGATTTTTTCTGATATAGAAAGCTGCCCTACACAAAAGCAATTAGATGATAATAGGATTAAAATCAATCTTCGAATATAGAGGTATGTTATGATAATTAGAAGTGTGGAAATAGAAAAATTCCGTGCGTTTGAGAATGCTTCATTTACTCTTGGAAAGCGTATTACTGCAATTTCAGGACGAAATGCGACACAAAAGACTACGGTGTTAGGAATGATTGGACAGCCATTTACCATTTCTGCGAAAGATCATCCAATGTATGGTTGTAAAACAATTGATGGTTATAATTTTCGTTCTCAATTTAAAGACAAATTTAAAATATCCGCAGCACATGACATTATTGGAGAACATAAATGGAAACTCAATCTGCATAATGGAATTTATAAGTCTGATCATTATTCCGTTGAAAGTATTGCCCGTAAGCAATCTGGACATGAACCTGCGTTAAGGTTTTGGAATGCAGAGAGTCGAGAGAAAGGTGCAGGGTATATACAATTACCAGTTTATTTTTTAAGCTTAAGTCGGATTTTTCCCATTGGAGAAACTGGAAAAACACAATCTTTAACCACAACACTTACTTCGGATGAGCTGGAGTATTGTATTACAAATTATAGAAAAATTCTTTCCATTCAAAGTTTAAGTGGCAATCCATCTGTTGGTATCGAAAAAGCAACGGGATCCAAAATTTTTACTGGTATAAGTGATAACACACATGATGTTTTTACAAATTCTGCGGGTGAAGGAAATATAACAAGAATTATATTAGCGGTTCTTTCCTTTAGAAGGCTGAAAGAAAAATATGGTCGTGATTACAAGGGCGGTATTCTTCTCATCGACGAACTAGATGCCACTTTGTACGGCTTTTCTCAGGAGAAGCTAGTGGACTACTTATGGCAGGCGGCAGATGATTACAAAATTCAGATAGTTTTTACAACACATTCTCCAATTATTTTAAAATGTGTAAATAAATATCAACGCAAGGAACGACAAGAAAAAGGCATAGATCTTCCTGCTTTTGCATATAATAGTTCTATAGTTTATTTAGAACCGCAGTATGATCGAGAAGGAAAGCGAACGATTATGCCCAAAAATATATCGACAAGCGAAGAGTTAAATCAGGTACTAAATGATATAAACCTATCTATTTCGACGAGTAACAGCAAAATCAATATTTACTGTGAGGATGCCCGTGCTACTTCTTTCTTGCAGTATGTTTTGTCGAATAGCTTACATGTTAACTTAGATTTATATATGACATTTGTTGATATTGATTTAGGGTGGACAAATTATGTTCAGCTTATAGGGAAGGGCATCCCTGAGTTCAGAAACAATGTGGTTGTTCTTGATGGTGATGTGCCTAAAAAAGAAGAGTATAAGTCTAAAGCTAATATTATACAAAAGGCCGGGAATACCATTTTCCTACCACTTGTAATCGAAAAAGGAATTTTTGAGTTCTTAAAGAACTATGATGCATTCTTGAAATTTAGAGATGAATTTTCAAGGGTTCAAGGATTCACATATGATGTGTGTTTTAACAACTGGCCGCTCGACTCCAACGCATACAACACCAATGATTTTAAGGAATGGTATTCTTATGTAGAGGGCATACTTGGAGATTCAACAGCTTTATTCAGTTTTTGGTGTGAAGAACATCAAGATGAAGTTTCAGCATTTATAGAACAATTTGTTGATGTTTTCAATCATCTTGCAGAAAGAAATGCGGTTGATGCTATACCGGCAACTATGCATAACGATGAAAGTAGATTGTAATAGAGTTATAAAATTAGCGATATGGGTAACAATGTAATTGACTGTCTGGATTTTAGATTGATTTATGCTTAATAGATTGTGTTACTACAATTTGATCTTGGCCACTTTGGGCTTTCAAAGTGGCCATTTATTTTGAAGACAGGTTTTGTGAGTTGTCTTTTCAGACAGTTATTGTAGAAAGTTGTGTTGAATCCAGTTGCTTTATTTTTACACAATGACAGTGTGAATATTCTGAATTATTTATTTGTATTAAATGATTTTGAAATAACTGAAGCTTGAGTAATTGGCAGAACAATCCGCTCATCAAGTTTATATATGGTAAAGGTTTAAACCTGTCCTTAAATTAGGTTTATCGATACTTTCTGCCGATGCGTAAGATTAAATAGAATTTTTCTTGAAAAGGAATTGAAAATTGATTATTATGAATAAAATTATAAAAAGTAGGCTGTTATATGTTTTGAAATGCTTATGGCAGAGTACTGATGCAGAACATTATGTTACGACGGCGGAGATTCTTGCATACTTAAAAGATAATGGTATTGTTTGTGATAGAAAGACGATACCCGGAGATATTGAAAAACTTCGTGACATAGGTATTGATGTTGAAGAAGAACGCAGTCGTGAAATGCGATATTCTTTAAGCAGCCACTTGTTCACATTGCCTGAGCTGAAGTTATTGATTGATGCAGTGGAGTCATCTAAGTTCATTACTGTAAAGAAAAGCACTGAACTTGTTGAAAAGCTCTCACAAATGAGCAGTAGGTATCAGTCGATGGAGCTAAAACGGAATTTGTACATTTCGGAGCGTGTAAAGCCGATAAATGAACAAATCTACTATTTGGTTGATAACATAAACACCGCTATTAATCGTTGCAAAAAGATTACGTTTAAGTATTTCCATTATGATCAGTATCGCAAAGAAGTTCCTAAGAATGCGGGAGAGCGTTACATTTTTTCACCCTACTATTTGGTTTGGAATGAAGATCATTATTATGTTGTTGGGTATAGCGACAAGCATAATAAAATCGTATCATTTCGAGTTGACCGGATGAAAGAGGTAGACATTCTATCTGATGATGCGGTAGAAAGACCTAGGGACTTCAACTTGGCTGACTTCACCAGACAGGTATTCGATATGTATGATGGTCAAAAAGAAACGGTTACGCTGTTTTGTAATAACGATATGATGAATTATGTCATAGATAGGTTTGGAGATGAGGTGAAAACATCACCAGTGGATTGCGAACACTTTGAGGCCGTTGCAGAGGTGTCTGTAAGTCAAACGTTTTTTGCGTGGGTTTTTCAATTCAATGGAGATATAGAAATTATAGAACCTGAACCGGTTGTAGTAAAATATCGCGAAATGCTTAGGAACGCATTGGAAGGCAGATCTGTAACCGTGGGGCGATAGTCGTGGTTGTACAGGCTATGAAAATAGTACTTGAAAATGAGTTGGGCGTAAAAACGCCCAACTCATTTTTACTATAATAAAACTCTTGCGCACGAACATTTGTTCGGATATAATAGAGTCACAATGTTAGAAGTTGTCATGCACATTGAGAAATATTTTAGCTTGTTATTAAATATAGCGAGGTGATTATACAATGGACGAGCTGTGGAAACCATACCCTATGTTTTGCCCGAACTGCGGTAAGATAAACTATGGGTACAAAAACACAGACGGAAAAATCAAATATGAGTGCAGCAAATGCATGATTAAGTTTGTCCGAGTGCAAAAGAGTAGGCGTCACGATACCATAGATATATATGCACCTGACGGATAGAAAAATTGAAAACTGAATACAGCATAACGACGGTAAGGTCAGGCTGAAACAGGGCCACCTTAAATCCTTATCAGGTCATATGCGTTGATTGTTTCGGTTGGTTAAACCAAGCTTGTGCAAACAGAGATGAGAGGCCACCGACAAAACAGATAGCCACAGGCTAAGTCTGTTTTGCCGGTGGCTTGTTTTATTTGGACAGGAAAACTGAATAGGAGCTTCCGGCTAAGAATTTAGAAGGGAAGCTCTGAAGTGCTATACAGCTGGCTTTGTTATATAGCTCAGTATCCGTGATTTGAAAAATTTTAATTATTTTTAAAATTTTTCAAATCAAAGGAGATCATTATGAGCTGGAATGACGGATATGAAAGAAAAAAGTTTGAACGAAAACAGGTTGGACAGGCAAAAAGGTTTAAAGATCTTGGAATGACCGATGAACAGATACAAGAAATATATGCATTAGATTTGCGAGAGTATCGAAATAATCGTATTTTTTCAATTCATACCCAATCTATTGATTCATTGGAAAATGATGAAAGCAGAAACGGCCTATATAAGAAGTTTGTAACTTCGACGACTTGTTCTATGGATATGAGTGAGTGCAGTCGATTTGAGTGGATTGAAGAAATAGAAAACAGCATGCTGTATCTCGCGATTTCCAAACTTGCGGTACAGCAAAAAGAATTGTTGACGCTGTTATATATCGATGGATATAGCCAGGTAGAAATTGCAAAATTTTTTCACACCAGTAAGGATGCAATCAACAAAAGGTTTCTTCGCATAAACAAGCGGATTACTGCTTCTGTCGCAAAGCAAGGAGGGCTTTATAAATGAATGATTTTAAGAATCGCTCTCCATATATCGAGCTTTGCTTATGCCGCCGATGCGCAAGTGTTTATTACGACGATCCAACATATTGGATTGAAAGGGCAGAGATCTTTCAGGACGAATTGCATATGTGTGATATTTGCCATCAGCGATATGGACTAGATTATTCCATTTGGAGAAAGTCAAGTGCGCGATTTAAAAAATCGCATCGTTGAGGAGGTGCCTGAAAACGGATATGATTAAAGCAGATAAAGAAAACAATATTTTCGGTGCACTGAAACTCATTGAGCAGCTTTATCTTGATGGTGAAATCTCCGGCTATGTGTTTAGAAACATCCTTCAAGAATACAAGGATAACGTTTGTATTGCCGATTTCACTTGTTACAAAAAAGAAAAGCAGAAAGGCAAGAATAAGTAATGTATGGACTGAACTCCGATTTTCAAAAACGAGATGTAGCTATATATGCGCGTGTATCTACTGAACACGAAGCACAGCTATCTGCTTTGGAAAATCAAATAGATTGGTATAAACCTATATTAGAAGCACGGCCTGATTGGACTTTAACAGCACGGTATATTGATGAGGGTATAACGGGAACATCTGCTGAAAAACGTCCGCGTTTTATGCAGATGATAGAGGATGCCCGGCAGCGGAAATTCGATATGATTATCACCCGTGAGGTATCCCGCTTTGCCCGAAACACGGTGGATACGCTTCAATATACACGCTTGCTGAAGGAGTACGGCGTTGAGGTATTTTTCATCAACGATAACATCAAGACTTTTGACGGCGACGGCGAACTGCGTCTTACGATAATGGCGACGCTTGCACAGGATGAAAGCCGTAAAACATCCATCCGTGTAAAAGCCGGACAACAAACCTCTATGCAAAACGGTGTCTTTTACGGCAACGGGAATATCCTCGGATATGACCGCGTCGGTAAAGAGATGGTCATCAACCCCGAACAGGCAAAGACGGTGCGAATGATCTACGATATGTACCTGAGTGGAATGGGGGTAACAGCCATCCAATATGAACTTGAGAAAGCGGGACGGCTGACAGCAATGGGAAAGGAACGGTGGTTTTCATCGTACATTGCAAAAATGCTTCGCAATTCCTTTTACTGCGGTATTATAACCTACCACAAGGAATATACTCCTGATTTCCTGAAGCAGAAGAAAATAAAGAATTACGGTGATTTGGAGTATGTTCAGGTTCAAGGTACGCACGAACCGATCGTAACCGTCGAGGAGTATGAGCAGGTTCAGAAACTGATGGATGCCAAGTCGGTGATCATGAAAAACCATAACAAAGGAAAACGCAGAGTAGGAAGAATGCAGCATACCACTGCTTTCGGACGCTTGATGATTTGTCAGTGCGGAAACAAGTTTAACTTGCGGTTTCATTCCCGTGACGGACGGACAGACGGCGTTGATTACCAGTGTTACACATCGGTAAACCGTGGGAGCGTTGCCAAGCGCCTGAACAAAGGCATCTCCATTGAGCATTCGTGCGAATCGCCTTATATTCAGGGCTGGAAGCTGGAAATGATGGCGGAGCAGGTATTTGACCGCTACATCGAAAACGCAGACAAAGTGATGGATTTGTCCTATGCGATGCTCGAAAAGCACATTGCCGATCAGGAAGAACTGCCGGACAATACAGATGTTATCCAGCGCAAGCAAGGCGAAATCGAGAAGCTAATGAATAAGCGGACAAACCTGATTGAGATGAGAGCCGAGGGTGACATTGATAAGGAAATGTTTCGCTCAAAGAAGCAGGAGATCGAGGATCGTGTTGCCAAGCTCACGGAAGAAATCAAGGGCTTGCAGCCTGAGAAGGAGCCGACAAGCAACGAGGATTATTCCGCTAAGCTCTTAGAACTGCGAGAGCGGTTGAAGGAGTACACCGGATTTGACTACTCGGTTATCCCCGAAAGCATTGTTGAGGCGTTTGTTGAGCGTATTTGGGTGTCGAAGGATGAGTTTCGTTGGTATCTGAGAACCGGAAGCAAGGAGAAAGGCGAATTTGACCCTGACAACCATATCAAAATCGGTTCCTTTACACTGACCATCGACGATGCGAAGAAGTATATCTACAGCTTTTCGACCCGCAGGAGAGTCTATAAGTGGGTGGATTTGAATGTGAGCGTGTGGATATGAAATAGTTGGTGCTATGTATTGCTTGCATCACGGGCAGCTATCAAAAGTAGGTAGGAGTTCTCTTTCCTTTGAATTACCGCTTGGTTTCAAGGAAGCAGAAGCCTATCGAAAGGCTAACGGACAGTATTTAAGGAAAAATCAATGGAGAGATACCACCGTAAGGGTGCTTATCGACCTTAATTGAAAACCGAACTATAATAAGCGTATCATTAGAAATAGTGATACGCTTATTTTTTTATCTCTTTGCAAGGTTGTTCTTCCCTCTGCTCTTTTATATAATAAGATTAGCAAGGAGGTCGAGCGTATGAAAGACAAAACCACTCATCTATATGTAGACAGTCACGAAAGGACGCTGATATTACATAGCCTTGTGGAGCTGAAAAACGCTCTAATACGGCAAGGCTCTGCGATATGCAGCAGGAAGCAATTTATTTCCGAGGCTGCTATGACAGCGTGGGGTATCTGAAAAAGGCAGGCATTTTATAACTGAGAACGGCGGCATTGGCGAAAAGCTGATGCCGCTTTTACATATTGGATAGGTAGAAAAGTTTAAGAATGTGTGGTATAATTAAAAAAAGGAATGGTGATTGATATGGCTACGTTCAAAGAACGAGAGGTATTTGAATTTTGCGAGAAATTATTTGAGCAGCTAAATAAACAAGATAATGGCTATTTTCCGCACAAACACGATAAAATAGTTTTTGATAAAGCGTCCGAACATTTTAACATAAGTAAAGATGAAGTGGGCAAAATTTATAATTCTTATACAAAACTTGCAGCAAACCTTGAAATTATGAAAATTAACAGATTGCCGAAAGCTAAAAGGAAGGCTGCTATGATGCGTAAGATGCAAGACATATTATTGAATAATAAGGACTTGCCATTTTATAAGATTGAGGGCGAACCGTCTGAGCCAATAATCCCTGCAACAGATATTATTGAAGAAGAATTTAAGGATAGTATATCTAAAATTGCTCAATCAGGGTGGACAATTCCCTTAACAATAGATGTTGAACAATTATCTAATTTGAAGGTATGTTCTTTAAATCAGAATGACATTGATACTTTTTTCTCTGAGTTTTATTCAGATAGAGAATTAGATGATTTATATGATGCAATATACAACGCTATTGACAATTTAGGGCAGAAAAAAAGATTTGAAGAGTGCTATATAATTTTTAAGCAAGGACTCTATTCTGCTTGTTTGACAACATTAACTACTGTTTTGGAAGGCTTTATCTCTACTTTTGGCGATGACCCAAAAGATGTTAGAATAATGAGAATATGTAATTTTCACGCAGAAGAAGAAAGAAGCAACGGTAACAAAATCAAAAGTTTATGTTGGCAGTCGATGTATGAATACACTAAATTGCTATTTGAAAAAAGCGATTTTTCACAAAGCGAACCTAATGAAGCTAATCGCCATTGGTTAGTTCACGGAAGGACAAGCCAAATAGGTGATAAATTAGATTGTATTCGATTGATAAATGCACTATCTACGCTATCAAATCTCAAGTAATAGGTTTTACATAGCCGAGTGGTTTTCACTTAACGGAAATCACTCGGCTTTTTCTATTTCTGGAGGTGATTTGATTGAATGAGAAGCAGCAGACCATATGTGCAGCTTGACCCTGCGGTTATCGAACAGGCACGGCAAATGGACTTGCTCTCCTATCTCAGAGCTTATGAGCCGAACAATCTGGTGCGTGTCGGCGGCAGCGTTTACTGCACTAGAGAACACGACAGCTTAAAAATTTCCAACGGCAAATGGTATTGGTGGTCGAGAGGTATCGGCGGCGTTTCTGCCCTTGACTATCTTATCAAGGTCAAGAATTACGGATTTGTCGAAGCCGTCGAAGCTCTGGCAGGGGGTGCGGTTGAATGGACGCCGCCGCAAACGCCAAAAAAAGACGAGCCGAAAGTTCTGCTATTGCCGCCGAAGCACAGGGATTGCAACCGAGTAATGCAGTATCTTTTCGGGCGTGGCATTGATTATCAGCTCACACAGGAGTGCATTGCAGACGGCACGATTTACGAAAGTGCCGATTATCACAACACCGTTTTTGTGGGCAAGGATAAAAGCGGAACGCCAAAGTATGCCGCCCTGCGCAGTACGCTCGGAAGCCCCTTTAAGCAGGACGCTTCGGGAAGTGACAAGCGATATTCGTTCCGACTGCTTGCAAAAGAGCCGATAAACACGGTGCATTTATTTGAAGCTGCCGTTGATTTACTGTCCTATCTACAGCTTTTCGACCCGCAGGAGAGTCTATAAGTGGGTGGATTTGAATGTGAGCGTGTGGATATGAAATAGTTGGCGCTATGTATCGCTTGCAGCACAGGCAGCTATCAAGAAGCACAACGCGTAAATCTAAATCAAAAGCTCCGTCCGGTTCTCCGGGCGGAGTTTTTATATACGGCAAACTTGCGCGCCCGTCTGCGCAAAGTGTCAATTTTTGCGATTGTTATTGATAAGAGAATTATTTGCTGTTATACTTATAATCAAGGACAGAGACTGAAAAGAGTAAGGTAATAAATAAATGCTACTTCCTTTAGATGAAATAAGACAGTTGCCTATAAGTCTTGTAATAATTGCAATGATCATAAACGGAATTTATGATCATTCGATATATAAATTTATTGTGACCTTTTTATTTGAGAAGGGTTTGACAAACCGACAAAAGCGTGCGTGGCGAAAAGAGAAATATTTCAAAAGAAAAACCATGCGCTACATAAGAGCGGCGATAAAGAGCCTTCCGGAGCAGAATTTTAGCCCCAATATCGAAAAGTATCATCTTGCGGATGTGGTTTCAATTGTTGTTTCTATAATAACTTTTGCGATAGTGAGCATGGCTTATTATCTTACAAGAGAAATTAACTGGGCTATTATAGTAACTTTCGCAATTCACGAAGCAACTACGATTGCGACGGCCATTTTTTATTCTTCGCATATAACATCGCGCGATAAAAAAGGACGATTTGTTGGTTTCTTTTGGGGAGAGTTTACATTTAAATAAAACTGAACAAACGACGCAGGGTTTTAAACATCTGAGGTGCTCTATGGCTAAAATGGTAATCACAAGTAATATATGTATATTTTTTATCCTTAAATTAGTATCAAAGATTGTCTTGGATTACCTTTTCTTTATTGATAAATCCAAGTCAAACAGGCGCAGATATCGAAAGGGTCATAATTTTTTGTATAAATTCTTTACGGGCTATGTCTATAGCAAGAAACATATGAACGAATCGCGGTGCAGAAATTACATAAGAGTTATCTATGCGATATATGTTTTTTTGATGACTTCAGATTTAGTTCTTCTGATTCTGGTATGGACTCTTTCGGAGTTAATTCTACTTCAATTTATAAGTATTGTGAATTTGGGCTTATGGCAGTATCGTTTGCGTGCTTGTTGTGGTTTGAGATTCACAGTAAAGGTAAAGGCTTCCATTGGTGGTTTCCTCCGTCATGGTGGAGAGGCAGGTTTTATTGGGATGTCTGACATACGGACGAGCCGGTTATTTATAGAACTGTGGCAGAACAATTGAAAATAAATGGAAAATCCGAAGCGGGAAAGTGAGAGAAAAGAGGGTGTTTTATGCGCGAGGCATTTGAAAAAGTAAAAGCGATAATCGACGGGTGGGATCCGGTCGATCTTTTGACCTGCTGCCACTGCCCCTCCGATGAATACGACGATATCAGCATGGAGCTGGCGCAAATACTGACTTTTGATACTGATGTCGAAACATTGAAAAACGATATATATAATATATTTGTCCGGGATTTCGATGCCGAGACATTTGACAAAAGTCCGCAGGAGTGCGAAACGATTGCGAGAAAAATTATTGAAAATTTGCATGGAAGAGAGATGTAAATTTTATAGAACTGCGGCAGAACAATTGAAAATAAACGGAAAATCCGAAGCGGGAGTTCGATTGAAACACAAGCTGTTTAGTCGGTTGCCGTTAAATTGAACGGAGGGTGTTAAAATGGCAGATATTGCAGAAATTATGGATATGATCGATTGGCATATGCCATCCGAAATTCGAATCAAAGGAGTATCATTGGCAAGGGACACGGAAACAATCATTCCGTTTATACAACCGTTAACACCAGAGCATAATAAAAATGTATGGGAAGGTTGTGCCGTAATCATAGCAGAGAAAAGCGATGAAGATCTTAAGCCTTATTTAGTTGAATTGTTAGGATGGCTGCAGGACATGAATTGGCCGGGGGCTTTTTGCATCTTAAATAGGCTGCAAAGATACGCGGATAACAATTCTCTCCGTGATGCGATAAATATTTGCATTGAAAAAGCCCGAAAATGTAGGAATGAGGTTTGGGAAGGTAACTTGTGCTTGCTCTTGCATAAACATTAAAGTTAATTTTGAAGAGTAAAGAGATCATACTAGCGAGCATGGCCTTTGATGAACAAAAGGCAGTTTGTTGAGACCGCCCTGAGTACTTAAGGCTTCAGGAGTATTCCTGACAAGTGCTGTGGTATCACAAAGACGATGCTTGCAGGTACATAGCAAGTTGCTTGTAACAACAACGTGTCAAAGTTCACTTCATCGACAGGTGGAGTGAACATGACCGAAAGGTTTGATTACACGATAAGCTTATCGAAGCCTGCGCGCAGAAGAAAATATGAAGTACAAAACGCCGTCCTTTGTGGCGGCGTTTTCTGCGCTTGAAACGGAGGGAAAAATATATTATAATCTAATTGAATCTATAACCGGGAGGTCTTTGATGAACATACTCGTAACGCTTGACGCCAATTATATCCGGCCGCTGTCCGTGATGCTCCATTCGCTCGTTCGCGCGGACGACTGCCCGAAGTTCGATTTATACATAGCCCACTCGTCGCTGACCGACGAGAATATCGAAAGCATATTCCGCGGCATCGACCGCAGCCGCTTCAATGTCCATTCCATCCGCCTTTCCCACGAGCTCAACGCCGACGCTCCGACGGAGGACAGGATAACCAAAGAGACATATTATCGACTCACCGCGCACGAATTTCTGCCCGCAGAGCTCGACAGAATACTTTATATCGACCCGGACACGCTGATTCTCAACTCCATATCTGATCTCTATAACATGGATCTCGACTGCTTCTGCTTCGCCGGGGCGAGCCATACTTTCGGCGTGGTCGAGGATATCAATCATATCCGTTTGGGTATGCCTGAGGGCTCACGATATATCAATGCGGGCATACTTATGATGAACCTCGACGAGCTCAGGCGCAGCTACACATCAAAGGAGCTCTTCGACTATATCGACAAGAACGCGGACAAGCTCTATCTCGGCGACCAGGATGTTATAAACGCGCTCTACTGCACCAAAACGCGCTATGTCTCGCCGGAGATATATAACCTCGACGAAAAGACCGCGCTCCACAGCCTCAAGACCCACGAGTGGATTGAGAAGAACTGCTCGATAGTCCACTACAACGGCAAATACAAGCCGTGGAAAGAGGAAAAGAAGGATTTCGGAACAAAAATCAATGAGCTCAACAACACGCCCGACACAACGTCCGAGTTCGACCAAAACGACATTCAGTCGAACAAAGTTATGGCGGTACTCGCTTATTTGGGAATACTCGTGCTTGTTCCGCTCTTTGCCGCAAGGGAATCGAGATATGCGCGCTTCCACACGAATCAGGGGCTTGTCCTCGCGATAGCCCAGTTCGCATGGACGTTCGTTAGCAGAATAATAGTCAGCGCTGTCGGAGCCGTCAACGAAACCGTTTCTCTTATTATCGGCGGCGTGTGCAGCTTGGTTAGCATCGCGTTTGCGGTGCTTACGGTAATCGGAATCATCAATGCCGCCAAGGGCACTGCAAAGGAGCTTCCCGTTATCGGAAAGATCACTATTCTCAAATAAGGGAGATATTTTTATGCAGACAATAGTTGCGGTTGTTTCAATCGTAGTGGAAAAAGAGGAGTCCGTCGAGCAGCTCAACGCTCTCTTGCATGAGTTCGGCGAACACATAATCGGCAGAATGGGCATCCCTTACCGCGCAAAGGGCGTGAATATAGTTTCCGTCGCCCTCGACGCGCCGCTTGAGACTATCTCTTCGCTTGCCGAAAAGCTCGGAACCGTTCCGGGACTCAGCGTGACTACCGCATATTCAAACGTAGTCGGCGAGGAATAAACGAGAGCTACGCACGGCATAGAACGCAAAAAGGTCATGGTTTACGGATCATGATCTTTTTTATTTACATTCGGCTTTTTAAATATTCACTCCTGTTGAAAAATTCCGACGAAAGTAATATAATTTTAAAAGACTCAACTGCGGAGGTGCTATATGAAACTTCTTATCGTTCGTCACGGAGACCCGGATTATTCGATAGACTCGCTGACCCCCAAGGGCTGGCACGAGGCAGAACTGCTCAAAAACAGGCTGACGAAGCTCGATGTTGCGGCGTTCTACTGCTCGCCGCTCGGCAGGGCGAAGGACACTTCAAAAGCGACGCTCAACGCGCTCGGCAAAACGGCGGAGATATTCGACTGGCTGCGCGAGTTCGACGGCTATGTCATAGACCCGGAGAGCGGGGAGCGCACCTATTCCTGGGACAGAACGCCTGCGTTTCTGAGCGAAAACGACGACTATTACGACAAGGACAAGTGGATATCAACTCCGTTTTACAGCAGCGGGGATGTGCCCGAAAAATACAAAGCCGTCTGCGACGGCATAGACGAGCTGCTTGCGCGCCACGGCTATATCCACGACGGCAAGATATACAGAGTCGAGCGGGAGAACAGCGACACCGTGGTGCTCTTCTGCCATTTCGGCGTGGAGTGCGTTCTGCTCTCGCATATTTTAAAGATATCGCCCGTTGTGCTCTGGCATAATTTCGTTGCACTGCCGACCTCGGTGACGACGCTGATAACCGAGGAGCGCGAGCAGGGGAAAGCTGTTTTCAGATGCAACGCATTCGGCGATATCTCGCACCTCTATGCAGGCGATGAACCCGCGTCGTTCCAGGCGCGCTTCTGCGAGACCTATTCAAATTTTGACGAGAGACACTGAAAAATAAAAAATTACAGCACCGTTTCAATTTTCAGAAACGGTGCTGTCTTTTGTTTTACCGCACGGCTATTTTTTGTCAACAACCGCAATGTCCTTGATGCGCAGCTCGTTGCCTGTCACGAGATAGGTGTTGTCGCTGCCGCAGTGCGGGCATTTTTTTGCGTATTCCGTTGTCTTGTAGGTCTTTTTGCAGTCTTTGCAGTAGGAGACGCCCTCGAGAATAATCATTTCAAGCTCGGTATCCTGCATATATTCCGTCTTTTTCTTCGCCCATTCGAAGCAGTCCGAAAAATACGACGGAACTATCGACGACACTTCGCCGACCTCAAGCGTGAGGCGGGCCACCTTGCTGACATTGTTTTCCTTGGCGAGCTCCTCCACCTGATCTATGACATGGAGAACTATGCCTAATTCATGCATGAAATCAATCCTTGTTCTGCTGAGCCTGCTTATAGGCCTTGCGCTTTTTCGCCATCTCCTTCGCCTCGTCCGAGCCTAAGTGACCCAGAATCTTGAAGGCGCGCTTGACGGAATATTTCAGAAGTCCGCCGACCTTGTCCTCGGCAACGCACATCTTCGAGCATTCCGGATGGTCGCGCACGAGGTGGATAGCGTCAAATTCGCACTTCGTCGTGCAGAGGCCACAGCCGATGCACTTGTTGTAGTCGACATACGATGCGCCGCATCCGAGGCAGCGCCCGGTCTCAATCTTGACCTGCTCTTCGGTCAGATCCAGATGCGCGTCCTTGAAGGACATCTTCGCGTCTATCGACTCGTCCATACCGGCCTCCTGACGGCCTGCCGTGTCATAGGACGGGAATTTGATATCGTCTTTGTTCAGCGGAGTGAAGCTGCGGCGGTCGCGTCCGATGGTCATGGAAGCGTCCGGGCGGGCGTGGCGGTGCAGGCTCTCTGCTGCCTCGTGACCGGCGGCAATAGCGTCGATAACAAAGCGCGGACCTGTGTAAACATCGCCGCCGACGAAGATATCGGGATCCTCGGTCTGATAGGTGAACTTGTCTGCGACTGGATAGTTGCCGTGCCAGAAAGTGACCTTCGTGCCCTCAAGCAGGTTGCCCCACTCAATAGCCTGACCGATAGCGAAGACGATCTTGTCTACCTTGACCTCGATAGTCTCGTTCTCGTCATATACGGGCGAGAAACGCTTGGTCTCGGGGTCGATTGTGCGCACGCACTTTTTGAGCACGATGCCGGTGACCTTGCCGCTCTCGTCGACGAGGACTTCCTTGGGACCCCAGGAGGGATTGACCTTGATGTTCTCTTCTTCAGCTTCTGCGACTTCTTCGCGGCTCGCGGGCATCTCGTCGCGCGACTCAAGGCAGAACATGCTGACCTCGGAAGCACCGAGACGGTGAGCGTTTCTTGCGCAGTCGATAGCGACATTGCCGCCGCCGATGACAACTACGCTGCCGTCAAATGTATCCTCGCGGTGCTCGAAGCAGTGACGCAGATACTCAACAGCGATATGTGTGCCGGGTGCGTCGTCGTTCTTGACTCCGGGGCGTCTGCCGCCCTGGCAGCCGATGGCGATATAGAACGCCTTGTAGCCCTGCTCTTTGAGCTGAGCTATCGTGATATCCTTGCCGACCTCAACGCCGCACTTGATTTCGGCGCCGAGCTCTTTGATGATATCGATCTCTGCGGCGATGACATCCTTTTCAAGCTTGTAGCTGGGGATGCCGTATGTGAGCATACCGCCGGGGATCGGGTTCTTTTCGAAAACGGTGGGCTTGTAACCCATCTGTGCGAGATAGTATGCCGCGCTCAAACCGGCAGGACCGCCGCCGATGATGGCAATCTTCTCGTCGAACGCGCCGTGGGTCGACTGAACGGTCTTTTCGGGCACGAATCTGTCCTCAGCGTTGAGGTCGAGATCGGCGACGAACTTCTTGACCGCATCTATCGAAACGGGAGCGTCAATCTTGCCGCGGGTGCACTCGGATTCGCATCTCTTGTTGCAGACGCGTCCGCAGACAGCCGGGAACGGGTTCTCGGTCTTTATCATCGCGAGAGCCTCGCGGTACTTGCCCTCGTGGGCGAGGCGCAGATAAGCCTGAACGGGCACGTGTGCGGGGCATGCCGCCTTGCACGGAGCGGAGCCGCTGGCATATGTGTTGGACATACGCGCGGTGTCGCGGTAGTCCTCATCCCATGCATAGGGTCCCCAGATGTTGTTGTCCGGCAGGGGAGCATGAGGATATTTGACCTCGGAGCCGTCCTTGCGGCAGAGCTTCTGACCCATCTTGACGGCGCCCGCCGGGCAGGTCTCAACGCACTTGCCGCAGGCTACGCACTTCTCCTTCTCGACCTTTGCAGTATAGGAGCTGCGCGAAAGATAGGGTGTATTGAACAGCAGAGAAGTACGCAGAGCATTGCAGATCTTGACGTTGCAGTTGCAGATGTCAAAAATCTTGTTCTCGCCGTCGATGTTGGTTATCTGATGGACATAGCCGTTCTTCTCGGCAAGCTCGAGTATTTCGAGAGCGCGCTCCTTGGTTATGTAGTGGGCGCGTCCGGTCTCAACGGTGTAGTCCGCCATGTCGCCGAGCTGGATGCACCAATCGTCAAAATCGTCGGTGCAGCCATCGCCGAGCACTGCGCGCGAAGCGCGGCAGGAGCAGATACCTGCGGAGATGTGACCCTCGTATTTCTTGAGCCAGTATGAGATATGCTCAAGGTCTATCGACTTGCTCTCGGCGTCAATAGCTTTCTCGACCGGGATGACATGCATTCCGATTCCGTCGCCTCCGGGCGGGACCATCTGAGTGATGCCCGCAAGGGGGATGAAAGTCATACGCTCGAAGAACGAGGCAACTGCGGGGTTCTTTGCGATCCTGTCGACCGAGGAGTTGAACAGCTCGGCGGAGCCGGGGACATAGAACGGCAGTCTGTAGCGTCTGATGCGCGGGCGATCCTTGAGCTCGTGAGTGTGGTCGTAGTTGTCGCCGTAGTCATACTCAAGGATGCCTATGTAAGACATCTCATCGAGTATCTTCTGCAGATCGATAGCTTCGTAGTCGCGGTTCATCTCGAGCAGCTGCTCAAAGGTGTAGTGCTGGCGGAGCTTCATCTTGTTGGCGATATCGCACATCTCGGGAGTCAGGACTTCTCTGAGTCCCCAATACTCCGGGTCGTCGGATGTCACTCCGGAGATTTTATGTCCCATAGCATCGGTTATCTTTCTGCCGAGCTTGAGATAGCGTTCATCGGGGTTCTTGTCACCCTGATATTTGCTGATTATTTTCTTATTCTGTTCCGGCATGATTTTACCTCTTCAATTAAAAGAATCTTCTTACAAGGTCGCGGCTGTATTCAACGGTCTCTTCCATGTCGCCGAATGCCATAACCTCGCCTGCATAGTAGGTGTTGTCCTTACCCTGCATAGCTTCGACCTTCTCATACCAGCCGCCAGCATAGTCCTTGCTGCTGATATGCGGGAAATAATACCAGTCGTCGATACGCTCGATCTTGTCGACCTTCAGGCCGCACTTCTCCATGTCCGCAAGGGTAGTCTCTTTTGCTTCCTCAAACGGAACATCCTCCATACCCTCGTGGTTGCGCAGGGTGAAGGTGACGAGCGGCTGATCGGTGACACCGTCGGACCAGCGATGATAGAACACCATAAGATGTCCGCGGGTCTCGTTGGTCATGTTCTCGAAGAAATAGTAGGAGATGTCAGGCGCGTTGCCCTCTTCGGGACGGACAGCCATGGTAAAATACTCCTTGTGGACTATCTTGGAGAACAGCTCTTTCTCTTCCGGGCGGGGATCGCCGTAGCCGAGGAACAGCTCGAGCGGGGTGCAGATGATGAGCTTGTCGAACTCTTCGGTCTTGCCGTTGACGGTGACATAGACCTTGTCGTTTTCACGCTTGATGTCGGTGACTTCGGAGTTGAGCAGAGCGGGATGCTTCAGGTGGCTGTTGACGCCCTCCCAGATGCTCTGGGTGCCGTTGTACCAAGTCCACAGTTTGCCGGTGGAAAGGAACTGCTTGACGGTGAAGGCATCAAGATACTTGAGAACATAAGCCGCCGGGATCTCGTCGAAGTAGCCGTAGCCGAAGGAAGTGAACGGACCCTTCCAGACGAGCTCTGCGTCCTCGCAGTGGTTGAGCTTGAGGAACTCGGAGAAGGGCATCGAAAGATCCTTCAGGTTCGGGTTCTCGCCCTCGATGTGAGCAAGCTTCATCTCGGGAGACGGGCAGGGACCCTCATAACGACCCTCGGACACGCCTCTGTGACCGTTGACATCGTAGCCCTTGTACTTCGTCTCGAGGAGCTTTGAGAGCTTTCTCATCTTCATGATCTTCTTGAGCAGTGCGAGGGGAGAAGACTTCTGGGGCGTGCCGTCGACATTCATAAATCTTCTGCCCATGGGCGGTCCGTCGAGATGGGTCGTGCCGCCGAACTCTTCGCACTCGTGAACTGCGAAGTAAGTGTCGCAGCCCATGACCGCGCCCATTTCAATGGTGCGGTCTTCCCATTTGCCCTGTGCGTTCTTGACCTTCATCATGGGCGAGAATGCCTTGCCGCCGACTTTGCCGGACTTCTCATAGATGACATAGTTGTCATAGCCCTTTTTCTCCAGGTACATAGCCATGCTCGTGCCTGCGGGGCCGCCGCCGATGATGCAGATGCGCTGATTCTTGTTTTCCATGGATAGATCTTCCTCTCCTTGATGGTTGGTGTAGCAATCTCCTTCCTTAAAACAGTGGGAAATTTGCTGCATCGGGTGTCTTTTTTAACATCAATGTCATTATATTACCTTGTTTTTTGTGAGTCAATAGCAAGAATGCACAAAAAAGTATTCTCTTATCGAATCGTGAACCGTCATTTTATAATTTTAACAATTGCTTCTTTTGAGTAATAATAATGAGCCACGATAGTTGAAAAAATATTTACTTCGGTGGTAATATATAGATGAAAACCGCGGAGGCGATAAAATGACAAATCAGGAAATATCGCTGGAGATAACGAAGATATTGAAGCCCGATGTCGATCACTATACGCGCACCACAACGACGGCGACAGGTTCGAGACAAGAAAGCGCGTCTATGCCGAGACTTATCTTTATTTTCTCAACAAATTCAACGAGAACGACAAAGCCGAAGGCAAAACAGAGGAAGAATAAAAAGCAGGGTGTTCATAAAACAGCTTCAATCCCGGCAGGAATGTCTGCCGGGACTTTTTCTGCGTATATCGAAGCCGCATGATGCGATAAACGGAGCGGAAGATTGGATTTGACTATAACTTAAGCTATAGCAAGGTAAAAGCAAGCGACTTATCTAATTCTTATAATCGGGCTTTTAGTAGCCGCTCCGCAGTGTTCGATAAGCCGATTGATAGGAGCGAGGGAACGGCTTGCGAAGCAAGACGCACGAGCGACTCTCAAAACATAGTCGCCTATCGCCCTTGGAGCGGGCGCTATGCTCCTTGTTTTTCGCCAACATCGCCTCGCTTCATCCGCCACCGGCGGCGCTTCGGTGATGTTGCCCGCCTTTCCAAGATAGACTTCAAACACTACGGCGCGGCTATTGAAAGTCTGATTATAAAAATTGGTTGAGTCGCTCGCTTTTACTTTGCTATGGCTAAAGTAATATATAAATCACCAGTTCACTTCTTATAATCATCACAATAATACGAAAAATTCTAATGCGAAGCGGCGGCAGAAAAATCTCTGCCGCCGCTTCGCGTGATATATAGGAGTTTCGTGGTTGTCGTTTTTTTGCGCCGAGGGCGCGCCTCATTGCAGATAAAATAATAGCCCAAGAGTTGCAATTTGTCAAGTAATAATTTTTTTGCTGGGCATTTTATTGTACAGTAAAACTTTTTTCAAGCAGACGCCCGACAGTTTTCACTGCCGGGTGTCTTTTATATAGGAGATTGTGAGGTGTCTTTTCTTCGCGCATACTGAGCCTCGTGCTGCACAAACTTAAAGCATATTGCGGCGGATTATACGCATACGGAATTGAAGCAACTACATTACGCCATAAATTCTGCAAAAGTCAATGGCAGGATTTATGGCATTTATAATTTTCCTGAGGTGGTTTGATTGAAGTACCCGAGGATAAGGAACCTGCGCGAGGACAATGACCTGACCCAGCAGCAAATAGCGGACATGCTCTATATAAACCGAAGAACTTATGCCGCATACGAAAACGGGATCAACTCCATGACCCCCGAGACACTCTGCAAAATAGCCGACATATACCACACGAGCGTCGACTGGCTGCTCGGCAGAACCGACGAGTTCGAGCCGTACCCGGAAAATTAATAAAGCATCGCTCCCCTGCCGATAAAAGACAGGGGAGCTTGTGTTATTTCTGATTGTAGAATGTGCAGAACGCCTTGTAAGCCATATAGATATCGAGCTTCGCTATCTGCTCGAACGGCGCATGCATCGAGAGCACGGGCACGCCGACATCGACAACATCGACGCCGAGATGCGCAACATACTTCGCTACTGTTCCGCCGCCGCCCTCGTCAACCTTGCCGAGCTCGCCTATCTGCCAGACGATGTTGTTCTCATCGAAGAGCTTTCTGAGCTTGCCGACGAACTCCGCATTGGCGTCAGATGTGTCGGACTTGCCGCGCGCGCCGGTGTACTTCGTGACAACGATACCTCTGTTTATGAACGAAGCGTTGAGCTTGTCGTGGACAGACTGGAATGTGGGATCGACACCAGCATTGACATCCGCCGAGAGGCACTCGGACGCTCTGAGAACATCTCTGCCCTCGAGCCCCTGAGTCTTGGCGAGATCTTCAATGAAGAACTGAAGATAAGCGGAAGAGAGTCCGGTGTTGCCGACGGATCCTATTTCTTCTTTGTCGGTCAGCACAGTGACCGTAGTATAGCTCGGGTTCGGACAGTCGAGAGCCGCCATGAGCGCGGGATATGCGCAGACCCTGTCGTCGTGGCCGTAGCCGCCGATGAGGCTGCGGTCAAAGCCGATATCCGAAACTCTCGATGCGGGAACGAGCTCCAGCTCTGCGGAGAGGAAATCAGACTCGGTGATGTCGTATTTCTCGTTGAGAAGCTTCAGAATATTGAGCTTCACGAGGTCGCTGCCCTCGTCGCTTCTGAAAGGCATGCTGCCGATAAGAACATTGAGTTCCTCGCCCTTGATGACCTGCGAAGCCTTGCGCTCGCCCATGGTGCTGTCAAGATGCGGGAGCAGGTCGCTGATAACGAACTGCGGCTCGCCCTCTTTGTCGCCGATAGAAACAGTTATCTTCTCGCCGTCCGCCTTGACGATAACGCCGTGGAGCGAAAGCGGGACTGTCGGCCACTGATATTTCTTTATACCGCCGTAGTAGTGAGTCTTGAAGAGCGCAATCTCGCAATCCTCATACATGGGGTTGGGTTTGACATCGAGACGGGGCGAGTCGATATGCGCCGCCGCGATCTTGACTCCGTCGCTCAGCGGGCGTGTGCCGAAAACGGCGAGGATAATCGCCTTTTCTTTTACATTGAACCAGACCTTGTCGCCCGCCGAATACTTCTTCGACGAGTCGAACTTCTCGAAGCCGCGCGCCTCGGCGAGCTTCTGCGAAAACGCGGTTATCTCGCGCTCGGTTCTGTTGTCGCTGAGGAAGGTTTTGTATCCCTCGCACCACTCAAACGCCGCGGCGATTTCATCGTCGCTCATTCTCAGCGCGGCGTGCTTAGGCTGAGCAAACAGCTTTTCTCTGAGCTCCTGCGCCGGATTTTTTTCGTCCTTCATTTTATATTCCTCCTATCTTGATTTGTAAAGGGAATTATATATATTCACAGCGCGCATCACTTTGCGCACATAGTGAGCCGTTTCCGGAATCGGAATATCTTTAAGATTCACGCCGTCGGGCGATATATTCTCGTCCTTGAGCCACGAATTGACCCTGCCGCGCCCCGCATGATAGGCGGCGACGGCAGTCTCGGCAGAGTTAAATTCATCGAGCAAAAGCCCGAGAAAAAGCGCGCCGTATCTTATCGCAGTCTCCGGGTCGGAGAGCGCATCGTCACTCAAAGTTTCGCCTGTCTTTGTCTGAAGCCAGTGAAAAGTTTCGGGCGTTATCTGAGTCAGCCCCAACGCCCCCGCCGAGGATTCGGCTTTTGGGTCAAACGAGCTTTCGGTCTTTATGACCGCGAGCAGAAGCGTTTTCGGAACATCGTACTGAGCCGAATATTTTTCAATATAGTTCTCGTACTTCATGGGATAGGCGAATCTTATCGCGCCGACAGTCAGCGCCGCCGTTATCCCGCACACCGCCAGCACGAAGCACAGCAGCAGGGCTATGAGCTTGTATCCCGCCCTCTTTTTCATTTTCAGCCTCCGATTTTCAGGCTTTCCAGTGCCTTTATGCACTGCTCCGTCGGGTCGCAACCGTCGGGATTCTCTATTATTATATCTGAATTGTCCCTGTAATATTTCTCATCGGGCTGGGCGGACATTCTTCTTTCTATTTCGCCGGGGGCGATTTCGTCGCGGCTCATGAGCCGTGCCATGCGCTGATCTTTCGGCGCGCAGACGCATATCACCGCGCGGCAGTCGCCGAGAAGCTCGCTCGCGAAGAGCACGGGCGCGTCGAGCATAGCGATTTTATATCCGTTTTTTTCGGCTTCGGCTACGCGCTTTCGAGCGAGCGCGGTTATCGCCGGGTGGGTCACGGAGTTGAGCAGATTTGTCTTTTCTTCACTTGCAAACGCACGCCTGGCGAGCTTGTGACGGTCAAGAGAGCCGTCCGGGAGAATCAGATCGTCACCGAAGAGTCGGGCGAGATCAATAAGTACAGGCGAACCCGGCTCGACTATTTCGCGAGCCAGCTTGTCGCAGTCGATAACGCAGACGCCGTGCGCGCGAAAGATATCGGCGACGGTGCTTTTGCCCGAGCCCGTCTGACCGGTGAGTCCGGCAACATAGATACTCACAGCTCGATCACCTCAAAGCCTGCCGCTCTGAGCAGACGGTTGTAGACAGCCATTCCCACGCCGTCGAGCGACGGGAAACGCACAAAGGCAAGCTCCATTTTTTCGTCATCAACGTGTCTGAGCACATCGAACAGCTCGCGCGCCTGCTCCTCTGGGCTGTCTGCGTGACCGTAGGGATATGCGGGAACAGAAATTTTATCCTCCTCGCCGTCGAAGCATACGGCGCAGGTTCTTTCGCTGCGCGGCTCGGCGACGAGCGAAGCGAATTTGTCAAAATCGCCCTTTACGATTATAACATGGGCGTTCGGCGAATAATGTTTATATTTCATGCCGGGCGAGAGAACTTTTTCGCCGCTCTCGAGCGCCTTGAAAACAGCCTTGTCTATCTCGACCTCGCCGAGCACTGCGCGAAGCTGATCCGGGGTCACTCCGCCGGGGCGCAGTACGCGCGGAACGGGGCAGGCAAGGGTTACAACAGTCGACTCAACGCCGACCGAGCAGCTGCCGCCGTCAACAACTGCGGCGATTTTGCCGTCCATGTCGTTCATAACATGCGCGGCGGTCGTGGGACTCGGCTTGCCAGATGTGTTCGCGCTCGGCGCCGCAAGCGGGAAGCCGCATTTTTTGATTATCTCGTGCGCTATCGGGTGGGACGGCATTCTTATCGCCACCGTGTCAAGCCCGGCGCAGACTTCGTTCGGGATAATATCGCTCTTCGGGAGTATCATTGTAAGAGGCCCCGGCCAATAAGCCTCGGCGAGCGCACGGGCGCGCTCATCGAAGTTTTTGACAAGCGGTAAAATTTCATCGATCTCCGCTATGTGAACTATCAGCGGGTTATCCTGCGGGCGGCCTTTGGCGACAAATATGTTTTTGACGGCGTTTCCGTCGAGCGCGTTCGCCGCAAGGCCGTAGACAGTCTCGGTCGGTATGGCGACAAGCTCGCCGTCTTTTAGCAGGCGCGCCGCCTCGTCGAGACCCTTTTCGCCGTCCTTTTCTGTTATAAGCTTTGTTATCATCGAGATTCTTCTTTCGTTTAATCGTCAGTAGACCTGAGCTTTTCGGCAGTATCCGCCGTGATGAGCGCGTCAATCAGCTCATCGAGGTCGCCGTTGAGTATCGCTTCAAGGCGGTAGAGCGTCAGCCCGATGCGGTGATCCGTGACGCGCCCCTGCGGGTAATTATATGTTCTGATGCGCTCGCTGCGGTCGCCTGTGCCGACCTGTGCGCGGCGCTCGCCCGCGATAGCCTCGCTCTGCTTTCTGCGCTCCGCTTCGAGTATCCTCGAGCGAAGTATTTTCATCGCCCTGTCTTTGTTTTTATATTGGCTCCGCTCGTCCTGGCACTCGACGACGGTGCCCGTCGGGATATGCGTGATTCTGATGGCGGACTCGGTCTTGTTGACATGCTGACCGCCTGCGCCGCTCGAACGGAAAGTGTCGATTTGCAGGTCGGACGGGTTTATTTCAACATCGACCTCCTGCGCCTCGGGCAGGACTGCGACGGTGACTGTCGAAGTGTGTATACGCCCCATACTCTCGGTCTCGGGCACACGCTGGACGCGGTGGACGCCGCTCTCGAATTTGAGGCGGGAATACGCGCCCTCGCCGCTTATCATGAAACTTATTTCTTTGTATCCGCCGAGCTCCGTGGCGTTCGCGCTGAGGACTTCGGTCTTGAAGCCCTTTGTGTCGCCGTACATCGAGTACATTCTGAACAGCACGCCCGCGAACAGCGCGGCTTCCTCGCCGCCTGCGCCGCCGCGTATCTCAACGATAACATTGCGGTCGTCATTCGGGTCGCGCGGGAGCAGGAGCACTTTCAGATCCTGCTGAGTGCGCTCGATATTTTCTTTCGCTTCTTCGAGCTCGGCGCGCGCAAGCTCCTTGAGCTCGGGATCCGCGCCGCTCTCTTCGAGCAGACCCTTCGCCTCCTCGGCGTTATTTTCCGCCGCTTTATATTCGCGGTATTTTTCAACTATAGGTGATAAGTGCTTGAGCTCCTGCATATATTTTTTGTACAGCTCCATATCGGAGACGACCTCGCTCTTGCAGAGCTCCGCGCTTATAAAATCAAACTTTTCTTCAACCTTTTTGAGTTTTTCGAGCATATTTTCCTCCGAGTGTAAAAACTATTCTTGACCGCCAACGCGGTGTGAGGCAAAATATGCTAATCCTTCTCGGTGCGCTCGATGCGTTTTATGTTCTTCTCCGCCTTGACGCGCGGAAGCATGACCTCGCGGCCGCAGCCGAGACAGCGGATGCGAAAATCCATACCGATGCGAAGCACCGCAAACTCGTTGCTGCCGCACGGGTGGTTCTTTTTCATGATGAGCTTGTCGCCCACTCTGACATCCATCGTTCTTCCTCCTTTATCGGACTGTAAATTATTATAACATTATTTTCACATTTTGTACACTGCGGGCGCAAAATTCCGCATATTTTCAAAACGATCGGCTCGCCGCCAAAGCGCGGCGCCGCGAAAGGACTGAACAGACAATGACCTGCTTCAAACCCGAGGGAACACTGCTGCCGACGGCGCAGAACGCCCGGATCCTCAGCTCTCCGACACTGCTCAGGGAGGCATGCAAAAGCGGGACTCCGCTCGAGGGCAGAGCCGTGCTGTGCGACGGCGAGCACAATCTCCATGTTGACCTCGGCTGCATGCGCGGCATAATACCGAAAAACGAGGGTGCGCTCGGAATCGAGGACGGGAGCGTGCGCGATATCGCGCTGATCTCGCGGGTGAACAAGGCGGTTATTTTCCGCATAACCGGGTTCGACACGGATCAGAAGGGCGAAACATATGCCATCCTCAGCCGCCGCAGCGTGCAGGAGGACTGCCGCAGGGAATATCTCTCGTCGCTCGTCTGCGGCGATGTTATCGACGCCTGCGTCACGCACATGGAGCCGTTCGGCGCATTCTGCGACATCGGCGCCGGGATAAGCGCGCTGCTGCCCATCGACAGCATCTCCGTCTCGCGCATTCCGCACCCGAACGCGCGGTTTTCGACGGGACAGAACATCCGCGCAATAGTCAAAAGCTGCGACGAATTGGGGCGCATTACGCTCTCGCACCGCGAACTGCTCGGCACATGGGAAGAGAACTCCGCCGCGTTCAAAGCCGGCGAAACGGTTCCCGGAATCGTCCGCTCGGTCGAGAAATACGGCATATTCGTCGAGCTGACACCGAACCTCGCGGGACTTGCGGAATACTGCGACGGAGTGAAAGACGGCGACCACGCGAGCGTATATATAAAGAGCATACTGCCACAGCGCATGAAAATAAAGCTCGTCATAGTCGATTCGTTCAGCGCAGACTACCCGCCCGCGCCGATAAGATATTTCACAGACAGCCGACATATAGATTCGTGGGTCTATTCGCCGGAGGGGTGCGAGAAAGTGATAGAAAGCGTATTTTGCGAAGAAGAGCAGATATGAAAAAGACCGGGCGATTTAATCGTCCGGTTCAGTCCGTCAAAAAAGTCTGTCATTGCGCGGTCTCAAGGCTCCCTGTGCAAGGGGAGCCTATTGATGGCGTGTTTTGTACAGCTTGTGCCGTTGTCCATGCAATATAAAATCTTCAAAAATATAAAAAAATCCGGGCGGTCAAAGACCGTCCGGACTTTCATTTGTTCAATTACCGAACTGTTAAGCAGCCTTCTTCTTGGAGACAAAAGCAGCAGCAGCAGCGACGGAGAGAGAAGCAACAGCAGCAACAGCAGCAGCAGCACCGGTGTTGGGAACCTCAGTCTCAGCGGGAGCCTCAGTGGTCTCGGGAGCAGAAGTTGCAGGAGCCTCAGTGGTGGTTGCGGGCTTATAGCCGTACCAACCCATGATCTTCTTTACCAGCGGGATCTCGAGAAGCTTGTTGATGATGGTGTCTCTGTCGGTCTTGAGTGCCTTAGCAAGGAGATCGATGAAAGCGTTCATCATAGCTGCGGGAATCTCAGAAGCATCAGGAAGATTGGGGTTCTGATTCTTGTCGAAGAAAGGCTTGAGCAGCTCAACGATATTTTCGATGGTAGCCTTAGTCTGCTTGATGACTTCCTTCATGAGATCCATGTTAATCTCAGGCATGATGGTTCCCTTAATCCACTCAAGGATCTGGTCGAGGGTAACTGTGGGAGTGGCTTCTTCAGTCGTGGTGGTGTTAGCATCCTCTGCATCAACAGCGAAAGCTGCAACGCCGAGGGAGAGAACCATGACAAGAGCCAGGAGAAGACTTACGATTTTCTTCATTTTTCTACAACCCTTTCTGATTTTAATAAATTTTTAAGTCCGTCAAGACTTAATTGGCAATGAAATTGAAGAAATATCATTACACTTTCAGATTATATCACGCTTTCTGATTTTGTCAAGCCTATTAACTGATTTTTAACAATTTGTAATTATTATAAAATCATCATTAAGAGTAATGATATTTCGATAACGACCTGTTTTTATGCGCCTGTGGACTCGGTAGCCGGAGCGGAAGTCGAGGGAGCGGTGGTGGTCGTGGTGGTGGGCTTGAGGATTATAACATCCTTCTTGCTCTGGATCTTTCTCCAGGTGAAGACAACATCGCTGCCGTTTACATAGTAAGTATCGGGATTATAGATGTTGTGCTGAGAGGGATCGATCTCCTTGAACTTGTTAGCCTTGAAGGTATCGCCGACGATCTTAGCCATCTCGGGAGTATCAAAGGTAACTCTTGCTTCCATAACAAGCTCGGAACGGTCGCGGAAGTTCTTGAGAACGCCCGGAACGAAGCCGGTCGACCACCAATGGCGCTCATACTTACGCTTGAAGAGCGGATTGAGTGTTCCGGTGGAATCCATACGATAGCAGACCATCTCCATGGGAAGAAGGTGATCGGTGGCGCACTCATAGTGATTGAGCGCAGCGCTGGAAGAAGTGGGCTTCTTGTCGTCCTTCTCATAGAAGCCGATCTCGGAACCGATGAACATAAGGCCGTACTGACCCTTCCAGAGCTGGAGCAGGTAGCCGCGGTTCTGATAGTCGAAATAGATTCTGACAGTGTCATAGTACATTACGGCGAAGCCAGCTGCGAAATCGTACAGCGGGTTGAAACCGAACTGCTGCTGCCAGGAGTTGAGGTCGTCAACATAGAAAAACTCGCCTTCGGGATCATACTTATAGGAAAGCAGAGCGCCGTCATCGAGCGCGCTCAGACCGAGCTGAGCAGCGATAGTCGCATCGACATCATAGAGCTGACCGAGAAGGTCGTTCTCGCTCTCGTCGGAGATTCTCTTCTTGAGAGCCGCGACATCATTGGCGTTCTTAAGATCGTAACGGGTACCGTCAACAACGATGACTTCCGCCATGCCCTTAGAATTCTTCTTCTCGACAACTATAGTGTACTTATGCTTTGTAGGTCTGATTGTGGGATTGTGGCTGGGCTTGACGACAGTGTTGGTGCCAATGTTGCTCTTCTTACCGGGGGTTCTCTTTGTGCCCGTGGTCGAAGCCTTGGTACCGTCGGTGCTGTCGAGCGAAGACTCGGAGCCGTCGGAAGTGTCGTCTGCACTGACGTCCACAACCGCATCCTGGCTGCCGCCGGTCGTTGTACCGTTATCGTCCTTGTCGGTCTTTTTGCAGGCCGCAAAAGCGAAGATGGTAGCAAAGACAAGAAGCAGTGCTAAAATTCTCTTCATTTTCTTTCCTCCTAAGAAAGTTCTATCTGGTTTTTTAAACACCGCGCACTTCTTTTTTGCACAGCATTTCTTCCGTTATTATATCAAAGAGGGCGTTCATAGTCAAGATTTACGGTAAATTTACAATTGTTTGGCAGAATGTTACAAAAAAGTCAAGATTCATTTGTGGAAAATGCTTCGCTGATTATTCTTTTATCTCATCAAGCGTCAGGCGGTAGCCGTCCAAAAATTCTTTCATGAACTCCTCCGCCTCCGGAATATCCAATGCATTTATCGATTCGAGGGTCGATTCGGCGGCGCGGTCGAATTCGGTGTTGCCCGCCTTCTTCTCCTCTATACATTTTATATAGGCGCATATTTTGTCCGCAGCCTTGACCAGTTTCCAGAGTTCTTCGTCGGTTTCGTCTTTGAAAAAAAACGGCGCAAAGTCGGCGCGCAGATCCTCGGGGAGCATTGAAACAAGGTGCTCGCACGCGCTCTGCTCCACCTGCGCATATGCCTCGCGGATATGCGGGCTGTAATATTTGACGGGCGTTGGCATGTCGCCGGTCAGCGTCTCGGGCGCGTCGTGATAGAGTCCGAGCAGGGCGGCGCGCTCGGCGTTGTAATACTTGCCGAAGCGTCTGTTGCCGATGACCGCCAGCGCATGGGCGATGCACGCGGTCTCCATGCAGTGCTCGCTCAGGTTCTCCTCATGGGTGTTGCGCATAAGCGCCCAGCGGTCGATATATTTGAGCCTCGATATCATTGCGAAAAAGTTGCTTGCCATTATTTTGCCTCCGTTTTTCTTTCCACGGAAAGTATAGCATTAAAATCCGCCTTTTTCAAGGCAATAAAACGACCAATACTATTGACAGTGTGGGCAATTGCAATTATAATAAAAGTGTTTCAAATGATACAGTTAAAGGTGATTCGATGACGGCGTGCGAATGCGCTTCGATGCTCAGAAACAACAGGATATTCCAAAGCGTCGGCGAGGACAGGCTCGAACGGCTCGTTGAAAATGCGGACATGCAGACCTTTCGCAGGGGCGACGAGATTCTCTCGCCCTCGCGCGGCGGGCGCATAATGGGCATGATAATCACTGGCAGCGCTGCGGTCAACAAAGGGCGCGCGGTCATAAACACGCTCGTTCCCGGCGATATTTTCGGCGCGGTGACTCTCTTCTCCGACGAGCCGTCCCCCGCGACGACCGTTACGGCGCGGGTCGAATGCAGCGCGGTATTCTTTGAAAAAGATGCGATAGCGGAGCTTATCGAGAGCGAACCGGGCGCCGCAATCGGGTTTGCCGCCTATCTTTCGGCGCGGATACGCTTTCTGACGCGCAGAATCGAGGCTCTGACCGCCGGGGACAGTGCGAGCAAGCTGCTCTCTTATCTGCTCGAACGCGAGCAGGACGGCGAGGTTGACATTCAGAGCTGCGCGGAGCTTGCGCGCAGGCTCGATGTCGGACGTGCGTCGCTCTACCGCGCACTGGACAGCCTCGAGACAAACGGCGACATACGCCGCGAGGGCAAGAAAATTTTTATCACGGTCAAGGATCGTGGTTAAGCGCCGCCGAGCCGCGAAGCGGCTCCTGCGCGCCCTGCGGGCGCGCGCCGGAAGCGCAGCTTCCGGCGGCGGCGCGAAGCCCGGTTTCAGATATATATAAATTCGAAGGAGCAATGCACAATGAAAAAATTCACAAAGATTCTTTCCCTGCTGCTGTGCCTCGCGATGGTTTTCAGCTTCGCGGCATGCACCGGAAAGACCGACGACAGCGCAACGACCACGGAAGAGACTGTTCCGGCGGACACAACGCCGATAAATATCACGACCCTCAAGGGCCCGACCGGCATGGGCATGGCTAAGCTCATCAGCGACAAAAATGCGCAGTACAACATCTCGATAGCCACCGCCGCGACCGAGATAGCGCCCCTCATAATCAAAGGCGAAGCGGATATTGCCGCCTGCCCGCTGAACCTCGCCGCCGCGATATACAAAAAGTCCGGCGGAAAAGTAAAGATGATAGCAATCAACACCCTCGGCGTGCTTTCGATTCTCGAAAACGGCGAAAGCATCAAGAGCGTTGCCGACCTCAAGGGCAAAAAGATAGGCGCGACCGGACAGAGCGCAACGCCCGAATATGTCCTCAACTACATCCTCGAAGCAAACGGCATCGACCCCAAAAAGGATGTTGAGATAACCTACTACACCGACCACGCCGAGCTTGCAACACTCATGGCGACCGGCAAAATCGACATCGCGATGCTCCCCGAGCCCAATGTTACTACCGTTATGGCAAAAAACAGCTCCGTTCGCAAGGCGCTTGACCTGACAGAAGAGTGGGAGAAGGCGACCGCCGCAAAGGGCGAAAAGACCTCGCTCGCGCAGGGCTGCCTGATAGTCCGCACCGAGTTCCTTGAGGCTCACCCCAACGCCGTCAAAGCTTTCCTCGCGGCATATAAAGAGTCCGTTGATTTCGTCAACGGCAACACCGAAAAGGCGGCGCAGATGATAGCCGACGCGGGTATAGTCCCCAACGCGCAGATCGCCGCAAAGGCTCTGCCCAACTGCAACATCGTCTATATGACCGGCGACGAGATGATAAAGACCGCAAAGGCAAACTTTGATGTTCTCTTCAAAGCAGACCCCACATCAGTCGGAGGAGCAATGCCCGGTGATGATCTCTACTACACAGGCAAATAAAAAAACGCAAAAAGTGCCGACCGCGGTCCTGAAAATCGCGGCGGCACTCTTCTGGATATTTATATGGTTCATAGCGTCGCGCGCCGTCGGGTCGGAGCTTCTGCTCCCCTCGCCTACTGTGACGCTCGCGCGCCTTTGGGAGCTTGCACTCAAGGGCAGCTTCTGGCTCGCCGTGCTGCAATCGCTGCTGCGAATCATCGCAGGCTGCGCGCTCGGCATAGCCGCTGGGTCAATACTCGGCGTGCTGACCGCCATGTCGCGCGTGCTCTATGAGCTGTTCACGCCGCTGCTGACCGTCGTGCGCTCAACGCCCGTCGCCTCGTTCATTATCCTCGCCCTCGTGTGGATAAAGCGGGACAACGTGGCTGTTTTCATAGCTTTTCTCATGGTTCTGCCAATACTCTGGGGCAATGTGAGCCGCGGAATAGCCGAGTGCGATCGCGATTTGATTGAAATGGCGCACATATTCCGCTTTTCTAAGAAAGACATGCTCAAAAAGATATACCTTCCGAGCGTCCGCCCGTATTTCTTCGCCGGATGCTCGACAGCGCTCGGTCTCTCATGGAAAGCCGGAGTCGCGGCGGAGGTGCTGAGCCTGCCGAAGCACGCTCTCGGCAGTGAGCTGTATTATTCAAAGATATATCTCGAGACCCCGACGCTCTTCGCGGTGACGCTCGTTGTTATTCTGTTGAGCGTTGCGCTCGAATTCGTTCTGCGCCTGATACTCAAAAAGACTGCGGGGTGGGAGAAATGATAGAGCTTCAGAACATCTCGAAATCGTTTGACGGCGTTTCGGTGCTCGATAACATAAGCGCGGAGATTCCCGACAGCGGGATTTTCGCGATATGCGGCGCATCGGGAAGCGGAAAGACAACGCTGATGCGCATAATTCTCGGGCTCGAACAGCCGGATTCCGGCAATATTTCCGGGCTCGAGGGCAAAAAAACAGCCGTTGTTTTTCAAAATGACCGTCTGCTCCCGTGGCTGAGCGCGCTCGACAATGTTGCCGCCGTGTGCTCAAAGGAACGCGCAAAAGAGATGCTCGAAAAAGTTGAGCTTTCGGATGCGTTGAGCAAAAAGCCCGCCGAGCTCAGCGGCGGAATGTGCCGCAGGGTGGCGTTGGCGCGTGCGCTGGCGTTCGACGCGGATATTCTCCTGCTCGACGAGCCGTTTAAAGGGCTGGACACCGAGCTGCGCGGGCGGATAGTGAAGCTTGTAGAAGACTTTGCAAAGACGAAGCCCGTCATACTCATCACCCACGACCCGTGGGAAGTGTCGCTCGCCAAGGCAAAACTTGATATTGAAAAGTAAAAAATCCGGCTGTATCAAACAGCCGGTATTTTTTATTCATTTACGCTGAGCGCTTTCTCGACCTGCTCAAGCACAAGTCTTTCCGCTTCGTCGCGGCTGCCTCTGATGCGGCAGCCCGCGGCTCTGACGTGTCCGCCGCCGCCGAGCGCCTTGCATATTGCCGAAGCGTCTATCGGCGCGTGAGTGCGGACGGAAATCTTGAATGTGCCGTCCTTTCCCTCTTTTAGAGTAATTCCCGCTTCCACGCCCTCTATCTGGCGCGAAAGCCCTGGGATGGCGTCAGTCTCGCTGTCGTCCGCGCCGCTCTTTGCGAACATATCCTGCGTTATTGTAATCACCGCGCAGCGGCCGCCGAAATACATCTTCAGCGAATCGAGCGCAAGGCGTTCGAGCTGAACATAGCTCAGGCTCTTCGTCTCGAAGAACACACGGTTTATCTCGGATATCTCCGCGCCGCATTCCATGAGCCTCGCGGCCAGAATATGCGTGCGGGCAGTCGTGTTCGAGAATTTGAAGCATCCCGTATCCGTTGAAATGCCGGTATATAAACAGTTCGCTATCGCGGGGGTTATCCCGACTCCGAGCTCATCGGCGAGCGGACAGAGTATCTCCGCGCACGCCGCGGCAGTGGAGTCGACGCAAAATTCCTTCGCGTATTCGGTGTTCGAGCCGTGATGATCGATGCAAAGATCTACTCTGCCGCTGTACTTCTCCGCCGATTCGTCAGAGAGCAGCTTTATATCCGCCACATCGACTGCGGTTATAAACTTCGGCTCAAAATCGCCGAAAATTTCAAGCCCTTTTGCCATAAAGCTGTATTTCGGGGCTATTTCATCCGCACATTCGAGTCGGCAGCGTTTGCCGAGCGACTGCAGCATATGCATCAGAGCATAGCCGCAGCCGAGCGTGTCGCCGTCCGGATGGGCGTGGCACAGCACGAGTATATCATCGTTTTCACGCAGCAGTTCTGCCGCGCGGGCAATGTCAATTCGCATCTTCATCTTCCTTCAGATCATCGAGCATACGAGCGATATTCATGCCGTGCTCTATCGAGTCGTCGGCGACAAATTTGAGCTCCGGGGTCTTGCGCAGACCTAATCTGTGCCCGACCTCGCGGCGGATATAGCCCATGGCGCTGTCAAGTCCCTTGACGGCTGTTTTGGCGTCGTCGATGCCGCTCATCGAGCTTACGAAAACCTTGGCAAACGAAGCGTCGGAGCTGACCTCGACCTTGACGACGGTGAGCAGCTTGCCCTGCACGCGCGGGTCCTTGAGCTCGCGCATGACGGCAACTATCTCTCTTTTTATATCCTCGGATATTCTGTCAATTCTGTATCCTGCCATATCAGTCGCGATACTCCTCGATGGTGAACGCCTCGAAGATATCGCCCTCCTTAATATCGTTGAACTTTGCAAGTCCTATGCCGCACTCAAAGTTCTGCGCGACCTCCTTGACATCGTCCTTGAAACGGCGCAGGGAAGAAATCTCGTCCTCGGTGATGACGACGCCGTCGCGCACCACGCGAATCTTCGAGTTTCTTGTGACCTTGCCGCTGAGGACATAGCAGCCGGCGATGTTGCCGACGGAGGAAATCTTGACTATCTGGCGGACTTCCGCTCTGCCCTGCTGAACCTCGCGGAACTTCGGAGCGAGCATGCCCTTGATAGCCGCCTGAATCTCGTCGATGCAGTCATAGATTATTCTGTAGCAGCGGATGTCAACTCCGTCGCGCTCGGCGTTCTGCGCCGCAACCGGATCGGGTCTGACATTGAAGCCGACGATTATCGCGTTTGATGCGTTTGCAAGCATGACATCGGACTCATTAATGGCGCCGACGCCGCCGTGAATAATTTTAACTCTGACTTCCTCGTTCGAGAGCTTTTCAAGGCTCTGCTTGACAGCCTCGACCGAGCCCTGGACATCCGCCTTGACGATGATGTTGAGTTCCTTAAGCTCGCCCTCCTTGAGGGATGAGAAGAGGTTCTCAAGAGTAACTTTTTCAAAGGACTTGAACTGCTCCTCTTTCTGCTTCTGTTTTCTCTGCTCAACAAGCTCTCTTGCAAGGCGCTCGTCGCTGACTGCGTCGAATGCGTCGCCCGCCTGCGGAGCCTCAGCAAGGCCCATTATCTCAACGGGGACGGACGGACCCGCCTCGTTGACCTTTCTGCCCTTGTCGTCAACCATGACTCTGACGCGTCCGACGGACGTGCCGGCAACTATGATATCGCCGGAATGGAGCGTACCGTTCTGAACAAGGAGGGTAGCTATGGGGCCTCTGTTCTTGTCGAGGCGAGCCTCTATGACTATACCCTTTGCCGCACGGTTCGGGTTCGCCTTGAGTTCCTTCATCTCGGCAACAAGAAGTATTGCTTCGAGAAGCTTATCTATATTCATCTTTGTAACAGCCGAAACGGGCACGCATATTGTGTCTCCGCCCCACTCCTCGGGGATGAGGTCATATTCGGTCAGCTGCTGCATGATGCGGTCGGTGGTCACGCCGGGTTTATCCATCTTGTTTATAGCGACGATTATGTCAACTCCGGCTGCCTTTGCGTGGTTGATAGCCTCGATGGTCTGCGGCATGATTCCGTCATCCGCCGCGACAACGAGAACTGCGATATCCGTAGCCTGCGCGCCGCGCGCTCTCATCGAGGTGAACGCCGCATGGCCGGGGGTATCGAGGAAAGTTATCTTCTGACCGTTGAGGTCAACTCTGTATGCGCCGATATGCTGGGTGATGCCGCCCGCCTCTGTCGCGGTGACATCGGTATGGCGTATAGCGTCAAGAAGTGAGGTCTTGCCGTGGTCAACGTGACCCATGACAACAACGACCGGGTCTCTCGGAGAAAGATCCTCCGCGGAGTCGTCGGAATCGTCGATTATTCTGTCCTCTATAGTGACAACGACTTCCTTTTCGGCCTTTGCGCCGAGCTCGGTCGCGACTATCGCGGCGGTGTCGTAGTCGATGACCTGGTTGACAGTAGCCATAACGCCGAGTGAGAACAGCTTCTTGACAACTTCAGCCGCAGTCATTTTGAGCATGGCGGCGAGGTCGGAGACAACTATCTCATCGGGTATTTTTACGACTATCTGCGGCTTCTTCGCGCGTTCTGCCGCTATACGGGCAAGGCGCTGAGCCTCGGTCTCGCGGCGCGAGGAACGCATGCCCTGCTTGCGGTACTGCGTGGAGCGCTGCTTGAGCTTCTGCTTGTGAACCGACTTGTCGCTCTGCATGCCGTTGTTGGCAGGGGCTATATTCTCATAGCGCTCGTTGTACTTGTCGAGCTCGACATTGCCGGCTCTCGTGTCAACGGTTCTGCGCTCACCCTTTGTGCGCGACTGCATCGGCTTGTTATCATTCTTCTTTTTGGGTCTGTCCTCCGCCGGCTTCGCCGCCTGCTCCTGCGCCTTTGCGGCGGGTTTCTCGGTCTTGGCGGCGGGCTTTGCATCCTTTGCGGGAGCAGACTTCTGTGCGGGCTTCGCCGCAGCTTCTTTCTGCTCGCTCTTCTGCTCGGCTGCCGGAGCCTCCTTCTTTGCGGGGGCTTCTTTCTTGCTCTTGAGAGCAAAATATTCATCGAAGCTGTCGACCGCGTTCTCCTTGGTCACGGTGTCGAATAGCAGATCAAGCTCGTCGGATTCAAGAGCCGTCATCGAGGATTTTTTCGCGCCGCCGAAGTTCTTTTCGATGAGCTCGGTGACGTAATTTGTCTTGACGTCCAGATCCTTTGCAACGTCACGGACGCGATATTTGGCATTTATCATACATTATCCTCCCCATAGGCGATGTTAAGTATTGTTTGTATGCGGGACGCGAGTCCCCGGTCGTCGACCGTAAGCACGGCGGAGCGCAGCGAAGTTGCATGCCCTATCTCCTGCATGGTGTATCCGGTCTTTATAAGCGGAACTGAGCGTCCCTCGCTGCTGCACGCGCGTTCAAACTCTTCGCAGAGCCGCTCGGACGCATCGGACGAGAGCAGGCACAATCTTGCATGACCGTGCTTTATCGCCGTCTGCGCTGCGTCGTGTCCGCAGCTGAGCTTTCCCGCCCTGCGGCAGATGCCGAGCATGGAAAGAGCCTTGTCATTCTCCACTTTCGTCCATCTCCTTTTCCATCAGGTCGTAGACCTCCTGAGGAATCTCGCAGTTGAACTCGCGCTCAAAGCGGTGGGACTTTATCGCCTTTTTGAGGCAGTCTGCGCTGCGGCAGACATAAGCGCCCCTGCCGGGCTTTCTTCCCGTAAGATCGAGCGAAACTTCACCCTCCGGGCTGCGAACCACTCTGACGAGCTCTTTTTTCGGCTTCATCTCGTTGCAGCCGTTGCATCTGCGCAGCGGTATCTTCTTCTGCTTCACACCGCTCACCTGCCTTTCAAAAGTAATAAGTCGTTATATATCGAAGTTTATTGTCGGCTCTTCAATGCCGCTCTCGGGCTTTATGTCAATCTTCCAGCCGGTGAGCTTGGCGGCAAGGCGGGCATTCTGACCCTTGTTGCCGATAGCGAGGGAGAGCTGGCTGTCCGGCACTCTGACGCGGCAGACCTTCTCTTCGCCCTCTTCGACCGTGACGTCAACGACATCGGCGGGAGCGAGCGCTGCTGCGATAAACTCCTCGGGCACATCGCTGTATTTGACTATATCTATTTTCTCGCCGCCGAGCAGGTCAACTATCTTGCCGACACGTGCGCCGCGCGGACCGATGCATGCGCCGACGGGATCGACATCCGGGTCTGCGCTGTAAACTGCCATCTTTGTTCTGGAGCCTGCCTCTCTGGCGACCGCCTTTATCTCAACGGTGCCGTCGAATATCTCGGGAACTTCCTCTTCAAACAGTCTTCTGACAAGACCGGGATGAGTTCTCGAAATAGTTGCGCGGGTGTTCTTATCTGTGCTGCGAACGCCGGCGACATAGACTTTGATAATATCATTGGGCTGAAGCACCTCGTCGGGGAGCTGCTCGCTCTTGTAGAGCACGGCTTCGGTCTTGCCGAGGCTGACGACCGCATCGCCCGACTCGGGGATAACGCGCTGGACGGTGACGGTGATAATCTCCTGATTGTGGCTCTCAAGTTCGCTGCGAAGCTGACCCTGCTCTGCCTCGCGGATAGCCTGGCGAAGCATATGTTTGCCCTTTTCGGCGGTTATTCTGCTGACCTTTGCGGTCTCGACGGGAATCTCAACGATATCGCCGGGCATTGCGCCCTTCTTATACTGCTGAGCCTGCTCGACGAGCAGATCGGTGTCGGGATCGGATATCTCGGACACAACGGTCTTGCGCAGATAAACGCGGAACTCGCCCTTGTCGGCGTCGACATCGCAGAAGACGATGTCCTTGTTGTTATATTCCTTTTTCAGCGCGCCGATGAGGACATTCTGGATGCTCTCGCACATCGCGTCAACGGTGACGCCGGTGTCCTTGCTGAGCAGCTTCACGGCTTCGAAGAACTCCTTGTTCTTCTTGCTTTCCTCGTTTCTTTCTTTTTTATTCATTTTCCAAATCAATCCTTTTAAGTGAATTTTTTATTTCAAACGGCGCACGGCGCGCCGGGGATAGCAAACCGACTGTAACAGTCAGCCACATCTGATTCGCGGGCGGATGATATCCGCCCTACAGCGGTCACCGAACGGGCACGGTTCTCACAACGCAGCTATGCGCGATTTTATTCGTCATCAAATTTAATCAGGGTAGATGACGAAAGAATTTTGTGTGAGACAAGGCGCACGGTTCTGTGAATGAAGGAGCGTACTCTTGTACGTGACTGAATTCACAGGTTCGTGCAACGCAGTATCGCGCAAAATTACTCGTCATCGGCATAGAAGTCGTCGAGCTTTACCGAACTGACTTCCTTCTTTTCAAAGCATATTCCGCTGCCGTCTTCGCGGGTGACGGTTATCATGCCGTTGTCGTAGCTTTCGAGGGTGCCTTTGAAATCGCGCTCGCCGTCGCGGGGACGGATGAGGCGAACCATAACGGGCGAGCCGATATATTTTTTGAAATGCTCGTCACGGGTGAGCTGGCGCTCGACTCCGGGAGACGAGACCTCGAGATAATAGCTCTGCTCTATCGGGTCGGCGTCGTCGAGAGGGCCGTCAACGGCGCGGCTGAAATTCTCGCAGTCGGTTATACCGACGCCGCCCTCCTTGTCTATATATATTCTGAGATACCAGGAAACTCCCTCTTTCTGGAATCGGATATCCCAGATTGAAAGCCCCAGCTGTTCAGCGACGGGAGCAGCTATCTCCCACACGGCGGCTACGGTGTTGCCGCCCTTGCCTTTGCCTGCCACAGACACATCTCCTTTTTCAAAAAGTCCCTAACATAAAGGAAAGAGCGGGTCACCCCACTCTTTCGTCAAGTTTACATTCCTACAATAAATATTCTAACACATAAGCCCCGCAATATCAAGGCTTTTTTCAAATATTTACGCTTTGCATAAACGCGGATCAATATTTGACAAGGTATCTGTCGATCTCCCACTGAGAGACTCTTGCGCGGTAGCTTCTCCACTCCTCGCGCTTGGCTTCAAGATATTTGTTGAAAACATGATCGCCGAGCACCTCTCTCATGAACGGGCTTGCGGCGAAGAGCTTTGTCGCCTCTTCGAGGGACTTGGGCAGGGAGTGTATTCCCGCCGCGGCACGCTCGTCCGCAGTCATGTCATAGACATTGGCGTCAGTCGGCGCGGGAACGGGCAGGTCGCGCTCGATGCCGTCGAGACCGGCGGCGAGGCAGGAAGCCATCTCAAGATAGGGGTTGCACGCCGGGTCGGGGCTGCGTATCTCAATACGGGTGCCGAAGCCGCGTGCCGAAGGAATTCTGATAAGCGGGCTGCGGTTCTGAGCCGACCAGGCGACATATACGGGAGCCTCATAGCCGGGCACGAGGCGTTTATACGAATTGACAAGGGGATTGAGCACGAGGGTCATCGGGCGGATATGCTCGAGCACACCGGCGATGAAGCTGTATGCGGTCTTGCTGAGATTGAGGCTGTCGCTCTCGTCGCAGAAAGCGTTTTCGCCCGCCTTGAACAGCGAGATGTTGGTGTGCATGCCCGAGCCGCTGATGCCGTAAATGGGTTTGGGCATGAACGTCGCATGAAGTCCGTGCGACTGGGCGATGCTCTTGACGACATATTTGAAAGTCATGACATTGTCCGCGGCGGTCAGAACCTCGTCGTATTTGAAATCTATCTCATGCTGAGCCTCGGCGACCTCATGGTGGGACGCTTCTATTTCAAAGCCCATCTCCTCGAGTGCGAGGCAGATGTCGCGGCGGCAGTTCTCGCCGCGGTCAACGGGGCCGAGGTCGAAATAGCCGCCCTGATCGTGGGTCTGGGTGGTGGGCTTGCCGTTTTCGTCGATATGGAACAGGAAGAATTCACACTCCGGACCGACGTTGCACGAATAGCCCATATCCGCCGCTTTCTTTATCGCGCGGCGCAGGACATAGCGCGGGTCGCCCTCAAAGGGAGTGCCGTCCGAGCAATAGACGTCGCAGATAAGACGCGCGACCTTGTGATCCTCGGATGTGCGCCACGGGAAGATAACAAAGGTATCGAGATCGGGATGCAGATACATGTCCGATTCCTCTATACGCACGAAGCCCTCAATCGAAGAGCCGTCAAACATGCACTTGTTGTTGAGTGCTTTTTCGAGCTGGCTGCGGGTTATCGCGACATTCTTGAGCGAGCCGAGAATATCGGTAAACTGCAGGCGGATAAAGCTGACATTTTCTTCGTCCGCTATCCTCAATATATCTTCCTTTGTGTATTTCATAAGCGACCGCCTTTCGGGCATTTTAATGTTGCGGCAGGTACCGCGGCTGATTTTCATTATATCAGCTTTTTTGCTATTGTCAAGGCGCGCCGGAGTGCTATAATATAATGTAAAGCCAGCAAGGAGGCTTCAGCTATGATTATAGATATGCACACCCACTGCTTCCCCGACCCGCTCGCGAAAAAGGCTATGCCGATGCTCGCCATGCGCTCGGGCAACCCCTATCCGGCATTCGACGGCACGGCGTCGGGACTCAGAGAGAGCGTCATTTCCGGCGGCGCCGACAGGGCAGCGGTGCTCAACATTGCGACAAACGCGCATCAGCAGACGAAGGTCAACGACTTTGCAATCTCGCTGCTCGGCGACGATGTTCTAATCCCGTTCGGCAGCGTGCATTTCGAGAGCCCGGACGCGCTGAGCGAGCTCGACAGACTGCACGACGCGGGCATAAAGGGAATCAAGCTGCATCCCGACTATCAGGGCTTCTTCGCGGACGACGAGAGGATGTTCCCGATATATGAAAAGATAGGCTCGCTCGGCATGATAACGGTCTTTCACGCAGGAGTCGATATCGGAGTCCCCGACCCCGTTCACTGCACTCCGCAGATGCTCAAAAAGATACTTCCGCGATTCGGCGGCGCGCCCGTCATAGCCGCGCACATGGGCGGATTTCTACTCTGGCGTGAGGCGGCGGAGCTGCTCGGCGGAACGGGAATATATATCGACACCGCGTTTTCGTCCGGTTCGGTGCCGCCGCCGTGGGCAAAGGAGAGCATTGCGGCGTTCGGCGCAGATCATGTTCTCTTCGGCTCGGACAATCCGTGGAGCGCGACCGGGCGCGAGCTCGCCTTTGTCCGCTCGCTCGGTTTGTCAGAAGAAGAAACCGAGCTCATCCTCGGCAAGAACGCCGAAAGACTGCTCGGTCTTTGAATCATTTTAATATTATATCTTTCACATCGGCAAGAGTGTTGACTATCCAGTCTGCTCCTGCCGTTTTGAATTCATTCTCGTCACCGTAGCCGCCCTCGAGCACGCCGATGCATTTGAGTCCGACGCCGTGCGCGCCGTCTATATCAAAGCTCCTGTCACCGACCATAACGGCATCCGCGAGATTATCTACTCCGAGCCCGTTGACCGCGCGGGAGATTATAACTGTTTTGTCCGCGTGCGGCTCGCCGAATGTTGCGCCGGAGACGAAGTCGAACAGGTCGGATATCCCGAAATGCTCGAGAATACGATTTATAAAAAGCTCCGGCTTTGAAGAGCCGACAGCCGTTTTCACTCCCGCCGCTTTCAATTCACGCAAGGTCTGAAGCGTGCTCGGGAAGAATTCAAGTTCATATATGCCCTTTGTCGAATAGTATTCGCGGTATTTTCCGACCGCCTCGTGACAGCGTTCGCTGTCGAGTCCGCACTTGACGGAAAAGCTCGTCTCGAGCGGAGGGCCTATAAAATATTTCAGCGTCTCGCTGTCAAGCTCCGGCTCGCCCATGCTGCGCAGGGCATACTGCACGGAGGCAAACACGCCCGCACCCGTATCGGCAAGCGTGCCGTCAAAATCAAAAATTGCATAACGGAACATGGTTCTACCTCTTTCGGTTTGATAGAGCTATGATAACATAAAACATTTTGATTTACAACCGAGTTGGCGTGTGATATAATTTTAAGTTATAAAGGTTATATATACTTATAATCCGTCTCCGGAAAGGAAGTAGAAAAAATATGGAATACCGTTTTTCCGATAAAATAGCGTCGCTCAAGCCCTCCGCTATCAGAGAGGTGCTCAAGGCAACCAGCGTGCCGGGCATGATACCGTTCGCCGCAGGCAACCCCGCTCCCGACGCATTCCCCGTCGCCGAGGTTCAGGAGATAGCCGCAGATATACTCAAGAACCGCCCGATAGACGCGCTCCAGTACGGTGTGACCGAGGGCTACCCCGAGCTTATCAGCCTGATAAAAACAAGAATGAAATCAAAATACGGCATTGGCCGCGACTTTGATTCGATTATAATCACGAGCGGCGCGCAGCAGGTCATGGATCTTTCGACCAAAGTCCTCTGCAACGAGGGCGATGTCGTTATCTGCGAGAGCCCGTCGTTCATCGGCTCGCTCAACTGTTTCCGCTCATATAACGCGAAGCTCGTCGGCGTGCCCGTCGATGCGGACGGCATGAATATCGAGGCTCTCGAAAAGGCTCTTGACGAGAACCCGAACGCCAAAATGATATATACTATTCCGAACTTCCAGAATCCCGCGGGCGTTACGATGTCGCTCGAGAAGCGCCACAGGCTCTATGAGCTCGCCAAGGCGCACAATGTTATGATTCTCGAGGATAACCCCTACGGCGATCTGCGCGTTGCGGGCGAAGATGTTCCGAATATAAAGAGCTTCGACGAGGACGGAATCGTCATTTATTCCGGCTCGTTCTCGAAGATTCTTGCGCCCGGCATCCGTATTGGCTTCACGGTCGCTCCCGCGCCTGTAGTCGCGAAGATGACTGTCGGCAAGCAGGCGGTCGATGTTCATACGACCCAGCTGATGCAGATGATAGTCGCCGAGTGGATGAAGAGATACGATGTTGACGAGCACATCGAGAAGATAAGAAAGATATACCGCAGAAAGCTCAATCTCATGTGCGATATGATAGACAGCGAGCTTGGCGACGCAGTCAGCTATGTCCGTCCCGAGGGCGGTCTGTTCATCTGGTGCGAGCTGCCCGAGGATGTTGACGCGCTTGAGTTCGTCAAAAAATCCGCCGAGAACATGGTCGCGCTCGTCCCCGGCACTGCATTTTTGACCGATGTCAACGGAAAGAGCAACGCCGTCAGATTCAATTTTTCGACCCCAGCGGACGATAAAATTGTCGAGGGCATGAAGATCCTCGGCAGGGTGCTCAAAGAAATGAGAGGAGAATAACATATATGGAAAATCAGACTCCCGAACGCCGCCAGCGCGTTCTCAGCGCAATTCAGCCGACCGCCATTCCGACCCTCGGCAACTATCTCGGTGCTCTGCGCAACTGGAAAGCGATGAGCGACGACTATGACTGCGTCTACGCCGTTGCCGACCTGCACGCGATAACCGTCAGACAGGATCCCGCGACTCTCAGACGCCAGACCATGGAGGCTTTTGCGCTCCTGCTCTCGATAGGACTCGACCCGGACAAGAACGTCGTGTTCGTCCAGAGCCATGTCAACACCCACGCCCAGCTCGCGTGGATTCTCGACTGCTACACCCAGTTCGGCGAGGCTTCGAGAATGACCCAGTTCAAGGACAAATCCCAGAAGCACGCGGACAATGTCAATGTCGGCCTCTTCGCCTATCCCGTGCTCATGGCTGCGGACATCCTGCTCTATCAGGCAAACTATGTGCCCATCGGCGAGGATCAGAAGCAGCATCTTGAGATAACCCGCAACATAGCCGAGCGCTTCAATGGAATATACGGCAACACGTTTACTATTCCCGAACCGTTTATAGGCAAGGTCGGCGCGAGAATAATGTCGCTGCAGAATCCGAATCAGAAGATGTCGAAATCCGACCCGAACCCGAAGGCCTCCGTCTCTATTCTTGACGAGCCCTCGGTTATTATGAAGAAGTTCAAGAGCGCAGTCACGGACTCCGAAGCTGTTGTCAGATACGGCGAGGGCAAGGACGGCATCAACAACCTGATGTCCATTTATTCCTGCTGCACCGGAGCTTCGTTCGACGAGATCGAGCGCGAGTTCGAGGGCAAGGGCTACGGTGACTTCAAAACAAAAGTCGGCGAAGCCGTTATAGAAGAGCTCACCCCCGTGCGCGAGAACTTCAACCGCATCGTAAACGACAAGGCATATCTCAGCGAATGCATGGCAAAGGGCGCCGAGACTGCGCAGCGCATCTCCGAGCGCACGCTCAACAAGGTCATGAAAAAGGTCGGTTTTCTGCTCAAGTAAACAAATTCCACCAAAAAGAGCGTCCTTCGGGGCGCTTCTTTTGTTACTTTCCAAGAAGTTGCATATTTTTTGAATATAACTCTTGATTTTCTGAATAATCGTTGTATAATATGTGCATACGATGAATACGGAGGTATTTAACATGAAAGAGATCAAGAAAGTTGTGCTCGCCTATTCCGGCGGACTTGACACATCGATAATAATCCCGTGGCTCAAAGAGAACTACAACAACTGCGAGGTCGTTGCCGTTTCAGCCGACGTCGGCCAGGGCACGGAGCTCGACGGACTCGAGGAGAAGGCTCTCAAGACCGGCGCTTCCAAGCTCTATATTGAAGATCTTAAAAAGGAGTTCGTCGAGGACTACATCTTCCCGACTTTGAAAGCCGGCGCCGTATACGAGCGCGACTATCTGCTTGGCACCTCGTTTGCCCGCCCGATAATCGCGAAGAGACTCGTTGAGATAGCCAAGGCCGAGGGCGCAGACGCTATCTGCCACGGCTGCACGGGCAAGGGCAACGATCAGGTGCGTTTCGAGCTCGCGATAAAGGCCTTCGCGCCCGATATGCAGATAATCGCTCCCTGGCGTATCTGGAACATCAAATCCCGTGAGGAGGAGATAGAATACGCCGAGGCTCACAATATCCCGCTCAAGATAAACCGTGAGACGAACTATTCAAAGGACAAGAACCTCTGGCACCTCTCGCATGAGGGACTCGACCTCGAGGATCCCGCAAACGAGCCGCAGTACAACAAGCCTGGCTTCCTTGAGATCGGTCAGTCCCCCGAGCAGGCTCCCGACAAGCCGACCTATATCACAATAAGCTTTGAAAAGGGCGTTCCCGTTGCCGTTGACGGCGAAAAGATGGACGGCGTTACCATGATCGAGAAGCTCAACAAGATCGGCGGCGAAAACGGCGTCGGACTTGCGGATATCGTCGAGAACCGCCTTGTCGGCATGAAGTCAAGGGGCGTTTATGAGAACCCCGCAGGCTCAATTCTCTACAGGGCTCACGAAGTTCTCGAGACTCTGACCCTCGACAGGGACACCATGCACTACAAAGAGCAGGTCGCTCTGCGCTACGCCGAGCTTGTCTACTTCGGCCAGTGGTTCACTCCCCTCAGGGAGGCTCTCGCCGCTTTCGTTGACAAGACTCAGGAGCGCGTCACCGGCGACGTCAAGCTCAAGCTCTACAAGGGCAACATAATAAACGCGGGCACCACCTCGCCCTATTCGCTCTACAGCGAAGCTTTCGCGACCTTTGACGAGGACGATGTCTACGATCAGAAGGACTCCGCAGGCTTCATCAACCTCTTCGGTCTGCCGATAAAGGTCAAGGCCATTCTCGACGCCGAGAGAGAGGCAAAGGCATGAAGCTCTGGGCGGGACGCTTCAGCAAAGAAGCCGATAAAAAGACCAACGATTTCAACTCCTCGATAAAAACGGACAGCCGCATGTTCAACGAGGATATCGACGGCAGCATCGCCCACGCATCGATGCTTGCCGCAAAAGGGATAATCTCCGAGGAGGACTGCAAGAAAATTCTTGCGGGACTCTCGGACATCCGAAACGACATTATCTCGGGCGAGCTGATGATAGACCCCGACGCCGAGGATATCCACACTTTTATCGAAGGCGAGCTTACCTCGAGAATCGGCGACGCGGGCAAAAGGCTCCACACCGGGCGCAGCAGAAACGACCAGGTTGCCGTTGACATAAGGCTCTATCTCAAAAAGGATGTGCCGCAGGTCACGGGGCTCATAAACGGACTTATTGACGCTCTCGACGGCAAGGCTAAAGAATACGCCCACTGCATCATGCCGGGCTACACGCATCTTCAGCGCGCTCAGCCGATAACCTTTACGGCGCACATCGGCGCATATATCGAGATGCTCCGCCGCGACCTCGGACGCTTTGAGGACGCCGCGGGCAGGATGAACTACTCCCCGCTCGGCTCGGGTGCGCTCGCAGGGACAACATATCCCATCGACCGCGCCATGACCGCAAAGGCACTCGGGTTCGACGGCTATATGCCCAACACCCTTGACGGCGTATCGGACAGAGACTTCTGCCTTGAGCTGCTCAGCGCGTGCTCGATACTCATGGTTCACATCTCGCGCCTGTGCGAAGAGATAATCATGTGGTGCTCGTGGGAGTTCAAGTTTGCCGAGCTTGACGACGCTTTTTCGACAGGCTCGAGCATCATGCCGCAGAAGAAGAACCCCGACCTCGCAGAGCTCGCGCGCGGCAAGGCGGGGCGTGTTATAGGCGACCTCTGCGGACTGCTCACGACAATGAAAGGTCTGCCGCTTGCATATAACAAAGATATGCAGGAGGACAAGGACGCAATTTTTGACGGCATGGACACAGTCAAGATGTGCCTGACGGCTCTGACTCCGATGATAGCGACGATGAAGATGATTCCCGAGAACATGAGAAAGGCGGCCGCCGGCGGCTTCATAAACGCGACCGACTGCGCCGACTTCCTCGTTTCAAAGGGACTACCCTTCCGCGATGCATATAAGGCGACGGGTGAGCTCGTTGCGCTTTGCATCAAAAAAGGTACGACGCTCGAAGAGCTGCCGATAGACGAATACAAAAGCATCTGCCCGCTTTTCGACGAGGGCGTGTACGATGCAATAAACCTTGAAAACTGCGTGACAAGCCGCGGAATGTAAAAATTAAATCAACAGCCGGAGTTTCTCTCTCCGGCTGTTTTGCTTTTGTGCCGCTGATTCAAGCTCTTATTTCATACGGCACAAACCGACAATACTATGAGATTTTTGCAACCTTACATCATGCCCGGTGCGTCGAGTCGTCGCACCCTACAAGTACAAAAACAGAACGGGTCTCCCCGGTCTGCTGTTATTTTTGCTGTTTATGCGGGCTGAGGGAAGTATTTTCCGATAAGCTCCTGCAGCTGTTGGAACGCATCGTAATACCCCTGAGCGCCGACGCACTCATAGAGCGCATCGCTTATAAATTTGCTTATCGCCTCGCCGACTGCGCTCAGCTTCTCTTCATTCTCGTTCGGAGCCTCGCGCTCGCCGATTTTTATCAGTATATTTTCGAGCCTCTTCTGTGCGTGCTCGGTCGCCGTTGGGTCGACTACGGTATTTTCGAGCATCGCATTGCACTCTTCGAGCGCCGCGTCAAGCTCTGCCGCATCCTCGGGCGAGAGCGTGCTCCTGTCTATCTCCTGCGCCGGTTTCATCAGATTGTTCACTAAATCTTTCGTATTCCTGCCGATATTGAACTGCGGGAACCTGTCGGGCATGGAATAGACATCCTTGAACTCGCGATTAGTCAACAGCTCGGTCGCAAGCTTCATTATAACATCGTTGGAGCCGGTCTTTTCGTGATCCTGTCCCTTGAAATAGAAGGTGTGGTCCGGGAGCAGACCCACCGACGCGTCAACAACGCCGTCTGGCGAGAGATGGTTGTGTGCCGTGTTCTTGCAGTGAGTGCCCTGCTGGACATAGCCCTCGCCGAGGGTCTCGCCTATCTTCGCGAACTTCGCGCCCATGGAGGTCGACTCCGCGTGGATTATCCCGTCCGCGTTGCTCTTGTCGTATGAGGGCACAAGGCAATAGAGCTGATAGTCATAGTCAACTATATCAAAGACCTCGGCTCCGGCGGCGCGCATCTTTTCAATATTCGCGAATCTGTTGACCTGCGCGCGGTGATATACTTCAACCTGCCTGCGCATCTCCGCATTCTCTTCTCCGGGCAGGACGCGCGCCACGGCTTCGTCATAGTATGCCTCGGGCACGAGCGACCACATCGTGGTACAGTTGCGAAGAATAACATTCGTCAGCCCGTCAACCGTCGCATCGAGCGTGTCGAGCAAAATCTGCTTGGGCATCATTCTTATAACGGCGTTGAGCTGATAGCCCTCCGCTCCGCCGACAAGATTCGGCAGCAGGTTCTTGTAGAGCATCTCGTCCGAGGTGCTGAGCCTGCCGAGATAGATATCGCCGACTATATTCGATCCGTCGAGCGCGGGGACGATATAAACCACGCGGTCGAGGCTCGGATAGAGCTCCGGATAGCGGTCGAACAGGCTGTTTGCGATAGTGCCGCCGAGACTTATCGCCACAACATTTATCTTGTCGTGACCCGTCTCACGCTTTATCTGACCGATGAAATTATAGAGTTCATCAGTTATCTCGCTGTTGTTGCCGAACGAATTGTAGGCGAAATAATAGAGATGGTCTTCGCCTGCAACTTTCGAGAAGCCGTCTATCGGCACATTGCAGTATATCTCCTCTTTATCTTCGTCGGAACATTTTGCAACGCTCTGCGGATATTTCTTGACCCTGACATCATAGACATTCTTGCCATTCGAGTCAAAAGCGTTGACATAGAGAGTTCCCTCGAGCGTCTTTCTGAATGACTCGACAAAGCCGTCATCGCGCTGGGTGACGAGCATCTTGACGAGCGGCCAGAGAAGATTTTTTATAATATATTTAGTATTCGCGTATATCGGCCAGCCGGTTATCTGCTTGCCGTCCTCATCGACTGCTATCTCGTCGTTCTCATATAGATAGGTCTTGGACTGGCCTATGCCGTGGATAACGACCGTCGGGCTGTATTCGCAGGTTCCGCCGCATTCGGTCAGGGTGCCGGGCTTTTTCGCCTTCGCGGGCTCTGTTTTTTCGCTTTTCTGAGTGAGCGCCGCAGCGAGTCCCGATTCGTCGGCGGACGACACGGTTTCATGCTTTGCGCCGCCGTAAGATGCGGCGGATATGCCGGTCGAGAAAACAAGAGCCGCGCATAGTATCAGCGCGGCTATTCTCCTGACTGACTTCATTTTAAAACACCGTCCTTTAAAAAGATACGGCGAACTCCGAAGATGGGGTTCGCCGTAAATAAAACTTCAGATCAGATAACGGAAGCTATGAATTTTATAAGGAACTTGATAACCACGCGGGCAACATCGGAATAGCCCTGGCTGCCTATCGTCTTGAGGGCGATGAGGCTGAGCACACAGCAGACCTTCTCGAGCGCATATGCCGCCTCGGAAGTCTCCTTTGCGGGCTCGCGCTGACCGAGTTCGACGAGGATATTCGTCAGTCTCTCTTTCGCGGCGTCTGCCTTTGCGGAATCGGCTATAGTCATGTTGAGTGCGTCTTCGCCCTGCGCGATAGCGGCGTCAAGCTCGGCTATCTGCTCGGCACTCGGACGCTCCTCTGCGGGCATTTCGTCGATTTTCGCTCTGTAAGCCTTTGCATCGGGCAGGAGCCAGCGTCTTATTTCCTTCGTGCGGCAGGTGCCGTTATACTGCGGCCAGACATCGGGCTTGGAGTGGACATCCTTGAGCTCGGAATCGGTAAACAGCGCGCAGGCGAGAGTCAGAACAACGTCGTTGTTGCCCGCCTCGTGGTGCTGACCGATGAATATCCATGTGTTGTCCGGGAGGACTGCCGTGGAGGCGTCTATCGAGCCGTCAACGGACATATAGCCTCTCTTTGCGGGCTTGTAGCTGTCGGGCAGCTTCTGTCCGGGGGCGGCGCCTGTTGCGCCCATGGTGGTCGATGAGAGCTGGATGATACCGTCGGAGTTGGTGTCAAGCGCACTCTTGATAATGCTGAAGTAGCTGTATTCGATATCGCCGAAAGCGAGGTTCGCGCCGGCTATTGAGTCTATCTTAACGCCCGCCGCGTGAGCCGCGAGGACATTCTTTCTGAGGTTGAGCTGAGCCTGATGATAGCGGTCGGTCTTCGCCTTGAGGACTGCGTGATCATTGTCGGTCAGATACTTTTCGCAGAGAGCGTCATATCTGTCGGACGGGACGAGCGCCCAGAACTGCGGGCAGTTTACAAGCAGAGTCTCGGAAAGACCGTCCATAGCGGCGGTCAGGGTGTCTCTGAACACCTGACGCGGGATTATTCTGATAACAAGATTGAGAAGATAGCCGAGGGAGGCGGTGTCGCTGCCCTCCGCGATTATTCTCGGGATATACTCATGATAGAGGAACTCGTCGTCGATTCTGAAGCCCGCTTCGCCTCTGGTGAGGAAGTCGGCGATTATCTCGGAGCCGTCGGTCGCGGCAACGGCGTTGACGACCTGGTTGATATCCTTGTAGCCGTAAGCGTCAAGATATGCGGTGAAGATAGTTCCGCCGAGGCTGACGTTGAGAAGATTTACCTTGTCGTGTCCGGTCGCCTTCTTGACCTGCTGGATATATTCATTGAGGTTCGCGGCGGAGTCCATGGGGCTGCCGACGAGATTGAAGGTGAAGAAATAGACATGATCCTCGCCGATGATATTGGTCAGCTTCTGCATGGGGATCATTCTGTATGCCCAGTCTCTCGTGTCCTTATCCATGTCGGCGAGAGAACCGTATTTCTCGGTCTTGAGGTTGTTTATCGGGTTGCCCTCGTTGTCGCACTTCTGGATGGAGAAGAGGTCGCAGACGGTCTCATAGACTGCCTTGGGGAAGCCGCTGTCCGTCTGGGTGGCGAGCATTTTTATAAGCGGCCACGCGAGCTTTTTGAGGATGACGGTGACAAGATTATCCGTATCAAGGATAAGCAGCGTTCCGCCTATGCGTTTGCCGTCCTTGTTGAGCACGGGCTCGTCGTTCTCGTCATAGAGATAGGTGGGCGAGTGGTTGATGCCGGGAACCACCACGACGGGCGCATGTCCGCAGTCGCCGTTATGGCAGTTTGCATGGGTTCCGCTCTCTTCTGCGGCGTCGGCAAGCGTATCAACAGCCTTTGCTATCGACGCATCGGACGATGCGGATGCGGGGGCTGCGGAGGCGCAGGTAAACGCCGAGAAAGCCATGATGAGCGCGAGCACAAGGGCTACGGTCGATTTCATCTTCTTCATAGTTTTTCTCCTGTTCTTGATATGTATTGTCTTATTTCTTATAATCGGCAAACTGAGGGTGTTCGGGCATGGTGAACACGTCTATCGGCTCATCGGAAGAGGCTATCTTCGCGACGAGGTCGAGCAGATTTTTATTCTCGGCGGCCTGTTCGTGCTCCATATTATAATAGAACCATGTTCTATCCGGCACGGCGGCAGACGCCGCGTTGATATCCGAGCGCGGGGATATGAAATCAACGGGTTCGCCGCGCCCCGTGCTGAGCGTCCGTCCGGGCGGCGCACACTGCGCGCCCATCGACGCCGAATATGTCGGGACTATTGTATCTGAAGTCAGACTGTCGGATGCCGCTATCGGCGCTAACCGCTTGCCGCAGCCGCAGATATTATAAAATTCAACCGAGCGCTCCTGCTCGCGCCGGACGAGTTCTTTTATATTCCGCCTGACCCGCCAGTGGCGGTCGGTCACGGCGCGCATCGCATCATGCGCGGAGTCGCCGAGATATTTGTCGCGAAGCGCGGGATAGCGCTCCGAGGGGATTATTCCCCACATTGCAGAGCTGTTGACAACAACGCTCTCACACGCCGCCTGAACCAGTGATCTGACCGCGCCGTCCGCGACTTTCTTTGGTATCATATGCATCAGTTTAGATATTTTTTCCGCCTCGCGCCGGCTCAGAAGCATTTCGAGCAGCGCGTCGCAGTCGTCTGTATTGATATCCCCTGCGACGAGGTCGGCGGCGATATCCGAGCCGTCATACGCCGGGACAACGCCGATAACGCGCTTGACATCCTGATCCGCGCCGTACAGCTCGAAGTACATCTCCGCTGCGGTCGCGCCCATGCTCACGGGAATCAGATCGACCTTTTCGCACTGGCTCTGTTCTTTGACCATCGCGATAAATTCGCGCAGCAGACGGGCATTTTCGTCCGCCCTGCCGAAGATATCATACGCGAAGAAATAAAGATTCTCTTCGCCGATAATATCGGCGAGCGCATTGAGGGGCACCATCTTATATATGTATCTCTTCTCGCCTGCGGTGCATTCGCCGACGGGACGATAATAGCCGACAACCTCGGCTCTGACTTTTCTCATGGAGTCGGGCGTACAGCTGAGCGGTTCGAGCATCGTGCGCACAGCCTTGTCGAGCGCCGCAGTAAAGCCGCAGTCGCGCCGAAGAAGCATCATCCGCGCGGCGGACGGGGCGACCGACTTGACGAGCGCGTCTATATCCGGATCGAACGGCCAGAGATTGCGGATCTTTTCGCCGTTTTCGTCCGTCTCTATCACCCGCGACTGCCCTATGCCCGGTATTATTATGCACGGACGGTATCCGCGCGCTGATTCTGAGTTCATGTGAGTTTCCGCCGTTCTCATTAGGTACAGAATATGATAGCATACATTTGGGTAAATTTCAATAGAAATAAGTCTTTAGCTGATAAATATTTATTAATACTTGCTGAGAAAAGATTGACATATCACTCAGGTTCTGATAATTTATGATGTGACAAAACGCAAACGGAGGTCGTTTATGCAGTATATCGAAATTTTTAAAAAGGCTATATTATTAATGCGCCGCCTTGCCGCTCTCACGCTCGCGGCGTTCATGACTTTTCTCTCCGTCCTGACTCTCGGGATAGACGCGCTCTCTGCGGGCAAGAGGCATCCCGAGGTGTCAAAGGTCAATGTATTGCTCATAGGCGCGGCGGAGCGCTCGCAGGGCATCACGACGGACGGAAAATATTATTATTTCAGCTCGAAATGGGGGCTGACGAAATCCGAGCTTGACGGCAAGACCCGCGTCAAATCAAACCCGCTCGCCATTCCGCAGCAGCTCAAGGACGACTACGGTCTCGCACACATCGGCGGCATCAGCTACTCGAAAGCCGACAACTGCATCTACGCCGGACTCGAGGACAGCAAGGTCTGGAAATATCCAGTCGTCGCGGTATACGACGCGGACACGCTGAAATTCACCGGCAGATATTATATTCTCGACAACACCCGCCACACGCGCGGACTGCCGTGGGTCGCGGTCGACAACGACAACGGTCTGCTCATCGCCCTCGACCACTCGAAGAACGCGAATGAGCTGATTTTCTATGACATAGCGGACAACATGAAATATGTCAAGACAGTAAAGCTCAGCGAGACGGTCAGGCGCATTCAGGGCGCGGAGATGTACAAAGGCATGCTCTACGCCGCGACAAACGACGACACTCAGGCAATATATAAAATCGATCCCGTCAGCGGCGAAGTTTCAAAATACTTCGACCGCAACCTGACCAAAGGCAGCGAGGGCGAGGGCATCACGGTTCTCGAAACTGCGGACGGCGCAGTGTTCCACGCGATAGACATGGGCCCGCTGTTCATCAACGCCTTCATCCGCAACTACGCGCCGGTTGAAGAGGGATAAATAAAAAGCCGAACATTATATAAAAAAAGTGCAGCCCGGTTATCCCGCAGCTGCACTTTCAGCTTTTTATTTAATACACGACCGCATCGTCGGCGGTAAAGACGCCGAGCGAATTTTCTTTCACCTGGAACACACAAAAGTTATCCCGGAGTCCGCCGCGGCAGAAAACTGTCTTTTGGCTTTCGGCGCAACTCTCAGCCCGTCGCCCTCGGCGAGAGCCACTTTCTCGCCGTCGATAACGGCTTTGCCCTTGCCGGAAATAACGCCGTATATCTCTTCGTTGCTCTTGTGCGAATTGACGAACGGAACGCCTGCGCCGCCATCGGTCTGCTGGTCGTTTATTGCTTCAAAGATGTCGCCTCAAGCGGAACCTACGGCATACCGGAGATTCTGTCGGTGCTGCTGATAATTGTACTGCATAAATGGAAGAAGAACACGCTGCTGAGCATCGGCGGCGGCACGGCGCTCTATATGCTGCTTGTGCAGACGATGTTCAAATAATCAGGTGCGCCACTGATATTTTTGAAGATCGACTCTGCCGGATTCATCAAATTCCACGCCCTCCTCTTCAAGGAGGGTCTTTTGCATATCCTCGCCGCCGAACGCGAACGCGGAGGAAGTCTCGCCCAGGCGGTTTACTACCCTGTGGCACGGAATAACGCCCGGCTCAGGGTTGACATGCAGAGCATATCCGACGACGCGCGACCAGCGCGGATTGCCGGCGAGAGTCGCTATCTGCCCGTAAGTCGCAACGCAGCCGCGCGGGATTTTTCGTACAACATCGTATATCAATTCGAATGTGGTTTTCATCTCAATCACCCAAAATTATTTTAACTTATTCTACGGCTGAAATGCAATAAAAAAAAGACGATGACAGCAAAAGCTGTTACCGCCTCTGAAAAGAAAACAGCCTTCCTATTGGAAAGCTGAATTCACAAATGTCGGCGTCGACTTATCTTCCCGGGAGGCTGCCCTCCGAGTATTGTCAGCACGAGTGAGCTTAACTACCGTGTTCGGAATGGGAACGGGTGGACCCTCATCGTTATAGGCACCGACTTCGGAGCGATTTTTGTATGACCGCTCTCTCAAGTGCTCGACTATAATACAACATCCCGCGACAAAAGTCAAGGGCTTTTTTCAAACTTTTTAAAAAATCTTAAACTTTTTTGCACACCTCTGTTATCTCGCCGATATAAATGCGGTGATAGTCGCCGTTATGGTAGTTTTTCTCTATCTCGGGCGCCAAAAACTTTGACGGATCCATATCGGCGAAAGCTATCTTTTTGCAGGCTATAATTAAATTCGCCTCTTCAAACGCCACGCTCCCGCCAAGCTCTACAGCACTCAAGTTGCACTCTTTAGCCTTGTCATAGTCGCGCCCGCTCTTTGCGCCGCAGAAGGAGAGCGCCTTTTTATATTCGCCGCTAAAAAACGAAAGCGTAAAATCTCCGTACTTCTCCATGAATTCATATGTGTATCTCTGCGGGCGCACGAAGACCGCGACAACATCCTTGCCCCACAGTTCGCCTGTCATGCCCCAGCTGACGGTCATGGTATTATAATCACCCGCTTTGCCGGCGGTCAGCAGCGCCCAATCGTCCCTGATAAGGCGCGTAAAACTGTCTTTTATATCGCAGATATCAATTTTTTCAAAGTTCATGGCAAATACCCCTTTTCTCGCTTGATTCTTCTCTGTAATTGACCGAAGTTTAGAAATATGTTATACTTATGTTATAATTACAAATAATAGAAATTCAATTAACATAAACGGCGCGTTCAGAAAAATCTGCGGTTCCCGCACATATATTATATGCCGCTTTTTGCGCAATGCAAGATTTTTCTTTGCGGTGCCGGATGAAAGAGAAAGGAATTGATGTTATGCCGGATCAGAACATACCGGAGATCAAGGGAGGTCTCAGAGACTTCATGCTCAAAGTTCCCGAGCCGATTTACCGCTGCAGCGGAATCAAAATACTCGGCAGACGGATCAAGTCGGTGCTTTTTTCAACCGACGCGAGCATCATCAGAAACACTAACGCGGACGCGGTCATCGCAGTCTATCCGTTCACCCCTCAGCCCGTGATAACCCAGGCTGTCATGGTGGCGGCGGATGTGCCGGTCTTTGTCGGAGTCGGTGGAGGACTGACGCGGGGTCACAGAGTCGTCAACCTCGCCCTGCACGCCGAGTTTCAGGGCGCGATAGGCGTTGTCGTCAACGCGCCGACGAGAAATGAGACGATAAAAGAGCTGCACAGAACTATAGACGTGCCGATAGTCGTCACCGTGCTCAGCGAGGACGAGGACATTCAGGGACGCATCGACGCGGGCGTCAGCATCCTGAACATATCAGCAGCCGGCAGAACGCCGCAGGTCGTGCGCAGCATCAGGGAGCGTTTTCCGGATATCCCGATAATCGCGACAGGCGGTCCGACGGAGGAGAGCATAATCGCCACCGTCGAAGCGGGAGCGAACGCGATAACCTGGACTCCCCCGTCAAACGGCGATGTGTTCAAAGACATTATGGACAAGTACCGCCACGGCGAACCCCACCCGGATTTTTAATCGAATCAGCCGCCCGGAGATATACTCCGAGCGGCTGATTTTGCAGGCTGTTGACTTTTCCGGGCGTGGTGATATAATAAGCACGAAAGCCAACAGGAAGGTAACAGTTATGGATATTTTCGAACTCATTCTGCTCTGCGCCCTTGCGGCGGTATTCTACGTCTGCGCTCTGCTCCTTTGTGGCGGCAGGATATCGCTCATTCACAGCTATCAGCGCAAAAATGTCAGCGAAGAAAACGCAGGTGCTTACGCAAAGCTCTACGCATTGGTCATGCTCTTTGTCGGCAGCGGACTGCTCGCCGCCGGTGCAATAAATTATATCACGCACGCGGCTTGGGGCTTCATCGCTCTCGGTGTATGCTTTGTCGCGGCAATCGCCATAGCAATAACCGCTCAGCTGAAATACAATGTTGCCGAATAACAACTGACCGCCAAATATAACACTGTAAAAAACCGCCGCCGGGACTTATATTTCCGGCGGCGATACTTTTATATTATTTTGCTTTTAATCGGCTGAGAATACTTTCAACGCGGTCGTGTATACAGCACCGACATTAACTTCAGCTTTATTTTATCAACAGTCTCTTTACTTTTATCTCGCCGTCCGATACTTCGCCCATGCCGAGGAATTCGTTTCCCGGCGCAATGACGCGCACAAGCTCGTTTTCCTGCGAGGCTTTGAGATAGAGCCGCTCAAGGCTCAACTCGCCGCCGTTTTTGAATCTCCGCGCCTGCGGCTCGGTGACGGTCACGAATCTGTAAGAGTCGAGAGCCTGCTCGATCGGGATAATTTTTTCTTCGATTTTGCCGCTCTGCGCGAGTTCCGCAAGCTCATCGAGGGTTATGCATCCGTCTATCGGGAACCCGTTTGCCTTTGTGCGGCGCAGCGCAGTCATAACGGCTCCGCAGCCGAGCTTTTCGCCGATGTCGGCGACGAGCGAGCGGATATATGTGCCCGCCGAGCACTCGACGGATATTGTATATTCGCCGTTTTTTTCGTTGCAGCCAACAAGTGATATCGAAGAAATATTAACAGTCCTGCTCTCGCGCTCGACTTCTATCCCCTGCCGCGCGAGTTTATATAATCTCACGCCGTTTTGCGAGATGGCGGAATACATCGGCGGCACCTGCTCTATCGTGCCCGAAAAGCTCTGCAATGCGGATTCAAAATCCGCGCGCGTGGCGTTTACCTCCCGCGTTTCGAGCACTTCGCCGGTGATATCGAGCGTGTCGGTAACGGTGCCGAGCCTTAAAGATGCGATATACGCCTTGTCGTGCGACGGGAGCAGCTCGCAAAAGCGGGTCGCTCCGCCGAGCAGGACGGGCAGAACGCCCGTCGCCATGGGGTCGAGCGTCCCGGTGTGCCCGGTCTTTTTGACGCCCGTCATTCGGCGGACACGCGCCGCCGCAACGAACGATGTCATGCCCTCGGGCTTGTCAATGAGCAGAATCCCTGTCATGTTTTTCTCCGTTTTCAGTCGTTTATCATTGCGTCATAGAGCCTGTCGCAGCAGTGGTCGTCTCTGTAAAGGAAGAAATCCTTCATGCGTGAGGCATAGGGCTCCTGCGGGGCAAAGCCGTTGTTTATATATTCTTCAAGATGGTCGAGCAGAGTGTCCGCATCCTGCGAGAACGGTCCGAAGCCGTTTTCGAGCGGCAGGTCGAGCTGCCTGTAGTTATGCGACACGCCCGCTAAGAACAGCTCATAGTCCGGCACGAAATAGAGCACGGGGCAGTTGAGATAGACGGAGTCAAAAACTATCGAAGAATAGTCCGTTATCATCAGTCTGTACTCGTCTATATTCGTGTCGAAGTTGTCCGTGCAGACTCTGTCGTTCTTTATATCAAACAGATGGTTATAGCATTTGAATATCGGATGGTTCTTGAAATCGAGATAGAGATCGTTTTTCTCGAGCATGTCGTGCAGTCTCTCGGAATTGAGGAACGCCGAGACCTGCTTGAAGAAATCGGACTCCATGAACACCTCGGGCAGCACTTCGCGCTCGTTGTTGACAAGCGCACCGATAAGATTGCTGCGCCACGATGGCGAGAACACAATTCTATTTTTCTTTTTTCCGCTGGGCTCCATGCTGTCATATCGCGGCATGCAGCTCTTTATCAGCTCGCGCTCCGCAAAGCCGTAGTTCTTCTGGAAGTTCTCTATCTCGAAGCCGCTCGACACGACGACTTTGTCTATCGAGCAGTGCTCCTTGTCATAGAGGCTTCTGAGTGACGCGTGGAGTATGCCGTGCTGGAGGTAGACCAGCTCGAATTTTACAAGGTCGGCATACCAGCGGGTCGGACCCGCTCCGAAAGGCGAGACATTTGAGAGATTCGAGAACGATGTGATTATCTTGTCGCAGTTGAAATACAGCTGCTTATGAAGCTTCGAATGGAACATCACAACGTTCTTTTTCTCCTCGGGAGTGAAGCGCTCGTCGAGCTTGTCGCGGTCGCAGTCGTTGAGGATATAATAGCGCTTAACGCCGTCCTTTTTGGAGGAATCGTGCTTGAACTGATCGTATGCGTTGTCAAACACGCCGTAGCGGTCAAGATAGAGCCATATGGGGCCGCTGCCTTTAAAAGTCAGCGCAAGCAGGCGGTTATACACTATCCTCGGGTTCTTGAAGCCGAAGTAGAGCATATTGTAAAACGCCACGAGCAGTTTATAAAACGCATTGTTGAGAGCCGGAGACGAAGAGATAGTGAACACTCCGTTTTTCTCTTTATAGCGTCTATTATCTCTGAAGAATATTTTCTGCCCCTTGTCCTGAGTCAGCGGAACATGGGGGCCGAAATAATAAGAGAGCTTGTAAGTATTGCCGCAGGTCTCGACCTCAAGCTCGAATTTCTTTGTCTTTGTGACATCGATATCAAAACGCAGGCGCCAGAATGTGGCAGTCTTTATCCCCGCACGGTAATATTCATAGTTCGAGTGAGTCAGTTCAATCTCCTCGCGCGCGCCGTCTTTTATTATAAACACGCGCGGCTTTTCGACATAGTCAAATATGACGCACTTCAAAAATGCGTCCACGTGCAGAGTTTCGCCGAACACTTTGAACGAGTTGACGACTATCGGCACCTTGTCGGCACTGTAAACCTCCTCGCCGTCATAGAGCACGCGCAGATTCTTTTTGTCCGCTGCGACACTCATCTTGTCGCAGCCCTTTATCCTGAGCAGAAAATGCTTGTGATAAAGATCCATATATGGGTGGTTGAGAATGACGCTGTCGTCGACTCTGTCAAGCAGGGCATTTATCCTGCCGACTGCTCTGTCGAACTCATCTTTCGGATAGCTGTAGGGCAGCAGGATATCCTGCGTGCTCTTCCAGTTTATATCATTGATATAGAGCGACTGGAGATAAGACGGCACATGACCTTCGTATCTGCCGAACATCTCCTCCCACATAGCCATGGTGTTTTCAAAGATATAATAGGCGTAGCCTTTTTTACCCGTTGTGCTGCCGGGGCGGCGCAGATAGAGATACTCCGGGCGGCTGCAGAAGCCGATTTTGAGTTTGTCACTGAGAACATCGAAGCAGTATTTCTGATCCTCATGGAATGCGAGCGAGGTATCGAAAAGAACATTCTTCCCCTCGCCGAGATTCTTGACGCAGATGTTCATCGTCGTCTGCGTTATATAGCAATATTCGGGATCCTCGAGGTCATAGACGCCCGTCTTTTTGAGGAGCTTGTATCTGTAGTGCAGGGCGAACTTCTGCTCGCCGTAATACGGAACTATCTTGTAGGTCACAAGATCGATCTCGTCAAAATGCCTGTCGAAGAAATCGGCGACCGTCTTGAGCGTATTGTCGGTGAGTGTATCGTCGGAGTCGAGATAGGTTATATACTGACCCTGCGAGTGCTCGATACCGAAATTTCTCGTTGCCGAAACGCCGCCGTTTTCGAGCGAGAACACCTTGAAGATATCATGTTTTTCGGCATATTCCTTGCATATGCCGAGACTGCCGTCCTTTGAGCCGTCATCTATCAGCAGAACTTCGAGTTCGTCCTTGCTTATGGTCTGCCGCAGAAGGCTGTCAAGGCACGAAGCGAGATAGTCCTCGCAGTTATAGACGGGGACGATGACGGACATTCTGTACTTAAACATCTTATACTCCTCACATCAGAATATACAAAAATTACCTGTATATTTTATCACATTCCGCGGTCTCTTTCAACCGTTTGAATCGAGCCATGCGTTCGCCGTCCGTGCGACGCCGTTCAATGCGTGCTCGCCGAACGGATCGTCTATGCCAGCGGCGGCGCAGAGCTCCTTGAAGCTCTTCTTCCCGCCGAAGGATACAAAACGCAGATATCTCTGCCACGCGTCTTTATAATCTTTTTGGCTCAGCGACCAGAATTCGAGCGCCGCAGTCTGCGCGAGGCAGTAGTCGATATAATAGAACGGATAGAGATAGATGTGCAGCTGTCTCTGCCAGCCGCGTCCGTTTGAATAGAAATCGACATCGCCGAAGTCCATATACGGGCGGTACTTTCGCTCGAGCTCGAGCCACTTTTCGTTTCTCTCGGCGGGAGTCAGCTCCGGCGAGTCATAGACAATGTGCTGGAACTCGTCAACCATCGTGCCGTAGGGCAAAAAGACCAGCGCGCTTTCAAGATGGACAAATCGCGAGCGCACGGCATCCGAGCCGTAAAACAGCTCGTGCCATGGCCACGCAAAGAACTCCATGGACATCGAATGGACTTCGCACGACTCCATAGTCGGGCTTATCTGATCGCAAAGCTCCATTTTGTCTCTGACGCTGTAATAGGCGAACGCGTGACCCGCCTCGTGGGTGAGCACATCGACATCGCCCGAAGTGCCGTTGAAATTCGAGAAGATGAACGGCGACTTGTATTCGAGTATCTCCGTGCAGTAGCCGCCCGCAGCCTTGCCCTTTGCGCTCAGGACATCCATGAGGGTGTTGTCATACATAAAGTTTATGAACTCCCCTGTCTCGGGGCTCATCTGCTCATACATTTTCTTTCCAGCGGTGAGGATATCCTCGGACGAGCCGTCGGGCTTCGGGTTGCCCTCTTTAAACGCGAACGGGTCGTCGTATATTTTCATGTCGTCTATGCCGATGCGCTTTTTCTGCATCTTCTTGAGGCGGCAGACGACCGGCACTATGTCGCGCACGATGCGCGAGCGGAAAGCCGAAACATCTTTCGCGTCATAGCAGTTGCGCGTCTGGCGGCAATATGCAAGCTCGGTGAAGGTGTTGAAGCCGAGTTTCTTTGCAATGCGGGTGCGGCATTTTACAAGGCTGTCAAAAATTCTGTCGAGTTCGTCGGCATGAGCCATATAGAACCCGCTCTCCGCCTCGTATGCCGCGCGGCGGGTGTCGCGCTCGGAGTTCTCTTTATATGCGCCGAGTTGAGAGAGGCTCAGCTTTTCGCCGTTGAAATCTATCTGTGCCGAGGCTATCAGCTTCTGGTATTCGCTCGAAAGCTTGTTTTCCTCCTGTAAATCGGGGATTATCTCGGGCGAGAAGCACTTGCGCGAAAGCTCCGCGTTGACGAACATCAGCTTGCCGTATTTCTCTTCAAGCTGCGCGCGAAGCGGACTTCCGAGCATCGCCTCGGTGAACTTCTGCTCGCTCTGCTCAATAAGAGGGGCGTTCTCGTCGTTGAAGTCGTTCTCTTTCTCATAGAACCCGTCGAGGGTGTTGACGGTGTGGCGGATATAGGCTATCGTGCTCATCGTCTGAACATGGGAGATTATTTTTTCACGCTCCGTAAAAGCTCTCTCCGCCTCTTCGATAGTCTTTGCTGCGCTGAGGCGTTCCGCCGCCGCATCGAGCGCTTCAGTCGCCGCCTTGACATCTATTCTCTCATATGGCATATCACAGAATTTCATATCAATTCCTCCGTTGGGGTTATTTGACGCTTATCTCATAGAAAACAACTGTGTTGGGGTCGGTTGCGTTTTTGAGCACGAGTTCACCGCAGCCGCGGCAAAGCGCATGACCCATCTGAATATAATACTGCGCATATTGACCCTCCGATATATAATTTCCTACATATGGATTATATAGTCCGTGACGCTTTGTGTCAATCCCGAGATTGATTTATACCCCCGCGCATGATATTATATACTAAACAAAAATAAAAACAGGTGATACTATGTTCAAGCCGGAAAAATATACTCCCCCGAAATTCGACCGCGAGCCGTTTATATCATTCCCCGATGTGACGACCGAAAATGCGGGGGACGGCTACATCCCGAAGAATTTTTACGCGACTACAATATACCCAGAATATTTCAAGATAAACGGCGAGTGGAAGATGCTCACAGGCAGCCGCATGGACTGCTCCGTCGTGATAAAAGACGGCATGCCCTACGCCGTCGAGATGAGGAACATAAAAAAGGGCGATGAAGTAGTCGTCAACCGCACGGACGACGGCAGGGACGGCATCTTCGTTCACGCGGACGGTTTCTCCGCCCCGGAGAACAGCGTCGATCAGGCGTTCGCGTTCAGGATGGGACAGAGCCGCGAAACTTCGTATTCCCGCGACTACGACCGCCTCTATGATATCCTGCGCCACGACCGCGACCACGGTAAGATAGTCTGGGTGCTGGGCCCCGCCTGCGTGTTCGACCACGACTCCCGCGCCGCCATGGAGTCGCTCATCAACAACGGCTACTGCGACGCGCTCTTTGCGGGCAACGCCCTCGCGACGCACGACCTCGAGGGCGATCTGTTCCACACCGGGCTCGGGCAGGACATATACACAAAGCACAATGTCCCGAACGGGCACTACCATCACCTGCACACGATAAACCTTGTCCGCAAAGCGGGCGGAATAAAGAACTATGTCGAGCAGAACAACGTCCGCACGGGCATCATGCAGGCGCTCGTCAGGAACAATATTCCCTATGTGCTCGCGGGCTCCATCCGCGACGACGGCCCTCTGCCCGATGTGATACCGAATGTATACGACGCACAGGACGCCATGCGCAAGCACACGAGCGAGGCGACGACGGTAATAGCCCTCGCCACCCAGCTGCACACGATAGCGACGGGCAACATGACCCCGTCATATCAGGTGGTGGACGGCATTGTCAGACCCGTATATTTCTATGTTGTCGATGTGTCGGAGTTCGCCGTCAACAAGCTCAAGGACAGAGGAAGTCTGAGCATCACGGGCGTTGTGACAAACATCCAGGACTTCATCGTCAACGCCGAGCGCAATCTTATCGGCAGGGATGGGAAATAAAATAGCAAAGCAGGATTGGACGGTGAAAAAAAGATGAAGCGTTTATCGCTTTTTTCGATAGCTTCATTATTTATAATTTTCTTTGTTATGCTTATCTCAATATCATTGATAGGTTCCGGTACGGTAGTCACTTCATATGAGGGGTTTGCTCTGGACTCAAACGAGAATTTATATTTGGGCGAGTACGGCAAAATCAATGTATACAAAGAAGGCTCTTTGTTATATTCCGTTGACGCGCACACGTCAAGAGCCTATGCTTTCACTATTCAAAATGATGAAATTTTGATATCAACTGCCGAGACCGTTTATATCACGGATCTAAGCGGAAATGTTATCAACAGCTATAAAGATACGGATACCTCGCTGTTCAATGAACTCAAAAGTAACAAGGACTCTTTCTCATTGAACGGCAGCACCTACAAAATGCAAAAAAACTTTGGCAGAAGCAGAATAGTAAAAGACGACGGCAAAGTGATATATCAAATGCCGCTTCTTGATTACATAGTTAAAATAGGAATTCTGATTTCAATGTTGTGGCTGGCGGTACTTGCAATATATTTGGTTATCAGTTTTCGCAAAAAAGCCGAACATAACAAATCACAAAAAGGATGATTGACTTTTGCTCAAGAAAAAATTTGCCGAACTTTTTGAAAAAATCAAGAAAATAAAAACATCTACTAAAATTATGATACTGCTCCCTGTCATATCGATGCTTATATCTACTACGGCACCATTCATTCCGGGACTTCTGGAAAACAGGATAGCATTTGATGCAGTGTCGTTGTTTGCTTTATCTTTGATAGTTTTATTTATGATTTTGTTAAGTATAAAAGTTAAAAAGCAGCCATGGCACGGTATACTGTGTTTTTTCACAATATGTATCGGTGTTTTGTTCTATATAATATTTATAGGGTACACAGCACTTTGGGACTATCTGCTGTAAGTATTAGAAAGGATATCAATGAATAAAAAGTACAAAAGGGATCCAAAAAGTTTGGCTCTGCTGCTATCGATATGTCTTGCAATTCTTCTTATCGCAATCGCAGTGATAATCAGGTTTTATTCAATACGAGTGCTGCTGACAGCGCTGATATGCGCAATAATCCCGTTTGCTTTTATAACGATTTATACGATAATGGGCGCAGAAGATTATATTGAAATCCACGACGATTTTTTCGTTTTCAAACAGGGACGCAAGTCTCCCCGAAAAGTTTATTGGAAAGAGATTTCCGGTCTCGCTTTTTCGGGAAACAAACACTTCCTGCCATTCAGCGTAATGAATGTGTTCGAGGAAACCGGCAATATGGAGCCGCAGACTATCGTGTTATTGGATTCAACATACGAACAATACAAGAAAATGTGGGAAGATATGATTTTGTCTTATACAAAATCGCAGCCCGAGTCTCACAATATCGATGCAAAATTCGGGGAGTTTTTGAGCTTGTGAAAATAATTTGCATAAAAATGTTTTCGTTCAATGTCGCCGCAATAAGTTAAAAAATTTTTTTAAACGGGAGGATAATATGGAACTGATTGATGTATTGAATGCGGTTTGTGTAATCAACAAAGATAACGGCAGAAAATTTATGGAAACGGAAAGGATCGATGCCATAACTTCGCTTCTGTGGAACAGCAAGTACAGAAGAGTGAACCCCGACGGTCTTTTTATTCTCTATGCAGCGAAGCCCCTGAGCGAGCTTGCGGGGGACGAAGTTACAATTGTGTCGTCGCATATCGACTGCGAAGAGGATATTACCCGATGCTTTTCAAGGCAAGAGCCGAACGGAATGCTGAAGGGAACATATGACAATGCCATCACCAATGCCGCTATCACATATCTGATGATGACAAACGCTTTGCCGGATAACACGCTGGTTGCGTTTACCGGAGACGAGGAGATAAACTCCGGCGGAGCGGAAGACCTGATATCTTTTCTGAGAAAAAGAGGAATAAAAGTCCGGCACATATTTGTTTTGGATGTCACGGATATGGGATGGGATGAAGGCGCGGATTTTACTGTTGAAAATGATTTTTGGAACGGCGATTGCGGCAGAGATATAATTGAGTCCGTTCTGTCTTTGAACCGCAGCTGGAGATTTGTCCCCAGCGATATCGACGACATACCGGATTTTGTTCCAAAACGATTCTTAATAGACGATCAAGCGGATGAAGACGAGTCTGATACTTTCGGTGAGCACGAAATCGACTGTTGCAGCTTCTGCCTCCCCGTCAAGGGTGAAATGCACAGCAACTGCGGAGTTCTTGCGCGTGAATCATCTTTTTATAATTATACGGACGCCCTGGCAAAAGTCATCAGCAACTATTAAACACAAAGAAATACCCTACTCAGGAGAGAGAAAGCAAGCGTCTGCCGAATTTTGCAATGCCGCTGTTTTAAAAAAATAGCGGCATCTATTAATACGCGAGCACAAAAAGCAAAAAAACTTCAATTTTTTCTTGACAAAGGCGAGTCTCTTTGCTATAATCTCTCTTGCAGTTGCGGATGTAGCTCATCCGGTAGAGCGCCACCTTGCCAAGGTGGAGGTAGCGAGTTCGAGCCTCGTCATCCGCTCCATAAACAGTCTTTGTCTTTGACGAAGGCTGTTTTTATTTTTATCAAAGTACAGTACAACAAGCAAAATAAAAAAAGAAAAAGCACCTGCAAAAGCAAGTGCCTTTTCTGGAGCTACTGGCCGGACTCGAACCGGCGACCTGCTGATTACGAATCGCTTACAAGGAGATTTACAAGCTTTCATAAAGTGCGAAAAACGTTGATATAGAGCCATTTTTTCAAGATTGCTTTTCACGAAGTTTAACGAAAAGTAAAGACCAAACACCAAAATAAAGACCAAATAAAGACCAAAAAAATGACCGAAAACAGAGAGCGGGCAAATGCAGTCAAATGCAAACAGCCCGCTCTTTTTATTTTATTAACCCGCTCCCGCTGTTTTCTTTTTACGGTTGAAAATATCTTCAAGAGCTTCGGCTGCCATTTCGTCGGCGGTCTTTATCGCGTGAGCGTATATGTTACCGGTTGTACTGACATCGGCGTGACCGAGACGATCTGAGACGGTTTTTATATTTGTTCCGTTGTAGATTAATAACGTTGCGTTTGTGTGCCTCAATCCGTGAACCGTCACCGGCGGCAAATCGTGACGCTTGATAAAGCTATGAAACCATGAAGTCACCGTATCCGGACAGATTGCGCTGCCTTTCCATGTAGTGAATATTTTCGGGCTGCCCTCCCACTTGTCACCAAGTTTCAGCCGCTGTTCTGCCTGAATCTTCCGATATTCGCGAAGCTGTGCCGTCATTGATTCGGGTATCTTTATAGGGCGGCTTGAAGAATAGTTCTTTGTTTCATCGTCAAATACGCCCTCATGCGGGATATATGTGCTTGTCTTGTTTATATCTACAAGATTGTTTTCAAAGTCTATATCAGACCATTCAAGCCCGCAGGCTTCGCCCCTGCGCATTCCGGTATAAAGTATAAGCATTATCAGCGTTTTGTACATTATAGGCTCATTTTCGAGGGCTTCAAGCAGTTCAAGGGACTGTTCTTCATCGAGGTATTGAGCCTCTTTTCGCTGAATCTTTGGAGCTTTTACTCTACTGCACGGATTCGAAGAAATAATCTGCCACTGTACAGCCGTACTTAGAACGCTCGATATAAAACGGTGATAGTGCTGAATCGTGTTATTTGAGAGAACATCTATATCGCTTGCCACCTGAAAAAGCTCAGACCGCCGCATTTTTAGCGCATTGCATATCTTGTTTGCCGTTTGTTCAGCGACATTATTACCGTTTACGGCTGCTCTGAGCGTGCGCTCCGAGATCCCTGACCGTTCCGAAAACTCTTTCACCTTTATCCCCTTACCTTGCAGAAGCCCGCGAAGATCGCCCTTGCAGCAATACTTCGTATCTTCCCGCACTCCGTTCTCGGCAAGGTTGTTGTAGAACTCGAGTATATGATGAGGTTGTAGTCTGTCGAGGCGTATGTGCCCTATAGCGGCATTTGTGCGCACAGCCATTTTTCTATAACTGAGCAGTGTTTTCGGTCTGAGCTGCTTCTCTGCGTAGTCTCTGAACCATGTTTCAACGAAATCAGCGAATTTTATATTGCTGCCGATAAACTGCCCGCTTTTTACCCGCTCTTCGAATAAAGTAGCTTGGCGGTTCAGTTCCTTTTCTTCTTGCCGCTTTGTCGTACCGGGAGCGGGCTGCCATGTCATAGAGCGGGTTATCTGCCGACCGTCGGCGGAATATCCGCAGGACACCTTTATTCTGTATGTGCCGCCGCGCTTAGTTATCGTTGCCATTGTTATCCCCCGATTTAAACTCCGCTATAAGCTCGTTTTCTAATTTTTGGCGCGTATGCTCGCGCTTGGCCAATATCATATCTTTGTATTCACAACAAGTGTCCTCTATATATTCGCAGAACTCGTCAAGAATATCGTGCATTGTATGCCTTGCCTCAAAAAACAGGGTTTCCGCATTTGTATTTTTAGTTTTATGTTTGTCGTAATAGTTCATTTCATCGGCCCGATTAATAAGAGGAAGCTTAATCTGCGTTCCGTCTTTCATGCCCTCTGTTTCACCTACGAGAGCATTGCAAGCCGTTTTAGCCTTTGCGTTGAGTTGTGTCAAAAGCTTTGATATTTGCGGATATGTTATTGTTATAAAGTTTGATAGGTGCGAATGATAACCGGTATAATCGGTGGAGATTTCCGAAGACGGATTTTTCGCCAACATTTTTGCTATATGAAGCACTGTAATAGCTTCTTCGTTAAGTCCAGTATAGTCACATATGGCGCGAAGGTCTGCGTTTTGCGTTTTAGCATTAGTACGGCCGAGCAGATAATCGGTTGACACATGAAAAAAATCGGCAATCAGCTTCAATTTTTCCGCGTCTGGGCTCGCGTTTCCATTTGCATATAAGGAAACTGTTTGCCTCGAGCATCCTATTGCCTCCGCTAGCCGTTGCTGAGTCGTATGGCTCCCCCACAATAAATCCGTAAGAATTGTTGAAAATGAATTTCGATCCCAAAAGTCATATTTACTTGCATTGCTCATTTTTTTGTACCTCGATGTTTGGTTTGCTTGAACTTTTGTTCGACGTATTGACTTTGTCATTTCCTTTGTTTAAAATGAAGATGTTAGAAATACTATCCTAATTGATTATGGCGCAAGTGTTCCTGACAACAATCATAATACATTCTCTTGTTAAAGTCAAGAGAATGATAAAAACAAACAGAAACGAGGTACTTAAATGAACGAAGACAACAACAAAAAAGATATTGAAGCCCTTGCACGTGAAATGAAGCGAGAGTATTTCAGAAAGTGGCGGGCTGCCAACAAGGACAAAGTGAAGGAGAATAACCGCCGCTATTGGGAGAAGAAAGCCCTTGAAAAAAAGGAGGCAAAATAATGGATATTCCCCGCATGAGAACGATTCCGGAGTGTGCAACAATGCTCAAGGAGCTTGACCCTGATACGGCAATAACACTTACTGCCTTGCGCAACAAAGTAAAGCGCGGAGAGATACCCGCTGTTTCTGTGGGCTCAAAGAGGCTTATAAACTTCGACCTGTTGCTCGAGATACTATGCCTCAATCAGACCGGGCGCAAGGAAAACAGCGAGCGCGGGAAAATCAGACGTATCGACGAAAGGATTTGATAAAATGAAAAAATATAACCTGAATATGCTGCGTTCGGCAGAGCCGTATAAAACCGTGCTCTGCTGCCTCAAAACTGGTAAAAAGAACGCAATATCGATGCGAGCCATTGCACGCAAAACCGAGTTGAGCGAACGAAATGTGCGCAAGGCGGTTGAATCGCTCAGGAGAGCGGGTGAATGTATCGTCTCCGACGCGAGCGGGTATTATCTGCCAGAAACTCGTGAGGAAGTTGCAAGGTATATCCGCCGAATAGAGCGAACGGCCAAAAGCCATTTTTATACGCTCAGGACTGCCCGGCACGCGCTGGAGGAGTTCGAAGGATGAGCGCGGATGAGCAAACCCTCAATGGCGTATGGATTCCCGGAAATATATGGCTAAACCGTAAGCTAACTGTGCTAGAAAAGGTCATCTTTGCCGAAATAGACTTCCTTGACAACGGAGATCTCGGCTGCCACGCAAGCAACAAACATATTGCAAGTTTCTGTGGATGTAGTGAGCGCAAAGTTTCAGACGCAGTTTCAAAACTTCAAACTATGGGCTTTATAAGTAGCCAATATGACGGACGACAACGCTTTTTGAAAAGTATGGTAGAAAAATCTGCTACCATAGCAAACTTTGCAAGCATAGCAGAATCTGCTATGCAGGGTAGAAAAATCTGCGAGGCAGGGTCGCAAAATTTGCGAGGCTGTATACATATAGGAGAAAAAGAGAATAGAAATAATATTATATATACAGTCGAGATAGTCGAGTACCTCAACAAAAAGACGGGAAAAAATTTCCGGGCTACTGCGGAAAAGACGCAGAAACATATCAATGCGAGGCTCCGGGAAGGATATACTGTTGATGATTTCAAAAAGGTTATAGAGAACAAGGTTTCAGAGTGGAAGGGGACAAATATGGAGCAGTACCTCAGACCAGAAACCTTGTTCGGGACGAAGTTTGAAAGCTATCTATACCAAAACTGCGCGAAGACCGCAAAGAACGAGTTCGACGAAATAGACTTCGGCGAAACTAACTTATAGGAGGATTATATGAATAAAGAAGAATATGAAAAATGGCGTTCGGATAGCTACAACGCAGAATCCGGACACATGAACGAGAACGACGGGTACGATTGCCCGATATGTAAAAACAAAGGGTACATATCCGTGATTAACGACGGGTACGAAGCAGTTCGAGAGTGCGAATGCATTAAAAAGCGGAAAACCATAGAACAGATGAAATCTTGCGGACTGTCTGTGGGTGTTATGAACCGCTGCCGGTTCGACAACTTTGAAACCAGTGAAGAATGGCAGAAAGGAATCAAGGGCAGGGCTCTTGACTTTGTGAGAGCGCAAATCGGAAGCAACGGACAAGGTGAGCGGTCATGGTGGTATATCGGCGGAAATCCGGGTTCGGGAAAAACGCATATCTCAACCGCTATAGCCATGCAGATGATGAAGCAGGGCAAAAGTCTTCAATATTACTGCTGGCCGACTCTGACGAGCAAGCTCAATGCACTCGCAGCCGGAGACTCCCGTGAACGTCAAGAAAGAGAGCGCATTTTAAAAGACCTTCGGAGCACTGATGTGCTTTATATTGACGATTTCTTTAAAACCGGAAACGGCACAGTACCATCGGCGGCAGCGGTCGGACTTGCGTTTGATATAATTAACGCTCGATATACCGACCCTTCAAAAATAACTATGTTTTCAAGTGAGCGAACACTCAAAGAGATTCTGAAGATCGATGAGGGACTCGGAAGCCGAATAGTTCAACGAACTAAAGCAGAATACACATTAAACATATCCAACTCGCCAGTAAAGAACCACCGATTAAAAAAATAATGCAGCCGCCTGAGGCAGCCGCACTATGCGAGGAATAGATTAACTTAGCATAACTATTGTACAGCATGGGAGCGGGATTGTCAATGACGAACGAAGAACTGGCACTGCGTGCACGAGAGGGCGACAGCCAGAGCTGCGCCCTTCTCTGGCAGAACATCAGACCGTTGATATGCAAGCTTGTTTTTGCCCGGTACATACAGAACACCGAGCGCTGTAAACGCTATGGGGTAGAGCCCGAAGACCTCATTCAGGAGGGCTTCTTCGCCATGCTCGAAGCAGTAAGAGCATACGACCCGGAAAAGGGCTTTAAATTCGCCTCATATTTGAACTTTCCCGTAATGAATCGCTTTAATGAGGCGGTGGGAATCAGGCGGCACAAACAAGATCCGATTGACAACTGTACAAGCCTAGATTGTGCGCTGCCTGAAGGCGATTCGACGGTCGGTGATTTCGTTCCGGACGAGGCTTCCGTTCAGGCCTTCGACAACTCCGAGCGGGAGCTCGCCCTAGACCAACTGAAAAGCACTCTCGAATATGTGCTCGGTAGGATTGAGGGCGGCGATATTATAAAAGCCCGGTATCTCGACAAAAAAACATACGAACGCATAGGCGAGCAGTTCGGTATTAGCTGCGAAACAGTGCGCAGGCGTGAGAAAAAAGCCCTCGAGCAGATTAGAGCGGACGGTGCAGATTTGCTCAAGCCGTTTTATGATGAGCTTATAGGTGCATTTGCCTATAGGTCAACCGGGCTCTCTTCGTTCAGAAACCAGTGCGGCAGCAATATCGAGTTGACCGTTGAACGTATGGAACGGGTTAAACGTTCAGGGCAAAGTACTATTGGGTATTTGAGAATGATTTCATCACAACAGAAAATAATATAGAAAGGGGGTCGCATTTGCGACTCCCCCTTTACCAAAAAAAGAGCGGGTAACCTGCATTTCATTGCAATCGCCCGCTCTTTTTGAATTTTGCACATTTCGGCATACTACCAATTGTGGCCTTGTGAATCAAAGATTCTTTATCTCAATGCAATATAATAAACAAAAAAACTAGGGAGACGTCGTAACGCCCCCCATACAAAAACATACTGTTTTTTGATTTCATTGCTATTATACGCAAATCACTGCAAAAAGTCAACAACTTTTTTAATAAAATTATAAGATGATGAAATTATTTGCTGATCCCTAAAATAATCCGCATGTTTTACCATTCTCTCATTGATGAGACTTTTCAATTCATTGTATCTATGATGTTTAACAGGTTCAAACACGGTATTTTCGTAAACATAAATTAAGGCTGTTATTTCTAAAAGTGGCCGAATTGTCAGTTTGTCTTTACGTTCACTTTTACTTATTGTGCAAATGCCGCTTACAAAATCACTTATTTCATGTGAATATTTACATGAGCCTTTTCTCAAGTCATGGATTATACAATTATTGTGAGCACATGCATTCCGGAGACTCTTAACCAAATTTAGCACATTTATATAATTTCTTCTTTGCTGATAATACCCATAATAATAGTCATAGAACTTAATAAATTCTCCAAACCCAATAATTTCCATAAAAGCCCATACGGGACAATGTATATCGATATCATCTAGAATAGTATTTTTATTATTGCTTGTATGGCATTCAAAAGTAAAACAGTCTTTGATTATTCCGCTTACATATGCGGCATATCTTTTTGAAAAAATATCTTTCAAAACAAACTGATTCTTTTCAAGAAACGATTTAACAATATTATAACCATCTTCATCGTCATTGTTCTCTGCGATATCAGATAGCATTGCTACTTTTAAGCTATGTTCGATATCAAGACACATTTTAATGACTAAAAAGCGTAAATGCATATCTATAGTCGCAAGCTCAGATAAATATGCAAAATCCAAGCCAATATATTCACCCGTTTTATTTCCCAGTAAGCGTTTATCATAATTCTTTCTATATGATGCTATTCGAAAGTAATTATTGTGCTCTTTTAAATATGCAGAGGCTTCTTCCTCGCTCATTAAATTAAACATTATACCCTTTGACTTCATCTTTTCTATAAGTTCACTGCTTGACATTTTGGGTTTTGTTATCATACGTTTTCATCCTCTACATATTCCATGATATCTCCGGGCTGGCAGTGCAGCAGGGCACATATTTTTTCTATGTTTGTCCATGAAATAGGTTTTTTCTCTCTCAGAGCTTGTATTGTACTCTCCGAAAGAAGTTTGTTTCTTCTCAAAATTGTTGTATTGAATCCTTTTTCTTTCAACGACGCTAGAATATCTGCCTTATAAATCAACGCCATTTTATCACTCGCTTTCCGTTGTCTTACTTTATCGGAACAGTAAAATATCCACTATCCCACAATATCTATTATAATGCCTTGATACACCGAAAACAATGTAAAAGTTGCACAATAAAATACACGGAAGTTTGTGTAATATGCATATTGATTTTACACGGTTATTAGTGTAAAATAGTCTTGCAAGGTTGAGGAAGGCAGACGAAATAAAGCGAAAGCCTAATCAAGAAGGTCACGTAAGAGCGGGAACGGATAAGGGAGATTGAGATGCCTAGAGTGCTAGATGCTTAAAGCCCCCCGCCCTCAACCAAAACAAAAGCCGCGCAACATGGCGACCCGTCCACCGCTCAATCCGAATTGACGGAAGCCGCAGGAAACGCAAGCCAAACCGCGCGGCGTAAATTTGAAAGGAAGGTTGAAAACAATGTCAGAAAATGAACTGCTCGAAAGAGTCAAGCGTCTCAGGGAACTCGAAGCGATAACGGAGGCGGCAGAGCTTGAAGCCGAAGGCCTGAAAGATGAGATAAAGGCCTATATGCTTGCAAACGATGTGCAGAATATGCACGTTGGAGATTTCAAGGTCAGGTACAGCACTGTAAGCGGAAGCCGCTTCGATTCTGCCGCGTTCCGTCAGACCCATGCCGAACTGTACCGGCAGTACTCCAAGCACTACGAAACACGCCGTTTCATCATAGCGTAAGGAGGCGAAAAGAATGACGGGTATGAAATCGATTGAGCAGCCGCTTATCACTGTAGCTGAAGCTCTTGAACTGTCCGAGCACATCAAACTTTCGGAGATGTGCATAGCAATGGAACTTTTCGACGCTTTCGAAAAGAAGCACGGCTCGGCTAAATACTCACTATGGAATTCAGCTTGCTCTGTAGCCTTCGTTTATGATGCTGGCAGAGTGCAGGGCATCCGAGAAGAGCGAGCGAGACGCAAAAGAGCCAATGCTAAAAATATCGCCGTAAATGCCTCTTAAATCGCTTTTTCCATTTAAACATCAAATTACATTCAGAAACAAGTCAAGCGCAATGGCAAGGCGAAATTCACAAGATTTTCGGCATTCAGCGTTCAAATGTTCGACGCAATGCAAATAAAACAGCCCCTATCCGAACGCCGACCAAAGCAAGCGGATAAGAGCACAGCCCACCGGAGCAGGCAAGTCTATTTTATCATGCCCGCTTCCGGAAATCAAGCAAAACACCAAGAAAGGACAAGCAGACATGAAACAAGTTCAGATCATTGACAAACGGGAAATAGACTATCCGGGTAAACTACAAGATACTATAAGCACTAGATTTCTTCCGGCTCCCGACGGCACAACCGCAGAAATCTATCCGGGCATATCCCTTCCGGTAAAAGCATTTCTTGTATCAGACGACAATCAGTTTGAAGCCCCAGTTTTTGAAATGCAGTCGGACTATGAATGGCAGGTAAGCTGTTTAAATGACCGTCTCAAGAGTCCTGAAAAATATCGAGAGAGTGGAGAAGATGTCGAAGCAGTCATTGCAAAGCTTCGGAAATGGCTTCAAGAGCACACTCCGAACTAAATCGAATACCATGAGCGGGCGATCTATCTCATTTAGATTGTCCGCTTTTTTCAATTCACAGTTGACTCCCTAAAACAGGGACTCACGGCTCAATAACGATTTGTTATTGAGCATTTGGGAATGGGGTCACGAAACGTTACTCCATTTCACACTTTAACAGAGGATATGCAGTGAGAGAAATAATTTCGATATTGCAGATATCTCGAGTACCGAAACGGTACCGTATGGGGTCTCCATTTTGGCGACCCCATACGGAGCGCAGGAAATGATCATCATCAACGAATCAGGTCTTTACAGTCTCATCCTCTCAAGCAAGCTGCCGAAAGCCAAAGAGTTCAAGCGTCAATAAAGAACACAAAAGCTTTATTTATTTCTTCTATATCTCTTTTTTTATCTTCTTCTATAACGTTACTTTGCGTTACTTGCAGTGATATGTTTTTTTCATGCTTATATGATATGGGGGTTATAAAAAAGTTCGAGTGCTCTCGGGTAACCGAACGGCGCCCCTCTGTTTCGCGGCAAAAACGCCGAAAATGGGATTTCAAAGCATTTCCGACCCCCGACCCGCTCGCACACCTAAAAGCGCGGTTTTGAAGCCCATAAAGACCAAATAAAGACCAAAACGCGGAAATTTGCCCGCTCTCGAACAGAATTTCGGGCAAAAGAAAAGCCCGCAAGCCCTTGATATACAAAGGATTGCGGGTTGGAGCTACTGGCCGGACTCGAACCGGCGACCTGCTGATTACGAATCAGCTGCTCTACCAACTGAGCCACAGTAGCAGAAAAAAATCAACAGCTCATATATTATAAGCGAGACTTCGCTTTTTTGCAAGAGCTTTTTCCAATTTTGTTGACCGTCGGAAAAATATTTTTGCGCCGCGCGTCCGCCGCTCTTGCTTCCGGCTTTCTTCTGTGCTATAATATCCGCACATCCGCCCGTAGCGAAGCTGGATATCGCAGCAGATTCCGATTCTGAAGGCCGGGGGTTCGAATCCCTCCGGGCGGGCCAGAAAAGAAGTAACTTTTGTCTACCAAAAGTTACTTCTTTTTTTATCCAAGCTGCAGGCTTGGTATATCATCACGCGTCAGCGTGTATATCATCGCCGTAGGCGCATATCATCAACCGAAGGTTGTATCACTTTCGTAACAATAATATGCAGCGAACAAAAGAGATGCCGCACAAAACAACAATAAAAATAAGTAATACCAAAAAAATAATTGACAGAAGCAGAAATTTGCGATATGATATAAATAATAAATCAAAGGAGTTGATGAAATGGAGTGGAATGTGGTAAAAATAAGTCAAACGAGCGGGAATAATGTGCCGTTCGTAAGCATAGGAAGAGGGCAACTGGATTTTAACGCAGTAGCCTGTGATCTTATCAACGACTGCGGAGATTATAGATTTGCACAATTGCTCACAGGAAAGGAAAATGGAAAAACTGTAGTAGCAGTCAAATTTTTAAAAGAAGCTGATACAAACACCATCCCAATCAAAAGAAAAACACAGAACGGAAAGCCCATAAAAGGTATTAACGTTACAAATAAAGGCGTTATCTCTGAATTGTTTGGAAAAAATGGCAGTAATGATGGAATGGTTCGTTATAGTGTAGAACTGATTGCTGAAAATATGCTTAAAATATTAGATTGATTTCCTATTTCTACGCACCTTTTCTTCGTTTTTACCTATGTTTACGCACCTTTTTGCCCGTATTTCTTTTCAGTGAAATAAATCCCTTCCGGGATTTGTGAAATTTGCTTCGCAAGTGAAATACGCCTGCGGCGTGTGAAATGCCTGCGGGCGTTGGTGGATTTATTTCATTTCACCTTCCGCGCAAGCGGAAAATTTCACAATGGCCGAAGGTCATTCTTTCACATTCGAAGGATATTTCACTTCACAATCCGTCCTTTCTGCTGTATAATCAGTTCAATAAACAGGATTTTGATGAGGTGAACGTATATGAAATACAAAGGAACGCTTATAGTTGTTAAAGATTGTAACCGTGCGTTAAAGTTCTATAGTGATATGTTTGGATTTCAACTGCTTCAAGACAACGATGGGAATATGGAATTGACGAATAATTTATATTTACAGGAATCGAGATACTGGGAACAATTCACAAAAAGAAGTGTAATTCCAAACAGTAATCAGTCTGAGCTGTATTTTGAAGAGCCCAATATAGAGCAATTTGTAGAGCGTCTTGAAACACTTTACCCTGAAATCGAATATGTCAATCACCTGATGACACACAGTTGGGGACAAAAGGTGGTCAGATTCTACGATTTGGATGGTAACTTAATTGAAGTTGGAACACCGATATAATCAACAAATCCCAAGTTGCGCACCTTTTCTTCGTTTTTACCCCTGTTTACGCACCTTATTGCCCGTTTTTACTTCTTCACTCTTACCTCTTCACTTTTTCACCGATATTCTTCAAATAACAGCTCCGGCGGCAGGGACTTTTCCCGCCGCCGGTCGTTTTGTTGTTTTATTTATTTCACGAATGCCGAATATATCGTGTTTATCGTGCGCTCGTAGTCGCGCTCCGCGACGGCGATGACGATGTTTATCTCGCTCGACCCCTGGTCGATCATCTTTATATTTATGTTCTCCTTGGCGAGGCTCGAGAATATAGTGCCCGCAACGCCGCGCGTGGACTTCATCGAGCGTCCGACGACCGCGATGAGTGCGATGCCGTTCTCGACCGTCACGCTGCTCGCCGAAGTGACTTTCTTTATATCGTAAACTATATCATCCGTCTCGTCGCCGAGGCTCGTAGTCTCAACAACGATGCTGAAGTTGTCGATTCCCGAGGGGATATGCTCGAAGTTCACGCCGTGCTCCTCGAGCACCTCAAGCATCTTGCGCACCGCTCCGCACTCGTCGTGGATGCGGTATTTTTCAATGTTTATCGAAGAGAAGCCCCTGCGCCCCGCCACGCCGGTGACGGTGTTCTCGGCGGGCTCGTCAGTGTCGGCAAGGATAAGCGTGCCGGCGTCCTCCGGGGAGTTGGTGTTCTTTATTCTGATCGGAATTTTCTTCTGCATGACGGGGAATATCGCGTCCTCGTGAATAACAGTCGCGCCCATATACGAAAGCTCGCGCAGCTCCCTGTATGTAACGGTCTTCATGACCTGCGGATTATCAACGACGCGCGGGTCGGCGATGAGGAAGCCCGAGACATCCGTCCAGTTCTCATAGAGATCGGCGTCAGCCGCCGCCGCAACTATAGAACCTGTTATATCCGAACCGCCGCGAGAAAATGTGCGGATAGTATCGTTGGGCATCGAACCGTAGAAACCGGGAATGACTGCGTACTCAGTATAGCTCAGGCGCTCGCGCAGAATGGGTATCGTGCGCTTTGCGTCGTATTTGCCGCTCTCGTCGAAGAATATAACATCGGCGGCATCTATAAACGCGAAGCCGAGCAGCTTTGCAACTATTTTGCCGTTGAGGTACTCGCCTCTCGATGCGGCATAGTCGCGGCCGGCGCGCCCGATAAAATTGAGGCGTATATGCTCAAAATCATCTTCGAGAGACATATCGAGCCCGAGTCCGGAAATTATATCGTTGTAGCGGTTCTTTATCTTCTGAAATATCTCTTCAAAATCGCCGCCTCTCGATGCGGAATCGTAGCAGGCGTAGAACATATCGGTAACTTTTGTATCTCCGCTGAAACGCTTGCCGGGCGCAGACGGCACGACATAGCGGCGGTCGGGATCTGATCTGATTATGTCGGCGACCTTGAGAAACTGCTTCGCCTCTGCGAGCGAAGTTCCGCCGAACTTGACGACTTTTGTCATAAGGCTCTCCCCTTTTAAAATTGAAGATACTTTATTATACTAAAATGCCGATAATTTGTTACTCTTAAAAAGAAAAATAGCCATATCCGCGCCGATTTCGGAACAAAAGACAAAAAAAGGCAGGCTTTCGCGGCATTTATCTGCAGTTTTGAGGTCAATTCAGCCGTTTTAATGAATAGGATATAGACACCCGCACAAATTACAAATCCATAACAGAGTGTAACAGTAGGTTACAGTTTGCACGCTTTTGTTGCAAAGTTCGACATTTTATACTATAATATCAACTGTTCGTAAGTTTTTACGGAAAGGAAAAACGATATGAAAAAATTATTTCGCCGTCTCGCGGCTCTGATGTGCACCGTGCTGTTTATTTTCGGCGCGGCGGGCTGTGCGGTCAAAAGCGATAAACAGAAAGAGGAGCTGAGTCTCAAGTTCCAGCACACCGCCCAGGACAGGGAGGTCGGCGAAACCCAGTCGATGATAACATACGAAAATCACTACGCCTATGGCATTCACTACCCCGCGATAGGCGTTGAGGCGATAGACAGCCGGATAAAAGCGGCGGCGCAGGAGATAGCCGACGGGTTTGTCAAAGAAGTGCCGAACTCGAAGCCCAAGGGCGAACTGCCGACGCTGAGCGCCGACTACAAGAGCTATCTTGTGACGGACAACGGCAAGAACAAATATGTCAGCATCGTGTTCGAGATAAAGACCGACATTCCAGACAAGAGCATCAAGACGGACAGCATAGAGACGCTCGTCTTTGATATCCCCTCCGGCAAGCAGCTGAGCGCGGACGATATTTTTTCTGACGGCTACGAGAAAATCGCCAGCACGCGGGTTGTATCCTATTTCACCTCCAACCGCCTGTTCAACGCGGGCGTAGGCTCGGATAAGTTCAAGCAGAACACCTCAGCCGACAAGAAGAACTTCACAAAATTCTCGATAAGCTCCGACAGCTTAACATTCTATTTTGACTCGGGCGTTCTCTTCGACGAAGACAAAGGCTGCGTTGAAGCTGTATTCCAGCTCAATGATATAAAGCCTATATTCTCGACCGAAGCTGCAAAGGTTCTGCTCGGCGCAGAGGCAGTCACAGAAACCACACAGCAAAGTTCAACCAAGCCCGAGAGCACAACGCAGCACAAAAAGCCGAATCTCCCCGCGGGGGTCAAATATATCGCGTTCACATTCGACGACGGTCCGAGCAAGATCGCGACCAACCGAATCCTCGACACGCTCCAGAAATACAACGGCAAGGCGACGTTCTTCGTCCTCGGCACGCGCGTCGGAAGCTACTCGGCGGAGGTCAAGCGCGCCTACTCGATGGGATGCGAAATAGGCAGCCACTCATGGAGCCACGCGAATCTCAGAAAGATAAGCGCGCAGGAGCGCAAGCAGGAGATAAACAAGACGAACGCCATAGTCAAAGAGGTCATCGGCGTTGAGCCGACCCTGTTCAGAGTGCCATACGGCGACTACAAGGGAATTCAGAAGGACTTCGACCTTCCGCTCATCCAGTGGTGCATTGACACCGAGGACTGGAAATATAAGGACAGGCAGGGGTCGGGCAGAACCGAGGCTCAGCGCAACGCGGACATGCAGAAGATAATTTCCTCCGTTGTCGACCACGCGACCGGCGGCGAGATAGTCCTCATGCACGATCTCTACGACATGACCGCCGATGCATTCGAGAAGATAGCCGCCGAGCTGCACGCCGAGGGATTTGAATTCGTCACCGTCCACGAGCTCTACAGCATCTACGGCAAGACGCTCGAACCCGGGAAAGTCTACTTCTCGCCCAAGCAGTAACTAAAGCAAAAAATTTAAAGCCAAGCTGTGTTTTGCAGCTTGGCTTTTTTGTTTGGGGTTATTATAAATTGAGATTTACAGCATCGGCGCACTTGTCATTGGCGGAATCTGTAACGCCCCTGCTTTCTCCATCACATAAACGTAAAAACAACCGCAGCAGTTTAAATTGTTGCGGCTGTATGATTGCGATTTTCATTTCTCACAGCACATAGAGCACTATGCAGAAGAAGTGCGCGAGGCTGCCGAGGATAACAAAGATATGGAAAACCGAGTGCATATATCTATGCTTTATCCCGAGCCCGTAGAGTATCGCGCCGAATGTGTAGAGCAATCCGCCCGCGACGAGCAGGAGGAATCCGCCGAGCCCCAGCGCATGATATGTCGGCACGACGGCGAAGATTATGCACCAGCCCATGCCCATGTAGCATATCATCGAGAATACGCGGAATTTTTTGAGGTCTATCGCCGTTAGCGTTATCGCCACCGCCGCGAGAGCCCAGACGATGCCGAACACCGTCCAGCCGACTGCTTTGTTGACTTTTGTCAGTCCGCAGACCGCGATCGGCGTGTATGTTCCGACTATCAGAAAATATACCGTGCAGTGGTCGATGACCTGCAGGACTTTTTTCGCGTAGCTACGCGGCACGCCGTGATAGACGCTCGACATGGTGTAGAGCATTATCATCGACAGCCCGTAGACTATCGAGGTTATGACTCCCGATATGCTCCCGTGGAGTGCCGCGACCGTCACGCAGGCGACGAGTATGACTACCGCCAGTCCGCCGCCGACTATGTGCGTGACCATGTTGAATATCTCTTCTCCCCGTGTGTAGTCGGGTAGCTGCCTGTCTTTCAGCTGTGTTCTTTTCATAAAAACTGTCCTCCGAGTACAAAAATGTACTTTAGTACAATTATATCACCCAAAGTCCATTTTTATACCCGAAGGAGAATCAAAACTTAAATTTTCTGTGAATTATCCGACATTTTTGCAACTCATGATGCAATTCCGGCTTTCTTCAGATTTTCGAGATGTTCCTCATATGTGTCGGCATAGTAGTATTTTGCACTCGAGTCGTGGCAAAAATAGAGATAAGATACATCCGCCGGATCGAGTGCCGCATTTATCGTCCGCGCACCGGGGTTGCATATCGGACCTGCGGGCAGACCCTTGCATTTGTACATATTATACAGGCTGTTGTAGCGGTTGACGTCGCCGGAGATATAGGGTTTGACGCTGCGTTCGATATAGTAGATGCCCGAATCCATCTGCAGCTGCATACCCGCCTTGAGGCGGTTGTATATGACGGCGGCTATCTTTCTGACTTCGTTGGGGTTCGCGCCCTCTTTTTCGATTATCGACGCGACGGTCAGCACCTGATCCATCGAATAGCCCATGGATTTTGCCTTTGCCCTGTCGGCAGAGGTTATGTATTTTTCGCTAACGCGCAGGAAACGCCCTATCGCATCCTGCGGCTTCTCGTTTTTATAAAAGTCGTAGGTGTTCGGGAAGAGATATCCCTCGAGCTTGAACGCCCTTGTGTTTGCCGGCCTTGCGGCGATAAGCGGATAGTAGCTGTAGTCGTAGCTCTCGGCGGTCTTCATCAAATCGTTAAAAGAGCACACGCCGTTTGCCTCGAGCTTTTTGAATATCTGAGTCAGAGTCATGCCCTCGGTTATCGTGACGCGCACGGTTTCGCGCTGACCCGAGCCGTCGTCCGGGCTCTCCGGCTCCTGAGCATTGTCTCCGCCCGCCGCGGGTTGATTTTTCGTCTCGCCATTTTGTGCGATCGTGCCGCCGTCGTTTGAAATAACAGTCTTTGCCGTTGTGCCGTCGGCGGATATAACAGTGACCTGCGTGTCCGACTCCGCGCCTGAGGTAGTCTCGTCATCGGCACTCTTCGAGCACGCCGCGCAGAACATTGCGAGCAGCAGCGCAAGAGCCGCGCAGAATATATTTCTGAGCTTTTTCATTTCAACATCTCCCATATAGTTTTCGACAAGATTATAGTATATCCGTCGGGTGTTGTCAAACCGCGCGGTAAGTGCTATAATACGGCGGTATGTGTCTTTTGGGGGAATGAAAATGTTGGTACGCGACAAGAAATTTTACCGCGACTTCTTCACGATGACCATGACGATAGCGCTCCAGAATCTTATCGTCTACGGTGTCAATCTCGCGGACAATATCATGCTCGGAGCTTACAGCGAGACGGCGCTCAGCGGCGTTGCGATAGCGAATCAGGTGCAGTTTCTTCTGCAGATGGTCGTCACGGGCACCGCGTCCGGAATGGGCGTTATCATCTCGCAGTACTGGGGCAAGCGTCAAACCGAGCCGATAAAGCGCGTGTTCGCGGTCGGCTTCTGGATAAGCTTATTGCTCAGCGCGATTATGTCCGCGATAGTCTGGTTCGTGCCCTATGGGGTCATGGGATTGCTGACGAATGAGCAGAGCATCATTCCGGCTGGCGTGGAATACCTGAAAATAATGGTATTTTCATATCTGATGTTCTCGATTTCAAACTCGCTGCTCGGAGTCATGCGTAGCGTCGAGACGGTAAGAATAGGCTTCTATATCTCGCTCTCGACCCTGCTTATAAATATCTGCCTCAACTATACTCTCATCTACGGCCACTTCGGCGCGCCCGAGCTTGGAGTGAAGGGCGCTGCATATGCGACGCTGACTTCGAGGGCAGTCGAGTTTATCGCGAGCATAATCTATTGCAGATTCATCGACAAGAAGCTCAAGCTCAGAATCAAAGATGTTTTCGCGCTCGAGCGCAGTTATATAGCCGACTTCATGAAATCGGGCGTGCCGCTTCTGCTCTCAAATGTCTCCTGGGGCGTTGCGATGTCCGTTCAGGCGGCGATACTCGGCAGGCTCGGAGCCTCCGGCATCGCGGCGTCAAGCATAGCGCAGACGCTGTTCCAGTGCACCTCGGTCATTGCCTATGCGACAGGTGACGCGGCGCGCGTCATGACGGGCATGGCGGTCGGCGAGGGAGACATGAAAAAGGTCAAGAGCGGCGCAAAGACCATGCAGCTGATGTTCTTGATTATCGGTGTGCTGACTTCATTTGTGCTGTTTTTAGTCCGAAAGCCGATAATCTCGGTCTATAACGCCTCGGTTGAGACGGCGGAGCTTGCAAATATATTCGTGCTAATCCTCTGCGTCACGGCGATAGGCACAGCGTATGAAATGCCGTGCCTCACGGGCATAGTCTCGGGCGGCGGAGATACGAATTTCGTCTTTTTCAACGATATTGTCTTCATGTGGTGCATCGTGCTCCCGCTCTCCGCGCTCTCGGCGTTTTGTTTCAAGTTCCCGCCTGCGGTCACCTTCGCCCTGTTAAAGGCGGATCAGATACTCAAATGCTTCGTGGCGATAGTCAAAGTCAACCGCTTCAAGTGGGTCAGAGTATTGACAAGATAAAATCAGCCATATATTCAGAGAAGTTAATAAAACAGTTAAACCGACCTATAGCTTCATAGGTCGGTTTTATATCTCATTCAGCGTCTTTGCTATCCCGTCCGCTATCGCCTCGGCGTAGGATTCGAGGTTGTCGTCGAACAGGCGGTTGTCGCCGTCGTCGGTTATGAAGCCGATCTCGGCGAGGCAGCTTGGCATATTCGTGCGGCTATTGACGAAATAGTTCTCTCCGTCCTCGCGCGCAAAGCCGGACTTAACGCCCCTGTTTTCGGATATCCCGGCGGTGGCAAGTGCGTCGCAGATATTCTGCGCGAGCGCGGTGTCCTTGGGCGGCGAGTCCGAATGAATCCATATTTCAACGCCGTGCGCATTCTCTGCGCTGTTGCGGTGGAGCGCAACAAAGAGCTTCGCCTGACGGATATTCGCCTTTCTGCACCGCCCGGCGAGGGAGATAAAAGTATCGTCCTCGCGCGTCATGCAGACCTTGACTCCGCGCGATTTCAGCTCTTTTTCGACCGCCAGCGCAAGCTCGAGATTGTCGTCCTTTTCGAGCCTGCCCTCATATTGAGCGCCGGAGTCGTCTCCGCCGTGACCGGGGTCGAGGCAGACATCAACGCGCATGCTGTCCATAACTATTCCCGCCGTCAGAGCCGCCGCGGCGGCAATGACAAGGCAGATGATGAGAATTCTTTTTGCCGTTCGTTTTTTCATATGTCAGCAGTCAACCACCTCTGAGCCGAAAGGCATGAATGCGAGCTTTGCGAATTTGAAATACTGGAGTCCGAGCGGGATGCCGATTATCGTGCAGCAGCAGACAACGCCCATCGCGGCGCAGTAGACTGCGTTCTCCCAGCCGAGCAGGATTATCCATAAAATATTGGCAATGAAGCTCGGCGCGCCGCCGCCGAATCTTATATCCTTGCTGAACGGAGCCGCAGACAAGCGCGCGAATTTGAAGCACTGCTTGCCGAGCGGTATGCCCACGACCGTGACGCAGCATATGAGACCGCTCATCAGCCACATCAACGCCGCAAGAAATCCGCCGCAGATAAACCAGACAATGTTGCCGATTGTTTTCATCTTTTATATATTCCTTTCCGCGGAGATATATCCCCGCATTTTGATAATAGCAACAAATTGTTGCGGAAAAATGACCCAAAATATAATTTTTTTGCGCCCCTGTTCGTCGGCGCATTTTTATAGTATAATATATGTGTATATATGTGTCAAAAATGTGCATCAAAAGGCAGGTGAGAGAATGAACCCGAAAATCAAAGAGCTTCGCAAAAAGGCGATGCAGCTTCCGTTGACCCCCGGCGTCTATCTGATGAAAAACAGCAGCTCGGAGATAATATATGTCGGCAAGGCGAAGGCGCTCAAGAACCGCGTCAGCCAGTATTTCGGCTCCGAGCATAATCATACGGTAAAAGTGCGCAAGATGGTCGAAAACGTCGATGATTTCGATGTCATTCTCACCGACAGCGAGTTTGAAGCCCTCGTGCTTGAATGCAGCCTTATAAAGCAGCATTCCCCGAAGTATAACATTCTTTTAAAAGACGACAAGGGCTATTCATATATAAAAGTCACGCCCGGCAAGTGGCGCAACATATATGCCGTGCTCCAGCGCGAAGATGACGGCGCGAAGTATATCGGTCCGTATATGAGCTCGTTCGCCGCGCGCAATACCGTTGACGAGGCTAAAAAAATATTCCGCCTGCCGCAGTGCAGCAAAGTATTCCCGCGCGACTTCGGGAAGAGCCGCCCGTGCCTCAATTTCTTTATCGGCCAGTGCAGCGGCGTGTGCAGCGGGAAGGTGCCGTTCTCGCAGTATAACGAAGCGGTCGAGGACGCTCTCGCGTTTATAAAAGAGGGCGGAACCGCCGCGCTCGCGGATCTTCAGAAGCGCATGGAGGACGCGGCGGAAAACCTTGAATTTGAAAAGGCGGCGCGCCTGCGCGACAGAATAGCCGCGATAAAACGTCTCGGCGGCAAGCAGAAAGTTATGTCCGCCGATGTCAGGGAGCAGGATGTTTTTGCCCTCGTCACGGGCGCGGCGTCGTCCGGCAAGGCGTGTCTCTCCGTGCTCCGCTTTGCGGACGGCAGGCTCTATGACAGCGAGAATTTCATAACCGATGTGCCCGAGGATACGGCGGAGACGCTCGCCGAGCTTATCCGCAGCTTCTATATGATAAGAGACTTTGTCCCTCGCCGTGTGTCGGTCGACGGCGAGGTTACCGACAGCGAGCTGCTCGAACGGTGGCTGAGCGAAAAAAAGGGCAAAAAAGTCATAATATCCCACAGTACAGCGGGCGAGCAGAAGAAGCTTTTCGAGATGTGCCGCTCGAACGCCGCGCAGTATCTGACTCCGCTGACAGGCACCGCCGGCAGAAAGACCGCCGCGCTCGACGAGCTTGCGGGTATGCTTGGACTGCCCGCTGCGCCGGAATTCATCGAATCATATGATATCTCGCACACCGCCGGAAGCGACAATGTCGCGGGCATGATAGTTTTCCGAAACGGCGAGCCCTACAGGCGCGGCTACCGCCGATTCATGATAAAAGGCTTTACCGGTCAGGACGATTACGCCTCCATGGCGGAGGTGCTCGACAGAAGATTCACGAGATACGAGGAAGAAAAAGAGAGCGGCGAGGGCTTCGGCCGCCTGCCCGATCTCATCCTGCTCGACGGCGGCAAGGGACAGGTTTCGGCAGTCGAGCCGATACTCAAAAAGCACGGGCTTGAAAACATCCCGCTTTTCGGAATGGTCAAGGACGGCAGCCACCGCACGCGCGCGATAGCGAAATCCGGCGGCGAGATAGCGTTCACTTCAAAACGCCGCGCGTTCACTCTCGTTGCGGAAATACAGGAGGAAGTTCACCGCTTCGCCGTGACCTATCACAGGCAGAAGCACAAGGCGTCCGCGCTCTCGAGTACATTGACGGATATCCCCGGCGTCGGACCGTCGCGGGCCAAGGCACTCCTGCGGCATTTCAAGACCGTGACCGCCATAAAAAATGCTAGTGTTGACGAGCTCAAAAATGTGTCGGGTATCTCCGACTCCATGGCGCAGACTATATACGACGCTCTGCATCCAGAATCTTGACACGGGCGCGTATAAATGTAATAATATGTATAACAGTGCGGCAAAACCGCAGATTGAAAAGATAAATGCAGTATAAAGGAACTGATGATATGAGAGTTATAACAGGCACGGCACGCGGCAGAGTTCTCAGAACGCTCGAGGGCGAGGATGTCCGCCCGACTACCGACCGCGTCAAAGAGGCCGTTTTCAGCATAATACAGTTTGAGATAGAGGGCAGGCGCGTGCTTGATCTGTTTGCAGGCTCGGGTCAGCTCGGTATTGAGGCTCTTAGCCGCGGCGCTGCGTCGGCAACATTTGTCGATATGTCGAAGGACTCATTGAGCGCCGTCAAATATAATCTCGAACACACGAAGCTCGGCAACAACGCCAAGGTCGTTCAGACCGACGCGCTCTCGTTCTTGAAGCTGACGAAGGACAAGTTTGATATAGTATTCCTCGATCCGCCATATGCGAGCTCACTCGTAGTCGATTCGATGAAGCTGCTCTCCGATGTTGTTGCCGCCGGCGGCTGCGCAATATGCGAGACTCCTGTCGATTCGGAGCTGCCCGAGAGCTTCGGCGAGCTTAAATTCCATCGCAGCTACCGCTACGGAAAGATAAAAATCACCGTTTACCGCAAGGAGGGTGAGGACGAATGAAAATAGCCATATGCCCCGGCAGCTTCGACCCCGTCACCAAGGGTCATCTTGATATAATCAGGCGCACCGCGAGCATGTTTGACAGGGTCATAGTCGTCGTCATGCACAACTATCACAAGCCCAATTCATATTTCAGCGCGATAGAGCGCGTTGAGCTCATAACAAGATGCGTCAAGGATCTCGACAATGTTGTTGTCGATATGCACGACGGACTTCTTGCCGCATATGCCCAGGAAAAAGGAGCTGTAGCGATAGTCAAGGGTCTGCGCGCCGTCTCGGATTTCGACTACGAATTCCAGCAGGCGCTGACAAATAAGAAACTCAATCCGAATATCGAGACCGTTTTCATAACGGCGAATTCGGATTACATGTACCTCTCGTCGAGCGTCGTCAAGCAGGTCTGCGAGTTCGGCGGGGACATTTCGGACTTTGTCCCGCCCGAGGTGCATGATGATATTGTCAAAAGAATAAGAGAGAGGAGCGCTTCAAAATGAACATAGATTCCCTTCTGGAGCAGATAGAGAACATTCTTGACAGCGGCACAAAGATAACGCTTTCCAAAAAGACCGCGGTCAACGCCGAGGAGATACGCGAGTGCATCGCGCAGCTGCGCGAGATAATCCCCGAGGAGGTCGACCAGGCAAAGTCGATAACCGCCAACCGAAGCGAGATAATCGAAAAGGCGAAGAGCGACGCGGCGGCATCCGTTGCCCGCGCTCAGGAGAAGGCGCAGACTCTTGTGGAAAAGACCGAGGCGAAGAGCGAGCAGATAATCTCAGCCGCCAATGCCAACGCTCAGAAGACCGTCGACAGCGCTAACAAGCTTGCCGAAGAGACCGTTGCAAAGGCAAAATCCGACGCGGCGGCGATAGTTGAAAAGGCTCAGCAGACGGCAAACAAGCTTCTCGACGAGAACGAGATAACCGCTCAGGCGCGCGCATATGCGTCTCAGCTCAAGGTCAATTCGCAGAACGAGGCAACCGAGCGAGTCAACTCCGCGATAGCGAGAGCTGAAGAGATGCTCTCCAACGCAACTCGACAGGCGGATGATATAGTCAAAAAGGCTAACGCGGAGTCGAATGAGACTCTTGCGAGGGCGAAGAAGTGGTCTGCGGATATCCGCGAGGCCGCGAGCAACTTCGCCGACAGCGTCCTGCGCAGCGCGGACAAGGCTCTTGTCGCGAGCATAAACGAAGTCAGGGACGCGAGGCAGAAAATAAGCGACACCTACAAGGGCGAGAAAAATCCTCAGTAAAGGGAAGTGCGTTAAAATGAAAACTGGTCACGCGGACAAGGCGCGCGAGCTTTTTAACGATGGATACAACTGCTCTCAGGCGGTGCTCGGCGCGTTTGCGGAAGATGCGGGACTCGATGTCAAAACCGCACTCAGGCTCTCTGCGCCGTTTGGCGGCGGAATGGGCAGAATGCGTGAGGTCTGCGGCGGCGTCAGCGGAATGTTCATGGCGATAGGTCTCTTCTTCGGCTATGACGAACCCGACGGCGCGCAGGCAAAGAAAGAACTCTACTCATATGTCCGCGCCCTTGCGGACAAGTTTAAAGAGAGCGAGGGCTCGATAATCTGCCGCGAACTGCTCGCGGGAGTGAAAACTCAGCCCGGCCCCGATCCCGAGCCGAGAAACACCGCGGACTATAAAAAACGCCCGTGCCCCGAGCTCGTCGCATACGCGGCGCAGCTGACCGAAGATTTTCTCAATGAACACGGAAAGCTGAAATAAATAAAAAAGATGTCTATATGACAGTAACCGACCGCAGCAAGCTTGTGCGGTCGGTTTTTTATGTTTGCTTGTCAGCTTAGACAGATAAATTGAGATTTATCCAGAATCTATTTAGGCTCCCCCGCATGGGAGCCGGCTCGGTGTAAGCCGAGACTGAGGGGGTTATTTTGCTTAAAGTAATAAATCTATGCGGCGGTGGCGGAGATTATCCGCCTGCAAACTCCACATAATTTTAGCGGCGTGCAATTTTCAGTGTGCGGCGACCTCGACGCGCCGATGCCGCGTAAGCGGCACGGAATCTTTGAATCACTCACTTTTACCTTGCTATGGCTAAAGCGACAGACAAATCCCAACTCATCTCTCATACAGTATAAAACAAACAAGCTCAGGCGCGGAGAATATCACCATGCCTGAGCTCTAATATTATTTTTTTCTCTTCTTTCCGGCTATCGGCAGCATTGCCGCGCCGGCAAGGAGGGTTATTGCGGAAACCGCTATCGGCGCGCCGGTCTGCGGGGTCAGCGGAGTTTTTCCGCCGTCGTTTGACGCGCTGCCGGGCGTATTTTTCTTGCCTGAGAGGAACACATAGTTGTCATACTCGCTGTCGCTCATCGCCGTAAAGGTGAATGTGCGGCTCTTGACAAACGGCACCTGACCGTTCTTGAGCGAATAGACGACCGTTACGGTGAACGGCTCGGTGCTCTTGGGCAGGGAGTGCTTTTTGAACTCTATCTTGCAGCTCTCGCCGACTTTAAGAACGGTTCCGTTCTTCGCCGAGAGGTCGGCATCCATGCCGTCCGCCTTGACACTGATTATCTCGGTGTCGTACTGCTCTGAAAGGCTCTCTATAGTCAGCGCGGTGTCCTTCGAGGTGTGGAAGCCCGACGGGGACTTGTCGAATTTGACATAGAGTCCGTTCGCGGGGTTCTGACCGAGGTTGAACTGCGGGAACTCGGGATCGGAATAGACATCCGTTATTCTGTCCGTGAAGAAGAACGTCAGATAGAAATTTCTCGTGTATCTGTCCCACGGGCACATTCCGTGGAACTGACCGTTGACGAACCAGGTGTTCTCGGGCAGATACGCGCAGCTCGCGTCGATATCGCGTTCGGGCGAGATATGCCAGTGAGTCGGGTCATTGCAGACCGTGTTCTGCTTTTTGTAGTCCGCAGGGAACTTCTCGCCGAACGGGGCGCAGTATGCGCCGGATGCCGAGTGAACATCAATAATATAGTCGGAATTGACTCCGGTGCTCGTGCCGATATCGTGCTCGGTATTTGCAATTATCGCTATCTTTGTGCCGGCATCCTGAGCGCGCTTCAAGCCCTCGCTCATGTGGGCCATGGCGTTGTAGTGCATCTCGTCGCTCTTGGCTATCAATTCGGCATTCTCGACGGGGTCAAGATATTTTGCCTTGAACTCCTCGTACTTGTCGGGGGGAACGAAGTCCCAGACGCTGCCGAAGTTAATAACTATATCGAGCAGATACTGATGAAGAATATCGTTGAACGCCTGATTGAGGCGGTCGAAGCCGAATGCCTCGACGAGCCACTCATATTCGTACTCTTTGCGGAAGCCTATCTCGACATATTCTATAAGAGTCGCGACATCGAAATGGATGTTGCCCTCGAACAGGTCAACGACGAGCTGAGTACCGCAGGTCGCGGGGGCGTCCATTATCGCGCGGTCAACATCGCCCTTTGCGCCGTAATAATAGAGATATGTCGCGGTCAGCTGACCGCCGTGGCTGAGTCCGTAGAGATTGACTTTCCGGCTTCCGGTGAGCTCTTTCACTTCCTGAATGAACTTGTCGAGCTTGGCGGCGTTTTCAACCTGACCCATGCGCCAGTCCTCGGTGAAGGTGAAGTGGTTCTCCGCGCCGATGCGCTCGATGAGATCGGCGGAGATCTCTTTTTCGGCTATGTATTTGTCCTCGCCCTTTGCCTTGAGGACGGATGCGCGGGTGTTCGCCGCGCCCTCGGGATAAACTGAAAGATCATATTTAGAAGTGCCGTCCGGGTTGCAGCGCAGGGGTTCGAGCAGCTCGACTCCCGCCTCGCCGACGACTTTAACGAGCCTTTCATAATCGCCGAACGCCGCTCCGGCAAGACCGCCTGCGAGCTCGGGGATACGGGCTATAACTATCTTTTTGAGGTCATCCATATTGATGCCCCAGACCTGATGCTCGTTTTCGCCGCCGAGGTCATAGAACAGCGAGGGACCGGAATAGCCCTGAACGAGTATCAGCGGCGTTGCCTTATCCTGCGCAAAGACCGACATCGGCAGGATGCACAGCAACATAACAACGCAGAAAATGGCAGATATTATTCTCTTCATGCCTTCTTCTCCTTGGTGACTTTTGCAAGGAAGATAAGCGGCACGATTATAAGCACCGCGATTATAGCGGAGACGAGGAATATCGTCGGGATCGGGACGAGGGTGCTCTCGCCGTATTCGTTGAGCATGGTGCCCAGCTCATATCTGCCGGAGAACTCGGAAATAGTCCAGCTGCCGACCTTCGGGCCGATTATCATGGGCAGAGTGACGGTGAACAGAAGTCTGACGCCCTGGAACTGACCGACCTTATCCTCGGGAGTGTAATCGCGCACTGTAGCGTTGAGGATTATCATAAGAAGACCGTAGCCGAGGATCATAATGAGCGCAAAGAGCACGAAAGTGAGAAGAGTCTTTGCAAAGAAAACGGCAACGAGTCCCGCGACGAAGAGAAGAACTGCGGGGAAGACGAATATTCTCTTACCGACCTTGTCGAGAAGCTTGCCGAGCAGGATAGTTACAACGACGAGACCGACAACAGCCGCCGCGCCGCCGATGATTATGGGCGTGGTTATCTGGAAGGTGTTGAGGTCAAACTTAAGATAGTGCTGAACATAGATGAATATGTAGGGCATGAACACCTGAACTGCGGTGTTGAAAATGCAGGCGGACGCGAGGCAGAGATAGAGCGCCGCGTTGTTTTTTATAACCGACGGACGGAAGCCATAGATAAGATCGCTGAAATAGTTTGTGCTCTGTTTTACGCCCTTGCGCGGATCCTTGACCGAGAACAAGCCGATGATTCCGCATATTGTGACGAGCGCGCCGAGGAACATGAAGCATGCGGGATAGCCTGCCGCCTCAACGCCGACTCCGAAAGCGACGGTAACTATAACGGTTGCGAACACGGGCAGAAGCGCCAGAACGGCTTCGGCAGTGCCGCGGTTTTCGGGGACGGTAACGTCTGTGACCCATGCGTTGAACGCGGCATCGTTCGAGGTCGAGCCGAAGAATGTCATGACGCAGTCCATGATGATAACGACGCAGACCGTTGCGGCGACGACCTTGGAGGTATCGGAGATATTGAAGAGCTTCCCGATATTCTCTCGCGAGATGAATGCGAACACGGCGACGGTGAAGCCCCAGATTATGTAGCCGCCGCTGATGAAGATTTTGCGGCGGTCGAGCTTGTCGCTGAGAGTACCCATGATGAATGTGGTCACAACTGCGGCTATCGCAGACGCGGCGACCATCTTTGCTATATCGTCGGCTGTGCCGCCGATGTAGTTGAACAGGAATGTGTTGAAGTAGACGTTCTCAACAGCCCACGCGACCTGCCCGATGAAGCCGAACAGGATGATGTTGAAGAGAATCCGTCCTCCAAGCTTTTTCTTTTCCAATTGTATGTCCTCCGTTCCGGGGCGGATTACCGCGCCCCGATTTATTTCAAGGAATATAATACCAAATTCATGGCGGATAATCAACATATTTTTGTATATCTTTGTCAAATCGATTTATTTTCGGAGAACTTTATTTTTGAAATCCGGGGTCTCCGTCATCCACACCGCGCAGGACTGTCCGTAATACGGGACGACAAAAAATGCAGGCAGAATTAATACACAGCTGAGAAACCAGAGAGCAAATCCCGCCTTGAATCGGGCGAAAGCGCGGCAGTGCCCGCGCATGATATCGCGGCTTTGGCGCAGAGCCTGTTTTATCGAAACATCCGGATCGGCGGCGAGAATATACTCCGCCGCAGACCACGCCTGACGCGCGCCGGAGCAGAATATGCAGCCCGATATAAGCATGAGTATGCTCCCCGTGAGCACAGCAGCTATCGTCAGAATGCCGACAGTTGACGAGAGAAGCATATATATCCCGCCCGCCGCAAGAGCCGCGCCCGGCAGGAGAAAGAATATCCACAGAGCGAGGTTAAGCGCCGCGAGCGCGATATGCAGGCGGAGCGCAGAAAAGGCGCGTTTGCCGCGAAACGCCGCGGTACATTCGGCGGCGCGGCGTTTTTGCCCCAGCGCGCCGAGCAGGAAATACCGCTTCATCCCCTGCCGCAGCGGCGCAATGAGAGCCGAGACGGCTATGGTCAGCAAAATGCACGCCGCCGCATTGACGGCGGGGCTGAGCAGCTTTGACACCGAAGATAGCGCGGAGGTCACTGCGGAGGCGTTGAGCAGGAGCCGCGCCCCGGCGGTCATGAATCCCCCGGCGACAGCCGCCGCCGCGAGGCAGCCGAACATAACGGCGCCGCCCGCTCCCGAGTCCGTCTGCGCCGCCCTGCCGCACACTCTTATCTGTGAATCCTTCATTTTTTGTCACCGCCCATTTTTTGAGGATATTATTTCCCTGATTTTCCGTAAAATTCCTCCGGATAACAAAATAAGAAGAAAATTCATTTTACTTTTAAATTTATGTGATTTATACTATATATAATAAAATAAAAAATCGGAGACAAAAATGAAGATAACGAGAAAAACCAGCTCCACGCTTTGTGTTGACATCCACGGCATGCGCGAGCGCGAAGCAAAATTCCGGCTCGAGTCTCTAATCGAAAACGGCTCGGCGGATATAACGCGCCTTGAGATAATCCACGGCTTCAACGGCGGCACGGTTTTGCAGTCCCTCGTGCGAAGCGGGCTCGAATCAAAAAGGATAAAGGAAATTCGCCCGGGCGACAATTCCGGGCAGACAATAATAATACTTAAACAGGGAGAAAAATGATGAAGAAGAAAACAAAGATACTTATCTGCGTGCTCTGCGCCGTCGCGATAGCGGGCATTGCTGGCGGACTGTTCGCGAAATTCCACACGAAGAAAATTCGCCCGAAGGAGACCGTCTCGATAAAGAGCGTCAGCGGGATAAACCTCGATGAAATAACGCTCACGGCGCACAGGGGTCTGAGCGCAATCGAGCCGGAGAACACCCTCCCCGCTTTCAAGGCGGCGTGCGAAGCGAAGTATAACTATGTCGAGTTCGATATCGAGCCGACCTCCGACGGCAAGTGGATAGTCATGCACGACGACGATCTCAAGCGCACGACGAACGGTCACGGCAAGATAAACAAATATACTCTCGACGAAGTCAGCGCGCTGAAAATCGACAACGGCGCGAATATAGAGAACTACACCGACCTAAGGCTCCCCACATTCGAAGAGACGATGGCTCTGATCGACGAATACTATCCCGATGTAAAGCCCATGATTGAGATAAAGAGCATAGGCAAAGACAATCTCGACTCGCTCGTTGAGTTTTTCAAAGACTACGCCGCCAAGGGCAAGAGCACGATTGTTATCTCGTTTGACAAGGATATAATCGACACATTATATAAGGAGTGTCCCGAGCAGACATACTGGCTGCTGACGAGCGAGCTTTCGGACGAGGCGCTTGACTTCTGCAAAAATCACGGCAATATGCGCGCGGCATTCAACGGCAACAACGCGAAGAACACCGACAGCGTGATAAACGCCGCCATTGACGCGGGCATCCCGCTCGCCGCGTGGACGATAGACAACACCGACACTCTGAAGCACCTCTATTCTCTCGGTATCAGATATTTTACAACAAATCGGATCACGCCTTAAAAAATTTTTTAAAAAAGTGTTGACAAACAGAGAAAGTATGATATACTAATAACAGTAATCATTACTGATTATGAACTGAGAGGAAGCAATATGAGATATTCGTCACAGCGTGATACTGTTCTGAAAGTCGTAAAAGCGGCTCGCGATCACCCGACTGCGGACACGATATATTCGCGTGTGCGCGCCGAGCTGCCGAAGATAAGCCTCGGCACCGTCTACCGCAATCTGAGCCTGCTCAGCGATATGGGGCTGATAACGACGCTCGAGACGCTCGACAAGAGCATCCACTATGACGGCAACACCGACTCTCACAGCCACTTCATCTGCGAGCGATGCTCGAAGATAATCGATCTCGGAGTCGAACGCGGACTGCCCGAAGATATTTCCGAGCTCGGGCTGCTCGTGCGGCACAAGAAGATCATCTATTACGGACTCTGTCCCGATTGCCAGCAAAACACGGCGGAGGATGACGACGCCGGAGTTTTACAATAAAAATAATTTTTAAAGTGTAAAGGAGAAATCATTATGAAATTCGTATGTCCCGTTTGCGGTTATGTTTATGAAGGCGATTCTGTTCCGGAGGGCTTCAAGTGCCCCCTCTGCGGAGCTGACGGCTCCAAGTTTATCAAGCAGGAAGAGGGCATGACCTGGGCTTCCGAGCACGTTGTCGGCGTTGCCAAGGACGTTGATCCCGAGATCCTCCAGGGACTCAGAGACAACTTCGCAGGCGAGTGCAGCGAGGTCGGCATGTATCTTGCAATGGCGAGAGTCGCCCACAGAGAGGGTTATCCCGAGATAGGCCTCTACTGGGAGAAGGCAGCTTACGAAGAGGCTGAGCACGCCGCCAAGTTCGCCGAGCTCCTCGGCGAGGTCGTGACCGACTCGACGAAGAAGAACCTCGAGATGAGAGTTGAAGCGGAGAACGGCGCTACCCTCGGCAAGACCGAGCTTGCAAAGCTTGCAAAGGCAAAGGGTCTCGACGCTATCCACGACACAGTCCATGAGATGGCTCGTGACGAAGCTCGACACGGCAAGGCTTTTGCAGGACTTCTCAAGAGATACTTCGGCGAATAATTCTCCGTACAAAAAGTCATACACATTCGCGGCGCACATCAAACGGTGTGCGCCGCGTTATTTTTATATAATCTTATCGGGACTTGAAAACGGCGGCGCAATATGCTACGATAACTCAAAGAGCAAGAATTGAGGAGAAAAGATGAAGGTAACCTGCGAATACTGCGAATCGGTCGTCGACGCCGATAAGAACGACACCTGCCCCAACTGCGGCGCGCCGCTGGCGGACAGCCGAAAGGCAAAGGAGGCAGAGCTGCGCGAGGCTCAGAAGAAAAAAGAAGCCTATGAGCGCGAGGCGCGCGAGAAGCAGCACAAGCTCGAACAGGAGCGGATAGAAGCCGAGCGCGGCAAGATGATACTCGACGCGGTGACGAATGTCACGAGGCGCGCACATTCAGTCAGAAATTCACGCGCGCTGAAAGCGGGATGCCTCATCCCGATAGTTGCAGTTGCGCTGATAATAATATTGTCTATCGCCTTTTCGGTGGTTCGCCAAATCTCGGGCGGCAGCGTTGACGATCTGCTTTCGGGAGTTGTCTCCGAAAAATTCTCCGACTACGAAGAGACGGAAGCAGTGCCCGAAAAGGTCGAAGTGAATTTCGGCGAAAAGGCGGTCACGCCCATGTACACCGTGCTGTGCGACGAGATAAAAGAAGTCGACAGCTACCCGTGGACGGTGCAGAAAGGCTACAGATATGTTGCAGTTCATCTCGTGCTGACGAACAATCTCAGCGAAGAAGAAAGCCTCAACGAAAAGACCGATTTTGTTGTCAACGGCATAGCGCAGGACAGCCGCTTTCTCTCGGGCTACAAGCGCATATCCTCGTCGCCCGTGACGGCGGGACTCTCGATAGACGGATATCTCATCTTCGAGATACCGACAAATATCACAACTGCCCAGCTGAAATACGGCGACTATGTGACGATAAACATAAAGCCCTCGGACATCAAGGGAAAATAAAAGCAGGCTCGGTGTTCGCACATCGAGCCTGTTATTTATACGGTCTTGTCTCGTTTGTCATACCGAGAATGTAGTCGGTCGAGGTATTGTAGAGCCGCGCAAGCGAGATTACAAACCGAGTCGGTATCTCGCGTTTTCCTGTTTCATAGTTGCTGTATACCCGCTGATCGATTCCGAGAAAAGCGGCAACCTCTTTTTGAACCATATCGTGATCTTCGCGCAGATCTCTTAATCGCGGATAATACAAGAGCCTCACCTCATTTTTAGTATATCTACTATCAAAAAATAGTATTGATTTTACTATTATTTAATAGTAGAATATGTTTGGTGAGGCTATGATTAAGCGAATCATTGTTGCTGGAAGCAGAAATTATCACAATTATCAGGAAGCAGAATCGTATATAAACTTTTGCATATGCCGAATTAGAAAAGAGTATAATCTGGTTTTCGTTTCCGGCGGATGTCGCGGTGCCGATGCACTTGGAGAGAGGTACGCCATTAGTAACGGATATGCTGTTGAGCGTCATCCTGCAAAGTGGCAGCTTTACGGCAAAGCCGCCGGTCCAATAAGGAACCGAACAATGATAATGTCCGCAGATTATGTTATCTGTTTTTGGGATTACCAAAGCCGCGGGACTGCCTCTTTAATAGAATATGCTAAAGAATTCAATAAACCCATTAGAATAAAAAAAGTTTCGTCATATGCATCGTCCGAATAAAATGGCGATGCATATTCATTCCCCCGCCTCTATTCTTCTCTCCTCGCCGATATTTTGCAGGCAGCCGTATTCGCTGAAAAACACTGCTCTGCCATTTGACTGCCGCTCGGTCGTCGTGCGGCTCATCACGAGCATATCGCGCAGATTATTTGAAGATTTATAGAAGTGCTCCTCAAGCGTGATAAGATCGGAGAGGCTGTCGTCCGTCGCGTCTGCGGGCGCGAATATATATTTCCGCTCGGCTCTTATGCCTATCGGGAGCTTCTCACCGCCGAGGGTCAGGAATCTGTCCTCGGTAAAATCCGGGTCTATACGCGAACCGAGGGGTATTTTAAGCGAAAAGAACAGCAGAGTGTAACGCGACTTGACATCGCTTATTTTCCTTGACGGCAGGCTGTGCGAAGAGGTCGAAAAAGTGTGCTTTGTCAGTGCGGTGATATACCCCGCGGCGTGGCGCATGCTCATGCCGCCGTCGCGGTTTTCGACGATTCCGCTGATTATCGTGTCGCCCTTTAAAACAGCGGCGTTTCGCTCCTGCATCGCAGTGCCGCTGAAAATTTCGAGAGTCTGTATCTGCCCGTCCGCCGCGGCGACTATATCGCACGGCGCATCATTTTTTTTGACACTCTTGCCGACTCCCTCGCGCACATCGACATTGACCGAACAACCGACTATATTAACAGACAGCCACGAAACATCCGGCAGAGCGGACATCGCCTCCTCGGCGACCGTGTGCGTGTCGAGCTGTTTTTTTCTCATCCCCGGATAGACGCCGAAGCGCTCGACCGTCTCTCTTATATCCTCTTCCGGCACTGTCTCGCAGCCCGTCACATTGACCGTCCATATCCGCCCGGAGAGCGCCGCCGTTATCAATATAAAGCACACCGCGCCGACTGCAAGCCCTGCATGGACGCGGTTTTTTGACAGCAGAAAAGGCAGACCGCTCTTTTTGACTATTTTCATGCGCATGCCCGCTTTTTTGGCGCAGGGGCGCATCATGCGGTAGCCCTCGGGCGTCGTTCGCGCGAAAACGACGCCGTTTGTGCAGCAGACATCCCAATACGGAATATTCCCGCGCGAGCATAGATTCAGAAAGCGTTCCGGGAATCCCCCGCTCGCCCTCATGCAGACATAGCCGCGCAAGAAATTAAATACATCAGAAATATTCCCGCCCCCTATTTGCAGAATTCCATGCTCATTATTTCCCCGTGTATGACCGCCTGACCGAGGTCGAAAACATCTATGCTGAGCCCTTTGCCGCAGAAAACTATCTCTTCTTTCCCGGCGCTCAGGCGTATCCGCTCGCCGTCATATTCGAGCACGCCGTAGAGTCCGTCTATGCTCGCCTCGCGCCTGCCGAAAAATTCGACATGCACCTGCGAATATTTTCTCGACGAGTCGAGCGCGTTTATCTTTTTTATCATGTCCGCCGCCGAGCGCATCTTCCCGCTCTCCCTGCGTTTTGGCATGTGCATCCCTCTTTTCCCAAATAATGTATGCTCCCCCGGCAATAAAAAGAACGCAGGGTGAATATCAATATGACTGAGGGGTGATGACATGAGAGAGTATTTTAAAAAGGCTCTGCGCCGTCTGCCGCTTTTGGCGGCGACTTTATCGGCAGCCGCGCTCATTGTCGCCATGCCGTCGGTCAGCGCGGCAGGAGTAAAAAAAGGGCTTCTTATCTGCGCTTCGAGCGCCGTACCGTCGCTCTATCCGTTCTGCGTGCTCTCCGCTTTTTTCGTGCGCTCGGGACTGTGCGGCTATCTCGGAAAATTTCTCGAAAAGCCCGTGCGGGTTCTTTTCGCCCTGCCCGGGAGTGCGGGCGCGGCGGCGTGCATGAGCTTTGTCGCGGGTTACCCCGTCGGCACGGGAATGACCGCCGCGCTATTTTCCGACGGGCGCATCTCACAGAGCGACGCGCAGAGAATGACCCTGTTCTGCGTCAACGCAGGTCCGGCGTTTGTTATCGGCGGAGTCGGCGCGGGGATGCTCGGAAGCGTTCGGGCGGGAGTCATAATTTTTGTGTCACTTACCCTCGCGAGCCTCACGCTCGGCGTGCTGACGCGGTTCATCCCACACGATGAGACAAATAAGCACGCCGCCCCGGCTATTTCGAGTCTGCCGCTCTCCCGCGCGCTGACAGAAGCGGTCGCCGAGGGGACGAAAAATATGATCTCAATATGCGCGTGGATAGTTATGTTCGCCTGCGCCGCCCAATATATTCCCCTGCTGCGCCTGCCCGACTGGGCAAATTTGCTTCTCGGCTGCACGCTCGAAGTCACCGGAGGATGTGCCTCGGCAGCCGGGGTGTTCAATATCCCCGCCATAGCGGCGGTGCTCGGCTGGGGCGGAGTGAGCGTACACTGCCAGATAATGCGGCACATAAAGACCTGCGGGACGCCGCTGCCGTATTTTTTCTGCGCGCGCCTTGTCTGCGCCGCTCTCGCCGCGCTGTTTTGCGAGGGACTGCTCCGCCTGTTCCCTTGTCCCGTAAACACCGTTTCGCTGGGTTCGGTAGGCGCTCCGCAGATGTTCTCTTTCTCCGCGCCCGCCGCGTTTGCCATGCTTTTGAGCGGCGCGATGCTGATATTGGAGCTTGATACAAACGAGAAAAAGTGTTAGAATAATAAAAAAGCGTTTAGGATGATAATTTTGAAAAGCAAACTGCTCAACAAAAAGAGCATACCCCCGGCGTGCGAATACTGCTCAAGAGGCAGCGGCGCACCGGACGGCAAGACAGTACTGTGCCCGAAAAAGGGCGTCATGCAGAAGGATTCAAGCTGTTCCGCGTTCCGCTACGACCCGCTCAAGCGCAAGCCGAAGCAGCCAGTCGAGCTGCCGCAGTTCGATGCGAGCGATTTTGAGCTTTAATCAAGCCGTTTTTTGTTCTCCGCTTATTGATTTAACGGCGGGAATAATGTAAAATAATAGCATCATTAAACAAAGGGTGATAGAAATGTCAATCAAGCACATGTACTACAGGCTTTATCAGGGCGTTTTCAGGATCGCCGTCAACTTTCTTGACTGGACTCCGCCCAAGATAATCTCCGGCCCCGGCTCCGTCAAGAAGCTGCCGCAGGTCATCAAGGAGAAGGGTCTGTCGAAGATGATGATCGTCACCGACAAGGGTCTCACCGGACTCAACCTGCTCGACGGCCTCTATGAGGGTCTCAAGGCAGACGGTATCGATTATGTCGTCTATGACAAGACTCAGCCGAACCCCTCGATAGACAATATCGAAGAAGTCCGCAAGCTCTATCTTGACAACGGCTGCCAGGGCTTCATCGCTTTCGGCGGCGGTTCTCCGATGGACTGCGCCAAGGGTGCGGCTGCAAGAGTCGTCTGCCCTAATAAGACTGTTCAGAAGATGCGCGGACAGCTCAAAATACGCAAGAAGCTGCCTCCGTTCTTCGCGGTTCCCACCACCGCCGGCACCGGCTCCGAGACCACTCTCGCCGCCGTTGTTACCGACACCAAGACCCACGAGAAGTATGCGCTCAACGATCCCGTGCTCCGTCCGAAGTACGCAGTTCTCGATCCCGAGCTCACAGTCGGTCTTCCGCCCCACATCACTTCGACCACCGGTATGGACGCTCTGACCCACGCGGTTGAAGCCTACATAGGCCACTCCAACACCAAGGACACCTCCGAGAAGGCAGAAGTCGCCACCAAGCTCATCTTCGAGAACCTCGAAGAGGCTTACAAGAACGGTAAGGATCTCCACGCAAGAGAGCAGATGCTCCTCGCTTCGCACTATGCGGGCATCGCGTTCACGAGAGCTTATGTCGGCAACGTCCACGCTATAGCCCATAACCTCGGCGGATTCTACGGCGTACCGCACGGACTTGCTAACGCCATTATCCTGCCCTATGTCCTCGACTTCTACGGCGAGACCGCCTATGAGCGCCTTGCAAGACTCTGCGAGTGCGCAGGCGTCGCGAAAGCCGGTCAGACCGACGAGCAGAAGGCTCTCGACTTCATCCAGGCTATCAGAGACATGAACGCCAGAATGAACATCCCCGACAAGATCGAGAAAATTCAGGAGAAGGACATCGAGACCATCGCAAAGCGCGCATGCAAAGAAGCAAATCCCCTCTACCCCGTGCCGAGAATCATGGATCTCGACGACTGCATAGCGATAATCCATCGCCTCATGCCGTAACAGAACAACACAACGAGCCGGAAGAAAATCTTCCGGCTCGTTTTTTATGCAATATAAAAAGGGCTGAGCGCGTTTGCTCAGCCTTCAGTCTGTCGAAAAAGTCCGTCATGCACGGTCTCAAGGCTCACCTGTGTAAGGGGAGCTGTCACGGCGAAGCCGTGGCTGAGGGGCTGTTGCGTAAAAGTTCAAAATACCCGGCAATTTTGGAAAATTGCAGCTTATTCAAAACAATTCCTCCCTTTACACAAAGGAGGAATTGTTTCCTGCGAAACCCAAAAAACGGGTTTATCGATAAGTTGAGGGCTGAGCGTATTGCTCAGCCCTTCATTTAATTTATTCGGCTTTTTCTTTATCTTTTTCCTTTTCCTCGCGGCGCTCGGCGAACCAGCCGCCCTTCTCGCGCTTTGAGTCGTCCTCCGCGTCCTCTTTTTCCTCTTCGACGGGGAGAATCTCAATCTTGACCTTGCCGATTCTTCTGTCCTCAACATTGAGAACGGTGAAGCGCAGGTTCTTATATTCGACCACGTTCATCTCGCCGTCCTGCGGGAGATAGCCGAGCCTGCTGATAATAAAGCCGCCGACTGTGTCGTAATCGCCCTCGGGGAGGGAGACATGGAATACCTCGTCAAGCTCGTCGATATAGGTCACGCCGTCAACGGTGAAAGTAGTGTCGTCGATTTTAGAAATCTCTTCCTCTTCGTCGTCATATTCATCCTGAATATTGCCGACTATCGATTCGAGCACGTCTTCGAGCGTCACTATTCCCGCCGTGCCGCCAAACTCGTCAACGACTATCGCCATCTGCGTGTGCTTGTCGGTCATCTGCTTGAACAGATCGCCGCAGGGCATCGATTCGGGGACGAAAACGGGCTCGCGGATAATATCGCGCAGAGTCACATCCTCCGGCAGGTCGGTGCCGATATATTTGAGCAAATCCTTGACATAAGCTATACCGACTATGTTATCGGGGTCGTCGTCATAGACAGGGATTCTCGAATAGCCGTTGTCCATCGAGAGCGAGACTATCTCACTCAGAGGATCGCTTATCTCAGCCGCCGTCATATCGGTGCGGTGGGTCATTATATCTCCGGCGTCGAGGTCATCGAACTCGAAGATGTTGTTTATCATCTCTTTCTGCGAGTCCTCTATAACGCCCTTTTCTCCGCCGACATCGACCATCATACGTATCTCCTCTTCGGTCACGGGCTCCTCCGAAGCGTTCGGATCGTAGCCCAGCAGACGGACGAGACCGTTGGTCGACAGGGAGAGTATTTTTACAAAAGGCTTGGTTATTTTCTTGAAGCCGAGCAGTATGCCGACGACCTTGAACGAGACCTTTTCAGGCGCCTGCATGGCTATTCTCTTGGGCGCAAGCTCGCCCAGGACAAGAGAGAAATACGAGGTTATGAGCGTAATGACAACGACGGAGAAGCCGTTGATAACGCCTGCGGGGATTCCGCTCAGAACAGATATTTTTCCGATAGCTCCGGAGAGCATATCAACGAATGTCTGCGATGCGGATGCGGAGGTCAGGAAGCCTGCGAGGGTAACGCCGATCTGAATGGTTGAAAGAAATCCGCTCGAATCCGCGGTGAGCTTCAAAACCTGCTTTGCTTTTTTGTTGCCTTCCTCGGCCATTTTCGCGATCTTCGTATCGTTGAGGGAGATTATCGCGATCTCGCTCATCGCAAAGAAAGCATTGAGAAGAATAAGTACGAACAGCAAAATTATCTGAAAAATAAGATTGCCGGGGTCGGGGTCATCCATGAATGGATTAGCTCCTTTCGGTTTAAATATTATTCACCGTCGGCATATACGCCGAGATGTTAAGTTTTATTATACACATAAACATATTCTCTGTCAAATATTCAAACTCTGCCTCATTCAAAGCGGGAGCGCGTGAGAGCACCGCGCGCGGATGCGAAGGGCAGGGAAAGACAAATTCAGTTGTTTTCGGCGAAAATCACGGAAAATCGGAGCTTTTGTGTCCGTTCGGAGCCGTGCCCGGCTGCATATTGGGTATTATATTACATTATATAGGCAGAATATGTGAACTTTGACAAATTTCAGAAAGGGCGAAACAAATATTTTCTATTATTTTAGTTTATTTATCTGTTTACATTGAAGCTCAAAAATGTTACTATATTCGTGGTGTCATTTGACCAATGCCATACGTTCAAACGTTTATTAAAATAGGGAGGAACATAGAATGGCAAGAATAGCAAAGAGCATGGACGGCAACAATGCTGCTGCATATGTGTCGTACGCGTTCACAGAGGTTGCCGGTATCTACCCGATAACCCCTTCGAGCCCCATGGCTGACTATGTTGATCAGTGGTCGGCAAAGGGCATGAAAAACATTTTCGGCACGACCGTCAAGGTCGCCGAGATGCAGTCCGAAGCAGGCGCTGCCGGAACCGTTCACGGTTCTCTGGCCGCAGGTGCTCTCACAACCACCTACACCGCTTCTCAGGGTCTGCTCCTCATGATCCCCAATATGTATAAGATCGCAGGCGAGCTGCTTCCCGCAGTTTTCCACGTATCCGCAAGATGCGTCGCTTCTCACGCTCTTAACATCTTCGGCGATCATTCCGACGTCTATGCATGTCGTCAGACCGGTTTCGCAATGCTTGCAGAAACCAACCCGCAGGAGGTCATGGACCTCGGCGCTGTTGCGCACCTCGCTGCAATCAAGGGACGCGTTCCCTTCATCAACTTCTTCGACGGCTTCCGTACCTCTCACGAGATACAGAAGATCCAGGTCTGGGATTACGAAGACCTCAAGGAGATGTGCGACATGGACGCTGTTGAGGCGTTCAGAAAGCGCGCTCTCAACCCCGAGCGTCCCGTAATGCGCGGCTCTCACGAGAACGGTGATATCTTCTTCCAGCACCGTGAGGCCTGCAACAAGTATTATGACGCTATCCCCGGCATCGTCGAGGAGTATATGGGCAAGGTCAACGCCAAGCTCGGCACTGACTACAAGCCCTTCAACTACTACGGCGCTCCCGACGCTGACAGAGTCATCGTCGCTATGGGCTCCATCTGCGACGTTGCAGAGGAAGTTATCGACTACCTCACCGCCAAGGGCGAGAAGGTCGGTCTTGTCAAGGTTCGCCTTTACAGACCCTTCTCCGCTGACAGACTTGTCGCAGCTATCCCCGCAACCGCCAAGAAGATCGCTGTTCTCGACAGAACAAAGGAGCCCGGCGCTCTCGGCGAGCCCCTCTATCTTGACGTTGTTACCGCTCTTGCTACAAAGGGCGTGACCGCAAAGGTCTGCGGCGGCCGTTACGGCCTCGGTTCCAAGGACACTCCGCCTTCAAGCGTGTTCGCTGTCTATGACGAGCTCAAGAAGGACGAGCCCAAGAACCAGTTCACTATCGGCATCAACGATGATGTTACCCACCTGTCCCTCGAGGAGAAGGAAGCTCCCAACACCGCAGCTCCCGGCACCATCGAGTGCAAGTTCTGGGGTCTCGGCGGCGACGGCACAGTCGGCGCGAACAAGGACTCCATCAAGATCATCGGCGACCACACCGATAAGTACATCCAGGCTTACTTCCAGTATGACTCGAAGAAGACGGGCGGTATCACCATCTCCCACCTTCGTTTCGGCGACAACCCGATAAAGAGCCCCTACTATATCAACAAGGCTGACTTCGTTGCATGCCACAACCCCTCCTATGTCGAGAAAGGCTACAAGATGGTCAACGATGTTAAGCCCGGCGGCGTTTTCCTCATCAACTGCCAGTGGGACGCTGATGAGCTCAACGAGAAGATGCCCGCAGAGGCTAAGCGCTACATAGCCAAGAACAACATTCAGCTCTACACCGTCAACGCTATTGATATCGCGGCAAAGATCGGTCTGGGCAAGCGCACCAACACCGTTCTTCAGTCCGCATTCTTCTCCCTTGCCAAGATTCTTCCCGAGGAAGAGGCTATCGGCTACATGAAGGAGAAGGCCCAGAAGTTCATGAAGAAGGGCAAAGAGATAGTCGAGATGAATGAGAAGGCTATCGACGCCGGCGCTACCGCATACGTCAAGATCGATGTTCCCGCGGACTGGGCTGACGCTGTTGACGCTCCCAAGGCTGTCAGCGAGAACGGCCCCGAGAAGCTCGTCAAGATGGTCGACTCCATCATGAGACCTGTCGGCCTTATGAACGGCGATTCTCTCCCGGTTTCCGTCTTTGTTGATCACGCAGACGGCACATTCGAGCAGGGCGCATCCGCCTATGAGAAGCGCGGCGTCGCGGTCATGGTTCCCGAGTGGAACGCAGAGACCTGCGCACAGTGCAACCAGTGCTCCTTCGTCTGCCCGCACGCAACTATCCGCCCGTACCTTCTGACCGAAGAAGAGGCTGCCAACGCTCCTGAGGGCGCAGCTATCGTCGACAAGAAGGCAGGCAAGGGCAAGGGCGTCTACAAATACACCCTCGCTGTTTCTCCCCTCGACTGCATGGGCTGCGGCGTCTGCGTAGGCGTCTGCCCGACCAATTCGCTCAAGATGGTCTCCCGTGAGAGCCAGGATGCGAAGCAGTCCGTATTCGATTACATGGTCGCAAACGTCTCCGTCAAGGATGAGGTTGCAGACGGCACCGTTATCGGCAGCCAGTACAAGACTCCGCTGCTCGAGTTCTCCGGTTCCTGCGCAGGCTGCGCCGAGACCGCTTATGCCCGCCTGATAACCCAGCTGTTCGGCGATAAGATGTATATCTCCAACGCCACCGGCTGCTCGTCCATCTGGGGCGGCCCCGCTGCGACTTCCCCCTACACCACCAACAAGGCCGGCCACGGTCCCGCATGGGCTAACTCCCTGTTCGAGGACAACGCCGAGCACGGCTTCGGTATGCTCCTCGGTCAGAATGCTGTCCGCAACAGACTGATTGCAAAGGTCGAGGCTATAGCTGAGTCCGACAAGGCTTCCGACGAGGTCAAGGCCGCTGCTAAGGCATTCCTTGACACGAAGGACGATGTCAAGACCAACGGCGCTGCTGCCGACGCACTTGCCGACGCTATCAAGGATATCGACTGCGCAGACTGCAAGGATATCGTTGAGAACAAGGAGTTCCTCTCCAAGAAGAGCGTCTGGATCTTCGGCGGCGACGGCTGGGCATACGATATCGGTTTCGGCGGCGTTGATCACGTCCTTGCTTCCGGCGAGAACGTCAACATCATGGTCTTCGATACCGAGGTCTATTCCAACACCGGCGGACAGGCTTCCAAGGCATCTCAGATCGGTCAGGTCGCTCAGTTCGCGGCTGCCGGCAAGTCGATAGCCAAGAAGAGCCTTGCCGAGATAGCAATGAGCTACGGCTATGTCTATGTTGCTCAGATTGCTATGGGCGCTAACATGAACCAGACGATAAAGGCTATCGAAGAGGCTGAGGCTTATCCGGGCCCGTCGATCGTCATCGCCTACGCTCCCTGCGAGATGCATTCCATCAAGGGCGGCATGGTCAACTGCCAGAAGGAAATGAAGAGAGCTGTCGAGTGCGGCTACTGGAACATGTTCCGCTTCAACCCGATGCTCAAGGCAGAGGGCAAGAACCCCTTCACCATCGACAGCAAGCAGCCTGTCACCGAAGAGTATCGCAACTTCCTGCTCAACGAGGCTCGTTATTCCTCGCTGACCCGCTCGTTCCCCGAGCGCGCAGAGAAGCTGTTCAGCGAAGCTGAAGTCAAGAGCGTCGAGAGATATGAGCACCTGCTCAGACTCAAGGACCTCTATGCACCGAAGGCTGACTGAGTTCTCAGTTAAAATTAAGAATCCCCCGTACAGGAGAAATCCTGTACGGGGGTTCGTTTATGTAATTCTATGGAATTAGATATTATGACTCGCCAGATACTTTTATTTCCTTCCCATATTTTAAAATAGTTTCTCTCGATGCATCTTTATCTCCCCACTCTGTACCATCCGAAAAATATACACTATATATATACACTTTAACTTTCTTGACATCTTCATCAATAAGCTGCCATGTCGGATATGCGGTTTCGCCAGCACCTATAGCATCATCTGTATATAATCCGTTTTGTGTGTCCCAGCTATTGATTTCTTCGTCATATACATTAAATGGCACTGAATAGAATTGGACAGCCGCTATTTTTTTGTTCGTTTTGTTTTTGATACGAATAGTCAGTTCAGGATATCCGATACTAGACGAACCCAAAGTACCACTTGCCGATATTCCACAATCACCGTCAAAAGCATGATTCGCTGTTTCTACAATTGTTTCTGCTGTAGTGCTTTCCGTTGTTGTATCCAAACTTTCGGCATTACCTCCAGTTACTTTCGAAACAACGAAATCAATTATTGCAATCAATAGAATAACCATCAAAATCCAAAACCAAATTCTTTTATATATCGGTTTCTTGTTTTTTGCCCCACACGAAGGACAGTGTTTTGCACTCGATGCTATATCAGCTCCGCAGCTCTTGCATTTAATAATCTTGTTTTTCATGGCGTTCTCCTTGTATTTATGTTTTTTATCTAACGTTTAAGATTATTTATGATTGCGCAGTCGCACATTAGTTTTGCTTTTTTCTATGTATTCCTGTTATCCAGCAAGCTAATACTATTGTTAAAAGAGATAATATCAAATTTAAGTATACACCGGTTCCAACCGATGGCGCCGATAACCCTGTATAAAATTTCGACAACTCCGAATAAATATTTGCAAACGCTGAAACAGAAGCTACCGCCGATAATATAGATTCTATAAATATAGCTCTATTAATACGGCTTTTGTTTGTTACATCTCTATATTTGGCAATTCCAGTAAAAATAATAGCGATGTTAACAAATATCAAAAGAATCATCATTCTTGCGGCTAATCCAAGCGTTCCATTAACACACGCGATTACTCCATACCCTGTATAAGCTGAATCAGACGCTCCCGAAAAATAAAGATAAACGCTGGCATATGGCAGCTTCATAATAAGAAGAGATAGCACTCCAACTACGCTCCAAAGTAATGCTTTTTTTGAATGTTTATTATTCTGAATCACCGTTTGCTTCTCTTCAATTGACGCTTCTGTCTGTGGAACAGTATTCTCGACTTCTAACGCTGACAAATCGTTTTTTTCATCCGCAGTAACAACTTTACATCCGCAGCTAGGACAGAACTGATTTCCCTTTTCTACTTCTTTCCCACACTTTGCGCAAAACATAAAAATCAACCTCACTTTTAAATTAATTATTTTTACTGAGCAATCATAAAGGCCTAATAAATATGTTTTTATTCCATTTTATCAAAGCTTTTGACTACTGTCAAGCAACATTTGCATTCTTTCAGCAAGTTTATGTGCATTAAAAGAAAGCATACAATATAATCATATCAATGATTGGAGTATGCTATGGACAAGACATATTCGGAAAAGTATCGCAAATTGGGGCAGAATATCGCCTACTACCGCAAGGACAGGGGCTATACTCAAATGCAGCTTGCCGAGCTGCTCGACATAGACCGCAGTCACATGAGCGCGATTGAAATTGCCAACCGCGGTGTCTCTCTCGACCTCATTTTTAAAATATGCGATATACTGAACCTGTCAGAAAAGGAACTATTTGATTTCAGATAAAATATAAAATACAGAAACCGGGACTGCCGCGCTCCAAAAGAGTGCGGCGGTTTTTTTGTTCAATTCGTCGGTTTATTTATGCTCGGCGGTGTGATATAATTAGATATATTCCAAGCCGCAAATCCATTGCGGGGACGAATATCAGACAAAAATGCTCCGGCAGCATCGGAGACGCACAGAGAATAAAGCGGGTAATTATTTTGGATAAAGCGAAAAAGAAAAGAATAATAGTTTATGTCTCGACGATAATTTTGTCGATAGTCTATCTGTTCACAGCATACAAAATTGCCATAGGCAACGGCGTTTTCGGCGACAAGGAGGACGTTGTCTCCGTGCGTGCAAAGGTACTGCGCATCACGGACGAACAAGAAACCGTGAGCGACGAGGAGAGCGGCGGAAAAATCAGCATGCAGTACATATTCTTTGAGGCGAAAGCAACCTCCGGCAAAGTGCGCGGCAAGACCCTCTACGCCGTTCAGGAGAAGGATATGCTCTACGGTCTGCCCCAACCCGAGGTCGAGGTCGGTGACAATGTCATTCTCGTCTATGACCCGAACGACGAGGGCACGGCGGACTATTACCTCTCCGACTTCTCGCGAATAACGCCGCTCGTGATGCTCTGCGCGTTTTTCTTCCTGCTGATACTGATTTTCGGGCGCAAGAAGGGACTCGATACGATAATATCGCTCGTGTTCACCTGTCTTGCAGTGTTCATTAATCTGATCCCTGCGATACTCAACGGACAGAATATCTACATTTGGTCGATAGTCACCTGCGTCTATATCACGGTCATGACGCTCGTTCTGATTGAGGGCTTGAATGTCAAGTGCTTTGCCGCGGGAGTCGGATGCGTGGGCGGCGTGCTCGTCGCGGGCGCTCTCGAACTGCTGCTGCGCGATCAGATAAAAATGTCCGGCGTGCTCGACTCGGAGTGGCTGTATCTCTACAATCTCCGCAAGGACAACCCGATCGACCTCAAGGCGATAATCTTCGCGATGATAATCGTCGGCGCGGTCGGCGCGGTGATGGATGTCGCTATGTCTATAGCCTCGTCGCTGTGCGAGATAAACGAAAAATCGCCCGATCTACCGGCGCGCGAGCTGCTGAAATCCGGGCTCACCATCGGGCGCGACATAATGGGCACGATGGCGAACACGCTCGTGCTCGCCTATATCGGCTCGGCGCTCTGCTGCATGCTCCTCATGGTCACTTACAGCAGCAATGTCAGCCAGATACTCAACCGCGAGCAGATAGCCGTTGAGATTCTTCAGGCGCTCGCCGGCTCGATAGGTATTCTCGCCGCCCTGCCGCTGACCGCGATAACAAGCGTGCTCTGTCTCAAGCCCCTGAACCGCATTAAACGAAGCGTTCATTGAACAAATTATCAGCCGTTCATTCTTGCAGGGCGTGGCTATTAAGGGCCCGATTGTCAAGACTGCATGTGTTGCCCAATTGCACTTTTGCAAAGTTTGAAGTTATCGGCAAGTGTTCAACGACTCTATAACCGATACTGCCACCCAAAAATTGCATACCACTAAAACGACAAAAGCGGCCGTGCATCTGCACAGCCGCTCATTTTTTCTATCAGACTTCGGGGATCTCGAGCTCTATCTCATGGCCTATCTGAGCGGAACGGTAGATTCCGTCGAGGATAGCCTGGTTGTAGATAGCCTGACTCGTCGGGACGGGCGCTTCGCCGCCCTCTTTGACAGCGTCGAGGAACTTTCTGACCTTCCAGTAGAACACGCCCTCCTCGGGCTCTTCGAGCATGGGGACGACCGTCTCAACCTCTGCTTCGCCGATGTTTCTGTATATTTTCAGCGGAGCGTCAATGCTGCCCCAGTGACCCGAGGACGGTATCTTCAGTCCGGCTTTTGTGCCGAGAACAACAGTGTCGCCCATGGTGTCAACATTCATAGCCCACGCGGTCTTGAAGTCGATGGTCAGACCGCCCTCGAGGCGGACAAAACCCGCCGCGAAATCGTCAACGCCGAAAACATCCTTGTATTTGTAGTCGTCCGCCTTGCCGAAATAATCGGAGAGGAAGCCCGTGACGGTCAGCGGCTTGGGATAGCCCATGCCGTTCAATACCATGTCGAGCGCATAGCAGCCGATGTCGCCGAGCGCACCGATGCCGCCCGTCTCTTTCTCGATAAAGGTCGTGCCGAACGGGGTCGGGATACCCCTGCGTCTGCCGCCGCCTATCTGGATATGATAGACCTTGCCGAGCTCGCCGGACTCGATTATGTATTTTATCATCTGCATATTCGGGTTGTAGCGCGGCTGGAAGCCGACTGAGACTATCTTGCCGTTTCTCTTCTCGGCTTTTCTTATCTCGACAGCCTCTTCGAGAGTGACGCACATGGGCTTTTCGAGCAGGACATTGACGCCGTGATCGAGTGCATAAATTGTGCACTCCGCGTGGGTCATGTTGTAGGTGCAGACGCTGACTGCGTCGAGCTCCTCGTTGTCAATGAGTTCCTTGTGCGAATGATAGACCCTGACTCCCTCTGGTGCGTTCCACTTTCTGAGGAACTCCTCCGCCTTGCCATCGACAAGATCCGCCACGCCGACAAGCTCAACATCGGGCATCTTGAGATATTCGCTGATGTGGCTCTCGGCTATCCAGCCGGTGCCGATTATACCGACCTTGAGCTTCTTGCTCGTGTCGATACTGTAGTTGTCCTGATCCTTTGTGAAGAGGTTCAGGTCGTTTGCTCTTTTGTCAGACATTTTTTAACCTCGCTTATTTTTACGGGCTGCGCCCTTTTTTGCTTATATGATCTCGGCCTCCGAGAATATCATCTTGCGCTCGCCGTCGGTCAGCAGGCGGGCTTCACCCTCCTTGAGCGAATTGTCAAGCTTCAGCGCACCTATCGCCGTTCGGCGCAGCGCAACAACGCTGTTTTCAACGGACGCGAACATTCTCTTGACCTGATGATACTTGCCCTCGCGTATCTGAACGCGCACCGTGGGCGGCTCATCGCTTATCTTTCTGAGCCTCGCGGGCAGGCACTCCGTGCCGTCGCCGAGCACCGCGCCCTGCCGCAGGGTATCAAGCTGTTCTTCGCTTATATCGCTTTCGAGCGTCGCCTCGTATGTTTTATAGACATGGTGCGAGGGCGAGATAAGGCGGTGGGCAAAGTCGCCGTCGTCGGTGATTATCAGAAGCCCCGTTGTGTCTTTGTCGAGCCTGCCGGCGGGAAAGAGTCCGCGCCGACTGAGCTCTGGCGGCAGAAGATCGACGACCGTCGGGCAGTCGGGATCCTTTGCGGCGCTGAGCACGCCGGAGGGCTTGTTGAGCATGATATAGAGATATCGGCGCACGGTGACTGTTTTTCCGTTTATCTTCAGCTCGTCGGAATTTATATCAATCTGTTCGTCGGCTGCAAATATTTTTTTGCCGTTCACCTCGACCGCGCCACTTCTTATGAGCTGCCTTGCGCCGCTGCGCGAGAGATTCATCTGCTTTGCGACCGTTTTATCGAGCCTGTCCATGCGGCGCCCCCTTTTTCCTGATGAAAGGATTTTACCACAAAATATAAAAATTAACAACATACAAATTAAAAATGCCGCAATATAATTGCCGCTCTGCCCTGCTGCCAAAAATATCCGCAAATTAAAAAATTCCGCTTCTAAATGTGCCGAAGCTGTCAATAATAAAACCGAACAGCAGAAATGCGCGGCATTGCCGGCAAAATCTAAAATTTTTATTGCACAACGCCGCCGACGCAGAAAAATGCAGTATAATTTTTTGAAAAAACCCTTTTCAATGGGGCAAAAAGATGATATAATTTAGTGTCGTAAAATGTATTTTATTTCATTCGATTTTTACTGCTTTTTTGATATAAAAACTATATAGGAGTGAACAAATTGGAAAAGTTCGTGCTCAACGGCGGCATACCCCTCAGAGGAGAGGTCAGCATAAGCGGCGCTAAAAACGCAGTCGTAGCTATTCTGCCCGCAACTATCCTCGCTCAGGATGTATGTGTTATTGAAAACATTCCCAACATCAGTGATGTTTATTATATGACAAAAATTCTCGAACAGCTCGGCGCACGCATAAAGCGCCTGAGCAAGAGCACGCTCGAGATCGACACAAAGGGAGTCAACTCCTACGTCGTGTCGCACGATATGACGAAGCATCTGCGCGCTTCTTATTATTTCATCGGCGCGCTGCTCGGCAGATTCCACCGCGCGAAAGTCGCCATGCCCGGCGGCTGCAACTTCGGCGTGCGCCCGATCGATCGCCACATCAAGGGCTTTGAGCTGCTCGGCTCAACAGTCACGATAGGCGAAAATGCGATAATCGACGCCGCCGCAGAGAGGCTTGAGGGCAGCTCCGTTTATTTCGACGAGGCTTCTGTCGGCGCGACGGTCAATGTTATCCTCGCCGCAGTCAAGGCGAAAGGGCTGACCGTTATTGAAAACGCCGCAAAAGAGCCGCACATAGTTGACCTCGCGAACTTCCTCAACTCCATGGGCGCGGACATTCGCGGAGCAGGTACGGATACAATTAAAATCCGCGGAGTCGAGCACATGCACGGCTGCAACTATTCGATAATCCCCGACCAGATCGAGGCTGGCACATATATGGTCGCCGCCGCCGCAACGGACGGAAACGTTCTTATCAAGAATGTTATTCCGAAGCATCTTGAATCCATCTCCGCCAAGCTTATAGAGTGCGGCATCGATGTTATAGAAAATGACGACAGCATCAGAGTCTGCGCGAACGGCAGACCCGGCAAATGCACAATAAAAGCAATGCCCTATCCCGGCTTCCCGACAGATATGCAGCCGCAGATGACCGCTCTTCTGAGCATCGCGGATGGCACGAGCTTCGTTTCCGAGGGAGTTTGGGATAACCGCTTCCGCTATGTCGAGCAGCTGACCCGCATGGGCGCTTCGATAAAGGTCGAGGGCAAGATGGCTGTTATCGAGGGTGTCGAGCAGCTCAAAGGCGCACCCGTCAGAGCAGACGACCTGCGCGCGGGCGCGGCGATGATAATCGCCGGACTCATCGCCAAGGGCACGACCGAGATTGAAGAAATTTCGCACATCGACCGCGGATATGAAAACATCGTCGAAAAGCTCACCGGGCTCGGCGCGGACATTCGCCGCGTTGACAGACCCGAACCCGACGATATCTCAAGAGCAGTCTAAAAATACAAATGCAAGAATCCTGCATCGGTCATGCCGGCGCAGGATTTTTTAAAGGAGAAAAATATGGCAAAATTCTGTCCGCTCTTCTCTTCGAGCAGCGGCAACTGCATATACATAGGCACTTCCGACGGCGGCATACTCATCGACGCGGGAGTCAGCGCGAAAAGAATAACCGGCGCGCTCAAAAATATCGGCGTATCGCCGGACAGCATCAGCGCAATTTTCATCACCCACGAGCACTCCGACCACATAAACGGGCTGCGGGTCTTTGCAGGCAGCAGGAATATTGATGTCTATGCGTCGGCGGGCACGCTCAGGGCGCTCGACTCCATAGGCATACTCAACGGCAAGTTCACCGCGCGCGAGATAAGCGAAAACGGCGCGGAGGCGGCGGGGATATATGTGAAGCCCTTTGCAACGCCACATGACGCCGCGCAGAGCTGCGGCTACACGGCGGTCACGCCGGACGGCAGGCGTATATCTATAGCGACCGACCTCGGTCATGTGACCGACACAGTGATGAACGCGATTTATGGCAGCGACCTCGTGATGCTCGAATCGAACCACGAGATAGACCTACTGCGGCGCGGACCTTATCCATATCCGCTCAAGCAGCGCATACTCTCGGACATAGGGCATCTTTCAAACACGGCGTGCTCCGACGCGGCGGTGAAACTCCTCGACTCGGGTACGGTGCGGTTCATGCTCGGGCATCTGAGCAAGCAGAACAACACGCCTGACCTCGCGTATGAGACGACCCACTCGGCGTTCACCATCCACGGCGCAAAGGCGGGCAGCGACTATCTGCTCGGCGTCGCGGGCGACAACGGAAAAGCGATAAGTTTCTGAACGGAGGGCAAGATGTACAACATAGATATCATATGCGTCGGCAAGCTCAAGGAGGACTACCTGCGCGGCGCATGCGCCGAATATTCAAAGCGGCTCTCGGCATTCTGCAAGCTGAAAATAACGGAGCTGACCCCCGCACGTATCCCGGACGACCCGTCGAGGGCGCAGATAGACTCGGCTCTCGCGGACGAGGGAAAGCGAATTTTACAGCTCATTCACCCGTCGGCGCGCGTTTACGCGATGTGCATTGAGGGCAAGCAGCTCTCTTCCGAGGAGCTCAGCCGCGATATTGAGCAGGCGGCAGTCAGCGGGAGCGGAAACCTTGTTTTTATTATCGGCGGCTCGCACGGGCTGACTGACGATGTCAAGCGCCGCGCGAACTTCAAGCTCTCGATGTCGAAAATGACATTCCCGCATCAGCTCGCACGTGTGATGCTGCTCGAACAGATCTACCGCGCGTTCATGATATCGAGCGGCGGAAAATATCATAAATAAAAAAACAGGGAGTTGCGAAATGCAGTTCCCTGTTCGAGCGTGTTTATAAACCTATTTTTGGTGGTTTCGCAAAAATCAAAGCCTCCCTTGTGTAAAGGGAGGTGGCGCGAAGCGCCGGAGGGATTGTTCTGAATAAGGGAAAAATTTTCAAAATGCTGAGTATTTTGAACTTTCATTACAACAACCCCTCAGTCACGGCTTAGCCGTGACAGCTCCCCTTACACAGGGGAGCCTTGAATCCGTGCAATGACAGACTTTTTCGACAGACTGAAACAGGGAGCTGCGAAATGCAGTTCCCCGTTCTGCGTCAAAAGACCGCCGTATCTTGTGATACAGCGGTCTTTGCTAATTTTTATATCAGGGATTAATATCTCTTTCCGCCGTGGCCGCCTCTGCCGCCGCGGTTATCTCTTCTTCCGCCGTCTCTGCCGCCGCGGTTGTCCCTTCTGGGAGCTCTGCGGGGCTCATCGGACAGGTCGTTCTCGGGAACAAGTCCCTCGACCTCGATAAGAGCGTCTCTGCGGGAGAGGTTGAGTCTGCCCTGGTCGTCTATCTCGCGAACCTTGACTATGACCTCGTCGCCGACAGCAACGACATCCTCAACACGGTCAACGTGCTTGACATCAAGATGGCTGATGTGGACAAGACCCTCTTTGCCGGGAGCGATCTCAACGAATGCGCCGAAGTCCATCAGGCGGGTAACAACACCCTTGTAGATAGCGCCGACCTCGGGATCGTTCGCGATGGTCTCAACCATATTGAGAGCACGCTTCGCATCGTCAATGTCGATAGCGGAGATGAAGACGGTTCCGTCCTCTTCAACGTCGACCTTGCAGTTGCACTCTGCGCAGATCTTCTGGATAACCTTGCCCTGCTTGCCGATGACATCGCCGATCTTCTCGGTGTCAATCTTGGTGGTGAGCATCTTGGGAGCATACTTGGAGAGCTCTTTTCTGGGCTCGGAGATAACGGGCAGCATAACTTCATCGAGGATGTAGCAGCGTGCCTTGTAGGTCTTGTCAAGAGCCTCGCGGATGATGGCGGGGGTCAGACCGTGTATTTTAAGATCCATCTGGATAGCGGTGATACCCTTCTTGGTGCCGCCGACCTTGAAGTCCATGTCGCCGAAGAAGTCCTCAAGACCCTGGATATCGACCATGGTCATGAAGCGGTCGCCCTCGGTAACAAGTCCGCAGGAGATACCGGCAACGGGAGCCTTTATCGGCACGCCGGCAGCCATAAGCGAAAGGGTCGAGCCGCAGATGGAAGCCTGCGAAGTCGAGCCGTTGGACGAAAGAACCTCGGAGACAAGGCGCAGGCAGTACGGGAACTCCTCAACGCTCGGGATAACGGGCAGAAGAGCACGCTCTGCAAGAGCACCGTGACCGATCTCGCGGCGTCCGGGACCTCTCGAGGGCTTGGTCTCGCCGACCGAGTACGAGGGGAAGTTGTAGTGGTGCATATAGCGCTTGGTGTCCTCGCCGTCGATGCCGTCAAGAATCTGAGAATCGCTGACGGGGCCGAGGGTGGTGACGGTCAGAACCTGAGTTTGGCCTCTGGTGAACATACCCGAGCCGTGGACTCTGTCGAGCAGGTCGATTTCAGCCGCAAGCGGGCGAATCTCATCGATGCCTCTGCCGTCAACGCGCTTGCCGTCGTCAAGCAGCCAGCGGCGCACGACGAACTTCTGGGTCTTGTAAAGGCAGTCATCGATCTTCTCTATCTCGTCGGGATAAATCTCGTCGAACTTCTCATGAACCTTCTCATAGATGGGCTTGAGGCGCTCGTCACGGATGCGCTTGTCATCGGTGTCAAGAGCGACGCGGATATCGTCGATAGCGAAATCCTTGATAGCCTCGTACATCTCAGGCGCGGGATCGTTTGAGGGGAAGTCGATCTTCTTCTTGCCGACTTCTGCCTGGATTCCCTTTATAAACTCAACGATGCGCTGGTTCTCCTTGTGGGCAAACATGATGCCGTCGAACATCTCGTCATTGGTGACTTCCTTTGCACCTGCCTCGATCATTGCGACGAGGTCGGAGGTGGAAGCGACGGTGACAGCCATGCGGCTGACTTCACGCTGAGCCTCGGTGGGGTTGATGACATACTCGCCGTCGATAAGACCAACGCTCACGCCGGAGATCGGGCCGTCCCACGGAATCTCGGAAATGGAGAGCGCGATGGAAACGCCGAGCATGGCGGCGATTTCGGGCTGGCAGTCGGGATCGACCGACATAACGGTAGCCACGACGCTGACATCATTTCTCATGTCCTTGGGAAACAGAGGACGGATGGGTCTGTCGATAACTCTCGATGCAAGAGTTGCCTTCTCGCTCGCTCTGCCCTCACGGCGCTGGAACGAACCGGGAATCTTGCCAACGGAATAGAGCTTCTCTTCAAAATCAACTGAAAGCGGGAAGAAATCCACGCCCTCTCTCGGCTTTGCAGCCATGGTTGCGGTGCAGAGCACGTCGGTCTCGCCGTAACGGACGAGGCACGAACCGCCTGCGAGCTGAGCCATCTTGCCGACTTCAACAACGAAGGGTCTACCGGCGATTTCAGTTTCAAACTTTTTGAAATCCTCGAACATAGTTTTACCTCTTTGTATTTATTTCCACAGACCCCCGGACTTAGCAATAAATCCGTTCCCCGGCTTCCCGGAGCCCCGATTCACTGCTAAAACCGTTGCAGTCTGTCGATTGTAAGTTCAGAAAAGCAGGCAGAAATAAACTCCTGCCTGCTCGTCGTGCAATTATTTACGGATACCGAGTCTGGCAATGATCGCACGGTAGCGCTCAATGTCAACCTTCTGAAGGTATGCCAGGAGATTGCGTCTGTGACCGACCATCTTGAGAAGGCCGCGGCGCGAATGATGATCCTTCGGATGCTCCTTGAGATGCTCTGTCAGGTCGCGGATTCTCTTGGTGAGAACAGCGATCTGGACCTCCGGAGAACCGGTGTCGCCCTCATGGATAGCGTACTCCTGCATAATTGCGGTTTTTTCTGCCTGAGTCATTTCTTTTCACCTCATTTTAATATTTGCTCCGTAACCCAGCAAAAGGCCGGTGAAAACCTCTTTGAGGTTTAATCCATAAGCCGAGTAGCGGACGCATACAACGGTATTATATCAGTTATAGAGCGGTTTGTAAAGAAGTTTTTAAAGTTTTCCGAATTTTCTCCGAGAGATTTAAAAATATTGCTCCGACGGCGGCAAAGGGACAAAACAAAAGCAGGGAAACAATCCCTGCTTATTTTATATTTTCATCATTTTCATCGTCTATATATTGCATAATATCTTCGACATTGCATTTCAAAATTTTACAAAATATTTCTATTGTATGTGTGCTGACACTTTCATTTCGTTTTAATCGTGTGATTTGACCGGGACTGATATTGTATTTTTTAATAAGAGCATACTGTGTAACACCTTTTTCTTTCATAGTTTGCCATAATTTATCATAGGAAATCATAAATTCTTCAATCCTCCCTATTGACATATTAACCGATTGCGGTATATAATCATATTAACCAATATCGGTTATTACTCAGAAGGAGGGTTTAAATATGCAGTATCTGTCTGTAAAAGAAGCTGCAAAAAAGTGGGGTTATTCCGAATCAACCATTCGGAAATGGTGTAAAGACGGCATAATAAAAGTTACATTTGGCGCTGAAAAGAAAAACGGACATTGGCAAATACCGATTGATGCACAATGCCCGAAGAAAGCTAAAGCATAATTACAAAATATCAGGAGTTGATCAAAATGAAGATTAAAATGAAAAAAGCTTTATGCGCGTTGTTTGCCATTATTCTTGTTTGTGCGGGATTATCTGCATGTGGAAAATCGCAATGTTATGCTAAGATTACATATTCTGACGGCAGTAGTAAAATGTTAGATAAGAAAGATATGGAAGAACTTTTTAGTTTGAGTGCCGAAAATGCATATGCATTTAAAGAAAAATATGAGGGAAGTGAAATTGAGGCGGTTGCTAGCATATTCGATATTTCCCTTCTGGAGCATGGAGCATCAATTAGAACATCTAACTGGTCTTTTTACCTATCCTTCGACGAGTATAAGTCTCTTATTCCTGACTTGCGTAAGGGAACTTTAGTGAAATTTCATGGGGAATTATATACCGGCGGTCGCGATCCTGGGGAATTGGGGTACTTTTACCTTGACGATGTTGACACTTTTGAGATAATCGAAGAAGAATAGTTTTCTTTTTAGATATATTCAATTCAGATGGCAAGGTTTTAATTTCATATATTCGAATGTTTTGTCAACAAGTAAAATCACGGCAGGAACAGCCATCATACTTTTGTCATACCATCAAAAAACAGAGTTATCCCATAAATTCGGGGTAACTCTGTTTGTATATACAACTTGAAAGTTTTTGTTAAAAATGTTATATTAAGTTAAAGAAAAAGCTTGTTGTAAAAACAGCCTTTCTCTGACGAGGGAAGCGGCGAAACGAAGTTTTGACGGAGAGCGAGAACTATGAAAGAATATAATAAAGCCAACATTCCTCATGCAAAAACTAAAAGAAAAAACATGACACCTTGAAAACGGAAACTTTGGTATGAGTTTTCAAGATATTACTCTATTTATACGGAGGTAAAGCATGGCAAGAGGACTTGACGGAACTTTTTTTGAAATTCACCATCACAACACGGCGGAGGGCAAATACTGGAACCCCGCTCTCGACTCCTTTACCGCCGAAAACTGGCGCGAAAAGGTTCGCGAGATAGCGGCGCTCAAAATGGAGTACATAGTCGTTATGGCTACTGCACTCTATGACCGCTGCTATTTCGAGTCGTCCGTTTTTCCGCTGGCGGATATCCCCTGCGCCGACCCTATCGAAGCGGTGCTCGACGAGGCGGACAAATGCGGCATAAAGGTTTTCCTCGGCAACGGCTTTTACGGCGACTGGACGAAGCCCGGAGTCAACATAACCTCGAGCGAGGTAATAGACCGCTCGTTTAAAGCCATGGATGAGCTGACGGAAAAATACGCGCGGCACAAAAGCTTCTACGGCTGGTATTTTCCAGACGAAACTTGTATAATCCTGCGCTTTTCGGGCAATTTCATGAAATATGTCAATCTCTGCTCCGCCCGCTGCCGCGAGATAACGCCCGACAAAAAGACGCTTATCGCGCCCTACGGCACAAATCTTACGCTCACAAACTCAAAATATATCGACGCGCTCGCCTCGCTCGATGTCGATTTCATAGCGTATCAGGACGAAATCGGGGTCAAGAAGACGCGCGTGTGGCAGAGCGAGAGAATATTTGAACGCCTCAAAAAAGCCCATGATAAAGCCGGACGCGCCGCACTCTGGGCCGACATTGAGCTGTTCGATTTCGAGGGCATGGTGTATAAGAGCGCACTGCTCCCCGCCGATTTCAAGCGAATCGAGCGGCAGATAGCGAACGTCGCGCCGTATGCGGACAAGATAATCGGATATCAGTATATCGGGCTGATGAATCCCGAGGATTCCGGCTCGTTCGCCGGGCACGAGAGCTCGACGGAGCTTTACAGGCAGTATGCGGAGTATCTGAAAAAATAATCATGCCATGTGAATGCACATTCTGAATATACGGTGATTTTATGAGCAACTTGAGATTCCGCTGTCTTGTTGACAGCGATTTCTGCGACATTGCGCCTTTCGAGCCATATATTGAAAAAGGCTCGTCGGATATGGGCTTGGCTCTCATAGCCTTCGATGAAAGCGAGCTTGATACAGTCAAAAGCCTTTTAAATGAAACTCAGCTCGAGGGCAGCGACGGATATTTATATATACTGTCGCAATGCTCCATTGAGAAAAAAGACAAAATGCCCAATTCAATTACGAAGGCGTACAGACACTATAAGCGCTACAAGAAAAAGCAAAACAGAGCAGCCGCGAATATTGAGAAAAAACTCAGCCGCAGCGGCGACGGCATAAAGAAAGTATACGGCGGCAAATTTTCAGCCTATAAATACACCGACCGAGAGAATAAAATGTGCTTTCCTTTCAGGCTTCGTGCAAGCAAAGATAAAAACAAGCCTTTGTTTGTTCTCTTACACGGCGCGGGCGCAATGGGCAGTGATAATTTCAAGCAGCTGTTTGACAACATACCGTTGTACAAGCAATTATTAAAAACAGATTGCAATATTCTTTTGCCGCAGGCACCTTTCGGCTCAAACAGAGGCGAAGCGATGCAGAATTACATAAAATCGATAAAGAGGCTTGTGGATGAGCTGCCCGCAGATTTCGACAGAAAGCGCATATATATTATAGGCACTTCATTCGGCGGCTGCTGCGTCTGGCAGCTTATCTATCTTTTTCCCGAATATTTCGCGGCGGCAGTGCCCGTGATGGGCGGCTTGTGCCTGGATCGTGACTATGAAAAATATGATATTGGGCGATTAGTCAAAACGCCGATCTGGGCGGCGCATTCGTCGGACGACACAAATGTGAGAATAGACAGCGATGATTACTGCGCCGCAGAGCTTGAGAAGCTCGGAGCAGATATAAAATGCACCCGCTGGGACAAATACGGACACACGATGTCCGGCAAATTTTACAGAACAGAAAATTGGACAGAGTGGTGTCTGAGTAAGAAATTGAAATAGTTAAATTGGGATTCTGCAACAAAACCCCATTTATATACCCACCTCACAAATAAATTATAAACCGAGCCGCAACAGATTGAACTGCTGCGGCTCGGTTGTTTTATCCGTTCTTTTGCAAATAATTTTCACTGCGTTCTGAGTATCTCCTCGAGCTCGTCGGCGGTGATATCGCCGCCCGCGCTCTCCTCTTTGAGCAGACCGTTGTAGCGGCCTATCCAATAGGGCATGATGAGATTGTATGAGCCGTTGACGCCGATGCTATTGTCCCATCTACCCTGGCGGGCATGGAAGAAATCAGTGCCCGTGCCGCCGCGCTCATCCATTGCAACGGCATAGGGTATCGGCTTCTCGGTGTTTTTATACCAGAGCATGCCGTCCTCTTCGCGGGCATCGGGGCGCGTGGTGTTGTCGATAAATATCTCGCGGGAGCTGACGGGATAGCGCGAAGCCTGCCATGCAAGAACATCTTTGCAGGGTCTGCCGAATGCGTCGTATTTCTCCTCGTCGGGGTACATCAGCTGATAGACGAGCGACCATTCTATATCGCGCCCGTATTTTTCGAGCCTCCACCAGCAGTCCGCGCCGCGCCTGAACTTTTCGAGCAGTATCGGATCATCCTCGAGCTGCGACATGGTGTAATAGACTATCGCCGCCATGCGCGTGTCGGAATAATTCATCGTCTTGACGACCATCGGGAACAGCGTCTCGGAGCCAAGCTCCTCGTTGTGCAGAAATTCTTTTATCTTGTTTTCATATCGCTCGTAGTGCTCGCAGGCGAGGTCGGCATAGCGATAGGGCTCTTCGAGCGCGAGCTTGCGGTATTCTTTATCCCAGCGCTCGTTGCCTGTGACATGGTGCGCTACTTTAAACAGCTGGAGCAGGATCATCGTGCCCAGCGGCCCGTCCTCGTAGCCCTCGCAGTCGCGGTTGAGATAATATTCCCTCGTCATGCGCGCCCATGAGGTCGGCTGACCGCCTGCGTCTGTGTGAGCATAGTCGTTGTCCGCGAAGTGGCGGGCGTGGCGCTCGGCTATCGTCGCGATTATCTCGCGGAGCTCCGGGTCGTCCTCGCCGAGTATGTCATAGGCGAGCTGCCATATCGCATAGTGTCCGGTAAGCTCATCGTTCGAGGTGTCGCATTTATAGACTATATCGTCGTCGCCCCAGTGCTTGCCGGTCGCGGGGTCGATTTCATCCGTATAGAGGCGGCGCAGGCGCTCGGGAATTTCCAGCGAGCTGTCAACGGTAAGCAGTCCGGGCAGATCGTCGCCCTTATCGCTGCTCGTGGGCACGCGCACGCTGACGAGCTTTCCGTCGGGGTCATAGACTTTTTTGAAGAAAACGCCGTCATGGAACGGTATCGGGTCGTTGACGGGGTCGGTGACATGATAAGAGCGCGCTATATAACCCTCGACATTGCGGAAAACTATCTCCGGCACCGCGTCGCGCTCCGCCCAGTCATCCTCATCGACGGGACCGAGCTCGGCATGAACAAAGCCCGCAGGACCGAAATCGGGGATGTTGAGCTTGCCCTCCCTGCCGCGCTTGAGGTAGCCTTTTGAGGCGCGGTTTGTGCCGGGCTCATTGTAGCGGACAAACGACGCGACTTTGCCCTTCCATGCGGGAATGTATTCAAGCAGGAGCACGGCCTCCGTCCAGTGGGTCGCAACTTTGCGCGCGTGCTCTATCTGCTCGGAGGTATACTTCGGGTCGTTCTTCATCACGCCGTAGCGGCAGATGTCTCCCATAGCGACAAGCGCAGTCCAGAGTCCGTCGTTGTCAGACTCATGGGGCACCCAGCGGTTTCTCTCGGTGCTCCAATCAGTGCCGCTGAGCATTCCGCGGCGCTGAACGATTCTCTCGTCCATGGCGGAATGAAGATTCGCCTTGTGCTCGACCGAGAGCAGACGCATCTCAATGTGCGAAACGCCGGTTTCGGTCAGCACCCACACGCCGTTTTTGCCGTCCGGTTCAACGGCTTTGACGCTGTTATCAAGCATACAGGCGTTGGCTCTGAAGCACTGCACGCGGTCGAGTTCATCTTTTTCGCTCTCGTCCACGCGCCAAAGTCCCTCATTCGTGCCTATCCACAGCACATTTTTATCGTCAACGCAAAAGCAGGTGACATCGCCGGGAGCTATAAACTCCGGCAGGCGTTTCTTTTCATTTTCGCCGAGCTCTCTCTTAGGCAGAGCCGCAAGCTCCGCCGCCTTTTCTTGTTTCTCCTCTTTTTTGTACCGTCTCGCGACGCGCATAAGACGCGCTGAAAGCGAAGCCGGTTTTCCGTGGTAATCGTGTTTCATCGGCGTCCCTCCTGAGATAAATTTACACATTGTATATTATATCAGAGTTAAGCCCCATGAGTAAAGCTTTTTTCCGATTCTCCGCAAAAGTATCAATCCCAAATCCATTTGGAAAAATACGTGTTTTGATAATAAATGACTCTCTCTGTCCTCTCCCCGTCAGAAAAAATATGCTGCGAGCCGAACTGCTCGACTTCGCTGAAGCCGCGATTTTCCATATATTCCGCGAACAGCTCGTAGTCCGGTCGGGCGACAACTACTCTCGGCGAGCGTTGTATTTCAACATATTCCCTGTCGGCAGCCGTCACCTGCACAAATCCGTTGGCGGCAGCAAAAAAATTCGCCGTGCCGAATTTTGCGAATGATATCAGACTGCCGCCGAGCAAAAATATGATCAACAGAACTGCCGCAAATGCGGATATCACAATATGTCTTTTCCTGTTAATCTTCCCTGCAAAAGCTTTGAGCCGCTTTTCGTCATCATTTTCCGTATCCGAAACGGCAGACTCAATAACATCGGCGACTTTCAGCTTTTCGAGCTCCGCGCGGCACTCGGCGCACCCGATAAGATGCTCTTCAACGAAAGATGCCGTGTCCGCGCTCACCATTTTATCAGCATACAGCGGCAGAATATCGCGAATGATATTGCACTCATTTCTCATTTTCGTTCTCCTCCAATCCTGTTCTTATCATGCTGCGCGCCCGATGATAAGTGACACACGCCCAGTTTTCGGTTTTGCCGAACAGCTCGCCTATCTGCTTATAGCTGAGCTGCGCAAATACGCGCCACATAAATACCTCTCTGTACGGGTCGGGAATAGAGCGCAGGATTTTCCGCGCCCGCATTGCCTCATCGCGCTTCAATATCTGCTCTTCGGCGTTTCCTTCAAAGGCGGGCAGATTGAAGAGAACGGAATCATCGACGCTATCCGTCCGAGCGGATTTTTTGAGATAAGTATAATAGCAGTTTTTTGCTATCTGACACAGCCAAACACGGATGTCGCACTCGCCGCGAAAGCCTTTTATCGAACGCATGGCCCTATAGAAAGCTTCGCTCGTGATATCATCGGCTATATCCTCGCTGCCCGAGAGTCGTTTGATATAAAGAAACACATCGTCGAAATAATCGCGGTATATTTTTTCAAACTCCGTCACTCTGCCGCCTCCTTTCATATATAAGACTGCGCTAAACTCAAAATCTTACAAAATTTTTAAAGCGGCAATTAAATTTTTAACCGCCGCTTTTGCTTTTATTTGAAATTTAAACAATCACGCAGCCATGAAAACGTATTCGTATATCACATAGGCGTGTATCATGCTGCCCGCGACCATGAATATATGGAACGGCACATGGCACCACGGGTGCTTTCTGCCGACGGCGCAGAATATCGAGCCGAAGAGATAAACCGCGCACCCGAGCACGAGAAGCAGGAGCGCATGAACATTTATCTCGTCTATAACCGCGAGCGAGCAGGAGAGCATCACCGCGCCTGCGATTATATAGACCGCGACGCACGCGGCTTTCGTCTTTTGGAAAAAGAAAAGCTTCGCGACAAGCCCGAATATCACGCTTCCCCAGCCGAGCAGGAGCACGGCGGCACAGCAGATTTTGTTGTGATTATAGAGCGTTATGAGCGCGCACGGGGTCGCAGTGCCGGCGAGCAAAATCGGTATAACGGAGTGATCAACAAGACGCGCCGTCCGCTTCGCCTCGCCCCGCGGCAGACCGTGGTAGACCGCCGACGAGCCGTAGAGCAAAATAATCGAAAGTCCGTAGACTACGGCCGCTGCCGTATATCTCGCACTGCTAAACGGCGCTGCCTTTTTGATCAGCAGAATGAGCACCGCCGCGCCGAAAATTGCGCCGAGCGCGTGAGTGACGCAGTTGAGCGCATCCTGCGCTTTTGTGTATTCTATAAGCTCCACGCTGTCTTTGTTTTTCATGTTCAGACCTCCGAAGCACTGATAGATAAAGTTTACTCTCTATAGCATGATAAAGTCAACAGGGTTTTCCACGCAAAAAAATTATCCGCCGCACAAATTGCAGCGGATAATTGAATTTGAGTCTATCAGATGTTCTTGAGCAGGTTCGGGAGTCCCTTGACAACGGCGGGGATAGCCTTGCCTATAAGGACGAGTATGCCGCGTCCCATGGGCTTCTTGTCGTTGAGGATATCCAGAAGCTGACGTCCGAGTTCCTCGCTGAACACACCCATGCTCATGGAGACGAAGTTCTTGACGGGGGTCTGGAGCGCGATGGAGCACGCCATGCCCTCGCTGCCGACGAACTTGCGCAGCATCTTGCAGAGCTTCGCGCCGTTCTTGCCGCAGGCGGAGTCCTCAAGAGTGTTGGCAAAGGTCAGATTCGGATAGTCGTGGATCTCGCTCTCGGGAATCTCGTGGCCGAGAAGAGCCTTGAACTGATCGTCCGGGACATTCATAACATCCGCCGAATAATAAGCGGGCATGGTCTCTCTGAGATCCTTGACGGGGGCGTCAACGGTGCTCTCGACCTTTACGCTGCCCTCGAGACGGATATCGCGGCTCGATGCGCCGACGAGAATCTTGTAATCATCGGTCTCAACATGCCAGTCGCCGAGGTCGACATCGTAGAACGCGAACGCGCGCTTGCTGAGTTCGATTTCGACCTCTTTCTCCTCGCCCGCCTTGAGGAAAACTTTCTTGAAGCCCTTGAGTTCCTTCTCGGGGCGGAAGATGGTGCTGTTTTTCTGGGCAACATAGAGCTCGGCAACCTCTGCGCCGTCTCTGTCGCCGGTGTTCTTTATCTTGAAGGAAACCTTGAGAGTATCGGTATCCTTGATGCTGTCCGCAGAGACCTTGAGGTCGCTGTACTCGAAAGTGGTGTAGGACAGACCGAAGCCGAACGGGAACAGAACGTTCTTTTTTGCGGTGTCATAGTAGCGGTAGCCGATATACAGACCTTCGCGATACTCGACAGTAGCGGTATGTCCGGGGAAGTTGTTGTAGCAGGGAGTGTCCTCGAGTGAGAACGGATAAGTCTCGGCAAGCTTGCCGGAGGGGTTGACATCGCCGAAAAGGATATCGGTGACTGCGCTGCCGCTCGCCTCGCCGCCGAGGTAGCTGTTGAGCAGAGCCTTTGTCTCGCCTATCCACGGCATCTCGACAACCGCGCCGCCCGCAAGGACAACAACGATGTTCTCGGTGACTCCGCGTATAGCGCTGAGCAGGGCGACATGCTCGGGCGGGATGCGAAGATGGGTTCTGTCGAAGCCCTCAGACTCGAACTCGTCGGTAAGACCGATGAACAGAACTGCGACATCCGCTTTCTTTGCAGCTTCGACTGCATCGGCTATGTAAGTCTCGGGAGAATTTTTCTTCTCCTTCTTCGTCATCGCGTAGCCGTCGGCATAGATAACATCGATGCCCTCTTCGAACATGGTGTTATATGCGCTGTCGATTTTTATAGAGTTGACAAGAGAGCTACCGGCGCCCTGATGACGCGGCTTCTTTGCCATCTGACCAATAACTGCGACCTTTGCCTTCTTGCTCAGGGGCAGGATATTGTCGTCGTTCTTGAGAAGCACCATGCTCTCGCGCGCAATCTTGCGTGCCGCCGCGTGATGCTCGCCCGCATTGTAGCCCTTGCCGTCTGCAAGAACTTCCTTTGCGCGCATGATAACATCAACAACGCCGTCGACCATCTCATCGAGGAAGTCCTCGCTGATCTCGCCGCGCTTGACTGCGTCATATATCTTTCTGTTGCCGTCGCCGTTCGAGGTGGGCATCTCGAGGTTCTGACCTGCGAGCAGACCGAGAACACGGTCGTTCTCTGCGCCCCAGTCGGTGACTATCATGCCCTCAAAACCGAAATCATGGCGGAGGACATCGGTAAGGAGCCACTTGTTTTCTGCGCCGTAGACGCCGTTGAGGCGGTTATACATGCACATGATGGTCCAGGGCTGAGACTCCTTGACGGCTATCTCATAAGCGGTGAGATATATCTCGCGCAGAGTTCTCTCGTCAACAACTGCGCTGACGGTCATTCTGCGGGTCTCCTGGCTGTTGACCGCGTAATGCTTGAGCGAAGTGCCGATACCCTTGGACTGAACGCCGTTTATGAAAGCGGCGGACATCTTGCCGGCAAGATACGGGTCCTCCGAGAAATACTCGAAGTTTCTGCCGCAGAGGGGCGAACGCTTCATGTTGGTTCCGGGTCCGAGCAGGACGGACACCTTCTCGGCTATGCACTCTTCGCCGAGGAGCTCGCCCATGCCGTAGATGAGCTCGGGATCCCATGAGCAGGCGGTAGTCGCCGCGGTAGGATAGCAGACAGCAGGAATGCCGCCGAGCAGCGCATCCATGCCTTCGCCCTTCTTATCCTTCTTCTTGGGCTCGTCCTTATCATGGGTGCCTACGCTGTTGCGTATACCGTGAGGGCCGTCGCTCCAGAGTATGGAAGGGATGCCCAGACGCTCGATGGATGCGGTGTGCCAATAGTCGCTGCCGGAGCAGAACGCGACTTTTTCTTCCAGCGTCATCTGCGAGATGAGATCTGCGTGTTTCATTAAAAAACCTCCAATTTTCACTTGATATTTATAAAAATGAGTTAGTTTCAAATGAGTCAACGCGTGTCGAACGCACGCCATATAAAGTGATTATATCATACATCCGAATAAAAAGTAAATATAAAACGGCAAAGAACCGCGCTCATTTAATACAAATTATCCGAAAAATAAAACTGCGGGCAACACTTTTCGGCAAAGTGTCCCGCAGTCCGATTAAAATAAAAAACTGCCATGGGATACCCACAGCAGTTTTTGTTATTCAAAGTTAAATTACTTAACCTCGACAGTTGCGCCTGCCTCTTCGAGCTTAGCCTTAGCAGCCTCAGCGTCGTCAGCAGAAACCTTCTCCTTAACAGCCTTGGGAGCGCCGTCAACGAGCTCCTTAGCTTCCTTCAGACCAAGGCCGGTGATCTCACGGACAGCCTTGATGACGTTGATCTTAGCAGCGCCGGCAGAAGTAAGGATAACGTCGAACTCGGTCTGCTCCTCAGCAGCAGCAGCGCCGCCCTCAGCGGGAGCAGCAACAGCAACAGCAGCAGCAGCGGAAACACCGTATCTCTCCTCAACAGCGGAGACGAGCTCGGAAAGCTCGATAACGGTAAGGGTGTCAAGAGTCTCTAAAATGCTTGTAATTTTCTCGTTTGCCATTTTGAATTACCTCCAATTAGTAAGTTAGCTTTTTCTTTAAGCTTCGGCTGCCGCCTCTTCAGCGGGAACCGGGGTTGCGCCGCCCTTTTCAACAAGAGCCTGCATAGCTCTGGCGAAAGCGGCGATGGGTGCGTTGAACGCGTTGCAGACGGTAGCAAGAAGCACGTCCTTTGAAGGCAGCTTTGCAAGGCTCTCGACAGTGTCGACGCCTATGACCTTACCGTCCAGGAAGCCCTTCTTAACAGTGAAGGTCTTGCTGGTGCTTGCAAATTTGCAAAGGATGCGGGCAGCGGCGGTGTAGTCCTCCGCGCTGGTTGCGATAGCGGTTGTGCCCTCAAGAACATCATCGATATCGGAAAGCTCAGCCTTCTCGGCTGCAAGCTTGAGGATAGTGTTCTTGACGACTGCGTACTTGACGCCCGCCTCACGAAGATCCTTACGCAGCTTTGTGTCGTCCTCAACAGTGATACCCTTGTAGTCAACGATAACACCTGCGACGGAAGAGCTGAGTGTGTCTGCAAGATCGTTCACGATCTGCTTCTTCTGTTCAAGAATTTTTTCGCTTGGCATAGTTTCACCTCCGGAAATGGTGGTTGCAAAGGCAAAAGGAAAAACCCTCTTCCGCAAGCTGGGAAAAGGGTTGAATATCTGCATAATACGCAGCTGTACTGCGCGCAGCTTCCTTTCCTCGGCAGGCGGTTTTCACCTTATGCCGGGCCTAAAGCCCGTTGCACCTGCTGTCTTTGGTTAGAACAGCTTTATTATATTAACACACGAACAGACGCATGTCAATAACTTTTTTATTCGGCAGAGCCCGCGTTAAGAACCTTAGAGGGGTTGATGCGGATGCCGGGGCCCATGGTCGAAGCAACGACGCAGGACTTGATATACTGACCCTTGGACGAAGCGGGCTTAGCCTTGACTATAGCGTCGAGCAGGGTGTTGAAGTTCTCACCGAGCTTCTCAGCGCCGAAGGAAGCCTTGCCGATGGGGCAGTGGATGATGTTGGTCTTGTCGAGACGGTACTCGATCTTACCGGCCTTAGCCTCGTTGACAGCCTTGGCAACATCGGGGGTAACCGTGCCTGCCTTGGGGCTGGGCATAAGACCTCTGGGGCCGAGAACCTTACCGAGACGGCCGACGAGACCCATCATGTTCGGGGCTGCGATAGCGACATCGAAATCCATGAAGCCCTCGCCCTGGATCTTAGCGACAAGATCCTCAGCGCCGACGATCTCAGCGCCTGCGGCGGTTGCAGCCTCAGCGTCTGCGCCCTTAGCGAAGACGGCTACGCGAACCTTCTTGCCGGTGCCGTTCGGAAGAACGACAGCGCCTCTGACCTGCTGGTCAGCGTGGCGGGAGTCAACACCCAGGCGGATGTGGACTTCGACAGTCTCATCGAACTTTGCCGTTGCAGTCTTAACGGCTATGTCAAGAGCCTCGCTGGGCTCATAAAGGGCAGCTCTGTCAACAAGCTGAGCGCCCTGGTTGTATTTCTTACCGTGTTTCATTATAGTTTCCTCCCAATCGTGTGGTTAAATCGGATTCTTCCTCCCACAGGAAGCATCAATCAGCAACTGTGACGCCCATGCTACGTGCGGTACCGGCTATCATGCTCATAGCGGTCTCGATGTTTGCAGCGGTGAGGTCGGGCATCTTCTGCTCGGCGATCTTTCTGATCTGCTCGGTAGTGATCGTTGCGACCTTTGTCTTGTTGGGAACGCCTGAACCGCTCTCGATTCCGCAAGCCTTCTTGATGAGGACCGCGGCGGGCGGAGTTTTTGTTACGAATGTGAAGGAACGATCCGCATAGACGGTGATGACGACGGGGATTATAAGACCCATGTCATTCTTCGTTCTCTCGTTGAATTCCTTTGTGAACGCCATGATGTTGACGCCGTGCTGACCGAGCGCGGGGCCGACGGGCGGAGCCGGAGTTGCCTTACCGGCGGGAATCTGCAATTTGATTAAGCCAACAACTTTCTGTGCCATGACTTGCACCTCCATAAGAATGTGGTAAATGTCGGGGAAACATCCCCTCCCACGGGAGCCGAAGCTCCGCGCGCATAAAGCGCTATAATAAGGACATACAGTCCGTATTACCGGGATAAAAAATTACTTTTCGAGTTCGACCTGATCGAGCTCAAGCTCGACAGACGTCTCTTTTCCGAAGAACGCGGAAACGGAGACGGTAACAGTCTCGTTATCCATATCGATCTTCGTGACCGTGCCGGAGAAGCCCTCAAGGCGTTCATCCGTGATCCTCACGGTATCGCCCACCTTATATTCGACCTCAATGCTCTTCTTTTCAACGCCGAGCTTGAGAACCTCATCATCGGAGAGCGGAGTAGCCTTGCTCTCGGGGCCGACGAATCCGGTCACGCCTCTGGTATTTCTGATCACGAACCATGCGTCGTCGCTCATAGAGGGGACGTTGTTCTCGTCATAGGTAACAGCTGCCTTGACAAGCACATAGCCGGGGAAGAGCTTGCGCTCAACTTCGCGCTTTTTGTCGTCCTTTATCTCGGTGACGATCTCGGTGGGGATCTGAACCTCAAGGATCTGATCCTGCATTTTACGGTTCTCGACCATTTTTTCGATATTCGTGGCGACCTTATTCTCGTAGCCGGAATAGGTGTGCACCACATACCATTTGGCATCAGCAGACATCGCGTTTTCCTCCGTTATAAGCCGAGATTGATCATGCTCAGGATCGCGGCGGCAGTTTCCTTGTTCTCGCCGGTCTTCTGGGCAAGCTCAATAAGCTTGGATACGAGGAAAGACAGACCCTGGTCGATGGCATAGATAACTACGCCGACAACAGCGACCGAAACGAGCACGACGCCGGTGTTCTTGAGAACTGTTTTCGCGCCGGGCCATGTGATCTTTTTGATCTCGCCTCTGAAGTCCTTCCAGAACTTCTTGAAGCCCTTGACAAAACGCTGGAAGATATTCCCGTTGGGATTCTTCGGTTTTGCGGCTTTCGCTTTGGACTTTTCAGCCTTAGCGACCTTCTGGGCAGAAGTAAGCTTGAAGTCATCGGCGCCTTTTGCGGCCTGCTTTTCAGCCTTGGCGACCTTTGCGGCGGCAGAGGTGTTCTCTTTTTTCGCCATTCTTATACCTCCCGACTTACTTTGTTTCTTTGTGGAGAGTATGCTTCCTGCAGAAACGGCAGTACTTGTTCATCTCCAGCCTGTCCGGTGTGTTCTTCTTGTTTTTAACAGTGTTGTAGTTGCGCTGCTTGCATTCCGTGCAAGCAAGAGTAATCTTTACTCTCATGACGGCACCTCCAATATCTTAGGATTTGATTAGCCTCCCTCTGAACCGGCCAAAAAATGAGGGCAGAAAAAAATAGCCCTCTCACAGAGGTATAATCAGTTTATCACAGACATACCCGTTCGTCAAGTTTTTTCGCTCAAATCTTGAAAAAATTTATTTTTCGGCCGCCGCGAGGGCGATTTTGATATCCTCAGTGAGTATGCTGCGCATACGCACGGGGTATTTTTCGGGGTTTATCGCGCGCAGAGCCTCGGCTATCCTCTGTCTGAGTCCGGGCTTTGCAGTCGCTATGAGCGGTAGAGACTGGATGCACTGGCGGACTGTTGTCGCCTGCTCCGCGTCAACGGTTTTGAGAAGCCGGTCGATATTCCTGTCGATCTTCTTTCTCGAATCCCACGAAACATTCTTGGCTATGAGCACGAAGGCGCGGGTGCGCGCATAGGGGTTGCGGTCGTCGAGAAGCGTGAAGAGCTTGTCGAGATGAGCGTAGACCTCCTTGCTTTTGCCCGACTCTGTTTCCAGCTGGCGCATGGCCTCGCAGCCTATCGCAGTGCTCATGGATCCGAGCTTCGAAATGTTTGTAAGAATTGTGTCATTGTCCATATTGATATCTCCCTCTTCCGCCCTCTCGGGCGCCCTTATTCCTTATATATAATAGGATTCCTGTTACGGCTGAGACGGTATATCCGGTTCAGCCGGAGCAAGACCTGCGGCGATCAGATTGGCTCGGTGCTCTTCCGCTGTTGCCGCATAGCGGTAGATCCCGTCCTCTCCGACGCAGAAATACAAATAATTTGTGTCCAGCGGGCTTATTGCGGACTTCACAGCCTCCGAGCCGGGGCTGCATATCGGTCCTGCGGGCAGTCCCGCGCACTTGAAGGTGTTGTAATACTCCTCATATTTGCTGTATGTTTCCGGGTCATCGCTCTTTATGTAGTTCTTTATGACCGAATCGACATATCTGCCGGTCGAGTTCATCTCGAGCTGCATACCAGCCTTGAGCCTGTTCTGAATGACGGACGATATCTTCGCCATCTGCGCAACATCGCCGCCGCTCTCCATTTCAACTATCGAAGCGATGGTTATCGCTTCATCGACGCTCATATTTCTCGCCGCTATCTGACGGCGCATCGGAGTGCTCACGAAGCTCTCCATGCTGCGAAGCAGTCGGCTTATGACGTCGGCGGGCGCGGTATTTTTAACAAATGTATATGTGCCCGCGCGTATATATCCCTCGAGCGCAAAAGCTCTGCCGGTCTTGCCCTGCGCGCCTACGAGCGGAAAATAGCTGAAATCGGTGTTGACCGCGGTGTTCATCAGCGCGCTGAACGAAGCGACCCCCTTTGCTTCGAGAATAGCGAACATATCCGCCATCGTTGCGCCCTCCGGAAGGGTGACGCTGACCGACTCGACATTGCGGCGCTCCGCTGTTTCGCTTATTCTGACGCCGTTTTTGAGCGTCGTGCGCGGAGATTCATTGCCGTCCTGAACAGTCTGCACCGGCTGTTCAACGACGATATAGGTCTCTCCGTTCGTGTCCGTCTCGATTTCCGTCACCGGCATCTCTCCGCTGAGAGTTTCCTCAGGGATATTCGAGATGTCGTAGATGCCGTTGTAGACATAGTTGATAGTGGTGTTGCTGCTCTCCGGTTCGGTCTGCACATCTTCCTTTGAGCATGCCCACAGACCCGAAGCCACGCACACCGCGAGCCCCAGGCAAGCGATCGCTTTGAGTTTGTCTTTCATTTTCTTTTTCCTCTCGTTGGACGCGATGCGTCCGATCTCCTATATATCATCGGGCCAAGTGCCCGATATAAACAAATCAACCGCCAAACGGCGTTTGAACAAGGCGTTCGCGCATAACGAAGCGCACATAGTTTATCGCCTTGTCTGCACTGAAGGTCCAGCGCGTCAGCTGAGCCACCCGCTCGCCGGGTGCGAGCTTCAGCTGCTTTTGCTCTTTTGCGGTCGGCAGGCGAAGGACGATTTTCATATCAATTCTGTCAACATCGACGCCGTCGCTATCAAGTATTGCGTGCGCCACCGACTTGTCCGGGTCGAGGGATCGCACGGTGTTATAGAGTTCCTCGGTAAAGTAACTGTCCTCAACGGCAACGGTCTCTCCGCCGGCGAGGCGCAGTCTGCTGAGTCTGCCGATTTTTTTATCCTGCGGAAAGTTCTTTGCAAGCTCGCCTTTCGGATATTCGAGCCCCGATGAAATAATGACGTTTCTTATCTCCATCCCGAGCCTTTCGAGCGAATAGGTCAGCGAGATTATCGGCTCGAACGCGGGCATCCACTTGTTGGAGCTGACGAAAGTGCCGACTCCGTGGCGCTTGTATATCCTGCCGTCATGCTCAAGCTCGGAGAGCGCGGAGCGAACGGTCGCCCTGCCCACACCGAGGGTTTTCATCAGTTCTTTTTCCGTCGGCAGTTTCGAATCAGCCGGATAGTCGCCGGAATCTATCATAGAGGTTATGTAATTTTTGACCTGCAGATAGAGCGGCAACCTGCTCAGACTGTCCATAGAAACTCCCCGATAAATTAAGATAAAATAAACTTTTTTAATATACTTGACACTATTCTAATATAATGCTATAATTTTGTCAAGATGTTCGGACAACCGAACAAGAATCACAAAAACACATAAAATCGCGGCTCTGCCGTCACGCGCTGTGCTTTTCCTTTTATATAGGGAGGAGCTCGGCGTGAAGTGCGCACCGCTGCAGTCAAAGGGGAGATGAATATGGCTCAGAAAGTGCAGAAAGTCCACAGCAAGCTCGAAAAAAAGGGCTACAGCGGGATCGAATGCACCGAAGTCGGCAAGTGCATCCGCCTCGAGGGCGAGATGACCGAATGGACCGACATCGTCAAAGCCGGCAAGGCTGCCGCCAAGTTCGGCTACAAAGGCGTGCTCAACGATATCTCACTCAAAGGATTCACCGAGCCCGCCATACGCGCGCCGAAATTCACCGACGGTTCGCTCGAGGGTGCTCAGCCCGATGTTCTCATCATCGGCGGCGGCGTCATCGGCTGCTCTATCGCAAGAGAGCTGACACGCTACAAGCTCAATATTCTGCTCGTCGACAAAGAGAGTGATGTTGCAATGCAGGCGTCGTCGAGAAACGACGGCATGATCCATCCCGGCATCGCATCCCATGTCGGCACGAAGCGCGGCGAGATGAACGTGCGAGGAAACGCAATGTACACTCAGGTGTGCAAGGAGCTTTCCGTTCCGTTCGAGCGCTGGAGCAATCTTATACTCTACAGTGAGAAGATTTTCGGCTTCTTCTCACCTCTCGTGTTCAACTACCGTGAGAAGCACCTCGGCATCGAGGGCAGAAAGATAAGCCGCGAGGAGCTCCACCGCATCGAGCCCAACATTACTGACGAAGCTATCGGAGCGTTTGAGTTTCCGTCGTCAGGCGTGCTCTCGCCCTATAAATTAACAGTCGCGTTCGCGGAGAACGCAGTCGAAAACGGCGCAAAGGTCTCGCTCGATACGATTGTAACTTCAATCGATACCGATGGCGACAGGATAATTGCCGTACATACGAACAGAGGTACAATTCACCCCAAGGCTGTTATAAACGCAGCCGGCGTGTTCTCGGATAAGATAGCCGAAATGGCGGGCGACCGCTTCTTCACCATCCACCCGAGAAAGGGACACCTCGCGATACTTGACAAGAAGCAGGGTCCGCTCGTCCAGAGATCGATGGGACTCATCGGACTCTCGCAGGCGACTTCGGACACCAAGGGCGGCGGCGTTATGCGCACGATAGACGGCAATGTCCTCGTCGGTCCCGACGCATTCGAGCAGCCGTACAGAGAAGATTTCTCGACAAAGCGCGAGAATGTCGACGCGATACTCAACAAGCATCTCCCGCTGATAAAAGGCTTCTCAAAAGCCGATGTCATAACATATTTCGCAGGCGTGCGCGCCGCGACATATGAAGAGGAGTTCATAGTCGAGGGCTCCGAAAAGCTTCAGAATCTTATCCACGCCGCCGGCATCCAGTCCCCCGGACTCGCGAGCGCCCCGGCAATAGCCGAGGATATCAGCAAGATAACCGTTGACCGCCTCTCGAAAGTAATGAAGGTCGTACCCAACGAGAAGTTCAACCCGAACCGCAGAGTGACCCCCGTCATGGCGAAGCTCTCGGTCGCAGAGAGACAGGCGGCAATAGAAAAGAACCCCGATTACGGCATCGTCGTGTGCCGCTGCGAGGGCATCAGCCGCGGCGAGATAATCGACGCAATAAACTCCCCCGTTCCCGCGACTTCAATTGACGCGATAAAGCGCCGCGTGCGTCCCGGAATGGGCAGATGCCAGGGCGGCTTCTGCATGCCGCTGGTCACGGGCATTATCTGCGAGCAGACCGGCATGAAGATGACCGACGTCACAAAGAGCGGCGGCGACAGCAACCTGCTGTTTGAAAAGGAGGGCACCGACAATGACTGAACTCAGATATGATGTAATAGTCCTCGGCGGCGGCCCGGCAGGTCTTGCGGCCGCGATATCCGCGCACAAGAACGGCGCGAATGTGCTGCTTATAGAGCGCGAGCACAAGCTCGGCGGCATCCTCAAGCAGTGCGTGCATGACGGATTCGGACTCATCCGCTTCGGCGAGCGTCTGACAGGTCCCGAATATTCGGGAAGATTCATCAGGGAGTTTCTCTCCCTCGGAATAGACTACAGAATAAACGCATTTGTAACAGACGCCGAGAAAACGGCTGACGGCTTCACCCTCACCGTTCAGAGCGCGCAGGGCATACTTATCTGCCGCTCGAAAGCCGTCGTTATCGCGTGCGGATGCCGCGAGCGCACCTCGCGCCAGGTATTCATCCACGGCGACAGACCCGCCGGCATATACACCGCCGGCACGGCTCAGTATTTCGTCAACATCCTCGGTCAGATGCCCACGCGCCGCTGCGTTATTCTCGGTAGCGGAGACATAGGCATGATAATGGCGCGCCGCCTCACCCTTGAGGGCGCGAGCGTCGAGGGCGTCTACGAGATAAAGGACACTCCCGCAGGTCTTGCGCGAAACGTTCACCAGTGCCTGCATGATTTCAACATCCCGCTTCACCTCTCCACCACGGTCACAAAGGTTTTCGGCGTCAAGCGCGTTGAAGCGGTCGAGGTCTGCCAAGTAGACGAAAAGATGCAGCCGATAGAGTCCACCGCACGCATCATTCCCTGCGACGCGCTCATCCTCTCCGTCGGGCTTCTGCCCGAGAACGAAGTGGCGCAGATGCTCGGAGTCAGGCTCGACCCCGCAACGAAAGGCGCGGTAGTCGACCAAACGCTGATGACGAATATTCCCGGCGTGTTCTCCTGCGGCAACGCGCTGCACGTCAACGACCTTGTCGATTATGTCTCCCTCTCGGGCGACCAGGCGGGCGAATCCGCCGCCGAATACTGCAAGGGCGAGAAGAATGCAGCCGACAGAGTTCCCGTTGAATACGACAGAGCGAAGTTCCTCTATGTCGTTCCGCAGTATTACGACAAGGCGGCAAAGGACGGCATGACGATGTACTTCAGACCGCGCAGCGAGTTCAAGAAGCAGTCCGTCACCGTCGCGAGCGGCAGCGATGCGCTGATAAACAAGAAGTTTGCAAATCTTTCCTCCTCCGAGATGGAAGTCTTGAAATCCGAGAATATTTCGGATAGAATTACAGACAAGATAACCGTCAGCATGGAGGACATGAAATGAAGATAAAATATCTGGGCACGGCGGCAGCAGAGGGCGTTCCCGCAATTTTCTGCCGCTGTGAGGTGTGCAGAAAATCGAAGGCGGCGGGCGGCAGAAACATCCGCACCCGCTCCCAGTCGATAATCGATGACAGATTGCTTCTCGACTTCTGCCCCGACACTTTCATCCACACCCTGCGCGACAATATCGATCTTATCTCGATAAAATCCTGCCTCATCACCCACGCGCACGAGGATCACCTCTATCCGCAGGACATTCAGATGCGCCTGCCGGAGTGCTTCGCGAACTTTATGAGCGAAGAGGTGACTCCGCTGAACTTCTACGGTTCGGACACGACGCTCCAATGGATAAGAGACATGGAGTGGTGCGATGCGCTGACAGAAAAGAATGCTCTCGCGCTGCACCCCGTAAAGGCGTTTGAACCGTTTGAGGTCGAGGGTTACACAGTGACCGCGCTCAAGGCGGATCACGACCAAAAGGCCGACCCGTTTATCTATATAATATCAAACGGCGAAAAGACGATGCTCTACGCGCACGACACCGGATATTTCCCCGACGAGACCTGGGATTATCTCGAACGCAAAAAGCCCGTATTCAATTTTGTCTCGATAGACTGCACGGGCATGTTCGAAAACTACCGCCAGGGTCACATGGGGCTCTCCGCCGATGCGGACACAAAGGACCGCATGATAAAAGAGGGACTTGCGACGGATAAGACCGTTTTCTGCTGCAACCACTTCTCCCACAACGGCAGAGCGACCCACGACGAATTTGTCCCCGCGGCGGCGGAGAAGGGCTTTCTCGTCGCCTACGATTCCATGGAATATGAGTTTTAACCGAAAGGACTGACACAAAGTGAACGTCACCGAAATGGTCTGTATAGTCTGCCCCAACGGCTGCCGTCTGAAGGTCAGCCGCGACGGCGACAAGATAGATGTTCAGGGCGCAAAGTGCAAGAGAGGCGTCGCATTCGGCACGACCGAGCTGACAAATCCCACCCGCTCCCTGACGACTACAGTCGACACCGCGTTTTCCGATATGCCCCGCCTGCCCGTCAAAACGAGCTGCGAGATACCGAAAGAGCACCTGCTCGACGCCATGAAAACCATCCGCGCATTCAAGCTCAGCGAGCGCGTGAACACCGGAGATGTCGTTATCAAAGACGTTTTCGGCGCGGACATAGTAGCAACAGCCGACATGAACTGAACATAAAGCTTATCAAGGAGGAAACACCGTGAGCAAATCAAAGAAGTTCGTACCCGATTGGTACCACGAGAAAGCACCCGAAAGATCCTACCGCTCCATTCTCAAATGGGGCGATCCCGAGGCGTTCAAGGCCCCGAACTCAAAGCTCTATGAGCTGATGAAAGAGACCTTTCACATGACCGACGACGATTTCAAGGTCAAGCAGGAGATGGGTCTCGAAGAAGTTGACTACGATATCCCCTGCCGCCTGAGTGACGACCAGATAGCGGCTCTCGAAGCGATTGTCGGCAAGGCTAATGTCAGCACCGACAACTATGACAGACTCTCCGTCGCATACGGCAAGACGATGGTCGACCTCATGAGACTGCGCAAGCACATCGTTGAGAATGTACCCGACGCTGTTGTCTATCCCAAGAACCGCGAGGATATAATCGCCCTCGTCAAATACTGCTGCGAGCAGAAGATACCGATGTATGTCTACGGCGGCGGCTCCTCCGTCACCCGCGGCGTTGAGGCAGTCAAGGGCGGCATCACGCTCGACATGAGGAAGAACTTCAACAAGGTCATCTCCTTCAGCGAGCACAATCAGACAATAACCGTCGAAGCCGGCATGAGCGGTCCGAAGCTTGAAGAGACCCTCAACAACGCTGTCTCGACCCTCGGCGCAAAGCGCGCCTATACCTGCGGCCACTTCCCGCAGAGCTTCGAGTATTCCTCCGTCGGCGGCTGGGCTGTCACCCGCGGCGCAGGTCAGAACTCGAGCTACTACGGCAAAATTGAAGACATCGTCATCAGCCAGGAGTATGTCACTCCCATCGGCATCATCAAGAGCGACGAGTTCCCGAGAAACGCTACCGGTCCTTCCATAGACCAGATCATGATGGGCAGCGAGGGAACCTTCGGCATTCTTACTCATGTCACCCTCAGAGTTTTCAAGTATATGCCCGAGAACCGCAAGAAGTTCTCCTATGTTTTCAAGGATTGGGAGAACGGTCTCAACGCGGCGCGCGAGATAATGCAGGGCGAGTTCGGCTTCCCGTCGGTATTCCGTCTCTCCGACCCCGAGGAAACCTCGATAGCTTTCCGCCTCTACGGCGTTGCGGACACCGTTATTGACAAGATGCTCGCCGCTAAGGGCTACAAGGACGGTAAGCGTGTGCTCATGCTCGGCTGGAGCGAGGGTGAGAAGCACTTCAGCAAGAACGTCGCAAAGCAGATAGACAAGATATGCAAGAAGCACGGCGCAATGTACACCACCAGCATCGTCACCAAGGGCTGGGAGAAGGGTCGTTTCACCGATCCCTACCTGCGCGAGGACATGGGCGACTACGGCCTTATGCTCGACACCCTCGAGTGCTCGGTCAACTGGGATAACTTCACCAATGTCTACGAGAATGTCCGCCGCTTCTGCAAGAGCAGACCAGACACCATCTGCATGACCCATATGTCCCACTTCTATCCCCAGGGCGCAAACCTCTACTTTATTTTCGAAGCGAAGATGAACGACCTTGACGAGTATCTCGAGTATCAGCGCGGCATCATGGACAATATTCAGAAGTACGGCGCGGCGATGAGCCACCACCACGGCATAGGCAAGATGACCGCTCCGTGGCTCGAGGCGCAGATCGGTAAGAACCAGATGGATATCTACCGCGCGCTCAAGCAGCACTTCGATCCCGACAACCTGATGAATCCGGGCGGAACACTCGGTCTCGACCTCCCCGAAGATCAGAAGAGAGACTTCATCAACAAGTAAATTCACCTCCATTTTTCACCGGAGAATGAGAACAGAGAGTGCCCTGCGGTTAAATTTCCGCAGGGCATGTCGTGTTTTTGCAGTCAGAAATCGGAACGACCCATGCGGTACACAAGCCGCCGGGGTCGTTCCGAATATAGGAGATTTGTGGTTGTCGATTATGTACGGACGCCTTGACGGCGCCCGGCATAAGGCGTGGAGCGGGAGTCCGCGTCCGCAAGCGAACCCCCGTCCGCTTGACATGTGCCGCACTGCGGTTTTTTTGCCGCAAAAACACGGTCTTCCTGCCCCCGTTTTATACAAGCACATAATACACCATTTTCTCAAAAAATGGAATAGACTTTGTATAACTGGTAAATTTTGAGGATAAATAACCGTCTTAATTTCTTTAAAAAGTATATAATTATTTTTACGGCGTTCTTATTGCTTTTTATGACTTTTAATTTGTGCCTTTTTTGTTCTTATGTTTCGTTCTGAATGTGCTGATTTTTCACTCTATATTTATCTTTCCGTATATCTTATTCACGGGGATAAACAGCAGAAAAGTGAGCACGGAATTGAGGCACGCTTTTATGAGATTGAACGGAATTATCGCGGGAATGAGCATTTTGACGACTGCCTCGACACCGGTGCCCATGAAGATTCCGGTAAAGATGAGGTTGAGCGGTATCATAACGAGGGTCATCAGCACCGAGCCGACCGCGAGTCCCGCCGCCATGCCCTTTTTGCCGCCGATTTTTTTGTACATCAGACCGGACGCCAGAACGAGCACGCCCGACGCGCAGAAGTGCATGAGAAAGCCGATAATGTGGCTCGACGAGCTGACGGTAAACGCCTGGATAGCCGAGGTGATGAGCAGGATCACGAGCCCCGCTGACGGTCCGAACAGCATCGTGCCGATGAGCACTGGAACATCCGCAATGTCGTATTCGAGAAACGGCGCAGAGGGCAAAAGCGGAAACTTGATGAAATACACCGACACCACGGCAACCGCCGCGAGCATCGCCATGACCGTTATTTTCCGCAGGTTCTGTCTTGAGTTTTTCTTCATGAGTATCTTCCTCTCTTTATTTTGCAACCGGGAAGATGAAAAAGCAAAAGCCCCGCCATATAAGCGGGGCGCAAATGCATTTTTCGCATCCTCTTCCATCCGGACTTTACCGTCGGCTCCGGAATCGCACCGGATCAACCGCTCTCGCGGCTCGCGGGCTTCGGCTTTCGCCTTCACCGCCGGTGGGGAATTTCACCCCGCCCCTGAGATTGCTGTATATATTGTCGCACTTCGAAAGTGTTTTGTCAATAGCTATGCGGAACTTGATATTCGCCGCATCAAAAGTTTACACTTGATTCAAATATCAGGGTGCAGTTAATCGGACTGCTAAGCACTGTTTGCAGTCTATGGGTAAAATCCCGGACAGATGAGCGCTTTATTCCGTTGTATTTCGCGCCGCCTTATGTTATACTTAATCCCGACAAACAAACGGAGGCAACAGCATGAATTTCACTCAATTCAATAAAAACGGCGGCGTTGAGGGCTTCTGCCTGATAAAGACCGTCGACCGCAAAATGACGGCAAAGGGCGTGCCGTATCTTGATCTCACGCTCGCCGATCCTGACGGCGAAATGAACGCAAAGCTCTGGGACTACAAAGAGGAGCTTCACGGCGAATTTGCCGCAAACGATCTGATAAAAGTTCGAGGAACGATTCAGCCGTTCAACGACTCGCAGCAGCTGAGGATAGAGCGCATACGCAAAGTGACAGAAGCGGACGGCGTGCGCATTGAAGATTTTGTCCCCTCGGCGGGCTTCTCGGGTGAGGCTATGTTCAACGAGCTGATGAAAGTTGCGGGCAATTTCAAGGACGAGGAGTTAAAGACGCTCGTCACCGCTCTGCTCAACGAATACAAAGACAGGCTGCTCTACTGGCCGGCGGCGTTCAGGCTGCACCACGCGATACGCGGCGGGCTGCTCTACCACACGCTCTCAATTCTCCGCATGGCTCAGGGAGTCGCAAATATATATCCGTTTATAGACAGCGACCTGCTCTTTGCGGGCGTTATACTCCACGATATCGCAAAGACAGAGGAATTCGACGTCGCGCAGACCGGCATAGCCTCGGGCTACACGACCGACGGCAATCTTATCGGTCACCTCGTGCGCGGAGCGATGGCGGTTGACAGATGCGGAAGGAAGCTTGGCATCAGCGAAAACACGCTCATGCTCGTCGAGCACATGATAATCTCGCACCACGGCGAGCCGGAGTTCGGCGCGGCGGTGCGTCCGATGTTCCTCGAGGCGGAGATACTCTCCTCGCTCGACACGCTCGACGCGAAGATATATGAGATCGAGCAGGCGTGCAGGAATGTTCAGCCCGGCGAATTCACTCCCCGCCAGTGGGCGCTCGACAACCGCAAGCTCTATAACCACGACCGCAACCACGCCGATTTCAAGGCAGAGCTGATAAAATAAGGAGAGCCTATGGACTGGACAGAAATAAAGATAACAGTTGACACAAAGGATATTGACACCGCGGGCGACATTGCCAACATGGTCGTGCCATACGGCATATATATCGAGGACTACAGCGATCTTGAGCGCGAGGCGATGGAAATAGCCCACATCGATCTTATTGACGAGGATCTGCTCGCCAAGGACAGGACGAAGGGCATTGTACACATCTATATCGACCCGCAGGATCACCCGCAGGAGGCTGCCGCTTTTCTGACGGAACGGCTTGCGGCGGCAGGAATAGAGAATGAGATTGACCTCACCCAGTGCAAGAACGCCGACTGGGAGAACAACTGGAAGCAGTATTTTCACCCGATAAAAATTGGCGAGCGCCTGCTCATCCGCCCGACATGGGAGGACGAATACGACGCAGAGGGGCGCGCGGTGCTCCATCTTGAGCCCGGGCTCGCGTTCGGCACGGGCAGCCATGAGACGACCCGTCTCTGCCTTGAGGCACTTGAGAAAAATATCAAGGGCGGCGAAAGAGTGCTCGACGTCGGCTGCGGGAGCGGCATACTCGCTATAGCCTCTCTCCTGCTCGGCGCAGAGAGCGCAACGGGCGTTGACATAGACGAGCTCGCGGTTAAGACTGCAGAAGAAAACGGAAAGATGAACGGCTTTGACGGCGACCGTCTGACTTTTATTCACGGCGACCTCGCCGACAAGGTCAGCGGCAAATTCGACATAGTCGTTGCAAACATTGTTGCCGATGTCATAATCATGTTCTGCAAGACGGTACCCGAGTTCATGGCGGACAACGCCGTGTTCATCACCTCCGGCATAATCGACATACGCGAGCAGGAAGTTGTTGACGCGTTCGCCGAAAACGGATTTGAAATCATCGCGCGGCACGCCGACGGCGGCTGGCGCTGCTTCGAATGCAGGCGAAAAAAGTAAACACACAAACAGTTCGAGGGACTGCACCGATGTGCAGCCCCTCGATTTTGATTTCAAGAGCTTTGTTTATATCAGGATTTCAATAGAAGGGACAGCCCTTGCGGCTGTCCGATATTGGTGAAGACGATGTGCTTTAGCAAATTATATCGTGACTTGTTTTTTTAAACTTTTGCAAAGTAAAAGCGAGCGACTCAATTAATTATCATAATTAAACTTCCAATAGCCGCGCCGCAGTGTTTGATAAGCCAACTAAGAGGGGCGAGGGAACGGCTTGCGAAGCAAGACGCACGAGCACGCATTCGTTCAAGCTCCGGCGCGTTTGCGGGCGAATGTGCCGAGCTGCCGACTGAGAGCCACGAGCTATGTACTGCGGCGCGGCGTTGCCGGGGTCTCGGGGTGAAACCCCGAGTCTGCCTTTTCTTTGCAGGCGTTTCTTTTCTCAGGCAGAAAAGAAATGCCGAAACGCGGGAAGTGTATATCATTTGATTATGGTAGGACGCGAAGGCAGAGGTCAAATTTTGCGGCCTTGCTTTTCATCGTCGCCGCTCCAAATCACTCGACAGCCAAAACAAAAGCCATAATTCAAATCGTATCCGCAGCGGAATTGATTATGAACTATGGCTCTTTTTATTTTGCTGGTTGGTCTACGCTGAATGCGAAAGCTTTAAGCAATTTATTTCATGCCCTGCTCGTAAGCTTCGATCATCTTCTTGACCATCTGTCCGCCGACAGAACCGGCCTCGCGGGAGGTCAGATCGCCATTGTAACCCTGCTTGAGATTGACGCCCACCTCAGAGGCGGCCTCCATCTTGAAGCGGTCAAGCGCGTCGCGTGCCTCGGGGACAACACCCTTGCTGGAACTCTTAGCCATTTACTTTACACCCCTTACTTTTTAAGACTTTGTTTGCGTTTGCATCCTTATTATTTTCCGCCCGCGCGTTTTTATAACTTTTTCGAAGTGACAATGTTTGTCAAAAGTCCGGCGGTCACACTTGGTGATATTTATTGACAAATCGTTCCCGTTAAGTTAAAATAATATTAACATAATAATAGTATTATATATAATCATATATAATATGTTCATCAACTAATATATCCCTGTCAACTGACAAGAGCGTATACGGTAAACGCCTATGCCGTTGTCAATTGACCGGAAAAGAAAGGAGCAAGCTGTTATTGCAAACACAAAATTTTCCGATCACCACAACCTGATTCTCGAAAAAGTCCGTGAATCCGCGCTCTCGGTTCTGCCGATATTGGTCATAGTCGTGCTGCTGTGCTTCAGCGTCTCGCCGATTGACACGGATTTATTTCTGAGCTTTCTCGTCGGCGCGATTTTTGTCGTAGTCGGCATGGGTCTGTTCTCCCTCGGAGCCGAGACCTCGATGACGCCGATAGGCACAAAGCTTGGCACGGCGATGACAAAATCCCGCTCCCTTCCGCTGATAATTATAGTCAGCTTCATTCTCGGCTTTGCCGTGACGATAGCCGAGCCCGATCTCCAGGTGCTCGCGCAGACGGTGCCGCATATTAACAACACTGTTTTGCTCGTGACGGTTGGCGTCGGAGTCGGCTTCTTTTTGTGCGTGTGCATGATAAGAATACTCACGGGCGTGCGCCTTCGCTGGCTGCTGATAGCATTTTATGCCGTTGTTTTTATTTTAGCGGCATTTTCAAAGCCCGATTTTCTCGGCATCGCTTTTGACTCGGGCGGCGTGACAACAGGGCCTATGACCGTGCCGTTTATTCTCGCGCTCGGCGTCGGCGTTTCAAAAATACGAAGCGACGCAAAGGCGGAGTCGGACAGCTTCGGCCTCGTCGCTCTCTGTTCAACAGGGCCGATACTCGCGGTGCTCCTGCTCGGATTTTTCTATCCGAACGGTGACGGCGTTGTTGACATAAGCTCGGCGGCATATTCGAGCACGGGCGAAATCGGCCGCGCTTATCTCACCGCCCTGCCCTCTTATATGAAAGAGATGGCGGTGGCTCTGCTGCCGATAATTGCGATATTCTATATCTTCCAGATTTTCTCTCTCCGCCTCTCAAAGCGCGAGGTCGCGAGGATAACAATAGGCGTCGCATATACATATGTCGGGCTCGTGCTGTTTTTGACGGGCGTCAACGTCGGCTTCTCTTCGCTCGGCGCGGTGCTCGGCGCAAAGCTCGCCGAAGGCAATATGAAATATCTGCTCATACCGCTGTCGATGCTCCTCGGTTGGTTCATTATCTCCGCGGAGCCGGCGGTCGCCGTGCTCGAAAAGCAGATCGAAGAAGTCAGCGCTGGAGCGATTCCCGGAAAAGTTATAAAATACAGCCTTTCGGTCGCGATCGCCGCGGCGATGGGCATATCGATGATAAGAGTTATCACAGGTATATCGGTCATGTGGTTCCTCGTGCCCGGGTATCTTATCGCCATAATCCTTTCGTTCTTCGTGCCGGATATCTACACGGCGATAGCCTTTGACTCGGGCGGCGTTGCGTCAGGCCCGATGACGGCGACATTCATGCTCCAGTTTATGATAGGCGCGTCAAAGACGCTCGGCGGCGATCCCTTGAGCGACGCATTCGGAGTCGTGGCGATAGTCGCGATGATGCCGCTGATATCAATCCAGGCGGTCGGCGTCATATATGAAAGGCGCAGGAAGCCCGCAGAGAAAGGCGAAACTTTCGCCGACGACGAGATTATCGAGCTTTGGGAGGTGCCGACAGGTTGAACTACATAATGACTGTAATAAACCCCGACGCGCTCAAGAAGCTCTCGGATATCTGCGCCCAGCTTGAGATACCGATGTCCGTCGCCCTGCACGGGCGCGGGACGGCGATAGAGAGTATGCGCGATCTGCTCGGCATCGATTCGACGGAAAAATGGATAGTCTTTTCAGTTGCAGGCGAAGAAAAGACAAAAGAATATATGAACAGGCTGCGCCGCACGCTGTATATCGGCGTGCCGGGTCACGGCATCGCATGGGCTGTGCCCATCAAAAGCGTTGGAGGAGGAAAAATCTTGGCATATCTCAACGACGGGCGGCAGGATGCCCGATACACGCCCGAATTCAATTTTTCATATGAACTGATTGTCGCGATAGCCAACGAGGGACGCACGGACGCCGTCATGAACGCGGCGCGCGCCGCAGGCGCGATGGGCGGCACGGTGCTCCACGGCAAGGGCACCACATCGCCCGAGAGCGAAAAGTTCCTCGGCGTATCGATAGCAAAAGAAAAAGAGGTTATTCTCATCGTCGCGCGCAAGGAGCAGAAAGCGGACATCATGCGCTCGATAATGACCCGCGCGGGCGCGGACACGGATGCGGGTGCAGTCGTGTTTTCCGTCCCTGTGAGCGAGGTCGCGGGATTCGGAATGTTCGACGAAACATAAAAAATAGACTTTGGGGCGGTGCTTCGGCGCCGCCTTTTGTCATGCCAAAAAATAAACTGCGATACAATTTTAGATTTAATTTTTGGTTTAATTTGTATATTGCTCATTAAAACTGCCGATATATTTGCCGTCCTGTATTTTGCCGCAAGTCAGGTCGAATATGCCGAAAATTCTGACACAAAAGCGCAATCGGCACAATTCACATAAACTTTCAACGATAACGGAGCGTTTATGAAGTATTGTTCAATGATAGTTAATATGCAATTATATTTATGATTATATATCAATTTTATTTAAAGTCGCATTTGCACTTCTCCTCAAAATTTGAATGAAATTTTATATAAATTGCATTTTTGTACCGCAGTACAGCTAAATTCACTTGATTTTCTTAAATTTTTGAAACTTTTATAAATTCACTTGCATTTTTATGCGCGGTATATTAAAATATTTGGCATTGGCGGCGGGATATATTTTTTGCCGCAAATCGTTTTGGGAGTGATAATATGAGCTATATTGACGACATGATACTTCACGTTCAGCAGAAGAACGCGACTCAGCCGGAGTTCGTTCAGGCTGCGACGGAGGTTCTAGATTCCATTCGCCCGGTTGTCGAGGCGAACAGGACATATCAGGATTGGGCGCTGCTCGAAAGGCTCGTTGAGCCGGAGAGGGCGACGGTTTTCCGCATCTCGTGGGCGGACGACGCGGGCAAGGTTCACACAAACCGCGGCTACCGAGTTCAGTTCAACAGCGCGATAGGCCCCTACAAGGGCGGTCTGCGCTTCCACCCCTCGGTCAACATGAGCATTATAAAATTCCTCGGCTTCGAGCAGATATTCAAAAATTCGCTGACGGGACTCCCCATCGGCGGCGGCAAAGGCGGCTCGGACTTCGACCCCAAGGGCAAGAGCGAGATGGAGATAATGCGCTTCTGCCAGAGTTTCATGACCGCGCTCTACCGCGTCATAGGTCCGAACACCGACGTTCCCGCGGGCGATATCGGAGTCGGCGGGCGCGAAATCGGCTATATGTTCGGTCAGTATAAGAGAATAACGGGTCAGTACGAGGGCGTGCTCACGGGCAAGGGACTCTCGTTCGGCGGCTCGCTCGCGAGAACCGAGGCAACCGGCTACGGTCTTGTATATCTCGTTGAGGAGATGCTCAAAAACCACGCGAACTCGATCGAGGGCAAGACGATCGTCGTCTCCGGCTCGGGCAACGTCGCAACCTACGCCATAGAGAAGGCTCTGAGCCTCGGCGGCAAAGTTGTCACGGCGAGCGACTCGAGCGGATTCGTCTATGACCCGGACGGCATCGATGTTGAAACGCTCAAGCAGATAAAAGAAGTCCGCCGCGCAAGGATAAGCGAATACGCCAAGGAGCGCCCGAATGCGACGTTCTACGAGGGCAAAAAGGTCTGGGGCGTGCCCTGCGACATAGCTCTGCCGTGCGCCACGCAGAACGAGCTCGGAGCCGAGGACGCAAAAGAGCTGATAAAGAACGGATGCATCGCGGTCGGCGAGGGTGCGAATATGCCCTCGACTACGGAAGCTACCGAAGTTTTCCTGCAAAACAAAATCCTCTTTGCCCCCGGCAAGGCGGCAAACGCGGGCGGCGTCGCGACCTCCGCGCTCGAGATGAGCCAGAACAGCGCACGCGTCAGCTGGCCGTTTGAAAAGGTCGATCACCAGCTAAACAACATTATGATAAATATCTATCACAACATGGCAAACGCCGCAAAGGAATACGGACACGAGGACAACTTCGTTGTCGGCGCGAACATCGCAGGCTTCCTCAAGGTCGCCGATGCAATGATGGCGCAGGGAATAGTGTAAAAAATATAACAAATCGGGGCTGCCGCACTAAGTTAAATGCGGCAGCCCCGTAATTTTATTTTATCTTTTATTCCTCTGTCTTTATTCCCTTATCCTTGAACAGCGTTTTCAGGCGTTCTACAGATGATGAGCTAAGTGCGGTTTTCGTCAGAATAAACGCGCTGTCTGAGGCGATATAGATATAAAAAGCGTGCTTTGTGATGCAGACTTTCTGTATCTTTGAATACGGTATGATGCGCTTTATGCTTTTTTCGCCGTGTTCGATGAGTTCCAGCTTATCTTCGTAGAAATCGAACTCCTGCTCGGCGAAGAACGACTTGTCGAGCTTTTTAAATGCCCTGTACGGCGCAAGATACTGGATATAAAGATATGCCGCCGCGCAGATGAGGAGCACGGCGCTCACGACATAGAGAAAGATATTTCCGCCGACCTTCACAAAGCTCACTATAACGGCCGCGGCGCAGGCGAGCAGAAGCCAGCCGGTCGCGCCCGAAAAGCGAGTCTTTCTGCGCTTGCTGTCCGTGTAGTGGACATATTTGAGATACGAGTCAAATGTATTTTTGCAGTTTGCAGTAACTATAAGCATATATTTCTCCGTTTTCAGTCCATGCCGAGCGCGTGCTCAAGATTTTTTCCGAGTATTCCCTCTTTCGCCTCTTCGGAGATGTCGAGAGAGATTATTCTGTTTATCAGCGCTTTTGCGTAGTCGGCTTTTTTATACGGGAAATCGAGCCCGAATATCGCGCAGTCGTCGTCCCCCTGATGAATGAGCGTTAGCAGTTCATCATCCGAGAGAGTCCAATAATCCGGCAGACCGTTGTCGTCGGGCATAATGCTCGTCAAGCCCGCGTATACACGCCTCGGATCGCTCGCGCGGTGATGGTTGTTGCAGATAACAGCCAGCGCCTCGCGGAAAAAGTGATATCCGCCGACATGCTCCATACTGAATTTAAGGCGCGGGAAGTTCCACGCGACTTCGTCAAAGAGCAGCGGCTGATAGTCCGCGATACGGTGCCAGTGCAGCCCCGTATGAAACGACAGAAACAGCCCGTTCTCCTGGGCGGCAGAATAGACCTCGCACGCTTTGTCGCCCATAATATTGAACTCCTGATATGCCGGGTGGAGCTTTATGCCCCTGAAGCCGAAATCGGCTATTCTGTTGACCTGCCCTGCGATATCGCCGGAATCAAAATCTATCGTGCCGAAGCCGACGAGAGAATCGTCGTTCTTTATTGCGCCCGCGAGCCAGCTTATGCAGTCGCCGGGCATGTTATATTCTTTATACTGCGATGGGAACGGCGCGAAGCAGACCGCCCGCTCTATAGAACACTCGTCCATGAGCTTTTTGAGCGAATCTATCCCGCAGCCCGGTCTCGCTTCCTCCGGGAAAACATGGGCGTGGTTTGCAAAAATATGATAATCCTTCATCTTTTCTCCTTTGATTTAGGTCGAAGCCGACGAGGCGGTATTCGCCGCCGCCATGGCAGTGTCTATAGCGAGGACTATGCCAAGCGATATCAACTCATAATCCGGGTCGAGGATATCGAGCTCGTAGCTGTCGCCCCAGGTGAACCACTCCTTATGGATGTTCATAATATTCCTGTCGCCGTCATAGAGCGAATATTCATGCGCCCAGAAATCGCCCTCGACCCTGAGCGAGGTGTTTTCGAGCGAATATTTCGGGCGGAAGAAAGAGAAATCCTTGACTATCTCCGCTATCTCTTCGCCGCCTATCTCGAGGATAAAATGCGGCAGAAAAGTCATCAGCCGACGGTATATCTGCCCTATCTCCCCGCCTTGCGCGTCCATGATATGCAGCCTGCCGCGCAGGGAGAAGAACTCGCCCTCGACAAAATATCTGTCATTTCCCGCTTCGTCTTTCACGGTGAATTTTGAAGTCAGCGAAAAGACCTTCTGCTTGATATAGAGCTTCATTTTGTCCTCCCCTTTCCCATTTTCAGTATATCATAAACCTCATGTCTTTACAACCGCGGCGGCGAGTTTGCGACTAAAATAAATAATTTTTGACCGAAAAAGCCCTCAACGATTGTAACAATGCAAAAAATTCAAAAACCTTGTCCCAAGTAATTGATACGCTTGTATTTTTTTGATATAATAGCTCTGTACGGGATACACAAAACGAAAGGAGACTACGTGTATGAATTATACTCAAGAAGTAGAGAATATGTGTATTGTCAAAAAGGGTCCGAACCACGGTCCTGCTCCCATCCCCGAAGAGGGCAAATGGGTCAAGGCTTATGAGATAAAGGACATCTCCGGTTTCACCCACGGTGTGGGCTGGTGTGCTCCCCAGCAGGGCGCATGTAAGCTCTCGCTCAACATCAAGGACGGCATCATCGAGGAAGCTCTCGTTGAGACCATCGGCTGTTCGGGCATGACCCATTCCGCAGCTATGGCAAGTGAGATCCTCCCCGGCAAGACCATTCTTGAGGCTCTGAACACCGACCTCGTCTGCGACGCTATCAACACCGCTATGCGCGAGCTGTTCCTCCAGATAGTCTACGGCCGCTCTCAGTCCGCTTTCTCGGACGACGGACTTAACGTCGGCGCAGGCCTCGAGGATCTCGGCAAGGGACTTCGTTCGCAGGTCGGCACAATGTACGGCACAAGATACAAAGGCGTCCGCTATCTCGAGATGGCTGAGGGCTATGTCACCAGAATGGCTCTCGACGAGGACGATCAGGTTATAGGCTACGAGTTCGTGTCCCTGGGCAAGATGACCGACTTCATCAAGAAGGGCGACGACGCTCAGACCGCATACGACAAGTCGGTAGGCACCTACGGCAGATTCGCCGAGGCCGCCAAGTATATCGACCCGCGCAAAGAGTAAGGAGGATACGGACAATGGCATTATTTGAAAACTATGAGAGAAGAGTTGACAAGATCAACTCCGTTCTCGCTCAGTACGGCATTTCCTCCATCGAGGAGTGCAAAGAGATCACTCTTGCAAAGGGCATCGACTGCGACAAGATCGTCAGAGGTACCCAGCCCATCTGCTTTGAAAACGCTATCTGGGCATACACAGTCGGCTGCGCTATCGCTATAAAGAGCGGCGCTGTCAAGGCTGCCGACGCCGCTGCCGCAATCGGCATCGGTCTCCAGTCCTTCTGCATCCCCGGCTCCGTCGCCGAAAACCGCAAGGTCGGTCTCGGTCACGGCAACCTCGGCAAGATGCTCCTCTCCGAGGAGACAGAGTGCTTCTGCTTCCTCGCAGGTCACGAGAGCTTCGCCGCCGCTGAGGGCGCTATCAAAATAGCCCTCAACGCAAACAAGGTCAGAACCAAGCCCCTGAGAGTTATCCTCAACGGCCTCGGCAAGGACGCTGCGATGATAATATCCCGCATCAACGGCTTCACATACTGCAAGACGGAGTTCGATCCCTACACCGAGACCGTCACCGTCACCGAGCAGAAGGCTTATTCCAACGGTCCGAGAGCGGACGTCAAGTGCTACGGCGCAGACAACGTTCCCGAGGGCGTGGCTATCATGAAGCTTGAGAACGTCGGCGTTTCCATCACCGGCAACTCCACCAACCCGACCCGCTTCCAGCATCCGGTCGCAGGCACCTACAAGAAGTGGTGCGTCGAGAACGGCGTCAACTACTTCTCCGTCGCTTCCGGCGGCGGCACAGGCCGTACCCTGCATCCCGACAACATGGCGGCCGGCCCCTCCAGCTACGGCATGACCGACACCATGGGCCGTATGCATTCCGACGCCCAGTTCGCAGGTTCATCCTCCGTCCCGGCGCACGTCGAAATGATGGGTCTTATCGGCATGGGCAACAACCCGATGGTCGGCGCGACCGTCGCCTGCGCTGTTGCAGTCGAAGAGGCTATGAAATAATCGGACAACCGATAAAATACAAAAAGGGAGACATTCAAAAGAGTGTCTCCTTTTTTATTGCGCGAATATTTATAAGGCGGCGGATATTATTCGCCTGCGAAATTTATACTATACCGGCACACATCCTGCAAAGCATATCTTGAACGCCGGCTCCCCTTGCAGGGGCGCCTGATAGATTCCGACGAAAAATTCAATTCACTTCTTCCTACCAGATACCGAAAAAAATTCCCTCTCCGGAAGCTCGTCCGAAGAGGGAATACATTTATATATTTTACTTGTTCACCGCGCCGCAGCACTTCTTGTACTTCTTGCCGCTGCCGCAGGGGCAGGGATCGTTCGGACCTATCTTTACGCCCTTGCGGACGGTGCGACCCTTTTCGCTGCCGTCGGACGCGCCGCTGGTCGAGGTTATCTCCGCCACCTGCTTGCGCTTGGTGTCCTCCTCGTTCTTGGGCATTATCGTCATCATCAGGCGGACGGTGTCCTCGCGGATGGACATGGTCATCTCGTCGAAGATATCGTAGCTCTCCTGCCTGAACGCAACGACGGGATCCTGCTGGCCGTAGGAGCGAAGTCCTATGCCTCGCTTGAGCTCCTCCATGGCGTCGATGTGATCCATCCACTTACTGTCAACCATCTTGAGCAGAACCATGCGCTCGAGTGCTCTCATTATCGGCACGCCGTTCTCGTCAACGCCCATGAGCTCTTCACGCTCGTCGTAAAGCTTATGTCCGCGCTCAATGAGCTCTTCCTTTGCGTCCTCGCGGTCAAAGCCGTCCGCGAAGTCTTCGGGAGTGGTCAGCCAGCCGAGAAACTTCTCACGCAGTCCGGCTATGTTCCAGTCGGAGTGGGAGAGCGCCTTCGGGCAATAGAAATCTATGGACTCGGCGATGCACTCGTCGAGCATCTTGAGTATAACGGGCTTGAGGTTCTCGCCGTCGAGCACCTGGTCGCGCTGCTTGTAGATAAGCTCACGCTGGCGGTTCATGACATCGTCGAAGCTCAGGACGCTCTTACGCACCGAGAAGTTGCGCGACTCGACGCGCTTCTGCGAGTTCTCGATAACATTCGAGATCATCTTCGACTCTATCGGCATATCCTCGGGGGTTCTGAGCGTGTTCATTATAGTAGTCACGCGCTCGCCGCCGAACAGGCGCATCAGATCGTCCTCAAGCGACAGGTAGAAGCGGCTCACGCCGGGGTCGCCCTGACGGCCGGAACGTCCGCGCAGCTGGTTGTCGATTCGGCGGGACTCGTGGCGCTCTGTGCCGATGATGCAAAGACCGCCTGCCTGCCTGACCTGCTCCGCCTCGCCGGAAATTTCGTTCTTATATTTCTTCTCGAGAGCCTGGAATTCCTCTCTCGCGCTGATTATATCTTCATTGTCCGTGTCGCCGAAGCCGGTCGATTCGGCTATAAGCTCTTCGCTGTAGCCCTTGCGGCGCATCTCGGACTTCGCAAGGAACTCTGCGTTACCGCCGAGCATGATATCGGTTCCGCGTCCCGCCATGTTTGTGGCTATCGTGACCGCGCCGAGCTTACCTGCCTGCGCGACAATTTCCGCTTCCTTTTCATGGTACTTGGCGTTGAGCACTTCATGCTTTATGCCGCGCTTTTTGAGGAGCTTACTGAGCGTCTCGGACTTCTCTATGGATATCGTGCCGACAAGCACGGGCTGACCCTTTTCGTGGCGCTCGACAATGTCATCGATGACTGCGTTGAACTTCGCGGGCTCGGTCTTGTAGACGAGGTCGTCCATGTCCTTTCTTATCATCGGCTTGTTCGTCGGGATCTCCACGACGTCAAGCGAATATATCTCCTGGAACTCCTCGCTCTCCGTCATAGCCGTACCGGTCATACCGGAGAGCTTGTCATAGAGTCTGAAGTAGTTCTGGAATGTAATGGTCGCGAGCGTCTTGCTCTCGTGCTCGACGTTTACGCCCTCTTTTGCTTCGATAGCCTGGTGCAGACCCTCATTGTAGCGTCTGCCGAGCATGATACGTCCAGTGAACTCGTCGACTATGAGCACCTGTCCGTCCTTCACGACGTAGTCGACATCGCGGCGCATGACGCCTATAGCCTTTATCGCCTGGTTGATGTGGTGCTGGATGGTCATGTTCGCGGGATCCATGAGGTTGTCGAGATTGAAATACTTCTCTGCCTTTGCGATACCCTTTTGAGTCAGCACGGCGGTTCTCGCCTTTTCGTCGACAATGACATCGCAGTTTTCGCTGACCTGGTCGGCGGTATCTTCGAGTCTCGAAGAGGAGCGAAGCTCCTTTATGCGCTCGAAATTGAGCGTGCGGGCGAAGGAGTTCGCCTGCTTGTAGAGGTCGGTCGAGCGGTCGCCGCGGCCGGATATGATAAGAGGCGTTCTCGCCTCATCGATAAGTATTGAGTCGACCTCGTCGACTATTGCGAACGAGTGACCGCGCTGAACCTTGAGCTCTTTGTAGGGCACCATGTTGTCACGCAGATAGTCGAAGCCCATCTCGTTGTTCGTGCCGTAGGTTATGTCGGCGGCATATGCCTCACGGCGCTCGTCGTTGTTCTTCTCATGGATTATCAGACCGACCTTGAGCCCCATGAAGCGGTAGACCTTGCCCATCCACTCGCTGTCGCGGCGTGCGAGGTAGTCGTTGACCGTGACGATGTGGACTCCGTTGCCGGAGAGCGCGTTGAGATAAGCGGGGAGCGTTGCGACGAGCGTTTTGCCCTCGCCGGTCTTCATCTCCGCAATGCGTCCCTGATGCAGAACGATACCGCCGAGAATCTGCACGGGGAAGTGCTTCATCCCGAGCACACGCCACGAAGCCTCGCGGCAGGCGGCGAATGCCTCGGGCAGGATATCGTCAAGGGTCTCGCCGTTGGCGAGGCGCTCCTTGAAATAAGGGGTTTTTGCTTTGAGCTCCTCATCGGTGAGTTTTGAATATTCCTCGTCAAGCGCGAGCACCTTGTCCTTTATCGGCGTGATACGCTTGATTTCTCTCGAAGAGTAGTCTCCGAAAATTTTCTTTAAAAGACCCATAGAAAGTCACCTCAAAAATTTCTTCTTGCCTTAACGGCTTGGATATGTTAATATCGGGTTGATATATTATGCTATTATAAGGGAAACGGAGCGGTGAAAAATGCCTAAAAGAAGCGATTATATCTCGTGGGACGAGTATTTTATGGGGATCGCGATGCTCTCGGCTTGCAGGAGCAAGGATCCGAACACCCAGGTGGGCGCCTGCATCGTAAACGACAGAAACAGGATAATGTCCGTCGGCTATAACGGCTTCCCCTCCGGCTGCGACGATGACGAGTTCCCGTGGGAGCGCGAGGGCAGCGCGTTTAACACAAAATACGCCTATGTCTGCCACGCAGAGCTCAATGCGATATTAAACGCCAGCGGCGACCTGCGCGGATGCAAGGTCTATGTCGCGCTTTTCCCCTGCAACGAATGCGCCAAGGCGATAATCCAGAGCGGGATAAAAGAGGTAATTTATATCAGCGACAAGTACCGCAACACCGACAGCGTGCGCGCATCGAAAAGAATGTTCGACGCCGCGGGAGTGAAATACACGAAGCTCGAGATGAAGCGCGACAAGCTCGTTATCGACTTCAGCGAAAGCTCAATATAAAATCAAGCTTTTCTGCGTCGCCTTTTCGGCGGCGCTTTTTTATATATCGACAGTCAGCTCGACCGGACAATGGTCGGAGCCGAATATCTCCTGATGTATTTTCGCGCCGGTAAGCCGGCTGTTGAGCCGCTCGGAGCAGAGGAAATAGTCGATGCGCCAGCCCGTGTTCCGCTCGCGCGATTTGAAGCGATAGCTCCACCAGCTGTACTGTCCCTCGACGTCGGGATAGAAATATCTGAATGTATCAGTAAAGCCCGCGGAGAGCAGTTCGGTCATCTTGCTTCTCTCTTCGTCCGTGAAGCCGGGGTTCTTGCGGTTCGTCTTGGGGTTTTTTAAATCTATCTCGTTGTGCGCAACATTCATATCGCCGCAGACTATTACGGGCTTGTCCCTGTCGAGCGAGAGAAGATAGTCCCTGAACGCGTCCTCCCATGTCATTCTGTAATCGAGCCGGGCGAGCCCATCCTGCGAATTGGGGGTATAGACGCAGACGAAATAGAATTTTTCAAATCCGAGCGTTATCACGCGCCCCTCGCGGTCGTGCTCGGGAATGCCGATGCCGTATGACACGCTCAGAGGCTCTTCGCGCGAAAAGACCGCCGTGCCGGAATAGCCCTTTTTCTCGGCGTAGTTCCAGTAGCAGTGATAGCCCTCGGGCGCAAAGTCGACCTGCCCCGCCTGAACCTTCGTCTCCTGCAGGCAGAGGATATCGGCATCAAGCGCCGCAAAAGCCTCGGAAAAGCCCTTGCCGATGCACGCTCTTATTCCGTTGACATTCCATGAGATGAGCTTTTTCTCCGCCATGCCGCAGACTCCTTTCGGGGTGTATCTTATGCGCCGGAGCACATATACCTTGATATTATATCATAACTTTCGGCGAATTTCCATAACTTTATAAAAGCGAATGTAAACAATCTATTACTAAAGGCAGTCTGTGATGTTATCTTGCATAAAAACACGGCGTTATTAATTTTGTTTTTATCAAAATTTACTTGACATTATTAGTTAATTAGTGTAAATTTATAGTGCGCTGTGTTGCCTTGTAAAGTGCAGCACAAAAAACGGGCGGAAATACCCGAAAATATTTTATGAAAGGTTTTTGACATGAAAAAGAATCTTATGAAGATCGCTTCCCTGCTTCTTGTCCTCGCGATGATATTCTCGTTCGCGGCGTGCAAGAGCGACAAGGACAACGGCGATTCCACAGCCCCCTCCGAAAGTTCCGCAGACGCGAACAACACCGTCTCCGACGAAAGCACCCCCGCAGAAGCCTCAAGTGAGGACGCTTCTGCCGAGTCCACCGAAATTGAGACCGTTACCGACGCTTCCGGCAAGGTCATCGAGACCAAGCCCGCCGACAGCGGCAAAGCTCCCGTAGTCACCTCGAAGGGCAACAAGGCCCCCTCGAGCACCGCGGATATCCTCAACTATTACAATGCCGCCACAAAGGCAGCCGTCTCCGGCAAGGTCGGCTTTGCAAAGCACAGAGAGACCAAGAACGAGAAGATCGAGGCAAACGCACTTGTAAAGACGTTCAAGAGCCTTATCTATAAATTCATGGGCATCGGTGCGGAGAACGCATATAACGAGACGGTCACAAAGGGTCAGTGGGATACCGACACAAACAAGTATTTTCTCAGAGCTTCGACCCTCGGCACGGGCGATGTTACCTCCGCTTCCTGCAAGCAGAGCGGCTCGAACTACATAATCACCATCAACATCAAGAACGGCAATTCCTATGCAACCAAGGGCACCGCGACCTGCAACGCTCCCCTCGACAAGAGCGGAATCTGCGTCGGCGACAAGGACAAGGGTTACTATGACCACAAGAGAGCCAGCTGCATCTATGACGCAATCGACGAAGTTTACGGCGGCGCAAAGGTTACCGAGAGCTATTCGGGCGCAGTCGTTACCGCAACTGTTGACGCAGCGACCGGTCACTTCGTCAAGCTCGATGTCAAGTTTGATATCACCGTCAACATCGACATCGGCGCAAAGCCCACCGCTACCGGAACATCATATGTAAGCTATTCAAGCTTCAAATATTGATTTTTCTAAGGGGATAGAAAACAATGAATAAGAACCTTAAGAGAATCGCGGCTCTTCTGCTCGCGATCGCCATGATTGCAAGCTTTGCGGCCTGCAAGAAGGACAAAGATAACAACGACACAACTGCCGCCGGCGACGTTGCCATAAACGGCGACGCTATTGCGGACGATCTGCTTCCCGAGGACTCCTCGGAAGCAGCCTCCGACGACACCGCGGTCGAGACCGAGATAGTGACCGACAAAGAGGGGCACACCGTTATCGAGACCAAGGCTCCCGCCGACAATTCCGCAAAGCCCTCGAACGGCAAACCCGAGAGCTATGCCGAGATCCTCGCCGCTTACAGAGACGTTCTCAATCTCGCAAAGAGCAGCAAGGTCGGCTATGAGAAGTCCGAGTGGCAGACCCTGCCCAAGGACAAGAGAAACTTTGACGGCTTTGTTATCAACGCGGCTCTTCCCGTTGCCGAGCTGTTCATGACCAGCGAAAAGGATGCAAAGGGCAAGAAGCACGAGAACAACCCGAAGGGCACCGACATGAAGTGGTTCCCGATTTATCAGCATCCCACAAAGGGCTGCACCCTGACCGATGTCAGCAAGATAAAGAGCGCAAAGTGCGAGGTTCTCTCGAACGGCAACTACAAGATAACGATAGTCCTCAAGGCGGATACCAACCCCGAGCCCTGCGATCCCAAGACGGGCGTTATCTCCAAGGGCTTCACCGGAACGATGTTCAGCCCCCTTGCGAAGGCCGATATCGACAACACTCTCCAGAACGACCCCAACGTCACGAAGGTCGTCAAGGATGTTGAGTATTCGCTCAAGTACTATGACTGCACCGCAGTGCTCACCTACAACCCCAAGACCAATCATATGGTAGATCTCTATCAGTATATGCACGTCCTTATCACCGGCTCCGGCAAGGTGCTCGGCAGCAAGTTCAGCGGCAGCGCGGTTCTCGATAACTTCCTTGAGATAACCAACGTCAAGTATTAATCGAATAGCAAAATAGAAAAGGCGCGGTTCACAGCTTATGTGAGCCGTGTCTTTTTATATAACTCCGCTTTTTTGGATTTAACAACAAACTTGAAAAATTGCCCCGAATAGGGTATAATTAGCTGACTTCAAAAAACTTGTGAGGTGCCTATGGACAGAGAAAACAGAAAATTTCTGAAAAAGCTTTCCGTATGCGTTGCCGTTCTGTTTGTTATAGTAACGGTCGTGAGCCTGTGCGTGATGAATTTCACGCCGATAAACAGGCTTCTCGGAGGATACAAAGAGCAGCCGCTCGACCTCTCCCGCGCAGACGGAGCCAATATTACTTATAACGACGACGGCACGATAACCCTCGGCGAGGGCTATTCCGAGATAGAGTTTACCGGCATTGACGCGCGCGTCGGTTCTATAGGGTTCGATGTCGACTTCGGAGAGTCGGCAAACAGCGGCAAGGTCTATGTCGATTTCGCCGATTCAACGAGCTCATATTACCGCACGAATATCGCAAAGCTCACGCTCGAAAACGGGCTCGACAATGTCATGACCTGCAACTTCTCCGGCGAAGTGTCGCGCCTCAGACTCGAGATATCTCTCGACGACTATCACAGCGCAACGCTCAAGGGCATCACGCTCAATCAGTCGATAAGCGCGCTGCACATAGCGGAAATTATCCTGACATATCTGCTCATAGCTGCTGCCGCCATAATTATCATCTATGCTATAGCGAATCCCGCCGGAGCGCGCAAGAAATTCTCCGACAACAGAGTCAACTGCACCCGCATCGCGGCAGTCATAACCGCCGCCGCAATGGTATTTTCGGTGTATCTCACATTCACAAATCTGCAAAAAGGCTGGTCGACCACGCACTACAGCTTCACTTCGCAGGAGGGCGACCAGATAACCAAAGAGCTCGTTGACGCGTTTGAGCATCATCAGGTGAACCTTCTCGAAGAGCCTGACGAAGATCTGCTCAAAATGGACAATCCCTATGAATACACAAGGCGTGATGCTGAAATAGGTGCGGGCAACTTCCTCTGGGATCACTGCCTGTATAACGGCAAATATTATTCATATTACGGCATCGGTCCTGTCATCGCGCTGTTCCTGCCGTATCATCTGATAACCGGCTGCTATTTCCCGACCGGCTGGGCGACACTGATGTTCGCGCTCGTCGGAATAATATTCCTGACGAAGATATATCTCGCGGTGATAGACAAAAAATTCCGCGATTTGCCGACAAACACGGTGCTCGCCGGATTGATAACCTTGCAGATGTCCTCGGGAATCATGTTCTCCGCGGCGCGTCCGCTGTTCTATGAGCTCGCCATCTCCGGCGGATTCATGTGCGTGACTATCGGCGCGTATCTGCTCATGACCTCGAACATTCTCTGGGACGGCAAAATTTCATATGTCCGCCTCGGATTTGCCTCGTTCTTCCTCGGCTACGCCGTGCTCTGCCGCCCGACGCTCGCGGTCTATTGCATCGCCGCGCTGTTCTTCTTCGCGGGCGGACTCAAAAAAGCGCTCGACGGACTCGAAAAGAAGCAGAAGACCCGCACATTCTTCAAATATGCGGCTGTCGCCCTCGTACCGCTCGGCGTTATCGCCCTCGGGCAGATGGTATATAACTATCTGCGCTTCGACAATCCGCTCGACTTCGGCATTCAGTATTCGCTGACGATAAACGACTTCACCCACTCGGAGTTCCACTGGAAATATGTGCTCATCAATATGTATGCGTATCTTCTGAACATGCCGCACTTCACGCCCAAGACATTCACGCATCTTGCTTCCTCTGCGGAGCGCTTCGGGCTCAACGGCTATATGTTCTTCGACGACGCTGGCAAGAATCTTATATCCGTCGGAATCATATACCGCGCTCTGCCCATGTTCGCCTATCTCTTCTCGGGCAAGGCATTGCAGCGCGTCGAGAAGAAAAAGCGCGTGCTGCCCATCCTGCTTATCGGCGTGACCTGCATTCTCATGCCGCTCGCGATAATCTTCTCCTCGTGGGAAAGCGGCTATGCCGTACGCTACAACGCGGACTTCTCATGGCAGATGGTCATCGGCGCGCTCGTCATCGCGTTCACGCTCTACAAGAGCATCAAGTCGGAGAGCGCAAAGAAGCTCGTCGATTTGATATTCACGGTCTCGACTGTCGCGTGCATATATGTGAACATGGCTCAGCTGATCTCGTTCACGGGCGTTGAAGGCGCTTTCTGGATGAATCTCTGGAGATAAAATAAAACTAATCTGACCCTGTCTGTCATGCGGACGGGGTCAAAACACGATATAAAAGACGAGAGAATCGACGGCGGCAAGGCGTTCGACTGGGGCAGAGCGGGCGAAACAATGCACCCGATAGAAATACCCGCCTGCTACAAAGAAAAGTTCGAGCTCATGCACCACGAGGAGTGGAAGCTGAAGGTGCACTTCACGCGCGAGAGCTGGAACGGCAGGATGAAAGCCTGCCGCGGAATCGGCGCATCGCTGACACCCGAGGAGATAGAAAACTGGGAGCGCGAGCATCTCCGAATGCTCAGAGAAAACGCACCCGAGGAGTTCGATATTCTCCACTTCGCCGCCATGGCGGAGCTCAGGAAAAAAGACTGATAAAAAGCAATCCTACCCGAAATTTTCGTCGGGTAGGATTTTTGCGTTGTACTCCGACAAGAATCAGAAATGCCCAAAGCTCGTTATATACAAAAATCTCCTGTCCGGGAACAGCTCCCGGGCAGGAGATTCTGCTTTTTACTTCCAATTATCGCAACTCTGCCAATCACTCCAGCTCAAACGCACCGGTGTAGAGGCGATAGTATGTGCCCTTTTCGGCGATGAGCTTTTCATGGTTGCCGCGCTCGATTATTCTGCCATGGTCGAGCACCATTATGACATCGGAGTTCTGGACGGTCGAGAGGCGGTGCGCGATAACAAAGACTGTGCGTCCTTTCATCAGCTTATCCATGCCGCCCTGGACGAGAGCCTCGGTGCGCGTATCTATCGAAGATGTCGCCTCGTCGAGGATCATGACGGGCGGGTCGGAGACCGCCGCGCGGGCTATCGATATCAGCTGACGCTGACCCTGCGAGAGTCCGGAGCCGTCGCCCTTGAGTACGGTGTTGTAGCCGTCCGGGAGCATGCGGATGAAGCCGTCAGCATTTGCGAGCTTCGCCGCCGCAATGCACTGCTCGTCGGTCGCCTCGGGGTTGCCGTAGCGGATGTTCTCCATGACAGTGCCCGTGAACAGGTTGACATCCTGGAGCACGACGCCGAGACTGCGGCGCAAATCGGCTTTCTTTATCTTGTTGATATTTATTCCGTCATAGCGTATCTTGCCGTCCGCTATGTCATAGAAGCGGTTTATGAGGTTTGTTATCGTGGTCTTGCCCGCTCCGGTCGCGCCGACGAAAGCCACCTTCTGACCCGGCTCTGCGTAGAGCGTGATATCGTGAAGGACTTCCTTTTCGGGTGTGTAGCCGAAATCGACATGGTCGAGAACGACCTGACCCTCAAGCTTTGTATAAGTCAGAGTGCCGTCGCCGTGGGGATGCTTCCATGCCCACATTCCGGTGTGCTCCTTGACTTCGACTATCTCGCCGTTCTCTTCTTTCGCGTTTACGAGGGTAACATATCCGTCGTCGGGCTCGGGCTCTTCGTCCATAAATGTGAAGATTCGCTCGGCGCCCGCGAGGGCGTTGACAATCGAGTTGAACTGGTTCGACATCTGGGATATCGGGTTTATGAAGTTGCGCGAGAGCACGAGAAACGAGGCTATCATGCCGAGGGACAGCGTGTTGACGCCGGTCAGCCCGAGATTCTTCGTGCCGGCGATAGCCATATATGAGCCGATAACGGCGAGCAGGATATACAGGAAATATCCGAACGCGTTCGTCATGGGCATCATCGAGGTCGCGTGGCCGTTTGCGTTCGCGGCGTTGTGCTCCCATTCAGTGTTGCGCTGCTTCATTTCTTTCTTAGACTGCTCTTCGTGGCAGAAAACTTTTATGACCTTCTGACCGTTTATCATCTCTTCGATATATCCGTCAAGATCCGCAAGGGATCTCTGCTGGGCTACGAAATACGCGCCGCTCTTGCCGACAACTCTCTTGATTATCTGCATAATGAAGAACAGCGATACGCACACAACGAGCGTCAGACCGACGCTGATATAGAGCATGCAGCAGAATACCGCCGCGACGGTGAACGCCGAAGAAATCAGCTGACCCATCGACTGCGCGAGCATCTGGCGCAGGGTATCGGTATCGTTTGTGTAGAGGCTCATCGTGTCGCCGTGGGTGTGCGAATCGAAATATCTTATCGGCAGACGCTGCATCTTCTCGAACATCTCGTCGCGTATGGTCTTGAGCGTTCCCTGCGCTATAGTGACCATGCGGCGGTTGTAGATAAGCGTCGAGAGCGTGCCGATGAGATAGATGACCGCCATGGTTATCAGCGCGCGAATGAAACCGGAGAAGTCGGGTGATGACTGGCCGACCATCGGGGTTATATAGTCGTCGATAAGCGTCTGGAGGAACATCGATGACGCCGCGCCCGCAACTGCGCTGAGCAAGATACAGATTGTGACGAGGACTATCGTGCCTTTATAATTCTTGAGATAAGAGAGCAGACGCTTGAGCGTTTTCTTGTCGAGCTTTCTGGGCTGCATTCCGGGTCCGCCGGGCATGCCCTTGGGTCCGCCGTGCATGGGCATAGGCTTACTCATCGTCGTTTCCTCCCTTCTGCTGGGATTCATAAACTTCGCGATAGATATCGCAGGATTTCAGTAGTTCGTCATGCGTGCCCTGCGCGACTATTCTGCCGTTGTCGAACACGAGTATTTTGTCCGCGTTCTGAACCGAGCTTATGCGCTGAGCTATAATTATCTTCGTCGTGTCGGGCATATACTGCGAAAGTCCCTTTTGAATCAGCGCGTCGGTGTGTGTATCGACGGCGCTTGTCGAGTCGTCGAGAATGAGCACCTTGGGATTCTTGAGCAGAGCGCGCGCTATGCACAGCCTCTGCTTCTGACCGCCGGAGACGTTCGTGCCGCCCTGTTCGATATAGGTGTTGTAGCCGTCGGGCATCGCGCTGACAAATTCATCTGCCTGAGCGAGCTCGCAGGCGTGCTTTATTTCATCATCGGTCGCGTTCTCGTTGCCCCAGCGCAGGTTCTCGGATATCGTGCCGGAGAACAGCTCGTTCTTCTGGAGCACCATTGCGACCGAGTTTCTCAGGGTATCGAGATCGTAGCTTCTGACATCCACGCCGCCGAGCATCACTTCACCGCCCGTTACATCGTAAAGGCGCGGTATGAGCTGGACGAACGAAGACTTCGACGAACCCGTGCCGCCGATTATGCCGACCGTCTCTCCGGAGGCTATATGCACGTTGACATTGTCGAGCACCTTGGTGTCCGCCTTTGAAGCATAGGCAAAATTGACATTTTTATAATCTATCTCGCCGTCTTTGACTTCGAGAACGGGGTTCGCGGGGTTCGAGATATCGGTCTTTTCGTTGAGTATCTCAGCTATACGCTGAGCGGAAGAACTCGCGATTATCATCATGGCAAAGACCATGGAGAGCATCATGAGGCTCATGAGTATCTGCATGGCGTAGGTGAACAGCGCAGTAAGCGAGCCCGTACTCAGACCGAGTGCTGCGTTGTTGCCGCTGGCGATGACCGCCTTCGCACCGAGCCACGAGATGAGTATCATGCAGGTATACATGCAGACCTGCATAATAGGCGAGTTGAGCGCAATAAGGCGCTCCGCTTTTGCGAAGTCTTTGTATATCTTCTCGGATATCTTCTCGAACTTGCTTATCTCGTGATCCTCCTGATTGAATGACTTGACGACTCTTATGCCGCGCACATTCTCCTGAACGACGTTGTTGAGCTCATCGTAGGTGTGGAAAACGCGCTTGAACACGGGGTGCACCTTGATGATTATCAGCACGAGCAGAGCCGCGAGGACAGGTATAATCGCAATGAACATAAGCGAAATCTGGCTGTCGATTCTGAACGAGACTATCATGGCGAAAATCAGCATAACCGGTCCGCGTATTGCTATTCTTATGAGCATCTGATAGGCGTTCTGAATATTTGTGACATCCGTCGTCAGTCTCGTGACTATCGACGCGGTCGAGAATTTGTCGATGTTCGAGAATGCGAAGGTCTGAACATTATCATACATATCGCTGCGCAGATTCGCGCCGAATCCGGCGGACGCGCGCGAGCCGAGAAACGCCGCAAGCATTCCCGTCACCATCTGGAACACCGCGAGGAATAGCAGCGCAAGACCATATTTCCAGACCATGGACATCACGCCGCCCTCGATGCCGTTGTCGATAAGACCCGACATACAAAGCGGGATAACTATCTCGAACACGACTTCAAACGCGGAGAAAAAGATAGTCGCCCATGATACTTTTTTGTATTGGCGCATGCTCTTCAACAAAGTTTTTATCATATTCTCACTCCCTCTTTTCTTTCTTTGCTCCACTTTCCGGTTTGCAGCCGGGACTGCTGTCAATATCAAGGTTATCGCATATCCTTATGAGATATCCGCGTAGCTGTTCGACTTCTTCTTCGCTGAACGATCTGAGCATCGCCCGCTCGCCGTTATCAATCGAACGGCGTATCTCGAGATTGATGTCTTTCGCCTTATCGGTCAGCCGCACGACCTTGTTTCTCTTGTCCGACGGATCGGTACAGGTGCTGAGAAAGCCGCTCTGCTCCATGCGCGTGACTATGCCGACAATCGTCGGATGTGAGACATGGGCGTAGTCTTCAATCTCTTTCTGGGTTGTCTGACCTCCGCGCTCGGCGAGAAATCTTATGATCCGCGACTGCGCAAAAGTCAGCCCGTGCTTGCCGAGTCCTGCATCGGCGTTCGACTTCAAACGGTTGTCTATGCGCTTGAAAAAATATCCGATATGCTCCATAGCGATCTCCTTTCCGCAAAGCTGCTTTCAGCAATATTAAGTGTAGCACGCTACACATTATACATATATGAGCGCCGATTGTCAACAATATGTTTGTAAACAATTTGTGACCTCGGCGCTGAAGATTTTTATGTTCTGTTTTCGTTGAGATTAAAGACGGTGCGTATAAGCTCGGACGCCGCGCGGATGCCGTGCTCGTCCGGGTTCATGAGCAATAATCTTGATGTTCCGCCGATGCAGAAGATTATTTTTTCTTTGCGCTCCGGCTCGTCGTCGTCATGCAGATAGATTCTGAAAAGAGCCTCCTCCGCATCGTTGAGCAGTGAAGTCACATCATCGCCGTAGAGCGCGCGGATGAGCCGCTCTTCGCTCGATATCGCGCCGACGAGCTCTGAAACAAAGGCGTATGTATCGCTGAACGCCATCCGGGCGCAGTCGCAGCGGCCGAGGATATCGGCGACGGTCTCGCGGCAGATGTGCCGACGCAGGCTCTCCATGGTGTCATAGTGGGAATAGAATGTCGTTTTGTTTATCAGCGCCTCCCGGCACAGGTCGCTGACTTTGACGGGTGACGGGTCGCGCAGGCGCAGATCGACATATGTATGTACTATCAGCCGCTCCGTTTTGATATATCTCAGATCATTTTTATTCACCATTTAAACGCCTCTTTTTATATTTAGTCGTTTATCTTACCAATTTGTAAAACAGTTTCTTGATTAGACAACTTTAGTTGTTTATAATGTTAGCATATACTAAAAAATATTACAAGGGGGAGTATGCCGAATGAACAGAAAAGACCGCACCGTCTATATTATGCTCACCGACTATCCGGATAAGGTCTCGCGAACTATAAAAAGAATAGGGCTTTGGGAATACTCCCACATGTCGATAAGCACGGATGAACACTACCCGAAATTTTTCAGCTTCACGGGCAAGCGCGGATTCATGACCGAGGACTTCGACCTCCACCCGACTTATAAAGGCACGGATGTCCCCTGCGCGCTGTTCGCTCTGCCCGTAACGGAAGCGGAGCTTCGCAATGTAGAGCGCATCATAAAGCACATGACCTCGAACGCCGACGAATATAAGTACAGCTACATCGGGCTCGCACTGCTCTATCTGCGGATAATCCCGAAGCAGCGCGGGCGCGACACCTGCGTCGGCTTCGTCTCGCGCACGATAAGGGAGCAGACCTCGCTCTCCGCAGGGCGCAGAAAAAAGTTTTGCAGCCCGAACGACATAAAGGCGTTTTTTATCAATCAGCTCGTCTTTGAAGGACCGCTGAGAGTGCTGCTGCAAAAGGGCAAGGCGTAAATTAAAATATCAATCCGCCGTCGGTTCGTGCCGTGCGGCGGTTTATTTTCAGCAAAAGCAAAAGGCCTCCCGCTCGGGGAGGTCTTTTAATATAATAAGGGTTGTTGAAATCAGTTCTCGCCGTCGCCGTTTATAGTTGATATCTCGGGAGTTATCTCTTCGAGAACATCGAGGACTATCTTCACGGTGTCGAGGGAGGTGAATATCGTCACGCCGTTCTGGACGGCACAGCGACGGATCTCAACACCGTCCTCAAAGTGGACGCCGGAGAGAATGGCGCGCGTGTTTATAACATAGCTGACATAGCCCGCGCGGATAGAATCGAGAATCTCGGTGCTGCCCTCGCTGAGCTTGCCGCGCACGCGGGTGCGTATGCCGTGCTTCTTGAGGAACGCCGCGGTTCCAGCGGTCGCCTCGATATTGAAGCCGAGGTGATAGAAGCGCTTGACGAGCGGCAGAGCTTCTTCTTTATCCTCATCGGCAAGGGTGACTATTACAGTACCGTATTCTTTCATCTTGACTCCGGACGCCTGAAGAGCCTTGTAGAGCGCACGGTTCAGGCGCTTGTCGTAGCCTATCGCTTCGCCGGTCGATTTCATCTCGGGCGAGAGATATGCGTCCATGCCGGTCAGCTTCTCGAACGAGAACGCCGGGGCTTTGACATACCAGCGCTTGCCGTCGGGCAGGCGCATATCGGTTATGCCCTGATCGTGCAGGCTCTGGCCGAGCATGACCTTTGTCGCGATGCGGACAAGGTTGCAGTCGGTGGACTTTGAAAGGAACGGCACACTTCGCGAAGCGCGGGGATTGACCTCGATAACATAGACGCTCTCGTCGCTGTCAACTATAAACTGTATATTGAACAGACCGACTATGCCTATGCCGAGTCCGAGCTTTGTGGTGTATTCGGCTATCGTGTCTCTGACCTTCTGCGAAATAGAGAACGGCGGATACACGCTCGTGCTGTCGCCCGAGTGGACGCCGGTACGCTCGACGAGCTCCATTATGCCGGGGATGAACACCTCGCTGCCGTCGCAGATAGCGTCTATCTCGACTTCCTTGCCCATAAGATATTTATCTATGAGCACGGGCTTGTCCTCATCGACCTCAACGGCGTTCTTGAGATATTTTCTGAGCATCGTCTCGTTAGCGACTATCTCCATCGCCCTGCCGCCGAGCACGAAGCTCGGGCGCACAAGGACAGGATAGCCTATGCGCGCGGCAACAGCCGCACCGGTCTCGATATCCGTAACGGCCTCGCCTTTCGGGTTCGGGATACCGAGGGATTTTATAACTGCGTCAAACGCGTCCCTGTTCTCGGCGCGCTCAATGGCGTCACAGTCGGTGCCGATTATCTTCACGCCGCGCCTTGCAAGCGGAGCCGCGAGGTTGACGGCAGTCTGACCGCCGAGGGTGACTATAACGCCCTCCGGCTTTTCGAGATGGACTATATTCATGACATCCTCTGTCGTCAGGGGCTCGAAATAGAGCTTGTCGGCAGTGGTGTAGTCGGTCGAAACGGTCTCGGGGTTGTTGTTTATAACTATCGCCTCATAGCCGAGCTGCTGAATGGCATGGACAGCGTGGACGGTCGAATAGTCAAACTCAACGCCCTGTCCGATACGGATAGGACCTGAACCTAAGACTATTATCTTCTTTTTGTCCGACACAACGGACTCGTTCTCGCTCGCGTAGGTCGAGTAGAAATAGGGCACATAGCTGTCGAACTCACTCGCGCAGGTATCAATCATCTTGTATGTCGGGAAGATATTCTCTTTGCATCTGCGCTCATATATGCTGTCCTCGCTCTCTTTCCAGAGCTCGGCGATATACGAATCGGAGAAGCCGAGGCGCTTTGCCTCGCACAGAAGAATGTCGGAGCCGGGATTCGCCTCCATCTCCTTCTCGAAATCGACTATCTTCTTTATCTTGTCGAGGAAGAACATATCTATATGCGTTATATCGCAGATAAGCGACGGGTCAACGCCCATCCACATCAGCTGGGATATTGCATAGAGACGGTCGTCCGTGCCCTCTTTGATATATTCAAGCAGCTCGTCAACGCTCATGTGCGCCGAGTCGAACTTCTCCATATGCAGGTGGTTCTTGCTCTCCTCGAGCGAGCGTATCGCCTTGAGCAGGCTCTCTTCAAAAGTGCGTCCGACGCTCATGACCTCGCCGGTCGCCTTCATCTGGGTCGAAAGCGTGTTGTGCGCGGCGGGGAACTTGTCGAACGGGAAGCGCGGCATCTTGGTCACGACATAGTCGAGCGAGGGCTCAAAGCAGGCAGGGGTGTTTGCAAGCTGTATCTCATGCAGATCCATGCCGACCGCTATTTTCGCCGAGACACGCGCTATCGGATATCCGCTCGCCTTTGAAGCGAGGGCGGACGAGCGCGAAACTCTGGGGTTGACCTCAATGACATAGTAGCGGAACGAATGGGGATCGAGCGCAAACTGAACGTTGCATCCGCCCTTTACTCCCAGGGCACGGATAATTTTGAGCGCGGAATCCCTGAGCATCTGATATTCTTTATTCGTCAGTGTCTGGCTGGGCGCGACGACTATCGAGTCGCCGGTATGAATGCCGACGGGGTCGAGGTTTTCCATATTACAAACGGTGATAGCGGTGTCGTTCGCATCGCGTATCACTTCGTATTCTATCTCTTTGTAGCCCTTTATGCTCTTTTCGACGAGCACCTGATGCACGGGCGAGAGCGCAAGCGCGTTCTTCATCATGTCGCGCATCTCGTCGGGATCATAGGCGAAGCCGCCGCCCGTTCCGCCGAGCGTGAACGCGGGACGCAGGATAACGGGATAGCCTATCTTCTCCGCCGCCTCAAGACCCTCTTCGATGCTGTAGGTTATCTGCGAGGGGACTATCGGCTCGCCGATGCTCTCGCAGAGCTCTTTGAACAGCTCTCTGTCCTCGGCGCGCTCAATGCTCTCGGCATCAGTGCCGAGCAGCTCTATCTCGCACTCCTTGAGAACGCCCTTCTTCGCAAGCTGCATCGCAAGGTTGAGTCCGGTCTGACCGCCGATGCCGGGGACTATCGCGTCCGGGCGCTCATAGCGGCAGATACGCGCGAGGTATTCGAGCGTCAGCGGCTCCATATAGACTTTATCGGCTATTGTGGTGTCTGTCATTATCGTAGCGGGGTTCGAGTTCGCGAGGACGACCTCGTAGCCCTCCTCACGCAGGGCGAGGCACGCCTGAGTTCCCGCATAGTCGAACTCGGCAGCCTGACCGATGACTATAGGACCCGAGCCGATAACGAGCACCTTTTTTATATCAGTTCTCTTAGGCACGCTCCTTCGCCTCCTTCATATAGTCGATAAACTGACCGAACAGATAGCTGCTGTCCTGCGGACCGGGCGCGCTCTCGGGGTGATACTGCACGCTGAACACAAGGTCTTTCTTGCATCTTACTCCCTCGACGGTATTGTCGAGAAGATTTATGTGCGTCACTTCGAGGTCGGTGCCCTCGACCGTTTTCGGGTCAACGGCATAGCTGTGGTTCTGCGAGGTTATCTCTATTTTGTTGGTGTCGAGGTTCATGACCGGGTGGTTTCCGCCGCGGTGACCGAACTTGAGCTTATATGTCTTTGCGCCGTAGGCGAGGGATATCATCTGATGTCCGAGGCAGATGCCGAAAATCGGATATTTGCCGCGAAGCGCCCTGACCGTGTTTATGACCGGAGTCACATCCTCGGGGTCGCCGGGGCCGTTTGAAAGAAACACTCCGTCGGGCTTCATGAACTCAATTTCATCCGCCGGCGTGTCATAGGGCACGACAACGACGTTGCAGCCGAACTTGTTGAGGCTGCGCACGATATTGAGTTTCATGCCGCAGTCTATCGCGACGACATTGAACTGCGGGTTCGACGTGCGCGAATACCAGCGCTTTTTGCAGCTGACGCGGCTGACCGCATCGTGGGCGACGGGGGTATTTTTGATTATCTCCACCGCGACCTCAGCCGGGATATCGGGCGAGGTTATGAGCACGCGGCGCGAGCCCAAATCGCGTATGCTGCGGGTGAGCTTTCTCGTGTCAACGCCGGAGATGCCGGGGATACCGTTCTCTTCGAGCAGCTCCGAGAGCGTCTTTGTGTATCTGAAGTTCGAGGGCATATCGTTGTAGTCATACACGATAAGGCCGCCGATGCTCGGGTTTTTGCACTCGAAATCGTCGTCGGTTATACCGTAGTTGCCTATGAGCGGATATGTCATAACGACCATCTGATCGGTATACGACGGGTCGGAAACTATTTCCTGATAGCCGACCATCGAGGTGTTGAAAACTATCTCGCACACCCTGTCGGCATAGCTGCCGAAGCCGTATCCGTAGTACTCGCTGCCGTCCTCAAGGACGATCTTGCGGTCTATGAGTCTCATTTAAAAATACACTCCTTGAATTTATCAGATAGAGCTTTTAAGTCTCGCGAGAACATCTCTGTAGCCGCCGAGAACATCGCCGAGGTCACGGCGGAATCTGTCCTTATCGAGCTTTTTGTTTGTCTCCATATCCCAGAGGCGGCAGGAATCGGGGGATATCTCGTCGCACAGGACAAGTCCCTCGTCGGTGCGGCCGAACTCGAGCTTGAAGTCGACAAGGCGCACGCCGCCCTTTGCAAACAGCTCGGTCATCAGCTCGTTTATGCGCTTGGACATGGCTCTGAGCTCGTCGAGCTCCTCCTGCGTGGCGAGACCGATGGCGGTTATCTGGCTGTCGTTTATCATGGGATCGCCGAGCTCGTCGCTCTTGTAGCTGAACTCAACGACCGTGTTCTTCAGGGGCGAACCCTCCGGCACGCCGTATTTCTTTGAAAAGCTTCCTGCTGCGATATTTCTGACTATGACCTCGACCATAACGATCTCAGCCTTCTTCGCGAGGACGGTGGTTTCGTCGATGACCTTGAGAAGATGGGTCTTGATTCCGTTCTTCATGAGGTAATCAAAGATGATGTTGGAGATTGCCGCGTTGAGTTTTCCTTTTCCGGGCAGATCTTCTTTCTTGACGCCGTTGCCGGCAGTGGCGGTGTCCTTGTACTTGATGATGCAGGTACCGGGCTCCTCCGAACTGTAAACGACCTTGCTCTTGCCTTCATACAACTTTTCCATACCGCAGTTTCCTTTCGCTTTTCGTATTTTTATTTATTTGCTCCGCTCGGAGAGTTTCCCCTCAAAGCGGTCTTTGGTGATAACATCCGGGATAGGGGTCGGATAGACTCCGTTGAAGCACGCGCTGCAGAAGTTCTCGCTGCCTATCAGATTTTTAAGCTCCGACTCCGGCAGATATCCGAGGGAATCCGCGCCGATTATGTCGGCAATCTCCTCCACCGAGTGGTGGCAGGCGATAAGATTTTCGCGCGAGTCAACATCAGTGCCGTAGTAGCACGGATGCATGAACGGCGGCGAGGAGATGCGCATATGCACCTCTTTTGCCCCCGCTTCGCGCAGGAGATTGACTATCTGGCGGCTCGTCGTGCCGCGCACTATCGAGTCGTCGATGAGCACTATTCTCTTATCCTTTACGGATTCGCTTATCGCGCTGAGCTTTATTCTCACCTGATCGATTCTCTTGTCCTGACCGGGCGAGATGAAAGTTCTGCCGATATATTTGTTTTTTATGAAGCCCATTCCGTAGGGTATTCCCGACGCCTCGGCATAGCCCAAAGCGGCGTCGATTCCCGAATCCGGGACGCCCATAACAACATCGGCTTCAACCGGATGGGTCTTTGAAAGTATCGCGCCGGCATTTTTGCGCGCCGCGTGGACGGATACACCGTCAATGACGGAGTCCGGTCTTGCAAAATAGATATACTCAAAAATGCATGAGCGCCTCGGCTTTTCGCCGCAGTGATCCCTGTTCGAGCGCACGCCGTTTTCGTCAAAGACGAGTATCTCGCCGGGGAGTATATCGCGCTCGAATTTTGCGCCGACCGCGGAAAGCGCACAGCTCTCGGACGCGACGACATATGTGCCGTCGAGCGTCTTGCCGTAGCACAGCGGGCGGAACCCGTAAGGGTCGCGCGCCGCGAGCAGCTTTGCGGCTGACATGAGCACGAGGGAATACGCGCCCTCGAGCCTGTTCATCGCGCTGCTCAGCGCATTTTCTATCGAAGGACTGTTGAGGCGCGCCTGCGTGACGATATAGGCGATTATCTCGGTGTCGCTCGTCGTGTGGAAGATAGCGCCGCCGAGCTCAAGCTCGCTGCGCAGTTCATAGGCGTTGCTGAGGTTTCCGTTGTGGGCAAGAGCCATCTTGCCCTTCTGATGGTTGACCTCGATGGGCTGGCAGTTCGCTCTGCTGTTGCCGCCGGTCGTGCCGTAGCGCGCGTGGGCGACAGCCATCCTGCCCTGCGGGAACTTCATCAGGTCGTCGCGCGAGAAGACTTCGTTGACAAGTCCGATATCCTTGCGCGAAGCGAACACTCCGTCGTCGTTAACGACTATGCCGCAGCTCTCCTGCCCTCTGTGCTGCAGGGCATAGAGACCGTAGTAGGCGAGATCCGCCACGGGGCCGGGCTTGGGTGAATAGACTCCGAAAACGCCGCACTCTTCATGCAAGTTTGCCATAGGTATTTATTCTCCGATCTCAGATTTTTCAAGCGCTGCGGCTATAAAGCCTTTGAACAGCGGGTGAGCCTTGTTGGGACGGGATTTGAACTCGGGGTGATACTGCACTCCGACATAGAACGGGCGGTCGGAAAGCTCGACCGTTTCAACGAGTCTGCCGTCGGGCGAAAGACCCGAGAGGGTGAGCCCGTTCTGAGTAAGTATATCGCGATAATCGTTATTGAACTCGTAGCGGTGGCGGTGGCGCTCGGAAATTTCGGACTTTCCGTAGCAGCGCTCCATTGTTGTGCCGGGCTTGATAACGCAGGGATATGCGCCAAGGCGCAGTGTGCCGCCCTTGTCTATATTATCGCTCTGACCGGGCATAAAGTCAATGACCTTGTTCTTGCAGAGCTCATCGAACTCGCCCGAGTGGGCGTCTTTTATACCCGCGACATCGCGCGCGTATTCGATAACCGCAATCTGCATTCCGAGGCAGATTCCGAAATAGGGAACATTGTTCTCTCTGGCATATTTCGCCGCGAGGATCATTCCCTCGATTCCTCTGCCGCCGAAGCCGCCGGGGACGATTATTCCGTCGAGGTGCGAGAGCTCCTGCTCGTAGTTCGCCTCGGTCAGATTCTCGGAATCGATCCAGTCGATGCGGATATGGGTGTTGAGAGTGTAGCCCGCGTGGCGAAGCGCCTCGGCAACGGACAGATATGCGTCATGGAGCTGGACATATTTGCCGACAAGACCTATCTTGACTTCCTTTTCGCGGTTCTTGATGCGGTGGACAAGCTCCGTCCACTCGTCTAGATCCGGCTCGGGAGCGTCTATATTCAGCTCGCGGCAGACGACGGACGAGAAGTTCGACTTCTCGAGCATCAGCGGAGCTTCGTAGAGATAAGGCAGGGTGATGTTCTCGATAACGCAGTCGGGCTTGACGTTGCAGAAGAGCGATATCTTCTTGAAGATAGCCTCCTCAAGCGGCTCGTCACAGCGCAGGACGATTATGTTCGGGTTGATGCCCATGCCCTGCAGCTCCTTGACCGAGTGCTGGGTGGGTTTGGACTTATGCTCGTCCGATCCACGCAAAAACGGCACCAGAGTGACATGGATGAAGAGGCTGTTCTCACGCCCCACCTCAAGAGATATCTGTCTTACAGCTTCGAGGAAAGGCTGGGATTCAATGTCACCTATAGTGCCGCCGATCTCAGTGATGACCACGTCGGCATCGGTTTTCTTGCCGACACGGTATACGAAATCCTTTATTTCATTTGTTATATGGGGTATGACCTGAACGGTCGAGCCGAGATACTCGCCGCGACGCTCTTTGTTGAGCACGTTCCAGTATACTTTACCGGTGGTGAGATTCGAGTATTTGTTAAGATCCTCGTCGATGAAGCGCTCGTAGTGGCCGAGGTCGAGATCGGTCTCCGCGCCGTCTTCCGTGACGTAAACTTCGCCGTGCTGATAGGGGCTCATGGTGCCCGGGTCAACGTTGATATAAGGATCGAGCTTCTGCGCCGCTACCTTGAGCCCGCGCGCTTTGAGTATTCGTCCGAGCGACGCCGCAGTTATCCCCTTTCCGAGGCCGGATACGACGCCTCCGGTCACAAAGATGTACTTTGTCATTAATATCCCTCCGTATTTTATCCTTTTCTTTTTTATATACTTCTCCGGTTAAGGTTTCACACGTACTTTCATTATATCATATTATAACACACCTTTCCTGCCGACTTCTACGGTATTCTGTACTAAAAGCGAGTGCTTTGGAACCGAAAAATATGACAACGCGGTCAACTGCCCGCAAAATCCGATGAGATGCGGGACGCTCGGTTCCGAAAAAGCAAAAAGCAAAGGCGTCCGCCGATGGGGGCACTGTCCCCGGGGGAATGAACGCCTTTGCTCATTTGAGGCGTATTTTATCATATTAAAAGACCCGTGTCAATCGCGTATTTTATATGTATCGCACTTTATTTTCCGAAACGGCTGAGAGAAAAGAGCGCCGTTGAAAAAATTTTTCCGGCGCGAGTTCAACTCCGCCGCATTTTCTCAGAAAAGCGGTTACATCTTGCTCATAAAATTGCTTTTCAAAAAGCCCCGATTGCGGCTATTTGCACAAAAATAAAGAATTATCCGAAAACGCCTTGACAAACGATTTTGCTGCGCGTATAATTCAGCGCATAAAGGCAATGGCGTCTTTGAACCGAACGGGTTCATTGACGCCATTTTTTATTTTTCGCCTTAAAATATGAAAAAGGAGCGCTAACTTATGAGCACAGTATCTGATTATTTCGGAAGTCTCGTTTTTGACGACAGAGTGATGAAAGCAATGCTTTCCGCCGATGTTTACCAGTCTCTCAAGAAGACTATTGACGAAGGAGCAAGTCTCAATAATGACGTCGCCAACGCAGTTGCCGCCGCTATGAAAGACTGGGCCGTTGAGCATGGCGCGACCCATTTCACCCACTGGTTCCAGCCCCTGACCGGCATCACCGCCGAGAAGCATGACAGTTTCATAACTCCCGCATCCGACGGACGCGTTATCATGGAGTTCTCGGGCAAAGAACTGATAAAAGGCGAGCCGGACGCATCGTCCTTCCCGTCTGGCGGACTCAGAGCAACCTTTGAAGCCCGCGGCTACACCGCGTGGGATCCCACTTCCTACGCATTTATAAAAGACAAGACCCTCTGCATCCCCACGGCGTTCTGCTCTTACGGCGGCGAGGCACTCGACAAGAAAACGCCTCTGCTCCGTTCCATGCAGGCTCTCAACAAGCAGGCTCTTCGTATTCTCAGACTCTTCGGCAACACCGATGTAAAGTGCGTGCGCACCTCCGTCGGCCCCGAGCAGGAATACTTCCTTGTTGACAAGGCTCTCTATGAGCAGCGCAAAGACCTCGTCTTCTGCGGACGCACTCTTTTCGGCGAAAAGGCGCCCAAGGGTCAGGAGATGGACGACCACTATTTCGGAGTTATCAAGCCGAGAGTCGCCGCTTACATGGCAGACCTCAACGAAGAGCTCTGGAAGCTCGGCGTTCTTGCAAAGACCGAGCACAACGAAGTCGCACCGTCTCAGCATGAGCTCGCACCCATATACACCACAACGAACATCGCCACCGACCACAACCAGCTGACTATGGAGATCATGCAGAAAGTCGCCGCGAAGCACGGACTTGTCTGCCTGCTCCACGAGAAGCCGTTCGCCGGAGTCAACGGTTCGGGCAAGCACAACAACTGGTCCATGGCTACGGATACCGGAGTCAACCTTCTCACTCCCGGCGAGACCCCCTATGAGAACGCACAGTTCCTGCTGTTCCTCTGCGCGGTAATCAAAGCCGTTGACGACTATCAGGATCTGCTCCGCGTCTCCGTCGCGACCGCAGGCAACGACCACAGACTCGGCGCGAACGAAGCTCCGCCCGCAGTTGTCTCTATGTTCCTCGGCGACGAGCTGACCGCAGTTCTCGACGCTATAGAGAACGACGCACCCTACAGCGGCAGCGAAAAGACAACGATGAAGCTCGGCGTTCATGTTCTGCCGAAGTTCACCCGCGACACCACCGACCGCAACCGCACATCGCCCTTTGCGTTCACCGGCAACAAGTTTGAGTTCCGTATGCTCGGCTCGTCGAACAGCATCGCCTGCGCGAACATCATGCTCAACGCCGCCGTTGCGGAGTCGCTCAAGATATATGCGGATCGCCTCGAAAATGTCGATGACTTCGAGACCGCTCTGCATGACATGATAAAGAAAACCATAAAAGACCACAAGAGAATCATCTTCAACGGCAACGGCTATGACGACGCGTGGATAAAGGAAGCTACCGAAGAGCGCGGACTGTTGAATCTCCGCACCACTCCGGACGCTATGCCCGCGATGATCGCCGACAAGAACGTGAAGATGCTCACCGCTCACAAGATATTCTCACCCGCAGAGCTTCACAGCCGCTATGAGATACTTCTTGAAAACTACTCAAAGACCGTCAATATCGAAGCTCTGACCATGGTCGACATGGCGAGAAAAGAGATTCTCCCCGCAGTCGAGGGCTACACAAAGTCGCTCGCAGAGACCCTCGCCGCGAAGAAAGCGGCAGTCGCAGGTCTCCCCTGCAAATACGAGACCGCGACCATCACAAAGCTCTCCGAGCTGTCCGATGAAATCGCCGACGCGACCGCAGACCTTGACGGCGAGATAGCGAAGTTCCAGGCTATCGAGGATGTCACCGAAGCGGCGAATGATATCAGAGACGTTATCCTCGGCAAGATGGACGCCCTGCGCGCCGTCTGCGACGAGGCTGAGACGATAACCGCCAAGGAGTTCTGGCCGTTCCCGACCTACAGCGACCTGCTCTTCAGCGTAAAATAAAAATCCACAACCCTTTTTACAATAACAAAAGCGCCCGAGTCGGGAGAAGTAACGCGGAATACCGCTCAAAGCGAGCATGGGACGGTGAGAGCCATGCAGCACAGGAGCCGCGCGAATAACACCCGACGAGCTGCAAACCGAAAGGACTACCGAGTAGGTGCGCCGGACACGCCGACCGTTACAGCGGCGAGGCTTTCTTCGAAGCCGAAAAGAGAACAAAGATAGGTGGCACAGCGAGTTGGCACTTGCCCTATCGAATGCTGAAACTAACCGAAAGGAAAGATTACTATGTGTTCGATAATGGGTTACTGCGACTGCTGTGCCGCTTTTTCCGATTTTGAGGAAGGATTCAAAAAGACCGTTTCAAGAGGACCGGACGACAGCCGGATAATAGACACCGGCAAAGGTTTGCTCGGCTTCCACCGCCTTGCGATAATGGGACTGACGCCCGACGGAATGCAGCCGTTTGAATTGGATGGCAGCTATGTCGTCTGCAACGGCGAGATATACGGCTACGAGAAGATAAAAGAGGAGCTCTCGAAGAAATATACATTTAAAAGCGGCTCCGACTGTGAGATACTTCTCCCGCTCTACCGTGAATACGGCGTGGATATGTTCAAAATGCTCGACGCCGAGTTTGCGCTGATTATCTACGACGGCGAAGAGAAAAAATACATCGCCGCAAGAGACCCGATAGGCATCCGCCCGCTCTACTACGGCTATGATAAAAAAGGTGTTATCATGTTCGCGAGCGAGGCGAAGAACCTCGTCGGAATGTGCGGGCATGTTATGCCCTTCCCGCCCGGACACTACTATAAAGACGGCGAGTTTGTCCAGTACTGCGACATAGCGGCGGTTGACGAAGTATGCCATGACGACCTTGAGACAGTTTGCAAAAACATCCGCGAAAAGCTCATCGCCGGCGTTGACAAGAGACTCGTTGCGGACGCAAAGGTCGGCTTCCTGCTCTCCGGCGGACTCGACTCATCCCTCGTCTGCGCCATAGCGGCAAGACAGAGCAAAAAACCGATACGCACCTTTGCAATAGGCATGAGCGAGGACGCTATCGACCTCAAATACGCAAAGGAAGTCGCCGACTACATCGGCAGCGACCACACCGAGGTCATCATGACAAAAGAGCAGGTCTTAGACTCGCTCGAGGGTGTCATCCGTATGCTCGGCACATTTGATATCACAACTATCCGCGCGAGCATGGGCATGTACCTGCTGTGCAAATGGATACACGAGAACACGGATATAAGAGTTCTTCTGACGGGCGAAATCTCCGACGAGCTGTTCGGCTACAAATACACCGACTTTGCGCCGAGCGCGGAGGAGTTCCAGAAGGAGTCGCAGAAGAGAATAAGAGAGTTGCACATGTACGACGTTCTGCGCGCCGATCGCTGCATCTCCGTAAACTCGCTTGAAGCGCGCGTGCCGTTCGGCGATCTCGACTTTGTAAAATATGTCATGTCCGTCGACCCCGCTAAAAAAATGAACACCTACGGCAAGGGCAAATATCTGCTCCGCCACGCGTTCGAGGGCGACTATCTGCCCCATGATATACTCTTCCGCGAAAAGGCGGCGTTCTCCGACGCGGTCGGTCACTCGATGGTGGACTATCTCAAGGAATACGCCGAGGGGCTCTACACCGAAGAGGAGTTCAAGGAGAAGTGCGAAAAATACACCCACGCAAAGCCGTTCACGAAAGAATCCCTGCTCTACCGCGAGATATTTGAAAAGTACTATCCCGGCCAGTCCGAGATGATAGTCGATTTCTGGATGCCCAACAAGTCATGGGAGGGCTGCGATGTCAACGACCCGTCCGCCCGCGTGCTCTCAAACTACGGCGAAAGCGGAAAATAAAAAATGTCCCCCGCGCGGAAATTTGCCGTGCGGGGGATTTTGCAAATTGACTGTAAATTGATTTGAATGAAGCGTTTGCCCCGCAAACATGAAACGGCAGTTTCGCTGCCATGAAGCACTCGCTTACGCCCGTATGAAGTGAAGCGCATGACAGACTTTCGGCGTAATGCCGCCAAACTTCATATGGCGAAGCCATACTTCATTTTTCATGCACCGCAGGTGCGCTTCATTGAAAAAAGCAGCCTAACGGCTGCTTTTTTCATGGCACCCCCTGGGGGAATCGAACCCTCAACTGCCCCTTAGGAGGGGGCTGTTATATCCATTTAACTAAGGAGGCGTATATGCTTTTTGACGCTCAATATTTTATCAGATAAGCTCTTCAAAGTCAAGAAGAATCGGTTCGGGCAAAACAATATAAAAACTTTTGGGATAATTGCCTGTTTTACATGGTATCATACATACAAATACACTTGAAATATTTACATTTATGTTATAAAATAATCAGTGGTGCAAGCGTAAAAAGCTGGCAAATTCAACTTTTGAAAGGACGATCAAAATGAGCGCACTTAACAAAAAGTCAGTTAAGGATATCGACGTTTCCGGCAAGAGAGTGCTGGTACGCTGCGATTTCAATGTCCCGCTCCAGGACGGCAAAATCACCTCGGACAAGAGAATTGTTGCCTCCCTCCCCACTATCAAATATCTTATCGATCATCACGCAAAGGTCATCCTTTGCTCCCATCTGGGCAGACCCAAGGGCGAGTTCAAGCCCGAGTTCTCCCTTGCTCCCGTAGCCGCAAGACTTTCCGAGCTTCTCGGTCAGGATGTCAAGATGGCTAAGGACGTTATCGGCGACAGCGCAAAAGAGCTTGCCGCTAATCTCAAGGACGGCGAAGTCATGCTCCTTGAGAACGTGCGTTTCCACGCAGAAGAGACCAAGAACGATCCCGCATTCTCGAAGGCTCTTGCCTCCCTTGCGGATATCTATGTAAACGACGCTTTCGGTTCGGCTCACAGAGCTCACTCCTCCACGACCGGCGTTGCCGACTATCTGCCGGCAGTCTGCGGCTTCCTCATCCAGAAGGAGATCGAGTTCATGGGCGGCGCTCTTGAGAATCCGAAGAGACCCCTCGTCGCTATCCTCGGCGGCGCAAAGGTATCCGATAAAATCGGCGTCATCAACAACCTCCTCGATAAGGTCGATACCCTTATCGTCGGCGGCGGCATGGCTTATACTTTCTTTGTCGCCAAGGGCTACCATGTCGGCACCTCCCTGTTCGAGGCCGATAAAGTCGAGCTTGCAAAGGAAATGATGCAGAAGGCTGTTGACAAGGGCGTCAACTTCCTGCTCCCCATCGACAACGTTATCAGCAACGAGTTTGCCGAGAACGCTGAGTACAAGACCATCAACTCCGACGAGTTCCCGGACGGCTGGATGGGCATGGACATCGGTCCCAAGACCCGCGAGCTGTTCGCAAACGCCATAAAGGGCAGCGGAACCGTTATCTGGAACGGCCCGATGGGCGTTGCCGAGTGGGATCACTTCGCAGGCGGCACCATTGCCGTTGCAACCGCTGTTGCTGACAGCGGCGCTATCTCCATCATCGGCGGCGGCGACTCCGCAGCTGCTGTTCAGAAGCTCGGCTTCGCCGACAAGATGAGCCACATCTCCACCGGCGGCGGCGCATCTCTCGAGTTCCTCGAGGGCAAGGAGCTGCCCGGCATCGCTGCGCTCAACGACAAATAATTATCTGCAAATTTTAAGCCCGCGGGCGGCAAACCCGCGGGATTTTTCAGGAAGAAAGGAAGTTTCAGAATGAATAAGCAGCTCAGAAAACCCGTTATCGCGGGCAACTGGAAAATGAACAACACTCCCGCAGAGGCTACCGCTCTCATCGAGGCTCTCAAGCCCCTTGTAAAGGACGCCGACTGCGAGGTCGTCTGCTGTGTCCCCTATATCGATCTCTATGCGGCTCTTGAGGCTGCAAAGGGCAGCAACATACAGATAGGCGCCGAGAACTGCCACTGGGCAGAGAAAGGTGCATTCACCGGCGAAGTCAGCGCGAAGATGCTCAAGGCAGCAGGCGTGCCCTATGTTATCATAGGCCACAGCGAGCGCAGACAGTATTTCGGCGAGACCGATGTCACCGTTCGCAACCGCGTCAGAGCCGCTCTCAACGAGGGTCTGAAAGTCATCCTCTGCGTCGGCGAAGTCCTCTCCGAGCGCAAGGACGGCATCACCTCTCAGATAGTCAGCGCGCAGACCGAGATAGCTCTCGGCGGCGTATCCGCTGACGAGCTCAAGAACATCATCATCGCCTACGAGCCCGTCTGGGCTATCGGCACGGGCGAGACCGCAACTCCCGAGCAGGCAAACGAGGTCTGCGCCGTTATCCGCTCTCTTATCGAGAGACTTTACGGCAAGGACGCCGCGGACGCTATCGTTGTCCAGTACGGCGGATCGATGAACGACAAGAACGCCGCAGAGCTGCTCGCTCAGCCCGATGTCGACGGCGGTCTTATCGGCGGAGCTTCGCTCGTTGCCGAGAAGTTCACCGCTATAGTCAACGCCGCAAGCGCAAAATAAACAAGATTTGCCGCCGGTCGGTCACATGCCGAACCGGCGGTAATTGAAAGGAAAGTTAAAATGAGTAAAAAGCCTGTGCTTCTTTGCATCATGGACGGCTTCGGCAAGAATCCCGACACCTACGGCAACGCTATCGCCGCGGCGAAGAAGCCGAATCTCGACAGAATATTCGCGGAAAATCCGATGACATATATCGGCGCATCGGGTCTCGATGTCGGTCTGCCCGACGGACAGATGGGCAACAGCGAGGTCGGCCACACCAATATAGGCGCCGGCCGCGTTGTGTATCAGGAGCTCGTGCGCATAACCAAGGCTATCGAGGACGGCTCGTTCTTCAAGAATCCCGCTCTCGTTGACGCCATGGAGAACTGCAGGAAGAACAACTCCGCGCTTCATCTCGCGGGTCTGCTCTCAAACGGCGGCGTCCACAGCCACAACACCCACCTCTATGCGCTGCTGAAGATGGCAAAAGATTTCGGCATCGAAAAAGTTTTTGTCCACTGCCTCATGGACGGACGCGATGTCTCCACAACCTCCGGCAAGGGCTTCATCGAGGAGCTTGAGCAGAAGATGAAGGAGATAGGCGTGGGCAAGATAGCTACTGTCGAGGGACGCTACTACGCCATGGACAGAGAGCGCAAGTTCGACCGAGTCGAAAAGACCTATCGCGCCATGACAAGCCTTGATGCTCCGAAGTTCGACGACGCAGCCGCAATGATGGAGAAGTCATATGCCGACGGCGTGACCGACGAGTTCATCGTCCCCTGCGTCAGCAAGGATGCCGAGCCCGTCAAGGACGGCGACAGCATCGTGTTCTTCAATTTCCGCCCCGACAGAGCGCGTGAAATTACCAGAGCTTTTGTCGATCCCGATTTCGACGGCTTCAAGCGCGAGAAAGAGCCTAAAGTTTTCTATGTCTGCATGACTCAGTATGAGGCGGAGATGCCCAACGTCGAAGTCGCATTCAAGCCCGAGAGAATCGACATGCCTCTGGGCGAGGTATTCAGCAAGGCGGGTCTTCGCCAGCTGAGAATCGCCGAGTTCACAAAATATGCTCATGTCACATTCTTCTTCAATGGCGGCGAAGAGACTGTCTACGAGGGCGAGGACAGAATCCTCATCGACTCCCCCGATGTCGCAACCTATGACCTCAAGCCCGAGATGAGCGCATACGAAGTCACCGACACGCTTGTCAATAAGATCAACGAGGACATCTACGATGCGATAATCCTCAACTTCGCAAACTGCGACATGGTCGGTCACACCGGCGTATTCGATGCGGCTGTCAAGGCAGTTGAAACGGTCGACGCCTGCGTGGGCAGACTTGTTGACCTTGTAGCGTCCAAGGGCGGTGTAACGCTCATCACTGCGGATCACGGCAACGCAGACCGCATGATAGGCGACGACGGCAAACCCTTCACCCCGCACACGACGAACCCCGTTCCGTTCGTTGTTGTCGGCTACCCCTGCAAGCTCCGCGAGGGCGGCAAGCTCGGCGATATCGCGCCGACCATGCTCGAGATAATGCATCTCCCCCAGCCCGAGCAAATGACAGGCAAGAGCCTGATAGTAAAATAAGACAAAAGTATAAACCCCGGAGTTTTCGATAAGCTCCGGGGTTTTATTATATCTTTATCTGCCTATAAGCAATATACTCGCGGTCGTATGTGTAGGTTATGTGCAGCACCCCGCCGCGCTCGGTTATCGCAGGATAGGAGAACTCGCCGCCCTCCCTGTCCTCAAGGCGCATGAGCAAATTGAACGTCTCGCCGCCGTCCTCGGAGACGAGCAGATCGAGCGGCGAACGGCCGCCCCAGTTCTTTTTGACCGGGTTGCAGACGAGATAAATCTTCCCGTTCCCGGCGAGCACAAGATCGATGCCGCTGTTGTTGTTCGGCATCTTCGTACGGTAAGCTCTGCACCATGTCTCGCCCTCATCGGACGAATCGCTGCGGTATATCCTGCCGCGCGAGGTTCTTGTGAGCATATGCACATTTCCGTCCTCGCTCTGCCATAGAGTCGGCTGGATCATCGGGACATAAAAGCCCCTGAGCGACTTTGTCGGCACGGTGCGCATACGCTTCCATGTGCGGCAGTCGTCGTCCGAGATATCAGCAAAGCAGACCCAGAGCGTATTTCTTTCGTCCGAGGCGGGCGCTATGACCCTGCCGCTCCTGAGCCTTATCGGCTTGTTCTTGACAGGTCCTCTGCCGCCGCTTATATCGCCCGGCACAAGCTCGGTGGGCTCGCTCCAATCGACTCCGTTATCGGAGAGCGAAAAATACGTCTTCCACATCGGTATCTTCTTGCCGACTTTGAAAAAGAGCATTATCTTCCCATCCGCACGTCGAAAAAGCACCGGGTTCCAGTGCGGGATATTGCTGTCCGCGCTGACCCTGACCGGCTCGCTCCAGCCGCCTTCGCTGCGCACGCTCGTCAGAATATCGACATCGTCAGCGCTCTCTTTTGTGCCCGCGAACCATGCGGCGACGACTCTGCCGTCGTCCAGCGGCAGAACGGTCGAGGCATGGCAACTCTCAGTCGGCTTGTTTTCAAATATAAATTCCTTCAAATCTTCCAAAGCTTATCCCTTACCTTAACTTTTGTTGTTATCATTATAGAATCCCGCGCCCCGGAATGTCAACTTCGGGTCGCAAATTTCAACTCATTTTCAAACAATATATTTCGCGCATCGAACCATTTCCGCAAATTACATTTATATTTTAAATTTTTCTCTCAATCATTGACAGTATTGCCATAAAATGGTACAATGGAGTCGAAATAGGGTATAGGTCAAATATAGGAGGTCTTTAAAAATGGAATCATTGGGTATCGTCAGAAAGATCGACGAGACCGGCCGCATCGTGCTGCCAAAGGATTTCAGGCGCAGGCTCGCGCTTGAGCCCAACGCGGACGCGGTGGAGCTTTTTGCGGACGGAGATCAGATCATCATCCGCAAATATGCCGCACGCTGTATCTTCTGCGGCTCGTCCGACGACACGATCGAGTTTTCCGGCAAGCGAGTCTGCAAAGACTGCTCTTCGAGACTCAGCGAAGTCATTCGACTGCAGAGCAAATAATAACACAGAGAGAAAAATCCGCCGAATGTTTTTTCGGCGGATTTTTTATATTCTTTTTACAGCTTCTCTATCGCTTCGACGGCATCTTTTACATACTTGTCGCCGACAAGCTCTGCCGCGCCCTCATCAACGAGCTTCGCGGTCTTTTCTTCCATCGGGATTCTGCCGAGCACGGGCACGCCGAGCTCCTTGGCGGTCTCGTCGATGTGACTCTCGCCGAACACCTTTATCTGCCTGCCGCAGTCCGGGCAGAGAACATAGCTCATGTTCTCGACCAGTCCGAGCACGGGGATGTTCATCAGCTTTGCCATGTTGAAAGCCTTTTTGACTATCATTGTGACAAGATCCTGCGGGGTCGTGACGATAATTATTCCGTCGACGGGCAGGCTCTGGAAAACGGTCAGCGGCACATCGCCCGTTCCGGGAGGCATATCAACGAACATGTAGTCGACATCACCCCAGACGACCTCCGACCAGAACTGCTGGATAACACCGGCAATGACAGGGCCGCGCCAGACGACCGGCGCATCCTCTTTTTCGAGCAGGAGATTGACTGACATTATTTTTATCCCGGTCTTGCTCTCCATGGGCAGGAGTCCGCGCTCGTCGCCGACGGCGTTGCCGTGGAGACCGAACGACTTCGGTATGGACGGGCCGGTAACATCGGCGTCCATTATAGCGGTCGCGTGTCCGCGCGCCTGCATAGCAGAAGCGAGCAGGCTCGTCACAAGGGACTTGCCGACGCCGCCCTTTCCGCTGACTACGCCGATAACTTTTTTAACGTTGCTGAACTGACCGCACGGAACGCGCAGGTCTTTTTCAGAGCACTTTGATGAGCATGTTGAGCAATCGTGGGTGCATCCTTCACTCATTTTAAGACTTCCTTTCGGTTATATATCTGTTGAATATCTTTTAGTATATGTATCGTCCGCATGGACAACACATCGATTATCAATAAAATCGGATCTGTCTTTTATTGCTGGGATTGAGACTTTTGGGCATTTCCTGTCGCCGAGGTCGCCGACCCCTACAAAAGCGCTTATATGAGAAACTTGTTATTTTGCTATGATCTTTTCAACGACCCAGAGTATGCCGTAGATAATCGGCTGATGGGCTATGTATATCACGAGCGCGTGACGTCCGAGAAAACACAGAGCCTTTGAGCGCTGGCGATAAGTGAACGCGGGGAATCTGCCGTTCGTCGCATATACACCGACGAATGTGCCGGTCAGGAACATAAACAGATGCGGCAGCAGCGGGAAATAATCCGCCGAATGGAACGAGGAGTTGAAAAATCCGAGCGGCATGAAATAGTTGGTTCTGTAGAGCACGGCGGGCAGATTAAAAGTCTTGAGCCCCGCTATGCCGACATAGCCGGCCGACACGCCGTAGGTGAAAATATATATTGCTATACATACTATAATGCCGACTATCGGGTTTATCTTATCGAGTCCCGCGCGCAGCGCCGAGAAGATGAGCATCGACAGCGAGAGCAGATGGAGGATTCCGAAATATATCTCCGCGCCCTCGAAATGCATCATTGGCATAATAACAGCCGTCACGACGGTCAGCGCAAGCGCGACGCATAAAAGGCGCACGCCTCGTTTAGTATTATTATGAGACAGGCGTGAGGATATGCCGGATATGACTATAAACAGCGCCGCAAAAAACGGCTCTGCAGGGGTGAAGAAATCGAGCAGCTTTGTGCCGATTGCAATGTTGAAGAACTCGGACATGCTGTAAAACGCATGATAGAACACCATGCAGAACACGGCAAGTCCGCGAAGCTCGTCGAGCAGATATATTCTTTTCTTTCCGGCTGCCACGGCGCACCTCCCTGTATTCGGTAATGTATATTCTATCACAACCGCTCTATTTTGCAAGCCTTTCTTGACAACAGACGGGGTTTCGCCGTATAATTTTATAGTATGTCAATACGACTTCAAATAAAACGGCAAAGGATGGGCTCAGCATGAAAGACACCTATGAATCCCCGCTCAACTCCCGCTACGCGAGCGACCGAATGAAATATATCTTCTCGCCGGACTTCAAATTCAGAACATGGCGCAGACTCTGGATAGCTCTCGCAGAGAGCGAAAAGGAGCTCGGGCTCAACATAACGGACGAGCAGATAGCCGAACTCAAGGCACATAAGGACGACATAAACTATGATGTCGCCGCCGCCCGCGAAAAAGAAGTCCGTCACGATGTTATGTCCCATGTTTACGCCTACGGCGTGCAGTGCCCGAACGCCAAGCCGATAATCCATCTCGGCGCGACCTCCTGCTATGTCGGCGACAATACCGATGTAATAATTATGCGCGAGGCCATGCTGCTCATCCGCAAGGAGCTTGTTAATCTGCTCAATGTCCTCGCGAAGTTTGCCGTTGAATATAAGGACATGCCCTGCCTTGCATTCACTCATTTCCAGCCCGCTCAGCCCACGACTGTCGGCAAGCGCGCGGCGCTCTGGCTCAACGAATTCCTCATGGACTTCCAGAACCTCGAGTTCCAGCTCTCGCAGCTCAAACTTCTCGGCTCAAAGGGCACGACCGGCACGCAGGCGTCGTTCATGGAGCTTTTTGACAACGACACCGACAAAGTCAAGGCCCTCGACAAGATGATAGCCGAGAAGATGGGCTTTGACAGCTGTTTTGCGGTCTCCGGTCAGACATATTCGAGAAAGCTCGACTATCAGATGCTGACCGTCCTCTGCGGCATAGCGATGTCGGCGACAAAGTTCTCAAATGACATCCGTCTGCTCCAGCACATGAAAGAGATAGAAGAGCCGTTCGAGAAGCATCAGATCGGCTCGTCGGCGATGGCATATAAGCGCAACCCGATGAGAAGCGAGCGCATAGCTTCGCTCTCGCGATATATCATAGCGGACATACAGAACACGACGATGACCTCCGGCGCGCAGTGGTTTGAGCGCACGCTCGACGACTCGGCAAACAAGCGTCTGAGCGTCCCAGAGGCGTTCCTCGCCGCCGACGCGGTGCTCGACCTGTGCATCAATGTTGCGGACGGACTCGTAGTATATCCGAAGATGATAGAGAAGCACCTGCTTGAAGAGCTGCCGTTCATGGCGACCGAAAACATCATGATGGAGGCGGTCAAGCGCGGCGGAGACAGGCAGGAGCTGCACGAAAAAATCCGCGTTCACTCGATGGACGCCGGCAGAGTCGTCAAGGTCGAGGGCGGCAAGAATGATCTGCTCGACAGGATAGCCGCGGACAGCGCGTTCGGCGTAACGCGCGAGGAACTCGAGGGCATAATGAAGCCCGAAAACTTCGTCGGCCGCGCTCCCCAGCAGACCCAGGAATTCGTGGACAATGAGATTCAGCCGATACTTGACAAATACTCCGACCTGCTCGGACTTGATGTTGAAATAAAGGTGTAAAGAATGGAAAAACTAAAGGCAATATTCAAAAAGCTAGTCAACAAAGAGACGATACTCTATGTCGTCTTCGGCGTGCTGACAACGCTCGTCAACTTCGTCGCGTTCAAGCTGTTCACGATGGTGTTCGACAAGCTCGTATCATCTCAGCTCGGCGTTCACATCTCGAATGTCCTCGCGTGGATATTCGCGGTCGCGTTCGCCTATGTCACGAACAAGCTGTTCGTCTTCGAGAGCAAGAGCTGGGAGGGCAAGGTGCTCGCAAAAGAGATTCCGTCGTTCGTCGCGGCAAGACTCTTCTCACTCGGCGTCGAGGAGCTCGGACTCATTATCTTCGTAAACTTCCTGCACTTCGACAGCAAGGTTTTCCACATTCCGCTGATAAACTTCGACCTCAGCGGCGAAATGACTGCAAAAATAATTCTCGCAGTCGTCGTGGTTATTCTCAACTACTTCTTCAGCAAGCTCGTTATTTTCAAAAAGAAGAAGGCTCCCGAGCAGGAAAAGGCAGAATAAAGCAAAAAGCAGCAGTACAAACCTCCCGCCAGGCACACGGCGGGAGATTTTTTCGGCAAATCCGAACTTTTTATGCAAAAAGGCTTGCAATTTCTGAAAAAGTGTGTATAATATAATAACGCACTGAGGAACAGAATATATCGCGGAGTAGAGCAGTTGGTAGCTCGTCGGGCTCATAACCCGGAGGTCGCAGGTTCAAGTCCTGCCTCCGCAACCAAATCAAGCGGATGTAACTGATTTCAGTTACATCCGCTTTTTCTCGCCATGTCCGGAGCAGGTTTATGCCTGCTCCGTTTTTTCGTCGAACCTGTCTCTGTCATACTCCGAGCACGGTCACGCAACCGTACTCCTTCAGTGTTTCCGTCATCCACGCGTCCATTTCTGTAATAATCTCTCTTGTTGTGACGCAATAGTTTGCAGAGGCCTCTTTAATCTTTTCCCATTGTTCCGTATTAATTTCGCATCCGCATGTAAACATATCGAATTCCGGTATGACTTCGGAAAACAAAGGTTCAAGATCCAAAAAGTAAAAATGGTCATCCCAAAGATACATGGAGTCTTTACGATGAGATTCATCTGTGACGCGTCCCTTTTGAAACTCAATATCGCAGGTTGAGTCCCCGCGTTCGAAATCATCGAAAAAGTAATGCCCGTTTGTTTTGTAATCCCAGTCCATGATAAAACCTCCTTTTTAACAGAATACCATATTCAGAGTCCGAAAAACAGTACAGTGATAAGATTTTTCGTAGCGGGTCATGCCCGCTATGTCTTTATGCCGATAAAAAACGCTTGCTATGCAGGCGGAATGTACGGACTTAAGTGTCCGTATTGCAAAAAGCTTTATAAAATGATATAGTGATTGAGGTAAATCGTAATTTGCGGGAGGATATTATGCGTTTCGGTTTCAGGCAAATGAAAAACGAAGATATTTCCGTATTTATTGATGAGATGTTTGAGATTTTAGCAAGCAACATGAGTGCTGTTGCTCCGACGGGGAATTCCTATGACGAGGATTACAAAACCTGGTCGGAAAGCGCAGTACCTGCATGGCGCGAAGGAAAGCGCAGTGTAATTCTGATTTTTTGCGAAGATAAGCTGTGCGGATTCTTTCAATATTTCGTAAACGATACGACCTTCAGAATGGATGAAATACAGTTTAAGAAAGAATATCAGGGGTGCGGATTATTCGACGAACTGTATCATTACTTAACAACAGTGATCCCCGCCGGGACAAGATATGTTGAGGCATTCGCACGAAAAGAAAATCTGAAGTCTCAGGGAATTTTAGAGCATCTCGGTCTGTCGGTCGTCGGAGAGAGCAAAAACGGTAACTCTCTGCATTTCAAGGGTGAGTATAAGGCTTTGTCGGAACGCTATTCCGAATAGCGCCGGCGAGGCGCGGCGTCAGACGACAGCAGTATTTCTAAAGCTCTTTTTTATATACGAAATCAGTCCGAGCGAGAGGACGGGAGGTCTTTGTTGAAGAGCGTGTCGAAATATGAAACATCGCAGTCCTTGCTTTTGAGCTTTCTTATGATATAATAAATCCGACAATCATACTTTTTGTGAGGTGCTTGCTGATGAGATTACCGAACCCTTTCAAGAAAAGCAAAGCTGAATCCCGCGAAATCGTATTATCCGACGAACAGCAAAAGTGGAATAAAATGTGGGAGCTGTGGGTGAATGGCCGTGCGGATTCGCCATATGCAGAATTGATGACCTATCAAAGCGAAATAAATAACGGCGGTCATTCTCAATATTTTTATAATATTGAGAATACAGATGATTTGCAAAGGGAAATAACGATTTTAAAAAACGTTCTATCTGAAAAACTGCAAAGAAATTTACAGGATGCATATAATGCACACTTGACAATGACCGATAATGGCTCTGATAAGAACGCAGAAATCGCATTGGAACAATGCGACGATGAGTTTTATAAAAGTGAGGATGAAATTAACTGCATACTTAAAAAATATGCCGCCAAAATGGAACTGTAACCTTTAGCTTTTTACAAAGCATGGGTGCGGGCATCAAAAAACATTGAACCCCCATGCACAACCGTGCTAATATTAATCTGCTGATAATTGCAGGCGAAGGAGCGGTTATGTATGTTAAACAGACGAGGCAGGATAATAATTACGGTTGTTTCACTTTCAGCGCTTATAATCATTCTTGACTGTATTATCGGCTTTACAATGGGCGGAGTTTTTACGGTTAAGCATTGGTTTATTGTTATACCGATAAATGCGGTGCTGTCGTTATTGAGCATTTTGTTTATAAAAGGGAAAGAATATATAAAATCAAAGAAAATGCTTGAGCCGTTTATTTTTATTACTGTTTTATTGGTTGCGGCAAGCTGTCTTTTTATGTTCGGATTGGCGCGGCTTGGGACAGAGAGCCAAGGCGTTCAATATGATACGGTAATTGAGGAGTGCTGTTCCGAACCCAAATCGCCGCGGACAACCGTTAAATTTTATGATAAAGACGGAAATTTGCAGACGGTTTATGTCTATAAACAAATGTGGCTTGATGATGAATCTGTGCCGGAAACGGGTGCGAAAATTACAATAAAAGAGACTGAGAACGCTTTCGGCGACACATTGTATACAATAGAAAAAGTTAACGGAAGAATACAGCAATAGCTGCTGCGAATCGTCGGAACGGAATTATTTTTATAAAAACGCCGCGGCGTCTTATCCTCCGGCACCGATATATTTTTGTGCTTAACAAAAGGCGCTTAAAGAGCAAAAACCAAATAAAAGAAGGTCATAATCCGCGCCGGCAGACGTGAATTATGACCTTTATATTTTGCTCTTCGGTCTGCGCCGAATGCGAAGCCCCGATTTTATTTTACTTTGTTCTTCCCAGTTATCCTGAACGTAAGCTCAATCATCGTTATCATCAGAACGAAGAAAAAGATGAGGTAGAATGGCATTATCTTAAAGCTTACAGCGTTGCCGAGTAGCCCGAACAGCGGCGGAACGAATGTCGAGCCGACATAGGCGCCCGCCATCTGTATTCCGATTATAGCGCCGGAGTTCTCCGCCCCGAAGTTGTTCGGCGTGGAGTGAATGATGCACGGATATATCGGCGCGCAGCCGAGACCTATCACAACGAATGCCGCGGCGGCGAGGAAATAAGAATTCATCGGCACGAACAGGCAGCATATGCCGCAAAGGAGAATCGCCGTCCCCGTTATTATCATCCTGCGGTCGCCGAGCTTATCCGTGATAAAGCCACTTATGAACCGCCCGACGGTGATGCCTATATAAAACAGCGACGCGAATGTTGCCGCGCGCTCTGCGGATATGCCCTTGACTTCAACGAAATATGTGCTCGCCCACTGCATGGCGGTCGTTTCTGCTGCGCAGTAGGCGAAAAAGCCGATGAGTAGGAACGGCACGCCCTTTATTTTCAGCGCGCCGACGAGTCCGACGCTCTTTTTCTCCGTCTCGTCCGTCGCCTTGTTGACTTTCCACACCGGCAGGGTCACGAGCAGGAGTATCGCTATCGCGAGCTGTATCGCGCCGACTATGCGGCAGCCGCTGTTCCAGGTCTTGTTTGTCAGCGCATAGCCCATGATAAACGGGCTGACTATCGTCCCGACGCCCCAGAAGCTGTGCAGCCAGCTCATGTGCTTTGCCTTGTAGTGCAGGGCGACATAGTTGTTGAGCGCTGCGTCTATCGCGCCCGCTCCGAGCCCGTAAGGCACGGCGAAAACAATAAGCATCCAGAAGCGGCTCGAAAAAGAGAAACCGAACAGCGCGATGACCGTCAGGAACACGCTTATCACCGTGACTATCCGCGTGCCGAGTTTTCTGTTGAGCCTATCCGACATCAGGCTCGACACAATCGTTCCGCCGGATATGGGCCATGGATACGATGCCCATATACGATATCGGCACGCCGAGCTCAAGATGCACGACCGGCCAGCCCGAGCCGAGAAGCGAATCGGGCAGCCCGAGGCTGATAAAGGCGATATAGATAAGTGCAAGCAAAAACGAATACATTCGGGTTCTCCTTGTCTGCGCGGCGCAGCACCGCATGAAATCATACAATTTATAACATAAATAGATTTTTCTGTCAATAAATCCGCCAAGCGATTTTATAATTTTGAACCACAGGTTCAATGACAAAATCTTCGCCGCGATGTAAAATATCGGCATAACAAACAGCGAGGTGAAAGATATGAATCTCAAAGAAGCATTCAGATATCAGAATAAAATCCAGGCGCTCATGTGCGAGGCAGAGAATATTCTCCGCAACAGGGCGAACATAACAAAAGTCACCAACACCAATCTGCGCCACAAGGTCATGCCGGAGGCATCCGACGAGACGGTCGTTGAAATTCCCGAGACCGAATACTGCGGCAAAATAACCGATGTCGCGCTGTTTCTCGTATTTCTTCTCGAAGAGAAGTCGGCGCTCGCCGCCGCGATACGCAGGGCGAAGAACAATCTCGACATAGACATGGACAGCGAGGTCGCGCTCAACTCCGCGCGTCAGGCCGTCGCCGAGATTTTCAGGACGATGAACGGCATCCGCAGCTCAGAGCAGACCATTGCAAACGGCGGCACGGGCTACCGCTTCAACACCGACGGCAATCAGGTCACCTACCGCTGCGACGTGCGCCGCGTCACGACGATAAATTACGACCGCAATGTCATCCGCGCCGAGCTCAGCAGGCTCGACAGAGCCGCCGATGAGATGTCCGCAAAGCTCGACATCTGCATGGTCACATCCTCGGTCGATTACACTCCCCCGTTTGATGTGAACTCCGGATTCGCCGACGCTTTCGAAAATTATCTCGAAAACAGGCGCTGACTTTATGCCCGGCTGTTCCGGGTGCGGCAGGATAAGAGAACGCAGGATCGGTTCAGGTGCAGATGAACTGTAACGCTGCACGTCAACTCCCGGAAATCCGGAACTCAACTACTTACTTATTGATTAAAACGATGTTCGCTTCCGTCCGCGCCAAAAGCTCAATCGCTTTTCGTTTTGACGCAAACGCGCTCCTATCTCTATATCCCACTCACGCCGCGCCCAATATCTTTGTTTTTTGCCGCTTTCGGCATCGAAGCCCCGGCTTCATTCGCATGCATTCGGGAAATATTTTCCCGACGCGCCGCAAAATTGATCATGCCGCATCGGACTTCTGACGCATCCGGAACAGCCGGGCATAGAAATGACTCGAGCAGCAGGCATCTTCCTGCTGCTCGCTGTAACTTTTGATATTTTTGACGGGAACCAGTATCTGATCCATGGGCACGCCGAGGAGATTCCCGAGCGCGTAGAGGTTATCTACAGTCGGAAGGCTCTCGCCGTTCTGCCATTTATAGACGGCGCGGGGCTCCTCAAAGCCGAAATAGCTCTGGATGTCCCGAACCGTCAGCCCGCGTTCGATGCGCAGGCGGCGGATATTGTTTCCCGTTGCCGCGAGGTCGATGACCGGGAAAAACTTCGTGTTCATATGAACACCTCCTTGAAGAGTGATACTATAAGATAGCAGAAAGCGAAGAAAAAAGCAAGGAAAATTTTATACACCGGGCAAATTTTTTTGCCCCCATGAAAGGAGAATAAAAATGAAAAAGATGGTTCCGCTCTCGAAGCAGAGCAAAAAAGAGCGGCGCAAATATTATGCGTCAAAGCGCGGGTCGTGGAACGGGGTTTCGCCCGTGACGCGCGTTGTGCAAAGCCGCAAAATATATGACCGCAAGCGCATGAAATCAGCCGACAGAAAGATATGCGCAGAGTGAATCTCCCCCGCAGAGCAATTCCGCGAGGGAGATTTTATATTATTTTATCAGCGAGAACACGAACACGACTATCCCGAGCACGACGAGGACGACGCCGGTCGCGCGGTTGAGGGTCTTGGGCTGAGCTTTGTTTGCTAACACTGCGGCGATGCGCGCCCAGATGAGCGTGAACACGACACACAAGATAAGCACAGTCATGTCGGGCATTCCGCCTATCGCAAAATGCGATATCGCGCCGGTGAGCGCGGTAAAAGTCATGATAAATACGCTCGTGCCGACCGCGGTTTTCAGCTCATATCCGAGCACTGTGGTGAGGATAAGCAGCATCATCATGCCGCCGCCTGCGCCGACGAATCCGCAGATAAGACCGATTATCGTTCCGCAGATAACGGACTGTATCGCACGCTTTTTTGCCGGGACTTTTTCCATCGTCTCTTTCGTCGTCATGACCGGGCGGACGATGAATTTTATTCCGAGCAGGAATGTCATTATGACCGAGAAGCTGCCCATCGTTGCCGACGGGAGCAGGCTCGCGAGATAGCTGCCGACGACTGTGAACGTGAGGACGGTCGCCATCATAATGAGTCCGTTTTTTATATCGAGGTTCTTTTTCTTGCCGTATGTATACGCCGAGACGGCGCTCGCGAGCACATCTGAGGCGAGCGCGATGCCGACCGCCATATACGGATCCATTCCGAGGAAGGTTATGAGCATCGGGCTTATGACCGCCGCCGCGCTCATGCCGGCAAAGCCCGTGCCGAGTCCCGCGCCCATTCCGGCAAAGAATGTTACGAGTACTGTTATAAATATTTTCATTTCTCTCACCCTTTGAGCATCTCATCGAGATTGCGGTCTATAATCCCGACCGTCTCGGTGAAGTTCTTTTTCATTTCGTCCGTCGTGTTTTCAAACAGCATATTGAAAAACGACTGTTGGAGCTGCTTTCCGCGCCCGACTATCGGCTGAGCCTTTTCGGTCAGCGAGAGGCGTATTTTTCTCCTGTCGCCCTCGATATTCGTGCGCTCAATATAGCCGTCTTTTGCAAGCTTTTCGACATTGACGGAGACGAGATTCGCCTTTATCTTTCTGACATTGACTATGTCGCCTGCGGTGCTGTAATCCGGGTTGTTCGCGAGAAACATCAGGATATCAAACGCCGTCTGCGGTATGTTCAGCTCACGGCAGAGCGGCTTGCAAACTGCGTTATACGCCGCCGCAAGTTTCTTCGGGAAGTCTATTCCCATGTTCATGCTATCATCTCACTTCAAATTTAGACAGTTCATTTTTGAAGTATTATAATCCAATACAGCGCATTTGTCAACAGCCGACAGCAAATTATGCCCGCTCTGAAATCTGTTGCAAAATCCGCACCCGCCGTGTACAATAGACATACTGAAAATTCGGAGGATTTTATGTCTACTTACAACTCAAGAGCCGCTGTGCAATCGATAATGGCTATCGCGGAGAGTGAGAATTCAAAGCCCGGCCGCGTCACGATGCCGAAAGTATTTCTCGGTGTCGGGATATTCGACGTTATCGCGATGGGCGTTGGTATATATTTTTCTCTGCGGTTTAAAGAGATAATCCCCGCCGTAATATTTTCGATTTTAGCCCTGCTCGGGATTTTTCTCATCATCGGATATTTCAACCAACGGATATATTACAGCGCCGACAAATTCGTCAGCAGCAACCTCTGGGGAGTCAAGCGCACATATAGCTACGGCGACATAAGCGGAATAATGGGCTATGGCAGAAACACGGATGTCAAGATATATATCGGCGACAAAAAAATCGCTATTGACCGCATGGCGGTCGGCAAAAAGGAATTTATCGAATTTGCTCTCAAGCGTCACCGCGAGCTGAAACATAAAAACATTCCGCTGCTCCGGGCGGCAAAAAAGAAAGATCTGTTCAACGGCAACATCGCAAATCCCGGCGAATTCATCGCGGTTTACATAATAATTGCGATCGGCGCCGCTCTGCTTTTCGGTATAATGCTGTTCGTTGAGTTCAGTCCGCAGACGCCGGAAACCGATCTTCGTTATTCCACCGTCGCGTTCAACAGCTGTGAGGTATATGGCGACGAGCTGTGGCTACGCACCGGCGGCGACATGGACTACAAAATAGCCCACTACGACGAAGTGCTCCCCGATGTGGACGCTTTTCTTGCAAAATACAAAAACGGCGGCGTTTTGAAGCTCGGCTATCAGTCGGTCAGCCCGAGATACGACCCCGACTATTACAGAGTATATTACGCCCGGGGCGCAGCGAACGAGATGTTCGTAACGCAGGAGAAGGAGTGCGAAGTCCGCGCACGCCACACAAAAGAGGAGCGCCCGAAAATCATCGCACTTTTCTCGGCGCTCATGCTCTTCCTGCTGAGCATCATACCGGGAAGCATCTACGCCGGTCGGCACGCGGACACGCTGAACCCGAAAATAGTCCGCATCTTCTTCAAGCCCGATTATATTCTCTGTTCGGGAGCTTCCGCGCCGAAGAGAAAAAGACGCGGAAAGAAATAAAAAGGCAATAAGCGAGAACGGCAGCCGCAGCAGATTTATTGCTGCGGCTGTTTTGCCACAAAATCGCGCCGATTGCGCGGCGAGTTGTCGTGCTCTGCAAAAAGCTCGGCAAAAAAAACGGACAAAGTCAAGCTCCGTCCGTCTGCAATTCTATTAAAATAATCTCCGGCCTGTTGTTGACGCGAAACGGGAAAATGCTGTTGCCTATGCCGCGGCTGACAAGCATTTTCGTTTTTCCCTCGGAAAACAGTCCCGCGTCATATTTCGGAAACAGCCCCTGATTCGGAGCCGCCAGACCGCCTATAAACGGCAGGCGGAACTGACCGCCGTGCGCATGGCCGCTCAGGACAAGGTCCGCATTGCAGGTTACGTAAACATCAAACAACTCCGGTCGGTGGGAAAGCAATAAAGTAAAGCCGTCATCCTTGTCAACAAGCGCTTTCAGCTGCGCTTCCATTATCGCCTCTTCGTCATGGAATAAGTAGTCGGAGCTGAAGCTCGGGTCCTTTACACCGATAAGAGTGATTTTTTCGCCATCTCTCTCCAATTCCGTCTTTTCGTTTTCGAGCACGGTTACACCGAGCTTTATTAAGCCGGTCTTTAAAGCGTCATATTCCGATGCCCTCGCCTCGTGATTGCCGGTGACATAATAGCAGGGCGCGATTTTGACCGCTTCGCCCGCAAAGTGCAGTGCCGCGGCAACGTCGGTTTTTCGGGAATCTATCAAATCTCCCGTTATAGCAATAATATCGGGCTTCGCCTCTCTCAGCATATTAAGAAGAGTTTCATTGTTTTTGCCGATTTCGGTGTTGTGCAGATCCGAAATATGCGCGATTTTGCAGCCGTCAAACGCTCGGGGCAGCCGCTCGCTCGAAACCGTGTATTTGTTGAGCTGCAGCGCCGTGTTGCCCCAAATTATCCAAAGAATCAACGCCGCAAGCAGAGCCGAGACGACCGCGAGGGCGATTATCGGCTTTTTCTTTTTTGCAGTCATCGGACATCCCTCCCGACGGTCAGTATAGCATGAATTTGTGAATTTTCTGCATTTTTTGAGAAATTATCGGCGTCTGCTGCCGAGGGCCCGTGGTTTTCAGCTCCCGATTTGAGGTGAATCGCTGCTTTTCGCCTGCGATTTTTTCCACAAATCTGCGCGGGATGTTGCAATGCGAAAGAAAAAATTTATACTTGTTTGGCTTTAAAAGAAGAATTATTCCCGTATAAATATTAATTCCGCACAATCTACGCTATAATTACTAAATAATCACATGAAACGGAGGCTTGCCAATGTCTACCTGGGAGGAGCTCAGGCAGGAGTGCCTGAACTGCCGCAAGTGCGGTCTGTGCCAGACGCGCACGAATGTTGTTTTCGGCGTCGGCAAAGAGAACGCGGAGGTCATGTTTATCGGCGAAGGACCCGGTCAGCAGGAGGATCTCAAAGGCGAGCCGTTCGTCGGGCGCAGCGGTCAGCTGCTCGACAAGTTAATGGCGACCGTTGACCTGTTCAGGGACAGGAATATCTATATCGCGAACACCGTCAAGTGTCGCCCACCGCAGAACCGCGATCCCCTGCCCGAGGAGCAGGAGGCGTGCTCCGCATGGCTCGACAGCCAGATAGCCCTGATGCACCCGAAGATAATCGTCTGCGTGGGCAGGATATCCGCCCAGAGATATATCTCGAAGGACTTTCGCGTCACAAAAGAGCACGGACTTTTCTATGACCGCAACGGTATACTCTATATGGGTACTTTCCATCCGGCGGCGCTGCTTCGCAACCCCAATCAAAAGCCCGCAGCGTTCGAGGATTTTATTGCCCTGCGCGACAAGATAAACGAAATCTGCGACCACACCTATTGAGCCAATCGCCGCTTGAGCGGTTGAAATATACTTAACGGCACGAGCCGAATTTTTGAAGAAAGGATCGATTTCAATGCAGCAGAAGTTTCTTGAAAAGACTCTGGGTCAGCAGATCGCCGATATGGCGGCAAAGTACCCGGACGACAACATGATCGACTACACTGACAGGGACTACTCCAGAACATGGAAAGAGTTCAACGACGAGTGTGAGACGATAGCCAGAGGCTTCATGGCACTAGGCCTTAAAAAGGGTTCACACATTTCCATCTGGGGCACAAACGTGCCCGCATGGCTGCTAACCTTTTTCGGCAGTGCAAAAATGGGCGGTATTCTTGTTACCGTCAACACCAGCTATAAAGTTTTCGAGCTCGATTATCAGCTCAAGCAGTCCGACTCCGAGGCGATTGTCCTCATTGACGGCTACAAGGGCACGAGCTATATCGATATAATAAACGAGCTGTGCCCGGAGCTTGAAAGCTGCGAGCCCGGCAAGCTCAAGAGCCGCAGACTGCCCCTTTTAAAGAGCGTTATCTATGCGGGCGAGGGCGAGTGCCCCGCCGGTATGGTCGATTGGAAAGATCTCTATACTCTCGCTGAGCAGACTCCGGTCGAGGAGTTCGAGGCGGTGCGCGACTCGTGCGACTGCCACGAGGTCGTCAATATCCAGTACACCTCCGGCACGACGGGATTTCCCAAGGGCGTTATGCTCACCCACTACAACATTCTCAACAACGGCCAGACGATAGGCGACGGCATGAAGTTCACCCACGACGACAGGCTGTGCATCACCGTTCCGTTCTTCCACTGCTTCGGCATGGTGCTCGCGCTCATGTCCTGCATATCCCACGGAACGCCCTTTGTGCCAATTGATATGTTCAACGCCAAAAAGGTCATGGACGCGCTTGTGACAAAGCACTGCACCGCAGTCCACGGCGTGCCGACGATGTTCATCGCTATGCTTGAGCACCCGGACTTCGACAAATATGATTTTTCGCATATGCGCACGGGCATCATGGCGGGCTCGCCCTGCCCGATAAAGACTATGTACGATGTCAGCGAGAAGATGAATATGCACGATATCGTTATCGTTTTCGGTCAGACCGAGGCGGCGCCCGGCTGCACGATGACAACGACGGAGGATTCCCTCGAGACGCGCTGCGCAACGGTCGGCAAGGCGTTCCCCGGCGTCGAGTGCAAGATAGTCGACCCCAATACGGGCGAGACTCTGCCCGCGGGCGAGATAGGCGAATTCTGCGCGCGCGGCTACAACATAATGAAAGGCTACTACAAGATGCCCGAAGCCACGGCGCAGGCGATAGACAAGGACGGCTGGCTCCACTTCGGCGACCTCGCCGTCTGTGACGAGAACGGCTACTACAAGGTCACGGGCAGGCTCAAGGATATGATAATCCGCGGCGGCGAGAATATATATCCCAAGGAGCTCGAGGAGTGCCTCTATCATAATGACCGCGTCAAGGATGTTCAGGTCATAGGCGTGCCGAGCAAGAAATACGGCGAGGAGGTCTGCGCCTGCGTCATTCTTAAAGAGGGCGAGGACATGACCGAGGAGGAGATAAAGGCCTACTACAAGGAGAATGTCGCGTTCTTCAAGATCCCGAAATATGTCTGGATAATGGACGAATTCCCGATGACCGCGAGCGGAAAAATCCAGAAATTCGTTCTGCGCGACATGGCGGTCGAAAAATATTCGCTTCAGAGCGACGACTCAATAGAAACTGCGTAAAAGAATATTACGAAAGGATCTGTTACGATGAAACTATCATTTTCAACCCTCGGCTGTCCGCGCTGGACGCTGAAAGAAATAGTTGCGACTGCCAAGGATTTAGGCTTCGGCGGCGTGGAGATAAGGGGTATAGGCGACAAGATAAACGCGCTTGAAATCCCCGAGTTTTCGGACGCCGAAATCGAGCAAACGAAAGAAAAAATCGCTCAGACTGGGCTTGTCATTCCCTCTCTGACCTCGGGCGCAACGCTCGCCGTGCGCGACAGGGCGCAGGACTCGTTTCTCGAGGCGTGCGGCTACATTGACCTTGCGAGAAAGCTCGGAGTAAAATATATCCGTGTCATGGGCACGGGTGAGCCGCACATCACCGTCGGCGATTTCACGCTCGGCGCGGGGCTCTACCGCCAGCTGTGCGAGTACGGCGCGAAGAGAGGCGTCACTCCGCTGATAGAGACCAACGGAGACCTCTCGAGCTCAAAAGCGATGCTCGCTTTCCTCGACAGAGCCGGAAGCGACAACTGCGGCGTGCTCTGGGATGTCCATCACACGGTGCGTTTCGGCAGCGAGAGCCCAGTCGAGACCTTTGCGGCTCTGGGCACCTATGTCAAGCATGTTCACCTGAAGGACTCCGTCATGCGCGGCTCGAGAGTCGAATACCGCATGATGGGCTACGGCGACGTGCCCGTTGCGGATGCAGTAACCCTGCTCGACAGAGCCGGCTTCGACGGCTTCTTCTCCCTCGAGTGGGTCAAGCGCTGGAACCCCGACCTTCAGGAGCCGGGCATAGTCTTTGCCCACTATAAAAACTACATGGATTCGCTTCCGGAATAAAAACAGAAACGCCGAATTCAGAGTATCCGTAAAACAGATTCAGCCCCGACAGAATAATATCTGCCGGGGCTTTTCCTGTATGTATTAAGCCGTGTATGGCGGATATTATCCGCCCGCGGGTTATGCGGTGATTGCAGCAGGCGAGCTAAGCTCGCCTTTACAAGGGAAATGCGGAAAACTTTGAGTTGTAGGGGTCGGCGACTCGACGACCCTTTGACGCGACAGCGTCACCGAAAATCTATTTATTCATCCGTGTCGTGCAAAACGCTCTCTGCGTGCGGCTTGCCCCCTGTGCCGCCTACGGCGGCAGCGGTGCGTCGAGTCGCCGCACCCTACAAAGCGAACTGTTGCAAGCTGCTGCATAAATCGCTGGCGGATGATATCCGCCCTCTACACTATTGTGTCAATTTGCAATATTAAAATTGTTTGTCTAACGGCAGTTTTACCCTCTGCACGACGCCCGATTTGTCAAACAGATATAAAGGAGCACTTTATGTCTTACGAATACTCCGCCAAAGGCAGCCGGAATATTATCCCGAGCCTTTCGGCGGTATATGAGTGCTATATCAGCTCAACTTCGATGTCCTCTCGCGGCTTGTCGTAAAACGTCATGCACCAATCCGGCTCATATTCCGGCTCAAAATGCATGGACGAGCAGGCTGTGTGGCCGCTCTCGTACTCGGAGGTGATGACGGTCGGTCCGTCCGCGCCGCCGATAATGCCTATTGCCGACGCCGCTTTGCCGCGGGGCGCGAGAATCCCGCGCGGTTTTTCCGGCTCCGAGCGGTCATTCACGGATATCTCATCCCTCGGAATTTTCGGTGAGATGTCATAATTCATTATTGTACACAGCGGCGGTTCTTTTTCGCCGATATGCCGCAGCTTTGAAAACTTCTGCTGTTCGACAGCCGTAACCGTCAGCGTATGCTTTTTTCCGGTCACGGGATTTATAAATTCTGTCTTGTCGCCGGGGCGATTCGCCTTGAAATGCGCTCCCGGGACGGGTATCTTTTCCGCGCGAAGTTGCAGGGTCAGGGAATCTGATTTTTTCGGTTTTCTGCCGCGCCACGGGATACTCATCCTCACTGCAAGCCAGCAAAAAGATTTATCGAGCCCGTATCTGTCGAGCAGAGCTTCCGCCGCATCACCGCTGTCGGGGAAAAGCGGATTCCAGCAGTCGGAGCTTGAAAACTCCATGTCGCTTTTTCTGCCGCCGAACTGAATTGAGGCGAAGATACCGCTGTTCAGCGGATTTTCAGCTTCTATTTCAGCCTGCTGTTCGTCTGAAAAGCCGTCACAATCGCTGTTTTCATCGAGCCCGAATTTTTCTATAAACTCACGAAAGCTGTCAACGCTCACTTTCTTGAACATATCTGCAACAAGTCCCTTGCCGCAAAAATATACAGACGGCACGAGCCATTCTTCACCGCCCCAAGTGAAGCTTTTGTTGACTGCAATTTCTTTTCCCGCGCGGTCGCGACCGAAGTGGCCATAGAGCGAGCCCTGATAAAAGACCTTGTATTTTTTCTCCATATCAAAACCTCATCATGTTCCCGAGCTCGAGCGACCCGTCGGCGCGCTGCAGCTCGGACGAGTTGGAGAAGCGTATCGGCTTGCCGTTCTCGAGCGGCTTTTCTATGCGGACAAAGAGCGACTGCCCGTCGTCTATGCTTATCTGCGCCGAGAATACTGCGCTCTTTCCGGGCATGAGGCGGCAGAGCTTTTGATTTTCCGCTTTAGTCCACTGCGCATTTTTCTCGTTTCCGACGCCGAAAGACACGCCGAGATCATAGTATATCGGGGCGACGCCCGTATTTTTTATCGTGACAAAAGCATAAATTTTGCCGAAAATTTTCATCACTCTCGCGTCTGTGACAGTAAAATCATAGCCGAGAGCCGCCGAAGCTGTTTTGGCGCGCTCGATTTCGTCCGCGCCGAGATTTTCTTCAAACGCGCCCGCCATCATCAGCCACGAGCAATGGGTCACATTGACGCACTCGGAGTAGTCCTGATATCCGTCGAGCGGCACGCCGGACAAGAACGCCGACTGCCCCTCCGGGCGGAACTCGCCGCCGATTGGCTGATTTTTCCAGGCCCCGGTCTGATGCGCCTTTTTCATCTTGGACATAAAATACCAGCTCTCGCCGTAGAGTGTCGAGTGGGTGAAAGAATCGTCGTGGAAGCCGACATTGCCGCCGCGCGTAGTGCCGGGAGTCCCGGGATAGCGGGTCAGAATGCGCGTAGTCTTGAAATTTTCCGCAAATGCGGAGATAATTTTTGCTTTCTGCTCTTTTGAAGCTTCGAGCTCCGGCAGGCAGACATGCCACTCGCCCCAGTGACCGAGAAGCCCTGTTGTGATATAGGCTATGCGGCGGTCGCCGTCGTATTCACGTGCCAGCTCGCGCACAAAATCGCAGAGGATATCAATGAGCCTGCCGTCCGAATAGTCGGGGCACCAGCCTCCGCCGTATTCGTCGTAGTGCTCTTTTTTTATACCCATATCCCAGATGAACTGCGGCACGGCTTTTTCGCCGATACTCGATCCGGGATAGTCGAGATAGACTCTGAAAACCGCCTGATTTCCGCGCGCCGATATCTCTTCAAGATACAGCTCAAGCCCCTCGCGGATAGTGTATTCGCCGCTGTCGGACATGAGCGCGGAGAGCGGAACATAGAACCACTCCATACTGTAAGGCACGCTGTCGGCGGCGCCGCCCTGTTTATAAAACGGCATGAAGCCTTTGAGCGGATTACCGACCGCCTGCTCATATTCAAAATCATAGGCGGCAAAGCCCTCGAGTGGCGAGATACAGAGCGAAAGCCCGAGTAAAAGCACAAATAGACGTGCAAAGAATTTCAAGAATCTTCTCATCGGCGTTTTCCTTTCAATATTGCTTTCTTTAATAAGTATAACATTCTTTCCGCCTTTCCTCAAGATAAAAAGAACCGGAGCCCAAACGAACTCCGGCGAGAAAATATTTACTTTTTCGGTTTGATTGCGATCCATATCTCGCAGGTATAGTCAGGGTTCTGCACGTCCGCCGAGGGATAGGCCTCAATCTCAACGCCGTTGCCGTAGGGAAAGCCGCTGTCCGTCATCTCGGTCGAGAAGCACACGCCGAGAAGTCCCTTGAACTGCGCGCTGTCCTTGATATACCCGCAGAGCTTTTGAATGCTCCCGTCGCGTCCGCACTCGTTCCAGAATTCGGGTATCTCCCTGTTCGTGTAGTCGTCGCCGAGCTTTGTGAACTCCCTGCGGCGGCAGATAATCTTCGCCGCCCGCGCGTAATCCGTAGGCTCCGTGATGTGTTCCTCAATATAGTCTATCGCTTTGCTTATCCCTGTTATCCAGTCCATGCTTTCCCTCCCTGTGCAAGAACATTATAGAGCGAAGGAATTTTTTATTCCTGACTTTTTGTGCTCTCTTGTGTCAGGATATTATTCTTTCTTTTCAGCTTTCTCTTCCGAAGCTTCTCTACGCCAGTGCCAATCGCAAGACCGACGGCGGAGACTGCCGCGCCTATGGGCAGGGTGATGAGGTCGTCGAGGTGCATTGCTATGTCGCCTGCGGAAACGCCCGTTGAAGCGGCGTTGGCGAGGGTGAAGGTCAGAAACGGAATGAGAGTGTACATAAGAGCGAGGATAGGCACCGCCAACCATTTTCTTCTGCCCCAATAGCCGTTTGCGCCTATGAGCAGCGAGATGACGAATGTGGTCAGCGGGATTGCGCCCCATATAACGAGCACGGCGTACGCGCCCGCGTCCGACCTAGAGACGGCGAGCCAGAAAAACGCGACCGACACCGCCCATATGACGAGATATGCGGCGACGAGCACGAGCTTTCCGAGTCTGCGGCGGCTCTTGACGACGTTTGTGCTCTCTTCGAGATAGTTGAGATAGTTGAGATTGTTTGACACGGTTTTTTCCTCCTTCAGCAGGCAGTCTAGGCTGACAGAATAGAGACCGCTCATTCTTATGACGCTCACTATATCGGGATAGGTCTTGCCCGTCTCCCAATTTGATATGGTCTGGCGGCTCACGCCGAGCGACTCCGCCGCGCTCTCCTGAGTCAATTTAGCCGCGTTTCTCGCGTCCCTGAGCTTCTTCCCGATATCCATCTGCCGCGCCTCCTTTTTTCGCTTTCAGTTTACGCAAAAAACAGTCGTGTGTCTATCAAAAGCGTTTTACATCTGCGCATTTTCCGTGTCAAAATGCTTTTACACATCGATTATATCATGCCGCGCAGGTGTTTTCCATATTGAATTTTGGGTGGTGGGGTTGTATATCAATAAATCCGTGCGAATTTCGCGGGCGGATGATATTCGTCCCCACCGTGACATTAAGATAAACGAAAACCGCCTGAGGATTGACCCTCGGGCGGCTGCGGTTATTATTTTTCTATGCTGTTAAAAATTTCTTTTGCCGTCTGCGCGTCGGCGGCTATCTGGTCACCGAGCGAATCGAGCGAATCGAAGACCCTTTCGGGTCGGATATATCTGAGCAATTTTACCTCGACATTTTTTCCGTAGAGGTCGCCGGAGAAGTCGGTTATGCAGGTCTCGCTGCGCAGATCGTCGCAGGTGAACGACGGGCGGCGTCCGATGTTCGTAACCGCCGCATGCAGTTCTCCGTCTATCGGCACTGCCGAAGCATATACGCCGAACTTCGGGACGATGAAGCCCTCGGGGAAATGCTGGTTTATCGTCGGCGCGCCTATCAACCTGCCGCGCCTGTCGCCGCTGACGACGGTGAATTTATAGGAAAATTCGCGCCCGAGCATGGAGTTTGCGTCTTCAATGTTGCCCTCGGCGAGCGCGTTTCTTATCCTCGTCGAGCTTATCGCCGCACCGTTATAGTCGGTGCGCTCCGCCACGGCGCATAAAATTCCATGCTCCCTGCAGAGCTCTTCGAGGTCGCGGGAATCCGCAGCGGCGCTCTTTGCGAAGCGGTAATTATATCCGCAGCAGACCGCACCCGCGTTCAGTTCGCCGATTAAAATATCATTGACGAACTGCTCCGCCGACATATCGGCGATGCGCCCGAACGATATCTTTTTGACGGTTATGCCAAGGCTTTCGAGCATTTCGTCGCGCGCCTGCGGGGTCATCAGCTCCGGGGGAGCTCCCGCGCCGACAACTTTCAGCGGGTGTTCGTCAAAGACGAGGGCGCACGGCTCGAAGCCGTCTTTTTCAAACGAGAGAGCGAGGTCGAGCACAGCCCTGTGACCCCGATGGAGTCCGTCAAAGCTGCCCAGAGCAACCGATCGGCGCTGTGTCATTCCTGTCTCCCCTTTCAGATTACTTGCCTCTGAACTGCTGCTTGAGTCTCTTCTCCTTCGAGAGAATGCGCTTTCTGAGTCTGAGCGACTTGGGCGTGACTTCAAGCAGTTCGTCGTCCTTTATGAATTCCATGCACTGCTCGAGACTCATCTCCGTATAGGGCACGAGGCGCAGCGCGTCGTCGGAGCCCGATGCACGGGTGTTGGTCAGATGCTTGCTCTTGCAGATATTGCAGACTATATCCTCATTCTTGGCACATTCGCCGACTATCATACCCTCGTAGACCTCGACGCCCGCGGGGATGAACAGCCTGCCTCTGTCCTGAGTGTTGAACAGACCGTATGCGGTGCTCACGCCGGTCTCGTGAACGACTATAGAGCCGCGCTCACGGGTGACTATCTCGCCTTTGTAGGGCTCATAGCCGTCGAACACCTGGTTCATGATACCGTTGCCGTTGGTGTCTGTGAGGAACTCGGCGCGGTAGCCGATAAGTCCTCTCGACGGGATGCGGAACTCAAGATGAGTTGCGCCGCCGTCGCGCGTGCCCATGTTGACAAGCTCGCCCTTGCGGGATCCGAGCTTCTCTATAACAGCGCCGACATACTGCTCGGGAACTTCGACTATGAGCAGCTCCATAGGCTCGCAGGTCTTGCCGTTTATCTCTTTGAGAATGACCTTCGGGCGCGAAACCTGGAACTCGTAGCCCTGACGGCGCATGGTCTCAATGAGAATTGACAGATGCAGCTCGCCGCGTCCGGAGACTTTGAAAGTATCGGTCGAATCAGTCTCTTCAACGCGCATGCTGACGTTCGTCTCGACCTCCTTGAACAGGCGGTCTCTGATATTTCTCGAAGTAACGAACTTGCCCTCGCGGCCCGCGAACGGGCTGTCGTTGACCATGAAGTTCATGGATATTGTGGGCTCGTCTATTTTTATGAAAGGCATCGGCTCGATGCAGTCCGGAGAACAGGCGGTCTCGCCGATATTTATGTCGCTGATACCGGAGATGCAGACGATATCGCCCGCAGCGGCGGAATCGACCTCGACACGCGAGAGTCCCTCAAACTGATAGAGGCGCGACACCCTGACATTCTCCTGAGTGCCGTCCGTTTTGCAGAGCACTATCGGCTCGTTCTTCTTGACCCTGCCGCGCTCAACTCTGCCGACGCCTATTCTGCCGATATAATCATCGTAGTCAAGGCTCGTGAAGAGTATCTGAAGCGGGGCATCGACGTCGCCGTCGGGAGCTTCGATATGCTCGAGAATTGAGTCGAGCAGCGGGCGCATATCACCCGAGCGGACATTGGGATCGAGCGAGGAATAGCCGTCTCTTGCCGAAGCGTAGACAACGGGGAAGTCGAGCTGATCCTCCTCGGCGCCGAGGTCGATGAACAGGTCAATGACCTCGTCAACAACTTCTGCGGGGCGCGCGTTGGGTCTATCGACCTTATTGATAACAACGAGCACTTTCTTCTTGAGCGCAAGAGCCTTTTTGAGGACGAATCGCGTCTGGGGCATGCAGCCCTCGAACGCATCGACGAGCAGAAGCACGCCGTCGACCATCATGAGTATGCGCTCGACCTCGCCGCCGAAATCGGCATGGCCGGGAGTGTCAACGATATTGATTTTCACACCGTTATAATGGACGGCGGTATTCTTTGAAAGTATTGTTATTCCGCGCTCACGCTCAAGGTCGTTGGAGTCCATGACCCTGTCCTGAACCTGCTCATTGGCTCTGAATATGCCGCTCTGCTTGAGCATCTCGTCGACGAGGGTAGTCTTGCCGTGGTCGACGTGCGCTATTATGGCTATATTTCTTACGTCTTCTCTCTTTGCCAAAAGAATTCACCCATTCCTGAAAAATTTGTGATGATAAAAGTTGAAAGCGGTCTGCGGATGGTCGTTTTTCCGTCAGGGCGCACAAAAACAAGAGCGCATCTTTGTGCGTCCTGACGAAAAAACCCCCGTCAAACGGCCGCGCCGCCGCCAAATACGGCAGGAATATAAAAGCTTCTAAAAAGCACTATTTCGGCGGAACATAAAAGTTCCGCCGAAAATGAGTGTATGTTTTGATTATTCGCCCTTCATCTCAAGGAGCTTAACCTTACCCTCATAGGAAGCAACGCTGACCTTGATAGAATCGGTGATAGCAGCCTTGATGTCGTCCTCAGTAACACCGAGCTCTTTGTAAGCATAATCAGTGGGCATGAAGAGATCAAGATCCATGATATCCGGAAGACCCATGGGATTGATACCGCTGTCGATGCCCTTCTCGGCATACTCCTTGACAACGCCCTTGAGTCCCATTCTCATCATCCACGGCGGGATGCCGATGATCTTTCTGTTATCGCCCATGCCTCTTGCGGCGTAGACTATCTTGAGGAACGGAGCCCACTTCATGTTGTAGCAGCTGATGGGCCATGCCTTTGCACCGGTGCTGCGCTCAGCCGCGCCGACGATGGACTCACCGACCTGGCGGACTGTAAGCATAGCTGTACCGCCTCTGGGATAGAGGGTGCAGGGAAGCTTATCCATTCTCTTGATCTGCTCGATAAGGATAACCCAAACGGGCTTTCTGCCGGGCTGAGTGCCGAAGATGTAGGGCAGCTCGAGAACGGCAACATCGAAGTTGTCATCGGCATAGGAGAAAGCGACGTTCTCCTGGTCGATACGGCTTCTGATATAGGGGTGCTTCTCGCAGAGCTTCATATCCGGACGCTCTTTGGCAAGGTAGGAGAAGTAAGAGCCGAGGATAACGGCCTTCTTGTAACCGAGCTCCTTGCAGATGGGAAGAAGTCTCTTGAGCGGAGCGATGTTGTACTTGTAGTAAGCATCGTAAACGGGTGCGGGGAATTCGACTCTCTCGTCGACGCCTGCGGCGAAAACGAAGCAGTCGCAGCCGGCCATAAGCTCTCTGATCTCATCGTCGGTCTTCTCGTAAATATTGCACATTACGATCTCCATCTCCTCGGGGATGGGAGCTCCTTCGGGAAGGGGCGGAAGAGCAACGGACTTGACGCTGTGGCCTCTGTCAATGAAAATACGTGCTGCGGCGCTGCCGAGAAGGCCGGTGCCGCCAATCATAAATACCTTCATTTTGTTTACCTCCAATTTATTTGCATTAGCTCTTTTATTATACTTTTTATATCGGTAATAGTCAAGCGATAAACGACAAAAAAGTGTACTAAAGTACAAAAATTTCCGCCGCTTTCTTTGTATAAAAAATCATCGCTCCTGAATTTCCTTGCCGCTCATGTGCTCTATATCTATTTCATACATCCGCACGGCATTTCCCGAAGCGGCGATTTCCTCATCCGCAAGGCGCTCGTCGGGATAGTATTTCATTGCAAGGCGCTTTACCAAAATCAGCGTCTGAGCGCGGTCTTCAATGACGCGGCACCTGCCGAACACGACGGCGCTGCGCATGAACGGCGCCCATACCTCTTCACGGATAATCTCATCCCCGTAAGCCGTGAAGCACACTTTATCGCATTTATTTATCGAGTCCGCCTTGTGACCCGCTTTTGCGCCGTGGAAATATATCTTTCCCGCCTCTTCGTCATAGAGATAGTTTATCGATATCGCGTAAGGATATCCGCCGTCGCCGTTGACTGCGAGCACTCCGCAGCGGGCGGAGCGCAAAATTTCTTTTGTCACTTCTTCGCCGAGGGCGTTTTTACTTTTGCGAACAGGTCTGAACATAATATCGTCTCCGGTGATTTTTGAATTTATTGTAGCAGAAACGCGCGTGAAAATCTATAGAGAAACGCCCGAAGAGCGTCTGAGCTCTCCGGGCGTCTTTATAGTTTTATATCAGAGAGCTGTTATCAGTCCTCTTTTTTCCTCTTTGCAGAGCAGCCGATAACGAATGCCGCGCCTGCGAATGCAATGAGCATTACGGGAGCTGCCGCACCGGTGTTCGGCACTTTGCTGTCGCCCTCGGGCTTATTTGTATCGGGCTTCGTCGAGGGGACTATCGGGCTCGCGGGATCGGAGGGATCGAGCGGCTCGCTCGGATTCGACGGGTCTGAGGGCTCTTCCGGCTTCTCGGGCTTTCCGGGCCAATGGGGCAGACCGGGGATTTCGGGAAGCTCAGGAAGGTCGGGAAGACCGGGCTTCTCGGGCTTTTCGGGCTTCTCGGGCTTTTCCGGATTCTCGGGCTCTTCCTTCTCTGCCTTTGAGAGCGCGAAGGAGTCGATTCTCGTTGCGCCGTCCTTTGCCTCATCGTCGAGCATATAAGCGTCGAAATAGAGCTTGCTGCCGTCAATAGTAATCGCGGAGAACACTGCGCTGTGGGCATCGTAGATAGCCTCGGCTCTCGGGAAGAGCTTGTCGGTATCCTTGACATCCTTGGTCTGGTAGTCCTTGACACCCGCGCATGCGCTGATGACATAGACGGTGCCCTCGGGATTGAGCTTGGCGGTGTACTCTCTGCCGCCGAAGGTTATCTTCTGCTCCTCAGCCTTGACAACTTTATTGTTGTCCATGACATCGGTGCGCAGATAGACATGGTCGTGACCCTGGAGGACGATATCGATGCCGAGGTCGGGCATGAGTCCGCAGAGCTGCTTACGCATAGCCTTGACATCCTTGTCGTCATAGTGCGAGCCGTTGGAATAGAGCGCCTTGTGGAGAACGACTATCTTCCACTGAGCGTCGCTTGCCTGGGCGTCCGCCTTGAGCCATGCGAGCTGATCGTCGCTGAGTGCCTTGGAGTCGCTGAGATTGTTGGTGTTGAGGACGATGAAGTGAGCGTTGTTGTAATCATAGGAATAGAACACGCCGCTCTCTCTGTCCTGATCGACTGTCTTGGGCAGGACAAAGTTCTGGTCGAGCATATATCCGCTCTTCTCGTGGTTGCCCGCTGCGGGCATGATAGCGGTGCTCTTGATGTTCTCAGAGGCATTGAAGAACCACTGCCACTGCTTGAAGTGCTTGGTGTAATCGACCTGGTCGCCCGCGCTGGCAAAGAACTTGCCCTCGGGGAACATCCTGAGCGCGGTATCGACTACCTTGCCCCATGTGCCGTACTGAACAGCGTTCTGCGACTGCTCGTCGCTGACATGGAAGAAGGTGAAAGAATCGGAATTGTCCGCGGTCTCGATTATACCCGTACCGCTCCACCAGCCGTACTTTGCATCGCCGACTCTGTAGCAATACTTTGTGCCGGGCTTGAGACCGGTTATGGTCGCGGTGTGGCGGTTGACATTGATGCCGTAGGAGATGAATCCGATAATGCCGAGATCGACACCGGGATACTCTCTCTTGACGAGCTCGGAGGTCGTGCTGACCTTGACTCCCTTTGGAAGCTTATCAGTGAAGGTCGGGTTCTCCGAATACTCGGCTATCTGAATGTCGGAATTTTTGAGGCTGTACTTTGTATACCAGTTGATGCTTCTCTCGGTCGATGCGTCGCCGGTGAAAGTTGTGCCTATATTCGAGGGCAGGCGCATATTGTCCTGCGTGACCTCGGGCTCGACGGGACCGTCATATACGAGAGTCACATCGAGGTCGGACTTCTCGGCAGGATTCGTGTCCTCAACGAGGCTGCGAAGCATTCTGCCGACAGTGTAGCCGATGCTGTCATACTGGCTCTGAGTCATATACTCATCCATAACGACGGTGTTGAGTATATTGCGCAGGCTGCTGTACTTCTCGGGCAGGAGGTTGAGCACGCTGTAGATAACGTTCTCATAGCTCGGGTTGCCGCGGAAGATTATATTCATGAAGATGTCGGTCATAACGCCTATGGGGCTGGTGACAGAACCGGCGGGGAAGAGCTTGCCGGGGTTGAACTGGAGGGTCGAAAGGATCTCACCCTCGACGACATCGTTAAGCAGGGTGTCGATAAGGAAGTTGATGAGTTCCTTTGCGCCGTCTCTGTTCTCGAAGTAATCAAGGACATCGTTCATGAACTTGTCGTCGCTGATATCCTCGTTGGCGTTGTAAAGGGTATAAAGAACGGTGTAGGCGGCATCCTCAAAGGTGCCCTTCTCGTTCTTGCTCTCCATGCCCATAGCCTCATAGAACTTTGTGCATTTATAGTCAGAGACCTGATAGTTGAGAGCCTTTGTGACTACGCCGTCAATGACCTCCATAACATGGTCGGGGTTATTGATATAAGCCTCGTCGACCTGCGCGCACAGATCCTTGATGAAGCTCATAATGTTGCTGCTGACCGTAAATATCTCAACGCTGCCGACCTCGAAGCCGTTCGTGCCGAGCGCATCGATGATTATCTTCTCAAGGTCGATTCCCGAAGCCTCGAGATATGCATAGAGTCCGCCTGCCTCCTGAATGTCCTCGAAGATGCCGGAAAGGGCATTGTCGATCATGGTCATGGCGAAGTTGTGGAGATCGCCGGGGCCATAGGTCTTGAAGAACGAGAAGCTGTCCTTATAGGGCTGGGCATAGGTCTTCGATGTGCCGTTGGGGAAGTTTACGACAATGGGTCCGTCCTCGTCAATGTCGTAGGACTTCGCGTCGCAGATTATCTTGCCGTCCTGAGTGTTGTCAAAGGTGACGGTTCTGAACTTGTTCGGGAAGCCCGAAAGAGATGTGGTCTCGATATCATAGAGAGTCTCGCCGTTGTCGCTGACATGGGAGGCGATATCGGGGGTGTGAAGATGTCCGCTGAAGGTGAAATGCATGCCTGCGTCCGCAAGGGTCTCGGCGCACTCCATCCAATCGTCGAGCACGAAAGCGAAGAACAGCTCAGGCTCGATGGTCATGTGCGGCGCGAAGTTGTGGTGACCCATGCCGATGATGGTCTCGCCGTTCTTCTTCGCCTTTTCGCACTGCTTGAGCACCCACTGCATGAGCTCGGGGGTGATGCTGCCCGCGGTCTCCTGAACATCGTCGCCCTTGGCGGTGACATCGGACGAATACTTGTTGGTATCCATGACGATGAGTCTGTAGCCGCCCTTGAGGCTTATAGCGTAGGAGAGCTGACCCGCCTGACCTGTGGTGGGGGTGAAGACATCTTCTTTTTCGTCCGTCACAAGGTCGCGTCCGAGATTCTTATAGATCTCACGGAATGCCTCGGGAGAGGTGACTTCGCCGGACTCTTTGACGCCGTTTTTGAATGTAACGCCGTTATAGTTGTTGACATCGTGGTTGCCGTTTACAACGATGACCTGTATTCCGCTCTCCTTTTCAAAGGCTTCGAGCTTTGCGGCAAGAGCCTTGTGACCCGCCAGCTCGCCGTTGAGGGTCAGATCGCCGGGCAGGAACACATAGTCGCTCTTCTCCTCAGCGGCCTTGTCGAGAGCCGCTGTCAGGAGCGCGTCAACCTCGTTGTGCTGACGGGAACCTTTGTCGTTCCATTCGTTGTAGGCTTCGCTGAATCCGTTCTTTGTGTCCCCGGTTCCTTTTTCGGAATCAGCAAAATAGTGAATGTCGGAGATGGATGTGACTTTGAGCTTGCCCTTCTCGGTCTGCGCAAAGGCACTGAAAACTCCGGTCGGGAGGGCGGCAAGGACGAGGGTCATGCAGACTATAACTGCAATGATGCGTCTTGCCAGTCTTCCTTTGTTTTTCATTTCGTTTCCTCCTTTTTTCTGGTTTTATATTAAACAAAAACGAAAATGCTTAATCCTCCGAGCCGTCCGTCTGCTCGGCTATGCCGAGATATGCGTCCGCCTCGGCGGCGTCCATGCTCTCGATTCCCTTGAGCTTGCCCGCCATGATACGGTTTCTGTCCTGCGCGGCGACAAGGGTGCGCCCCGCCTCGTCTATCTTTTTCTTCGCCTTGTCGAGCACATCGCCGAACTTCTCATACTGCGCCTTGGCGACGGAGAGCAGACGGCGGACTTCGTTCGCCTTCTCGTTTATCGCCACGGCTCTGAAGCCCATGGAGAGGGAGTTGAGAAGCGCCGTTATCGTAGTCGGTCCCGCTATCATGATGTTATATTCGCGCTGGATTCGCTCGGCTATTCCCGTGCGCGAAGACGCGATTTCGGCGTAGAGCCCCTCGGTCGCGAGATACATTATCGCAAACGGGGTCGTCGCCGGAACATTTATGTATTTTGTGACGAGCTTCGCTTCGCTCAGGACTCTGTCCTCAAGAGCCTTGCGCGCCTTGGCGACTTCTTCGGCATCCGCGCTGTCCGCGGCGGAGCAGAGGCGCACATAGTCCTCCATCGGGAACTTCGAGTCAACGGGGAGATATGCGTCCGCGCCGCCGTCGCCGGCAGGGATGCGTATAGCGAACTCGACGCGCTCGGAGCTGCCCGGGCGGGTGGCGAAGTTTTTCTCGTACATATTGGGTATCGTCTGGTCGAGTATGCCCTCGAGCTGGACTTCCGCCCATGTGCCGCGCGCCTTGACATTCGTCAGCACGCGGTTAAGATTCGTGACATTCGTTGTAACGCCCGTCGAGAGCTCTTTCATCTCGCCGAGCGATTTGTAGACATTTTCGAGCTGCTCGGAAACGGTCTTGAACGAGCTGTCGAGTCTGGTAGTGAGGGTCGAGGAGAGCTTCTCGTCGACGGTCGCGCGCATTTCATCGAGCTTTTTCTCGTTGCTCTGCTGCATTTTCTCTATCGACTCTGCAATAATTCTCGACTGTCTGTCGTTTTGTTCTATGTTGTTGCGGCGGATAGTGTCGAGCGACTTCGAGAACATGTCCGTCAGCTGCTGCTGATGCTTGAAATTCGCCTCGGTCATGAGTGCGAGACGCTCATTCATCTTGTCGAGCGATTCGGTGAGCTCGGAGCGCATGTCCTTCTGATTGCCCGCGCTCTCTCTGCGGCTGCGCTCGAACTCGTCGCGCAGCTGACCCTCGAGCGAGCTGACTTTATGCTCAAGCTCCTTTATCTGCCCGTCCTGCGCGGAGGGGCGGTTGAGCTTCATTATAACAATCACAAGCAGCACGGCGCAGACAGCCGAAAGAGCCGCCGCGATATATAAAACAGCGTCCATAATTCCAATCTCCAAAATCTGTAAGATATGATAAAGAATTGTAACAGATTTTTAAAAAAATTGCAACATTTATACAGATATATTTTTAACAATAAAAATTTTTTGAACAATATTATATTTGCCGGATAATCTTTGCAATTAACGGTTGATAACGGGAGTGGTTTTATGCTATTATATAATGTATCTGAAAGGGGCTGCGCGCCTCAAAAAAATTATGCCTCAGACCGCCCGCAGAATTTGTATAAATACGCCGCGGTTTTTAATATACGGAGGAAAAGCATGAAAAAAATCACAAGAATAGCTTCAATATTTCTTTCGCTCGCGCTGATATTCACAGCCGCCGCCTGCGGCAAGGACGGCTCGGGCGCGGCGCTGAGCTATCCGATAGCAGCCCAGCCGGATTGTCTCGACCCGCAGATAGCGCAGGGCGCGGAGGCAAAGACCGTTGTGCTCAACTGCTTCGAGGGGCTTGTCCGCAAGGACGCGGAGGGCAAGTATTCCCCCGCCGCGGCAAAGAGCTGGAGCTATGATGCGTCCACTCTCACCTATACATTTAAGCTCCGCGAGGACGCGCGCTGGGTCATAATGAAAAAGGCATTCAAGCCCATACTCGGCGACAACATAGACAAGACTTTCGACTCCCGCGTCACGGCGGCGGATTTTGTCTTTGCGCTCAGGCGCGCGGTAGCCCCCGCAACGGGTGCGCCCGAAGCGCTGAGTCTCGGCGTCATAAAGAACGCAAAGAGCATAATAAACGGCAAGATGTCCTCCGACAAGCTCGGCGTGCAGGCGGTCGGCGACTTTGAGCTGCGCATAACGCTCGAAAGCGCAACTGACGAATCGGCTTTTCTCGATCTGCTGACAAAGGCAATATGCATGCCCTGCAACGAGACTTTCTTCAACGCAACCAAAGGGCGCTACGGGCTCGACTATTCGACGCTCCTGTGCAACGGTCCGTTCTATCTCTCATATTGGCTGCACGACTCCGCACTGACTATAAAAAACAACGACGACTACACCGGACCTTTCCCGGCGAAGCCCGCGAGCGTGTCGCTCGTAATCGACAGCGACAACGAGCAGAAACTCACTTCACTGCTCGACGGCACTTACTGCGCCGCCCAGCTCGGCACGACTGCGCCCGATTCGTCCGGCCTCTCCGTAACAAAGAACTACGACACCGTCTGGGCGCTGTGCTTCAACTGCGCCGACGCGCCGCTCTCCAATGTGTCGCTGCGCCGCGCGCTCTGCACGGCGGTCGACTATAACTCGCTGACGCTCGAAAGCGAGGATATGCAAAAAACTTATTCTGTAATCCCGCCCGCCTGCTCTGTCGGCGAGGGAGCGGATCTTGGCAGCGAGCCCGTCAGCATTCTCGGCTACGACATGAACAGATCCGCCGGATACTGGGCTCAGGCGCAGAAAGATCTCACGGGCAAACTGAGCCTTGAGATAATCTGCCTGTCCGAGCACGAAAACGCCATGCGACGCATGATACAGGGCTGGCAGAAAGTGTTCGGTCTGAGCGTCAATTTTACAGTCACTGCGCTCGACAGCGCGACTCTTTCCTCGCGCGTGCAGGACGGCGACTATCAGATAGCCCTGACCTCCATGTCCGCGGGCATAACAGACGCTGCAGGTTTCCTTTCGACGCTCACCTCGCAGGGGACGAATAATATAGTCAGACTCAGCGACGCGCAGTTTGACGCATCCGTCAAAAACCTCAAGGCGCTGAGCGGCTCTGAGCTCGTCAAGGCTTGCCGCAGCGCGGAGGGCAGACTGCTCTCGCTCGGCGCGGTGTTCCCGATGTTCATAACCCCGAGCTATTTTGCAACGGCGAAGGGCGTCAACGGCCTGAGCGTTGACCCCGAAAGCTCGGCAGTTGATTTTGTTTTCGTAACGGCGAAGGACTGACAAGATGAAAAAGGAAAACAGACTCAGATATATACTCCCCGAAAATCGGACGGTGCGCATCGTGCTCACCGTCTTTTTCTGGTTATTGGCGGCGGCGTGCGCCGGATGCATATTCTGGCTTTCGAGCCGTGACGGCAACCAGTCAAAGGACATGAGCGACAATGTACGCGGAATTTTAGCCAAAATTCTCGGCTCGCCGCTCGGCAGCTTTATTGTGCGAAAATTCGCGCATTTCTTTGAATATGCGGCGCTCGGATTTCTTATAGGCTGCGCGCTTTTCCTCAGCCGCAGGCGTTTTTCGCCCGTTATCTCCGTCATTTGCAGTGCCCTTTATTCAGTCAGCGACGAGATACACCAGTATTTCGTCCCCGGACGAGCATGCCGCATTTTCGATGTCGGAGTCGACACCCTCGGCGCGCTGACGGGTACACTTATCCTCACGCTCATAATTCTTATAGTAAACTCAATTGCAATGCGCAGAAAGGAAAAATATTCCGCGTAAATTTTTAGCATTTCTATTGTCGTTTTATAACAGTATATGATATAATAAAGCTTATATAGAGACTTTTTGGCTGAGAGGTATATTCAATGGATCATAAAGAGGGGCTCATAGTCGGGCGCAACGCAGTGCTTCAGGCTCTCGAAAGCGGCAGAACGATAGACAGCGTGACCGTTGCTCAGGGTCAGCGCGGCGGACAGGCAGGCAGAATAATCGACATCTGCCGCGAGCGCAAGATTCCCGTCAAATTTGCCGATCAGCGCAGGCTCGACCGCCTCTGCGACGGCGCGGCGCATCAGGGCGTTGCGGCATTTGCCGCGGCTCACGAATACGCCGAAATGGACGATATTTTTGCCCTCGCCGAGAGCAGGAACGAAAGCCCGTTCATAGTCGTGTGTGACTCACTTGAAGACCCGCACAACCTCGGCGCTATCCTCAGAAGCGCGGAGGCAGCCGGAGTTCACGGGGTAATTATCCCGAAGCGCAACTCCGTGACCCTCAACTACACAGTCGCAAAGACCTCGGCGGGCGCTATTGAATATGTCCCCGTAGTAAAAGTCGCGAACCTCCCCGCCGCCATAGACGAGCTCAAATCGCGCGGCGTCTGGATATTCGGCGCGGACATGGACGGCACGGATTACACCGCCCTCGACTACAGCGGCAGCATCGCTCTCGTCATCGGCTCCGAGGGCAAGGGCATAGGCCGCCTCGTGCGCGAAAAATGCGACTTCATCGCCTCCCTGCCGATGCGCGGCAAGATAAATTCTCTCAACGCCTCCGTCGCGGCGGGAATCCTCATGTTCGAAGCGGCGAAACACAGAAACTGACTTTTATCCGATTTTTCAGCATATAAGCATATATAAATTGGGGTGAGATGAGTGGAAAACAAACCTTCCGATAAGCGGAGCAACATGCCGCTTGACAAAGTTCTCTACCAAGTGGCGAAGATTGAACACGACAGCGGCGAACCGGACAAGATCTGGAAAATAACCGACATAGACGATCTGATAGCGAGCACGGACGCCGATTCCACAGCACTTGACTACGATGACGACGATGAGCTTCTGATGAGCATCGCCTACTATAAAAACAGATACTCTGACGATGACATATCGTCGGAGTATGAGACTATATATACAGACCCGAAAGAGCCGGAATCCGAGCCCGACGAAGAGCCCGAGCCGGAAGAAGCCGAACCCGAAAATCCGACGGACGAACCGGAGGCTTCGACAGAAGCAGAAACCGAAGAGCCTGCTGAGCCCGCAGAATCAGACGTGGCGGAGCAGACCGTCGAAAACAAAGAACCTGTAAGCGAAGTGCCTTTTGCGAAGCCCGAAGAGACGGAATCAGCCGGCGAATCATATTTTACAGAACCCGAAAGCGAAGCGGCAACAGAGTCCCCCGCAGAGCCGGAAGAAGCCGAAGCGGCGCAGGAGTCTGCCGACGAAATTGAGCCGGAAGCCGAGGAAGTTAAGGCTGAAAAAGTTCCCGCCGATGAGAGCGAGGATATATACTCCGATTCAAAAATCGAGCTGTCTGTTGTGAAAGCCGACGGCGAAGATGATGATATACAGGAATCGGAACCTAAAGATGAAGTTGACACGGACGAATCAAATAAAACCGACGAGTCCGACAACAGCGATAACATTCTGACGCTCCACGGCGAGGAAGAAGAATCCGAGGACGAGGATGAAGCCGAGAAAAAGCCGACGGTAGAGGAGCTTTTCGGTGCGCCCGCTTCGAGATATTTCGGCGAGCCGACAGAAGAGCCGGAGGAGGACTCCGAGCGTGAGAGCCGCGCCATACCCGGCCTGTTCGGCGACACAGTCGTGTTCGGTCCGATGAAATCCCTTTCCGAGCCGACGCAGAATAAACCCGACGACGAATATAAAACAAAGCTCATGACCGCGATAGGCTCGGCAAAAGCGCCGCAGAGCGCCGAGACGATAGAGAAGCCCGGCGTTATCTTAAAGCGCGGTCCGCTCTCCGAGACATCGGGGCTCGAGCCCCTGCCGCAGGTCATTCCCGCCGAAGAATTTGTCGGCTCGGGGGACGATAAGCCCGCGTCGATAGAGGATCAGCCTTTCACTAATCCCGCCGCCGGCAATCAGCCGGAGGAGGAGCAGATGATGCTCAGCGGCTTCGGCGAAGAGCCGGAGACTGAAAAAATAGACGAAGACGAGCTTCGCAGCGAGCTCGACAAAAAGAGGGCGGAGAAGAAGAAAAAGTTCGTTCTGCTCGGCGGACTCGGCGACGATGAGCCGCAGGAGGACGAAAATCCGCCCGAAGAAAAAGAGGACGAGCCGGAGGAGCAGCACGAGAAAAAGAAAAAGCACTCCGAGAAAGCTCCCCTCGAATACGAGAAGCCCGAACAGCGCGGCAGAGTCTATAACAGCCTCAAGAACGCCGCATCGCAGTTCAAGACCTCGGTTATCGGTCTGTGCGTGCTCGAAGGCGTGTCGCTGCTTCTGCTGCTCATACCGAAAATTCTCGAGTGGGCGGCGATAGACGCGCCCGCATTCGACCGCGGAGGCGCGGGACTCGCGGCGGCTAATATAGTGCTTCTGCTCGCGTCGTTCTATCTCGCGTTCCCGAATATTTTATCCGGCGTAAAAGCGCTTGCAAACGGCCGCGTGACCGGCGGCGCAGTCGGCGGGCTGACATTTATACTCGCCCTCGTCCAGACGATACTCTCGTTCTTCAACAAATCACCCGAGGGCGCTTCGGGTATATTCTACTGTGCGGCGGCGATATTCGCCCTGCTCATGACCGCCGAAAACAGCAGCCGCGGCACGGCGCGCGTGATGCAGAATTTCCTCTTCTGCACCGCAAAACGCAAATCAGGGCTCTACGGCATAAGGGCTATCGAGAGCGAGAAAGATGCATTTGAAGTCGGACGTGCGCTCAAGATGGGCAACCCGGACATTTTATATTCCGGCAGAGTCGAGTTCCCCGCCGACTTCATCAAAAATTCCGAAGCCAACGCCCCTGCTGACAGCTGCATAAAGCGCAGCCTGATAATTTCTTCGGCTGTCTCCGTGCTGCTCGCAGTTATATCGGGCATAATAACAAAAGATATCTTCCAGGCGTTCGGCGTGCTCACCGGCGCATTCTGCCTGACTTCACCCTGCGCTATAGAACTCGCGCTGATGATCCCGCTCTATCTCGAGAATAGGAAGCTCAACGCAGAAGGCGGCATGATAGCGGGCTACGATGCGGCTCTCGAATGTTCAGAAGCGGTCGCCGCTTCTGTTGACAGCGCCGATCTCTTTGACCGCGCGGCGTGTGAGATGCACGGAATGAAGGACTTCCACACCGTGAGAATAGACGATGTTCTGCTCTACGCAGTCGCTATAGTGCTCAAATCCGGCGGTCCGCTCACAGATGTCTTCAACCGCATTATCGGCGGCTCGACCGAGCTTCTGCCGCCCGTGCGCGACATGATATACGAAGACAGACTCGGTCTTTCAGCCACAATATATAATCAGCGCGTGCTGCTCGGCAACCGTAATTTGCTCACGCACCACAATATTGAAGTGCCGCTCAAGTCCGAAGAGGACAAGGTAAAGCGCAACGGGCGCAAGATTCTCTACATAGCCATCGACTCGCAGGTCGCGGCGATGTTCGTTTTCAACTACGCCGAGGACGCATCGCTCAAGGATTCGATAAACGAGATGGCGGACAACGGCTTTAGCCTTGTCGTTCGCACGGACGACCCGAATGTGACCGACGAGCTCATCGCCGCCCGCTTCGGCATAGCGCAGAAAGATATCAAAATGACGCTCTCCCACGGCGCGCGCATATTCAGCGCATACCGCGACAGCGTTGTTGATTCAGCCCCCGCAAAGGTCATGCACGACGGCTCCGCCCGATCTTACTTCAAGAGCATCGCGGCGTGCGGCAGGCTCGCAAACTTCGCTTCGCGCTGGGCAGTGTTTGCCCTTATCGTGCAGGCGGTCGTGGCGGCGGGTGCGATACTCTGCGTCGCGCTGAAGGCGTTCGCGTTTGTGTCGCCCCTGACGGCGGTTATAGTTCAGGCCGCGATAGTAGCTTTCAGCGTAATACTGGAAAAATTCAAAAGATAAATATACTACCCTGTAACATCTAAAAGTCTACATCCGGTTGAAGGATGAAAACGCAGGCAGGCTGCCGCCTGTCAAGTTTGAAGACGCAGTTAAACGCAATCAGATGACGCAATGCTTGTAAAGTTTTAGGTGTTGCAGGGTAGCAGGGGCTGCGCTGAGAATGCGACAGCCCCTTTCTGAAAGGATAAGCGGATATGCAGGAAAAATCAGTCAAGACAAAAATTGATTTAAAAGGCAAGACCGTGCTCGTGACGGGCGCGGCGGGATTCATCGGCTCTTTTCTCTCGGAGCGTCTGCTCTCGGACTTTGAAGATATCCGCGTCATCGGCTTCGACAGCGTCAACGACTACTATGATATCCGCCTGAAAGAATCGCGGCTCGAAAAGCTTCAAAAGCATAGAAATTTTATTTTTATCAAAGCGAACCTCGCGGACAAGGACAAAGTGAGCGAAGTGTTCCGCGAATACTCGCCGCAGATAGTTGTCAACCTCGCGGCGCAGGCGGGGGTGCGCTATTCGATAACGAACCCCGACGCCTATATCGAGTCGAATATAATCGGCTTTTATAATATCCTCGAGGCCTGCCGCCACTCATACGACGACGGCGCAACACCCGTCGAGCATCTTGTATACGCTTCGAGCTCGTCGGTCTACGGCAGCAACAAAAAAGTGCCCTACAGCACCGACGACAAAGTTGACAACCCCGTCAGCCTCTACGCCGCGACGAAAAAATCCGACGAGCTGATGGCTCACGCCTATTCGAAGCTCTATAATATCCCCTCGACGGGACTCCGCTTCTTCACGGTCTACGGACCCGCAGGCCGCCCGGACATGGCGTATTTCGGCTTCACCAACAAGCTTCTGCGCGGCGAGACAATCCGCATTTTCAACTACGGCAACTGCAAGCGCGACTTCACATACATCGACGATATAGTCGAGGGCGTTGTGCGCGTCATGCAGGGCGCGCCTGAGCGCAAAGACGGCGAAGACGGTCTGCCCGTTCCGCCGTATGCGGTCTACAATATAGGCAACCAGAACCCCGAAAACCTGCTCGACTTCGTCGACATTCTCCAGCAGGAGCTTATCGCCGCGGGAGTTCTGCCGAACGATTACAACTTCGAGACGCACAAGCAGCTCGTCCCGATGCAGCCGGGCGATGTCCCCGTGACATACGCGGACACGACCCCGCTCGAGCGCGACTACGGCTATAAGCCCTCGACAGATCTCAGAACCGGGCTTCGCAATTTTGCCCGCTGGTACAAAGACTTTTACAAGATTTGAATAGCATATATTATATATTATATAATGTATGTCTTTCGGGTCAAAGATGTGGACGAAAGACAAATTAAGATTTGTATTATTTGGAGGCTCGATTATAAAAATTATTTGAGTCGCTCACTTTACCATGATTCAAGTGATAGCCCGCTCCCCATTCGTCTCGTGACTCGGTTTGAAATGTTTCAACAAAAAAATCCTACCTGATGCTGCTGCGCGGGTAGGATTTCTGTTATATTCACTCTCTGATATCAATCCGGATTATGTTCATAGAAATAGTCATACGCCTCTTCGTAGTCCTCGAAGTCGTCGTAATAATAGTCGTAAAAGTCCTCGGGGTCATTGAAGTCGCGGGCGTTATACGGATCGTCGTCATAGTAGGCTTTTTTCGTGGTAGTCACCGGGCGGTTGCCGGAGGGTCTATACGAGCCGCCGGAGGATGAACCACCGGAAGAGGAGGTCTGCTTCGGCACAGTCTCATATTCCGGATAATGCCACACGCTTTCCACGGCACCGTTTCTCACATCTACCGCATAATATGCGTATAACCAAGCAGAATACTCCGACTGCTTCGCGTAATAGGGGATCTTCCAATAATATTCATGATACCCCTCGCGGCGGGCAACTGTCTGATCGTAGAACTTTGAATATTTGAGCGGGTCATAGTTGACGGCGGTCGCCTTGCCGAGCTTTGTTGAATTTATCAGCTCCTCCGGCATTCCCTCATACGGCAGAATCTCCGAGACGGGGGTTATCCCCTTGTCGGTTTTTATCCCGAGAAAGTGAATCTCTCTGCCGTCATTGACCGATATCAGGTTTTGTCTGCTGATGTAGGCACTGTAGTTTATTTCATGCTCCTCGCCCGACCCCGTCACATACTCGCCGACATAATATGTATGCAGGGAGATACAGATAAACGGGTAGTCGGACTTCACGCCGTCGAGCTCGTCGAGAAAATAATAGAACTTCTTCCAGTCTTTTATTTTTTCGGGCGGGTCTAATTTCAGCGATACTTCAATTTCATATTTTATCGGGTCCTCGGTTTCGTCGTAGATGTATTTGTTGCTGTACGGCTCATGAATAACTGATTTGACCGTCAGTTGCGCGTTGACCTTGTGCTTTTTGCAGACGGCGGCAAATGCTTCTCTGAGCCTCAATTGCTCGGCGTCCGCCGTATCGTGCCGGTACAGGCTCTCGTCGGCCTCGCTCTGCCGGCGTGATTCGTCTTCGCGGGCGGCATTTATTACGTTTCTCGCGAAAAGCCCCAGCGTGACGATCAAAATAAGCACGCATATTATGCTGACAACTATCTCCGACGTATTCGGCTTGTTCTTGGTCTGTTCGCTCATGTCCTCCCTCCTTATAGCTCTGCAAACCCGGGATTATTTCTTCTTTCTGCCCTTTTTCTCAGTATATTCATTGCCCTTGACTCCGGGATTGACGAGCTTGAGCTTGCGTCTCTGGCGGCGTTTGTAATTCTCGATAACAAACAGCGCGATATAGCCGACAACGAGAACGGCGACTATCGATGCGATAATTTTAAATACAGTGCTCGAAGCGACTTTCTTTATCGTTGCGCCTATGAACAGCAGAACATTTCTCGACACATCCTCGGACGCGACGAGCTTTATCCGCGCTATCTCCTCGCCGGCATAGAGCACACGAGCCTCGCATATCTCCTGACCCTTTTTGACCGGCGCGTCAACACTTTTAGGCACGGTCTCGGGCACGGGCTCAATAAGCACGCTTCCGGCGTCAGCCCCCGTCGGGACGAGCGCCAGCACTTCTTCGCCCGGAACGAGCGAAATATGATCGGTTCTGAATGAGAGTTTGAGCGGAACTTCGGTTATTATCTGAGTCGGGCTCGCTATCGACTTTAATTCGATGTGGTTGAACACCCAGTTGAACATCCTGCGGCAGTCGACAAACGCACAGTTTTCAAGCGGCTCATCGTCGTCGATATTCTGCATCGGCGCGTTCATTATCACGCACAGATAGTTGTAGCCGTTGCCCGTGCCTTTTGATATGACGCAGCGTCCGGCGTTGTCGGTCGAGCCGGTCTTGATACCCACGGCGTAGGGCGAATAATAATCGGCATACGCCTTGTTCATAAGATTATTCGTGTTGCGCAGGGTGCGCTCCTCGCTCTTGTTTGTTGCGGGGACTTTATATATTGTAGTCGAAGTTATCTCCGAGAAATACGGCAGGGTCAGCGCGTGCTTTGTTATCGTCATCAGGTCGCGCGCGGTGGTGTAGTGGTTCGGGTCATCGAGTCCGTGGACATTCGCAAAGTGCGTATTCTTGCAGCCGAGAGCCGCCGCCTTGTCATTCATCATCTTGACAAAGCCTTCGATAGATCCGCCGACGTGCATCGCAAGGACATTCGCCGCATCGTTGCCGCTTCGCACAAGCAGGCAGTAGAGCAGATTCTTTATGCTCATCTTCTCGCCCGGCTCAAGCCCGACTATCGAGCTTCCTGTGCCGTCGAGCAGGTGGATAGCCTCGTAGCTCGCCTCGACTTCTTCATCGAGATCCTTGCAGTTTTCGAGCACGACGGTGGCGGTCATTATTTTAGTCAGCGAGGCGGGAGCCGCCTGCTTGTCCGCGTCTTTTTCAAAAATGACCGTGTCGTTGTCGAGGTTGACGAGCAGATAAATCTGGGCATAAATAGGATTATCTCCGCTGTCTGTCAAACTTTTCTCGTATACCGCGTTATAATTAGCGTAGGCAGGCATGGTGCAGAGCACCGACGCGATAAGAATAAAACAAAATAAAATTTTTATGAGTTTTTTCATAGACAGTCACCGCCGAATGTTGTATTATATATATAAACGATAGAAGACAACTTTGTCCTGACACTAATTGATTATACCAGTTTCAGGCTGTAAAATAAAGTAATAAAACGGATTTTGTTTATCAGGGGGATTAAAATCATGCTTTATGTTACGGGAGACACCCACGGAGATTACGAGCGATTCACATCTTCCGCGCTCAAAAAACTGAAAAAGGGCGATACGCTCTTCATCTGCGGCGATTTCGGATTCATCTGGGACGGCTCGAAGAATGAAGAGAAGCTGCTCAAAAAGATAGGCAAGCTCAAATACAATGTATGCTTTATCGACGGCACGCACGAGAATTTCGAAAGACTCAGGAGCTACGAGGTCTCGGAATTCAAGGGCGGAAAAGTCCATCATATCACCGGCAACCTCTATCACCTCATGCGCGGTCAGACTTACGACTTCGACGGCGTGAGCGTCTTTGCAATGGGCGGCGGCGAGAGCCCGGATATAGATATCCGCTCCGATCTCAACTCATGGTCGGGCGACGAGATACCCACCGAAGCGGAGCTGACCGAGGGCGCACAGAATCTAAAGAGGCTCGGCAACAAGGTTGATATTATCATCACCCACGAGCCGCCGATGAAAATAAAAGGCTTCCTTAGGCTCAAGGACAAAGAGCCCGTGCGCGTGACGGGACTCAATACATATTTCGAGGAGCTCGGCGCTGCGTGCGAATACAAGCACTGGTTCTTCGGCTCGATGCATATCGACAAGTTCATCTCCTCGTCCCACATCGCGGTGTTCCAGCACATAATCAACGCAGAGACCTGCGAGATTGCAAAATAATTATAATACAGTCACACAGCGGCTCTCGGATTCATTTCTGAGAGCTGTTTTTATGCTTTTTGACATCATTTTTACTTTTCCAGATGCAAATAATCTAAAACAGCAACAAAATTACAAAAAATATGATATTATATAGGCGGAAAGAAAAATTTCACAGGAGGTGTTTTATGAACATCAAAAGACTTTTAGCCGTCATTCTCGCAGTTCTGGCGCTCTTGTCATTTGTTGGATGCAATGTAAAAAAAGACACGGGCAAAGAGCCTCTCAACGCCGCAGGAGGGAAAGCAGACGAAGCCATGTCGGAAAATCAGCCCGAAAGCACCGACGCGCAGGCAAGCGACACGGCAAGCGAAGCCGCCGGCAATGAAGCCTCTTCGTCCGGCACCGCCGAAACTGCAAAAGAAACGCAGAAGCCGACCGCCGCGGCGACCGCAAGGCCGAACAAGCCCGACGTAAAGAAGTCAAAATATTTCCTCGGCACCGACCTTGACGGATGGTACAACTGGGCGCTTGCCGGAAAAGGTTATAATGAAGGCGCAAATTATATCAAGGTCTGGACAGAGGAATTTGATTCTCACGACAACCTTGTAAAGCGCGTATCATACAAAACTCTTGACGGAGAAAGCATTCCCTCCATTACAACGACATACGAATATACCTATAACAGCAACGGCACCGTAAAAGAGATCCGCACCGACGGCGGCAACGGCTACATATACAGCTATGAATACGACTCTGCGAAGAGGATCACCAAAATCTCCGTTGTTGAGCCTATATCCGGCGACACTATGAACTCGTACAAGTTCACATATAACAAAAGCGGAAAGCTCATCGGAGTTGACCGCGGCAGGGTTGCCGGCATGGACGGCACCGAATACAAAATCACCGTTTCGTATGACGGCAGCGGAAGAGTCTCAAAGAAAGAGAAAGTTTATTCCGGCGGTCTTGTAAAATCGTACAAATACGAATACAACAGCCGTAACGACATCTCCCGCAAGACCGAGGAAGTCAGGCAGTCGGATGACTATTTGAAGAATGTGACCGACTACAAATATGACGAAAACGGCGCGCTTATAAAGCTGACGGTGAAAAGCTCGGACGGCTCTTCGCAGGAATCCGTATACACCAACGACAAATACGGAAATCCAGTCAACATAAAGGTCACAAAAACCGCAAACGGCAAAACCGTAAGCTCGCATACTTATCCCTATACATATAAGTACGAATCCAATCGGATAACCGTGACCGAGCACGACGGCAGCAAAAAGATATACGAGTATCATAAGAATCAGAGCATTATGCTGGACGATTCGCGCATATTCTGATATTTTACAAAACAGAGATCCCGGCTTCGCGCCGGGATTTTTTCTGCTTTGCGAATCGAAAAATCAAAATCCGCACATTTTTTATAAAAAGTGTGCTATTATATAGACGGGAAAAACTTTCAGGGGAGGTATTCCATGAAACTCAAGAGAATTTTTGCAGCCGTTCTGGCGGCGATGCTGCTGTCGTTTGCGGGATGCGCGAACAAGGACACTCAGGGTGACTCTTCCGAGCCTGCGGGAGGGCAGACGACCGAGGAGCGAACCACCGAGCCTCAGACGAATGAGGACGGCAGTCTCGTCAAGCCGAAAAACGCCGTCTCGGTCTCCGACGATGTGAAGATCAAGACCTACAGCGGCACTTCGCTCATCGAAATCGGCAACCGCGTCATGGAGCCCTATGGCAACGCGTATAAAAACATGAAAGCCTATGCCGACGCGCTCAACCGCCTCAAGGCGGAGATGCCGAACACCAAAGCCTACTGCCTCATGGCGCCGACCGCCATTGAGTTCTACGCCCCGAGCAAATATAACTCCGGCGTGTCGAAGTCGCAGTACGAGGGCATGTGCTACATCTACGAGCAGTTAAAGGACATAACGCCCGTCAACGCCTATGCCGAGATGGCGGCGCACACGGACGAATATCTCTATTTCAGAAGCGACCACCACTGGACCACCCTCGGCGCGTACTACGCCTATCGGACCTTCGCCAAAGTCGCGGGGTTCACGCCCGTTGACAAAAACACTCTCCAGACCGGCAAGCTCTCGCCGTTCCTCGGGCTTTTCTACAAAGACACAAAGAGCACCGCGCTCTCGAACGACCCCGACTATGTCGAATATTTCATTCCGCCCGTCAACACAACGGCTATAGCCTCAGACACCGACGCCGCGATGAGCAACAGCTACAGCATCAAAGTTATCAACACCGAAACTACTTCGTCGAACAAATACTTAGCCTTTGTCGGCGGCGACCACGGCGTTGTCAAGATAACGACCGATGCACAGAGCGACAAGAGCATCGTTGTTATCAAAGAGAGCTACGCAAATGCCTTTGTGCCGTGGCTCTGCGCGAATTATAAAACAATATATGTCCTCGATCCGCGCCAGCTGACCGTCAAGCTCGCCGATTTTGTCAAGACGAACTCGATAGACGAAGTCCTGTTCCTCAACTATATGTTCATTCCCAGCAACCCGAAGTTCATGAACGCGCTGGAGAATATGGCGTAAATAAAACAACAAGAAAGCCCCGGAAGATTTGACTTCCGGGACTTTTTGTTTAAGCAAGCTTTCTGCTCTCATCTTTTTTCAGCGTGCGGTAAGTATAAATTATCACTATCGCCGAAGCGATAAATGCGAGAATATCCGCCGCAGGCATCGAAATTATTACTCCGTCGAGCCCCCACACGAGCGGGAGTACAAGCACCAGCCCGACGCCGAAAACTATTTCTCTTATCATCGACAGCGCGGTCGAAGCGACCGCCTTGCCCATCGCCTGCAGGAAGATGAACGCCGCCTTGTTGATGCAGGCAAGTGTCATCATGCACAGATATATTCTGAAGCATTTCACCGCGAACTCGGTATAATACGCGCTCTCGTTCGACGCGCCGAAGATTGCTATAAGCCCGGTCGGGAACAGCTCGACTATGAGCGTCGCTATCGCGCCCGCAGCCGCCTCGCATATCAGCAGGCGGGTGAACAGCCCGCGCACGCGGCCGTATTTTTCCGCGCCCATGTTGTAGCCAACGATAGGAATACATCCCGCCGCCATGCCGATGCACACGGACATAATTATCTGGAAGAATTTCATCACTATTCCGACGACAGCCATGGGTATCTGCGCATATTCCGCGAGCCCGAAAACGGGGTCGAGCGCGCCGTATTTTCTGATCATATTATTTGTCGCCGCCATCGCCGCGACGAGGGATATCTGCGCCAAAAAGCTGCAAATGCCCAGCGGAATGAATCTTTTTATCACGCCGCCGCAGAGCCTGAACGACTCTTTTTCGAGCTTCACGGAGCGCATATGGAACAGATAATATACCGCCATCGCTGCCGTGAGCAGCTGGCCGAGCACCGTGGCGACTGCCGCGCCCATCACACCCCATTTGAACACGAAAATAAATATTGGATCGAGAATAATATTGACCACCGCGCCCGCGACCGTAGACACCATCGCAAAGCGGGGGCTTCCGTCCGAGCGGATGACCGGGTTCATCGCCTGGCCGAAAACATAGACGGGAATGCCCAGGGCTATCCAGAAGAAATATTCTTTCGCGAACGCGAATGTTTTTTCGTTGACCGTGCCGCCGAACATGGCGATAAATTCATCCGAAAAAATCAGATATAATATGCACAGCACTATGCCGCCCGCAGCGGAGAGCACAACTGCGTTGCCGACTCCCCTGTGCGCGTCCTCGCGCCTGTCCGCGCCGAGGGATATGCTCACAAACGCGCAGCAGCCGTCGCCTATCATAACGGCTATCGCAAGGGCTATGACCGTCAGCGGGAACACGACAGTGTTTGCGGCGTTGCCGTCCGAGCCGAGATATGCGGCGTTCGCGATGAATATCTGGTCGACAATGTTATAGAGCGCCGCGACGAGCAGGGAAATCACGCAGGGTACCGAATATTTGCCCATGAGCCTGCCGAGCTTTTCCTGCCCGAGAAAGGTCTGATCGTTATTTTTCATGGTTGTCTCCTTTGCAAAAAAATAAAAGGCGCAAACCCATCCGGATTTACGCCTTTGGCTACACGATGAAAAAATTATATCAGCTTTTGCCGTATTTTTCAAAGGCAGTAATTGTCAAACTTTTATTTTTTTGCGCCGATGATTTTATATAAAAAACGCAGAGATGCTTGAACGACATTTGCGGTTATGCTATAATCTTGAAAAAAGCAGGAGGAAGTTTATGAACAGCAGAAAAACAGCGGGCGCCGTCCTCGGAACGCTCGGCGGGCTGGCCGCTCTGACTGCGGCTTCGGCGGAGATATTCTATAACTTCGCGATAAACACGAAATCGCCCATACATATGAGCAAGCTCAACAACCTCGTTCAGAAGGCGACAAACACGAGCGCCAATGAAGAAGAGGCGAGCGCAAAATACAGCGGCATGACCGGGACACCCGAAATGAAAAAGTGGTACGCCGATGAGGGCAAGGATGTCTATATAATTTCCGACTCTCTGCGCCTGCACGGCAAGAGATTCAAAAATTCCGGCTCTGACTACGCGCTCGTCTGCCACGGATACACGAGCAAGGCGAAGCACATGGCGGGGTTCGTCAAAAAGTTCTATGATCGCGGCTTCAATGTTCTCGCGGTCGATGCGCGCGCCCACGGCGACAGCGAGGGCGCAAAAATCGGCATGGGCTGGCCCGAGCGCAGGGACATAGCCGGGTGGATAAAGCTCATTCTCTCATGGGATCCCGACGCGCGGATAATCCTGCACGGCGTGTCCATGGGCGCGGCGACGGTGCTCATGGCATCGGGCGAGACGCTGCCCGAAAATGTCAAGGCCGTTATCGCGGACTGCGGCTACACCTCGGAGTGGGATGAGTTCATCTGGGAAGCGGAAACGCTGCACATCCCGTGGTTCCCGGTGCTCAACGCCGCGTCATTGCTTTCAAAGCTTCGCGACGGCTATGATTTCAAGCAGGCGAGCGCGCTTGACCAGGTCAAAAAGAGCCGTATACCGACGCTGTTTATACATGGCTCGGAGGATGAGCTCGTGCCGTATAAAATGCTCGGCGAGCTGTACTTAGCGGCGGCGTGCGAAAAAGAAAAACTGACCGTTGAGGGTGCGGGACACGCGCTCTCGTCATCGGTTGACCCGGAATTATATTGGAGCACGGTTGAAAGATTCATAGAAAAATATATCGGCAGCTAAAGCAATAACCACCGTCGCGGACGGTGGTTAGAGCGTGTCGATAAACCTATTTTTGGTGGTTTCGCAAAAATCAAAGCCTCCCTTGTGCAAAGGGAGGTGGCGCGAAGCGCCGGAGGGATTGTTCTGAATAAGGGAAAAATTTTCAAAATGCTGAGTATTTTGAACTTTCATTACAACAACCCCTCAGTCACGGCTTAGCCGTGACAGCTCCCCTTACACAGGGGAGCCTTGAGTCCGTGCAATGACAGACTTTTTCGACAGACTGTAACCACCGTCGTGGACGGTGGTTATTTTATCGCACAAAAGAAAATCCCGACCGGTTAAGGTCGGGATTTTCTTTGTATAAAACGGGGGCAAGAAGATGGTAGGTGTCTGATTTATTCGGCCTGCTTCGAGTATTTCTTGAGATAGATAACTCTCATGAGCAGGCTCTCGATGGGATTTATCGGCTTGCACTTACCGAAGAGGCCGGAGCCTATGTAGGTAAGGCAGCTCTTCTCTGCGATCATCTCGACCGCACCTGCGTTGCTCTCATTCGAGCCGCAGCAGAGCGCGCCGCCGTCCTTGACGAGAACGCAGTGGCGACCCTTGAGCGCCTTGACGACCTTCTTGGGCGAATTCTTCGCGCACTTGAGGCTCACGCCGATTATCTGGGCGCTGTCATCAAGCTGAGGTTTGACAGTCTTGCCCATGGCGGCAACTGCGAGCACCTCGGGAGCCTGGGAATAAAGAATAGCATTGATATCCTCGCGTGAAGCATATATGGCGCGATGGAGGTCTGCCGTCGGAATCTCTCCCTCGCCGCTGACCGCCGAGGTCACGGGATCTACGGTGACGGTATGCTCCTTGTCGCCCGCAGCGTAGAATACTATCTTTCCACTTGCGTCTCTGTACGAGTTATTATAACAGGTTTCGTCATGTTTTACAATAGTTTTTCCGTGCTTTTGTGCCCAAGAAACACACATTTCGCTCAGGTCGGCAATTTTTTCTCCGAACTTTCTGTCAAAAAGGTCGAGAACATAAAGCGCGCTCTCGCGCTCGAGCGTGGCGGCGACATTGAACGCCTCCTCGCTGTCCTTGCCGTAGCAGACAGCGCCGTGATGCGCCATGATAACTGCCTTGCTGTCCATGTCGGCAGCGATAGCGGCGGCGACGCCCTTTTTGAGCTTCTTTGTGCCGGGCAGACCGTATGCGCCGAGCAGAACCTTGTCGCCTATAACTTTGCGGCCTTTTTCGCTGAGCGTCGGGATGCCCTGCATGGTCGCGCTTATAATGGAAGCAAACTTCTGATGGGTGTGAATAACAAAGCCCGCCTCGGGATGAGCCTTGTAGACCTCGGCATGGACGCCCTTTTCGGAGGAGGGCTTGACATTGCCCTCGTAGCTCAAGGTGTCGATCTTGACCTCGACGATATCGTCGGGGGTCAGTCCCTCATAGGGCTTTCCGCTCGGGGTTATGACAAAGCTGTTCTCGTCAACGCGGCAGCTGACATTGCCCCATGTTCTCGCGATGAGGCCCTTTTCGACAAGGCGCAGACCGGCTGCGATAACTTCTTTTTTTGCCTGTAAAATATCCATGAAAACCGTCCTTTCACGATAAAATCCGAATTGTGCTTGCGAACAATTTTGTACTACAGTTCAATTATAACACAAGAAGCCCAAAAGTCAACAAATTACTCTTTCGGCTCGCCGTCGGTCTCCTGATTCTCCTCTTCGGCTGAAACATCCTCCGGCTGGACTGCCGCGGCGTCCGCCTCAACGGATTTCTTCGAGCTGCGCCAGATATGGATAACGCCGTCGTCATTGAGTACCTTGAGCACGGTTATAACTATCGGCATAATAAATATTCCGATGAAGCCGAAGAGCTGGAGTCCGATATACATGCCCATGATGCTGACTATCGGCGGGATGCCGAGATTGCTCGCGACTATCTTCGGCTCGATTATCTGGCGTATGACAGTTATGCAGGCATATATGACAATGAGTCCGATTCCGAGTCCGTAGCTGCCGTTTATCAGCGAGAACACCGCCCACGGGATAACGACAGTACCTGTGCCGAGCACGGGCAGGATATCGACTATTGCGGTTATTATCGCGATAATAAATATATATCCGCTCTTGTACGCGCCGATGACTTTCAGCACGCTAAGACCTATCGACATCTCAGCAAAAGTTATAAGCATTATCAGCGCATAGGACTTGACGAGCTTGCCCATGGACGAGAACACGATTTGTTTAGTTTTCGAGAGCGTTCTGCGCTTCTGCGGGGTCAGCTGATTCTTGATGAAGCCGACTATTCCGTCATATCCGGCGGTCATGAAGCAGGCGGCGATAATAAACAGGAGCACGCCGACCAAAATACTCGGAATCTGCTTCGCGGTTGACCAGACGCCGCTGAGCGGAGTCTTGAGGATAGACAAAAGATTGATATTGGAGTTCTGCTCGCCGCCCTGCGCGCGCTGAGCCGCACGCTCTTCTGATGATAGCAGGAGCTTGTCCGAGAACGATTTTATTGCGTCCTCGGCTGAGCTTTGAAGTCCGTCCGGCAGACGCTCGGCGAAGCGATAGAGCGAAGCCTCCCAGCTTTTTACATAACCGGGCACTTTCTTGAGCCACTCGGCGAGTGTCGAGGCGAGTCCCTTGACTTCGGACACGACCCTCGCGCCGGTCAGGGCAACTATTGTTATCAGCAGCGCGATTATCAGCAGCACCGCGATAACAGAGACAATTCCCTTTTTGATATGGGTTTTCTTCGAGATAAAATTGGTCGGGCGCTGGAGCGCAGCGGCGACCAAGAATGCGAACAAGAACGGAGCGACTGTCCAGAATGCATATTTCATGAACAGATAAAACGCGCCGAGCACGAGCGCGATATATGCGACATTGATAAGTACCGCTCTTCTCTTTTCCACAGTGGCAGGGGACATTTTCTGCACCTCTTCTTTCAACCGTTTTTTTCCTGCGTCCAATGACAAAACAGCATAATTTATTATATATATTATACTATTTTATCTTAAAACTCAATGAATTTGAAAAATACTTCATAAAAATGTAAGAAAGTTTTCCTTTTGGGGCTTTATCGCCGGGGCTGTTTGTGATAAAATAATAAAAATCAATGACAGTGGGGAGACAGTTATCATGTATATAGCGATAATGGGCTACGGCGTTGTCGGAAGCGGCGTTGCCGAGGTCATCAACAAAAATCACGACAGCATCGTGCGCAAGAGCACGCAGTCGGAGCTTGAGATAAAATATATTCTCGACCTCAAGGATTTTCCGGGCGACCCGAATGAGAAGCTTTTTATAAAAGATTTTAATATTATTCTCAACGACCCCGAGGTAAAGGTCGTTGTCGAGACAATGGGCGGACTTCATCCGGCGTATGAGTTCGTCTCCGCCTGCCTCAAGGCGGGCAAGAGCGTTGTGACCTCGAACAAAGAGCTTGTCGCGGCGAAGGGCTGCGAGCTGCTCGGATACGCCGCGGAGCACAATGTGAACTTCCTCTTTGAAGCGTCGGTCGGCGGCGGAATACCGATAATCAGACCGATAAGCCAGTGCCTCGCCGCAAACGAGATAAACGAATTCGCGGGCATTCTCAACGGCACGACGAACTTCATTCTCACCCGCATGATAAACGACGGCATGGCGTTTGAAGATGCGCTCAAGCTCGCGCAGGACAACGGCTATGCCGAGCGCGACCCCTCGGCGGATATTCTCGGCTTCGACGCCTGCCGCAAGGTATGCATTCTCGCGTCCCTGTGCTTCGGCAAGCATGTCTATCCCGACCAGGTTCACACCGAGGGCATAACCGAGATAACACTCGAGGATGTCGAATACGCCAAGGACTGGGGCGGAGTTATAAAGCTTCTCGGCAGAGCGCGCAAGAGCGAGGACGGCAAGCACATCTATGCGATAGTCAGCCCCGCATTCGTCGATCATCACAGCCAGCTCGCAAGCGTTGACGATGTTTTCAACGCGATTCTCGTGCGCGGCGACGCGATAGGCGATGTCGTATTCTACGGCAGAGGCGCGGGCAAGCTGCCCACCGCAAGCGCGGTCGTCGGCGACGTTATCGACTGCGCACGCCATGAGAACAAGCAGAAGTTCTTCGGCTGGGCGGACAGCGAAGAGGGCTATGTCTCCGACTATCTCGACATGCCTACGGCGCTCTATGTTAGGGCGCGCGCTCAGCAGAAGCAGCAGGTCATATCCTCGGCGGAGAAGACTTTCGGCGAGATAAAGCTCCTCAAGCGCGCCGGCGCGCCGGAGGACGAGTTCGCCTTTGTCACCCCCGTCGCCTCGGAGCGCGAGCTGCGCACAAAGCTCGAAACTCTTCTCGGCGCCGAAATCATCTCGACGATAAGAGTTACAGATTATTGATAGTTTTTCAAGAGGGACTGCCGTTTGGCAGTCCTTTTTAATTTTGCGGGAGTGATTGTGGGGTGCAAAGCGTTGTTTTATAGATTGAGAGTTCTCTATCGCTTAAGCCATAGCCCCCCTAATTTGTCGCTGTATCTGTTTTCGCATGCCGACGCCCGTTCAAAATAAAATCACCGCTCCGGATTACTGCTCCCAAAGGCAGTTTTATCCCTGCTGATATTGATAATCGCGCGGTCTTGTGGTATCATATGAGCATAAATTTCTGGAGACTGACGCATGAACAAAAAAGAGATAGCCGCGTTCTTTGACCGCATGGCGCCCGAGTGGGACGCCAACATGATAAAGAGCGACGAAAAGATAAATTTCATACTTGACGCCGCCGGAGTGAAAGAAAACTCCGTCGTGCTCGACGTTGCCTGCGGCACGGGGGTCATGTTCCCGTATTACCTCGCGCGCGGCGCGGATCGCGTTATCGGCGTTGATATTTCAGCTCAGATGGCGCGGATAGCCGCATCGAAGATGCACGACCAGAGAGTCGAGGTGATCTGCGGCGATGTTGAGGAGATTCCCGTTGAGCGCCTGTGCGACTGCTGCGTTGTTTATAACGCTTTCCCGCATTTTGAAAGCCCGGAGAGGCTCGTTGAGCGGCTGTCCCATTGGCTTAAAAGCGGCGGACGGCTGACCGTGGCGCACGGCATGAGCCTTGACGCGCTGCGCATGCACCACAAGGGCAGGGCTGACAGCGTCTCACGCGAGATGCTGACTGCCGAGGAATTATCAGCAGTGTTCGCGCCGTACTTTGATGTTGATGTCGCCGTTTCGGACGATGAAAAATTTGTGGTCTCCGGCGCAAAAAGATAAATAATATTAAAGGCTGCCCTTGAGGCAGTCTTTTTTAATGCGCAAAGCCCCGGGAGGATGTTTCCCCGGGCTTCGCAGAAGAGTCATGATGAAAATAGAAGTTGTCTGTTTAAAGAAATTTGACGGCGATGACTATCAGCGCGACAGCTGCCGCAAGAGCGGCAAGCGCCTTTGCTATCATCGGCTTTGCCATGTCCACGGTCGTGGGGACTACGCGCCATATCGCGTCTTTTATCGGCGTGTTGAGCTTGCCGTCGCAGAGTTGCTCATATGTCTTGGTATATGTCTTATAATTGCGCGGATCGTTCTCGTCGAGGACGAAGCAGCGCACGCCGCGCTGTTTTCCGTTGCCGTAGACATTGAAGCCCGCCGACTGAGTGAAACCGACATCGATATTGCCGACCTTTCCGACATAAGAATTTTTGTGGTCGTGACCGACATAGACTCCGCGCACATCACCCTTTTCGCTGAGTGCCTTGAACTCGCCGGTGTTGATGTCCGGTATCGACGGAGGCTCTAATAATACAGAACCCTCAACGCACTTGGTTTCGTCTATTTTATAATGCTCGCCCTTGTGTATTCTGAACGCCGGTATCGCGCCTTTTTCGTGCTTGCCGACTCTTTTGAGAACATTGTAGTGCTCGAACATCGGTATGTGCTGGAATACAAGAGACGGAATGTAATCTCCGTTTTCGGCTTTCAGCTCGTCGCGCTTTTTCTTATACCAGTCTATTATCTCCGGGTCAAACGGCTCATATCCGCCGCCCTTTGCGTCAGTTCCGCTGTCGAAAAGATAAAGATTAAACGCGTTGCGTTCGCCGTCGGAGGACAAGATCGGTATGTTATATGTTCCGCCTCCGTCGATGCCCTCCGCCTGCTCGCCCACGCATCCGGGCGAGGCTTTATATATCTTTTCAAACTGGTCTTTGTTGCTTATCCCGTCCTGCCTGTCGTGGTTGCCGAAAGTGACGGCGAACGGGATATGCCTGTCGGTCACGGGCTTTAAGAGCTTGCCGACAGTCTCGGCGACGCTTTATATGAGACTCCGTAGCCCTTTATCTAATCGCCGGTAAGCACGACGAGATCGGGCTTCTCTTCTTCGAGAGCCGCATTGATGAGCTTTATCGTATCGGGCGACACATCCGGTATTTCCTGGATATCGGTTATCTGCATTATTTTAAATTTTCCGCCGGAGTTGAAGCGCATATTCACTCCCCCTGTTCTGCAACGGGCTTTTTCTTTCTGTGGATAACAAACCTGTTGAGCGGATATGTCCAGAGGGTCGGCACGGTCATGACGACGACCTTTGTCAGCAGCTCAATGAGCGCGTTGCTGCGGCCGCTGTTCTTGATGAGTGTGCCGAGGAATGCACCGAACCAGGTGTTGAAAATAATCGTACACGCGACCATTATCGCATACAAAACAGTCGAGAGCAGCGGATTCGCGTCCGCCTTGAAAGTTATCTTTCTGTTCATGACGAACGCTATCGCGTAGCCGACGACGGTCGAGATGAAATACGAATACATATCTCCCTTATACTCGACCCCGAGAAACGCGAGAACAGGGCTGTCCGTCACAGGGACATCGTTGAGGGACTTGAACACGACATACTGGAGCAGAGCGAACACGCCGAGCTCTATCAGCGACGAGGATGCGCCTGCAAAAGTGAACTTTATGAAATTCCATATCTCTGCTTGCTTTTCGAAAAAGCTTCCGCCCTTCTTGACGGCATTGGTTTCTTTCATGACTTTACCGACCGGGCGCGTGCGTTTTCGTTGTTTTATATGCCCGGTTTCTCCCTTCCGCTATCAGTTTAACCAGTAAGAAGCCGAAGCATCAACCGACTTTTGGTAAAGCGAAAGTAAAATCCGTGTAAAAGCAAAAGAGCCCGCTGTCCGCAGGCTCTTTTATAAAATTATGTTTGTTGATATTCGCCGTCATTTGAAGAGTTGGTCGTAATCATAAGATTTTATCAAATCGTCGGCGTTCTTTTCGTATTCGGCGAGATTCTCTTCTGTGATACGGTATTCGTCATTCTTCATCCACTGCAGCATCTGCGAGTTCACCCATTCGCCGTAGTGCTTTGCGTCCTTGTAGTTATCGAGGTTGCATATGAGCTCGGAGTTGCCGCGGAATGAATACAGCCTGACATTGTCATATTTCAAAAGCTCTTTTGTTATCAGATTTTCCGCTCCGAGCGTCCTGTCGAGCTGGCCGTTATTTATCTCCATGCCCCAGTGCGCTATGCTGTAAGGTGGATAGAAGAAATAGAATGTGGTCTCGGGATGCGCTTTAACAATACTGATAACATTCTCGTTCAGATTTTCCGTTACAACGGCGCGGTCGGCATCGGTCAGCTGCTGCATCTTGCTCGCAGAGGCGTTGAGCTCGCACGACTTTATAACCTCGTCGCGCCCGTATTCATATCCGGCGCTCCAGTTTTCATAAACATCAAACGAGGTTGCCGCTCTGCCCGTAACTGTTGATTTCACAACGCTTCCGGCGAGCTTTACAACGACCGGGTCGAAGAAATATTTTATATCGTCGAGGCTGCTGTCGTTATACAAATAGTCCGGGAAATCGCCCTTTTCGGTATAGCGGTAATTCTTGCCGTAGATCATCTTGTCATAGTCAAGACCCCATATGACATATTTGATGTCGTGTCCGGAATCATACGCCGCCTTGAGATTGTCGCCTATTTCCGTATATCCGCCGCCGGAGAACGCGACCTTTATAAAATCAGAGCCGAAAAGCTTCTGAGCCTCGCTCGTTTTGAAATTCTCCGTCATGGAGGTTCCGGTGATAACCGAATCATAGTCAAAGTGCCTGACTATTCCGTTATTCTGATAGCGCTCGTTGACAAGCGGATACGACAGAAACTTCAGCGGAGCATGATAATGGAACATCGGGTCTATTGCGAATATAGACAAAATAAACATAAGCACCGCCGCCGCTGCGGCCGCCAATATTCCGATTATCCATTTAATGGCAGTATTTTTTCTTTTCCCTGTCTTCATGTTGCCACCCCATTATATCTTTTTTGATATCTCGATTTTATCACATTTCTTATAAATACTCAAGCCTTTCATTATCTGACTCCGAACCGTAAAAAAGAGCCCGCTGCGCAGCTGCACAAAACAGCAAAAAGCCATAATTCACTTTGAGGAGTGAATTATGGCTTTGATTTTATATGCTGTTATTCTCAGCCGCCTATTTTCTCCTTGCCGCCCATATACGGTCTGAGGGCTTCGGGGATATTGACGCTGCCGTCGGCATTGAGGTTGTTTTCGAGGAACGCTATGAGCATTCTCGGCGGGGCAACAACGGTGTTGTTGAGCGTATGGGCAAAGTGCTTGCCGTCCTTGCCGTTGATGCGTATTTTCAGCCTGCGCGCCTGTGCGTCGCCGAGGTTCGAGCATGATCCGACCTCGAAATACTTCTTCTGTCTGGGCGACCAAGCCTCGACATCTATAGACTTGACCTTGAGATCCGCGAGGTCACCCGAGCAGCACTCGAGGGTGCGCACCGGGATATCGAGAGTGCGGAAGAAATCGACCGTGTTCTGCCAGAGCTTGTCGAACCACATCTTGCTGTCCTCCGGCTCGCAGACGACTATCATCTCCTGCTTCTCGAACTGGTGGATGCGGTAAACGCCGCGCTCTTCTATACCGTGAGCGCCCTTTTCCTTGCGGAAGCAGGGAGAGTAGCTCGTGAGGGTCAGGGGCAGAGTCTCAGGCTGGATTATTGTATCAATAAACTTGCCTATCATCGAATGCTCGCTCGTGCCGATGAGATAGAGATCCTCGCCCTCGATTTTATACATCATCGCGTCCATCTCAGCAAAGCTCATAACGCCGGTGACGACATCGCTTCTTATCATGAACGGCGGCACGCAATAAGTGAATCCGCGGTCGATCATGAAATCGCGCGCATATGAAATAACTGCCGAATGGAGTCTGGCAATATCGCCCATGAGATAATAGAAGCCGTTGCCCGCGACCTTTCTTGCGGAGTCGAGGTCGATGCCGCTCATCTTCTCCATTATCTCTGTATGGTACGGAACCTCGAAATCGGGCACTACGGGCTCGCCGAAGCGCTGGATTTCAACATTCTCGCTGTCGTCGCGGCCTATCGGCACGCTCGGATCGATGATGTTCGGGATGACCATCATTATCTTCTTTATCTTCTCGCCGAGCTCCTCTTCGAGCTTCTCGAGTTCAGCGAGTCTCGCGGCGTTCGCACTGACCTGAGCCTTCACCTCTTCCGCCTCGTCGCGCTTGCCCTGCGCCATGAGCGCGCCTATCTGCTTCGACAGGCGGTTGCGGCTGCCGCGCAGCTCATCAGCCTCGCCCTTTGCGGCGCGGCAGAGCTTGTCAAGCTCAATGACCTCGTCGACGAGCGGAAGCTTCTGATCCTGAAACTTCTTTTTGATGTTTTCTTTGACTATTTCGGGGTTTTCTCTGACAAATCTGAGATCCAGCATTTTATATCCTCCTGCATCATATTTAATAGAAAACACCCTCAGAACGGCTCCCGCCGTCCCAAGGGTGCAATAAGCACGGTACCACCTTGTGTTTAACTCTCAGCCCATAACGCGGGCACGCGGCAGAACTCATCGCCCTGCGGCTCGAAAGTGGAATAGACCCTGCGGACGAAGGAAACTCGCAGCAAACATTTCCCTCTCTGATCGTCCCGAAAAGATCCGTGTTCTTTGTCACAGCCTTTATAATATGGGATTATTATACCCCGAAGAAAAATCAAAGTCAAGCCTGTTTTTGCGCCTGTCTGCGCGGCAGGAGCTTAGCTTTTGCAAGAACTTTTACGAGGGTCGGGATTATCACGAGCTGGATAGCGAGACCCGGCAGGCAGGTGACGAACGACGCAGTCACCCAGACGGAGAACGAATAGTTTCCGGCGGAGAAGATGAGGGCTTTGAGTATACCCGAAACGACGCGCCCGGAGATGAGCGCGACAACGAGGCTCGTGTAGAGCGAGAGATATGTAGTCTTATATTTAAACGCATACATCATAAGACCCGTCACTGCGCCGTAGACCGCGAGCTCCGCCATCATCGACGGCAGGATAGCCATCGGCGGCATCTGGGTCAGGAGCGACGAGAGCAGGGGGCCGAGCAGACCGCACACGAGTCCGTACTGCCAGCCGCAGATAAGTCCACACAGCAGCACCGGGATATGCATCGGCAGGAATATCGTTCCGGCGTTTTTGACCATGTGGAACGCCATGGGCAGCACGATACACAGCGCGACGCACAGCGCGGTTATGACCGTCTTTCTGATTCGCATTGAATTCTTGTTTGTCATGGGGATCGTCCTTTCAAAAGACAAAAAGCGGGGGTACGGCACTCCCTTCTGGAAGCGCAGTTACCCTCGCGGCAATGTTTTCACGTTATTTTAAAAAAGTCTTCGCTCTCTTCTGAAAGCCCGATCCCTTCATGAGATCGCGATTATTATATCACATTTCAAGTGAAAATCAAGACCCTTTTCCGATTTCTTTCACGGCGGACTGAACGAGCTTCGCCATCGGGATATCCCCGACGCCGACGACTATATTGTCGCAGTGGTTGACAGGGACGAGTACACGCTTTGCGTCGCTCTGCCCTATCGCCGTTGCCATCTTCGGCGTTATCTCACCGAGCAGCGCATCGGCTATGACTATGCCGACGGGACCCGCTATGACATCCGCCTTGCGGCACCCGACACACACTGCGTTTTCGCCCGTCGCGGCGGCATCGGCACCCGCCTTGAGCATGGCGGAGGTCGCGATGCTGTTCGCGCCGACGGCGGTCACGAAGAAGTCCGGATATTCGCTTTTTATCCCGGAAACGAGCAGCTTACCTATTCCGCCGCCCTGTCCGTCTATAACAAGTACGTTCATATCAGTCTCTCCGTCAGTTTTTCACGGGCTCGAACATGTCCCCGTCAACGCCGCAGTTTTCGCAGCGGTCGGGCGCTGTGTCGCCCTCGATTTCAAAGCCGCATATCGAGCAGCGCATACGCGCGATGCCGTCCTTCTGAGCCTTGAACAGCTCGGCGGGCGACTCGCACTTCGGACACTTCTTGGGCGCATTTTCGCTCTTTATTTTAAGCCCGCAGACCGTGCAGACCCATGTTCTTGTCAGCGCGGGACGGCGCTCTTCAATCAGCTCGCCGCCAACTCCACAGTTCTCGCAGCGGTCGGGAGCAGCCTTGCCCTCGTGGACATGTCCGCATATCGTGCAGACGAATACAGGCTCTCTTTTCTCTTCCCTTGGCTCCGAGACGGGCTGTGAAAGCGACGCCGGAGCCGAGCAGTTCGGGCATTTATCCGCGGCCGCGTCAAACGTGCGTCCGCATACGGCGCAGTGTATCTTCGCGCCCGTATTTCCCTCTTTGCTCACCGAATCCCTCCGTTTTTATGTTTTTTATTATGCCGCATCTTATAGATGCGCCACTCATGGTATCTATATTTTATCATCTGATATGCCAAAAAGTCAAGTTGCATGAAATACGCAGATATGATAAAATGAGTGGCAGAAAGAGAAAGGGTGAACGATATGGGACTTTATATACTTCTCGCCGTGTTTGTAGTTCTTGTTATATTTATATGTGTACTGCTGATAAGAGCCGCGCTCGCCGCGAAAAAAGCCGAGCCGATAGGCGAAAAGCCGGTCTATACAACCGAGCAGGAGGATATCGAAAACGGCGAACGGCTGATGAAAATGATAGAATGTCAGACCGTATCGTCCCGCGAAATATATGACGACACGGAGTTTGCGAAGCTGCGCGCGGCGGTCAAAGAGCTGTTTCCGCTGCTGCACGAGCGCGCCGAGATAAAATATTTCAGCGAGGACTGCTGGGTCTACAAAATCCCCGGGCGTGACGAGAGCCGGAATATACTGCTCATGTCGCACCACGATGTTGTTGCCGCGACGGGCGACTGGACTCACGAAAAGTTCGGCGAGATATCCGACGGAAAGATATGGGGACGCGGCACGGTAGACACAAAGACTTCGCTCTTCGCGGAGCTCTCCGCAGTCGAGGAGCTGCTCGCCGAGGATTTTGAACCCGCATGCAACTTATATATAGCCTCGGGACACAATGAAGAGATTTTCGGCGACGGAATACACGAAGCCGTGAAATATTTTGAAAAGCAGGGCATCGAATTCGAATTTGCCATCGACGAGGGCGGCGGGGTCATCAGCGCGCCGATAGACGGGATAGACTGCAAGTGCGCGATGATAGCTGTTCACGAAAAGGGCTACCACAGAATAAATGTCCGCGCCGTTCAGGGCGACTCCGAAGGGCTGACCCTCAGCGACAATCCCGTGACCCGAGTTTCAAAATTCATCGCTGAGGTTTCCGCGCTGAAGCTGACGATAAAAATGCCCGCTCAGGTGCGCGAGATGTTCACGGCGCTCCTGCCCTATATGAACTTCCCGCTGAGACTTATCTTCGCGAACCTATGGTGTTTCGAGCCGCTGCTGATAAAGCTCATGCCGAAGATAAACTCCCAGGCGGCAGCGATGCTCGGCACGACCTGCGTTTTCGGCAGCATCGAGTCAAAGAAGGGCAAGACCCCGCGCGACAACGAGTGCTCTGCGAGCGCGCTGATAAGATACATCGACGAAGAGGATCTTGTCGGCGACATGGAGAAGATAAGAGAGCTCGCGAAGAAATATGCGCTTGAAATAACCGAGCCCGCCGACGGGCACGAGTTCCACCGACCGGCTGATACAGGCAGCAGGGCATTCAAATATGTCTGCCGCTGCGCGAGAGACGTGTTCCCGCACGCCGCAGTTGCCCCGTTCGTCCTCGCCGCCGGAACCGACTCCCGCTGGATGAGCGATGTCTGCCCGTGCACGCTGCGCTTTGCTCCGATCGATATCAACATGCAGCAGTTCAACAGCGTCCACAGCGTAGATGAAAACATCGACCTCTCCGCCATCGGTGCGGCGATAGAGTTCTACAAAGAGGTTCTGAGAAACTACAAATAAATATATTTCCGTGCCGCAGAGCGCAAAATCGCCCGGCGGCACGGATTCTTTTCGTTCTGGCGGGTTTTCGCTCCCGACCATATATATTGTATGAATATTAATGCAAAGTACCTGAATTTGTGTATCTGCCGTGCGAGAATTGTATTTTGTAATTCAATTGATAAAATTAACGAAATTTCAGATAAAAATTAGTTAAATATTACTAAAAAAAGTTGACTTTTTCTGTCGAAACGATGTATAATAATTACGATATAAACGGTGGCTGCCGATCTCCATTACCGCTTATATGGCGCAGGTAATGAATATCCGCAGCCTCGAAACATCTAAAGGACCGGATAACCGGAAAAAATCGAGACCCTACGGAGATTTGTGAAATGAAAAGATTTTTAGCTTTAGCCATTGCAGTTCTTATGGTCCTGTCATTTGCCGCCTGCGCTTCTGACAAGAGCGGCAGCGACGGCAGCGACACCACCGCGGCATCCGACATCAAGACGGATGCGGCAACGGCCCCTGCGGCAGATGGCACCACCGCCGCGCCCGAGACGACCGAGCCTGCGACGAGCGGCACCGATGCCGTTTCCGCCGCGCCCTCAGTCAGAAGAGGCCCCACAAAAACAACCCCCGCTGCCGACACCACAAAGCCCGCATCGGGCGACAACAGCGGCTCGACTACCGTACCCTCCAAGCCGGACGACAGCAAGCCCTCAGCGGTTGAAACGAACCCCAAAAAGATAATCGTCTCTGCTGAAAAAGAATGGATATTCACCGAAAAGCCCACCGACTCCTGCCACGCTTCGACCGTTCTGCCTCTTGACAACGGTACAGTTGTTGCGGCATGGTTCGCAGGCTCGTCCGAGAGCGACGACGATGTCAAGATACTCACAAGCGTGCGCGGCACGGACGGAAAATGGGGCGAGCCCATCAGAGTTTCCGCCGATCCGAATGTCGCCCACTGGAACCCCGTTCTCTTCCAGAACGACGACGGCACGATAACCCTCTATTTCAAGGTCGGCAAGGACACCGAATATTGGAAGACCTACTATTCCGTCTCGACCGACGGCAAGAACTGGGCAGCTCCCAGAGAGCTTGTCCCCGGCGACAACAGCGGTGGCAGAGGTCCCGTCAAAAACAAGCCCATCAGACTCAAGAACGGCACTATACTCGCTCCCGGCTCGACCGAGCTCGGCGGCAAATACAGATGCTTCGTTGACATATCGACCGACAACGGCAAGACCTGGAACAGAACTCCCGAAATTGATTCGACCTTCCTCGGCTTCTTCAAGACCCCGATGATCCAGCCCACGCTTTGGGAATCGAAGGACGGCTCGGTTCACATGTTCACAAGAACAAAGGTCGGCAAAATCTACAGAAGCGATTCCTATGACGGCGGCAAGACCTGGTGCAGCGCATATCCGACCAACCTGCCGAACAACAACAGCGGTATCGACCTCGACACCGACGACAGCGGAAGAATTTTCCTCGTCTATAACCCCGTCGGCATCCCCGGCATCAGAACGCCCCTCACCCTCGCCGTTTCGCTTGACGACGGCAAGACCTTCACGAAGATAAAGACCTTCGAGACCGGACTCGCGGAGTACTCTTATCCCGCAGTCGTTGTCAAGGGCGACACCATCCACATCACTTATACATATGAAAGAGACTATATCGCCTACTGGCAGATAAAGATCAAGTGATGTTTTCCTGCGGCTTTTACGTGATTTTCAATCGCTCAAAACCTTCTTGAGCGTTGTGGAAACGCGGCATAATATAGGAAATTTTTAGGAGGAAGTAAAATGACCAAGAGAATTTTATCGGTTCTCGTCGCAATCAGCCTCATGTTTGCTCTCGCATCCATAGGCATGGCTAAAAGTTCGAGCGATGATATCATCGTCTCCGCAACAAAAGAAATGATCTTCGACAAGAAGATAACCGATTCCTGCCACGCTTCAACGGTTCTGCCCCTCGATGACGGCTCCGTTATCGCAGCCTGGTTCGGCGGTTCTTCCGAGAAGAAGAGCGATGTTAAGATCTACACCTCGGTTCGCACCGAAGAGGATGGCTGGAGCGATCCCATCGTTGTTTCCGCGGCTGATGACATAGCTCACTGGAACCCCGTTCTGTTCCAGAAGGAAGACGGCACTGTCGTTCTTTACTTCAAGGTCGGCACCGACACCGATTACTGGAAGACCTATTACGCAACCTCGACCGACGGCAGAAGCTGGAGCACTCCCAGAGAGCTTGTCCCCGGCGACAACAGCGGCGGCAGAGGACCCGTCAAGAACAAGCCCATCAGACTTAAGGACGGCACCGTTCTTGCACCCGCTTCGACTGAGATCGACGGCGAGTGGAGAGCATTCGTTGACATTTCCACCGACGACGGCGCGACTTGGACAAAGACCGCTAATGTCGATTCCAAATACTGCACATGGTTCAAGGTTCCGATGATTCAGCCCACCCTCTGGCAGTCCGCTGACGGCTCTGTCCATATGTTCACAAGAACAAAGGTCGGCAAAATTTATCGCAGCGATTCCTATGATAACGGCAAGACCTGGTGCCGCGCTTATGCCACCAAGCTTCCCAACAACAACAGCGGTATCGACCTCGACACCGACGATCAGGGCAGAATCTTCCTGGCTTATAACAACATTGGTCTCCCCGGCATCCGTACTCCTCTTGTCCTCTCCGTTTCGACCGATGACGGCAAGACCTTCACAAAGATAAAGACCTTCGAAAAGGGTCTCGCTGAGTATTCTTATCCCTCAGTTGTCGTCAAGGGTGACACCATCCACATCACCTACACCTACGAGAGAGACTACATCGCATACTGGCAGATAAAGATCAAATAAGATTTTTTTACAATCGGCCTGAGGGTAATCAAGGCTGAGAATAAGGGAAACTGCAACTCATAAAAATACACGCCCCGAAAGACAGTGCACAGTTCTTTCGGGGCGTGTATATTTTTTAATCTATTCCGTACTTCTCGTGGATGACATTTCCTATCTGTGGGAACGGGATGACCGGCGGCTGATTTTCAAGATGCTCGCCGATAAGCTTCTCCATCCAAACCATGCCGTACCAGCGGTGGAATTTATATCCGCATTTTGTGAAGCCGCCGACCATCCGGTAGCCGAGATGCGCGTGGAATTCCGCGCTGTTTTTCGTCAGATATTCGTCCTCAACTTCCGGATAGGCAATGCAGGCGTTCATGTTGAGAAAGCCCTGCTCGCGCAGCACGGCTTCGAGCGCGTCGTGCAGCTTTCTGCCAAGCCCGCCGCCGCGCGCATTCTGATCGAGATAGATCGATGTCTCAACCGCCCAATCATACGCCGGGCGCGAATGAAGCGGACCCGCATAGGCATAGCCGAGGATATCGCCCTCCCTTTCGAGCACGAGATACGGGTATCTCCTGAGCGTAGATTCGATTCTCCTGCGGAACTCCTCCTCGCTCGGCACATCGTATTCGTATGTTATCGAGGTGTTTTTGACATAGGGCGCGTATATTTTGAGCAGCGCCGGCGCGTCCTCGGGCGTTGCCGCGCGGATTTTTATTTCATCGGCCATTTTATTTTGCCTCCCATATTTCTATGCTTCGAGCTTTTTCATTGCCTTACCGAACTGAATAGTAAAGAGTATTGAAGTGAATGTTATCGCGATAACATCAGCCACGGGCTCCGCCATATAAACGCCCATCGTCTTGTCTGCGACAAACGCCGGCATGATATAAATAAGCGGCAGGAGCAGCACGAACTTGCGAACGACCGCGACCGATATCGAGCACAGCGCGCTGCCTATTGACACGAACGCCATCTGGCACGACATCTGTATGCCAAACAGGCAGAGCACGGCGCAGTAGATGCGCAGGGCGTGCGCGGTAAAACCAATAAGCGCGGCGTCGGAGCTGAACATCCTTGCAAAGCCCTGCGGGAACAGCTCGATGAATCCCCAGAGCAGGAACGAATAGGTGAGGCACACGGCAAGAAGCAGCTTGAATGTCTTTTTGACGCGCTCGCTGTTTCCCGCGCCGTAGTTGTAGCTGAGGATAGGCTGAGCGCCCTGTGAGATGCCGTTGAGCGGCAGCATGGCGAACTGCATGACGCTCGTCAGTATCGTCATCGCACCGACGGCGATATCGCCGCCGTATTTGAGCAAAGACGAGTTGAAACAGACCGAGATAACGCTCTCGCTCGACTGCATGATAAAAGTCGCGAGCCCGAGCGTAATGCACGGCAGGATAATTTTAGGAGAAACGAAGAAATTCTTCGCCTTCAGGCGCAATATTGTCTTTTTGCCGAAGAGGAACGCCACGACCCAGACGCACGAGATACACTGCGATATAATCGTCGCGAGTGCGGCGCCCCTGACTCCCATATGCAGCCCAAAGATAAATATCGGGTCGAGCACTATATTTGACACAGCGCCTATCATGACGGTCACCATGCCGATATTCGCGAAGCCCTGCGCCGTTATAAATGCGTTCATGCCGAGCGTCAGCTGGACAAAGACGGTGCCTATGGCGTAGATATTCATATAATCGACCGCGTATTCGATAGTGTTCTCGCTTGCGCCGAAGGCGAGGAGCAGGTCGCGGTCAAAGATAAGCAGCAGCGCAGTCAGAACGACAGATATTATTATCTGCATGAAAAAGCAGCCGCCGAGTATTTTTTCCGCCGAGCCGTTGTCGCCCTTGCCCATGGATATCGACGCCCGGGGCGCGCCGCCCGCGCTGACGAACGCGGCGAACGCCGAGATTATCATGATTATCGGCAGGCACACGCCGACTCCCGTCAGCGCAAGGCTGCCGTCGCCGGGCATATGACCGATATATATGCGGTCAACTATATTATAGAGCATGTTGACTATCTGCGCTATGACCGTCGGCAGCGAGAGCTTGAAAAGCAGCTTGCCGACCGGCTGAGTGCCGAGAAACGATTTATCTTTTTCCATTTAATTACCCCCATGCATGCAAAAAAACGAACAGTCTAATTATATAACCGCTCCGCCGGTTGTCAAGGGGGACAGGTTAATACACAAAGCGCCGCCGAAAATGCTGCGGCTGTTTTTTGTTTTTAAGGCTCGGGGGTAATGCTTCAAAAGAGTTGCAATGGCGGCGCGGAAGTTGTATAATTAATTGATTTTGATAAATTCGCGTCGAGGGGCGGCGCATTTTGCGGAGACAAAGCGCGTCAAGCGCAAAAAATATACTGTGAGGTTTTACAATGTTCAAAGTGGGATTCGATAACGACCTTTATATCCAGAAGCAGTCCGAGCAGATAAGCAAACGCATCAAGGAATTCGGCGGCAAGCTCTATCTTGAGTTCGGCGGCAAGCTCTTCGACGACTACCATGCCTCGCGCGTCCTGCCCGGCTTCAAGCCCGACAGCAAGCTGCAGATGCTCAAAAATATCGGCTCGGATGTTGAGATAGTCATTGTCATCAACGCGAGCGATATCCAAAATAACAAGATCCGCCGCGACCTCGGCATAACCTACGACAGCGACGTGCTGCGTCTCATCGACGCGTTCCGCGCGATCGGTCTTTTCGTCGGCAGCGTCGTTATCGCGCAGTATAAGGGTCAGCCCGCCGCGCTTGCATTCAAGAACAGGCTTGAAAATCTCGGCGTGCGCGTCTTTATCCACTATCCCATCGAGGGCTATCCTTATAATATCCCGCACATCGTCAGCGAAGAGGGCTTCGGCAAGAATGAATATATCGAAACCGAGCGCCCGCTCGTCGTTATAACTGCTCCCGGCCCCGGAAGCGGAAAGATGGCGACCTGCCTCTCCCAGCTCTATCACGACAACCTGCGCGGCATCAAGGCGGGATACGCAAAGTTCGAGACGTTCCCCATATGGAACCTGCCCCTGAAGCACCCCGTCAACCTCGCATATGAGGCGGCAACCGCCGACCTCAACGATGTCAACGTTATCGACCCCTACCACCTCGAAGCATATGGCAAGACCACCGTCAACTACAACAGAGACGTTGAAGTCTTCCCCGTGCTCAACGCTATATTTGAGAAAATCGAGGGCAAGAGCCCCTATAAATCGCCCACGGACATGGGTGTCAACATGGCGGGCTACTGCATCTCCGACGACGCCGCGACCCGCGACGCCTCTTTGAACGAGATAATCCGCCGCTACTTCAGCGCGCTGTGCGACCACAAAAAAGGTCTGACCGGCGACGCGGAGCTGACGAAGATAGAGAGCCTGATGAACCAGGCGGGAGTCACTGAAGAATATCGCCGCTGCGTGCGTCCCGCGCTCGACAGAGCAAAAGAGACGGGCGCTCCCGCAGTTGCAATCGAGCTGCCCGACGGCAGACTGATAACCGGAAAGACTTCTTCTCTGCTCGGCGCGAGCTCGGCGGCACTGCTCAACGCCGTAAAGCTCCTCAGCAATCAGCCCAAGGAGCAGCTGCTCATCGATCCCGGCGTTATCGAACCGATACAGTCGCTCAAGACGAATATCCTCGGCAACAACAACCCGCGCCTGCACACGGATGAAGTTCTCATCGCGCTGACCATGAGCGCGATACAAAGCGAGCCCGCAAAGAAAGCGTTCGACGCGCTCTCGCTCCTGCGCGGCTGCGAGGCACACTCCTCGGTTATACTCTCCCAGGTCGACGCGGATGTCTACCGCAAGCTCGGCATAAACCTGACCTGCGAGCCGCATTATCAAGTCAAGAAGCTCTACCACAAAGCATAAATATAAATAATCAGCCTGCGGGGATATCCTCGCGGGCTGTTTTTTTGCAAGATGAGTCCTATAAATTGCCCTGTAAATGCCAGACCGCAAACTATGACAAAAGCCGCAGCCCACGCTTAATACGCGAGTTGCGGCTCTTTTTGCTCTTTGGTCTGCGCCGAATGTGGCTATCCTTTTTCCGGGCTGTCACAGTCGGATGCAGAAAGCGTTTTCTTTGCCCCGAAGCTGTATACAGATACCGCGAGTGGGCAAAAAAGCGCTTAAAAGAGCAAAAGCAAACTATGATAAAAGCCGCAACCTACGCTAAAAGCATAAGTTGCGGCTCTTTTTGCTCTTTGGTCTGCGCAGGGTGTGGCTATCCTTTTCACGGGCTGTCACAGTCGGATGCAGAAAGCGTTTTCTTTGCCCCGAAGCCGTATGCAGATACCGCGAGTGGGCAAAAAGCGCTTAAAAGAGCAAAAGTAAATATGGCAAAAGCCGCAAACTATGATAAAAGCCGCAACCCACGCTGAATGCATAAGTTGCGGCTTTTTTGCTCTTTGGTCTGCGCCGAGTGTGACAACCCGGCTTATTTTGCGGGGACGGTGTGCCAGATGTTCTTTGCATACTCGTTTACCGCTCTGTCGGCGGCAAATCTGCCGGAGCAGGCGGTGTTCATCAGCGACATCGAGTTCCAGCGCGTTCTGTCTGCCCAGAGCTCGTCGATTCTGTTCTGCGCCTGACGGTAGTCCGCGAAGTCCGCGAGAACCATGTAGGGGTCGTGATAGACAATAGTTCCGCTGATTTCCGGGAACTGCTTGCCGCAGAAGCCGCGGTTTATGAAATCGATAACATTGCGAAGCTCCGCATTGTTGTTGTAGAAATTCATCGGAACATAGCCCTTGCTCTTGAGTTCGTTGACCTCGGGGGTGGTCATGCCGAAGATAACAATATTCTCGTCGCCGACTGCGTCGTGAATCTCAACATTCGCGCCGTCGAGCGTGCCGAGGGTTATCGCGCCGTTCATCATCAGCTTCATGTTGCCCGTGCCGCTCGCCTCGGTTCCGGCGAGGGATATCTGCTCGCTGACATCGGCGGCGGGCATCATATATTCAGCCATGGAGACGTTGTAGTCCTCCATGTAGACGACCTTGAGCCTGCCCTTGACATCGGGGTCGTTGTTGATGAGATCCGCGAGGGCGCAGATGAAACTGATTATCTTCTTCGCCATGAAGTAGCCGCTCGCCGCTTTTGCGCCGAAGATATAGGTGTGGGGCGTGAAATCGCCCGAAGGATTCGCCTTTATCGCGAGATATTTCGCGAGGATGTTGAGCGCGTTGAGGTGCTGACGCTTATACTCGTGCAGACGCTTGACCTGAACATCAAAGATGGAGTTCGGGTCGAGCTCGATGCCGGTCTTCGCCTTGACGCGCTTTGCGAAGTCCGCTTTGTTCGCGGTCTTTATCTTCTCAATCTCCGCGAGCACCGCGGGGTTATCTTTATATTTTGCAAGCTCCGAGAGGCACTCGGCGTTATATACGAACTCGCCGCCGATAAGGTCGCTGAGCATCGAGGTCAGGCGCGGGTTTGCCTGGCAGAGCCAGCGGCGGTGGGCGATACCGTTTGTGACATTGCAGAACTTGTCGGGCGTGAGGGTATAGAAATCATGGAACACGCTGTCCTTGAGTATCTCGCTGTGGAGAGCGGAGACGCCGTTGACGCTGTGGCAGCAGGCGACGCAGAGATTGGCCATACGCACTACGCCGTTCGAGATTATAGCCATTCTCTCGACCTTATTAGCGTCGTGGGTCTGCTCCCAGACGCTGCTGCGGAAGCGATTGTCTATCTCCTTGACTATCTGATATATTCTCGGAAGCAGGCGACGGAAGAGATCCTCGCTCCAACATTCGAGAGCCTCGCTCATGACGGTATGGTTCGTGTAGGCGAAAACCTTCGTCACAACATCCCATGCGTCATCCCAGCTGTAGCCGCACTCGTCGAGCAGCAGACGCATAAGCTCGGGGATAGCGAGAGTCGGGTGGGTGTCGTTGATATGGATAGCCATCTTGTCGCAGAGATTGTCGAGCGAGCCGTACTTGCGCAGGTGGCGGTTGATGATATCCTGAACGGATGCGGAGACGAGGAAATACTGCTGGCGCAGACGCAGGCTCTTGCCCTCGGGATGATTGTCCGCAGGATAGAGAACCTTGCTTATGACCTCTGCCATGGCGTTTTGCTCCATGGCGCGCAGGTAATCGCCCTGATTGAAGGAGTTCATGTCTATCTCGGAGCTCTTTGCGCTCCAGAGACGCAGGACGCTGACTCCCTTGCCGTCCTTGCCGGCGACCATCATATCGTAAGGAACGGCGTGAACCTTCTTCGCGTTCTCTATATCGACGCTGTGATAGCCGTCCTCCCAGCGGTCAACGACATTGCCCTCGAAGCTGACGTCAACGCTCTTCTCCTCGCGCGCAACGAGCCATACCTCGCCGCCGGGGAGCCAGAAATCGGGCATCTCGGTCTGCCAGCCGTCAACGAGCTTCTGCTTGAAGATTCCGTATTCATAGAGAATGGAGTAGCCCATGCCGAGATAGCCGTCGGTTGCCAAAGCGTCGAGATAGCACGCCGCAAGGCGGCCCAGACCGCCGTTGCCGAGACCTGCGTCCGGCTCGCAGTCATAGAGCTTGTCGAGCTTTATGCCGAAGTCTTTGAGTGCCTCCTCCATGACGGGGATGAGATTGAGGTTATAGAGCGTGTTCTTGAGCGATCGTCCCATGAGGAACTCCATGCACATATAGTACACGCGCTTCGAGCCGCTCTCTTCGCAGCGCTGTTCGAACTCGTGTCTGCCCTGTCTGAGCATATCGCGGGTTATCATCGCGATAGCCTTGTAAAACTGCTCGTAGTTGGCCTCCTCGGGAGTTACGCCGAAAAAGTGCGAGAGCTTTGCGGTTATCTGCTCCTCGGCGGCCTTCTTTGTCAGTGAATAATCCATTGTATCAAACCTTTCGTTTGCTTGTGCAGCATATACTGCCGGATATATAAAAATATACCAAATGTTATTTTATACCGAAAATGTAAATAATACAACCGAATACTCGCAATTACCGCTCAAACGCCCTCAGAAAAAACGAACTCCCCGGCGAGAATTTTCAACAAAAATGCCTAAAAATGTCAGAGACGATTGAAAAAGCGGGTATTGTTTACAATTTGTTCACATTTATGTATACTTGATGCAACACGGCGCAATTATTCTATATGTGTACCTAAGAGGTACCGAAGAGACAACTACCTATCTGGTTTTAATAATTGTCAACTTCTTTTTTCATTTTTATTTTCTCTTTCCCCAAAGCTAAAGCCGAATGCTGCACACATTCGGCTTTAACTTTTTTTCGGGGAACTTTTTTATTTTTACAGGTCGTCTACATCCTGCACGGGCTGCGAGCCGTCGAGCGGAGTGCCCGAATAACTGCCGAGAACATCGGTCGGGATAACTCCCTCTTTGTTCATCGGGTCGTTGTACTGCGGAATTTCGATTATCTTTTTCTTCTGCTTTTTCGGCTTGTCCACAAAAAATTCTCCTTTCTTTGCGTTTGCGTTTTTAGCTTTCCGCGCGGGCGCGCCGATATTCCGCGAAGAAGAAAGTTGAATTTGCTCGTTATTTTTGATAGAATCATCTTGTCCGAAAGATGGAGGTGCAAAAAATGAAAAATTTCAAAAAATATATTGCCGCTTTGCTGATTTTTATTCTCGCGCTAAGCCTTTGCTCGTGCTCGCTGATAGATCGCCTCAAGCCCGCTCCCGCGCCGGAGACGGTCAGGCTGACCTTTCCCGAGGGCACGACTGTCATTCAGGCGGCGCAGAAGCTCGAAGAGGGCGGCGTATGCACAAAGGACGAGTTTATCTCGGCGGTCAACAACACCGAACGGGACAACAAATTCGTTAAAGCTATAAACAATCCGCAGGAGCGCCCGTTCCTGCTTGAGGGCTATATCTATCCCGACACATATGATTTCTATGTTGGCGAGGGCGCGGAAAAGGCGCTCGGACGCTTTCTCGCGAATACAGAATCGAAGCTCACCGACGATATGTATGCTAAAGCTCAAAAAATCGGCATGTCCATGGACGAGATAATCACGCTCGCTTCGATAATCCAGCAGGAGGCGTCCGTGCCGTCCGTCATGGCAAATGTCTCGTCCGTGCTTCACAACAGGCTCAATTCATCGAACTATCCGCGCCTGCAGTGCGACGCGACGGTTTTCTATTTAAAGCGCAGCGTCAAGCCGTATATAAGCGAGGATCAGGCAGACAAATACGATGAGTTCTACAACACCTACGACCGCAAGGGGCTCCCGGCAGGTCCGATAACGAACCCCGGAATCGAGGCGATAAACGCCGCGCTGAACCCGGCGGACACGGACTACTATTTCTTCGTCACCGACAACGACGGCAACTACTATTTTGCAAAGACCTATCAGGAGCATCTGAAAAACTGCAAAGCAGCGGGGATCGCGCAGTAAAAATTTTGCAAATATTGCTTTTCGTATCATTGAATTTTTCAGCCGCGCATAGTATAATTGGATTTTAGGCAAATCAAATATACTTCATCACAGGGGTATAAAGAGGTATTATGAACGGTCTTATTGCATCGGCAAAGAAAATAGAAGAATACGGCGCACTGCTCGACTGCGTCAAAAACACCCGTCTGCCCATAGGCATGACGGGTCTTTCCCATATACACAAGGCGCATTTCGCCGCCGCGCTGAACGCGGACTGCGGCAGACCCGTGCTTGTGATAACGGCGGACGAGGCGCAGGCTTCGCGCCTTGCGCTCGACATGAAAACGCTCGGCTGCCGCGCCCTGCTCTATCCCGCGAGGGATTTTGCGTTCCGCTCGACGGAGAGCCAGTCGCGCGAATATGAGCACAGGCGGCTCGGCGTGCTCGACAAGATGCTGCGCGGCGAGGCGCAGGCGGTAATCTGCTCCGCAGAGGCGGCGTCGCAGCTGACTCTGCCGCCCGAAAAGCTTAAAAACCGTACGATTGAACTCGCCGTCGGCAACGAGATGCCGCTCGAGGATATAGTAAAAGCGCTGCTTCGCGCCGGCTACTCCCGCTCGGCGCAGGTCGACGGAGTCGGTCAGTATGCAGTGCGCGGCGGGGTGCTCGACTTCTTCACGCCCGGCGAGGAATATCCCTGCCGCCTCGAGCTGTGGGGCGACGAAATCGACAGCATGGCGTATTTTGATATAGAAACTCAGCGCCGCACGGACAACATTGAAAAGATAAAAATAACCCCGTCAAACGAGATTCTCCCGCCCGACACGGACGAATTCGTCGAGCTGCTCGAGCGTTTTCGCTCGGAGATACACGGCAAGGGTGCTGTCAAGGCGCGCGAGTGCGTTGACAAGGATATAGACAGAATAAAGGGCGGTCTGCGCCTGCAATCGACGGACAAATATATGCCCCTGCTCTACGATGTGGCTTCGATATTCGACTACGCTAAGGGCTATATTCTCTGCGTGAGCGAGAGCTTTTCCGTCAAAGAGCGGTTCAACGCCGCCATCGGGCTCATGCACGAGGCGATGAAGGCGATGTTCGAGGAGGGCGAGCTCTGCCCCGGACTCGACAGATTTTCTCTGCATCTCTCAGACCTGCTGAACAACTATGAGCAGATGGGTGCCATATACATGGACAATCTGCCGCGCGGCGGATTCGACACGCCCGTAAAGGAGCTCATCGGCGTCAACGCAAGGCAGATAACAGCGTGGAACGGCTCGTTTTCCGTTCTCAAGGACGACCTCGACGCGCTGACGGACAGAAATAAACGCACCTGCGTTATCTTCGCGGGCACGCGCAAGGCCGACGACGCACTGCGCGGCGATCTTATCGACGACGGCTACAGTGCGCTCTATATGGACGAACTGCCCGGGGAATTGGTTCCCGGTACGCTGACCGTTGTGCCCGGCTGTCTCTCGGCGGGCTTTGAATATCCGCTGGCAAAAATAACCGTATTTACCCACTCCGGCAGGGCGGCGGTCGCTCAGCCGAAGAGAAACGTCCGCAAAAGCTCGAACGCGTTCCACAGTCTCGATGAACTGCACCGCGGCGACTATGTTGTTCATGTCGCGCACGGTATCGGCATATTCGAGGGCATAAACAAGCTCGAAGCGAGCGGCACGATAAAAGACTATATTAAAATTCGCTATGACAAGGGCGACATTCTCTATGTCCCGGTCACTCAGCTCGACCAGGTCTCGAAATACATCGGTCCGTCCGGCGACGACAAGCCCGTCCGCCTCAACAAGCTCGGCGGCAAGGACTGGCAAAAGACCCGTTCGCGCGTGCGCAGCGCGGTCAAGGATATGGCAAAGGAGCTCACGGAGCTGTATTCGCGCAGGCTCAAAATCGAGGGTCACGCATTCTCGCCCGACACGGATATGCAGAGCGACTTCGAGCGCAGGTTCGAGTTCGATGAGACCTCGGATCAGCTCAGATGCATCGATGAAATAAAGGGCGACATGGAGAGAAGCTGCCCCATGGACAGACTGCTCTGCGGCGACGTTGGCTTCGGCAAGACGGAGGTTGCGCTTCGCGGCGCGTTCAAGTGCGTTGCGGACGGCAAGCAGTGCGCTATTTTAGTGCCGACCACGATTCTCGCCTATCAGCACTATCAGACGGTGCTCAAGAGAATAGAGGGCTTCCCGGTCGAGGCGCGTATGCTCTCGCGCTTCTGCTCGAAAAAGGAGATAGAGGATACTCTGAACGGTCTGCGCCGCGGCAGTGTAGATATAGTAGTCGGCACGCACAGGCTCATTTCAAAGGATGTTCAGTTCCGCGACCTCGGGCTGATAATAATCGACGAGGAGCAGCGCTTCGGCGTGGCTCAGAAAGAGAAGCTCAAGGAGCTCTATCCCAAGGTCGACGTTCTGACGCTGACCGCGACGCCCATACCGAGAACACTCAACATGGCGCTCTCCGGTATACGCGATATGTCGATTCTCGAGGAGGCGCCGCACGACCGCTCGCCGGTGCAGACCTATGTTGTCGAGCACAATCCCGAGATGCTCGCGCAGGCGATGAACGCGGAACTCAGGCGCGGCGGACAGGTATATTATCTGCACAACCGCGTTGAGAGCATAGAGCACACGGCGGCGGCGATAAAAGATATGCTGCCCGATGCCGTTGTCGGCATAGCCCACGGCAAGATGAGCGAAGACGAACTGAGCGAAGTCTGGCGCAAGCTGCTCGAGGGCGAGATAGATATATTGGTATGCACGACTATAATCGAAACGGGCGTTGATGTTCCGAATGTCAACACCCTTATAATTGAGGACGCCGACCGCATGGGTCTCGCCCAGCTGCATCAGATACGCGGGCGCGTCGGACGCTCGTCGCGCAGAGCGAGCGCGTATCTCACATTCAGACCCGGCAGGGAGCTGACGGAGATAGCCACGAGCAGGCTCGACGCGATAAGGGAGTTCACGGAGTTCGGCTCGGGCTTCAAGATAGCCATGCGCGACCTTGAACTGCGCGGCGCGGGCAATGTGCTCGGCGCACAGCAGCACGGTCACATGGAAGCTGTCGGCTACGAGATGTATCTCCAGATGCTCGAACAGGCGATAAGCGAGGAGCGCGGAGACCAGACAAAGAAGCCGAAGAAGGAATGCCTTGTCGATCTGCCGATAGACGCGCACATCCCGCCGACATATATCGAGAGCGTGCCGCAGAGGCTCGGCATCTACCGCCGCATCGCGGACATAACCTCGCGCGCGGACGCGGACGATGTAACGGATGAGCTCATCGACCGCTTCGGCGAGCCGCCCGCTCCCGTGCTCGGACTGATAAGGACTTCACTGCTCCGGGCGTATTCCGCCCAGCACAATATCTATGAGATCGGGCGCAAGGGCGACAAGCTGCTGCTCTATATCGACGACCTCGATATGCAGGAGATTTCCGCGATAGCCGCGGGCTTCCCCGGCAGGGTGACAGTCAGCGCCGCAGGCAAGCCGCACATAGCAGTGCGCATCATGCCGCAGGATAAGATGCTCGACCTGCTCGAAAAAGTGCTCATGCTTATGAACACCGCGAATAAACAGAAAGACAGCTGACCGAAATCAGCTGTCTTTTTCAAAAAAGGGAAGCGGCCGGCTGACAGATATCAGACGGTCGCTTGTCTTCTCCCCAAATAGATGCTGCACGCTTAGCGCACAGCCTAGCTTCTTTTTTCATAAGGCTATTATATACCGAATCTGCTTGGGAAGTCAATATTTATCGTAATAAATAATACTTTACTTATTCTATGCCCTGTCAGCGCGCATTTCTTTTCTGCTCGGGCGAGATTTCGGCGTGGGGGCAGACTATCTCATCTATTATCTCCTGCGGAGCCGCCCAGCGAACGGCATTTATTAAAATCTGCTGAACCTGCGGGATGTAATATGTGGGGTTAGCCTCATGACCGGGCTGGAAATAGAATACTTTTCCGCGCCCTCTTCTCCAGCAGCAGCCCGAGCGGAACACATCGCCGCCGGAGAACCAGCCCATAAAAACAAGCTCGTCGGGTTCAGGGATATCAAAGCTCTCGCCGTACATCTCTTCGACGGGTATCTCAACATATTCGCCGATGCCCTTTGCTATCGGGTGCGCGGGATTGACTGTCCAGAGGCGCTCAAAATCGCCGTCGCGCCAATGCAGGGCGCAGGAGGTACCCATAAGGCGCTTGAAGGGCTTCGAAAAATGCGCGGAGTGCAGCGCTATGAAGCCCATGCCGCGCAGAACTCTGTCGTGCACGCGCTCAACAAGCTCGTCGGGCACTTCGTCGTGCGCCTTGTGTCCCCACCAGATGAGCACATCGGTGTTTTCGAGCACTTCGGGCGGCAGACCGCAGTCGGGGTCGTTGAGGGTCGCGGTGCGCACCTCGATATCCTCCTGCGTGTCGAGAAAGCTCTTTATCTGACCGTGGATTCCGTGGGGATAAACTGCCGCTATCTCGGGCGATTCGACCTCATGGACGCCCTCGTTCCAGACGGTAACTCTTATCATTTTATCATTTCCTTTCGGGAGAAATTTTATCCAAGTCAAGTATATATTTTTGCCCGCCCGCTGTCAATGGATTTTCTCCCGTATTGCAAAATCGACCGCCGTTTGATATACTTTAATAAAGATTTTTCGGGGTGATATTTTGCTTCTCAACAAAAATGACGACATTGAACTTCATATAGATTCGGTCTCGCTGACGGGCAGCGGAGTCGGCAGATACAACGGGCTCGCCGTGTTCGTCCCCGCGACCGCGCCCGGAGATATAATAGAAGCGCACATAATCAAGGCGAAGAAGAGCTACGCCGTCGGCAAGTGCACGAAAATAATCAAGCCGTCGCCGGACAGAACCGACAACGACTGCCCGGCATATCCCGGCTGCGGCGGCTGCTCGTTCCGCCACATGAGCTATGGCGCGGAGCTAAAGCTCAAGGCGGACGCCGTGCGCGACGCGTTTTCGCGCATCGGCGGACTTGATGTTGAACTAAAGCCGATAATCGGCGCGGACTCGCCGGACGGCTACCGCAACAAGGCGCAGTACCCGGTGGGACGCGAAAACGGTGAACTGAAAATCGGCTTCTACTCCCGCCGCTCGCACAGGATAGTTGACTGCCGCGCGTGCCGCCTCGCGCCACCGGAGTTCGAAAAAATACTCGGCACGGTCGCGGACTGGATAGAAAAATATAATATTTCCGTCTACAACGAAACAAGCAGAAGCGGGGCTGTCAGGCACATATATCTGCGAAAAGCGTTCGCGACGGGCGAAATAATGCTCTGCCTCGTCAGCGCGGAGGAAAACCTGCCGCACACCGACAAGCTCATCGAATCACTCAAAGATGAAAAAGCTATAAAAAGCGTGCTGATAAACATAAACCCCGACGACACGAACGCAGTGCTCGGCGAAAAGTGCATCCCGCTCCTCGGCGACGGCTGCATAACGGACATACTCTGCGGAGTAAAGGTACGCATATCGCCGCTGTCGTTCTATCAGGTCAACCGCGCGCAGGCGGAAAAACTATACAAAAAAGCCGCCGAATACGCCGGAGATAAAAAAACAATGCTCCTGCTCGACCTCTACTGCGGCGCGGGCACGATAGGGCTTTCGATGGCAGACAAGGCGGAGGAGCTCATCGGCATAGAAACCGTCGCGCCGGCGATAGAGGACGCAAAGAAGAACGCCGCCGCAAACGGCATAGAAAACGCGCGGTTCATCTGCGCGGACGCAGGCGAAGCCGCCGAAAAGCTTCTCGGCGAGGGCAAGCGCCCGGAGGTAATAGTCCTCGACCCGCCGCGCAAGGGCTGCTCCGAACAGACGGTAAGAGCCGCCGCAGGCATGGCTCCCGACAGGATAGTGTATGTCTCCTGCGACCCCGCGACGCTCGCACGCGACTGCGCCGTGTTCAAGGAGCTTGGATATGAAGTCGAAGAAGCGACCCCCGTCGACCTCTTCCCGAGAACGGCGCATGTGGAGACGGTATGTTTGCTGTCTCGAGCGATATGAATTTCCGGCGACTTCGTGAGAAGCGTTGGTGAGATATCCGGCTTACCTATATGAAGGAGGAAAAATGATAGCATGGAAATCAAATTATACGAAGACAGATACAGGGACGATATGATTTTCATGGTTTTGCAGGCCAAGGATGCGCTCGGAAGAATACCGAGTATCAACGAAGATCTGCTCGATATCAAAAAGAATTACTTTGACCGTGGGGATATGTTCTGGATCGCGGCGGATGATAACGACAGGGTGATCGGCTGCGGCGGGTATTCGAGGATCGAAGGAACGAATGAAGCGTTTATTCATCGGCTGTATATAAAGGCATCGGAAAAGCGCAAGGGCATCGGTTCGGCTCTGCTTGAAACGATAGAGGCGGGAATGCGCGGCAACGGCATTACGGCAGCGCGGGTGCATCTCGGCGATCCGCCGGAGCAGTGGTTTGAGTCCTATTCATTCTATCCGAAGCACGGGTATGCCGAATACGAGCCGCGGTATATGAGAAAGGCATTATAAAGACAAGTAGGAGTTTAAAGGGGAGAAAATATGAATAAAGCAGGAACGCAAAGAATAGAAACCGATAGATTGATACTTCGAAGATTCAGATTAGAGGATGCAGAGGATATGTATGCAAATTGGGCATCTGATCCCGAAGTCGCGAGATTCCTGACATGGCCGACGCATTCGAGCGTTGAAGTGACAAAGAGCCTTCTTGCCGATTGGATACCCAGATATGAAGATGGCGGATACTTTAATTGGGTTATGGAGTATAAAGAAACAGGAAAAGCTATTGGTAATATTTCTGTTGTAAAGCTTAATGAGAATACAAAGGCTGCTGATATGGGTTATTGTATGAGTCGGGCGTACTGGGGGCAGGGATTAATGCCTGAAGCATTAAATGCCGTGATGGATTATCTTTTTGATGTTGTCGGACTAAATCGTATTGCCGCCTGTCATGATGCAAACAATCCAAAATCAGGACGCGTTATGGAAAAAGCCGGAATGAAACGGGAAGGTATTCTTAGAGCTGCCGGAAAGAACAACCTCGGAATCCATGACGAGGTGTGGTATGCGATGGTCCGAAATGACAGGAAGAAATGAAGAATCGATTTTTTGTTACAGAAAAGCAATGAACAAATTTCACTTTGCCGAGGCAATGAAGTCGATCCGAGTGCCTTGACTTAGCCGCTCGACGGCATATTCCTGACGGGGAGAGTGTGCGGGTAGCGTGAATATGCTTCTTTTTATTCACACTAAAGAAGAATACAAAACAGCAGACAGAATCGTAAAAAGATGTTCGCGATAAGCTCAAAATCCGACCGACACACAAAACCGTATAAAAGACGGGCACCGGTTTCACGGTGCCCGTAGTTTTATCTTGTCTCATCCATCCAATCGGACAGGCGCGTCATGCTTTTTTCGCTGCCGACAGCATAGAGAATATCGCCCTCACGGAACATATAATCTGGATGCACATTGTCTGTCAAATTTCCGTTGTTTTCTATAGCGATTATGTTTACTCCGAACCTTCCCCGCATATCGGCGGACATTATCGTCATTCCGACGATCTTACGCGGAACTTCAAGCTTAAGGAGATTCAGCTTTCGGCTCAGCTGAACAAAGTCCAGCATATTGGGAGTTTCCAGTTTGTGGGCGAGTCTGACTGCCATATCCCTCTCGGGGTAGACGACTTCTGCGCCGAGCTTCTTGAGTATCTCGCCCTGCTCGGCGCTCGCGGCCTTTGATATGACCGTCGGCACGCCGAGAGAGACAACGTTGAGAGTAGTCAGAATCGAAGTGTCCATCTTTTCTCCGATGCAGACCACCACGACGTCGCAGTTTTGTATTCCGGTCTCCGAGAGAGTCTTTTTGTCAAAGCTGCTGACGACAAAGGCGTTCTCCGTGTATTCGCGCATCTCGCGCACCTTTTCCTCGTTTCCGTCGATTACGAGCGGCTCCGCGCCCGATTTCGCAAGCTCCACAGCCAGAGCAGAGCCGAAGCGCCCGAGTCCGATTATTCCGTAAGATTTGCTGTCGCTTTTTGATTTTTTAAACATCTTTGTCCTCCGTTCTCAGCCTATGGCTATGTTTCCGTCGGGATATTTTATTCGATCTCCGTTTGTGAAGTACCAGAGAGTCGCTATTGTAAGCGGCCCCAAGCGGCCGATATACATCATGACTATTGATGTAAGCTTGCTCGCGGTGCAGAGTCCCGTGGTTATCCCGGTAGTGAGTCCCACCGTGCCGAACGCGCTCGTCATCTCGAACAAGGCATCCCTTATTGCTATATCCGGCTCAAAGGCGCAGAGCATAAACGTTCCCACTGCTATCACACTTATACCCATGACCGCTATGACCGACGCTTTGCGGAACACACCGTGCGGCACAGAATAGTGAAAAGCCTTTCCCGAGGTGTTTGTTGCGGCGGTCTTTATGCCCTGTATCAGCGCAAACAAAGTGCTCGTCTTTATTCCACCGCCGGTGGAGCCGGGCGACGCGCCGACGAACATTAAAAAGATCATAGCGAGCAGTCCCGCGTTTGAAAATTCGCCGAGCGAATATGTCGAGAAGCCCGCCGTCCTCGCAGTAACGCTGTTGAACAGGGCTCCTATCCACGGCATATCCTCGGTAATTCTGAAAATCACCGCGCCGCCGACCGTCAGCGCGACGCTCATCGTGAGCACTACTTTTGTGTGCATGGAAAATCTGCGCCAGCGAAATCGCTTTTCGACAATCTCGCGGATAACGAGAAAGCCGATTCCGCCGAAGAATATCAAAAAGCAGGTCACGAGATTTAAGAACACATCCTCTTTGTAGGCGGAGAGGCTTTGGAAGTTTCCGAGGATGTCGAAGCCGGAGTTGTTGAACGCGGCGACGGAGTGAAAAAGGCTTATTCCGAGAGCTTTGAGCGGCGGGTAATCGCGCACGAAAACAATGAAGCTCAGTGCCGCACCGACGAGCTCAAATGCCGCCGTAGTCAAAAACACGCTTTTTATAAATTTTACTATTCCCTTGCCTGAGTCGAGATTCATCGCATCGCGCAAAACACGCCGACCTTTCAGATTTATCCTCTTTCCGACCGCTAAGATAACGCCCGCGCCCATTGACGCGACTCCGAGTCCGCCTATCTGTATCAGTGCCGCAACAACGAACTGACCGAACGCGGTGAACGTGTCCCCTATATCGACGGTCACGAGTCCCGTCACGCAGACGGCGCTCGCCGAAGTGTAAAGCGCGTCTATGTATTTTAAGTCTACGCCGTTTCGCACGCTGCACGGCAGCATCAGCAGACCCGAGCCTATAAATATCGTGGCTGCAAAACCGAGCGCAATTATTCTTGCAGGCGACATTCTTTTTAACAGCTTTCTCATAATTCACCTCGTATCCCGCAAAAAAGACCTTCGGCAGAATCGGTCTGCCAAAGGTCTTGCCTCATTCACGGCCAACGCCGCCAATGTCCGCTGCCAGCACAGCTCCTGTGCGGTTGGTGACAGGCGGATGGGTAACCCATAGCTACTCCCCATTGGTTGTGGCTTAATTATATCCCTTTGCGGGCGAAAGTCAATATATTTATGAAAAAATTATCCGACATTAAAGGCAGAAAAGGTCTGCCGAGCTAATCGACAGACCCATGTCTTTATGAAATTCCTATTAATAAACGAAAGTGTACTGCTGCTGCCATGTGCCGGTGAAGTCGGCGTCGATGGAGATGCCCTTCTTGAGCTTGCAGATAACATTTGCGGGCTCGCTGACGTTGATGCTCGCAAGAGTGCCGTTCGCGTTGAGCACGAAAGTGAATGTGCCGCTCTGATAGTTGACCTTGGTGCTGACAGGCTCAAACGGTCCGAATGAATCCTTCGTCAGCGAGAGAGTGTCGAAGCAGGAGCCGTGGTGCTTGGGAACATATGTAAGTCCCTCGCCGCTCTCGGTAACGAGAGTGATGCTGACCTTCCAGCCGCTGCCCTGTTTGACGCAGGAAGCAGACTTGACGCCTGCGGGATCGACTTTATAGGAAGCGCGTTTTGCCGCGGGCAGGAAGCTTGCAAGAGTTGTGCCGTCGGAAGCCTTGCCGCCGTTGAAAGTCTTGTTGTCGGTCTTCGGATAGTCGTTGGGAAGCAGGGGCTCTGCGATTTTCGCGATAGCCGAACCGCCGGTGATACTGTTGATCTTCGAGGTAGTGCCCTGGACTCTCTTGACAGAGACCTTGCCGGTGTAGCTCTTCATAGCAGAAGCGTACTTGTTGAAGAACGCAACGATCTCAGCCTTGCTGCCGTTGACGGGAGCCTTTATCTCCGCTGCGGGCTTGTTGCCCTGCTGGCCGCCCTGAGAACCGCCCTGCTGACCCTGAGTAGCCGCCTCGCTGCCGCCCTCGGAGGGTGCGACTGCCGTGCTGTCGTCAGCGTTGCTCTCTGCCGCGTTGCTCTCCGCGTCGCCCGTCTGGGTGTCCTGAACGTCTGCGTTCGCGTCCTGCGAGCTCTCAGCCGTTGTGTCGTTCTTGTCGTCCTTGCCCTTACATGCCGCAAATGCAAATATCATTATCAGCGCGAGCAGGATAGCAATAATTCTCTTCATAGTTTGTCTCCTTTCATCTTTCGGCAGAGCATCCTCTGCCATGCTACGATTCAAGTTTACTTTATGTTTATTCGTTTGTCAAGAGAATAAACTTTATTTTATATTTCCATAATTTCCATAATTTTTTATCGATTTTTGTGCATTATATATTATATTCGTTCTTTATACAATATATAATAATCCGCCGCATACCGGGCACACTATACAGCGAAAAAGAACAGAAAGGGTGCATAAAATGAGCAAAGACACACTTGAGCTGCTGCGAGAATGCGACAGCGGAATAAAGATGGCGGTCGGCAGCATTGACGAAGTGAGCGGACACATAAAGGACGAGGATCTAAAAAATCTGCTCGAAAAGAGCAAGGAGGAGCACAGCCAGCTCGGCGGTACGATAAAAGAACAGCTGGCGTCGCTCGGCGACGACGGCAAAGACCCGGGGATAATGGCGAAGAGCATGTCGTGGATAAAAACCAACATCAAGCTCGGCATGAACGACTCGGACAGGACGGTCGCAGGGCTGATGACCGACGGGTGCGACATGGGCATAAAGAGCCTGACCCGCTACCTCAACGAATATAAGGGCGCGGACGGTGCTTCGCGCAGCACGGCGCGCCGCCTAATCAGGATAGAAGAGGATCTTCTCAGCGGACTCAGACCGTATCTGTGATATATTTATTTGCAGGACGGCAGCATTATTTTATAAAATCACGCCCACCGCGGCGCTTCGGACGAAGCTGCTGCGATGGGCTTTTTTAGTTCAGTCAGATATTGACGCCGCTCTCTTTAAAGCAAATCTTTTTGTTATCGAGGTCGATTTGATATTCAATTCCGAGGGGGAGCAGCCCCATGGGAGCCGCATGACCGATGTTTACATTGTAGATTATCCCCAAGTGTTCGCAATTGAACTCTTTGACTATCTTTTTGTATACTTTTTTATACTCTTCATAGTACACCTCGTCCTGCGGCTTGCCGACGATAATGCCGTTTATCTTCTGCAATATGCCCTGAGCTCCCAAATTTCTCAGATAGTATAAAATATAATCCGGCTTCGCTTTGTCCTCGCTCGTTTCAATAAGCAGTATTTTTTCTTTCCACTCGGAAGTATCCGGCCAGATCTCCGTGCCTGTGATTATCGGAAAAACATCGATGCATCCTCCGATCAGTTCGCCGGAAATTATACCGGAGCCGTTTATGACTTCATAGCCGTGCTCATCTTCACGCAGCTTTTTCAGATGGTTTATATTCTTCTCTTCCCAGTTCACAAAATCATCCGACCAATATTTGCTGGGCTTCACTTCATAGCCCGCTGTGTCTTTGAACAATATGTTCTCTACCGCCTCTTTAGTGTAGTCGAACATCTTCACATATTCGCCGAACTCGCACATAACGGACGGGCCGTAATAAGAAACTATACCCGCTTTTCTCATCACGAAATGGCTCACAGTCGTGTCCGAATAGCCCATGAATATCTTGGGATTGTCATGTATAACATCGTAGTCTATATATGGCAGAAGCCTTATCGAGTCGCTTCCGCCGATGGCGCAGAAGATGCCCTTTATTGACTTGTCGCAAAAGGCTTCCATTAAATCCTGCGCTCTCAGCTCCGGATGGTTATACACAAAATCGGTTCCCTTGAGGGCGTTTGGCATGGTGACCACGGTCAAGCCGAAGTCTTTTTCGAGCCTATCTTTTGCGATATAGTATTTGTGGATCAGCCCTGCGTCGCCGAGCCCGCCCCACGACAGGCTGACGATGGCAATTTTATCGCCTTTTTTCAGCGCGTTCGGTTTTATCATTTTCTCATCTCCCGCAGAAATTGCCGGGTATATTTTCGGCGATGTTTAAATTATTTTCTGTGTGATTCAATTATAATATAGTTTAAATCATCCCGCAACCTGAAAATATTTATACGCTGCAAATAAAGAAACGGCACTCCCGATTGAGAGTGCCGCTATGTATTTTAATTATTTGAGCATGCCGTGCTCTTTGGCGTATTCGTAATATGCCTCGATGCTGCGTCTTCTCGCCTCATTGACGCTCGAACCGGTTCTGGTGACGGTCGTCATCGGGATACCCTGCAGGCTGACGAGATACTTTGCGCTCGCGTTGAAGCCGCTGTCGATAGCGTTGTCGAGCAGGATTATCTCGTTGAAAGTCTCTCTCGCCTTGGCTATGTCCTTCTCGACGAAGAACTCGTCATACATCTTGCGGAACAGATTTGCGCCGCAGGAGGTCGGGGTTGCGCACACGCCGCGCGCGCCCGCCATATATGCATCAAACAGCAGCGGGATGTTCGCCTGGAGCACTGCGGAATCGCCCTGAACGGCGATTTTGTCCTTTATTCCCGCCATGGTGCAGGTGGTGTCCTTTATTCCGTGGAATCTGCCGGTCTTGACCAGCTCGCCGTATGCCTTGCCGGACATATTGCACGGCTGCATTCCCGGGAACTCATAGAGAATTATCGGCAGAGTAGTATATCCCGCGAGCTCGCTGAGATATTCGACAAGTCTCTCGTCGTTATCGGCATAGCCCTTTGAGACGAAAACGAGTCCGTCAACGCCGGTCTGCTCCATGCGCTTGACCTCTTCGACCTGCATATGCCATGTCGGCTCAAGGTTCGCTGTGGCGACGACCTCTGCGCTGCCGGAGTGCTTTGCGGCGATAGTCGCGCACTTGACTCTCTCCTCGGGAGTGAGCGTCGTCATCTCGGAGCTTCCGCAGACGGAGAACAGATGATGGGTTCCTCTCTCGACCTGCCACTCGACATACTGCGCGTAGACATCGTAATCTATCGACTTATCCTCTTTGAACGGGGTGAGCAGGAGGGAATAAACTCCCCTGTAGCTCTCAGGCTTATCAGTAAACATTGTTTCCACCTTCCGGATATTGTTTTTTCCAACGCTGATATCTTACTCCACAATGCACAAAAATGCAATAGAAAAAGGCTAATTGTTGCATTTGCTCTTGAAAAAACTACGGATTTCGATATAATTATTATTGATATTTATGCCGCCCGATGCGGCTTCGATTTTTTTACAAAAGGAGCAGATAAATGAAAAAACGCAGTATGGTATGCCGACTCGGGAAGTTTCCCCAGCTGACGAGGACGGTATTCACCTCCGCCGACGGTCTCGCGTCGGACAACATAACCGCGCTCTGCTACGGCGCGGACAACTGCCTCTATGTCGGAACGGACAGAGGTCTTTCAAAGATAGATGGAAAGAAAATAACCACGGTCGATATCGGCATTGAAAACGCGCCGATATCCATGCTCTTCTGCGCAAACGACGGGCATATCTTCGTCGGCACAGGCAAGAGCGTAATCGAGCTCAGCGGCAAAAAAATTATAGCGTCCCGCGAGTTCTCGTCCGACGCCGTCGCAATGAAGCAGGGCTGCGACAACGTCACATGGATTCTCACAAAGACCGTTCTCTACCGCTTCCCGCAGGGAGCTAAAGAACACGATCTTAAAATCGGCGTGCCCGGCAAGGGCAGCTGCATCGCCGTTTTCGGCAACAACAAAGTCTATGTCGGAACCGAGAGCGACGGTCTCCACGCGCTCGTCGGCAAGAGATGGCACTGGTCGGAGCTCATGGAAGGCGTGACCGGAATACTCAGCAACAACATATCCTGCCTCGACATTGACCCCGCGGGCGATGTCTGGATAGGCACGGACAAGGGTGTCTGCGTCTACGACGACAACAGCTACTGGCTCGACAATTCGAAGATAACCGGTCTGCCCAATGGCGAGATAACCGGCATGGTGACCGACAGCGAGGGCAGAAGATACTTCACGACCTCCTGCGGTCTCATAATCCTCCACAACGGCAAGCTCTCATATTACGGCTACAAGCGCTGGCTGCCCGACATGCACGCGACCGGCATCGTCCTCTCGCCCGACGGCAGCTTCTGCGTCTCCACCGCCTCCGGCGGCATCAGCGTTTTCAAGACTGAGATGATGACGCTCGAAGAGAAGGCCAAGAGACTTCGCGCATTCAGCGAGAAATACAACGTCCGCAAGGACGGCTTTGTGCTCGAGCGCGCGCTTGAGCATGAGGGAGTTGTGTCCGAAAATGAAGGCTATGTCTGCACCGGCGACAACGACGGACTCTGGACGGGTCTTTATCTCGGCGCGCTGTGCTTTGAATACGCCTGCACAAAGGACCCGGAGGTTCGCGCCGCGGCTCACCGCTCGCTGCTCGCGATGATAAAGCTCACCGAGATAACGGGCATTGAGGGCTTCACCGCCCGCTCGATAAGATACATCGACGAAGCCGGCTACGGCACGGGCGTGCGCCACGAATGGCACCATACCGCCGACAAGGACGGCAACGAGCTCGAGTGGCTCGGCGAGACCTCGTCCGACGAGATGGTCGGTCATTTCTACGCATACTCGAACTACTTCGATCTCGTCGCGGACGATGAGGAGAAGAAGCTGATAGCCTCTGTTGTCAAAAAGATTCTCGACCATATTCTCGACAACAAATTCAGACTCGTTGACACCGACGGCGTGCCGACCACATGGGCGAACTGGGACCCCGATCTGCTCAACAACGACCACAAGTGGATATACGAAAAAGGCACGAACTCGCTTCAGATTCTGACCTTCCTCAAGGCGGGATATCATATCACCGGCGATAAGAGATACGAAGATGCGTTTGAATATCTCATCAGGGACAAGCACTTCGCCATGAACCTCATGCAGTACAAAATCCTTGACGGCCACCTGCTCCACATTGATGACAACCACGATTTCCTCATGATATCGCTGCTCATGCGCTATGTTGACGACCCGAAGCTTCGCTCCGTGTTCGCCATGGGTCTGACGCATCACTGGGACGACGAAAAGGCGGAGCACAATGCGTTCTTCAACTTCGTCTACGGCGCGTGCACGGGCGAGCAGTGCGACATTGAGACTTCCGTAGACGAGCTTGCGGACTACCCGATGGATCAAATTCTCTGGACGCTCTACAACAGCTGGCGCGATCTCGACTGGGACATGCGCCCGACAGAGGTCGGCATGATCCCGCAGCTCTATCACCCGCTCCCGGCGCACGAGAGACGCATTAACAGCTGCGACAGCAACCGTTTCATCGCGGACTCCGGCATCGCCGGCGAAGCCGAGCGCCTGTTCACGAAGTCGGACGACCCGACGGCGTTCACGATGTTCCCCGGCACGGGCGACGACCACGGAATGTACCTCATGGCGTGCACGAACTACACCCACCCCTACTGGTTCGCGCGCTACTACGGACTAATCGAAGAGGCGGAATAAAATATAAAACAAAGCAAAAATCCTACCCGGGAATGGGTAGGATTTTTTGTTGCAAGTAAAAGTGAGCAGTGGAAAGGCTCGCGATATCAGCGGATATCATTCGCATGCGAAATCTGCGCAATTTTATTCCTTCTCAAAACTCACGGACTTTTCTTTCATCGAGATTTTCCCGACCTGGTAGCCGTAGTTTGTAAGCTCCTTTTTGAAGTTCAGAAACGAGTGGTCTATCGGCACGCCGGCGATATTTTGTATTTCATCAAAAGTGAGCTTCAGCGACTGTTTACCGCTGTTTTTGACATATTCCCAAAGTGCGTTGTATTTGCTCATTTTTGCCGCCTCACTATCCGTCAATATAGCTGTTCCTCTTTTCGAGCACCCACGGGATATCAGCATCGAAGTCGAGCTGAATAACTGGAAGAGGAAAATCCGGCTCCGGCATGTCGATACGGTCGCTGAACGAAACGCCAAAATTCGGCGAGAGCGGATATGTTGCTTTTTCGTCCCAACAGGCTGTAGAGTCGCTTGTCGGTTTCCATGCGCTTTTGCCGCTGAGTAAAGTTCCGCAGATGTGGCAAAAGCCGCCGTAGTACAGCGTGTTTTCGTCTTTGGCGCAATAGACATAACATTCGCAGATTTTTTTCATGTCAACGCCGAGCGCGGAGAAAAAGTCCCGGATATTCTGCGGAAGTTTGTTGACGGCTCTCTCGAAGTTAAGACACCCGTCGCATTGGCACCCCTCGCTGACCGTTTTGGCGCGGTCATAGAACTGCCGTGTCTTTTCAACATCAACATCGATTTTGCATTCGCCGAATTGAAATATCAATCTACGCACCTCCGATATGAGCGGTTTCTTTGATTATATCAGCAAAGCGCGGAAAAATCCACCGGGATATGCAAAAAGGACGCAGTTTGCACTGCGTCCTTTTTCTGTTCTGTTGTGCTTATCAGCTGTGCTTTTTGCCCTTTTGCTGATTCGCGCTGTGGCAGGAGCCTGCCATAGCACAGTGGGCACAGTTGCAGCCGCAGGAGGATTTGCCCTTTTTCTTATTTTTTACGAGGCTGAATATTATCAGCGCCACGATAACGGCAAGCACAAGGCATATTATAATGGTTGCAATATTCTTTGATAACCACGCGAGCATTTCGGAAGACTCCTTTCACAGCATATAGCTTGGTTTATTTTGTGACCTTTACATCGGATGCGAGCTTTGTGGCCTCTTTGTAGGGGCGCACGAGCATGAAGATTATCAGGGCGAGGAAGATGAACGCGAACACAAGGCTTACGATATCAACTGCGCCGTGGATGTTGCCGGTGAAGAGGTTGCCGAACTGGTTTATCATAAGGGAGATAACATAGGCGAAGCCGCACTGATAGCCGATTGCGAACCAGGTCCACTTTGCGCTGTTCATCTCACGCTTGATAGCGCCGATAGCTGCGAAGCAGGGAGCGCACAGAAGGTTGAAGACGAGGAACGAATAAGCGGTCAGGCCGGTGAACGCCTTTGCAAGGGTTGCATAAACGTTGCCCTCTGCGCCATAGAGGATGCCCATCGTACCGACGATGTTCTCTTTTGCGACAAGTCCGGTGATCGAAGCGACGGTAGCCTGCCAGTTGCCCCAGCCGAGCGGAACGAAGATCCAGGCGATAGCCGAGCCGACCTTTGCGAGCAGGGACTGATCAAGCTGATCCTCTGCAAGCATTCCGAAGTGGCCGTCTACGAAGCCGAAGTAAGAGGTGAACCAGACAACGATAGTTGAAAGAAGGATGATTGTACCTGCCTTCTTGATGAAGGACCAGCCGCGCTCCCACATGGAGCGGAGGACGTTCTTGAGGGTCGGCCAGTGATAGGCGGGAAGCTCCATAACGAACGGAGCGGGATCGCCGGAGAACATCTTGGTCTTCTTGAGCATGATGCCCGAGCAGATGATAGCCGCCATGCCGATGAAGTAAGCGGAGGTCGATACCAGAGCGGAGCCGCCGAAGAGCGCGCCTGCGATCATGGCGATGAACGGTACCTTAGCGCCGCAGGGAATGAATGTTGTTGTCATTATGGTCATACGGCGGTCGCGCTCATTTTCAATGGTACGCGAAGCCATGATTCCGGGAACGCCGCAGCCGGTGCCGATAAGCATCGGGATGAAGGATTTGCCGGAGAGACCGAACTTGCGGAATATACGGTCAAGGACGAATGCGATACGGGCCATGTAGCCGCACGCCTCAAGGAATGCGAGGAGCAGGAACAAGACGAGCATCTGGGGAACGAAGCCGAGGACAGCGCCGACGCCGGCTACGATACCGTCGTTGATAAGTCCGCTGAGCCAGTCGGCCGCGCCGACCTTTTCAAGTCCGTTGCCGACGAGAACCGGAATGCCGGGCACCCACACGCCGTAAGCGGCGGGATCGGGCTCGTCGAAGCCCTTCTCTTCAAGGTACTTGACAGCGTCAACATAGGTCATGCCTACTGTTGCTTCTTTGTCAGCCTTGGAGAGGTTTGCGGGGATTGCCGAGTAATAAGCGGTCATGGCGTTGACGGCGAGGGTCTCCTCATCCTCAACATCAACCGTTGCGGTGTCCGCTGTGGGCTGATAAGCCTTCATCTCGGCAAGAGCCTTGTCGGCGTCAAAATCTTCTGCGCCGAAGTCAATGCCGGTGAATGCGCTGACAGCCTCGGTAGCTGCGGTGTAGTCATCAGCGTCGGTCGAATAAGCCTTCGAGCCGATGCCGAGCAGGTGCCAGCCGTCGCCGAACACTCCGTCGTTCATCCAATCGGTCGCGAACGAGCCGACAGTGACCATGGAGATGTAGTAGACGAGGAACATGATAACTGCGAATATCGGAAGTCCGAGCCAGCGGTTTGTGACGATCTTATCGATCTTGTCGGAGGTCGAAAGCTTGCCGACGTTCTTCTTTTTGTAGCAGGCTTTTATGATAGACGCGATGTAGATATATCTCTCATTGGTGATAATCGACTCCGCGTCGTCGTCCATCTCTTTTTCGACCTCTTTAATGTCGCCCTCGATGTGCTCAAGGGTCGCCTTGTCGAGGTTGAGCTTTGCAAGCACCTTGTCGTCGCGCTCGAAGATTTTGATAGCGTACCATCTCTGCTGCTCCTCGGGGAGTCCGTGGACGGCGGCCTCTTCAATGTGCGCGAGAGCGTGCTCGACGGAGCCTTCAAATGTATGCATCGGAACGGTCTTGGTGCTCTTTGCAGCCTCGATGGCAGCCTCGGCAGCGTCCATGACTCCGTCGCCTTTAAGGGCGGAAATCTCAACTATCTTGCAGCCGAGCTGGCGGGAGAGCTCATCGACGTTTATCTTGTCGCCGTTCTTCTTGACGACGTCCATCATGTTGATGGCGATAACAACGGGGATGCCGAGCTCGGTCAGCTGGGTGGTGAGATAGAGGTTTCTTTCGAGGTTCGTACCGTCGATTATGTTAAGTATAGCGTCCGGGCGCTCATCGATAAGATAGTTTCTCGCGACAACTTCCTCAAGGGTATAGGGCGAGAGCGAGTAGATACCGGGAAGGTCGGTGATGATAACGCCGTCATGCTTTTTGAGTTTTCCTTCTTTTTTCTCAACCGTAACGCCCGGCCAGTTACCGACGAACTGGTTCGAACCGGTGAGAGCGTTGAACAGTGTGGTTTTACCGCTGTTGGGGTTACCCGCAAGAGCAATGCGTAAATCCATTTTGATAGCCTCTCTTTCTTGAAATTATATCAGCTTTTCTGCGCGGGGTCTTATTCGACCTCGATCATGTCCGCGTCGGCCTTTCTGAGCGAGAGCTCATAGCCGCGCACCGTGATCTCGACCGGATCGCCGAGAGGCGCGACCTTACGGATATAGACCTCCACGCCCTTGGTCAGTCCCATGTCCATGATGCGGCGCTTTGTTGCGCCCTCTCCGTGGAGCTTGACTACCTTGACCGTTTCGCCGATCTTAGCCTGCCTGAGAGTTTTCATTGCTTATATCCTCCTTTTGTGCTTTTTCTCTTGGTGGTGTTGTGACCAATGGGGACAAATCGGTTTTGAAGTTTGCTTCAAAACTGCTCTGCATCCGAAATCAGCCGTTTATCGGGCGGTTTGTACCTATTGGGCACAACACTATATGTACTGCGCCGCAGCGCCGTCATATCATGATTTTCTTCGCCATCTCTTCGCTGATGGCAACGCGCGACTCCTTGACGTTGACTATAACATTTCCGCCCAGGGCGTTGACTACCTTTACAGTGCCGCCGACGACAAATCCGAGATTTTCGAGATGCTGTTTTACTTCCGGGCTGCCGCCTATCTTCTTGATAATATTCTCTTCGCCGACCTGCGCGAGCATCAAAGGCATCATATTGAGTCCCTCTTCCTCTTTTGTATTTCCGGGATTAGCATACGCTAACCTTAGGGCTTTAAAATTGATTAGCGCCAGCTAACCGTAATATATGGTACTCCTATAGTTGTTCCCTGTCAATAGAGTTTTTTCAATTTTTTGCCGCAAAACACAATTTCGGCGACATCCACAAACAATTAGCTTGTGCTAACCGCCTGCTTTGGACATTTCAAACATATCCTCCCGCCCTTGATTTTTCCTAAGTGAAGTGATATCATACCTTTAATACACAACAATATACACACCTAAAAGGGAGGAACAGATATGCATCTTCAGGAATCGGGCGAAATGTATCTCGAAACTATATATGTGCTTTCAAAAAACGGCGTTGTGCGCTCGCTCGATGTCGCGGAATATATGGGTTTTTCAAAGCCGAGCGTCAGCCGCGCCGTCGGGCTTCTCAAACAGGGCGGCTATCTTCTCATGGACAAGGAAGGGTATCTGACCCTCACCGAATCGGGGCTCGATGTAGCTAAGAAAATATACGAGCGCCACACTCTGCTCTCGAAATTTCTCGTCCGTCTCGGCGTTGATGAAAAGACCGCCGCGGAGGATGCGTGCAAGATGGAGCACGACATCAGCGACGAATCGTTTTCGGCGATAAAAGAGCATGTCCGCAAGAACATGAAAAATGCCGATGAATAAAGAAATTTTTGCTCAGACCGACAGGCTCATGCTGAGAAAATTCAATCTGTGCGGAATATTGCAGGACGAAAAAAAACAATGTACGCCTATGAGAGCGCCTTTTCGGACAGTGAAGTGCAGAGGATTTGCTTGAAGTAATAAAAAGAATCGATGCAGGCGAAAGCTCGGGCATTCGCTTTTCAAAATATGATCTCTCGCCGCGCTTCGAGCCCCCCGAATGGGACTACAGAAAATACAATATTGAAAGCGACAACGCTCTATTCAAGGGCGAAACAGATCTTATCCGCGAGGCGTATGAGAGCTGCTGATGGCGATATTTTGCGATTCATCCACCCGTCTCCATTCAAAACAACCGACATAAAAAATCCTACCCGAGATGGGTAGGATTTTTTCACTCCCCGTCAAATCAACGGGGTTCATTTTTAATTATTATCAAAGATACTTTTTGATAAACTTATCAACTGTTGACCAATATTTTTCGGGGTCGACGGTCGAGGCCTCTGCGTGCGGTGCGCCGGGGATAACCAACTTCTCTTTGTCGCACGCGGCGGCGCGGTAGACGCGCTCCTGCATCCAGAACGGGACAAAGTCGTCCTTGTCGCCATGGATGAACAGGGTCGGCGTGACGGAGCGCGAGACCTGCTCGATGCACGAAGCTTTCTTCATATCATAGCCCGCGCGCAGCATCGTTGCGCTTCTTGCGGCGGAGAGGAACGGGAAGGCCGGCAGACCGTAAACGTCCTTCATGTTGGCTCTGCACTCGTCCCAGACTGATGTATAGCCGCAGTCCTCAATAGCGCAGACGACATTCGATTCGAGCGGCTCGCCGGTGGTCATCATGACTGTAGCCGCGCCCATCGAGAGACCGAAGAGCACTATCTTCGCGTTCGCATTCTCGTTGATTATGTAGTCGATCCAAGCCTTGATATCGATTCTGTCGTTCCAGCCCATGGTGACATAGTTCGACTCGCTCGCGCCGTGGCCGCAGAGATACGGAAACAGGCAGTTATAGCCCATCTCGTGGAACTTCTTGCCGAACGAACCCATTCTTCTGGGCGATCCGGTGTAGCCGTGGATGACTATCACCCAGACATCGCTCGGCTCGTCTGCAAGGATTATCTCGCCGTGGACATATCCGCCGCGGGGAGTGACTATCTTCACCTTTGCGGGACTCGCGGAGTCGAACCACTCCATACCTTCTTTTGTGATGCCGTCATACTCGTTCTTTTTCTCGTCCATTTTTTTGGCGATGGACTTTTTGCTCATGGTCTTGTTGAAAATCGCGTTGCCGACAGCAAGATACGCCGCGCCGACTGCTGCACCTGCGGAAGCGGCTGCTATGACAAGCTTTTCAGATGAACTTTTCTTTCCCACTGAAATTCATTCCCTTCATTTTTATATGAGTCTTATACAGGAGTATTCTATCATAAAAAGTCCGCAGTTGCAATAACAAAAAGCCCCTGCAAAAGAATACGGAGGCTTCGGATATGTACCCGCCGCGCGGCGGGTGAGGTTTATTCCTCGTTGAGCTTATTGCGCTTGTTCTGGGCCTTGTTCTCCTGCTGATTCTGCTGCTTGTTGTTCTGCTGCTGATTCTGCTGGTTCTGACCCTGCTTGTTCTGCTGATTGCGGTTTTCCATTGAGAGCACACTCCATAGATCCCTTCGCGGGAAAATTAGGATTTTTTCAAATCCGTTTTATATTCTTTCCCCCGGTTCGCGTTTTTATGAGCCTGAAACTAATGAAAATTTTGCCTTTTTCTGATATAATTTATAATAGAAAGCTTACGGAGGTCAGCAGATGGAAATATCCGACGAACTCATATCGCATCTCGAATCGCTCGCGCATATTGAGCTTGACACCGACGAGCGCGAGGATTGCCGCAGAGATTTTGAAAAGATAATATCATATATGGACACGCTGTCGGCGCTCGATACCGACGGCGTTGAGCCGCTGACCAATTTATCCGACACGGTGAATGTCCTGCGCGAGGATGAGACGGGCGAGACGCTCGGCGTAGAAGAGGCTCTGTCGAATGCCGCAGAAACGGCGGGCGGCTGCTTCTGCGTCCCGAAAACAGTGGAATGAGGTGCGCTATGAGAGATATTATTAAAGATTCCGCCCTCGTTCTGGCAGAAAAAATCAGGTGCGGCGAGATAAAAATCGTCGAAGTCTTAGACGCCGTATATGAATCCGAGAAGCAGAATAAAGAACTCAACTGCTTCATCACGCTCTGCCGCGAGCGCGCATATAGCAAAGGCTCGGAGATACAAAAACGCATCGATGCAGGCGAATATATCTCGCCGCTCGCGGGCGTGCCGATAGGCATAAAGGACAACATCGCAGTAAAAAATGCCAAAATGACCTGCGGGTCGCATATGCTCGAAAATTATGTGCCGCCCGTGAGTGCGGCGGCGGTAGAAAAGCTCGAAGAAGCGGGGCTTATTATCGTCGGCAAGCTCAACATGGACGAGTTCGCCATGGGTTCGACGGGCGAGACTTCGTATTACGGCGCGGTGCTCAATCCCATTGACAAAACGCGCGTGCCCGGCGGCTCGTCTTCGGGCGCGGCGGCGGCAGTCGCGGCGGGGATAATCCCGCTCGCGCTCGGCTCGGACACGGGCGGCTCGGTCAGACAGCCCGCGGCGTTCTGCGGGGTATTCGGCTTCAAGCCGACCTACGGCACCGTCTCCCGAAACGGGCTTGTCGCCTATGCCTCGTCCTTTGACCAGATAGGCGCGATGGCGAGAAATGCCTCCGACTGCGCGGCTCTCGCGGCGATAATATCCGGGCGCGACTGCGGTGATTCTACAACAGAGGATACTGCTCCCGTCCGTTCGGATTTTGTCGAGTCCTATTCGCTCTGCGGCAAAATTATAGGCGTGCCGAATGAATTTATTGATAATTGCGGCGAAGATATACGCAGTGCGGTGAATAATGCGCTCAAAAAAGCTGAATCGCTCGGCGCGAGGGTTAAATATTTCTCGCTTCCGCCGCTCAAATTTGCCGTGCCCGCCTATTATATAATCGCCTGCGCGCAGGCAAGCTCGAATCTTGCGCGGTATGACGGGGTTCGCTTCGGACGGCGCGCACAAAATTCAGACGACCTGACAAAAATGTATATCAAAAGCCGCTCCGAGGGCTTCGGGCGCGAGGTCAGGCGCAGGATAATGCTCGGCAATTTCGTGCTCAGTGCGGGATACTACGACGCATATTACAACAAGGCGCTGAGAGCGCGCAGGGTTATACGCGACACGCTTTCGGACGCTTTCAAAAAATATGATTTCATCGCGGGCGCTGTTTATCCGTCAACTGCGCCGAAGCTCGGCGAGAGCCTTGACGACCCGCTGAAAACTTATATCGGCGACGCATACACCGTCCCGGCTAACCTCGCTGGACTCCCGGCGATAAGCGTGCCGTGCGGAAAAACAGCCGCTCTTCAGCTCATGGCGGCACCGTTCGCGGACGAGAATCTTTTGGGCGCGGCAAGATGTCTGACCCTGTAACATTTAAAAATTTACAGAGTATGATCGTGTTGAACAAGTTTGAAGACACAGCTAAACGCAGTCGGACGGCGCAATGCTTGTAAAGTTTTAGGCATTACAAGGTACTATGGGAGGCTTTCAAATGAGATACGAAACTGTTATCGGGCTCGAGGTCCACATAGAGCTGCTGACTGAGACAAAGATATTCTGCTCCTGCCCGACTGAGTTCGGCGGCGAGCCGAACACGCATGTCTGCCCGGTATGTCTCGGACTGCCCGGCACTCTGCCGACGCTGAACAAAAAAGCCGTTGAGCTTTCCGTCCGCGCGGGTCTCGCGGCGGGCTGCGAGATAACACCGATAAGCCGCTTTGACCGCAAAAATTATTTTTACCCCGACCTGCCGAAGGCTTATCAGATATCCCAGTTATATCTGCCGCTGTGCCGAAACGGCTCGGTCACGCTCGACAGCGGCAAAATTATACGCATAAAAGAGATGCACATGGAGGAGGACGCGGGGAAGCTCATGCACTCCCCCGACGACAACCGCACGCTCATCGACTGCAACCGATGCGGAGTGCCGCTGCTTGAGATAGTCAGCGAGCCGGATATGCGAAGCGCCGAGGAGGCGGTCGAATATCTTGAAAAGCTGCGCGAGCTGATGCGCTTTTCCGGCGTTTCGGACTGTCGGATGCAGGAGGGCTCGCTGAGAGCGGATATAAATCTCTCCGTCCGCCCGGAGGGTCAGACAGAACTCGGAACGCGCACGGAGATGAAAAATCTGAACTCATTCAGAGCCGCCGAGCGCGCGATAAAAAGCGAGAGCGCGCGGCAAATATCGCTGATTGAAAACGGTGAAAATATTATTCAGGAGACCCGGCGCTGGGACGACGGCGCAGGTATGAGCTACGCGATGCGCTCAAAAGAGGACACGAGCGACTACAAATATTTTCCCGAGCCGGACATTCCGCCGGTAGTCGTTTCAACCCCCGACATTGAGAAAATCAAAAATCAGATGCCCGAACTGCCGCAGGCGAAGCGCCGCCGCTGGAGCGAAGAATATAATCTCGGCAGAGCGGAGATTGACACACTGATGTCCTCGCCGTTCACGGCAGAGCTCTTCGACCGCACGGTTATGCTCTGCAAGAGCGCAAAGGACGCCGCATCGTGGATAAATGTTGAGCTCCCAGCCGTACTTCGCGGCGCGGGAATGAGCATTGAAGATGCAAAATTCAGCCCCGACTCGTTGGGCAGGCTCATAAATATGCTCTCATCAGGGGAGATAAACCGCGGCACGGCGAAAAAAGTCTTTGCAAAAATAGTGACCGAAAACGCCGACCCGGCGGAGTATGTCCGAAAAAACGGACTTTCTCTGATGACCGACGCGGCGGCGATAGAGGACGCGGTAAAACGCGTTATCGACGAAAACGAAAAGAGCGTCTCGCAGTACAGAGACGGCAAGACGCAGGCGTTTCAGTATCTTATCGGGCAGTGTATGCGCGCGCTCGGCGGCAAAGCCCCGGCGGCAGCAGTCACGGAAGCGCTCAAAAGGCTGATATAAATAACAAAGGACTGCCGTTGTTCGGCAGTCCCATTTTGTTTTTCTTTTACGCTTCGACTTCGGTGAGGTTCAGAGTGCCCCAGCTGTCGTTATTGAGCGTGAGCACCTTGTTGTCTTTATTATACGACGCGGTGAAGGTTATCTCCGTGCCCGCCTTGAAGCCTGCGATAGCTATCTCGGGGACTATGGTCACGGTCGCGGGGTCAGCCTCGGTGTCGACCTTGTATGTACCGGAAACCGAAGTGCCGACAGAAATGCCCAGGATATTGAGGTTGCTCGACTCATACTGGAAAGTGCCGTCCTCTTTGAACTCGATAGTCGCGTTGTTCTGCGAGTCGCTCCACTTGCCGACGATGAGCTTGTCAATTTTCGCTCCGCAGCCCGCAAAGGCGCAGACGATTATCGCCACAGCCATAACGAGAGCCGTCAGTCTGAGGGTCTTTTTCATTGGTGATTACCATCCTTTCTGTTTTGCCGCTTTTCTTCCATACTCATTATATCACACTTCGCTCAATTTTGTCCATAGGTGTTACAGGGTACCATTGTGTCGAAAAAAGGTATAAACAGATTATTTACAATTTTGTAAAAATAATGTATAATTTTCCTGTTGCACATATGTGCTTGCGAAAGGAGAATACAAAAATGAAGAAAAATCCGTTCAAGCGGATACTCTGCATTGTCATCGCCGCAGTGATGCTCTGCTCGGTATTTGCTTCGACCGCGGCGGCCGCCACCAAGTGCGCCTGCGGCCATTCGCCCGTTGTCATGATCTCCGGATTCGGCGCGACGATTCTCTCGGAGAAGCAGGAGGACGGCTCATTGAAGCGCGTTTTCCCGCCCGACACCAAAGAGATTCTCAAGCTCCTCGGAGTCAATGCCCCCGACCTCATTACGGGCATAATCGAGCTTCTCGCCCAGAAGGGCACGGACGGCATCGAAAAGCCGCTTCGCGACATCATCACTTCTATAGTTGAGCCGCTCAGAATGAACGACGACGGCACTTCCTATTACGACATCGTGCCGATACTCAGCGGCGCTAAAAACACGAGCCTTGAGGCGTTCACGAAGAACGACCAGCTCGACCTCGTCCCCTACACGGGCTCGGAGTTTCTCGACATGGAGGTTATCGGCGACGAGATAGGCGACGACCATGTTTTCAACTTCCTCTATGACTGGAGACTCAGCCACGCCGATGTTGCGGCTCAGCTCCACGATTATCTCGCAGAGGTCTGCGCCCTCACGGGACACGACAAGGTCAGCGTATACAGTATCAGCCAGGGCTGCCTGCTGCTGGGCGTGTATATGTACGAATATCCTAACGACAACTACATTGACCGCGCGGTGTTTGACACTCCGCTTCTCGCGGGCAGCAACCTCGTCTCCGACCTCTATACCGACAAGCCCATCTCGCTCAATTTTGACACCACGCTCGATATTTTAAGATCCATTCTCCACACCGAGGCGGACTTCTCGTTTGTTATGGACATCATCCCTGCCGACGGCGCGAACAACATCGCCGACTACGGTCTCAAGAGCATGGTTCTCCCGAGCGTCATAAACATCCCTGCATTCTGGGAGATGTGCGACCCGGAGAATTACGAATATATCAAGTCCGTGCGCCTCGACTCCGTCAAGAATGCAAAGCTCATTGAAAAAGTCGAGAAAGTCAGAAACGGCTTCATGTCCCACATTTCCGAGACCCTCTATGCTCAGCAGAAGAAGGGCGTCAGCGTTTCTATAAAGGCTTGCTCCGGCGTTCCGCTCGCATCGGGCACCGTTGATAACAGCGACGGCATAGTCAACATGAAGTATTCCTGCGGCGCCGTCTGTGCGCCCTTCGGCGAGACTTTCCCCGCCGACTACAAGCAGGCTGTCAAGACCGGCAAGAACAACATCTCGCCCGACAGAACGGTTGACCTCTCGACCGGCTATATGCCCGAGCGCACATGGGTAGTCAACCGCCACTATCACGGTCAGGCGGAGTGGGATCCCCGCACCTACTCCCTGCTCATGGATCTCCTGCTCACCGACAACATCAAGGACGCATATTCGCACATCGAATATCCCCAGTTCATGGAGAGCCTCTCTCCGACGAGCGATGTAGTCGTTCTCTTCAAGAGCACGAACTCCTCGTTCCTGCCGACTCTCTCGAAGCACCTCTTCTCCTGCAACTCCGTCATGGTCAAGAACCTGTCGAAGAAGGACAAGATAAAGGTCTCTTCGATAACCTCGGAAAACGGCACGCTGAACTTCGCCCTGCCCTATCCGATAGTTCTTGAAGCAGGCGAGAGCGCCGAGATAGCCTTCACCGGAAAAGTTCCCGCGACCGAGAGCTACGACAAGATAACCGTTGCCTACAAGCGCATGACCGTCACCGGCAAGGACGCGACCCGCGACTTCGGCTTCACCGTCACCCGCAGCTATTCTGGCGTCACGAAGATCGATCTCACCCCCGCTTATATCATCACCGCTATCCGCATAGCGCATGATATACGCGATATCCTTGCGCGGATAGATGCGATCTTCTCGTTCATCAACGGGATAAAATAAAATATAAAATTAAAGCGAGCGGCATAACCGAGATTATGCCGCCCGCTTTTTACTTATGAAAACCATAAAATTATCCCGCCGAAAAACTCGACGGGATTTCTCTTTTTCCGTTACGGGGTGAGTCTGTTCGGGCCTCTGAAGAGGAACATCGCTTCCTTGATGTGCAGTCCGAGCATGAGCATGGTCAGGCGGTCGATACCGATTCCGAAGCCGCCGTGGGGCGGGCAGCCGTATTTGAAGAATTCGAGATAGAATTCAACATCCTTCTCGAGTCCCTTCTCCTGCGCCTGGCTCTTGAGCACATCGTATCTGTGCTCGCGCTGCGCGCCGGTGGTTATCTCGACGCCGCGCCAGATGAGGTCGTAGCCCTGCGGCACGCCGTTCTCGTCGCGCATATGGTAGAATGCACGCTTCTCGGCGCTGTAGTCGGTAATGAACAGGAACTCATGGCCGTACTTCTTCATGACCCAATCGTAGCTCAGGCGCTCGGCGTCGGTCGTGAGGTCGCCCTTTTCGCTGTCAGGCACGGTGTAGCCGAACTCCTTTTCGAGCTCGTCATAGAGGTCGGCGAGCTTTATGACGGGGAACGGAGTTGTCGGAACGATAACCTCCTTGCCGAACAGCTCCTCTATCTCCTCGCCGTACTTCTCCTTGACCGCTTTAAGCATATAGGTCAGCAGCTCCTCCTCCATCTTCATGACATCTTTGAAAGAGGTGATGTAGCTGAACTCGAGGTCGAAACCGGAGAACTCGGTGGTGTGCTTGTTGGTGTATGATTTTTCGGCTCTGAAAACGGGGCCGACTTCAAATATGCGCTCGAAGCCGCTCGCCATTGCCATCTGCTTATAGAACTGGGGGCTCTGCGCGAGATAGGCAAGACGGTCAAAATACTTGACCTCAAAGACCTCGGCTCCGCTCTCGCTCGCCGCGCCGATGAGCTTCGGGGTGTGAATCTCGATGAAATTATGGTCTATCAGAAACTGACGCATGGCGTTGACCATGACGGTCTGAACCTTGAACATGAGCTGATTTTCGTCGGTGCGAAGGTCAATCCAGCGGTAGTCAATGCGCTGGTCGATGCTCGAGCGCTCGACGCCCGGGCGCTTCTTGGTCGCAGGGATCTCCTTGCGCACTATCGGCAGCGCGTCGGCTATCGACTCTGCGGTTATCGACTCGGGGATTATCTCAACGCCGCCCATCTTGACGAAATCGTTCTCGACGGCGGTGCCGACGACCGAGATAACGGAATCCTGAGTCAGAGTCGCTATCACGGGGCAGAGCTCCGGCAGCTTCTCTTTCTCGACAGTTATCTGGATTTTTCCGGTGATATCCTTGAGCACGATAAAAGCCATATACTTGCTGTCGCGCAGGTTCTCGACGAAGCCCTGAACGAGCACGGGTTTGCCGAGATTATTTTTGATGTCCGCAATGTAAGTTCTCTCCATTATCTGAGCCCTCCAAAGAGATTTGATATATCGGCAGCGTTGAGATCTCCGTCGTTGATGCTGTCCGCAAAGGCGTTTGCCGCAGCCTGAACGAGAGCCGACGAGAATTCATCGCTGAAGTTTTCGATTGAGAAAGCGGTCTTTTCGCCGTTTTCCATGTTCTTGACGAGGACTTCGCCCTTGGCGATATCGTCATCGCCGATAACGCAGGTGAAGCGTGCGCCCAGTTTGTCGGCGTATTTCATCTGAGCCTTGACCGAGCGTCCCGCGACGTCAAACTGCGCGCTGACACCGTCCGAGCGGAGATCCGTGCAGAGCTTCGCCGCAACGAGCGAAGCGGCGTCGCCGATTGAGCCGATATAGATATCGCACTTCTGGTCGCCGGGCAGCTCAATGCCCTGCGCCTCGATGACGCTGAGCAGGCGCTCGAGTCCCATTGCGAAGCCGAGCGACGGGGTGTGCTGACCGCCGAGCTCTTCAATAAGTCCGTCATAGCGTCCGCCGCCACCGCAGACAAGTCCGTCGGTCTTTTTGTTATGCGAGACAAATTCGAAAACGGTCTTTGTATAGTAATCAAGTCCGCGCACGATGTGCGGGTTGACAACATAGTCTATCATCAGCGCGTCAAGATAGCTCTTGACTTTCTCGAAATGCTCGCGGCACTCGTCGCAGAGATAGTCTAGCATAACGGGCGCGCCCTCGGCTATCTTCGAGCAGACGGGGCTCTTGCAGTCGAGAATACGCATAGGGTTGCGCTCGAGCCTGTCGAGGCAGGTGCCGCACAGCTCGTCTTTATACTGCTCAAAATATGCCTTGAGCGCCTTGTGATACTCGGCGCGGCAGGTCGGGCAGCCGATCGAGTTTATCTCGAGCGTCAAGTCCTCGATTCCGAGGAAAGCGAATATTTCGGCGGCGAGGGAGATTATCTCGGCATCGGCGGCGGGAGCCGGGGTGCCGAAGACCTCAACGCCGAACTGGTGGAACTCCCTGTATCTGCCGGATTGCGGCTTCTCGTAGCGATAGCACGAGGTTATATAGCAGGTCTTCTGCGGCAGGGGCTCGTTGAAAAGTCCGTGCTCCAGGAATGCGCGCGCAGCGCCCGCAGTGCCCTCGGGTCGGAGCGTTATAGAACGTCCGCCCTTGTCGAGAAAAGTGTACATCTCCTTCTGCACGACATCGGTGGTGTCGCCGACGCCGCGGGCAAACAGCTCCGTATGCTCGAACACGGGAGTGCGAATCTCCTTGAAGCCGAAACGCGAGGCTATATCGAGCAGGGTATTTTCAAGAAAGCGGTTTTTATAGCTCGCCGCGGGCAGCACATCCTGAGTGCCCTTGACAGCTTTCGTAAAAAGAGCCATGTTTTCGTTCCTTCCATAAAAACATTAAATCCCGCCGTTGGCGGGATGAGCGAAAAAGCTCCGGAAAAATCCGCCCGGCGGGAAATACCGCCGGGGCGGGTCAAAGCTTATTTCGGGTTGACTATATCGCGCCAATCAAGGTCGCCGCGCGCAAGGCTGTGAATAAGAGCCTCGGCGGTGGCTATATTGGTGGCAACGGGGATGTTGTGCACGTCGCAGAGTCTGAGAAGATTTGCTTCGTTGGGCTCGTGCGGCTTGGGTGTGAGCGGATCTCTGAACATGAGCAGAAGATCGATCTCGTTGCAGGCTATTCTGGAAGCTATCTGCTGGTCGCCGCCCTGACTTCCGCTGAGGAAGCGCTGAATCTCAAGTCCCGTTGCCTCGGCTACGAGCTTGCCCGTAGTGCCGGTCGCGCACAGGGAATGGCGGCTCAGGATACCGCAATAAGCTATACAGAACTGGGTCATAAGTTCTTTTTTTGAGTCGTGAGCCATGAGAGCGATGTTCATTGTGTATCCCCCTTTTCCGAGTTGTTGACTTCGCTGGTCATGTTAATATCATATCAGAGAAACCGGGTTATGACAAGAGTTATTTGTAACTTCTTACAAAATTTTAATAAAAACCCGACCGATTATTCCTCTGTTTCGGAATTTTCGCTGTCTTCGGCAGGTGACACTTCCTCAGCCGCGGTTTCTTCCGGCTTTTCCTGATCTTCCTCGCTCGGAGTGCAGGCGACGGTAACCAACTGCTCGCCCTCGGACACACGCATGACTCTGACGCCCTTGGAGGGTCTTGCAAATGTGCTTATCTGTGAGACAGGGATGCGGATTATAATGCCGTCGGACGAGATGAAAATAACATCCTCGCTCTCGTCAACGACCGCTATCGCGGCAACGTCGCCGTAGGTCTCGGTGCGGTAGTTTATTGTACCCTTGCCGCCTCTCGACTGGAGTCTGTAATCCGAAGGTTCGCTGCGTCTGCCGTAGCCGGTGGTGCTGACTGTGAGGACAGCCTTTGCATCGTCGAGCACTTCCATGCCGACGACCTCGTCGCCCTCGCGCAGCTCAATCGCCTTGACGCCGCGCGCCGTTCTGCCGAGCGGTCTCGCGTCGTTTTCATTGAAGCGGATGCCCATGCCCTTGCGCGTGGCTATGAGCAGGTCGTCGTTGCCGGAGGTCAGGCGCACCCATGCGAGCTCGTCGTCATCGTCGAGATTTATCGCGATAACGCCGTTCTTGCGGACGTTGCGGTAAGCGTCGAGGCTCGTGCGCTTGATAATACCCTTGCGCGTGACCATGCAGAGGAACGCGTCGGGGTCATATTCGGGCACTCTTATCATCGCCGACACCTTTTCGCCCGCCTCGAGGGGCAGGAGGTTGACTATATTCATGCCCTTGCTGTTTCTCGAGCCCTCGGGCACTTCATAGCCCTTGAGACGGTAAGTCCTGCCGCGGGTGGTGAAGAACATGACATAATCGTGGGTCGAGCAGGTGAACATGGTCTTTGCCACGTCCTCCTCGCGCCTTGTCATGCCCTTGACGCCTCTGCCGCCGCGGTGCTGAATCGTGTATGCGTCGGCGGGGATACGCTTGATATAGCCGAGGTTCGTCATGGTGAACACGCAGGTCTCCTCGGGGATAAGATCCTCGATATCGACCTCGCCGCTGACATTTTCAATGACGGTGCGGCGGTCATCGCCGAACTTCTCGGCGATAGCGCCGGTCTCCTCGCGGACTATAGTGAGTATCCTCGACTCGTTCGAGAGAATATCTATAAAGTCGGCTATCTTCGCCTTGAGCTGAGCCATCTCGTCCTCGACCTTTATGCGCTCGAGTCCGGTCAGCTGGCCGAGTCTCATCTGGACTATCGCCTGCGCCTGAATCTCATCGAGACCGAAGCGGTTCATGAGCGCTTCGCGTCCCTCGGGGATGCTCTTTGACGCGCGCAGAATAGCTATGACCTCGTCGATGAAATCGAGAGCCGTGAGCAAGCCCTCAAGAATATGGGCGCGCTCCTGAGCTTTTTTCAGATCGTACCTTGTGCGGCGGGTGACTATCTCGCACTGGTAGTCTATATACTGCTGGAGAATCTGCTTAAGGGTGAGTATCTTCGGCTCGCCGTTTACGAGGGCGAGCATAATCACGCCGAAGGTAGACTGGAGCTGAGTGTAGGTATAGAGCTGATTCAAAACTACCTGCGGATTCGCGTCGCGCTTCAAGGTGATGTCGATGTGCATACCGGAGCGCGAGGAATAGTCGTGGATATCGGATATGCCCTCGATGCGCTTATCCTTGACGAGATCCGCCATGCTCTCTATGAGCTTCGCCTTGTTGACGCCGTAGGGTATCTCGGTGACAACTATCTTGTGGCGGTCGCCCTTTGTCTCGACTATCTCGGCGCGGGCGCGGACTATAATTTTGCCGCGGCCTGTGCCGTAGGCGGCGCGTATGCCCGCTCTGCCCATGATTATTCCGCGGGTCGGGAAATCGGGGCCTGGCAGATGAGTCATAAGCTCCTCGAGCGTCGCGTCGGGGTTATCTATCAGGCAGTTCATGGCGGCTACGACCTCGCGCAGATTGTGCGGAGGGATATTTGTCGCCATACCGACCGCTATGCCTACAGAGCCGTTTACAAGCAGATTCGGATATCTCGACGGGAGCACCGTGGGCTCCTTGAGTCGGTCATCGTAGTTCGGGATAAAATCGACCGTGTCCTTGTCGATATCCGTCAGCATTTCGAGAGAGAGCTTTTTGAGCTTTGACTCGGTGTAACGGTAGGCGGCGGGCGGGTCGCCGTCGACGGAACCGAAGTTGCCGTGGCCGTCAACGAGCGTATATCTCATGGAGAAGTCCTGCGCCAAACGCACCATGGCGTCATAGACGGAGGCGTCGCCGTGAGGATGGTAGCGGCCGAGCACCGAACCGACCGTGTCCGCGCATTTGCGGTACGGCTTGTCGGGATAGAGGCCGTTTTCGTACATGGTGTAAAGTATGCGTCTGTGGACGGGCTTCAAGCCGTCACGCACATCGGGCAGAGCACGCGAGGTGATAACCGACATGGAGTAATCCAGAAAGGATTTGCGCACTTCTCTATTGATCTCGACATTGATTATTTTTTGTTCGTTATATGCTTCGTCAAAGCTCACAGAGATCTACTCCTTTCCGTTATATGTCCAGGTTCTGGACGTATTTTGCATTGGTTTCGATGAACTCGCGGCGCGGCTCGACCTTGTCGCCCATAAGAATGGAGAAGGTCTCGTCCGCGAGCATCGCGTCCTCTACATTGACGCGCAGCATCGTGCGGAAGTCGGGATCCATTGTCGTCTCCCAGAGCTGCTCGGCATCCATCTCGCCGAGACCCTTGTATCTCTGGATATCGCAGCTGCCCGAGCCGCCGAACTCCGCCATGAACTGGTCGCGCTCCTCGTCGGAGAAAGCGTATTTTATCTTCTTGCCCTTGCTGACTTTGAACAGCGGGGGCTGAGCGAGATAGACATGACCCTGCTCGATAAGCGGGCGCATATAGCGGAAGAAGAAGGTCAGCAGCAGCGTTCTGATATGCGCGCCGTCGACATCGGCATCCGCCATGATAACTATCTTGTTGTAGCGAAGCTTTGTTATATCAAACTCGTCGCCGATTCCGGTGCCGAGGGCGATGACAATAGGCATGAGCTTCTCGTTGCCGATAACTCTGTCGAGTCTCGCCTTTTCGACGTTGAGCATCTTGCCCCAGAGGGGAAGAATCGCCTGGAAGCGTCTGTCGCGTCCCTCTTTTGCGGAGCCGCCTGCGGAATCTCCCTCGACGATGTAGAGCTCTGTGCGCTCGGCGTCGCGCTCGGTGCAGTCGGCAAGCTTGCCGGGCAGGGAGTTTGAATCGAGAACGGATTTGCGGCGAGCCAGCTCGCGCGCCTTTCTCGCAGCCTCTCTCGCGCGCGAAGCGTCGAGAGCCTTCGAGAATATCGCCTTTGCGACTGCGGGATTCTCCTCAAAATAGGTCATCAGCTTCTCATAGACCGTTGTCGAGACGAGTTGGGTTATATCGGTGTTGCCGAGCTTGCCCTTGGTCTGTCCCTCGAACTGAGCCTCGGTGAGTTTGACGCTGATAACGGCAGTCAGTCCCTCGCGGACATCGTCACCCGAGAGCTTCTTGTCGCCGTCTTTGAGAATGGAATATTTGCGCCCGTAGTCGTTGAAAACGCGGGTCAGAGCGGTCTTGAAGCCGGTCTCATGAGTACCGCCGTCAACGGTGTGGACGTTGTTCGCAAACGAGAGCATTGTCTCGTTGTAGCTGTCTGTATACTGCATGGCAATCTCCGCGCTTCTGTCGCCGTGCATGGCGGAGAAGTGGATCGGCTTTTCATGCAGGGGAGTCTGACCGCGGCTTGTGGTCAGATATTCGACGAAGCTCGAAAGTCCGCCTTCGTAGCAGTAGGTGCGCTCGATGATATTATCGGGGTCGCGCCTGTCCGCAAGGGTTATGCACAGTCCCGCATTGAGGAACGCGGACTCGCGCAGGTGCCTTTCAAGGGTCTCGAAATCATAGACCGTGGTCTCGCGGAATATCTCGGGATCGGGCTTGAAGCGTATGGTCGTGCCGGTCGCCGAAGATGTGCCTATCTCCTTGAGGTCATAGTCGGGGTGACCGCCGTTCGAGAAGCGCTGCTGATAGACATGGCCGTTCTGCGCAACTTCAACTTCGAGCCACTCGGACAGAGCGTTGACGACGGACGAACCGACGCCGTGCAGACCGCCGGAGACTTTGTAGCCGTTGCCGCCGAACTTACCGCCGGCGTGCAGGACGGTCAGAACGACCGTCACGGTGGAGATGCCCATCTTTTCGTTCATGCCCACAGGGATACCGCGTCCGTTATCCTTGACGCTGATAACATTGCCCGGGAGTATCTCAACATCGATATTCGTGCAGAAGCCCGCGAGAGCTTCGTCTATGGAGTTGTCGACTATCTCATACACAAGGTGGTGCAGGCCGCGCGGACCCGTCGAGCCGATGTACATACCGGGGCGCTTGCGGACCGCCTCAAGTCCCTCAAGAACCTGAATCTGGCTCGCGTCGTATTCCTCGGTGACCTTGGTGTTCATATCCTTGTCGAGCTCAATGTCTTCGTCGAGCACGAGCTCGTCCTGATTCTCGGCGTTCTCTTCAAGGATCTCGTTGTTCTCATTGTTATCCAAAGCTTTCATCCTCCTTCTCCAAAGCTATAAAAACGAATTTACTGATTCGTCAGGGTGGAGAACATGTTCTTTTTCTTCTTTTTCTTTTTGGGCTTGTACTTCGGCGGATTTTCGAGTCTCATTCTCGCGCTCTTGGACTTCGCGAGATACTTGTTGACCTGGACAACGGGAGAGATCATGTCCGCGCTCATGTAGTCGACGCAGTTTGCGAGCAGATCCTGATCGTTGTTGAGCTCGCCGAGGACGGTGACGGCTATGATGCTCTGAATCTCGTTCGTGCCGTCGTCATAAATCTCGTTGAGGAGATTGAAGAGCTTTCTCATCTTCTGCGGGTCGTTCTCTTTTATGACCTTGATAACCACGGGAGCGGCGTGATTCTTGAAGAAATCCTCGGGCAGGAACTCGCCGTAGGTCTCAATATTCTTTCTGTATTCGTCGCGCAGTTCGGGATAGATAACGCTCAGGCGGTTCGCGAAAGTGTTCGCGTCATAGCACGCCTCGCCGCTCTTCGCCGCAGCCTTAGACACGGGGGTGGGGAGCTTCACTTTTTTCTTATCGGCTGTGCCGTTCTTGCCGAAGCTCTCTTCGATAAGCTCGGCATACTCGTCCGAGATAAACTTGATGTCCTTGTCGTCGGCGGTCTCAACGTCGAGCAGAGAGTGAGCGATCTTCGCGAAATCCGTCTCGTTCGCGCCCTCTTTCTGCGCCCAGAGCAGGGCTATCTTGTTGTCGTAGTGCTCGATACGCAGAGCCTTGTTGTCGCCGGAAAAATCCATAACGGCGCGTCCGCTCGTGACGGAGACGGGGATACCGTCGGAGATATCTGCGGGAGTGGTGATTCTGAAGCCGCACTTCGTGAGGGTCGGCTCGAGGTTCTTGTAGATGTCGTTCATCGCTATACGGATATCGATCATAACTGTTCTCCTTAAAAAATACTCTGCACAGAGTATATATTATATATACTAATATAATATATCATAATATCGGCGCGTTTGCAATGCTCTAACAGAAAAATAATGCGCCCGTTTTCAAATAAAACGGGTTGACGAAAGGCGTATAACTGTGGTATTATAAAAAATCAAAAGAACGAGGTTTTTCATAGCCTCAGAGCAAGAAAGAAAAGGACTTTTCCGATGGAAAAAAAGGTGTTTATAAACATTGAGGACAGCCACTCCGGGCATGACGACAGCTACTCGTCGCAGACGAGCACGCAGGGCGTTCTGCGCCTGCTCGAAAACGGCTACGAGCTCTCATATGAAGAGCCTGCCGCCGAGATGGAGGGCTGCGTGACCACCCTGCTCATAGAGGACGGCGGACTCGTCACAATGACGAGAAACGGTGCATATACTACACAGATGGTCATGGAGCGCGGCAGGCGCCATGTCTGCCACTACGCGACACCGTTCGGCGATATGCTCCTCGGCATATTCGCCAAAAAGGTTGAGTCGTCCGTGACAGAGGAGGGCGGCGAGCTGCTGCTCAACTACACTATCGATGTCAACGCGGATCTCGCCGCGTCGAACGAGCTGAAGATAACGGTCAGCGGACAGTAAAAATGACGGTTTGCCCGCAGAAACTGCGGTTACACGAAAGGATGGATAAATTTTATGTCAGTGCTTGTAAAACAGGTCGAGGATAAGCTCTGCGAGCTTGTCAGGGACGCCGCGAAAAAGGCGATGGCGGCAGGTGAACTGCCCGAAGCCGAGCTCACGGATTTCAAGGTCGAAATCCCGGCGGACAGAAAAAACGGCGACTACTCCACAAACGCCGCCATGGCGTGGGCGAGAGCTTTCAGACGCGCGCCCGCTATGATAGCCGCGGCTATAACAAAGAACATTGACCTCGAGGGCACCGCATTCTCATCCTGCGAGGCGGCGGGTCCCGGATTCATAAACTTCCGTCTCGCCGACCGCTTCTATTCGGAGATTCTCATGGATATCCGCAAAAAGGGCAGTGACTACGGCCGCTCCGACTTCGGCAAGGGTGAAAAGGTGAATATAGAGTTCGTCTCCGCCAATCCGACAGGACCGATGCACATGGGCAACGCCCGCGGCGGCGCTCTTGGCGACTGCCTCGCGGCGGTCATGGACTTTGCAGGCTACAATGTCAGCCGCGAATTCTATATCAACGACGCCGGCAATCAGATCGATAAATTCGCCCTCTCGCTCGATATCCGCTATCAGCAGATATACAAAGGCGCCGACGCGCCCGAGCTGCCCGAGGACAGCTACCACGGAGAGGACATAGCCGTGCGCGCCAGGGAATTTGCCGATGTCTACGGCGACAAATATATCTCCGAGAGCGAGGAAGTCCGCCGCAAGGCGCTCGTCGATTTCGCGCTGCCGAAGAACATCGACTCGATGCACGAGATACTTTCAAAATACAGAATAGAATACGACACATGGTTCAATGAGAGCACCCTGCACAACGGCACGGAGCTCCGCGATACAATAGAACTGCTCAAAGAAAAGGGACTCACCTACGAGCTTGACGGTGCGCTGTGGTACAAGAACATCGAGGTTCAGACAAAGCGCCTGCTCGCCCAGGGCAAGACGCAGGAGGAGATCGACAAGCTCGGTCTCAAGGACGATGTTCTTATCCGCCAGAACGGCAACCCGACCTATTTCGCGGCGGATATCGCATATCACCGCAACAAGCTCGCCGTCAGAAAGTTTGACAGGGCGATAGATGTCTGGGGTGCAGACCACCACGGCCATGTTGCCAGAATGAAGGGCGCACTCGACGCGATAGGTCTTGACGGCGACAGGCTCGACATAATCCTCATGCAGCTCGTGCGCCTGACGAGAAACGGCGAAGTCGTGCGTATGTCCAAGCGTACCGGCAAGGCGATAACCCTTGTCGACCTGCTCGAAGAGATACCGATAGACGCGGTTCGTTTCTTCTTCAATCTCCGCGAGCCCGCAACGCAGATGGAGTTCGACCTCGATCTCGCCGTCGCCGAGAATTCGCAGAACCCCGTTTACTACTGCCAGTACGCCCACGCGAGAATTTGCAGCATACTGAGAAAGCTCAAGGAGCAGGGCTGTGACATCCCCGAGTGCACGCCCGAGCAGCTTGACCTGCTCACCGCACCCGAGGAGCGCGAGATAATCAGGCATTTAGCGTCGCTCACCGACGAGATCGCTCTCTCCGCCAAAAACTATGATCCCGCGCGCATCACACGCTACTGCATAGACCTCGCTACCCTATTCCACAAGTTCTACAACGCCTGCCGTGTCAACTGCGACGACAAGAACTTGAGTGCGGCGAGAATATATCTGTGCCTGTGCGTCAAAGAGGTTCTCAAGAACATTCTGACACTGCTCAAGATAAGCGTACCGGAGAGAATGTAAAAAAACAGAATCAAAAAATCATTCCGCAGGGGCCCGGCGTTCCTGCGGAATATTAAAATGCGGAGTTTTTCCTGCATACAAGCGGCGCAAGGCTGTAATCGAGCAGAGTGTTTCAGCAAAATAAAAGTTTGCTCGCCCGCCGTCGGTGATGACATGGCTTTCCATGGCCGCGCCGCAGTGTTTGAAAACTCCTTTAGATAGGCGGACAGCCGCAATGGCTGTCCCTACGAAGTGCGCGTCAATAAATTTGTGCAAACTTCGCAGGCAGATAATATCCGCCCATATCGCATACTTTTTCGTTATTCACTTTTACTTATTACTTTGAGCGTTAGCAAACAAACCCCTCAGTCGCTTCGCGACATCTCCCCTACAGGGGAGCCTAAATAAAATCCACTTTCAAAGTTGGCTGTGATGCGCCTTTTATGCCGCTCGCGCGGCATCGGTGCGTCGGGGTCGCCGCACCCTACAAGTTGCGTATTACCGCATACGTTTTCGAAGCGAAACTGACCCACAACTACCCCCGGAGGTTATCATGACAAAGCTTCTGATAAAACTCTTTATCAAGGACAGCGAAAAAACCGACGACCCTGCCGTGCGCTCGCGCTACGGCACACTCAGCGGCATCGTCGGCATACTGTGCAACATTCTGCTGACCGCCGCAAAGTTCATTGTCGGCTCGGTAACGAGCAGTATAGCCATAACGGCGGACGCCGCGAACAACCTCTCGGACGCTGGCTCGTCCGCCGTCACGCTCGTCAGCTTCCGTCTGGCAAATAAGCCCGCCGACGACGAGCACCCGTTCGGCCACGGCAGAATAGAATATGTCTGCGCGCTGATAGTCTCGTTTATCATACTGCTCATGGGCGGCGAGCTGATCCGCTCATCGGTAGACAAAATTCTTCACCCGGAGCCGCTCCAGTTCAGCATGACTGCACTCATAGTGCTCATCGCCTCGATCGGAGTCAAAATATGGATGGCGGTTTTTAACAGAAATATCGGCAAAAGGATAAACTCGACTGCCGTCGGAGCGGTTGTTATGGACAGCGTCAGCGACACCGCGGCGACGACTGTATCTATGATAGCCCTTATTCTCTCGAAATTTACCTCTGTGCCGCTCGACGGGTACATGGGAATAGTAGTAGCCCTGTTTATCATCGCGACCGGAATAGGCATATTCAAGGACACGATGAACGAACTGCTCGGCGCGCCCGCTTCGCCGGAGACGGTGCAGGAAATCGAGAGCGACATTCTCTCATACGAGGGCGTTATCGGCGTCCACGACCTCATGGTTCATGACTACGGACCGGGCAGAATGTTCGCCTCCGCCCATGTCGAAGTGCCGTCCGACTGCGACATAATGGCATGCCACGACACCATAGACCGCATCGAGCGCGACATAAAGAAGAAGTTCGCCATAAACATTGTCCTGCATATGGATCCGATAGTCGTTGATGATGAACATATAAACGCCCTGCGCGAAAAGGTCGGCGAGCTGATAAAGGAAGTTGACCCGAGATTCACGATGCACGACTTCAGAATGGTGGAAGGTCCTACGCACACCAACCTCATTTTCGACCTCGTCGTGCCGCACAAATATCCGTTCACGAAAGGGCAGATAAAAGAGCTGATAAGCGACAAAATATCGACCGAGATCGGCGAGAATTACTACGCCGTTATGACCATAGAAAACAGCTTCGTCGAAGACGAGAGAAAGTGAGGGCAACATAATGGGAAACATTGAAAAGACTGAACTTACCGTGATGTGCATGATCTGCGACGGCACGAAGATACTCGTGCAGGACAGAGTGAATAAGGACTGGCCGGGCGTAACCTTCCCCGGCGGTCATGTCGAACAAGGCGAGGCGTTCACCGACGCCGTGCGCCGCGAGGTTAAAGAGGAGACGGGACTTGATATCTTCCGCCCGACGGTATGCGGAATCAACGATTTTATCCGCGACGACGGCACGCGGTACATAGTGATGTTTTTCCGCGCCGACCGCTTCAGCGGCGAGCTCAAAGACTCCGACGAAGGCAGAGTATTCTGGATCGAGCGCGACGAGCTGACGCAGTATAAGCTCTCGCAGGATTTCATCGACATGGTTCATGTCATGGAAAACCCGTCGCTGACCGAATTTTTCTATGAGCGCGACGGCGAAAATTGGAAGAAGAGAATAATATAAACCCGTATTCAAAGCAAAAAAATCCTGCCTGTGTTTTTTCCGTGGGCGGGATTTTGATTTTGTGGGGAGAAACAATCTTTCCGTTGTTTGCAGATATGTAGACTTCAAAATCAGGCGGTATATAAAATAAACTTGGCGGAAATTCTGTGCCGCTATCGTGGCATCGGTGCGTCGAGTCGTCGTACCCTACAAGTTTCACATCAATAAAATTGTGCGAACTTCGCGGGCGGATAACATCAGCTTCAGCAAGGTTGTGATGATTTCCAATATTACGGCGGTTGACCGTCGCCGATACTTATATCCGCAAATCCCTATCCGCCTAACGCTCACAGCCCATCAGCAACCTTTCACCTCCTCCGAGCATTTACATTTTGGAAAAAATATGCTATAATGCGGGCACAAAACTCTGGGGAGAGATAATAAGATGATAAGATTGGCATCGGTCGGCGACGCGGGAGAGCTTGAGCGCCTCAATGCAGAGTTCAACGGCAAGGGCAAGACTACGGAAGAAAGCATTCGCGCCTCGCTTCTTACAAACAGGCGCGAGATTGTCATCGTTGCGGATGGCAACGGAGGACGGCTCGCCGGCTTCGTCTGCGTTCAGCTGAAGAAGTCGCTCTGCTACGAAGATTTTATGCCCGAGATAACGGAGGTCTATGTCCGCCCCGAGTATCGCGGGCGGGGCGTCGCGCGGGAAATGCTGATTTTTGCGCAGGAATACTGCAAGAAAATATACCCACTCCACAGCTTTGAGCTGTTGACGGGCAGCGATAACACTGCCGCGCAAAAGCTCTACTCCGCCATCGGCTTCGAGTGCGACGGCGAAATGCATATGTCAAAGCAGGTAAAATAATTTGAGAGAATCGCAGGAACAGAGCTATGAGAATAATAAATACTTTTGATAAAATACCCGGCTGCTTTAAGAACAGCGCCTTTGATTTGGATGCATGGAGAGTATACGCCCGCGCGATTTCGCCGGAGCTTGGCGAAAAATGCGAACGGGATTCGAGGGAATATGATTTCAATAATGACGTGCTGCCCGTAATCAATAACGTGCTGCTCAATAGGGACGCGGCGATTGCGGCAAACGACTCCTTTGTCGCCGTGACCGACAAGCTTGCGAGCAATATAGAGCGGCTTTTTGAAAACGGCGTCGAGACGGATATTATTCTCTATTTGGGGCTGTGCAACGGCGCGGGCTGGGCGACATCGCTTGACGGCAGAGACACGGTTTTGCTCGGAATAGAAAAAATTATCGAGTTGAATTGGCAGGATGAATCCGCCATGCAGGCTCTGATTTTTCATGAAATAGGCCACATATGGCATAAAACCTACGGGAATCTCTATCCCGAGGCTCGGTCAGAGGGCGAAAATTCACTGGCTCAGCTCTATCAAGAGGGACTTGCCATGGTCTGCGAGCATATTTTATGCCAGGATGACAGATACTATCATCAAAATCAAAACGGCTGGCTCGATTGGTGCAAGGAAAACGAAGCCGAAATAAAGCGTGAATATCTCCGCCGCGTCGACAAAAATATCAGCACGCAGGATTTCTTCGGGGATTGGTGCAGCTACAAAAATCACAGCGACGTGGGCTATTATCTGGGCTGCGAGTTCGTCAAATATTTGCAGCGGCAATACTCGCTTGTCGATATAGCAAGCCTCAATGTCAATCAGTTATATAATCATTTTAAGGAGTTTGCGTCGGCCGAATAAACGGACGGCAAGCAGCAAAAAAGCTTTTACATAGAAAGAGCGTACTGTTCGCGGCGTTTTTGATTATTTGAGATATCCAAATTATCCTGATTATACCGGCAGTGTTATCGGTTTGCTATCGAGACTGATAACACTCGACCTACAGCTATGATAACAGTAAGCTATGCCGCTTCGAAATATTGTGTTTTTACTTAGAAAAGCGAGAACTTATATGTTACTAAGAAACATATAAGGCAAGTTGTTCTATGATTTCTTCATGCTTATGCTAAGAAAATTTCTCTCATTTAATATATTTTTCTCCGCCTTGACGGTATGTCAAAACGGAATTTTTATCGAATATGTAAAAGGCTTCTGCCCCTAACAGGGCAGAAGCCTTAAAAATTATGCGATTTTTAGGTTTGGTTGTAAGCCAAGTGTTACTATTTCATCTGTTGCAAAAACGGTTACTCGAAAAGTGCCGAGTCCCGAAACCCGCATAAATACTGGGCTTTTCGACACATCTAAACCAAGGGAAATTATTCCCACTCGCCAAGCGGAAACGCGCTCTAAACTTTTTTGTATAGACCGTTTGATTCCATTTGGCTTTATTTGATACCAATTATCCCAATCCTATGGGGTATCCGACTTTCTGCTATCAAAAAGCTATCAGGGGATGCTATCAACGTAAGTGGTTCTCAGTTTTTTGTCTACGCTCATTGCAAGAGTGAAATACTACTTCTTATTTCATTCCACAATCGTTGCCTAATCTCAACCGCTGTATTTATTGAGACAATTCCGAATGAAGTTATTGGTCGATATGTAGAAGCTAATTGTGAATTATGATACTTCCAAATTGCGTTTTCGCTACCATTAACTCTCCCTTGCAGGACCCAAACCATTTTGGGGGCGCTACTTCGAGAGGCAGCGCTTATTTCACAGGAGTATTTACGAATAACCTCGGGCAAACTATGCTTTTTGATATTTGCTCTGGATGAGAACTTTGCATCAAATATCGCATACTCTTCGTCATCCTCAGAAGAAGCAAATTTCAACACAAAGTCCGGTGTGTAATAGTCCGGATTTCCTGCAGGTGGTTTCGTTGTTCTAAAAAGCGTGAGATCGTTTTCAAATTGAACCGCACTTATAACCGGTTGATAGTACAGTGTGGCAGTTACTTCACCATTGCTAAGTAGATAAGTATTTGCAACATCCTTTTCGTTTTGATAATGCTCATCCGCTGAGACATAGTCAAATTTGAAAACAGGTTCTTTGACATTTGCCTTTTGATATCCGTTGTCAGCTAAAAGTTTCAGAAGCCGTAGCAGGCAATAATACTCAAAGAGTTTATCCAAAGTCTTTACTTGCAGAATTAGCCGCTCTTTTTCTAAGCTATACTCCCCGTACCGGAACCAACGAACTATAATTTCGAACACTTGTGCATAAGGCTTAATCTCGCAAAAAGTGTTTGTTTTTCGCGGCAAGGTATTCAGTACTAACGGTTGGACATCAAATAATGATGAATACTGTTTGCCCACACTCTGAAGTGTGTCGATTAAGCAATCGAGCTTTTTCAATAGTAGCCTGCAAAATGAAATTTGCAAGGACTTGATCGTAATAATTGGTGCACGGTACTCTTTTGGAAAACTACCGTGAATTCTTGAAATAACGCGCTCCTCATTCAAAACGTCTCTATCAAATTCTGCAGAAACCTGCTTTGCGTTTAGCAATGCTGTGTTCAAAAAGCCGATGATAACTCTGTTTTCATAAACATTCCAGCTTTTTCGGCTTGCATCTGTTCTGACTTGATATGGTAAGAAGTTTTTACCGTGAAACTGAATCCCGCTTGTATATGGAACAGCAGCTAACTGATCTGCGTTCTGCAATATCCAATTAAAACTATCACGAGAAACTTGCTTCACTTTTTCATATGGTACAAGCACTTCGGTACGCTTTATTGTATGCTTGCCTTGTGTTTTGAAGTATGCAAAGTTGTTCTTATAACACGCAATTACTTGTTCCAATAATTGAATATAAGAACTGAGAGATTTATACGCATGCTTATTCCACTTTCCTGCATACAAGCTATTGTTTGTGCCTCGGTCTGCATTGGAAAAAATCCACTCTCCTACTTGTGTATCATCAAACGCAATTAGCTCTTGAAGAATTTTTTGTATATTTGAAGTATCTTCTTGGTTCTTGCTCATACACAATAAGAACTCAGAAAAGAGTTCCTTTGATGCCCCGTTAGTAAAATTCATAATAAATGAAAGGACAACAAGGTCATAGTGGAGCAAAAATGGCTGCTTAGCAAATAGACTCTCGTTATACTTTGTACATCCCTCAACTGTTTCAGTGGCAGGATTCAAAGCAATACCTCCTACGCGTTCGCCGTTAACGCATACATCAATTGATTCGATGTCATTTTTTCGGTACTTGTCACTTTGAAAGTATATATCGTAGCTTCCGTCCTCATAAACTGCCTCGCACTTTGAGAAATCAACGGAGGACATATCCATGAGACGGTCAGCCAAATCAAGCGTAGTCCTTTGTTGCATGATTTGGCATGATAAAATACACTGCACCATAGATATGTCCTCCTTTTGTATGGTTGTCTTTAGTGGGAGAAGAACTGGTAGAAGCCCATATTGCTTTCGGCTATGCGTTTCATCCTTTCGAGATGTTTAGCGCTTATAGGCATATTCTGTATGGTACACTCCTTCAGCAAATCTTCGATCAACAAGCGATAGTTTTCGCCATTACCGTTGATAGTTGGGAGAATTTTTTGAGAAAAAGCATAATCCAACGGTGCATATTTTGTTGCTGGAGTATCACGCTCCATACATCTACATCCAACTGCGCAATAATTCTTGACCATCTTTTGATTGCGAGGCATAATTTGGAGCGAATGGTCTCGGAAAATTTTCTGAACAGCGTTCCACTTGTTTTGAATTGCTTCATCAATTACATCATTTTTCCCAATACAGAATGCTGCTTTCATGGCGGCGAAGGATATCATATCTTCGCAATTCTCAATATCTTCATCTACTTCGTCATCAATCCTCGTCGGTTCCAGCATAATAACCCAACTTCTATCTAAGAATCTCGGAGATAGTTCTTCGGTCGTGTGATCAAAATTTACCGTTGCAAGGAAACGAAGATGGTCAGGCAGTTTGAAACTCTTTGAACCGCCGAGTGGAATAGTTCGATTAGAGACCGATCCAAAGTCGCAATTTCTAAGAAATGCCGCCCAGTAGTGCTCTATGGGGCTAAGATTTGCTTCATCAAGAAGGATCACAAAGGGAGCTATTTCTGCTATATCACAGTCGCACTCCTTATCCATTAATTCGAAAGCATTAAAAACTTCCCCATTACTGCGTTCCATTTTCTTGGATAGTGGATTGTAATATCCAATGAAGTCCTTATGAGAAGACCAACCTCGCTCAACAGAAATATCAACAAAACGTCTTTGCGGAGCATTTGCCACTAAGCCCAACGCTTTAGCAAGGATATTGCAGAGCGAGGTTTTTCCCGTTCCAGGCTCTCCCGCGAATGTTGTAATAAATCCCTGCGTAATGCAGATGAGATAATTCGCAACATCGTTAAATGTTACATCTCTATGTGCTTTGTCATGAACAAACTCAGTTACACGTTTAATAATGTCAACACAATTCATGGAATCGGTATGTAGTAGCGAACAATCGAACGGTGCAATTTCTTCTGTAGCTGGTTCTTCTCCTACACCACGCAAAATCTTATCAAGTAGTTTGCTGTCCAAAATTCGGGCAGTTTGCTTGGCTTGGTCATTAAATGCTTCTAGCGTAGCATTGAACTGCTTTTCAAGTTCTTTATTGTCTAATAGTTGCTGATCTCGTTTCTCGCGTTCGATATCCCGCTCTTTTTTCAAAGAATCGCGTTCTGCTTTTAATGCCTCAATTTCCTTCTGAGTGCCAATTATTGCGGCCAATCCTTCATTTTCTTTTTGCAGATCATCGATGGTCTTTGTTAATTTATCGATTTTATTTTGGTCATCCTCAGAAGTTGGTTGCTTTGAGTTCTCTGCCTCAGATTGTAATTCTTGAATATGCTTCTTCATGGAAACTTCCTGTGACTTTAGTTCAGACAAGCGCTCTTGTACAGCAGAAAACTCGGTTATTCTGTTTTGAATCTGATCAAAATGATTGCTTACAAGTTCTTTAACAAGTGCTTCCTTTGTTGACTCATCAGATAATGCAAACTGAAGCATTGTCTGTGCATATTCTTCATTTTGGGAAATACCGACCATTAGGGACTGTATTTTCGAGATACGTTCTTTCGTAAAAGAAACATTAGAGCCCCTTTCGATAAGTTGGTGTGCCATTTCTTTGAGTTGTCGAATTTGGTCTCGAGTATAGCTGTTTTCAACGCGCATTGACTCAATAAAACTATCAATCAGTGTTTCTTCGCTTATCCAATCGTAGCGAACAACACACTCTTCTGGTGCGGGAATTGAGGATTTTGGAATCAAAATGAGGGCTTCTTCGCCGTCTTGATCTTCAATTACTAAAAGATCATCATTGTAGGTCATTGCATTATACTCGCCAATGCTATACTGATAGTCCTTTACCCCAAGAAGGCTCATTGTTCCTTCTTTAGTATCGTATTCAAAAGGACCATACAGTTTTCCTTCGCATCTTAGCAGAATTAGCGTGGTGCGAACCGTGCAGTTGGGTTCAGGTATTGACCGATCACTTTGAAGTTGATCAATGCTACTAGTTACATCAATAATTTGATAAAAACCCTTCCCGGAAAAAGTTTCAATCCAAATTTCGGAACTTGCCCTTCCGTACTGAGGGTTGTACTTGAGGCTATACATATTATTCCCCTCATAATTTGGATATGGATCACCGTTAATTCTAATATTAACTAAAGGACCAAAATCAGAATAAATATCTTCGGCACTATCACCGCCCTGAATTCTGACTTCGATACGCCCGAACTTTGGAAAATCAGCAGAGTCTATGAGGTCATAATCAGTGCCTTTCATCAAAACACGTGGATAAACATAACAGACCCTGTTAACACCACCATAAGGGTCTTCATAGTTTGCATTGTAAGATAACCATGCGAGAATGTTTTTCCCTTTGTACTGCTTAAAATCCATATGTTTCTCCTCCTTTTAATCTTATCAAGCTTTTTCTGGTATAATATCAACGATGTCTCCAATATTGCAGTCGAGAGCGACACATATTTTCGAGAGGCTTTCCATAGAGACAAATTCGTTTTTTCCCATCTTGGCAAGCACATTGAAGCTGATACCGGAGGCATCTTTCAAATCTGTCCGGTTCATTTTCTTATCGATCAGCAGCTTCCAGAGCTTATCGTAGGAAATAGGCATTGCAATTCTCCGTTCCAAATTTAAACTGATTGTATTATAGCACAAAACGACAATGTTCGCAAGATAATCTCCCCAGAACGTGAGATGTTCTCTGCAAAGAAAAAGCCGTCCACAGGAGCTTGATTGCTCCTGCGGACGGCTGTGTCCTTATACTCGTCCTTTCAGCCCGTTTCTCTTGGCAAGCTCACTTGCTGCCTGTCGGCGCTCGTCGGAATACGGCGCGGTCAATCGGACAGCGAAGCGCCTGCGGTCGATCTCGAAGGTCAACCCGCCCTGTTCGTCATCGTCGGTCTGCCTGCACAAATCGGGATGCTCTGCTGCATACTGCGTCAGCCGCTTTTTGAGCGCGGTATTATGCGTCTGAATTTCGACCGTTTTGCTGGCTTCATCAAAATAGATGCAGGTCGTTTTCTGCCGCTTGGTCAGTCCAGTTTTCATATTGTCTCCATTTCTGCCTGCCCTGCGAAAACAGGCGCATTTTCAAGATTTTTTGTCAGCTCTACACCTGCAAAAGCAGGCTGATTTTTGTATGGGGAGCGCCCGGACAATACGCTGCTCGATCTGGACGCTCCCATTCGATAAAATCCGTTTTTCTCAGCTCAACACGGCATCAGCGGGCATCGTCACGCATTGCTGTTTTTTCTCTGCGCGGACGGAAGAAATGCCAGAGGTTATTGTGCTGGATCACGTCCTCATAGCGTTGAATTTTTCCGCGAAGCTCTGCGTTCTCGCGTTCCAAGTCCGATGTGCGGAGCTTGCTGCGAACGGATTTGTACTCGGAAAGCTCCTGCTTCAGACCAGCAATCTCTTCCTTGAGCCTTGCAATCAGCCTGTTTGCCGCGTCCAGAGCTTTTTGCAGCTTGGATTCCTTTTTCTCGGCCGTAATGTACTTCTTTGCAAGCGTAGACAGGCGTTCAAAATCCTCACGCTCCACGGCAACCTTGCTTGAGAAGGGAACGGACTTCGCCTCAATCTTTTCGATGGCTGTTACACTGACCTGCTGATTCTGAATTTTCTCAATCTGCTTGCCGAGCGTCGCCGCCTGCTGCTCCTGCTGGCGATTCTGCTCCGTGAGTTCTGCCAGCCGTGCCTGCTCCTGCTGCACCTTGAACTGCGTCACCGTCAGGTGTTCCTCGGAGCTGCCGCGTTCGCCGCGCTCCACATCGTCGTACCCGGCGTCGCGCATATACCGGAAGAAATCATCCTGCAAAACGCTGTAGGACTTCTTGAGAACGGGCTTGCCCTTTGCACTCAGAATCGGCGTACCGTTCTCGTCCAGCGCGGGCTTGGAAGCCCACTTCTTACTCATGCTGACCTGCATGATATGCTCCTTGACAGTGCCACGAAGGGCTTCATCTTTGCATCGCTTTGACCAGCGAATTTCCTTCTCCACTACCGGGATATAGACTACATGAAGGTGGTAGTGATACACGTCTTGTCCCAGCGCGTCGGACATGGCGCGGTTGCGCTCGTCGGCGTGCATGACCGCCGATAGGATGTATTGCTCGCCGCCCACAATTTTGATTGCAGCTTTGTAGGCATCGGCGTAAAATTGTTTAGCAAAGTCATAGCCGCCGTGGTTGAAAAAGTAGGCGGAGTTGACGTCGAAGATCAGCTCTCCGAATTTCTCAGCATCCGCTTTCAGACCGCGTGTGGAGATCACGCCGTCAGAGCGCATCTGCTCGAACATCTCCTTGTACCCGGCGGTTGGTGTTTTGAAATGGACGTTGTATGGCGTCCGTTCAGGAACGATGTCCTGATTGACATACGATGATTTTTCGCGCTCGTTGTGTGCTTGCGCGTTGCCGATGTCTGCGTCTTTCATTCTTGCGTTTCTTGCGCTGGTACGGTGAATACCGTCGCCTCTTGCCATAGGCAGGTTACCTCCTGATTTCAGATTGTGCAGGATGGGGCAGTTTTCGGGGTAGCACTTCTGCGGAAGTGTAATAACTCACTATGATACTTTCATCCTGCGGCTGCAAAGTATCGTGGGCTCTCCGAGGGGGTATGCGGCTTCTGCGGAAGCCTTGCCGGTTTTGCGGTTTGCAGTGTGGACACAAACCGCAAAAACCGGCGTGCTCAGCAGCTTATTTGCAGGCATTCTCTGCGCATAATCTTCTGCCCACATCCATCTCAAACTCTGCGGATTTTTCGATGGGACGGGGGACGCGAAAGGCCCTGCTGCCGGCCTTCCCCCGCGACGGTCGCAACGATTGCGACGGTCGTTTTGGAGGTATCATTTTCACCGTTGCAACCGTCGCAGCCGTCGCGCGGCTTATTTGCTTTCAGTATCATAGGTCAGCGTGATACGCCGACCTTCGTGACGAACCTTGTTCTCATAGCGGACGTGGTATTCCTCCAGTAGCCTACCGGACTTCACATTCAGGTGCTTACTCAGAGCGTTTGCCGCCATACCGACATGGACGGCATCGGCAAGCGCAGAGGGCGAGCCTGTCCACACCGGCTGTTCTGCGGGCACCAGTTCGGCAACGGCTTCCAGAACATGATCGGGCGGCTCTTTGTGCAGCTCTTTCTCCACCTTCTCAAGATTCCAAATCTGTGTATCGGCATCCTTTTTGAGATAGAGAATCTGATCCTGCTGGTCGCGCCCCACCACGTCAATAGTTGCCTCCAACGCCGTTCGCTTTTTCTTCTGCATGAGAAGCGACCCGTCCGCGCAGCCGAGCAACCCTGTCGTACCGGAGATCATTTCGAAGCTGTCACCGGCAGGCTGCTTGCGGGTGTGGTGGACAGTCAGGACACAGATACAGTGCTTGTCGGCAAACTGCTTGAGCTTGCCGATGATCTCATAGTCGCTGGCGTAGCTGTACGCCTCGCCGCCGACCTCGCGTATTTTCTGCATGGTGTCAATGATAATGAGCTTGGTGTCGGGATGCTCGCACACGAAATTCTCAAGCTGCTCGTCCAGCCCGTTTCCAATCTTGCCAGCAGCGGTTGCAAAGTGCAGCCGGTCGGTGTCGTTGACACCGTACATCATGAACATACGGCTCTGGATGCGCTGAAAATCGTCCTCCAAGGCAAGGTACAGCACCGTACCGGGATGGACTTCGTAGTCCCACAGCGCTTTGCCGGTGCTGACATGATAGGCAATCTGCGCCACCAGAAATGATTTGCCGATCTTTGGCGCACCTGCGAGGATGTACGCGCCCGCGTAGAGCAAGCCGTCGATAATGGGCGGCCTGCTCTGATACGCGGTCTGGTACAGCTCGGTCATGGAGATCGTGTGCAGGTAATGCGGATCGGTCAACCTCTGTATCCTGCGATAGATTTCGTCCAGACTTTCCGTGCTGTTTTGAAAATCACCGTTGATTTCTCCCTCAAAAGCGGATATACTGTTTTCAGTTGAATTGTGAAGCGGCTGCCCATCATCTGCGCCAACAGATGTGTCCGGGGCGGTCGTTTTCTTTTTGCAGAGTTCATTCTCCATAGGCATTTTCCTCCTTCATGCCGTCCATGATGGCGGCGATCATTTCGATCACATCCAGCAGCTCGTCATTTACGCTGCCGCCCGCTTCAATGCGCCGCAGCTCGTCCAGCACGGCGGCAAGCTGGTCGCGCAGTGCTTTGTAAACCCTCGGATTGCCCTGTACTACCACGTCCTTGCAAGTCAGACGGCGGGTGATGTAGTCCTGCTTCGTCAGCCCGGAGAGCTTGACAAAGGTTTCAATTTGCGTATCTTCCTCCGGTGATACCCGGAAGGCAACAGTCTTGTTGCGCCAGCGGTTGTGATTGTCTCGATTTTTTAGTGACATTTTCAATTACCCCTTTCGACGTTCAATTTATCTGCCATTTCCTTCTGAACGGTTGGGAACAGGTGTGCGTACCGGTAGGTGATCTCCACGCTTTCGTGCCCCACGCGATTGCCGATGGCAACGGCGGAATAGCCCATGTTGATAAGTAAAGAAACGTGGCTGTGTCTCAAATCGTGGATTCTGATGACTTTGACGCCCGATGCCTTGCATCCGAACTCCATACCGCGCTTCAAGGTGTGCTTAGTCAGGGGAAAAATACGGCTGTCCGATTCCAGTCCGTAAAGCTGCTTGAAATAGTCCTGCATCTCGTCACAGAGAAAGTCCGGCATCTGGATTACGCGATTGCTTTTCTTCGTTTTCGGCGTGGTGATAACGTCCTTGCCCTGTAAGCGCTGATAGGATTTATTGATGCGGAGCGTTTTCTTCTCAAAATCGAAGTCCGCAGGTGTCAGCGCCAGCAACTCACCCTCGCGGATGCCACACCAGTACAGGATTTCAAAGGCGTAGTACAGCATGGGCTTGGCCATCATGGCGTCGATGAATTTGAGGTATTCTTCCTTCGTCCAAAACAGCATTTCCTTCGGCTGCTCGCTGCCCATATTTCCGGCCTTTGCAGCAGGATTGATCTGCAAGCCATAATACTTGATGGCGTGGTTGAAAATACAGCTCAGTTGGGTATGGACGTTCTTGAGATAGTCCGGGGAATAGCTTTCGCCGCTTGACTTGGTGTGCTGCCGTATCTCGTTCTGCCAGTCGATCACATCACGGGCGGTGATTTCCGAGAGCTTGCGTTTTTTGAAATACGGCAGAATCTTTGTGCGGATGATATGCTCCTTGCTGAGCCATGTGTTGAGCTTCAGCTTGGGCTTGACGTCTTTTTCGTAAAGCGCCACAAAGCTCTCGAAGCTCATATTGATGTCAGCCTGCTTCTGCATCAGAAACTCGCGCTCCCATGCCTGCGCCTCTTTTTTCGTGGCAAAGCCGCGCTTTAATTTCTGCTGGCGCTCACCGCGCCAGTCGGTATAGCGAAACTGCACATACCATGAGCCGTTCTTCTTGTCCTTAAACGCTGCCATTCGATTCCCTTCTTTCCTTCGGTTCTCTCGTTCCGTAGAACTTCTCATGGAAGAACTTGCGGTCGATCCTGCCTGCAATGGTGATGCAGCCGGTCTTTCGCAGCTCTTCGTTCAGCTCACGGATGAGCTTATACGCATACGGAACCGATACGCCAAGCTCTTCCGCAACTTCATTTACTCTCATAAAAATTTCTCCTGCCATAGGCAAAATACCTTCCTTTCCTGATTTGTGTTTGATTGCTTCGCCGTTCTATCCGCCGGACTCTGGCAGGCAACCCTTTTCGGCGCTGTGCCGTTTTCTTTTCTCCTTGGCACGCTCATTTCATTGCCTGCTTCCCCGGAGAAAGTATCCCTTGGACGGTTATTCAGTTTTGCGGTTTTTGGATTTCACCCCCCTCTCACCTTACAACGGACATGTTTCCTGCATTTTGGGGTATCCTAAACTGTAAAATTTTTGTGAATTAAACTAATATGCTTAGCTTGCAACTATTGTACTATACATATAAGTTTAAGTCAAGCCGGCTCGCAGGAAAATATTAAATAAATTTGCTTAGATTTTTCTTGACGAAATTAAACATATCTGCTATACTCGTTATTAAAGACAACCGACACAGGAGATGGCTATTATGGCGATTGGTGAACGCATCCACTTTTTCCGCACGATGCGGGGCATGACACAGAAATATCTCGGTATGGCGCTGGGCTTTCCGGAGAAATCCGCAGATGTTCGCCTTGCGCAGTACGAGAATGGTTCCAGAACGCCCAAGGCGGACGTGACCGCTGCGCTGGCACAGGCGCTTGACGTTTCGCCCAAGGCGCTGGATGTACCGGACATTGACTCCTATGTGGGGCTGATGCACACGCTGTTCACGCTGGAAGACCGCTACGGTCTTGAGGTCTGTGAGTGCGAGGATGAGGTGCATCTGCGCGTTCATATCCACAAAGGACGCGACGCAGCGGAGCTTCACAGGATGCTTTCCGCATGGGGTGCGATTGCCGCCAAGCTGAAAGCGGGGGAGATCACCAAAGAAGAATATGACCGCTGGCGCTACTGCTACCCTGAACTTGACACCTCCGGTCAGTGGCACAAGATCACGCCGTCGCAGGAACTTAGTGATATGCTCCTTGCCGGCCTCAAAGAACACACGGGAAAATGATGTTCAGGCACCCTTGACAAATTATCAAATTAATATTATTATAATATTAATTTGATAATTTGGAGGGATAATACATGGCGACTAATCTAATGAACGTATTCAAGACTGTGGATCTTCAGGGAGTTGGAAAAACCGCTGCAAATATTGTTTCTCTTGCGTTTAAGCCAAACAAAAAAACGGGGGCTAAAATTGCACGAGCTGTATTAGATGATGGAACAACTTTAATAAAGACCGTAACCGCTTCTGGAGTTGTTTCCGAAACAATTCATCGACTTCCCGAAATCACCTCAACAGTTCAAAGAAACGAAGTAATCAAAGATCTCTGTAAACAAAAAATTAATCAAGAAACCATTGCAGCGATGCTGGATATTTCGCAATCCACCGTTTCAAATGTTTTGCGCAAGAAATAATACTCTTGTCTAAATAGAAAAGGCTCTGCCGACCTTCTTTTACAGAAAGTCAGCAGAGCCTTTTTCGCTCTCAATATAGGATTGGATGCGACAGCAAACCTGCAAACCATTCGCTCGTCAAAACAAGAACAAACAAAATGGCTTTGGTATCTGCTATCATTTTGCTATCAAATAAGGAATGAGATTTTCAAAAAGTGAGTGTTTTCAATGCTTTTCAGCCCATCATATTCACTTTTTTCTCATTCCCACTCAATCGTTCCGATCGGCTTGGGGGTGAGGTCCATTACGACGCGGTTGATACCTTCGACCTCATGGGTGATGCGGTCGGTGATATAGTGCAGGAGGGGATAGGGTATCTCCTCTATTGTGGCGGTCATGGCGTCGGTGGTGTTCACCGCGCGGATGATTGCCGGCCAGCCCTCATAGCGCTTGCCGTCGCGCACGCCGACGCTCTTGAAGTCGGGCACGGCGATAAAATACTGCCAGACCTTGCCGGCAAGGCCGTTCTTGTCGAACTCCTCTCTGAGGATAGCGTCGGCTTCTCTCAGGGCGTTCAGGCGGTCTCTCGTTATCGCGCCGAGGCAGCGTACTCCGAGTCCGGGACCCGGGAACGGCTGGCGGTATACCATGCTGTGCGGCAGACCGAGAGCCTCGCCGACAACACGGACTTCATCTTTGAAGAGCAGCTTTACAGGCTCGACAAGCTCCATTTTCATGTCCTCCGGCAGGCCGCCGACATTGTGGTGAGCCTTTACGCCGTGGGATTCGAGGATGTCGGGATATATCGTTCCCTGTGCAAGGAACTCGATGCCCTCAAGCTTCGACGCCTCTTCGTCAAAGACCTTGATGAACTCGCCGCCGATTATCTTTCTCTTCTTTTCGGGGTCGCTGACTCCGGCGAGAAGATCGAGGAAGCGGTCGGTAGCGTCGATATAGACGAGGTTCGCGTCCATCTGGTTTCTGAAAACCTCGATGACCTGCTCGCTCTCGCCCTTGCGCATGAGTCCGTGGTTGACATGGACGCAGACCAGCTGCTTGCCTATCGCGCGGATAAGCAGCGCCGCGACTACGGACGAGTCAACGCCGCCGGACAGAGCCAGCAGTACTCTCTTACCGCTGACCTGCTCGCGCACGGCAGCAACCTGCTCTTCGATGAACTTGTTCGCAAGCTCGGGGGTAGTGATGCGTTCCATGGATTCGGGACGTACATTACTGCTCATAGTTTGTTCTCCTTGTGAATTTTATTCCCATTCCACCGTTGCCGGGGGCTTTGTAGTGACATCGTAGACTACGCGGTTGACTCCCTTGACCTCGTTGGTGATGCGGTTCGAGACCTTTGCGAGCACATCAAACGGGATGCGCGCCCAGTCTGCGGTCATGAAGTCGTCTGTGGTCACTGCGCGCAGCGCGATAAGGCTGTCGTAGGTTCTCGCGTCGCCCATAACGCCGACGCTGTGGACGTTGGTGAGCACCGCGAAATACTGGTTGATGTCGCGGTCGATGCCGGCGATTTTGACTTCCTCGCGGAAGATTGCGTCCGCATCCTTGAGAATATTGAGCTTCTCCTCGGTGATGTCGCCGAGGATACGCACGGCAAGTCCGGGACCCGGGAACGGCTGACGCCAGACAAGATCCTCGGGGATGCCGAGCTCGAGTCCGACCTTGCGGACCTCGTCTTTAAACAGGTCGCGCAGGGGCTCGATGAGCTCATCGAAATCGATGTGGTCGGGCAGTCCGCCGACATTGTGGTGGCTCTTGATGACCGCCGCGTCGCCCACGCCGCTCTCGATAACATCAGGATATATTGTGCCCTGAACGAAGAAATTCATCCTGCCGAGCTTCTTGCTCTCGTCTTCAAAGACGCGGATAAACTCCTCGCCGATAATTTTTCTCTTCTTCTCCGGCTCGGTCACGCCTGCGAGCTTGGTGAGGAAACGCTCCTGGGCGTTGACTCTGACGAGTTTCATGTCAAAGCGCTCGCGGAAGATGTGCTCGACCTCGTCGCCCTCGTTCTTTCTGAGCAGACCGTGGTCAACGAAAACGCAGGTCAGCTGCTTGCCGACCGCTCTGTGCAGGAGCACGGCGGCAACGGAGCTGTCGACTCCGCCGGACATGGCGCAAAGCACGGTCTTGTCACCTATCTTCTCGCGCAGGTGCTTTACCTGCTCTTCGACGAAGCTTGACATGACCCAGTCGCCCTTACATCCACAGATATCAAAGAGGAATGTTTTGAATATCTCCTCGCCGTACTGCGTATGCATGACCTCGGGATGGAACTGAACGGCGTAGATTTTCTTCTCGTCGTTCTCCATCGCCGCGCAGGGGCAGTCGCGCGTGACGGCAGTCACTTTGTAGCCCTTGGGCGGGTTGCTGATATAGTCCGTGTGGCTCATCCAGCAGACACTCGTATCCTCGGGGATATTTCTGAGCAGTCGGCTGTCCTTGCTGCGGGTCATATCTATCTTGCCGTATTCGCTTTTCGAGCCGCTCGTTTTGACAACGCCGCCCGCCATATATGCGATAAGCTGAGCGCCGTAGCAGATGCCGAGCACGGGGATGCCCGCATCGAGTATCTCGGGCGAATAGTGGGGCGAGCTCTCGTCATAGACGCTGTTGGGGCCGCCCGTGAATATTATTCCGACATAGCCCGCCGCCTTTATCTCGTCGACGGTTATGCGGCTGTACGGTTTTATCTCGGCGTAGACATTGTGCTCTCTGACGCGGCGCGCGATGAGCTGATTGTACTGGCCGCCGAAGTCCAGCACGAGAACCTTCTCATGATTGTCCTGCATGATATCCACCCTTTTTTATCTGACTATAATCTCTTCTCTTCTCGGTCCGTTGGAAACGAGCTTTATCGGCACGCCGATCTCCTTCTCGATGAAGAGGACATAGTCCTGAGCCTCCTTGGGAAGCTTGTCAAACTCTCTTATGCCGCGGATGTCGCACTTGAAGCCGGGCATGGTGACATAGACGGGCTTTGCCTTTTTAAGGCGCGAGGTGACAGGGAAGTCCTTTGTGACTTCGCCGTCTATCTCATAGCCGACGCAGAGCTTTATCTCGTCGAGATACGACAGGCAGTCGAGCGCGGTGAGCGCGACCTGAGTTGCGCCCTGAGCCTCGCAGCCGTAGCGGGTCGCGACGCAGTCAAACCAGCCCATGCGGCGCGGTCTGCCGGTCGTTGCGCCGTATTCGCCGGCGTCGCCGCCGTGGTTTCTCATCTTCTCCGCCTCTTCGCCGAATATCTCGCTGACGAATTCGCCCGCTCCGACGGCGCTCGAATAAGCCTTGGTGACGGTGACTATCTCCTTTATCTCATAGGGCGCGATGCCTGCGCCGACGGCGCCGAAGCCCGCGAGGGTCGACGACGATGTGACCATGGGATAGATACCGAAATCGGGATCCTTGAGCGAGCCGAGCTGACCCTCAAGAAGAATGTTCTTGCCGTCCTTGACAGCCTGGCGGATAATCTTGCCGGTGTCCGCGACATAGGGTCTGACCATCTCGCGAAGCTTCATCATGTGGTCAAACAGCTCGTCCACATCGAGAGTCGGCTTGTGATAGACATGCTCGAGCAGCAGATTCTTCACTTCGCAGACTCTTTCGAGCTTTTCTCTGAGATATTCCTCATCGAACAGCTCACAGACCTGGAAGCCGATCTTCGCATACTTGTCCGAATAGAACGGAGCGATACCGCTCTTTGTCGAGCCGAATTTTTTATCCTTGAGGCGCTCCTCCTCATAGGTGTCGAGCATAACATGATAAGGCATCATGATCTGCGCGCGCTCGGAAACGAGGATATTGGGCTGCGGCACGCCTGCCGAAGTGACATGCTCGATCTCCTTGACGAGCTTCTCGATATCGAGAGCCACGCCGTTGCCGATGATGTTGACCGTGCCGGGCTGGCACACGCCTGACGGCAGAAGATGGAGCGCGAACTTGCCGTAGTCGTTGATTATCGTATGTCCTGCATTGGCGCCGCCCTGAAAACGAATGACCATGTCCGCCTGGGAGGCAAACATATCGGTAATCTTACCTTTGCCCTCATCGCCCCAGTTGGCACCCACAATTGCTCTGACCATACTTAAAACGCACCTCCGAAAAATCAAATACACTTAATTATATATTATCGCCCGCGCGGTGTCAATGAGCCGAAGGGCTCAAAGAGTCGAATTTTGCGGGTTCTCAATTGATTTTATTGGTTATTGTGGTATAATATAAAATGGTATAATTCAAAATTAAAATGTTTTCGCACCCGATATTAAAATCGCCTTTTTCGGCACACAATAATCACGAATATCTGTGAAAGGACTGTGTTAAATGAAGAGACGAAGATTTTTAAGCCTCGCGCTCGCGCTGATGCTCATTATCTCGCTGTGCGCATGCAAAACGAAAGTAGTTGACGACAGCACGGACGCCACCCACGGCAACGCGCCCGTTACGGGTCAGAAGCGAGACGAGACAACGACTGCGCCGCAGACCACAAAAGCTCCGCAGACGACAAAAGCACCCGAGAACACAACTTTGGCGCAGCGCAAAACGGAGAAAGGCAAGCTCAACCCGAACACCGGAACGTACACCGGGCTCTCCCCGCTGCCGAAGATAAAGCTGACCGCAACCGATCCGCAGAACACGCGCGGGCTTTCAACAGCGACGGTCGGATACAGCTACGGCGTATCCAAAAACGGCGTTCCGCATCAGAACTCGACAAACGCGCAGAAATATTTCGACGAGAAGGGCTTCAACGCCGTCTCGATAGACATGAAGACGAAAGAAAAGGTTCTCTATCTCACCTTTGACTGCGGCTGGGAGAACGGATACACAACGACCGTGCTCGACATTCTCAAGCAGAAAAATGTGCTCGCCGCATTTTTCTGCACGCTCTCGAATATTAAGGCAGAACCCGGACTTATCGCAAGAATGATAAACGAGGGGCACATCGTCGGCAATCACTCGACAACCCACCCCGATTTCTCGAAGATAAGCCGCGAGAAGATGGCGACGGAAATCGAGACCTGCGACAACTACCTGCGCGAAAAGTTCGGCTATTCCTCGCCGTATTTCCGCTTCCCGATGGGGTCATATTCCGCCTCGGCGCTCGACCTCGTTTCCTCGCTCGGATATAAATCCGTGTTCTGGTCAGTAGCCTACGCCGACTGGGATGTCAACGACACAAAAGGCAAACAGTATGCATTCGACACCGTGACTTCGCGCCTGCATCCGGGCGCAGTTATACTGCTCCACTCCGTCTCGCCCGACAACGCCGCCGCCCTCGGCGATATCATCGACTGGGCGCGCAAGCAGGGCTACGAGTTCCGCTCGCTCGAACAGCTGCCGAATTGAAGATAAAATAAAACCGCCTCCGATCGGGGGCGGTTCAGTCTATCGAAAAAGTCTGTCATTGCACGGACTCAAGGCTCCCCTGTGTAAGGGGAGCTGTCACGGCTAAGCCGTGACTGAGGGGTTGTTGTAATGAAAGTTCAAAATACTCAGCATTTTGAAAATTTTTCCCTTATTCAGAACAATCCCTCCGGCGCTTCGCGCCACCTCCCTTTACACAAGGGAGGCTTTGATTTTTGCGAAACCACAAAAAATAGGTTTATTGACACACTCAACCGCCTCCGATCGGGGGCGGTTGATTTTATGTTTGCTTGCTTTGCGCCGAAATCAGGCTTTTTTGCTCTCTTTTTCCTGCGCTTCGTTGTGCGCCTTTATTGCGGCGGTTATCTCCTTGTCGTTATAGAAGATATAGACAACGACCGAAATCGCGACGAAAATCATAGCGACAAGCGCCGTGTTGCGCACTCCCGCGCTCGTTGCGGCTCCCGTGCCGTCTGCGCCCTTGCCGAGCAGGAGCGAGCACGCGATAACGACTATCGCCTGGCACATCTTGTTGGCAAAGTTGCGCGCGGCGAAGAACATACCCGCTCTGTTCTGCCCGGTCTTTATCGAGTCGTACTGCGCGAGATCCGCGAAGATGGACGAGGGGATTATGTTCGTTATCGCTATGGGCATGGCTATAACGAGTCCGATGAGTATCGCAAACGGCTTCGCGCCGATGGCGTCGATAACAAGGTTGTAGTTGAAAATAGCGCAGTAGAGCAGAACATATGTTATGCACGCGCCGAGCAGAAGCGGCTTCTTTCCGACCTTGCGCGCCAATATATTGACGAGCGGATAGGTCATTATGCCGACGCCTATTGATATAACCGAGACATATGTCACCCACTCGTCGCCGAGATTCAGGAGATTTGTTATGTAATAGACCTCAGCGGTGTTGAAGAAGGTGAACGCTATCCACATGATGAGATAACCCACGGTGATTATCGCGAAGTTCGGATAAGAGACGGTCGCCTTGAGTGCATCCCAGATGGACTGGTGATATTCTTTCGGCTCGACATAGTCCTTCTCTTTGATAACAAAAGCCGGGATGAGCGCGGCTATTCCGCCGAGCACGCAGAACACGATAAACGGAATGCGCAGAGCCCATATCTCCTCGATGCCGTTTTTCATCAGTATGCTCTTTATCATAGATGTGCAGAACACCATCGCCGACGAGACAACATAGAGCAGGCTGACTACAGAATAGAGGAACACTCTCTTGCGCGGCTCGGCGACGACCTCCGCCTGGAGCGCGCTGTAGGGAATGTTATAGAGCGTCGAGAACAGATAATAGAGCGCGAGCATCACGCCGACCCATATGGCGTTTATAACGCTCGAACCCGCCACGGGCGGGAAAAAGATAAGCAGACAGAACAGCCCGTAAGGTATAGCTGACCAGCGCATAAAAGAGATGCGCCTGCCGCTCTTTGCCTTGCTGTTGTCCGAGAGGCTCGCGACCCACGGGTCTGTGACAGCATCTATAACGGTGCCGATTCCGCGGATTATCGCCATAGTCAGCGCGGCTTTCATAAAAAACTGCGGCAGTGTTGTGTTCGAGTTCGTGGGGATGAAGAAGGTCAGCAGGTATGTTGTAATAATACCGTTGATAAGTCCCCTTGCAAAATCTCCGAGGCACAGGGCGAAGATCTTGCCGTTTGTTATTTTTTTCATTGTTTCTCTCTCCTCCCGCCGTCTGCGGCTATTTTGAGAAATTTTTCGCGGAGATGCTTTCTGAACAGCTCGGGCTCTTCGCTCAACGGGCGGTGAGCCGAGTTTTCAAACCAAATCAGATCTTTGTCCGGCGCTTCTATCGAGTCATAATAATTCTGGATCAGCGCCGCCGGGGTGTTTTCGTCGCGCTGCCCCTGGAATATATAATAGGGCATTTCAAATGTATGGAGCTGGGTGGTGAAATCATAATTGACGAGCGTAGGCCACATCTGCGTCAGGCAGAGCTTATAGCCTTTCGCCGCGCCGTATTTGTCTTTTATGCTGAGCTCCGTCGAAAGCAGCATCGGCAGGACGGTGCCTTTGAAGTAGCTCTCTTTTTTGACCGTGTGTCCGCCGTATTTTCCGAGTATGCGCCGCTGGGTCATGAGCCCCTCGAACACCGGCTTATACTGCCCGTTGACGGGCGGGCCGACCTGTTCGAGCTTCGCTATGCTCTCCGAGTCGTTCGCCTCTTTCGCCTTTCTCATCGCAAAGGCATAGGACAGATTCTCGTTTTCGACTCCGTTGACGACCTGGCCGTAACCGATATATCCGGCTATCTTATCCGGCACGCGGGCGCAGGCGAATGTGCCGAGCTCGGTGCCCCAGCTGCCGCCGACGATAAATATTTTCTCCTTGCCGAGCGTTTTACAGAGCCATGAAATAAGCTCGGCGCAGTCGGATATCAGCTGTTCGAGCGTCAGACTCTCGGGGTCGCAGCCGAAATACGAGCCGCCCGTTCCGCGCTGATCCCACGCGACGACAGTGAAGTCGTCCGTCAGCCCGAAGCCGTCTTTAGCCATGTCGTGGCGGTTGGGCACGCCCGGTCCGCCGTGGAGAAATAGAATGACCGGATTTTCTTTTTTCGTTCCCCAAATGTGAATCGTCTGCTCAAGCCCGCCGAGCGTCACGCGCTCCTTGCGGTCTATCGGATATCTGCCCACAGAAAACACCTCACTTGTATCAATAGTCTAATTGTAGCACCTTTCGGCGCGCAAACCAATAAAAAAATTATAAAGAATGGAGCCGCCCGAACGGACAGCCCCAAAATATAATTTAATTTGATATATATTTGCTGTTTACCGCAGGCACATCGAACTCGCCATAGCATTTGAATCCGGCGGCAGGCGAGCGGTCAAGCTCAACATAGAATCTGTAATACGGCGCAAAATACGCGTCCATGGGGTCTATTGAATAGACAAGCTCGACTTTTTTTATCTTATCGCGCGTAACCACGCCGTTTTCTATTCCGTCCGCCGAGCCGGAGATATATTCGCCGCCGAGCAGAAGCTTTTCGGCTTCTTTATATGATATTATCGGATAATCACCGAGCTTCTTTGCGCCGTCGACGGAACTGATTCTTATCGATTCAAGCCCGCCGTTTTCGTTTATATCAAAAAACACGCTCCCGAAATTATAGCTTTTTACTCTTTTCAAATCGCCGCCCGAGCCGTCATAGACACGGTATTCCGCACTCTCCCCGCCGTTTATATCATAGTCGGAAGTGACGCAGAGCACGGGATTTTTGAAGCCGATTACAGAAGAATACTTTTCAATGAAGTACCCTGCGGCATCGCGCCCCGTGCCGTTCCCCGCAACAGGCTCGGAAAAGTTTATACTTACCCCGCCCGTCGCAAACGCCGATATCAAGCCGATGTCCGTCTCGGCTCTGACGGCGTAGAGCGAATTTTCGCTGACTACCCACTCGCATTCCGGGAGATTCTCCTGCGTCACCGACTTTATCTGCGCGCCTGATTTTTTGGCAGTTTTGCGCACGGTCGAGAGCAGCTCGTCATAGCTTAGCGACTGCGTGTTTTTGTAGACAGGCAGACGCTTCAGCTTCATCTCCGCGCTCCACGGGTTTCCCGTCGTGTATTCGCTTATGTCGCGCACAACAGGCGTGTGAGCGCCGGCTCCCTCGCCGGAAAAGCCCACTGTGCCGAGTGATATCTTTTGCAGCCTGGCGGGGCTTATCAGCCAATAGCCGAAGAACACCGCCGCGACTATGCAGAGGCACGCTGCCGCCGTCATCAAGCGCATGGGATAGCGCGGCGCTCTGTTCTTAAAATTTATTTTTTTCGGCGCGGCCTCGGCTATAAACCTGTCGTCAGCGCCGCCTACAGCCTTCAATAAATCTTCTTTTTTCATACCGTAAAGCCCTCCTTTTCAAGAAAAATCTTTAAGCAGTCCCTTGTTCGCTTGAGCGACATTTTTACCGCGCCCTCGGTCATTCCGCGCTCGGCGGCTATCTCCGATATGCCGAGCATATACCAGTAGCGCTGAATAAAAACTATTCGCCTCTCCCGCTCGAGAGAGTCTAAAAATCCGTTCACCGCCTCGCGCAGCAGAACGGTGTCCGCCTGCTGCTCGGTATTCTCGGCACTCGGTATGCACTCCGACAGCTCATCGAGAGCGAGGGCGACATTCTTTTCGCCGCGCTTTTTGGAGCGGCGGGCTTTGAGCATATTCAGCGCCGTGTTTCTCGCTATCCTGCCGACATATGCTCCGAGATTCTCCGGCCTGTTCGGCGGAATAGAATTCCACGCGCCGAGCATGGCGTCGCCGACGCACTCCTGCGCGTCCTCGCGGCACCGCACAACGGCATAGGCCACGGTATAACAGTATCCCGAATATTTTTCCTCGAGCCGCGCCACGCTCCTCTCGTCGCGGGCGAACAAGCCGTCAATAAGCAGTTTGTCCTCCATAATTACCTCCTCTCCAACGACATCCGCTCACTCTTAAAGACAACAAAAAGGTGCTTTAGGTAACGCATGGGCTTGCCTTTATTTTTATATTATCATATATTTTGTGTTTTGAAAAGAAAAACGCCCCGAAGAAGCACTTCGGAGCGTCATATAAATTATATTTTATCAGCCGCCGAGATAGGCTTTGACTATCTCTTCGTTGTTGAGCAGATCCTGCGCGGTGCCCTCTGCGGTTATTGCGCCGGTTTCGAGGACATAGGCGCGGTCGGAGATGGAGAGCGCCTTTTTCGCGTTCTGCTCGACGAGCAGGATGGTCGTGCCGGACTTGTGATAGTCCTTGATTATCTCGAACACCTGATCGACAAACAGCGGGGACAGACCCATCGACGGCTCATCGAGCATGAGCAGCTTCGGGTGGCTCATCATAGCTCTGCCCATTGCGAGCATCTGCTGCTCGCCGCCGGAAAGAGTGCCCGCTATCTGCGACTTTCTCTCGCCGAGGCGGGGGAAGCGGGTGCAGATCTCGTCGATATCCTCTTTTATCTTCTTTTTGTCCTTTTGCGTATACGCGCCGAGGAGCAGGTTTTCATAGACGGTCAGCTCCTGGAACACGCGGCGACCCTCAGGCACCTGGCTCATTCCCATGCCGACCAGCTTATGACCGGGAATCTTGTTTATCTCGTTTCCGTCATAGACGACGGAGCCGCTCTTTATCGGAATGAGGCGCATGATGCTCTGCATCGTGGTGGTCTTGCCCGCTCCGTTTGCGCCGATGAGCGAGACTATCTCGCCCTGATCGACATGGAAGCTGATGCCCTTGAGCGCTCTTATAACGCCGTAATAGACCTGAAGGTCCTTGACTTCTAACAATGCCATGACTTTTCCCCCTTATTCACCGATATACGCCTTTATGACCTCGGGGTCACTCAGCGCGTCCTCTGTCTTGCCCTGCGCGAGCACTGTGCCGAAGTTGAGCACGGTTATCTCATCGCAAAGGCCCGACACGAACTTCATGTCGTGCTCGATAAGAAGTATGGTCATGTCAAACTCGTCTCTTATGCGCCTGACTATGTCCATCAGATCCTCGGTCTCGTGGGGGTTCATGCCCGCCGCCGGCTCGTCGAGGAGCAACAGGCACGGATTGGTCGCGAGAGCGCGGGCTATCTCAAGCTTTCTCTGCTTGCCGTAAGGCAGGTTGCAGGCGAGGTTGTTTCGCTCGTCATAGAGGTCGAAGATGCGGAGTATCTCCTTTGCCTTGTCGCGCATCGCCTTCTCCGTCTTGTAGTGCTTCGGGAGGCGGAAGATGCTTGAGAATATATCGCACTTGAACTCGGGCTGGTTGTGCAGACCGACAAGGACGTTTCTTATCACGCTCATGTTGTTGAACAGGCGGATGTTCTGGAACGTTCTCGCGATGCCCTTGTGGTTTATCTGCTCCTGGCTCTTGCCGCGGAGCTCTTCGCCGTTTAGGTAGAAAGTTCCGGTTGTGGGCTGATAGACGCCGGTGAGCATATTGAAGACCGTTGTCTTGCCCGCTCCGTTGGGTCCTACGAGACCGTAGAGCTGCTTTTTCTTTATTTTCAGATCGACATTCTCGACCGCTTTCAGTCCGCCGAAGGAAATGCCGAGATCCTTTGTTTCAAGAACATATTCAGCCATTTTTCTTTCCTCCCTTTTGCGGCTTGTCGGGGACATATTCCTTGCCCTGCTGCATATCGACAGAGAGGATTTCGTCCATGGAGATCTTTGTGGGAACGTTGCTCCACTCGCCCTTGTCGTCGCTGATATCCTCGGGCTTGCGCTTCTTGTCTGCGATGCGCGCCATGATGAAGCGCGGAGCGAGCTTCTCTTTTATGCGGGTGAACGCGGGAGCGTTATTGAAGATAACGAGGCAGATAAGAATGAGCGCATAGATAAGGTACTTGAGCGCCGCGAGGTCGCCGGAGAGCTTGCTCTGGAGTTCGAAGTTGATTATCGTGATGAGCGCGGCGGAGACTATCGAACCGTTGATGCTTGCCATGCCGCCGAGGACGACCATGACGAGGATTTCGATAGAGTAGTTATACGAGAACACCGAATACTGGACGGGCGTGATGTAATGCGCATAGATAACACCTGCGACGCCCGCGAAGAATGCGGAGAATACGAACACAAAGAGCTTGTAGAAAGTCACGTTTATGCCCATTGCCTTTGCCGCTATCTCGTTGTCACGTATAGCGGTTATCGCTCTGCCGTGCTTCGAGCGAATAAGGTTGTTTATCATGAACAGGACGATGAGCACGACGACGAAAGCGACGATATAGAGCGAGGTATCGTTCCTCGTATCGTACTTTATCGTGTTCGTGCGAAGACCCATTGCCTTGCCGAAAACATCGAGGTTCTTGAATATTGTTCTGACTATCTCGCCGAAAGCGAGGGTCACTATCGCGAGGTAGTCGCCTTTGAGTCTGAGTGCCGGAAGTCCGACGATGAGACCGAATATTGCGGCTATCACGCCGCCGGCGAGCATGCTGATGATGAGCACCAGAAGCTTGCTGCCGATAACATTAGAGAGCTGAATGGCTATGTATCCGCCGAGATATGCGCCGACGCACATAAAGCCTGCGTGACCGAGCGACAGCTCGCCGAGGAAACCGACGACGAGGTTCAGGGAAACGGCGAGGATGATGCTGTAAGCTATCTGGACGAGCAGGGTCGACGCCGAGCGCTGGAGGTTGCCGGTCAGCTGGAGAATGACCGACACGCCGAGGACGGCGATGACCATTATATAGCTGATGTAATTTTTGAGCTTGAATTTGCTTTCTGTCTTTGTTTTACTCATCAATTACACCTTCTCTCTTCTCTTCTTGCCAAGCAGACCGATGGGTCTTACAAGAAGGATCAAAATCAAAAGACTGAATTCAACGGCAGTGGTATAGGGTGCGAGGACGGGGACGGCAAGGCATATCTTCTCGATAACGCCGAGAAGCACGCCGCCGATCATCGCGCCGGGGATGGAGCCGATGCCGCCGATAACCGCCGCGGTGAACGCCTTGATGCCGGGCATCGAGCCGAGGGTCGGCTCCGCAGTCGGTATCTGGAAGAGATAGAACACGCTCGCGAACGCGGCGAGAGCCGAGCCGATTGCAAAGGTGACGGTAATTATCTTGTTGACATTTATACCCATGAGCTGAGCCGCACCCCTGTCTTCGGAGACGGCAAGCATGGCGCGTCCGGTCCTGGTCTTTTTGATGAACAGGGTCAGGGCAATCATTATAACCGCGCTTATGCCCATGGTGAGGATCGAGCTGACGCTGACATTGGTGCCCGCAATGTTCACCGCGCCGAGCGAGGGCAGAGACACGCTCTGCGCCTTTGCGCCGAAGATGAGCTGCGCGATACTCTGAAGCAGGTAGCTGACGCCGATAGCGGTTATCAGAACCGCGATGGGGGTAACGCCTCTCAGGGGTCTGTAGGCAACCTTTTCGATAATAATACCCATCAGCGTGCAGACTATAACAGATGCCAGAACGCCGATAGCGAGATTTCCGCCCGCCGCCAGCGTTGTGAAAACGGCATATGCGCCGACCATGATGATATCGCCGTGGGCAAAGTTGAGCATCTTCGCGATGCCGTAAACCATCGTGTAGCCCAGTGCTATGAGGGCGTAGATGGCGCCGAGGCTGAGTCCGTCAAATATAACACTCATAATAAACCTAACGCTCCTTTAGAATGGGAGAAACTTGAACTGCCGAAAGAAAAACAGAAAACGGCAGGAGAATACACTTCCCCTGCCGTTCAAAAACCAATAAATATAAATTTTAGAAATTAATAGTTATCAGCCAAGCTCAACAATAACGGGGACCTTGTTGCAGGCGCCGCTGGCTTCCCAGGTCATCTTGCCGGTAACTCCGTCATAGGAGAAGTCGGAGGCGGTGATAGCCTTTGCCATAGCAGTACCGAGAGCCGTGGGATCGACCTTGACGTTGTTAACGCCGGTCTTCTTCATAGCGTTGAAGACTGCATAGACTGCATCGTAAGCGTCAGCCGCGAACTGGTCGGGGAGAGCGTTGTACTTTGCCTTGTAGGAATTTACGAACTTCGAAACCTTCTCTTCCTTGCTGTTGACATCGAAGGGGGTGATGTACTTGATCTGATTCTTAACGGAGGAGTCGATCTGGCTGGCTACGCCGTCAAGTCCGTCACATCCGAAGAGAACCGCGTTGCAGCCCTTGGAAGCGCAGGTCTTTGCGATAAGTCCCGCCTCGGTGTAGTAGATGGGGAGGAAGATAACGTCGCAATCTTTAAGAGCGGCAACCTGAGTGGAGAAGTCTCTCTTGTTCTCCTTGTCGAAGGTCTGCTCGATGTAGGAGACGCCGAGCTCGTTCATCTTCGCCTTGAACGCATCGTAGATGCCCTGCGAATAAGTGTCGGAGGTATCATAGATAGCGCCGATCTTCTTATACTTCGAGGTAAGCTCCTGAGCGGCAAGTGTGCCCTGGTCGGGATCGCCGAAGCAGACGCGGAAAGCGGTGTCGCCGGTCTCAATAACAGAAGCTGCGGAAGCGGAGGGAGTCATGAAGAAGATGCCGTACTCGGCAGCTGCGGTGCCGAAAGCCTCGCAGGATGCGGAGGTAACGGCGCCGAGGGAGACCTGCATGCCGCCCTCAAGCAGGGATGTGAAGCCCTGACCTGCCTCAACGGCGCCGGCCTTGTCGTCCTTCATGTCGAACTTGAAGTTTACTCCGTTGAGACCGCCTGCGGCGTTAATCTCGTCAACGGCTAGCTGAGCACCGTTGCGCACGGAGTTTCCGTATGATGAAGCGTCGCCGGTCAGAGGGCCGGTTGCGCCGATAACATATTCGGTGTTGTTAGCTGTGTACTCGCCAACCTTGGTAAGATCGGCGTCTGTCTTGGTATCGCTGCCGCCGTTTTTGCCTGAGCATGCGGTGAAGCCGCACATCACGAGAGCAAGAGCGAGGACTAATGCAAATACTTTTTTCATAAAAATCCTCTTTTCTTTCCTGTTTTTTATTTTATTCTCGGCGCCGCCCGACAACTGCGGCGCAAAAAATCGGATATAATGAGGGCAATTGTGAATTACCTTCAATTTTTATTGATTATACTTTCGTATGAGCCTATTGTCAATACTCATAAAAATTTTCGCTTTTTTTAATAAAAATGACGAAAATCAGGAAAATCGCTTTATCACTTTTAACAACTGAAATGTTCCGTCAAAACAAATTGATTGTCAGAGTCCCGTCAGCGGATTATTTTGCCTTTCCCATAGCCTTGACGCGGTCGAACTCGTCGGTTATCTCCTTGGAGGGAGCCTTGGTGCAGAGGCTGACTATAACCATCAAGACAAGACCGACAAGGAACGCGGGGAGCAGCTCATATATGCCGAACACGCCGCCGATGGGTTTGATGAGATATTTCCAGATAAAGACCATCGCGCCGCCCGACACCATGCCGGCGATCGCTCCGGGGAGCGTGGTGCGCTTCCAGAACAGGGAGCAGATAACGAGCGGACCGAAAGCCGCGCCGAAGCCCGCCCATGCGAACGAGACTATGCCGAACACCGAGCTGTCGGGGTTGCGGGCGATTATTATACCCAGGATAGCTATGCCGATAACGGTAAGACGCGCTGCGAGCATGCTCTTCTTCTCGGATATCTTGAGGTGGAACGCCTCACGCAGTATGTTCTCGGACACGCTCGAAGCGGCGGCGAGAAGCTGGGAGTCGGCGGTGGACATCGTGCTCGCAAGGATACCCGCGAGGATAAGACCCGCCATGATAGCCGGGAACGCGCCGTAGGTCGAGAGCAGGTGCGCGACGCGGACTATAATAGTCTCGGTGTCGTTGCCGTGAAGCTGATCGACAAGACCGGTGTTGCTCAGCGCTCTGCCGACAATGCCGATAAGAACGGCCATCGCCATGGCGATAACGACCCATATGGAAGCCACGCGGCGGGAGAGCTTGAGCTTCTTCTCGTCCTCGATAGCCATGAAGCGAAGCAGGATATGCGGCATACCGAAATAGCCGAGTCCCCACGAGAGCGTGGTGATTATGTGCAGAAGATTATAGGGCTCGCTCTTGCCGGTATCTTCTATATATGATGCGGTGAGCGAGAGATAGCCGGGGAGAGCCTTTGCGTTTTCGACAACAGCGTCAACGCCGCCCGCCGATATCGTTGAGAAAACGAGGACAAAGACTATCGCCACGGTCATGATAATGCTCTGAACGAAGTCGGTCGCCGAAGCGGCGAAGAATCCGCCAGCCGTGGTATAAGCGACTATGACGACTGCGGAGATTATCATCGCGGTCATGTAGTTCATACCGAACAGCGAGGAGAACAGCTTGCCGCAGGCGGCGAAGCCGGACGCCGTATAGGGAATGAAGAAAATAATAATTATAACCGCCGCGAGCACCGCGAGAATGTTTTTGTCATCCCTGAAGCGGCGGGAGAAGAACTGCGGAATAGTGAACGAGCCGGTCTCCTGGGTATATCTGCGCAGTCTGAGCGCGGTGAACAGCCAGTTGAGATATGTTCCGACTGCGAGACCTATTGCGGTCCAGCCGACATCGGCAACGCCGGAAAGATACGCGAGCCCGGGCAGGCCCATAAGCAGGTAGCTCGACATGTCGCTCGCCTCAGCGCTCATTGCGGTAACGAGCGGACCGAGCTTTCTGCCGCCGAGGTAGAAATCGGCGGACGATTCGTTCTTCCTTGCGCAGCGGAAGCCGATTATCAGCATTCCGACGAGGTAGACGGCGATCGTCCCCAGAATACAGATGTTTGATACGGTCATTTGAAAAACTCCTCACGGGCTGCATATGAGCCCCTCATTTTGGCGGCGAAAATGAAAAAGAACCGCCAGTCTCAGCTGAGCGGCTCTCCATCGTACCGTCATTGATGTCTGCTATTGTAACACATAAAATCGCGCATTTCAACGCTTTACCGTGAAAAACAGCAAAATTTTTATTTTTCTTCGCATTCTCCGCCCTCGACCATGCGCCTTTTTATCTCGCGCATTCTCTGTGGAATATCTTCTTTTGCCATCTGCTCATGAATTTTGCAGGTGCCCGCCGCCTTCGCGTCGCACTGTAATCAAAAGATATACGCTACCCCGCGTTTCGGCATTTTCTTTTTGTTTGAAAATAAAACGCCTTTAAACTAAAAGCAAACTGTGCCCCGGCAATGCCGCACCCGCCGCATATCGTACAATCATTTCACCGTTCCCCCAAAAACAGTTGACACAGAAGAAAAAAAGCCGATATATTAAAAACGGCACAAATTGAAACAGGAAGGTAAAAAATGAAATACGACCTTGATTATCAGGGAGCAACAGAAATTCTCGAAGACCGTTTAAGCACGGGTATACAGCCGAAAACCGGAGACCTGCTTGAAAATTCATATCTTCCGGAGTTCAATCAGGATATCCTTGAAGAGGCTGAACGCCTTAACGCGGCGCTTCCGCTGATAAAGTGGGAAGTGGACAACAACGATCTCAGCGAAGCTATGAGCGACGAGCTCTATCTCTACTATGAGGATTTGCTCAAAGGTCGCCTCGACGGAATACTGGACGAGGAAGAAGCCCCGATTATCATAAAAGACCTCACCGAGAGCTATATAAAAGCCTTTGGAAAAGACACACTCGACGAAGAGGACCAATAAAATTATCCGCCTTGCTTTCGCTTGGCGGATTTTCTGTTTCTTGCTTTTCACTGTTTGACTGTTATCATATAGCAGCCGGTGTTGTCCGGGGAGATAACTGCCGAGCCGAATGCTTTCGGCATCGTCACGCTCTCGCCGACAGTCTGCCTTGAAATCAAATATCCGTCGGCGGAGTACCACTCGCCTGTTTCAAACGAGTCGATATATTTTTCGAGCGTCAGGCGGTCGTTGTATATTATCGCCGCGTGGGGCTTGCCGACATAGCGAATGTGCCACGGCTCGAATTTTATGCCCGTCGAGCTCTTGCCGTAGGACGGATAGCGGATTATAAATCCGTATTTCCACGACTCGGAGTTGACGAACTGCCCGGCTTGGCTTTTGACAAAGCCCTCGCCCGCGAAGTTTTTGACATAAACATCTATGCCGAGTCCCGTCTGGTGCTCGCTCGCGCCGGGCGCGGCGGCGGTCGAGGAATCGCTGTTGTAGAGCTCTTTCTGTTCGTCCGCGTCGCGGACACTGCTCATGACAAGGAGCTTGCAGTCGGTCTTTTCCATTACTGCGGCGGACAGCTCCGAAAAGCTCTCTGCGGCGCAGGCGTTCATTATGACGCCCGTCTTTTTGTATTCCGCAAGATCGGGCTTATCTTTATCATCCAGAGGATGCTCGGAGTTTACGAGCATCAGGCTCTGATTAAAAGTCACGCGCGAGTCGGCGCGCAGGGCGTCGATATTTATTTCGTCAAGCTCGGGTGAAATCTTTGCGACCGTTATCTTTCGGGTGTTCAGCCCGAGATATTCCCCGGCGACGAAGCGCAGATGCGGTCTGATCGCAAAGACCACGAGCAGTGCCGCCATGACTGCGAGGACTGAGATCATCAGCCCCGCGGAGATTCTTTTTCTCAGTTTCTTTTTCAATCCGGCACCTCTTTTATGCGTGCGCCTGAATATAGGGAACAAGCTCCGTTATGGCATACTGTGCGCCGGCAAGGCACATTGAAAAGAGCATGAGCACGCAGGTCATGATGCACGAGGGAACATCGAGCTTCGCTTTTTCCGCATCTTTTGAAAACGCATGTACGAGCATCTCAATGCCGAGAGATATAAAGATAACAGGCCAGAATTTTATTACATCGAGGTAGTTGAAGCTCTTAATAAATGCACTGAGTAAAAACATCACGCCGAAAACGACGAGAGTCAGACCGAGCGTCACCGAGCCTACACGCTTTGCCGCCATATTATTTGTCCTCCTCTTCGTTATTCTTTCTCTCCAGTTCACGCTTCTTGTGCGAGATGAGCTTTATTCCCACAACTATCAGTATGACGGCGACGGCTACCTGCGGAAGCTTATAGGAAATTTGGCTCAGGATCTCGGCGCCCGTATCGCTGAGCAGTCGGATAAGAACTCTGACTATTATCTGATCCCAGATAAGATAGGCTCCGGCTATTATCGCGACAATGCCGCCGACCTTTAAAACATTTGCGGAGGCGACTTTCTTAAAACGCGGATCAGAGCGAACATTTTCGGGCATGGCGTTCAAGAAGAACAGGAAGTCGTCCTGAACCTTGGCCAGCTTATCCTCGGGCAGATGATATTTGTTCCATGCGTCGAAGAAGCTGTAGAACCACAGCACCGGAAGCACGAGCAGAAACGCCGGGGTGTCGGCCATCATGGCGAGTCCCGCGCCCGCGACGAGCGCGAGCATTATAACAAGTCCGCGCTTGACGAGACCTATATACATATGCGCCGCGCCCGGAATGAGTGAAAACAGGAAAAAGAGTATCTTATTCTTTTTGTTCATTATTATTTCCTCCTAAGTCAGAGATTTTCTGTTTGAATTCGCTGAAGCTCTCGTCGATAGATTGGCTTATCGAGCGGCTCTTGTCGTTCAGCTTCGACATATCTATATCATTTATCTTCGATATGTGCTTGAAAGCGCCGGAGAATATCATCACGAGCGCCGCGCATATTCCCGCGACCACTCTCACGGAATACATCAGCAGGTTATCCTGCCTGCGCTTCTCGCGGGTGTTCTCCCTTGCGGCGGCGGCGAGGATATCCTCGTTCATGCCCGCGGGCGGATCGATAGCTGCCATATCGAGCGTCAAGCAGGCCATACGGTCGGCGCACTCGTCGCATTCGGCGATGTGCTCCATGACTTTTGCTTTTTCGCTCTCGCTCAAGCCGCCGCGCAGCAGGAGCGTTAATTTTTTATCGTCTGCGTGTGTCATTGCAGTATGACCTCCTTCAGATTTTCTCTGAGCATTTTCTTTGCTCTGTATGCCCGGGTCTGGACGGTTTTGAGCGGTTCGCCCGTTCTCTCGGCTATCTGCGACAGCGGCATGTCCTCGCAGAAATACTCGACCGCCACGCTGCGGTAGGGTTCTCTCAACGCCTCGCACGCCGCTCTGACATCGCGTCCGAGCTGGGTGTTCATATATTCGTCCTCGAGTCCCGGTGAGGCGCCGGCTCTGAACTCCAGTTCGTCATCCTCGGCGGGCGTCGTCCTTGACGCCGCGCTTTTTAGATGATCGAGGCACTTGTTCGTCGCTATCCTGCTCAGCCACGCGCGCTCGTTGCGCCCGTCAAATCGGTCGAGCGAGGAATAGGCGGACAGGAAAGTTTCCTGGGTCAGATCCTCGGCGGTAAAGTAGTCGTTCGTCAGTCGGTAGCATATGCTGAAGACGAGCTTGCTGTAGCCGTCCATGAGCTCTTTTAACTTTTCTTCGCGATCTATCTTTACCACCTCCTTTGCGCTTTCGTCAATAATAACGAGCATAAAAAAAGATGTACTTCAAAAATTTTTCGGCATATGTAAAAATTGCCGCCGAGTTGAATTGCCCGGCGGCAGTCTTATTTCAGGTTATTTATTATCAATGAAAAGAGCCTTGCGCGGTTGCCGTCGCCGACGAATGAATTGTGTGGAGTTATCACGGCGTTCGGGAGATCCCACAGCTCGCTGTCGGCGTCCAGCGGCTCCTGCTCGAACACGTCGAGCGCGGCTCTGAGCCGCCCGGACTTGAGCTCGGTTATGAGCGCGTCGGTATCGATTATCCCGCCGCGCGATATATTTACTATGACCGCCCCGTCCTTCATCGCGCAGAGCAATTCGGCGTTCGCGATATGCTCCGTCTCCTTTGTCAGCGGCAGGCAGAATATGACTATATCGCCCGCGCTCACGGCGGCGCGGATATCACCTATTGAATATATTTTATCGAAGCCGTCAACGGTAGTTTTTCTGTCAACGCCGATTATCTCGCAGCCGAACGCCCTGAACCTGTCCGCGCAGGCGCGCCCGACGCTTCCCGCGCCGACTATCACAACGCGCTTTCCGCCCAGCTCTTCGAGTCCGCGGTGCTTCTCCCAGCGGTGCTCCGACTGAGCCGCCGAGAAGAATGTGCTCCGCTTATAGAATCCGAGCACCGAGCAGACGGCGAACTCCGCCATCGGCGCGCTGTAGACCCCGCGGGCGTTGAATACTTTTATGCCGTGGGCGTCCATGTAGTCCATGGGCACGCGGTCGAGCCCCGCGCTCGTCAGCTGAACGGTTCTGAGCTTCGGAAATTTATCCGGCGGGGTATAGAGAAACAGCCCGTTGCAGATGATAGCCTCTATCTCTTCGCAGGGTATGTTTTCCGGCACGGCGACCCGCTCGTCGGGCATGAAATATATCTCATAGCCGAGATTTTCAAGCTCCGCCGATTCCTCGGGCGTTATTCTCAATGCACCTGTCACAAGCAGTTTCATTTTTCCGCTCCCGTTATCTTTTTTATCTCGCGCACCACGCGCGCAACCGGCAGACCGACGACATTGAAGTAGTCGCCGCCGATACCCTCGACGAGCGTGCAGCCGAGGCCCTGTATCCCGTAGGCTCCGGCTTTGTCCATCGGCTCGCCGCTGAGGACATAGTCCGCTATCTCTTTATCTGTAAGATCGAAGAATTTAACTTTCGTCGCTTCGCTGAACACGGTTTCTTTTCCGTGCGCCGAGATGCACACTCCGGTGTAGACCGTGTGCTCCCTGCCGGAGAGGCGGCGGAGCATATTTTTTGCGTCCTCTCTGTCGTGCGGCTTGCCGAGAATATCGCCGTCAACGGAGACGACCGTATCCGCGCCTATCACGCAGTCATTCGGTCGGCGCGCCGCCACCGGGCGGCATTTCTGCGCCGCTATCGAGCAGACTTTTTCCTCCGGCGTGTCGCCCTGCGGCACTTCGTCAACGCCCTCGACATCTATCTCAAAGTTTATACCCGCCGTTTGGAGCAGCTCTTTTCTGCGCGGCGAGGACGACGCAAGAACAATTTTCATATCTCGCCCTTTCTGCGCTTCTGCGCGACTTTGAGTACGGCAGTCTGCGTTTTGCCGTCGCGTATCTCGTTGTTCATTACCATCTCGACCGCCTTTTCGAGCGGTATTTTTTCGGGTGCTAAAAACTCATCGTCGTCGAGGTCGAGGGAGGTGAAGGACAGCCCCTTCGCCGCATACATATGGATTATCTCGCCGCAGTAGCCCGGGGTGGGATAAAATTTTCCGAGGTCGATATAGTGCTCCGCCACGGCTCCCGTCTCCTCGCGCAGCTCACGCTTGCCCGCTTCAAACGGGTCCTCGCCGTATTCGAGCTTGCCCGCAGGCAGTTCGAGCAGGACTTCGGAATACGGATAGCGGAACTGCCGCACAAACATCAGTTCATCGTTATCAGTCAGCGCGGCGACCGTCACTCCGCCGGGATGCTCCACAACCTCGCGCAGAGCCTGCTTGCCGTTGGGCAGTTCGGCGGTGTCGGTGCGGACATTGATTATCCTGCCTTTGTAGATGTACTTTTTTTCAATCGTTTTTTCGTCGAGCTTCATATATAAGCCTCCGTTCAGGTCTTATCCCGCGGGGAAATAAATATTATTTTCCGGGGGGTGATTTTTTTGAAATATATCTTCACGCCGGGCGAGCCGGACTACGCATATATAAAGAAAAGCGTATGCTCGCTCCTGGCGGAATATCCGTTTTTAAAAGTCGAAATAGCCGGGCGAAGCGCCTGCGGGAGAAAGATATTCGCTCTGCGATTCGGCAGGAGCGCAAACCCGGTGCTCATAGCGGCGTGCTTCCACGCGCAGGAGCGGCTGACGGCACTCGTCACGCTGAGATTTATAGAGCGGCTGTGCCTGAGCGCGAAGAACAGGCAGACAATGTGCGGAATCGACATAGGCGGCGCACTTAGCCGGCGGGAAATAATATTTGTCCCGTGCGTCAACCCCGATGGGGTCGAGATAGCCCTGCACGGCGCAGAGACGGCGGGAAAATACAGAGACTGCATTGAGCGCGCTATGAGTGAAAGCCATGATCTCTGGAACGCGAACGCGCGCGGGGTCGATCTCAACCACAACTTCAACGCCGGATGGGATCTCTCAAAGGCGCTGGAAATCGAAGCGGGAATAACTGCGCCCGCGCCGAGACGGTTCGGCGGATATGCTCCGCAGACCGAACCGGAGGTAAACGCCCTTGTTCGGCTGTGCCTGCGGCGAATGCCGCGAACAGCTGTAGCCCTGCACAGTCAGGGCGAAGAGATATACTATGAATACGGGGAGCACACGCCGGAGCGCGGCGAGCATCTGGCGAAAATTTTCGCCGCGGCGAGCGGCTATACGCTCGTGCAGAATGCGGGACTTGCCTCACACGCGGGGTTCAAGGACTGGACGATAGAGGCACTCGGCATTCCGTCGTTCACATTCGAGCTCGGCAAGGGCAGAAATCCCCTGCCGCTGAGCGACTTCGAGAGCGTGTATAAAAGCATTGAGGAAACCCTCGTGCTCGCCTGCGTGATGTGAATGATGTTGGGGAGCGCGCCTTGCCGCCGCAAATATTACCGGCGGCGGCACAGTGTGCAGCCGATAACAATCGGATTTTACAGTCCTTTTCTCGCCTCGTCTATCACATTCTTGTTCTCTTCGCTTAAATCGAGATAATCGTCCGGCGCGCGCAGAGCCTCGTCGATTATGAATCGCAGGGACCAGCGGTCGGAGTAATCTTTTGCGCTGTCGTCGCGGTAGGGGTTGTTTTCGAGCAGGGTCAGAAGCTCTTGCGTCAGCTCCGTTTCGTTCAGGCGTATAAGCCGACGGAACAGGAAAACAAGACTGTACTTATATGTGTTGAGCTCGCCGAAAATCGCTTTTCGCAGACCGTCGTCCGTCTTGAGCGTGTCAACAAGGCGGCTCTTCATCTTTCTGTGCATCAGAAAGCGGCAGCAGACGCGCGAAACGGACGCAGACTGCGCGCGGTCGGATTTCACTTCGCCGCAGTCCGATATCACGCTGTCGATAAGCGCGTGCGCGGAGTCGGGGTCGGTCATGCAGAGGGATTCAACCTCGGCGCAGAGTCCCTTTTCTTCGCTCAGAAAATCTCTCATGCTTTCTCCCCGCCCATCTCGGCATAGCGGCGCACTATATTTTTGAAATGGCGTCCCTTTTCCTCGAAATTTTTATATTTGTTGTAGCTCGAAGCGGCGGGCGAGAGCAGGCAGGTGCAGCCCGGGCGCGTTACGCTCATCGCCGCGCGCACTGCGCCCTCCATGTCCTCCGAGATAATTATCTTCTTTTCGCTCCCGTTCTGCGCCATGTGCATGCCGATCTTGTGTCCCGTATCGGGCAGGCAGACGAGATTTCTTATACTGCTCTTCTCCAGCGCCTTTTCAAACGCCGAATAGTCGAGCCCGCGATCCATGCCGCCGAAAATCAGCGTGTCAACATCGCCGAGAGCCTCGACGGCGCACATGACGGAATGGGGAATAGTCGCGATGCAGTCGTTGACGAATTTTATGCCCTTGACCGTCGCGAAATATTCCATTCTGTGCTCGATGCCCTCATAATTTTTGAGAGCTTTCATGATATCTTCGTCCGAAACGCCGAGCCGTCTCGCGGCCTCGGCGGCGAACATGCAGTTCTGGATATTGTGTTCGCCCAGAAGATGGCTGTTTATGTCGCGGTACTTCTCGGCGCCAGGCGTATGGACGCTGACTCCGACCGCTTCGCCCGGATATTTGCTCAGGTCGAAGAAGCCGTCGAGCCCCTGATCCGAGTTATATATAAATGTATCGCCCTTACTTTGGTTGCGGACTATATTGAGCTTCGCGCCGACATAGCACTCGAAGCTGTCGTAGTGGTCGAGGTGCTCGGGATATATATTTGTCAGCACTGCAATATGCGGCGAACGGGAAGTAAATTCAAGCTGATGCGAGGACATCTCGATAACGGCTATTTCGCCCGCGCAGTCCTCGATATTATCAAAAACGGGATAGCCCATGTTACCTATCAGGCACGCCTCTTTTCCTGCGGCGCGGAGCATGGAATAAATGAGAGTCGAAGTTGTCGTCTTACCCTTTGTGCCCGTCACGCCGACGCAGGTAAAGCCGGAAAAGCGCAGGAAAAGATCGGTCTGGCAGGTTATCTCAACACCCTGCTGCCTCTTGAAATGAAGGAGTGGAATGCCGGGGGTCTTTATGACAATATCCGCGCGGTCTATCGCGCCGAGATAGCCGTCTCCGCAGACAAATTCGACATTCGGGTCATTATCGAGTTCGACCTGCTTTGCGTCCGCGATTATAAGTTTCTGCTCGGGCAGATAGCGGCGGATAAAATTATAGGTCGAGTGACCCTCGCGCCCCATGCCGAGCAGGACTATGCGCTTGTTTCTCAGATGGTCAATCAGCTGCTGATACATATTCAAACATCCTCTTTACACATTCATCAAATTTTTTCGGGATAAGATTCTCTTCGTTGAAGCCCGAGAGCAGGGAGTAATCCGCGTGGGCAGTGTTCTTTTCGCAGAAGCGGCGCAGGAGCGCGGGCATTTCAAGCCCGGATTTTCTGTATTTTTCCGCCGTCAGCGTCAATGCAAGCACGACCTCGTCCGCCGTACCGACGCACTCAAAGGGCTTGAGCCCCGTGAAGCCGCAGAGACCGTCGAAGTCGGTCTCAAGCTCTGTTTTCGCGAGCATATCGCAGCCGAATATTGAGTTCAGCTCATCGGGCGGCAAAAACGGCGAGAGCATTATCGCAACAAACAGGCACTTCGGACATTCGCAGCACCAGATATTTTTCTTGCTCCCTCTGTTGCAGCTACGGAATATCGGATGATACTGCTTATACTGCGAAAACTGCTTTGCTATCTGAAGCTCGCAGAACGGGCGCAGGAGACTGAAATAAACCGCGCTTTGCGGGAAGTTGCGGCGGCGGAACTCATCGAAGTCGCGCTCGAACTCGAACGACTTTGAATACTGATGGTTAACGCTCTCTCCGCCGATATTCGACTCGTTAGCGCTCGACTCGTTCGAGAGAATAACATCGTTTGCGCCCTCGATAAAGCCCGCATACATTGATATAAACGCCACAACCGACGAAAACGGAGTGTGACCGTTCAAAAAGCCTTCGGCGTTGCGCTTTAGCAGTTCGGGGTCTATAGTGCGGTAAATTTTTATTATTTTATCCTCGCTGTAGCCGCCCGCGAGAACGCACTGGGTGCGCGCGGGCTGGTCGTTGACGGTGAAGAACCTCAGCTTATCGCCGAACGGGCGCAGAAGCTCGGTCGTAACCGCCGAATCCTTGCCGCCGCCGACGGGGACTATCTCAATCCCCGATGAGACATAATCTTCGCACTGCGGGATATTTTTCGGCTCCGGCGCGTCTATACGCACAAAAGAGTCTATATCCGTCTTTATCCCGTTTCGATAGAAAAACTCGCCGAGTCCGTTGAACCAGAGCTTTTTGAAAAAAGCTTTGTCATCCTCGGACATTTCGCCGCACTCGACTCTGAAAACAGGCGGGCAGGCGCATTTCCAGTAGCTGACCGCCTCCGCGAGACCGATGAAGAAAACCATTCTCTTCGCGTAGTCCGACACGGGGGAATTGAATATATCAAGACTTTTTCCGTCGAGCCTCGTCTGCGGATGAAATTCGCACAGACCGGGGATAGAAAAATCAAAGCTCAAGTGCAGCCCATCCTCATGTTCGCTGACTGAATAGCCGCTGTAGACAAACTGCGGATATTCCCGGCGAAGCTCATCAAAGCGTCCGCTCATAGCAAGACCTCTTTCTGCATAAATATAACTTCGGACACCGCACGGCATCCTGATCCACGATAGATTATATCAGAACAAACGGCAAAATTCAATCGGATACGCTTGACAAAACTAAAGCGATGCGCTATACTGCCCGAAGCGATAGGGGAGTAATCGGCGCTGATTTGCGGCGCAGCAGGGTCAACATACTGATCTATATCTGGTCCTGCTATAAAGAGGCTTTCGCCTCTTTAATTGATGAGACTTATCTGCGCAAAGGGCGCAGGTGGGTCTTTTTTTGTCCCCTGCCCCGAAAAAAACGGAGGAATCAATATGGGTTTAGCTGAACTTTTCATTCTCGCAGTCGGTCTTTCAATGGACGCGTTCGCCGTCTCGATATGCAAGGGCGTATGCCTGAAAAAGGCGAGCTTCGGGCAGAGCGCGATTGTCGGCGCGTATTTCGGCATCTTCCAGGCTCTTATGCCGATAATCGGTTATTTCCTCGGCACGGGCTTTGCCGACAAGATCGAGCGCTATGACCACTGGGTGGCTTTCGTGCTTCTTCTCATTCTCGGCGGCAAGATGTTCATCGAAAGCTTCAAAAAAGAAGATGTTGAGCGCGACGCCGCAGGCAACGACCGCGACGAGCTGAAATTCACAAAGATGCTCGTCCTCGCGATAGCGACAAGCATCGACGCGCTCGCAGTCGGAATCACGCTCGCTTTTCTCAAAGTCAATATCTGGGCCGCCGCCTCGTTTATCGGCATGACGACATTTATTATCTCCGCCGCGGGAGTCAAGATAGGCCATGTTTTCGGCGAGAAATACACAAACAAAGCGGAGCTCGCCGGCGGACTTATTCTTATGGGCATCGGCGTCAAGATACTCCTCGAGCATCTCGGGGTCATAAACTTTTAATTATATAATAAAAAGGCATCAGCCGCAGAGAGTATAAAAGCTCCCTGCGGCTGACTTTATATTTGGGGAAAGAATTAGTCTTTGTCAAACTTTCTGTTGAACCTGTCGAGCAGAAGCTCTTTTCTGTTCTCTTCGTTGCGGCGAGCCAGCTCGACCGAGCGTTCGAGCGGTTCAGGGTCAGCCACGCAGTGCCGAGGCAGATAACGCCGACCAGAGCCGTCACGACAACGGGCACGACTATCATTATTATATTTGAAATATTGAGCCGCTTTTTTACAGTCATATCCGTCACTCCGCGTTTTTCTTTATTATACTTCATCAGATATTGTAAAGCAGGTTGTTAAACAGAATTTAAACTGCGCAGAGGAAAATCCGCCCCGAGGGTACCGGGAGCGGATTTTTGGGGTGGAAATAGGGGTGTAGTATAGCAACATAATTTACAAGCGATGCATATCTGCATCAGCTTAGAAAAATAGTTAGACATATAAAAAAGCAGCCCCTCTGAAAGGGGCTGCTTTCAATATGAAACAAAGGAACCGTAGAGAACTTTATCTTCAATTTCCGCATATGTAAGATTTGTTCCCTGTGAAGCGTAGGACATTTGAATTACAAAATCGCTGCGTAACAGTGCGCCGTAGGAGTTTTGTGAGTCAACCCACGCGCTGACCGTAACGGTGTCTTTATAGCGCGATACAATCCATGCGCTTGTATCCGTGAGGTCGGGGAACGACGCGGCTGATGGAGTCTTGAGGTATTGCTTAACATGTTGTTCTGCCATGCCCTTGTAATAATTTGACTCGTAGGAACTGAGATAATAATCTTCGATGTTCGCGAGGGCTCCGCCTTTTTTGGAGTTAAATAGCTCGACTCCGCCGCTCGAAATGTAACCCGTCTTTCCATTGGAAACGACAAGCGTTCCGGATATCTTATCGTTCGAAAACTTAAAGCTTTTATCTGTCGAGTTTGATGATAATGATTCAAAGTAAATCGGAGTGAAAATTCCCACTTTTTTAAAGTCGTTTATAACTTTTTGAGCCTGTTCATCCGAGAGGTCAGCATAGAGTTTAAGTGCTTGGACTGAGACATCGCCAATATTCTGTGACGCAGCGGCTTCTGTCATTGGCGGCTCGCTCGTCTTGTTTTTGTCCTTGCTTTTATCTTTGCTTGCTTTCTTTTCTTCTTTAAGTTGTGATTCGGCGGCAAGCTTTGAATCATATTCAGATTTTTCTTCGGGGGTCATGTTATTGTAGTTGGTTTGTGCTCCACAAAAAATGAACACATTAGATGCAACAAAGCAAATCAAAGCGGCAACGACAAAATTCTTGCGGGGTTTCTTCTTGAAGATCCGCACGACTGCAATTACTAAAAAGGCGATTACACCCGCCAAAGATAAAAAGCCGAGTCCAAAAAGAACATTATCCATATTATTTTTCTCCTTTTTTCTTTTTAATCTATCATATTTCATTTTTTATGTCAAGAAAAAAGCCGAAGCGACAAATGCCAACCGCCATTATTCCCGCCGCCATTTCAATCTCCGTTGCGCCGCTATGCTCTGCGGCATAGAATATAGTGCCGAATAATCGGCAGAAACGACGGAGGAGAGGGGAAAATGAATATAAAACGCAGACTCACGGGCGCGGCGGCGGTGCTTCTCGCCTGCATCGCGGCGCTTGTTTTTGCCGCGCTCGTCCCGGCGCGGGCTATTCCGCCGTCGGGCGGGCGGCAGTACCGCGGGATAGATATAAGCGAATTTCAGGGCGAGATAGATTTTGAAGAAGTGAGACGCAGCGGGATAGAGGCGGTGTATATCCGCGTCGGCGCAGGGGAATATACCGACGAATACTTCGCCGAAAACTACGAACGGGCGAAGGCGGCGGGGCTGAAAATCGGCTTCTATCACTATGTCACCGCCCGCTCGGTCGATGAGGGGCGCAGGCAGGCGCGGTTCTTTGCATCCCTTGCGGCCGGGCGCGAGCCGGATATGCGCCTTGCGATGGATTTTGAATATTTCGGCTCGCTCTCCGTCTCGCAGATAAACGCGATATCCGAGGCTTATCTCGATGAGCTGACCGCGCTGACAAGGCGGGAAGTCGTGATATACAGCGACCTTTCAAACGCGAGGAAAATATTCAGCCGCGCGCTCGCCGAAAAATATCCGCTCTGGGCGGCGCAGTACGGCGCAGACGAGCCCTCGGCAAACGGAAAATGGCGCGAGTGGGTCGGCTTCCAGTATACGGACGAGGGCAGAGTCGGCGGCATCTACGGCAATGTTGACCGCAATATTTTCACCGAGGGGATATTCCTCTCCGACTCGGGGCGCATCGACGGCGAGAAGCGAACCACCGTCCGCGCGCGAACACGGACGCTCACGGTATATGTCCGCGCAGGCGACACTCTCTGGGCGATAGCGAGGGAATACGGCACGACAGTCGAAGCGATAGTCCGAGAGAACAGGATAGTTGATCCCAACAGGATATTCGCGGGCGAGCGGCTGAGAATAACTCTGCCAGTGCGCGGCAGCGGCGAAGAAATATACACCGTCCGGCGCGGCGACACGCCGATATCGATAGCCGGGAAGTTCGGCGTCACGCTCTCCGCTCTTGAAGACAGAAACGGACTCGAACGCGGCGAAACGATATACGCAGGGGATAAGCTCTCGATACCCGGCGCTAGAATGTCGGGCGAATTTTATGTCGTGCGCCCGGGCGATACGCTCTTTTATATATCCCGCCGCACAGGCGTTCCGATAAGAACCCTCGTTGGGATAAACAGAATAAAAGACCCCGACCTGATATACGCGGGCGAGCATCTGAAGCTCAGCGCGCAGAAAAGCCCATTCTGATGAAAAAAAGTATTGAAATATACGGCTGAATAGTATAAAATAAATGTGTAAGTCTAAAATATCGGAGGAGACAATATGGTTTCAGCAGGCGATTTCAGAAACGGCGTGACGTTTGAGATGGACGGCGAAGTCTATCAGATCATAGAGTTCCAGCACGTCAAGCCCGGCAAAGGCGCGGCATTCGTCAGAACCAAGATAAGAAACGTTATCGCGGGTTCGGTCGTTGAGCGCACATTCAACCCCACGGAAAAATTCCCCACCGCTTATATTGAGCGCAAGGAGATGGAGTATTCCTATAATGATGGCGATCTTTATTATTTCATGGATCCCGAGAGCTATGAACTCATCCCGATAAACAAGAGCGACCTCTCCGACAACTTCAAGTTCGTCAAGGAGAACACCGTTTGCAAGATTCTTTCCTACAAGGGCAATGTTTTCGGCGTTGAGCCCCCCACAAGCGTTACTCTCGAAGTCACCAAGACCGACCCCGGCTTCAAGGGCGACACCGCGACAAACGCCACCAAGCCCGCAGTGCTTGAGACCGGCGCAGAGATCAAGGTTCCTCTGTTCATCGAAGAGGGCGAGATGGTCATCGTTGACACCCGCACCGGCGAGTATCTGAGCAGAGCGTAAGATTCCGTAATTCAAAAGCCGACGGCTGTTTTTGAAAGGAGAAAGCAAAATGACAGTTACTGAGAAAGTTGCTTATATCAAAGGTCTTGTCGACGGTCTCGACCTCGACGCAAAGAAGGACGAAGTCAAGGTCATCAAGGCTATCATCGAGCTTCTTGACGACATGGCTATGAGCGTTTCGGATCTCGAAGAGGGTCTCGATGTTGTCAGCGATCAGGTTGACGAAATAGACGAGGATCTCTCCGATCTCGAGGGCTATGTCTACGAGGACGATGACGACTGCTGCTGCGGCGACGACGATTGCTATGAGATCGAGTGCCCCAACTGCGGCGAGACTATCTGCGTCGACGACGGCATCCTTGAGGACGGAAGCATTGACTGCCCCAACTGCGGCACTCTGCTCGAGTTCGATTTCGATGACGATTGCTGCTGCGGCGATGACGACTGCGACTGCGATCACGACGACTGATAAAAATCAAAAAAAGCAATGCCGCTGCGCGCCGCTCTTGCGGCGCGCAGTTTTGTTTTATCAGGTGGGAGTTTGCCGCGGCTTTATTTATATCGGCTGCACCGATAGCCCAAGCCTCCGAAAAGTTAAGGCGGGCAACATCGGCGAAGCACCGCCGATAACGGACAGCCGCAAGGGCTGTCCCTACAAAGTGCGCTGTTTAAAATCACATAGATTTTAAAGGCAAGCAAACAAGGTTCGCCTGCTTTCGGCTCCCCTGCAGGGGGGCTGGATTGGCGAAGCCAAGACTGAGGGGTTTGTTTCGCTTCGCTCAAAGTAATAGGTAAAAGTGAATAGTGAAAAAGTATGAAAGCACATCTATAATCTGCACATCAAAATCCTGTACAGATTTCGCGGGCAGATAATATCCGCCCTTATGATATAATATTGTTGGGTCACCGCACTCTACAAAGACACATTTTTTAACCTCAAACGAAAAATTTAACCTCGCAACTCAGTGCGCGTGGCGCACAGAATATATAATTTTTTATCAAAGGAGAGGATCAAATGAAACAAGGCACGAAGGTTTTTATCTGCCTGCTGTGTGTCGTGCTTGCGACGCTCATCACTGTCGCGTGCATTTTCTGCATCTACTATCCGCACTATAAGCAGAATCAGCACGCCGCGGTCATCGAGGATAAGCCGCTCGAGCGCGGGGAGATGCGCATCATGAGCTGCAATCTGCGCTGCGCGAACGTCATGGACACGGGCAAAAAGAGCTGGTTCTATCGCGCCGATCTCATCGTCAAGAACATCGAAACGGAAGCGCCGACTATTATCGGCTTCCAGGAGGCGACAAAGTGGCAGTATAATTATATGTGCCGCACGCTTCAGGGCTATGACTCGGTCATAACCTTCCGCGACGAATCGACTTTCTCCGAGGGCTGCCCGGTGTTCTACCGCACCGACCTCTACGACCTTATCGACAAAGGCTCGTTCTGGCTCTCCGAGACTCCCGAAAAGATGAGCAAGGACTGGGACTCCGCGTGCTATCGAATTTGCAGCTATGTTATCCTCAAGGAGAAGCAGACGGGACTCGAATTCGTCGTGTTCAACACGCACCTCGATCATGTCAGCGAAGAGGCGAGGATAAAGGGCATCGGCGTTGTACTCGACAAGATAGCGCAGTTCGGCTCGCTGCCCGCGATGATAATGGGCGACTTCAATGTTGAAGAGGACACCGAGACATATCGCAGCGCGACCGAAAACTTCCTCGATGTCAAGTATCAGACCAAGGATCCGATAAAAAGCTGCACCTATCAGAACTGGGGCAAGCGTCTTGACGACGACTGCATCGACTACATAATGATCTCCAAGACCGGCTTCAAGGTCAACAGCTACAATGTTGTCAGAACGACCTACGACGGAGTCTATCCGAGCGATCATTTCCCGATAACTGCGAGCCTCACGCTCACGCAGGGTTAATAAAATTACCTCCGTATGGCAAAAGTCATGCGGAGGTTTTCTTTCAATATTAATTAAGAAATTTTCAGGTTGAGCTTCAATTTGTCGGATATCATTGCGATGAATTCGCTGTTGGTCGGCTTGCCGCGGGAGTTCTGGATGGTGTAGCCGAAATAGGAGTTGAGCACATCGACATCGCCTCTGTCCCAGGCGACCTCGATTGCGTGGCGAATGGCGCGCTCAACGCGCGACGGAGTGGTTTTGAAGGTCTTTGCGACTGTAGGATAGAGAAGCTTCGTGACGGAATTCATAATCTCATCGTCGTTGACCGCGAGGATTATCGCCTCGCGCAGATACTGATAGCCCTTTATGTGCGCGGGTACGCCGATGCGGTGCATTATCTCGGAGACGGTGACCTCAAGGCTGTTGTCCTGCGCGGAAAAAGCAACTATGTTTCCCTGCGCCGGGGCGGAAAGTCCGGTCAGCTGTTTTATCCTCTGTGCGAGTATCTGCGTGTCAAAGGGCTTGATGAAATAGTAGTCTGCGCCGCTCTGCGTTATCTCCTGCTCAAGACGCGGATTCGCGTTCGACGCGGTCACGAACACCAGCGGGCGCGGCTCAAGGTGCATGTCGGCAAGTCCGCCGAGCACGCCTATCGCGTCCGTGCCCTGCATGAAAGCGTCCATGATGAGCACGTCCGGTCTGCTTCCCTGCCTGAAAAGGCGGAGTATCTGCGCACCGTCCTTTCGGACTGTTTCGACTTCAAAGCCGTTTGCCCGCAGTGCCGCGGCGCAGCCCGTCTGAGTGTCCGTGTCCTGTGCAAGCATGATTTTTAACATTTTTCCCATAATTAGTACCTCCGGGTTGATTTTTCATTTGGATTTTACCATATATGGGAATAAATGTCAATAATAAATTACCATTTTTTGGCAAATTTTATTTTATGCTCCAATTTTGCTACGAAGCGGCGGAATATCCGGGCGAAGATATGCGCTCCGCCTCCTCCGTCATCGTCTGGGCAAATATCGCGTAGCCCTTGAGCGGATCGTTGATAAAAACATGGGTCACCGCGCCGACCAGCATACCGTTCTGGACTATCGGGCTGCCGCTCATGCCCTGAACTATGCCGCCGGTTTTTTCAATAAGCCGCTTGTCGCGCACCTCGATTATCATGTTGCGCTGACCGCTTTTTGTATAGATCTTCGTTATCTCGATATCATAATACTGCGGTCCGTCCGCGTCGACGGTCGAGATTATCTGCGCCTTACCGGTTTTCACTTCGTCGGCTATCGCCACGGGCATCTCCCCGGTTTTCGGCAATTCGCCGAACGCGCCGTAAACGCCGATGCCGCAGTTTTCATAGAGCTCGCCTATCTCTCCCGGTGCGAACACACCGCACAGCTCGCCGGGCGAGCCGTCCTTGCCCTTATAGCAGCCTTTTACCGCGGCGTTGACCGCGTCGCCGCCGGATATCGGCAGCTCTTCGCCCGTGTCAACATCGCAGACCGCGTGACCGAGCCCCGCAAAAATTCCGTTTTTGCGGTCATAGAAAGTCACCGTTCCTATCCCCGCCGACGAGTCGCGTACCCACAGACCGGCTTTGAACTTGCTGTCAACTTTGCTCCGCGCGGGCAGGAGTTTCACCGTCTGCTTTTTGCCTGCGCGCTCGATGAGCAGCTCAACTTCGTCGCCGCCGCTCGACTCAACGGCGGAGGAGATATCATTGTTTCGGCTGACGGGCGAACCGTTTATCTCTAAAATGATATCGCCCTTTTTCACCCCCGCGCGAGCCGCCGGGTCAACTGCGCCCGACGCCGTTTCGATCTCCTCGCTCCCGACTATCAGCACGCCGCGCGTATAGAGCCTGATGCCGAAAATTTCGCCGCCGACGGTGACATATCTGCGCTGAGACACTTTCACCCTTGCGGTCTTGACCGGGAACACCCCGAACGCTTTTACCTCAAGCTCATATTCGCCCTGCGGCGATGCGGACGCGGACGCAGAAAACACGCTCTCGCCGATATCGGCGCCGCTGCCCGCGACGACGCTGTATTCGTCGGGCAGCTGGATATCGCCGTAAGCGACGCAGGAAAAAATTCCCACCGAGAGCATGAGCGCGACCGCGCTGAAAAATCTTATGATTTGCTTCATGCTCCGCCCCCTTTTTGATTTTGTCCGCACTGCGGACACCGTTATTTTTTCCGCGCCGCGCGGCATTATCGCCGGAAAACAAAGGGCAAAAAAAGATGGAAAATTTTAATATTAATAATTGTATACCATGTGCTTACACTACTGTTTACCATGCTTCGCTTGACATGATATCCGCCCCTACTTACTTTGAGCGAAGCGAAACAACCCCTCGGCCACTTCGCGACAGCTTTCCTGCGGGGGGCGAATAGATTTCACGGCAAATTTCATTTGCAAAGCACTCAAATATAAAACTTGCCCGCCGCGGCACATAAAGCACTGCGGCGGGCTTAATTTATTCAGACCTCTATATAATACGGGCAGATATCCTCGTAGCTGCCGTCCTTCATTCTGAAGCCGCCGGGGATAGTGCCGAGCTGTTTGAAGCCGATGCGCTCATAGAGGTGGCGCGCGTGGATGTTCGTCCTGACGACGGCGTTGAACTGGAGCACTCTGAAGCCCTCTTCATGCGCCTGACGGATGCAGTCGAGCACCAGCTTTTCGCCGATGTGCTGTCCTCTGCTTTTTGACGAGACTGCATAGCTCGCGTTGCAAATATGTCCGCACCTGCCGATGTTATTCGGGTGCAGGATATAGAGCCCGAGCACCTTTCCGTCAACCTCGGCGACGCCGCAGTAAGTCTGCGCGGCGAAGAATTTTTCCCCGCCGACGCTGTCGAGCATCTCCTCCTGCGGAAAAGCCACGCCGCCCTCGATTACCTCATTCCATACGGCGATCATCTCCGGGAGATCGCCGCTTTTATATTTTCTGATTGTTACTTCGCTCATTTTATCCCTCCGGGAGATTTTCAAAGAAAAGCTTTGAGCCCGTGGTCGAGGGCGATTATATCGCCGAACGGGGCGAGCGGTGTTTTGTTCCAACGGTTACCGCTTATCTTCACCGCCGAGCAGCAGTCGCCGAGGCGAATGCGCCCGCATCTCAAATCAATGCCGTCGATACTCCGCGTGTTGATTATTTTATTATTTGTAATATTCAAGCCCGAGACATTGTCGGCGCGGAGTATATAGTTTTCGCAGTTTATGAAGCGGTTGGATTCGACGGTTATATTCGAAAACGCCGCGACCTGCGCCCCGCTGCCCGCGATATTTGTCTCTATTCTGATGGCAGAATCCCAGCCGCTGTAGCAGCCGAGCTTGAACTCGTTGTTACGGATAACAAGATTGTTGACTCCCGTGCCCTCGTACCAGAGACCGGGCATGATGTCCATGACTATTTTTATCTGCTGACCCATTATTTTATAGAATCGGTTGTTCTCGCAGAGTCCGTTGTCGCTCTGGAGCAGCAGTCCGCGTGCGCGGTGCTCATGGAAATAGTTGTTTGAAATGACATAATTTCCGCTGTCGCAGTCGGCGATATACATTATTGTATCGGCGGCTATCTCTTCGGGCAGTGTTCTGTCGAAGCTTATCACGCCGTCGGCGGAGATGTCGGTTATTTTAGCCTCAAAATCTATATCGGCATAGGTGCCGAGCTTGAATTTCATCGTGTCGCCGATAGTCAGCAGATACTGATTCGCATACACCGTGAGCGCATTGTCGGACACGCGCTGTTTTATATAGAGAAGATTGTCGTGGACATTGAGCGAGTCATCGCCCATATAACTGAAATCGCAGCCGGAAACTCTGAAATGCCCGTTCGTGTCCGCGATATGCACGCCGTCGGCGGTCGCCGAGATGTGGCGCGTTTTTTCATATCCCGGGCGGATGCCTATGGACGAGTTCAGTATCTGATAGCGGCTGACGCGCTGAGTGAAGAGCCAGCCCATGCCGGCGGCGGAATATATCTTCACGCCGTCAAATGTAATATTCTCCGACGCGCCGCAGACCGAGAAAACCTGAGAGCCGTAGACATAGTGGCGCACAAGATAATATTCGCGGTTTTTGAACTCGTCGAGCGAGCCGTCGTGGGTCACTCTCAGAACATTTTTGCCGACTTTTTCAATGCTTTTGATTATCTCGGGGTGCTGATAAATATAATTTTCTTTGCTCTCGCCCGCCGCGCCGAAGGTCAGCGTCCTGGGGTCGAGCTGAGTCATCACCATGACGGCGATATCCTCCGGCACTTCGTCAAGCTCGGTAAAGCGCATATCGAATGTGTGCTTTATCGCGTTTCGCTTCTCGATTTTAACGACGGAAGCGAGGCGGGATTTGTCCCAATCCCAGTCGACGGCAAGCCCTTTTATCTCAAAATTTTCGCATCCGCTTATCTCGAAATATTTGTCGCAGTCAAAGACGAACACCGCGCCCTCGGCGTCGATTAGAACATCCTTGAGCGAATTTAGACCGATAGTATTCTGCGGAGAAAAACTATATTCCCCGGCGTCTATTACAAGACGCGTGCCCGGATTCCTGCGGCAGTAATCAATCGCGCGGCAGAAAGCGTCCGTGTTGTCATGCGAATTGCTGTCCATGCCGAAATCGGAAGCATATATTATTTTCATATTTTCCGCGTTCGGGCGGGAGATATAGAACACCGAGTCGTCAACACCGACGACTTTGTCATATACCGAAAGCTCCGACGACGCGGGTTCGCTCTCGTGCGGCAGCTCGCCTTTGGGCGGCACAACGGTCAGCGGAATATTGAACACCGGCGCGAGCGCGATAATGATCGCCACGAGGGCGGAGAGAATATACTGCATATTTCTTCCTCCGTAAGATTTATATGCCAAAGTATACCACACAACAAAAAAAGTCGCAACAAAAAAGGGACCGCCCGAAAGCAGTCCCGCATTGCAAAATAGCTTTGCTTATTTTTTTATAACATGCCATTCGCAGAAGCGGCTTGACATCATCGCGTCGTCATACTTGCTGTCGACATACTGACCGATCTGCGTTGTCGCAGCAATCCCCGCGCGGCGGTCTCTCCAGCGCACCATGCACACGAGGGTGAACGAAAGATTGATTATCATAAATATCGATAACGCGGCACACGCGACCTTCCAGCCCGTGCCCTGCATACGCGCGAACACCTTTTTGAGCTTCGGCACGACCATATAGGCGAAGATAACGCCCGCAAGTCCCCAGAGCAGCGTCATTTTCAGGCAGATTAGACCTTTGTAGTTCATGAAGCTCTTTGAGTAGTCCCACGCTTTCATGCCCATGCCGTATTCGAGCAGCAGCCCGCAGGCGAGCTCAAAGACCGTGGCGACTATCGCGATAGAGCAGAACCGGGCGACAACTCCCTTGTAACCGGTGCTCCGTATTTTTTCGCCGCTTATGTAGAACATCACTGCGCCTACGCCGTATATCAAAGAGAACGGTCCCCAGATGGTTGCGACATGCGTCTCCCAGTGGCCGAAAATCAGCCTGCACCATGTACCCTCGAGCAGAACGCCGAGCACATTGCCGAACATGAACAGCCAGAACATATTGCAGTAGGTCACGCCGTCCTTCTTCATCTCGGCAAGACCCTCATGCCTGTCTTTCACGGTATCGCCTCCTGTCCTTTGCTTTCTATATAATATAACAGAAGATTCGACTTTTTTACTTCAAATATGAGCATATTTTCAAATGTTTATTTTTTATTTAATTTTTACGGCTTCGCAAGCGCCGCTTGACAAATGCAAACGCCGCTTTCTTGCGGACAGCAGGCTTCTCTGATATAATTGAACCACAAAAGGGAGGAGAAAAGCTATGACGATCGGATCACGGATACAGGCTCTGCGAAAAGAGCGCGGTATGTCCCAGGAGGAGCTTGCAAATAAACTTTCAGTCAGCCGCCAGACGGTCAGCCAGTGGGAGACCGGGCAGACTGCGCCGAGCATCGACAACATATATACATTAAAAGATATCTTCGGCGTGTCGTTCGACGCGCTCATGTCGGAGCAGCAGACGGAGAGTCCGCAAAAAGCACCCGCGGCAGTAATCCCGCATAAGCACGGCGAAATAACATACAACCCGGAAGACATAAAATCCGCAACGCACATTGTTTTCATGCCGCGTATTCTAAGAACGCTGTTCGTCGCGGTGCTTTTTACCATAGTTCTTTCTGCGTCCGTCATCGGCGACGACAGAATCGACATTCCGGGCTTTTGCATTGCCGCGCTGATTTTCACTATAGCCGTCCTTATCAAACAGATAATCGGAGCCGCCTCTTACAAAAAGAGTGCCTTGCAAAAAAGTGCAGACAGAAAATACGAATACGATCTCTATGCGGACAGAATGGTGATAACCGTCATGCGCCGTGGTGAGCTTTCGAGCCGATTTGTCGTGCGCTACGGAGATGTGTCAAAGATTCTCGAAAATCAGACGCATGCTGTATTTGTCCTTGGGGGAAAATTATTCATCCTGCGCAAATCGGAGCCGCTGTGCGATGCGGTCAGGCCGTATATAGGCGCGGGAAAAAACACAGTCGCAGCGTCCGGCAAGGGGAAAGTGATATCGATTTTGCTGATAATCCTCTCCATACTCTGCCCGTTTTTCGCGCTTACCGCCCTTGAAGCCGCAGTTCCGGATGTTCCGTCAAGCTTCGCTCTGGGCGAAGCCGTGAACAGAATGTGGATTTTCTATCTCTTCCTGCCGATACCGACAGCGTCAATAATCTTCGGCTTTTATCAAAACAAAAAGGGCATACGCAACGTCAGAAATATAGTTGTCGGGCTGATTCTCGCGGTCATCCTTGCAGTCTACGGCTCGTTTACGCCGATTTTCAAAGATTCGTACATATCCGACAATCTTGCCGCCGAAAAATATGCCGCGGAGATAAATATCGAGCTTCCGAAGAGCGAAAAATGCGTAATCAACAAGCTGTTCGAGGGTGAGGTACGCTCATCGGTGCTCTGCGAAAAAACGAGCTTCGACGCATTTTTTCAAAACGCTAAAAGCGACGACCGCTGGAAAGAAGAGCTGCCGACCGAGCTTCAGGGCTGCGCCCCGGCTTTTACGCTCGGCGAATACGACCTCTGTCTTATCTATAATGCCGACACCGGTGAGTTCAACACCCTCCCCGAGAAAAGCGGCGAATATCACTTTATCTTTATCGCCGCCAAAAAATCCGACCGCACGCTTGAGATAGCGGACTACACACGCAAGTTTACTGCGTCGGGGCAGTCTCTCCCTGGCGCTGCCTGATCTTTCTCCAGTTGATGAAGCCGTAGCAGTCATTGATAAAGAACACCGAGAAACAGACTATCATCTGCAGATACGACGGGTCGTCGACAGTCGCCATTATCCACATAATAATTAATACAATGTCGTTTGCGGCGTAGCCGAGCCCATAGAGCGGCGAGCGCAGGAGTGTGAGCGACGCGGCGATAAAGCTCGTTGCGACGGATACGGTCAACCTCTATAAACAGCACCGACCCCCGATACATCCCGGAGGTCGGTGTTTTACTATACAATTTATTATACAATATAATCTTTGTATCTTTCGAGGAGCTTTGCGTCCGCGGTGACGGTCATCAGCAGTCCGTCCGGGCGGTATTCCTCGCGGTCGAGCGCGCCTTTTTCGCGCAGGAGCGCGGCATCCGACCCCATGGAATAGGGGAGCAGGAGCGTGACCTTTTTGCGCGTGGGCGGCAGTGCCCTGACCATCTCGTTTAAAAGCCTGTCCAGTCCCTCTCCCGTGAGCGCGGATATCTTGACGCTGTGCAGTCCCGCCGAGAGCCACGAGAGATCCGGCGCGGCGTCGCACTTGTTGAACACGGCGATTATCGGCTTGCCCTTGCATCCGAGCTCTTCGAGAAGCCTGTTCGTGACCTCAAGGTGCTCGGCGCAGTCCGGCGACGAAGCGTCGCAGACGTTGAGTATCAGCGTTGCGCTCGCCGCTTCTTCGAGAGTCGATTTGAACGCCTCGACAAGTCCGTGCGGCAGGCGGCGGATGAATCCGACCGTGTCTATGAGCATAACTCTTCTGCCGTCCGGCAGAGTCAGCGCGCGGGAGGTGGGGTCGAGCGTTGCGAAGAGCTTATCCTCCGCAAGCACGCCCGCCTGGGTCAGCGCGTTCATCAGCGTTGATTTTCCGGCGTTTGTGTAGCCGACTATGGCGACCGTCTCGACTTCGTCCTTTTCGCGGCGTTCGCGCGCGAGCTTCCTGCGGCGCGAGAGCGCCTCAAGCCCGTCCTCAAGATTTTTTATCCTGCGGCGGATGTGGCGGCGGTCGGATTCGAGCTTTGTTTCGCCCGGTCCGCGCGTGCCGATTCCTCCGCCGAGACGCGACATGCTCGTTCCCTTGCCGCCGAGGCGCGGAAGCAGATATTTCAGCTGAGCCAGCTCGACCTGCAATTTGCCCTCGCCGCTTCTTGCGCGCGCGGCGAAGATATCGAGTATCAGCTGCGTGCGGTCAACGACGCGCACGTCGGTTATGTCTTCAATATTCCTCTGCTGTGAGGGAGTCAGCTCGCTGTCGAAGATAAGCAGATCGACGTCGTTATCGGCGCAAAAGTTTTTTATCTCCCTGAGCCTGCCCGAGCCGATGAAGGTCGCGGAGTCGGGAGTCTCGCGCCGCTGAGTCACGCGCGCTTCGACCTCGGCGCCGACGGTCTTTGCCAGCTCCTCAAGCTCGTCGAGCGACGCCTCGCAGTCATATTCGCCCAGATCCACGCCGACAAGCACGGCAGTCTCGGGCTTTTGTATATTTTCAAAAAGTTCCGTCAAACCGGTTCCTTTCCGAACAGCTTATTCCAGGCCGTTGGGGTTCTGCGACTGCCAGCGCCACGAGTCGGCGCACATATCGTCGATATCATACTGCGCCTGCCAGCCGAGCACTTCCTTTGCCTTTGTCGCGTCCGCATAGCAGCAGGCGACATCACCCGCGCGGCGGGGAGCTATTCTGTAGTTGATTTTGATTCCCGACGCCTTTTCAAAAGCCTTGACAACGTCGAGCACGCTGTAGCCCTTGCCGGTGCCGAGGTTATAGACCTCGCAGCCCTTGACTTTGAGCAATCTGTCGAGGGCTTTTATGTGGCCGAGCGCCAGGTCGACAACATGGATATAGTCGCGCACGCCCGTGCCGTCCGGGGTCGGATAGTCGTTGCCGCAGACGTTGAGGCACTCGAGCTTGCCGATGGCGACCTGAGTGATATAGGGCATGAGGTTGCCGGGGATTCCGTTGGGATCCTCGCCGATGCGCCCGCTCTTGTGCGCGCCGATGGGATTGAAGTAGCGGAGGATGGACACGCCCCACTCGCTGTCGGAAATGCACAGATCCTGAAGTATCTGCTCGATGAAATACTTCGTCGTGCCGTAGGGGTTCGTGGTGCCGCCGGTCGGCATATCCTCTCTGAGCGGAGAGGGGTTCTTGCTGCCGTAAACAGTGGCGGACGAGCTGAAGACGAGCTTCTTGCATCCCGCCTTATCCATCACGCGGCACAGGCAGACCGTGCCCGCTATGTTGTTGTCATAGTAGTTGAGCGGCTCTTTGACGCTCTGCGGAACGCTCTTGAGACCCGCGAAGTGAATAACCGCGTCGATCTTGTTCTCGGCGAAAACTTTGGTCATCGCCTCTTCGTCGCGTATATCCGCCTGATAGAATTTGAAATCCTTGCCCGTAAGTTCTTTTATTCTTTTAAGGCTTTCGGGCTTGCTGTTGACGAAATTATCGAGTATAATGATATCATATCCTGCGTTGAGCAGCTCTACGCTCGTGTGCGAGCCGATGAAGCCAGCGCCGCCGGTTACTAATACAGTGGACATTGAAATTACCTCCAGACTCTTTATTGGTTATATTATACTCACAAAGTAGGCAAAAGAAAAGATAGACAACAGGTTTTTTACAAATTTTTTACGCTGTAAAGCGAAAAAAGAGGTGCAAAAAATGGAACTTTACGATAAAATTCATGAAAACGAAGAGCTCAAGACTTATATCCTCGCAGGCAACCGCGTTCTCGGCGAGCTGGGCTTCACCGAGCACGGACTCGCCCATGCGGGCACGGTATCAAAAATGTCGCGCGAGATACTGGAAATACTTAACTACAGCGACCACGAATGCGAGCTCGCGGCGGTCGCCGGATACATGCACGATATCGGCAACATGATAAACCGATGCGACCACGCGCAGAGCGGCGGCATACTCGCATTCAACATTCTGCGCAGTCTCGACATAAACCCGAAGGACATCGCGCTGATAGTCGGCGCGATCGGGCACCACGACGAAAAGACGGCGGCACCCGTCAGCCCGATCGCCGCGGCGCTCATCCTCGCGGATAAGAGCGACGTGCGCAGAAGCCGCGTCAGAAACAGCAAAACAGTCAGCACGGACATTCACGACAGGGTCAACTACGCGGTCGTGGACTCGGAGCTTGAGGTTGACGGCGAGGACAGAGTAATAATCCTGCGCCTGAAGATCGACACGGACATCTGCCCGGTGATGGAATATTTCGAGATTTTCCTCGAGCGCATGGTGCTTTGCAAAAAGTCCGCCGCCAGACTCGATTGCAGCTTCGAGCTGATAATCAACGACACAAGGTTGCTGTGAGTGTGCGGACAAGTCGCCGACCCCTACAAAATACGCGGCAATAAGATTGTACGGATTTCGCGGGCGGATGATATCCGCCCCTACAAGATTGTGCTGATTTGCAATATTGATTGTTTGCCTATCGCAGACATTTACAGTTGTACGCTACAATTTATTGCTTTGCTTCGCCCGCTCTTTTATTACCCGTTCTGTCTCTCTGCGGGGCATTCACAAAATACTTTTAGCAAATTTCTCAACCAAACCACACGGAGATATGATATGTTCAGAAAAATGAGGCGTGCTGAGCGCGAACTGCCCGAGGGGCAGGCAAAAGAAATACTCGAAACCGGCTCTTACGGTGTGCTCGCCCTCGCGGGCGACGGTGGTTATCCTTATGCCGTGCCGCTCAACTATGTCTATGACGGCGAGAGAATATATTTTCACTGCGCCGCCGAGGGTCATAAAATCGACGCCATAGCGCGGGATAACAAATGCTCGTTCTGCGTCGTCGAAAACGGCGGAGTGATCGAAGACCGCTTCACCACAAAATACCGGAGCGTTATCGCTTTCGGAAAAATATACGAAGAGACCGATGAGAAATGCAGGGAGAATGCTTTTCGCCTGATGATGCAGTCGCTGACTCCGTCGGTAACAAATGAAAAGCGCGAGGAAATGTCGCACTGCCAAAAAGCGCGTATTCTCGCAATGGATATAGAATATTTGAGCGGCAAGGGTGCGAATCAGTAAAATACAATCTGCCGTCAATGAGGGGTTAAATCAATGAAAAAGAAAAATATAATTTGGCTGTGCACCAATATAGCGGTGTTTGCGCTGTTCGCGTTCTTCCACAGCGTGAAATTCGTCGCGGCGGCAGCGGTCGTCTATTCCGCGGCGAGCATAGGACTTTTGACATTCGATATGTGCCGCGGACGCACGGAGAGCATCTGGTGCGCGCCGATGGTGCCGGTGGCGCTCATGATTTTCGAGACTGAGATAAACAACGCCATCGACTCGTTCGGTCCGATGCTCTGCGTGAGCATTATTATCGCCATTGTGCTGACTATAGTTGCCTATATAATATGCAAAAAGAAGTTCGCGGGCTTTTCCGTCGGCGGAGTGAAACAGGCGCTGTTTATTCTGCTCGCCGCGCTTTCTATAATGGGCTGCGCCATGACGCTCAACAATACGTTCACACGCGGCGTACATAATGTCAACACGGTCGTTATCGAGACGGACGACGATATCCGAACCGCGTTTTACGACGGTCCGCACAGAATCCGCGTAACCCCGTGGAAAGGCGCGGGAGTCGATGCGTGGATCGACCTGCCAAAGGAGCGCTGCGGCAAAGTCGAAGTCGGCGATTCAATTGAGGTCAAGGTCGAAACGGGACTTTTCGGCGTGCGCATCTGCTCGCTGACCGAATAACAAGGAGATAATATGCAGGATCTTTCAAATATCAATACTATAAAAGAAATACTCTCGGCTCACGGATTCACTTTTTCGAAGTCGCTCGGTCAGAACTTTCTGATAAATCCGACCGTCTGCCCGCGCATGGCGGAGGCCTGCGGCGCGGACGAAAACACCGGCGTTATCGAGATAGGCGCGGGAATCGGCGTGCTGACCGCGGAGCTTGCAAAGAGGGCGAAAAAAGTCGTCTCGCTCGAGCTCGACACGCGCCTTATACCCGTTCTCGCGGGGACGCTCAAAGATTTCGACAATGTCGAAGTGCTCAATGCAGATGTGCTAAAGACCGACCTGCACGAACTCATCGCGAGCCGTTTTGCCGGAATGCGCGTCGTAGTCTGCGCGAATTTGCCGTATTACATCACATCGCCGGTTATCATGTACCTGCTCGAGAGCCGCATTCCGATAGATGCGGTGACGGTCATGGTGCAAAAAGAGGCGGCGGCGAGACTCTGCGCCCCGGTCGGCAGCAGGGACGCGGGCGCTGTCACGGTGGCGGTCAACTACTATGCCGACGCAAAGAAGCTCTTCGATGTCTCGGCAGGCTCGTTCATGCCCGCTCCCAAAGTGGACAGCAGCGTTATCAGGCTCGATATCAGACCCGACCCGACCGTTGAAATATCGGACGAGAAATTCTTCTTCCGCGTAGTCAAGGCGGCGTTCGGTCAGCGCAGAAAGACCGCATCGAACTCGCTGAGCGCGGGACTCGGCATCCCGAAAGACAAGATAAACGCGGCTATAGAAGCGGCGGGACTGCCCGCGAGCGTCAGGGCGGAGAGCCTCGACATGGAAAATTTGGCGCGCCTGAGCGAATGCATCACGGCTCAGTGCAGATAAGCGGGGGATTTTTATGCTATTGCTCTTAGTAAAATACACGGCGAAGCCCGGCGGCGGAGAAAAATTCGTCAGAGAAATAACAGCCTCCGGGATTCTCAATACCGTCCGCGCCGAAGACGGCTGCGAGGGCTACGACTACTACTTCTCGGCGGAAAATCCGGACGCGGTGATGCTCGTTGAAAAATGGGCTTCGGCAAAACAGCAGAAATCGCATCTTCAGACAGCGCACATGGCAGAGCTGATGAAGATAAAAGAGAAATATATCTCGGGCACTTCGGTAGAAAAAACAGTTTTATAAAAAATATCAAGGCATCCGCTCATGACGGATGCCTTTGTTTGTTGGTGGGGAGTGCAGGGCTTCTGCAAATTGGGAGTTGTCTATTGCTCAAGCCACAACAAAGAAAAAAGTAAGTGACCCAGCTAATTTTTATAATCAGGCTTTCAATAGCCACGCCGCAGTGTTTGAAGCATATCTGGTAAGAGCAAAGACACGACTCGTTTGTTTTTTGCAGATATTAAAAAGAAAACGAGGGTAGTATAAAAGTTTGATTATGGTATGGCGCAAAGGTAGAGTATAAATCCTACAAATTAACATCGTGCCGCTGTCGCGGCATCGGTGCGTCGAGGTCGCCGCACCCTACAAGTTATATATCAATAAAATTGTGCAAAATCTGTGGGTGGATAATATTCTGCCATACTATACACATCCTTCCACTCCAAACAAAGCAAAATCCGCCGCATCAAAAAATCAACACGGCGGATTTTTATTTCATCTCTCTGTATATTTCCCTCGCGCGGGTAGTCAGGGCTTCCTGCGTATTTTTTGTCACCCCGTCTATCACTTCGTCGAGTAATTGGGCGAGCACCGCGCCGAGCTTTCTGCCCTGCGGGATGCCAATATCCATGAGCGTGCGCCCGTTTATCTGGAGCTCGCTCAGCGACAGGCACGGCTTCTGCGCCGCCAGATTCTTCGCGATTTCTTCGGCATCGGCTATCTGATCGAGTCGGTATCTGTATTCCGGCGACTGCGCGAGCACATCGGCGCGCATGACCTTGAGCAGATTCAGCACGCCGTCGAGACCGAATTTTGAGAGATAGCGCGGCATTTTTTCCGTGTTTTCATATAGCTCCCAGCGGTCGTGATTGCTGACGAGAAAAAGAATTTCATCCCTGAATTTGTTCGATACTTTGAGCCGCGCGAGTATCTGCGCCGAAATCTCCGCGCTGATTCGCTGATGCCCGTAAAAATGCGCAACACCGTTTTCGTCGAATTTTTTGACGGCGGGCTTGCCGCAGTCGTGCAGGAGCATTGCAAAACGCAGCGTCGGCTCGTGGTCGATGCTCTCGACGGCTATCAGCGTGTGTTCGTATATGTCATAGCAGTGGTGCGGATTGTCGTGGCTGTTTTTATACATCGGCTGAAGCTCCGGCAGGATTTCAAACAGCACCGGGGCAAAGTCCGTTAGAATTCGCTTTGCTCCCTTTCCGCAGATGAGCTTTAACAGCTCTTTTGCTATGCGCTCTTCTGAAATATTTCCGAGCAGAGCGCGGTTTTTCAAAAGGCTCTGCGCGGTTTTCTCTTCAATTTCAAAATCGAGCGCGGACGCAAAGCGCAGGGCGCGCAGAATTCGCAGGGCGTCCTCGTTAAAGCGCCTGTCCGGGTCGCCGACACAGCGGATTATTTTGTTCTTGAGATCATTCTGACCGCCGAAGAGATCGACTGTCCCGGTCTTTTTGCTGTAAGCCATGGCGTTGACCGTAAAATCCCGCCTGCCGAGATCCGCTCCGAGGTCAGAAGTGAAAGTCACGCTTTTCGGGTGCCTGTTGTCCTCATATTCGCCGTCGAGGCGGAAAGTCGTTATTTCAAGCGGCTCGCCGTCGATAACTACCGTCACCGTGCCGTGCTTTATGCCCGTGTCGATGCAGTGAAAGTCTGCAAACACGGATTTCATATCCTCCGGCTTCGCCGAGGTCGTTATATCCCAGTCGTTCGGAGTTTTTCCGAGCAGGCTGTCGCGCACGCATCCGCCGACGGCATATGCCTCGAAACCCGCCGACTGAAGCAGGTTTATCGCGGTGTCAACATTTTTCGGCATATCCATCGTCAAGCGGTTCAACTCCTTTACAACAAAGATATTTTATCATATAATTGTCATCGGATACAAGAGAAAAAGGAGCAAGAACATGAACATACAGATATTCGGAAAATCAAAATGCTTCGACACGAAAAAGGCGGAGCGCTGGTTCAAGGAGCGCAGGATAAAATATCAGCTCATCGATGTTGCAAAATACGGCATGAGCCGAGGCGAATACGCCTCGGTCAAGAAAGCCGTCGGCGGCATGGACAAATTATTCGACGAGAAGAGCAAGGCATACGAACAGCAGTTTATAAAATACCTCGCGCACGACGAGGACAAAGAAGAGAAGCTGTTCGAGCACCCCGAACTCTTCAAAACCCCGATAGTCCGAAACGGCAAGCAGGCAACGGTCGGCTACTGCCCGGAGATATGGAAAGATTGGGAATAATTTCGTTCGCACTCAAAGCAATTAGTGAACAGTGAATAGTGAAAAAATGCGCAGTATAATCAGATATCATCAACCCGCGAACTTTGCACAGATTTATTGATAAGCAACTTGTAGGGTGCGGCGACCCGACGCACGATGCCGCAGGGCGGCACAAAATGAAGTTATAAAAAGTATTTTTTTAATTTACCAACTTTCACGCTTCTAATTTTCACGAAAGGAGACCCGATATGCCAAACAGAATCTGGCTCTGCGGCGATACGCATATGCATTCTTCAATCAGCGACGGAAAATACACGCCCGACGAGCTCATTGAAAAATGCAAAACTAAGGGTCTCGACTGGATAATAATCACCGACCACAACAAAAACGCGGTCGGTGACAAAAGCTATTATTCAGAAAATCTGCTCGTCATTCCCGGCGCCGAATACACCGGGCGAAACGGGCACATGAATATATACGGGAGCGGGCTGCCCGAATTTGACGGCACGCGCCCGGAGAAATACGAACAGTATCTTTCAATGTCTGCTCTCGCTCATTCAAACGGATGCACGGTGTCAATAAACCACCCGTTTTGCAGCCGCTTCGGATGGAGGATGCCGCTCGAAGATTTTCCGGCGGACTGCGTTGAAATCTGGAACATGTTCATGCATCAGAGCAACATGACCTGCATCGGCTGGTGGGATCGGCAGATTCTCGGCGGCAGGCGAATCGCGGCAGTTGGCGGCAGCGACTATCACCGCGACTACGGCACATCGAATATGCTCGCTTCGCCGACAACATTCGTCTTTGCCGAATCGAACAGCGAAAAAGATATTTTATCAGCTCTGCGCCGCGGCAACTCGTTTATCACGAACTCGCCCGACGCGTCGAGGCTCGTTCTGTCATACAAAGACTGCGTTCAGGGCGACGAAGTTAAATTTGTCCCGGGGATGAAAGTTCATCTGCGCGCCGAAAGGCTCAGAAAAAATATGACCCTGCGCGTGTTCAACAACGAAAAAATCATATATGAACACAGAATCGGCGGCGAATCGGAACTCGACGAAGATATCTCTATAATAGAAAAAGGCTTCGTCCGCGCGCAGATAACATACCGTCTGCGCGGATTCAGAAAGGCATTTTTCAACATCAAAATGGCTCTATGGAGACCGAAAGAGAAAAATATTCCGTATGATACCGCCGTGTGGTGCATGACTAACCCGATGTGGATAGTATAAATATATTTTCAGAATTTTAAGTTGACCGTGCGGACATATTTTATTGCCTTATAACATGTAAGGTGCGGCGACTTCGACGCACCCTACAGACCGTATGTCAATAAAATTGTACAAACCTCGCGGGCGGATATCATCCGCCACTACAATATTGTGCTGATTTATAACAAAAAGGAACTGCACGCGGCAGTTCCTTTTTATTATTCAGATTTTTACTATATATCCGTCCTTGCGCGGGGGACGCGCAGTGGGTTCGGCGGCGGAATAGCCGAGGGCTATCGAGCCGACTCCGCGCAGGGTTTCGGGCAGATTCCACTCGCGCAGTAACTTTTTGCCCTCTTCGCTGTCGAATATCTCGCGTTCTCTGTGAACCCAGACCGAACCCAAATCGCAGGCGTGAGCGGCGAGCATCAGATTTTCGAGCACGCAGCTGCCGTCCTCAACAAACGTGTTTGCGCTCGGATCCGCGAGCACGAGAACAACGGTCGGCGCGCCGTAATATGGGTCTTTGTCGACGCCCATTATCGCGGCGTTGAGCTTTGAGAGCTTTTCGCGGTACTTTTTATCGGACACCGCGATTATAACAGGCGACTGGCGGTTCATGCCCGTCGGCGCATAAGTGCCCGCTTCGAGGACTGCGTCGAGCAGATCTTCCGGTATAGAATCAGGCTTGAAGCTGCGCGTGCTGCGGCGGGTTTTTATCATCTCAAGAAAATCTCTGTTCATATTTTTTCCTCCCAAAAAAAGCTTTCAGGACAGCGTATCAAACTGATACCGCCGCCCTGAAAGCACCTCTATTCATATCTCCTATACTTTCTTTATTCTGACATCCAAATATAGCCAAATTGTGTTCAAATTGTGAACATTTTTTGATTTCAGATAAATTTAAGGAAATATTTATTTATTTTGTCTACTTTAGCTTACTTTTTCTTGGCTTTAGGCAGTATCACGCAAACAAGAATGACGCACACGGCGGCAACTGCCGCGATGATTATCCATTTAGTGTTCGAGGTGTTCTGACCCGTTACGGGAACCATTTCTTCTGCAAAAGCGGTTATTGCCGCCGCAGCGACGCTTATCGCCATCAGAGCCGCCAGAACTATGGCGACCACTCTTGTCCATATTCCTCTCTTCTGCATTTTTATCATCCTTTCGTTCGGGCGTTATTTTACGCCGAGAATTTTTTCAATAGATTCGCCGAGCTTTTCGCCGAGAGCCGAGGAGTGATTTTCATCCTTGCCGCAGGCGGTTATATATGCCTTGAGCTTCGGCTCGGTGCCGGACGGGCGGACTATGACGCTGTTGCCGTCGGGCAGCTTATATGCGAGAACATTTGACTTCGGCAGGTCTATCTCGCTTGTTTTACCGCTCATTATATCAACGCGCTCGGACTTTTTGTAGTCGGCGGTCTCAATAACCTTCATGCCCGCTATCTCTTCGGGAGCATGCTCTCTGAGCGAGGTCATGATAGAGCCCATCTTCTCCATTCCGCTCTCGCCCTCGAAAGTAAAGTTGAGAAGAATATTTTTGTAGTAGCCGTATTTTTCATATATCTCGGTCATCTTCTGGGCGAGGGTCTTGCCCTGAGATTTATAATATGCCGCCATCTCGCAGACAAGGAGGGACGCGACTACCGCATCCTTGTCTCTCGCGTGCAGACCCGAAAGATAACCGTAGCTCTCTTCCATGCCGAGGATGAATCTGTCGCCCTCGTTTTTCTTTTCGAGATCAGTTGCAAATTCGCCGATATATTTGAATCCCGTCAGCACATCGTGTATCGCACAGCCGTAGCTCTCCGCGACGCGGTCAACGAGCGAAGTCGTAACAAAAGACTTGACTATAACGGGGTTTTTGGGCAGAGTGCCGGCATTTTTCATCGAAGAGAGAATATACTCGGTCAGCAGAACGCCGACTTCGTTGCCGCTCATGAGCCTGTAATCGTCTCCGGTGTTGACGGCGATGCCGACGCGGTCGCAGTCGGGGTCGGTCGCGAGAAGCAGATCGACATCCTTGCCCTCGGCGAGCTTCAGAGCCTCTTCAAAAGCCTGGCGAATCTCGGGGTTCGGATAGGGGCAGGTCGGGAAGTGGCCGTCAGGGTTCTCCTGAGAGGGGACTACCGTAACATCGTCGAAGCCCGCGCGCCTGAGTACTTCGCGGACAGGCTTGTTGCCCGTGCCGTTGAGGGGAGTGTAAATCAGCTTAAGCTTGCCCTTTGAGACGGCGTCGGGATTGACTCTGCGCGAAAGGACGCACTCATAGAACGCCTCGTTCACGCTGCTGTCAATAAATTCAATCTTTCCGCTCTTTATGCCCTCGTCGAAGTCCATGGTGCGGACATCGTCGAATATATCAACTTTTCTGATGCACTCGTATGTGGCGTTCGCCTCGGCGTCTGTCATCTGATAGCCCTCGTGCGAATAGCACTTGTAGCCGTTGTACTTCGCGGGGTTGTGGCTCGCGGTAATTATTATGCCGGAGCTGCAATGGAGCTTTCTCACGGCGAAAGAGAGCATCGGGGTCGGAACCAATTCGGGATAAATATATACTTTTATTCCGTTTGCGGCGAGCACGCCTGCCGCGCCCTTTGCGAAAACATCAGAGTTGATTCTCGAGTCGTGCGCTATCGCGACGGACGGGGAATCATACTTTGCGTTGAGATAATCCGCCAGACCCTGGGTCGCCTGGTTGACGGTGAAAACATTCATTCTGTTTGTGCCCGCGCCGAGAACTCCGCGCAGACCGCCCGTGCCGAATTCGAGCGCACGGTAAAATCTATCCGATATCTCATCTTCTTTGCCTTCAATGGCGGAAAGTTCGTCATGAAGTTCAGCATTGCCCTCGGTCTTTTTCAGCCAGAGGTCATAGAGATCTTTGATTTCCTGTTTCATTGTTCTGCTCCTTTCGAAAGCCGGTGGCATCGGCTTACTCATATAATATTATAATACCTTTATATCTTTTCATCAACCACTATTTGAGCAAATTTACCATTTGTTTATTTTATCCGGCACATAAATTTATAGTCTTGCCGTCTGTCTTTTATGCGTCATGTGTGGTATAATTAACGGCAGTATTAATAAAGCCATGTAAAAAAATGTTTTTTGCGTTCAATCGGAGATAATACTATGGAGAAAGAAACAAACAGCTTTTCGCAGGGACTGCGCGACGGCATGCCTATATGCTTAGGCTATCTGTCGGTCGCCTTTGCGTTCGGAATATTCACGGTCAGCCACGGACTCACGGCGTGGGAAGCCGTAATGATCTCGATGACAAATGTCACCTCCGCCGGGCAGTTGGCGGCGGTGCCGATAATCGCGGGCGGCGGATCGCTGTTTGAGCTGGCGCTGACGCAGTTTGTTATCAATATGCGCTATTCGCTCATGTCCGTCTCGCTCTCGCAGAAGCTCGGAAAGAGCGTGAGATTGATTGACAGATTTTTAATATCGTTTGTCAATACAGATGAAGTTTTCGCGGTCGCTATTTCAAAAGGCGCGCCGCTCGGCAGAAAATATCTCTACGGACTGACCCTGACTCCCTATCTCGGCTGGAGCCTCGGTACTCTCCTGGGTGCTGTCGCCGGAAATATCCTGCCCGCAATGCTCGTCTCCGCCCTCGGAATCGCGATATACGGAATGTTTATAGCGATAATAGTCCCGCCCGCGAAAAAGAGCCTGCCGACTCTGCTCTGCATCTTGACTGCAATCGCTCTGAGCTGTGCATTTAAATTTGTGCCCGTGCTCTCGAAAGTGCCGAGCGGTTTCGCGATAATTATCTGCGCCGTTGCGGCGAGCGTGCTGTTTGCGCTCGTGGCTCCGATAAAAGAGGAGCAGACAGAGGAGGTGAGCGCCGATGAATAACTACATTCAGTTTTTCTCCGGTCTTGCCGTCATGGCGGGAGTTACATATCTCGTCAGAATGCTCCCGCTCGTCTTGGTCAAGAAAAAGATAGAAAACAGATTCATAAATTCTTTTCTCTATTATGTCCCGTATGCGGTGCTCGCCGTTATGACGGTTCCCGCGATATTTTCATCCACAGCGAGTCTCCCGAGCGCGATAGCGGGCTTTGTCGTAGCTTTGATTCTCGCATATTTCGAGCGCGGTCTGCTGACCGTCGCCGCCGCGTCCTGCGCCGCCGTGTTCATAGCGGAGCTGATAATGAAATTCATTCACTGAGGTAATATAAAATGGTACTGCGCGAAGTTTCTAAAATAGATGTAAATTATGTAAAAAAGCTATACAAAGAGGCTTTTCCGATAAGAGAGAGAATGCCTTTTTCAAGGCTGCTAAAATTACAAAAAAATAATATAATAAAAATGTTCGCCGCATATGAAAACGGCGAACCCTGCGCTCTCGCGATAACCTGCACGGGCAGCAAATCGGTGCTTCTGATGTACCTTGCCGTTGATGGCAACAAACGCGGTCAGGGACTGGGTTCAAAAATTATCCCCGCCCTGTGCGAGACTTTCCCGCGCCGCAATCTCCTGCTCGAAATAGAAAAACCGGACGAAAACAAGCCGATGACCGTTCGCAGAAAAGAATTTTATCTTCGCTGCGGACTTCGCGAGACGGGGACGGAGATATCTCTCGCCGGAGTTCCGATGGAGATTCTCATAAAGGGCGACGGCGAGTTCGACAAATACGAATATATAGACATCTACCGCAAACACTTCGGAATAAAAATGGCGAAGCTGCTGCTGAAAATCAAATAAATTAAGCCGGAAGAAAAAATTTTCCGGCTTTAATTTTATATATTTATTGTTTCTTCAATCTGCCCCGCTTCAATTGCCGGCTCTTCGATTTCAATGGTTTTCCTCTTTTTGCTGTTAAACACTTCGTCGAGCTTTTTACACAGTGCGTTTATTCTTATCAGCCTGAAAAGCTGTATTCTCAGAAGGTCTATTACTATACATATTATAAATACAGCGAGCGCCATTGCAACCGAGCCGAAAATCATCGCCGCCGTGCCGTGATTGACGAGCGGCATCGCGATATCTTTCATCAGCTTATTAAACACGAGCGGATGAGTATGTATCAGATAAACTCCGAGAGCGGCGGGGGTTATATAATTTATAAACTTCTCCGTTTTCTTTCCGAATTTCAGCTTTGAGAAGAATATGAAAAGGAAGATTGCGGACAAGACCACAAAAGGCGAGGTATATGTCAGGTAGTTCACCGTGTCGTCTGTAAATATCTTTTTCATCGGATCTTTTAAAAATATATTTAGCGCAAAATTGCATCCGACGGAGATTATATAAAATAACAGTGCACTGTACCATTTCATCTTCGCGCCGACGCCGAATTTTTTCATATACGCGCCGACAAGATACATAACCATGAGCCATATCGGGCTGTAGCCCTCGGAAAATTTGAATCCGTCTTTTCCGATTATAAACGAACCCGTTGTCAGAAGCAGAATAACAGCTATAACCGCAGTGAAGCTCTTCTTATCTGCCGCCTCTGCGAATTTGTTCATCATCGGGATGAATAAATACATCAGAAAATACGCGGTCATGTACCAATACTGCTTTGAAATTATCGGAGTCAGTGCATAGACTATATTCTGCGCGCTGAAAAATTCGCGGTAGATTGATATCATAATCGCAGACAGACCGACGCTGTAGAAAAATATCTCGAACCACAATTCCGTTATCCTCGACGGCTTTATCTTTTTGCCGAGCATAAGATACCCGCTGACGAGTGCGTAGCAGTTGACCGCGCAGAATGCCGCATTCTGCATGAGATAAACCGAATAATAGCTGCTTGTTCCCGCGGCAGCTCCGGTTATCCCGCCCATTCCCAGAACATGAAGCAAGGCTATCATGAACATGGAAAACAGCTTAAAGAGGTTAATTCCGGTGTTCCTCTTTTTCATTTGTTATCCCCTCACTCAGATATTTGAAAGACTGTCAACATACTCCGTGCGTTTGAGCAGCGTTGACGACGATATCTGTGAAATATAGACGTGCGTTTTTTGGTCTCTGCCGATGCAGACTATAAACGATTTCGGAAGATCGGTGCAGACATTCGTAACGCAGCCGTCCTTTTCGGCCTTCGCGAGATAGTCGCGTGTGGCCTTTGAGACGGTCGAAGTGTCGAGGTCAAATATTCCGACTATCTCGTCCATGCTCACGACCTTGTCCTGGCCGAGATGAAGATACATCAGTCTCCCTCCTCATATTTCATTTATATTGCCGTCCGTCATCTCAAACGCTTTACCCTTCTGCAGCCGCAGCAGCTGGGACGGATCGCAGCAGGTTATGAAAACCTGCCTCTTTCCGAGGCGTTCGAGCAGCAGTTCCTGTCGCCCGTCGTCAAGCTCGCTCATAACATCGTCGAGCAGGATTATCGGGCTTTCGTCCGTGATTTTTTCGAGTATGTCCGCCTCGGCTAATTTTAGCGAGAGGGCACAGGATCTCTGCTGACCCTGCGAGCCATAGATGCGGGCGTTTCTGTTGTTTATAAAAAATGAAAGATCGTCTTTGTGCGGACCTGTGCCTGTAAACTGGCGTCGGATATCGGTCTTGCGATTTTTTTCGAGCTCGTCGAGCATGGTCTGCGCCGCCGATTGTTCGTCAAAATCGGTAGTTTTGCAGAATGTATCATATCTGACCGTCAGCTTTTCGCGCCCGGCGGTTATTCCGGAATAATTTTCCGCAGCCTGCTTTTTTATCATATCGAGATATTCAAAGCGGTAGCGAAGTATTTTGGCTCCGAGGGCGGACAGCTGTGCGTCCCATGAAAAAAACATATCGGAGCTTATATTTCCGCTCGCCGCAGCCTGACGCAGCAGCGCGTTGCGCTCGGAGAGAGTTTTGATATATTTTGAAAGTATCCCTGCGTAGTTGGGCTTGACAAGGCTTATAGCTATGTCTATAAACTTTCTGCGCTCACCCGGTCCGTCCTGGACTATAGACAGCGTTGCCGGGGAAAACAGCACCGCCGGGAACTCACCGATGAGTCTTCGCGGAGTGTCTTTATGAACGCCGTTTATCCACACATTCTTTTTATCCGTCAGTTCGAGCCGAGCCGTCTGATCTCTGTCAAATGCAAAAAAGCTTATATCGAGCATACTGCGCTCGCAGTTCTCGCGTATAAGCTGGGAATTTTTTCTTGTCCTGAAGCTGTGACAACCGGTAAAGAGCCAGATGCTCTCAATGAGATTCGTCTTGCCCTGTCCGTTTTCGCCGAAAATTATATTTATAGACCTGTCTGGCGAAATTACTGCATTTTCAAGATTGCGGAAGTCTTTTGCATTGTGCTGTGTTACATACATATCAAATAACTTTGTATATTTTATGTTCAAACTCAGCCGTATCTCCCGGACGGAGCTTCTTGCCGCGCGAAGTACAGACTTCGCCGTTGACTTTCACTTCTCCGTCCTGGATAACGAACTTTGCGTGTCCGCCGGTCACAACTGCGTCGCAGAGCTTCAGAAAAGCGTCGAGGCGGATAAACTCGGTGTCTATCTTTTTCTCCGTGACCGGTTTCTCTTTTATTCTGACTTTGAGTTTTTTAACCATTTCTATCCTTCTTACTCAGTCTTTATTCTAACGGGCAGCACGAGGAACAGGAAGCTGTCACCCTCGGGCGGAAGGATTATTATCGGCGAAACGGGGCCGTTGAGCTTGAAATTGACTTCGTCTGTATCCGCAACGCGCAGAGCGTCGGTCAGATACTTATTATTGAAACCTATTTCAACATCGTCGCCGTCTATCTCGGCCGAAACGCTGTCGCTCGCAGTACCGAGCGAGGTGACGCTCGAGAGTCTTATCATATTGTCGGCGAAAACGCACTTGATGGGGCTCTTGTACTTCTCGCTGATAATGAGCGACGCGCGGTCGATTGAATTTATCATGTCGCGGGTGTTGACTCTGACTCTTGTTGTGCATTTGGGCGGAATAGCGGATTCATAATTTAAGAATTCGCCCTCAAGAAGTCTCGAAACGACGCTGTAAGAGCCGATTTCAAAGACAATATGTCTCTTTCCGACTCCGAGCGAGATAGTTCCGTCATCGTCGTTCATCAATTTCATTATTTCAGAAAGCGTCTTCGCGGGGACGATAAATGAGATATCGTCGCCGGAATAATCAATATTCTCTTTTCTGACGGCGAGTCTGAATCCGTCGATTGCAATGAGCTTCAGTATATTGCCGCTGATATCAAACTTGACGCCTGTGTGAACGATCTTGCTGTCGTTAACTGCGACGGCGAATATAGTCTGCCTGACCATATCTTTTAAAACGCCCTGATTGATAACAATAGGATATCCGCCGGAGACTGACGGGAGCTCGGGATATTCCTCAGCGCTCATGCCGATAAGCGAATATTTTGCGTTGCCGCTGACGATGCTTGCAAGAAGTCTCGCATCGGACTCAAAGCGCACGCTCTCGCCGGGGAGCTTGCGCATAATGTCGCAGAGAATGCGGGCGTTGATAATTATTGAGCCCTCTTCTTCGACTGTCGCCTTTATTGCGGTATTTATGCCGAGTTCAAGGTCATATCCCGTGAGAATAAGCTGACCGCTGACTGCTTTTATGAGAATACCTTCTACTGCGGGTATCGACGTTTTGGTCGATACTGCTCTCTGCACGTTGAGGCAAGCCTCGGAGAGCTCCGCCGTGCCGCAAACAAATTTCATGAAAGATCCTCCCTGTCTGTGAATAAATAAATATTATATTTAGTAGTAGTAGTAGAGGGTGTTGAAAGTGAGGAAAAGTGCCTCTGTCCCTTTACTGTCAATGAAACCGCGATTTTTAGTTTTCCACATCGGATGAGGAAAGATTTTACTTTTCCACACCCTTAAAAACACCGATGTGGAAAGTGTGGAAAACCGGTATGTGGAAAACTCAAAGAATGTGGAAAACTTTTCTTTTTATCAGAGCTCTTTTCTGCCCTCGATAGCCTTTGTGAGAGTGAAATTATCGGCATATTCAAGATCCGCGCCGACGGGAATTCCGTAAGCAAGGCGCGATACTTTCACTCCGAGCGGCTTTACGAGCCTTGAGATAAACAGAGCTGTGACATCGCCCTCGGCTGTCGGATTAGTAGCCATGATAAGCTCTTTTACTTCGCCGTCGCCAAGTCTGTTGACAAGCTCTTTTATGCAGAGATCATCGGGACCGACTCCGTTCATCGGGGATATCAGCCCGTGGAGAACGTGATATACTCCGCCGAACTCGTGCGTGCGCTCGATAGCCATGACTGCTTTCGGGTCTTCGACAACGCAGATAACGCTCTTGTCCCTCGACGGGCTCTTGCATATTGGGCAGAGCTCCGCGTCGGTTAAGTCACAGCATATTGGGCAGCGGTGAATTTTTGTTTTAGCCTCAACTATCGTGTCGGCAAATTCTTTTGCCTGCTCGTCCGTCATCGAAAGAATATGATAAGCGAGCCTCTGAGCATTTTTTCTGCCGATTCCCGGCAGGCGCTCAAACTGTTCTATCAATCTCGCGAGCGGAGCGGCATTGTTCTGCGCCATATCAGAAAAGTCCGGGGATGGAAAGTCCGCCCTTGGCGCGCTCCATGCCCTGCTCCATAGCGTCGTTAGCCTTGCGCACGCTCTCGTTGAAAGCGGCGATTATCAGATCCTCGAGCATCTCCGGCTCTTCGGGGTCGATTATCTCGGGAGCCATCTTGATGGAAACAGCCTCGTGGCGTCCGTTGACTGTCACTTCAACAGCTCCGCCGCCTGCGCTCGCGGTGAACTCGGTCTCTTCGACCTCCTGCTGGACGCGGGCCATCTCCTCCTGCATCTCCTGAATTTTCTTCATCATATTTGCACTGCCGCCCTGCTGGGCGCCGGGGATTCTTGCTTTCATGATTATTTCTCCTTACTTCAACTGTTTTTGAAATCGTTTATTTTTTTTATAAGCCCTTCGAGCGGGTCTTTGCCGCTGTGCTGTTCGGGGGCTTTATAAAGACCTATTTTATACCGTTTGCCGGTGACTGCGAAAATAGCTTTCATTAAGAGCACTGCGTGGGTGTCCTGCTTGATGAAAGACGAGAGCGCGGGATTCTCACTTTTTATAAGAATAAAGTTGTCGCGCTCATATCCGCTCGCTCCGTTGAGTATTCCGTGGAGCGGCGCATCGACTTTCTGAAGCTCGTCCATGACCTCTGCCCAGCGGGAGAACTGAATCGTTTCGCCGTTCGTGCCCTCGGGTGATGGCGCAGGAGCGTGATGCTCGGCGGGGGCTTCCGTTTTCGGCTCTGGAGCCTTTTCTTTTATATCAGCTTTCTGCGGCTCGGAAGTTTTTTTCATTTCTTCCGCTTTTATCTGCTGTTGAGGCTCGGAAACGGCTGTTTTTATTTGTTCGGGAGCTTTCGGATTATTTTCAACGGGCACAGCACTGCTTACCGCCGTGAAATTGCCGGAAGCCAATTTCGCTTCGAGCGCAGATATTCTTCTGAGCAGAGCGTCATTCTCCGAATCAAGCGACTCGGAGCAGAGCTTCACGAACGCCATTTCGAGAGGTATTCTCTTGTTAGACGAGCGCTTTATCTGCGAGAATGTGTCTTCGATAATATTTAAATCATAGAGAAGCTCTTCGAGCGGCAGTTTTTCCGCGAGAGCTTTCAGAGATTTCAGTTCATCGTCTGTAGCTATCAGAATGCTGTCCGCATTTTTGACCGTTTTGACTATCATCAAGTCGCGCAGATGAAACATGAACTCGGAGCAGAGACGCTCCATATCGCAGGAGTTCATGTGCAGCTCGTTAATTATTCCGAGAGCTGAGGCGCAGTCCTTTTTAATTATACATTCGGACAGGCGCATCAGATAGTCGCGCCCTGCGAGTCCCGCGCTCTTTGTAACGACTTCGCTTGTTATATGTTCGTCGACTGCACAGCATCTGTCGAGCAGCGAGAGCGCATCACGCAGCGCCCCGTCGGCGACTTTCGCTATCAGTGCGGCGGCGTCTTCGTCGAGAGTGATATTCTCATGCTCGGCGACATATTGGAGTCTTGCGCAGATATCCTCGGGCGTTATTCTCTTGAAGTCAAATCTCTGGCAGCGCGAAAGAATAGTCGCGGGGAGCTTGTGGACTTCGGTAGTCGCGAGGATAAATATAACATGCTCCGGCGGCTCTTCGAGAATTTTCAGAAGAGCGTTGAACGCGCCGGTCGAGAGCATATGCACCTCGTCTATAATATAGACTCTGTATTTTGCTTTTACCGGCGTAAAATTCGCCTCGTCGCGAAGATCGCGGATATTGTCAACGCCGTTGTTTGAAGCGGCGTCTATCTCAATAACATCGAGCACCGAGCCGTTATCGATGCCGCGGCATATCTCGCACTCGTTGCAGGGGTCGCCGTCATGCGGCGAGAGGCAGTTGACCGCCTTTGAAAGAATCTTTGCGCAGGTGGTCTTGCCCGTTCCGCGCGAGCCGGTGAACAGATAGGCGTGGGCGACCCTGCCGCTGACGAGCTCATTCTTGAGCGTCGCGGTTATATGGGGCTGACCGTAGACCTCTTCAAAAGTCTGCGGACGCCATTTTCTGTAGAGCACGCGGTACATAACAGACCGTCCTTTAAAAATACTTTTTGATAAAAACAAAAACGAGCCTTTATCTTGGTCATGCGGCGGGCAGGCGGACTGTGGCGCACAGTGCAGACCGCTTAATGCTGCTCGGTTCCCCGCCTGACATGGTTCACGGCGCCCCGCCGCACAGGACCCGCCACGCCACATGACCAAAACAAAGCCTCGCTTAAGATGCTTATCAGGTTACTAAGATATTATAATATATATTTGAATCAATTACAAGTGTTATATACTATAATAATATGCAAAATTTTTTGTTTCCGGGGTTGTGTAATTTATTTTGAAAATTAAACAGCGAAGATTTGCTTTTTTTAAAAGTCTGATTTATAAACAGATAATTACATCTTCCGGCAATATTCATCCGATTTGTTTTATAAGCAATGTTTTCTGCTTTTCATGGGTAAACAAGTATGATATAATAAAAATATGTATAAGAAAGGAAGTCTTATCATGACAAAGCTCAAGAAATTCGGCGGAAAATACAAAGACGAGACCGTTGAGAGAATAGCGCGGTACTTCGGATTCAGCGCGAGTCTGCATTTCGGCACGGACAAGCCCGACGAGAGCCGAATGAAAGCGGCGAAAAAGACGCTCAAAGAGTGGACCCACGGAAACGGCGAATTATTTGTGATAGTTGACGAAAAAGATACAGTCGGCTTTGTCCATATAAATTACCGCACGGGCAACACCGCGTGGATAGAAGATATTTATGTTGACGAAACAAGACGCGGACAGGGAATCGCCACGCGCGTTATAGGTCTTGCGGAAGATAAGATAAAATTCCACAGAGGCTATACTTCGATCTGCCTCGAGGCTTCGCCCGATAACAAAGCTGCGCTCGCGCTCTATCATAAGCTCGGCTATATCACGCTCGGCATGATAACCGTGCGCAAAGAGATATATAAAAACGACAAAAAGAACGAGACCGAGCTTTTCGGACTGACTTATAAATACTGAGGTGCATCATGGAATACAAATTCAATCATTTTAACTTCAATGTAAAAAATCTTGACGAGAGCATAAAATTCTATAACGAAGCTCTCGGACTCAAAGAGATTCGCCGTAAAGAAGCGTCGGACGGCTCTTTTACAATAGTTTTCATGGGCGACGGCAGCGGCACTTTTTCTCTTGAGCTCACCTGTCTCAAAGATCACCCGCAGGCATATGATTTGGGCGAATGTGAATTTCATCTCGCGCTGACTGCGGACGACTACGAGGCCTCGCTCAAAAAGCATAAAGAGATGGACTGCGTCTGCTATATAAACGAGGGCATGGGGATATATTTTATCGCCGACCCGGACGGATATTGGATAGAGATAATCCCGAAGAGGTAAGCTATGACAAAAAAGCAAAAGGCCGCCCTCGCTGTGGCGGCGCTTGAAAAAGAATATCCGGATGCTCTGTGTTCGCTTGAAGAAAAAGAGCCTTATCGCCTGCTGATAGCAGTCAGACTCTCGGCTCAATGTACCGACGCGCGGGTAAATTTAGTCACCCCCGTGCTCTTTGAGCGATTCCCGACGCTTGAAAGCCTCGCTTTTGCCGATGTTGCCGAGGTCGAGGAGATAGTCCACCCCTGCGGCTTTTTCCGCGCAAAGGCTAACGACATAGTTTCGATGAGCCGGATGCTCATTGAAAAATATGATTCCAAAGTGCCTGATACCATCGAAGAGCTTATCAAGCTCCCGGGAGTCGGCAGAAAGACCGCGAATCTAATAGTCGGCGATGTCTACGGCAAGCCCGCCGTTGTGGCCGACACGCATCTTATCAGAATAACGAATCTCTTGGGGCTCGTTGACACAAAAGACCCGGCAAAAGTAGAAAAAGAGCTGAAAGCTCTGCTCGATCCTAAAAAGAGCAACGATTTCTGCCATCGCTGCGTGCTTCACGGCAGGGCGGTGTGCATCGCACGCAGACCGAATTGTCCCGCCTGCGTGATGAACGGATTTTGCAGCTATTATTTAAAGCAGAAATGATATCAGCGCCGTCACCGCAGCTCCCGCGAGCGCGGAGCAGGCGAATTTCAGCGCGGAGATAATTTTTCTCTTCTTGAGCTTGCTTGCCGGAGGGATACCTGCGCTGTCGGCTATCAGACCTGCCCGCTCGCGCAGCGTGCCCTCGCTCGTTGCGGCGTATTCGGGTTTGACGAAAAACAGCACTTTTTCAAAATATTCGCATTTGGTCTGCGTTATCTCTATAACCTGACGGTTCACACCTTTTATCATTTTTTCTTGCCCTCCGAATGTCATGTGTTGATTATTTTTGACTTTTCGGGCGTGAAATATACCGACGGGCGGAGAAAAGCCGATTATACGAACTGTAATCACACTTTCGCGCGTGATATGTGGAAAACTATGTGGAAAATGTTGATAACTTCTTCAAAAACGCTTGAAAAACCTTGACAAGCTGATGTGGATAGATAAATCAAAGTCGAAAATATATACAATTTGTTATATTTTCTTTACTTCTGAATTTAAATATATTTCGCTTATATAACAAAAGGAGCGGATTTGAGTTGGATTGTGACAAAATTTTGCAGACGGACGGCGGAAGCATAATAACCGGGCTTCGCTGTTTCAGCCTGCCGCTGATACTCGACTGCGGTCAGGCGTTTCGCTGGAGCGAGAATGCAGACGGCAGCTGGAGCGGAGTGGCGATGAACCGCGAGCTCAGATTAAAGCAGGACGGCGATAGATTATTTTTTGAAAACACGACGCCCGACGAAATAAAAAACATATGGATAAAATATTTTGACCTCGGCCGCGACTACACTGCGATATGCAAGCGCCTGAGCGCGGACGAAAATCTCAAAACAGCGTGCTCGGAGTATCCGGGGATAAGAATATTAAAGCAAGACGAGTGGGAGACGCTCTGCTCGTTTATTATCTCTCAGAATAATAATATACCGCGAATAAAGGGCATAATCGGCAGACTCTGCGAAAACTTCGGAGATAAGCTCCCCGGCGGGGGATATTCGTTCCCGTCCGCCGAAAAACTGGCTTCTCTCGAATCAGACGACCTCGCTCCGCTGAGAGCGGGCTTTAGAAATAAATATATAATCGATGCCGCGCGCAAAGTAGCGGGCGGTGAAGTGAATCTGTCCGCGCTCAGAAGTGCTTCAGACGATGAAGTGCGCGAAAGCCTTTTGAAAATAAAAGGCGTCGGCGCGAAAGTTGCGGAGTGTACATTATTATTCGGCTTCGGGCGCGTTGATGCGTTCCCGATAGATGTCTGGGTGCGCCGCGTTGTCGGCGAGCTATACCCGAACGGTCTGCCCGAGTGCATGGACGGAGTGCGCGGAATAGCGCAGCAGTATCTGTTCCACTGGCGCAGGCATCTTGAGGAGGACGAGAAGAAAAATGCAGGCTGATATTCTCTCCGCCGAGGAGATAAAAAAATATCTCACAAAAGAGCGAAAAAATAATATCGCCGTCTTTGACACGGTAGATTCAACGAACACTATATTAAAAAATTGGTGCGCCGAGGGAAAGGCCCGGCCCGGCGACTGCGTGACCGCCGACTGCCAGACGAAAGGGCGCGGCAGGCGCGGCAAGCGATTTGAATCGGACAAAGGAGTAGGAATTTATCTCTCTTTTTTGCTCGGCACCGGCAATGCGACCACGGATGAGATAAGCGAGATAACCGCGTGGGGCGCGGTTGCGGTGCGCCGTGCGATAGAAAAAGTCTGCCATGCGGGAAGCAAAATAAAATGGGTCAATGACATAGTCTGCGGCAGGATGAAAATATGCGGCATACTCACAGAGATGACCTCGGCGGGTCCCGTGATGGGGATCGGCATAAATGTGAATCAAAGCGAAGGCGGCTTTCCGCCCGAGCTTCGCAATATTGCTTCGTCGCTTAGAATAATATGCAAGAGAGAATTTTGCAGGGCGCAGATAATTGCCGCCGTTATCGAAGAGCTCGATTTGATAAACGCGGGATTTCCCGAAAAAAGAGAGAAATATCTAAAGGAATACCGCGAGAACTGCGCCGTTATCGGCGAGGAGATAAGTATCGAGCGCGGCGAAGAAATAAAAAAAGGACGCGCCGTTGAAATCGCCGAAAATTTCGGGCTTGAAGTTATTTTAGAAAACGGAGAGCGCGAAGTAATAACCGGCGGCGAAGTGAGCGTAAAAGGATTTTACCCGGCAAATAATATCGGGAGAGAATAAATTGACGGAGGGTACAAAATGAACAAACACAGAAAAGGGCTCTATATTATTTCAGGACTTTTCTATCTTTTCTTCTCGGGCGCGCTCGCGCTTTATCCGACCAAGATGACGGTCGGCGCTACAATTTCGATGATAGCGGGCGCGGTTCTGACGCTCGCGGCGGCAGTTTCTTCATTTATACTTGCGGCGCAGTCCGGCAAGAATCCGAAGGATTCCGCAGTCCGCACTGTTGTTATGCCGATGTGCTTGGTCGGCTTCGCGGTAATTCTCGTGGCGGATATCATAAACACCGCCGTACATTTTGAAACGGCGTTCGACGCAGTCAGAATTATAGCAGAACTTATAGGCGCGGCGGGACACATTGCCGCAGCCGTTATCATGTTCAAAAATAACATGGTATTCATCCGAAGAAATAAAATTGCATATGCCGTGTTCGCCGCGATGACGGGAAATCCCGCTTCCATATTTGTCTCCGGTGCGTTCGCGCGCGAAAGGGCTGACGGCGAATGTAAAAAGCTTCGCAAGGCGGGTGTTATCGAGCTTATCGTCGGCGCGGTAATTATCGTTGCGGCATACATAATAACCAATCTCACCCTGCCGAGCGACACGTTCCGCGCTGTGACCGACTGGCTGTTCCTCTGCCTGACTTTCGTTACCGACATGGGTCTTGCACTCATCGCCGTCTCGACTCCGAAAGACAAAAAGAAAAAGGCGAAGAAAAAATGAACAGACGAAATATACTTCTCTATACCCTCGCGGGCGTGTTTTCTGTTATCGGCGCGCTGACAAACGGCATCTCGCCGTTTTTAGCCGGCAGCACGGCGGCGGAAAAAATCGTCTCGCTGTGTTTGGCGATCATATTAATACTCATAGGCGTTTCGGCGATAACCGCATCGTCGCGAATCAAAAAGAGCGGGAATGCAGACTTACGCCTGACGGAAAAAATAATGCCCGCTTTGCTCTGCGTTATGGCGATATTTATATTAGTGGATGCGGCGGTGTGCATACCGAATTTCAACGGGCTCACAAGCGGAGTGCGCATAGCAGGGGATATAATAAATGCAATCGGCTTTGCGTCCTGCGGCATCCTGATGCTCAAAAACAACAGGAGCGAAAAGAACACGGTGCTGTATATTATTCTCTCCGTGCTCTCAGGCAGTATCTCGCCGATAATGATAACCGCGGCGTGGCTGGCGCTCCCGTATGACCCCGACCGCGAATGTTCACGCAGAAAAGCGCGAAACGGACTGATAATAGCATTTTTTGTCGTTCTCGTGACATATGCGGCGGTCTATATCGCGCTCGGACAGGAGACGGCGCAGAACATCGGACTCTCGGAGCTGTATATAAAAGTAATGTCGGCGCTGTTCGTTGCGGTCATTGCCGTGTTCGCGTTTATCCCCTCGTCGAAATACAAACGTAGAGACAGCGCGGAAAAATAAAATATTTATTCAGCTTCATTTCGGCAGATACGCCGGGATGAAGCTGTTTTTTATTTCGGGATATTGCGGAGTGTATAGATTTTTATGCACCGACGCCGCGAGCGGGACAAAATTTTTTGAAATTATCTATTACCGATAGTTTGTAGGGACAGCCGCAAGGGCTGTCCCTACGAAGTGCTAAAATTCGGAAGATGGCAACACAAAATCAGTCGGTTCTGTGCCGCAATCCCTCAGTCTCGGCTTACGCCGAGCCAGCTCCATTTACACAAGGGAGCCGAAATAAAATTCTACATTGTTATAAAAATTGTTTTTAAAAGTTGGCAATGATAAGCCTTTCCTGCCGCCCACGCGGCATCGGTGCGTCGAGGTCGCCGCACCCTACAAGTCGCACCAATAAAATTGTACAGATTTCGCGGGCGGATGATATCTGCCGCTACTTACTTTGAGCGAAGCGAAACAACCCCTCAGTCTCGGTTTACGCCGAGCCAGCTCTCCTATAGGGGAGCCAAAAAGCAGGCGAACGAAATTGCCTCTACGGTCTGTAAAATGAAAATTACATAGATTCCGCTCTTGACAAACCGCGCTTTCGGGATTAAAATTGAAAACGATTCTCAAATTCAGTTTGCGGCGGAATATTTTTCTCTTTTCTGCTGAAGCTCAAAGAGGTGCTTTTTATGGGTTACAACACAAAGCAGGGCGAATTCATTCTCAATCTGCTTAAAAGTAGCGGCGGCAGGCATCTGACCGCCGAGGATATATCGCATATTCTGGGCGAGCGCGGCTGCCCGGTCGGCAAGGCTACGGTCTATCGCCATCTTGAAAAGATGCTGCGCGAGGGGAGCGTGCGCAAGTTCGTGCTCCACGACGGGGAGAGCGCGTGCTACCAGTATGTCGGCGACAGCGCGGACTGCTGCAACCACTATCATCTCAAATGCTCCGAGTGCGGGAAGCTGCTCCATGTCGAGTGCGGCTTTCTCGACAAGGTCGCGGAGCATATCTTCGAGCACCACGGGTTTACCCTCAGCGAGGAGAACACCGTGCTCTACGGAGTCTGCGCCGAGTGCGCCGAAAGGAAAAAGAATGAAAACTAAGTTTTTGCGCGCGGCGGCGGTTATACTCTGCGCGGCGATGATATTTTCGCTTGCCGCCTGCTCCTCCGGAAAAATTGAATCGAAGAGCGATAAGCTCCGCGTTGTATGCACGCTGTTCGTGCCGTATGATTTCGTGCGCGAGATTGCCGGGGACAGAGTAGATTTAACTTTGCTGCTCCCGCCCGGAATGGAGAGCCACTCATACGATCCGACTCCCGCCGATATGAAAGCGGTCAGCAATGCGGATTTGTTGATCCGCGTCGGCGAAAATATGGAGACCTGGTCGGCGAAGCTCTTTGACAAATCAACCGGGGCGAAAGCTTATCTCGACATTGCGTCGGAGATGGGTCTGCGCCTTGCCGCGCATGAGCATGAGCATGAACACGGCCACGAGGACGAGCATGAACATGAGCACGAATATGAAGAGGGCTTTGTCGATGCGCATATCTGGACGGACCCGGTCTACGCTCAGGGCATGGTGAAGGTCATAACCGACGCGCTCTGCCGGCTTGACAGCCGCAACGCCGAGTTCTATAAATCAAACAGCGAGAAGTATATCTCAAAGCTTCAGTCGCTCGATGCGGGATTCAAAGACGCAGTCAAAAACGGGAAGCGCGATATAATCGTATTCTCCGGCCGCTTCGCTTTCCGCAATTTCACCGAGCGGTATTCGCTGAAATTCGTCAGCGCGCTCGACGCCTGCGCGGACAACTCCGAGCCGGGTGCGCGGACTGTAGCGAAGATAATAAACACTGTAAAAAACGGGAACATCCCGGTCATCTTCTATGAGGAGCTGACCGAGCCGAGGACGGCGGAGATAATCTGCGGCGAGACGGGCTGTTCGATGCGGCTGTTCCACTCCTGCCACAATGTCAGCCGCGACGAATTTGAGTCCGGGGTCGGCTATCTCTCGCTGATGAACGACAATCTCCGAAATCTCAGGGAGGCACTTTCATGAACAAAAATATATTGCTCGCCTGCCGCGATGCTGTGATAGGCTACGACAATACTGTAGCGGTCAATGGCGTGAGTTTTGAGCTTGAGCGCGGAGACTATCTCTGCATAGTCGGCGAAAACGGCTCGGGCAAGAGCACACTTCTAAAAGGTATTCTGGGGCTTATCCCGATGAGAGGCGGAAGCGTTGATTTCGCCGACGGGCTCAGGCGCACGGACATAGGCTATCTGCCGCAGCAGACCCAGGCTCAGCGCGATTTCCCTGCGACGGTGCGCGAGGTCGTGCTCTCCGGCTGTCTCAACGGCTCGAAAGGTCCGTTTTATTCCCGCGCTGACCGCAGTCTTGCGAATAAAAATATGGAAAAGCTCTCGATAACAAATATCGCGAACAGATCATACCGCGAGCTCTCCGGCGGTCAGCAGCAGAGGGTTCTGCTCGCGCGTGCGCTCTGCGCCGCAAAAGAGCTGCTTTTGCTCGACGAGCCTGTGACCGGGCTTGACCCGGTGGTGACTGCTGAGTTCTATCGCCTGATAAAAAAGCTCAATCGGGATTCCGGCATAGCTGTTATCATGGTCTCGCACGATATAGAGTGCGCCGTCGAGAACGCGAACAAAATTCTGCACCTCGGCTCGCGAGGAGTCGAATTTTTCGGCACGACCGAGGATTATTTAAAGAGCGACGCCGGACGGCGTTTTGCGGGGAGGGGGAGAAGCGATGTTTGAATTTATAGCCGAGATGCTTTCTTATTCATTCATGCGCCGCGCCCTGATAGCGGGTTTGCTCGTGGCTCTCTGCTCCGCGCTGCTCGGGGTTACACTCGTGCTCAAGCGCTATTCGATGATCGGCGACGGGCTCTCCCACGTCGGCTTCGGCGCGGCGTGCGTGGCTATGGCGCTGAATGTGGCGCCGCTGAAAATCTCCGTGCCCGTAGTTGTAGTGGTGGCATTCCTGCTCATGCGGATAAACGACAATGCAAAAATAAAGGGCGACGCCGCCATAGCGCTCATTTCGAGCACGGCTATAGCAGTCGGCGTCATTGCGGCGTCTCTGACAACGGGACTCAACACCGATGTGTCGGGTTATATGTTCGGCTCGGTTCTGCTCATGGGCAAAAATGATATTATAGCCTGCGCCGCGATATCGGCGGCTGTGCTCGTGCTCTATGTCATATTCTATAACCGCATCTTTGCCGTAACTTTCGATGAGACTTTCGCCGCGGCGACCGGAACAAAGACGGGACTCTACAATACTCTTATAGCTCTGCTCACCGCCGTCACTGTAGTTGTCGGCATGAGGATAATGGGTGCATTGCTGATATCAAGTTTGATAATTTTCCCCGCGCTGACTTCAATGCGCGTGTGCAAGAGCTTCCGCGCGGTGACTGCCGTATCGGCGGCGGTGTCGTGCGTCTGCTTCTTTGCGGGACTTGTTGTCTCCTATGCCTTCAATACCCCGGCGGGTGCGAGCGTAGTTGCGGCGAACGCCGTGTGCCTTATGATTTTTGCCGCCGCGGGAGCGATAAAAAACAGGATATCGGCAAAAAAAGTTTAAATAAAATGTGACTATTCCTTAAAAAAACATAAAAAACTTTTACTATGCCATTTTTTGTGATATAATCATTCCAAGTAGATTCCTACGTCAAAAATTTACGGGAGGAAAAAATGCAGGACATAATCACAGTAAACCATCTGAGCAAGTCCTATGGCAGCCACCAGGTGCTCAACGACATTTCGTTCAGCTTCCAGCCCGGCCAGATCATAGCTCTGCTCGGCCCGAATGGCTCGGGTAAATCGTCGCTGATAAAAATACTCACAGGACTCATTCACGACTACTCCGGCGAGGTGCTCATCGACGGCGAAGTTCCCGGTCCTTCGACAAAGGCGAAGATAGCGTATCTGCCCGAGAAGTCGTATCTCGCGGACTGGATGCGCGCCATCGACGCGATAAAATATATCGCGGACTTCTATCCGGACTTCGACCGCGACAAGGCGATGAGAATGCTCGACACATTCGGTCTCCAGCCCAAGCAGAAGATAAAGTCGATGTCAAAGGGCATGCAGGAGAAGCTCCAGCTCATTCTCGTCATGTGCCGCAACGCGAAGCTCTATATTTTCGACGAGCCGCTCAGCGGTGTCGACCCCGCCGCGCGCGACGGCATACTTGAAATAATTATGAAGAATCACCCGAAGGATTCGACTATGCTCATCTCGACCCATCTTATCCACGATGTCGAGAGCATATTCGATCACGCGCTGATGATAGGTCAGGGCAAAGTCCTGCTCAACTCGTCCGTTGACGACATATGCAGCAGCGGCAAGACGCTTGAGGATGTTTTCAAGGAGGTGTTCAAATATGCTTGGCAAATTGATTAAGAATGAAATCAAAATGAGCGCGCATATGATGATGAACATCTACGTTGCCGCCGCGGTCACAATAGGCATCATGCTCATCGCCTATGCTATAGACATAAGCTGGCTGAGCGCCATGGCAACCGTTGCGCTGTTCCTCATAGCGATGATAGCTCTTATCATAACCTTTGTCGGAGTTATCGCAAACTTCTATAAGACGCTCTACGGGCAGCAGGGCTATTTGAGCTTCACGCTCCCCGTGACGAGCGGGCAGCTCCTCGCGGCAAAGGCTATAGTCGCTTTCCTGTGGATGATCGTCAGCTACGCTGTGAGCATCGGCATAATGATCTGGATATACGACTACGTCACCTCGCTCATCGGCGAGAACAACCTCAACATGATAAAGACAATTATCAGCATGTTCCGCTCGATGCCCGGCGCAAAAGCGATAAAGGGATATCTCGTCCTGCTCGTGCTCGCGGTCTTTGTTCAGCTCGCGTTCCTCATTTCCGAGCTGTTCTTCTCCATAACTTTCGCGAACACCCGCATTATGCAGAAGCTCGGCGCGGCAGGCCCGATAGTCGTTTTCTTTGCGATATTCATTATCGCTCAGATCTGTAACTTCCTGCTGACGAACTATGTGCCCATCACCGTTTCGCCCGGAACCGACGGACTTGTGTTCTCGTTCGGCACGGCAATGTCTACAAAGGATCTTTCGTTCGGTGTGACGGGAGTTATCTTCCAGTTCCTGGTTTCAATCGGTCTGTTCTTCGGCACAGGATGGCTGATGAACCATAAGGTCAACATCAAATAAAAAATGTCCGGCGGCAGCGGATGGAGCTTCCAGACCGCTGCCGCTTTTTCTTAACCGAACGCGGGGTCGAGCTTGGCTCGTCTGCGAAAAAAACACAGCAACCCGCGGAGATGCCCACTTTGCCTCAACTGTTTTGTTTCTCAATGTCTTTGTAGGGGTCGGCGACTCGACGACCCGCTGCCTCTATAATTTTTACCCACTACCTTCGCTACCTACCTTAACAAAATATTTTATCTTATACAGCGTTTCGGCATTTTCTTTTTATTTGAAAAAGAAAACGCCTGCAAAAGAAAAGCAAACTCAGGGCTTCGCCCCGAGACCCCGCGAACGCCGCGCCGCAGTACATAGCTTGTGCTACTCAGTAGGTAGCTCGGCACATTCGCCCGCAAACGCGCTGGAGCTTGGACGAGTGCGGGCTCGTGCGGCTTGCTGCGCAAGCCGTTCCCTCGCAGTTCTCAGATAGCCTGTTCCACTGCGGCGCGGCTATTGGAGGCTTGTTCCTCGGGGTTTATAAAGTCGTTTGCTTTACTTTTTCCGGGCTTGCAGCAACTTATATTTTCCGGTGTCAACCACAGACCGCAGGGGCGGGATATGTTTTCTGCCCGTGTAAGCCTGCCGTAATTTTTTGAAGATGCGGCGTTGCTTTACTCAAACAAACAACACAAAATCTCCATATTTTTAATTTCGATAACTCCGCAGGCTTTCCTGCGTTATAATAAACTATTACAGATGAAAGAGGTGAACACCGTGGAACAGACTTCTACCGTTGCCGCCATCGCGACTCCCAACGCCGCGGGCGGAATAGGCATAGTCCGCATTTCCGGCGGCGATGCGATTGCCGTCGCGGATAAAGTCTTTTCGGCGGTCTCCGGGAAGCCGTTGAGCGAAGCGGCGGGATACTCCGCCCACTTCGGCACAGTCAGTTTCGACGGCAAGCCGATAGACGAGGCGATAGCCCTCGTTTTCCGCGCACCCAAAAGTTATACCGGCGAGGACACGGTCGAATTGTCCTGCCACGGCGGAGTGTATATAGTCCGTCAGGTTCTTCGCGCGGTGCTGAACGCGGGCGCTCAGCCCGCAGGTCCGGGCGAGTTCACAAAGCGGGCTTTCTTAAACGGACGCATTGACCTCGCAAAGGCGGAGAGCGTCATGTCGCTCATCTCCGCGCAGGGCGAACAGGCGGCGAGCGCCGCATTCAATACCCTCGAGGGCAGGCTCAGCGGCAGGATAGAATCAGTCGCCCACAGTATAATAAATGTCTGCGCGCATCTGAGCGCGTGGGTCGATTACCCGGACGAGGATATAGAAGAGCTCTCCACGGACGAGCTTGAAAAAACATTTTCGGCGGCGCAGAGCGAACTTGAATCGCTTATCAGCGGATTTGAAAACGGTAAAGCGGTCACTCAGGGAGTGGATACGGTCATAGTCGGCAGACCCAATGTCGGAAAATCGACGCTGATGAATCTCCTGAGCGGATGTGAGCGCTCGATAGTCACCGATGTCCCCGGCACGACGCGCGATATAGTCGAGCAGACTGTTCGCGTCGGCGAAAACCTGCTGCGCCTTGCGGACACCGCCGGAATACGCGACACGGATAATAAAATAGAGAGCATCGGCGTTGAGCTTGCGAAAAAACGCCTCTCCAGAGCGGAGCTGGTCATTGCCGTTTTCGACGGTGCGCAGAAACTGACCGATGAGGATATGGAAATAATCGATTTCTGTTCCGGCAGGCGCAGTCTAGCAGTCGTCAACAAGAGCGACCTCGGCTTTGTCTGCGACACGGATTATATAAAGAGCCGTTTCGGCGCATATGTCGAGCTTTCCGCAAAGACGGCTCAGGGCGGCGGCGAACTGGAAAAAGTGCTGTCCGATCTGCTCGGTACTTCGAATTTCGATCCGTCTGCCGCCGCGCTGACGAGCGAACGCCAGCGCAGCTGCTGCGTGCGCGCGCTCGACAGCATAAAGGAGGCGCGCTCCGCGCTCGAGAGCGGAGTCACGCTCGACGCGGTCAACGTCTGCGCCGACTGCGCCGTTGACGCGCTACTCGAACTCACCGGCGAACGCGCCGGCGAAGCCGTAGTCAACGAAGTGTTTTCGCAGTTCTGCGTCGGCAAGTGATTATAATAAATTGCGACGAGTGTTGCAATTATAGCGCACAGTGATTCGGCGCACCGATGCGTGTAGGCGGCATAAAGTTTTTGTAAAAATCTATTTTGCCGACTTCAGCGGAGAACTTTGCTGGCTTTGTGTTTTTGGCTCCCCTGCAGGGGAGCTGGCTCGGCGTAAGCCGAGACTGAGGGGTTAATTCGCTAACGCTCAAAGTAATAAGTAAAAGTGAATAGTGAAAAAGTGTGCGGTAGGAGCGGATATCATCTGCACGCGAAATTTGCAGTGATTTATTGGCGCACAACTTGTAGGGTGCGGCGACTCGACGCACCGCTGCCGCGACAGCGGCACGGAATCTCTGCAAAAGTTTATTTTGCTGACCGAGGGAGAGAACCTTGTTCGTCTGCTTTTGAAGTATGAATAGTGGCAAGTGACTTAATGATTGTGCCGTTTGTACTATCTTGAAAATCACCGTGACGCTCGCGCGTCAAAGGGTCGTCGAGGTCGCCGACCCCTACAAACCACGCCCCGAGACCCCGCGAACGCCGCGCCGCAGTACAAAACTCGCGGAAGATATATGTCTTAAATGCATACATCATCTTCGACCATAGATAACCACACCAAGGATCCACATATGACTCTCGAAATCATTGACGGAATCTTTTCCGTCTGCAAATTTGAAAAACTTCCGTCCGCTCTGCCGGACACAAATTTTATATTTTTCGCGCGGACGGATTCCGAAATCTCGCTCGTCTGCCCGACTGATTTTGTGCCGGACGGCATTCTGCGCCGCGAGGACGGCTGGCGCGCTCTGCGCGTTTGCGGCGAGTTGGACTTTTCGCTCGTCGGCATCCTCGCCGATATCACATCCGTGCTCGCGCGGCGGGGGATAAGCATTTTTGCGGTGTCTACATATGATACCGACTATATTTTAATAAAAGAAAATAACTTTGCCGATGCGATTTCTGTGCTCGGCGAAAGCGGATATACTGTTGAGGAAAACAAAGGGGTACTGACCGAATGAAATACGATGCGGGTAGAATAGATGTTGCCGTTATAGGTGCGGGTCACGCGGGAATCGAGGCGGGGCTCGCTTCGGCGCGTCTCGGATGCAAGACGGAGGTGTTCACCGTCAATCTCGATTGGGTCGGCAATATGCCGTGCAACCCGTCGATAGGCGGAACGTCAAAAGGACATCTCGTGCGCGAGATAGATGCGCTCGGCGGCGAAATGGGTCTCGCGGCGGACGCGAACACTTTGCAGATGCGTATGCTCAATTTAGGCAAGGGCCCGGCAGTCCACAGCCCGCGCGCGCAGATCGACAGGCGCGCCTACAGCGCATATATGAAAAGAACGCTTGAGGAGCAGGAAAATCTGACGCTCCGTCAGGCTGAAATAATTGATATTCATTATGACTCAGGAGAGTGGGTGCTCACCACCCGGCTCGAAGCCGTTTACCGCGCGAAGTGCGTGGTGCTCGCGACGGGCACTTTCCTCGGCGGCAGAGTCTATATCGGCGATGTCTCATACGAGAGCGGACCGGACGGGATGTTCCCGGCGACCGAGCTGTCGAAGTCGCTCAAAGCCCTCGGACTCCCTCTGCGCCGATTCAAGACGGGCACGCCCGCGCGAGTCAACCGCAGGAGCGTTGAGACCGAAAAGCTTGAACCGCAGTTCGGCGATGAGGATATAGTGCCGTTTTCGTTCACGGGCAGGTACGAAGTGAAGAACACGCGCGAATGCTATGTGACCTACACGGGGGAGGAGACGAAGAAAGTTATTCTCTCGAACCTCCACCGCTCGCCGCTCTATTCCGGAAAGATAGACGGAGTCGGTCCGCGCTATTGCCCGAGCATAGAGGATAAAATAGTCCGCTTCTCCGAAAAGGAGCGGCATCAGATATTCATCGAACCATGCGGCGCGGAGACTCAGGAGATGTATTTGCAGGGTCTTTCATCTTCGCTGCCGGAGGATGTGCAGCTCGAATTTCTGCACACTATCCCCGGATTGGAGCACTGTGAGGTCATGCGCACCGCATATGCTATAGAATACGACTGCATCGATCCGCTCGCGCTCAAGCGCAGTCTTGAGTTCAACGACTTTGACGGACTCTTCGGCGCAGGCCAGTTCAACGGCTCAAGCGGATACGAAGAGGCGGCCGCGCAGGGGCTGATAGCCGGCATCAACGCCGCACGCAAGGTTCAGAAAAAGAACGCGCTCGAGCTCGACCGCGCCAGCTCATATATCGGAACGCTCATAGACGACCTTGTCACAAAGGGCTGCTCCGACCCGTATCGAATGATGACCTCGCGCTCGGAATACAGACTTTTGCTCCGCCAGGATAACGCCGACCGCCGCCTGACTCCCACGGGCTACGAGCTGGGACTCATCTCGCAGGAGCGCTATGATGCATTCTGCCGCAAGCTCGAACTGATTGAAGACGAGAAACAACGCGCGGAGAATACTACTATCCACGCGTGCAAAGAGCTGAATGATATACTTGTTTCACGTGAAACATCGCCCATCGACGGCGGAATAAGATTTTCCGAGCTTCTGCGCCGTCCGCAGGCGGATTATAAACTGCTCGCCCCGTTTGACCCGACGCGCCCGAACTATCCGAAAGAAGTGTTCGAGCAGGTCGAGATAGATATCAAATACGAGGGATATATAAAACGCCAGCAGGCGCAGGTCGATGAGATGCGCCGACTCGAAGTGAAAAAAATACCGCAGGATATAGACTACGCCGCGCTCGGAGGACTGCGGCTTGAGGCGGTCGAGAAGCTTTCAAAGATACGCCCGGAGAATGTCGGCCAGGCGTCGAGAATATCCGGCGTCAGCCCTGCGGACATTTCGGTGCTGCTGATTCATCTGGAGAGGGAGAACAGGAAACATGATAAATAAAGACAGGCTCAAAAATATCTGCGCCGATATCGGCGTTGAGCTCGACGCGCAGGCTCTTGAAAGATTTGAGCTTTTTGCGTCGATGCTCGTCGAAAAAAACAAAGTGCTCAATCTCACCGCCATAACCGACCCCGAGGGGATAGCCGTCAAGCATTTCGCGGACAGTCTCACTGCGCTGCGCATGATAGATCTTCAGCCGGGGACGAAAGTCATAGATGTCGGCACGGGCGGCGGATTCCCGGGGATTCCTCTGCTGATAGCCCGCCCGGAGATAAAGCTCACCATGCTCGATTCGACGGGCAAAAAGCTGGCGTTCGTCTCGCAGAGCGTTGAAGAACTCGGACTTTCCGCTAATATAGTCCATGCACGCGCCGAAGAGGCGGGGCAGGGGGAGCTGCGCGAGAGCTTCGATTTTGCGGTTTCGCGCGCGGTCGCGGCGATGAACGTGCTGTGCGAATACTGCCTGCCGTTTGTTAAAGTCGGCGGAACTTTTTGCGCGATGAAAGGCGCAAAGGGTGCCGAAGAACTCGACTGCGCGGGAAAAGCCATTGCCACACTCGGCGGCGAGACTCAAAAGACCGAGACTCTCATACTGCCCGACGGCGGCGAGAGAGTTCTGATAAATGTAAAAAAGATATCGCACACTGCGACAAAATACCCGCGCCCTTCGGCACAGATTTCAAAAAAGCCGCTCGTATAACGGGGAAAAGCTCCCGAACGGCTCATTTCTGCCCGACCGAAAACAGTGGACAACCGCCTTTTCCGGTGATATGCTTTTATCACAGAGGAACGGCGGTTCTTCTATTATCGGAAAGGACAAGTGCCATGGAAGTTTCAAAAGCCGGAGCTGTTCTGCTCATTCCTGTTGATAAGATCAGGACAAACCCGAATCAGCCGAGAAAATATTTCGACCCCGACGAGCTTTCGTCCCTCGGCGAGAGCATCCGCCGCAATGGAATACTCCAACCGCTTTCGGTGCGCGCGGAGGACGGGGACGGAAAATATGAGCTGATAGCAGGGGAGCGGCGGCTCAGAGCTGCGGCAGAAGCGGGCTTTGACCGCGTGCCGTGCATTGTTATAAATGCGGATTCCACGCAGGCGGCTGTCTATTCCGTGATAGAGAATCTCCAGCGGCGCGACCTCAATTTCTTTGAGGAGGCGCTTGCGATAGAGTCGCTCGGCGAAAAGTACGGACTCGACAGAGCTCAGCTTTCGGAAAAGCTCGGCAAAGCTCCGTCTACATTATCAAATAAGCTTCGGCTTCTGCGTCTGCCCGAGGATATCCGCGAGAAGATGATTTCCGCAGACTTAACCGAACGACACGCCCGTGCTCTGCTCAGGATAGAAGATTTAAATAAGTTGCACGCCGCGACCGATACGGTCATAAAGCGTTCGCTGAATGTGGCGCAGACCGAAAAGCTCGTCAATGCGATTCTCGATGACGAGACCGCGCACAAGCCGCATGTTATAAAGCTCTTCAAAGATGTCCGCATCTTTGTCAACACAATAAACCACGCCGTCGATACCATGCGCGAAGCGGGCATCAGGGCGGAGTCCCTGCGCACCGAGACGCAGGACAGCATCGAGTTCACGGTGCGCATACCGAAAGAGTTCGCCTGCCGCAACGCAGGCTGACCCATAAATTTAACAATCTCCCATTACCATATCTTTCTCTTTCACACCCCACATCACGGCAGGGCGGCAGACTTCCGAAAAGAAGCCTGCCGCTTTGTCGTTTCAATGTTTCACGTGAAACATCGGTGTCCAATATTCTGATTGACCTTTTCAAAGCGTTATGGTATAATTTTTGCAGTATTTTTGGCCGAAAAAGGCAAAGGAGACTTCGGATTGGGAAAGGTAATTGCAATAGTCAATCAGAAAGGCGGCGTCGGCAAGACGACCTCGGCGGTCAACCTCGCGGCGGCCGTCGGCGACAAGGGGTATAAAGTCCTCCTCGCGGACATCGACCCGCAGGGCAACGCGACGAGCGGACTCGGCATCAACAAGCGCGCGCTCGAGCAGTCGGCATATGATGTGATGATAAACTCCGTCCCCGCAAAGGATGTTATCCTCGAGAGCGAGTATGAGAACGTTTGGGTTCTGCCGTCGAACATGGCTCTCGCCGGCGCGGAGCTTGAGCTCGTGGATATGGATCGCCGCGAGAGCAGACTCAAGACTGCGCTCGCACCCGTCAAGGCAGATTTTGATTTTATCTTCTTTGACTGCCCGCCCTCGCTCGGACTCATAACCCTCAACGCCCTGTGCGCTTCGGACACCGTTATGGTGCCGATCCAGTGCGAGTACTATGCGCTCGAAGGTCTGTCGCAGCTGATGTCTACCGTTAGGCAGGTCAAGCGCCTCTATAACCCGATGATCGAGATCGAGGGAGTTCTGCTCACGATGTACGACGGCAGACTCAATCTCACTCAGCAGGTCGTTGACGAGGTCAAACGCTTCTTCCCCAGAAAGGTCTATTCCTCGGTCATTCCGCGAAATGTCAGACTCTCCGAGGCTCCGAGCTTCGGTCAGCCGGTCATGTACTATGATAGAAGCTCAAAGGGAACGAGCGCATATAACGACTTTGCGGACGAGTTCCTGAGAATGAACGGAAAGAAAAGCAACTGAGCCGAAAGGGGAAATATAAATGGCAGCAAAAAAAGGCGGACTCGGCCGCGGGCTTGACGCTCTGTTTGCCGACAACTCCATTGAAGAGATAGCCTCGACCAGCGCGGTCAAGCTCAAGATAATGGATATCGAGCCCAACCGCGACCAGCCGAGAAAAATATTTGACGAGGATGCGCTCGCCGAGCTTGCGGACAGCATAGCGAAACACGGCGTCATTCAGCCGCTTCTCGTGCGCCCGATGCCAGACGGCAGCTATCAGCTCGTCGCCGGCGAACGCCGCTGGCGCGCATCGCGCATGGCGGGTCTGACTGAAGTCCCCGTTGTTATAAAAGAGCTCAGCGACGACGAGGCGATGGCGCTCGCTCTTATAGAAAACCTCCAGCGCGAGGATCTCAACGCGATTGAAGAGGCGCAGGGCATAAAGGCGCTCATGGACACCCTCTCGCTGACTCAGGACGAGGCGGCGGAGCGCGTCGGCAAATCCCGTCCCGCAGTGGCTAATGCGCTGAGACTTCTCAAGCTCCCAGACAGCGTCATTGCGCTCGTCTCGGACGGCAAGCTCTCGCCCGGTCACGCACGCGCCTTGCTCGGTTTCAAAGATGAGCAGGATATCATCGAGACGGCGGATTTGATTATAGAAAAAGGGCTGACCGTCCGCGATGTTGAAAAATTAGTCAAAAAGAGAAATAAAGAGCCCAAGGCGGAGAAGCCAGCCGCTCGCCGCGCGAGCTACTATGACGAAGTTGAACTCGCTCTGACCGACTTCCTCGGAAGAAAAGTCAAGGTCGGCACGAAGCCCGGCAAGGAGAGCGGAGTGCTCGAAATAGATTTCTTCGACAAAGACGATCTGACCCGTCTGGCAGATGCGCTCAAGAGCCTCGGCGACTAAATGCGAATTCCCTCCGCTCATGCGGGGGGATATCTTTTGCCCGCGGGCATAAATCTGTGTTGAGGTGATTGCATGACAGAGGTTCTGATAACGGCGCCGTGCAGCGGTGAGATAAAGCTGCGGCTCGAAGAATTCAAAAACAGCTGTGTATTTTTATTTAAAGACAGAAAAAGCGATATAGGCAGCGCCGAAGTGGTTATCGGCGAACCGCGCACGGAGAGAATAAGAGAGGCGAAGAACCTGAAATTTGTCCAGATGACCTGGGCGGGCGCGGATATATACACGCGCGGCGGCTTCCCGCAGGGGATAAAAATAGCGAATGCGTCCGGTGCGTTCGGCTCGGTCATTGCCGAATATGTTATCGGCGCGATTCTCTGCGTCTACAGGCGTTTCCCTGAGTATATCGAAAATCAGAAGGTGTGCATCTGGCGCGATGCCGGAGCCGAGCGGACGATTGAAGGCAAAACGGCTCTTATTTTAGGCGCTGGCGACATCGGCTCGAATATCGCAAAGCGGCTCTCGGCGTTCGGGACAAAAAATATCGGCATTCGCAGAACAGGCGCGCCCGCGCAATATTTTGATGAGATGCACACGCTGTCGGATATAGATTCTCTTCTGCCGCGTGCGGATTTAGTCATCGGCTGTCTGCCGAACACAAAAGAGACGGGGCATATATTAAATTATGACCGCCTCTGCTTGATGAAGAGCGACGCGCTATTTATAAATGTCGGGCGCGGGAGTCTTATTGACACGGACGCGCTCATCCGCGCGCTCGAAGAGCGGCGCATCGCGGGCGCGATTCTCGATGTGCTCGAAAATGAGCCGCTCGCGGCGGATTCCCCGCTGTGGAAAATGCCGAATGTTTTGATAACTCCGCATATCTCCGGGCGCGGTTTCGGTCACGACCCGGAGACAGAAAAGAAAGTATGGGACATCTGTCTCGAAAATCTCCGCCGCTATATAGCTGGGGAGGATATCATCAACGAGGTTGATATGAACCTCGGATATTAAAAAATCAAACTCTCCGACGGACGGAGAGTAAAGACAACCAACCTGCCTGATATAAGCCTTGGGCAGGTTGGTTTTGTTGATGGGTAAATTGAGTATCGTTATAGAATATATTTTGGCGCCCCTGAAAGGGGAACTGTCGCAGAGCGACTGAGGGGTTTGTTTCGCTTCGTTCAAAGTAAGTAGGGGCAGATATCATCCGCCTGCGAAATCTGCACAAATTTATTGACGCGCAACATGTAGGGTGCGGTGACCTCGACACACCGCTGCCGCGTGAGCGGCATGAAATCCTTGAACTGTTCATTACCGACCGTTTGTAGGGACAGCCCTTGCGGCTGTCCGTTATTGGCGTAGCCGATAGAAAGATTTAAACAGGCAGACAAGCCTCGTTTTTTGAACTTTTGCAAAGTAAAAGTAAGTGACCAAGCCGATTTTTTAATCAAGCTTCCAATAGCCGCGCCGCAGTGGTAGAAACCAACTGGGTTAGGTGAGGGAACGGCTTGCGAAGCAAGACGCCGCATAACCCTCTCAAAACATAGTCGCCTATCGCCCTTGGGGCGGGCGCTATGCTCCTTGTTTTTCGCCAACATCGCCTCGCTTTATCCGCCACCGGCGGCGCTTCGGCGACGTTGCCCGCGTCCTCAGATAGCCTGTTCCACTGCGGCGCGGCTATTGGAAACTTGTTCAATGGGATTTATAAAGTCGCTTGCTTTACCTTTTCGAAGTGCGGTATTTGATAATTTACAACGCCAAGCCTTTCATTGTAGGGGGCGGCGACTCGACACATCAACGGCGGTAATGCCACGACATCCACACTCCGTCTCACTGCCTGCCGCATATAAATCAACTCTTTCAGGAGAAACGCCATGAAAAAACCGCGTTCCAAGAAAAAGATAATAATTTCAGTCCTCTGCGTGCTTCTTGCGCTCGCGGTGCTGACTCCGTGCGTGATAAACGCCGTTGTGATGCTCAGCGCGAGCAAGTATATAATCAGCGCGGACGAGGCGGCGGGACGCGGGGCGGACTGCGTATTGGTGCTCGGCGCAAAGGTCAACTCCAACGGCACGCTGAGTCATATGCTCGAGGACAGAATGAGCACGGGCGTTGATTTATATCAATCCGGCGCGGGCAAAAAGATACTCGCGAGCGGCGACCACGGCAGGGATTCATACGACGAGGTCAACCATATGAAACAATACGCCGTCGGCAGAGGCGTTGACCCCGACGATGTGTTCCTCGACCATGCGGGCTTTTCAACATATGAGTCGATGTACCGCGCCCGCGATGTTTTTGAAGTCAAGAGCGCAATAGTCGTCACGCAGAAATACCACCTCTACCGCGCGGTCTACAATGCGCGCCGCCTGGGTATCGACGCCTACGGCGTTGCGGCGGACAAGCGCGTCTACGGCAAGCCCGTATATAATTTTGTGCGCGAGAGCCTCGCCCGGTGCAAGGACTTCTTCATGTGCATTTTCAAGCCCGAGCCGACTTATCTCGGCGACGTTATCCCGATAAGCGGCAGCGCGTCGCTCTCGGACGACACCGAATACTGACAGTTTCAAGGAGAAAGATATATGCGACTTGGCATTTTCGGCGGCACCTTCAATCCGCCGCACATGGGGCACATAAGGCTTGTTACCGCTATCGCGGACAAGCTGCAGCTCGACCGCGTTCTCATTATTCCGGCGTCGGTTCCGCCGCACAAGCACGTCTTGAACCTTGCTCGCAGCAGGGACAGATTCGAGATGTGCCGCCTGAGCTTTGAGGGCGACCGTCGGTTTTCCGTCTCGGACACGGAGCTTCGCCGCGTCGGCAAGAGCTACACCTACGACACGCTCTGCGAGATAAAGCGCGAATACCCGGACGCCGAGCTGTTTTTGATAGTCGGCTCGGATATGCTTGCGACATTCGACGAGTGGTACCGCTATCACGACATACTCATGATGTGCACCCTCTGCGCCGCCTCGCGCAAGCACGGCTTCGTCCCAGAGCTCGAGGGCAAGTTCACGCCGGAGGAAACAGAAAAGATAAAATTCATCGAGATTCCGGTCTTTGAAGTAAGCTCGACCATCATTCGCCGCAGGATCTCCGAAAAAGAGAGCACGCAGGGACTTCTCGCCGACGGCGTGCGCGACTATATCGAAAAGAAAGGGCTTTACACTTGAACGTACCCGAGAAATACAAAGAATATGACGAGCTGCTGAAAACTAAGCTCGACGACTACAGATATATCCACTCGCTCGGCGTCGCAAAAAGCGCGCGGCACCTTGCCGAGCTATACGGCGCAGACCCTGAAAAGGCTTATTTTGCGGGGCTTATGCACGACGTTATGAAGAACGCCGCGCCCGAGGAGCAGTTGCAAATAATAGAAAAAGCTGATATAATGTTATCTCCGTCCGAGCGCCTGAACCGCAAGCTCTGGCACGCGATAGCCGGAGCGGTATTCTTGAAGCTGGAGCTTCATATCACCGACGAGGATATCATCGGCGCGGTTCGCTGGCACACTACGGGCAAAGCCAACATGACGCAGCTCGAAAAGATAGTCTATCTCGCGGATTTCATAAGCGAGGACAGAAAATATCCGGATGTCGACAAAGTCCGAGAGCTTTCGGAACAGTCGATAGAATCCGCGATGCTCTACACCCAAAGATACTGCATATCAAAGCTCCTCGCCGACGGAATGATAATCGACCCGTCGAGCGTCGACTGCTACAATGAACTTATAACCGAGAGGAGTTCAGAGAAATGACCCCCAGAGAACTGACAAACGAAATAGTTAAAATACTCGACAAGAAAAAGGCGCTGGACATCACGGCGATAAAGACCGAGGAGCTGACTATAGTCTCCGACTATTTTGTCATCGCGACCGGTACTTCAAACACCCATGTCAAGAGCCTCGCAGACGATCTCGAATACGAGATGGGCAAGCTCGGCGCAGCACCCGAGCACATTGAGGGACGCGCGACCGGCTGGATTCTGCTCGACTTCGGCAGCGTGCTCGTCCACCTGTTCCAGAAGGATCAGCGCGAATACTACAACCTCGAGCGCCTTTGGAACGACGCGCAGCAGCTTGACATAAGCGACCTGCTGACCGACTGAGAGAGAACATCCGAAAGGAATGACATAAATCATGGCAAACTACGATTTCAAAACCATTGAAAAGAAGTGGCAGGACCGCTGGGAGAAAGAGGGCACCTTCAGAGCTATCGACGATTTCTCGCTGCCCAAGTTCTACGGGCTCATCGAGTTCCCCTATCCGAGCGGCGCAGGCATGCACGTCGGCCACATCAAGGCTTATTCCGGCATGGAGGTCATCTGCCGCAAGCGCAGGATGCAGGGCTACAACGTCCTGTTCCCGATAGGCTTCGACGCATTCGGACTGCCCGCCGAGAACTACGCGATAAAGACCGGCACCCATCCGCGCATAGTCACCGACCAGAACATCCACAATTTCACCGGTCAGCTCAAGCGCGTCGGCTTCGCATTCGACTGGAGCCGCGTTGTCGATACGACCGACACCGACTACTACAAGTGGACCCAGTGGATATTCCTCAAGATGTTCGAGCACGGACTCGTTTTCCGCGACAAGGCGTTCGTCAACTACTGCCCGAGCTGCAAATGCGTGCTCTCCAACGAAGACTCGCAGGGCGGCAAGTGCGACATCTGCCACAGCGACGTTATCCAGAAGTCGAAGGACGTCTGGTTTTTGCGCATAACCGAATACGCCGACAAGCTGCTTGACGGACTCAAGCACGTCGACTTCCCGGCTAATATAAAGGCTCAGCAGGAGAACTGGATAGGCCGCTCGACCGGCGCATTCGTCAACTTCACCCTCTCGGGAACTGATGAGACGCTGCGCATATACACCACACGCCCCGACACCCTCTTCGGCGTCACCTTCATGGTCATGGCTCCCGAGCATCCGCTCATCGACAAGTACGCTGACCGCATCTCGAACATGGACGAGGTCGAGAACTACCGCACCGAATGCGGCAAAAAGACCGAGTTCGAGCGCACTCAGCTCGTCAAGGACAAGACCGGCGTCAAGCTCAGCGGACTTACCGCAGTCAACCCCGTCAACGGCAAGGAGATCCCGATATTCATCTCCGACTATGTCATGATGGGCTACGGCACCGGCGCCATTATGGCTGTTCCCGCCCACGATCAGCGCGACTGGGATTTTGCAAAGGCGTTCGGCATTGACATCATCCAGGTCATCAAGGGCGGCGACATTGAAAAAGAAGCATACACCGGCGACGGTGAGATGATAAATTCCGATTTCCTCAACGGAACGGACAACAAGAAAGAGTCTATAGAAAAAATGCTCGAGTTCCTCAAGGAGCGCGGCATCGGCGAGAAGGGCGTCCAGTACAAGATGAAGGACTGGGCATTCAACCGCCAGCGTTACTGGGGCGAGCCCATCCCGATTATCCACTGCCCGCACTGCGGCATGGTCGCCGTGCCCGAGAATGAGCTGCCGCTCAAGCTCCCCGATGTTGAGAACTTTGAGCCCGGCGAGGGCGGCGAAAGCCCGCTCGCGAAGATAGATTCCTTCGTCAACTGCACCTGCCCGAAGTGCGGCGCGCCCGCGAAGCGTGAGACGGACACAATGCCCCAGTGGGCAGGTTCGTCCTGGTACTTCCTGCGCTACATCGATCCGCACAACGACAAGTGCTTTGCAGACAAGGACAAGCTCAAATATTGGCTTCCCGTCGACTGGTACAACGGCGGCATGGAGCACGTCACGCGCCATCTTATCTATTCGCGCTTCTGGCACCGCTTCCTCTATGATATCGGCGAAGTCCCCGTGCCCGAGCCGTATGCGAAGCGTTCAGGTCTCGGACTCGTGCTCGGCGCGGACGGCGTGAAGATGTCGAAGTCCCGCGGCAACGTTGTTGACCCCGACGATGTTATCAAAAAGTACGGCGCAGACACCCTGCGCACATATATAATGTTCATGAGCGACTATTCAGCCTCCGCCCCGTGGAAAGAGAGCGGCGTCAAGGGCTGCAAGCGCTTCCTCGAGAGAGTCGCGTCCCTGTCGGATATCGCCGAGGGCACCGGCACGACGAAGAAGCTCGAATCGATAATGAACAAGACAGTCAAAAAGGTCTCGCAGGATATTGAGGACATGAAGTTCAACACCGCGATCGCCGCGATGATGACCTGCCTCAACGAGATAAACGATGTCGGCACGCTGACAAAGGACGAGCTGTCCGTATTCATCCGCCTGCTCTGCCCGTTCGCTCCGCACCTGTGCGAGGAGATGTGGGAACAGCTCGGCGAAGATGGTCTCTGCTCGACCGCGAAGTGGCCCGACTACGACGAGAGCAAGTGCGTTGACGACGAGATCGAGATCGCCGTTCAGGTCAACGGCAGAGTCCGCGACCGCTTCACCGTGCCCGCCGATATCGAGGCTGCCGACGCGATTGCCAGAGCCAAGGAGCTCGACAAGGTCAGGGAGTTCACCGACGGCATGGCGTTTATAAAAGAGCTCTATGTCCCCGGCAAGCTCGTCAACCTCGTTGTAAAGCCGCAGTAAAAAAGGATATTTTAATCAAAAATAAAAAATCCCCCCAAGCGGTTGACAATAAAATTCACCTGTTGTATAATTAGAGGCAAGCTTATGCTAATTAGCCCTTGCAATTGCAGCGGAGGGAGGGAATATTAATGAGTCAGGTCAAAGTTAAAGAGAACGAATCTCTCGAGAGCGCACTCAAGCGTTTCAAGAGACAGACTTCCAGAGACGGAGTTATCCAGGAGGTCCGCAAGAGAGAGCACTATGAGAAGCCTTCGGTCAAGAGAAAGAAGAAGTCTGAGGCGGCTCGCAAGCGCAAGTACAAATAAGTACCTGCACTGTACAACTGTACATTTAAAGGCGGTGGGAAAGGGATTTCTCACCGCTTTTTTCAAAGTACCCTAAGGAGGAACAGAGAATGATTTTCGACAAGTTTCTTTCGCTTCTGCCGTCGGAGCTCGACGGCGCGCTGATAATGTCCGAGGAGAACAGGCGCTATTTCACCTCGTTCCCGTCGTCGGACGGCGTTCTGCTCATTTCGAGAAACGGCACGGTATTCCTCACCGACTCGCGCTATGTCGAGGCGGCGCAGAAGAAGATAACCGTCTGCCCCGTCAGACTCACAAAAGATCTGAGCACCGAGCTGCCGCAGCTGATGAGCGAATTCAAAATAAACAACCTCGCCGTTGAGACGACGAGACTCACCGTCGCCCAGTTCGAGGAGTTCACAAAGTGGATGCCCGACACAGGCATATGCACCGAGAACTACGCCGACCGCGCGATAGACGCGCTCAGAATGGTAAAATCCGACGACGAAGTGAAGCTCGTTTGCGAGGCGCAGGCGATAGCCGAGCGCGCATTCGACCACATACTTGAATTCATAAAGCCCGGCGTGACCGAGCGCGAGATTCAGCTCGAACTCGACTACTATATGCTCCGAAACGGCGCGGAGGCGCTCTCGTTTGAGACTATTGCAGTCAGCGGAGTCAACTCATCGATGCCGCACGGCGTGCCCTCGGACAAAAAGATTGAAAACGGCGATTTCATCACCATGGACTACGGTGCGGTCGTCGGCGGATACCACAGCGACATGACGCGAACCGTCGCAGTCGGCTCCGTAAGCGAAGAGCAGAAGAAGATATACAACACCGTCCTCGAAGCGCAGCTCGCCGCGATGGAGAAGATGGCTCCCGGCGTCTCCTGCGCCGACGCGGACAAAGCCGCGCGCGATATCATAACCGACGCGGGCTACGGCGAATTCTTCGGCCACGGCACGGGTCACGGAGTCGGCGTTGAGATCCACGAGCAGCCGCGCGTATCGCCCCGCTCGAAAGAGATTCTCGCCCCCGGACATCTTGTCACTGCGGAGCCCGGCATATATCTGCCCGGACTTTTCGGAGTCAGAATAGAGGACATGGTGCTCATCACGGAAGACGGCAGCCGCGGACTCACCCACGCGCCGAAAAATCTTATCATACTCTAAAACATTTCCCCGTATGCAAGGACATACGGGGATTTCTGTTTTCTATATGAACTCCGTTTGCCTGATTTTAGGCTCCGCTGCAGGGGTGTTTCGCTTCACTCAAGGTAATAAGTAAAAGTGAATAGTGAAAAAGTGCATGGTATGGTTGGATTTCATTCGCCCGCGAAATTGCACAATTTTATTGACACGCACTTCGTAGGGTGCGGCAAAACATACTGTCCCGCAGCAACTCTTTTCGATTTTTTAGTTGACCTTTTATATTTCTTCTGATAAACTTGTGGTATCAGGAGGGATAACAATGGCAAATGTCAAAAAAGCTCTTTATAATGTAGCCGTTTTTCTGGTCTCGCTGTTCATCACCGGCTCGATAAACGTCTCGAACATCAAAAACACTCAGGATACAAGCTGCGTAACGCTCACGGTAAACGAGACAGAGACGCTCCAGGAAATGAACGGCTGGGGCGCCGCCGCGGCATGGTGGGCGCAGGTCGCAGGAGGAAGCAAAAACGCCGACGATATCGCAAAGCTTCTCTACAGCAAAGAGGGACTCGGGCTGAACATATACAGATACAACGTCGGCTCGGGCGAAAAGCAGAACCCCAACTCCCGTCTCGATCCCGATTCGTGGAAGAGCACGGCGAGCTTCCTTGTATATAACGAAAAGACCGGGAAATATGAATATGACTGGTCGCAGGACGCGAACGCAATGAATATGCTCAAACTCTGCATGAGCTACGGCTGCATTGACTCAGTCGTTCTGTTTTCAAACTCGCCGCACTTTTCAATGACCGTTTCCGGTCAGGCGAGCGGCGGACTGAAGAAGCATCAGAACAACCTCAAGCCCGAATGTTATCAGGAATATGTCGACTATTTTCTTGACATAACCGAGCATTTCCTTGAGCTCGGCGTGCCGGTTAAATATATAAGTCCGATAAACGAGCCGCTTGTCTCATGGGGCGGCGACAACGTCTATCAGGAGGGCTGCCACTACGACGAAAAGGAGATGTTCAAGCTCTACCGCATGTTTGCCAAGAGCATAAAGGAGCGCGGGCTCAATGTCAAAATGTCCATGTGCGAGGTCTCGAAAATAGGCAACCCCGCATTCGAATATATAAAGAAAATCAGCAAGGACGAAGAGCTCAGCAGCGTCATGGCGACATATTCTTATCACTCCTACTGGTCCGACACGAACTATCTGCTCAAGAAGGCCTGGGGTCAGTATCTGAGAAGATACTATCCCGATGTGACGGTCGAGATGGACGAGTGGTGCGAGCTGCCCTGCCACAGCACGACGAGATCGATATCCGGCGCGCGCACCATGGCGAGAACCATCTGCCAGGATATCATGTATTCAAACGCCACGGCGTGGACCTCGTGGGTCGCAGTCAGCGAATGGGGCGACAACTCCGACGGACTCATCATCGCCGACCATGAGTGCAACGAATATTACACCGCCAAGAGATACAATGCGCTTGCGCATTTCTCGAAGTTTGTTCCTGTCGGCAGCAAGGTCATCTCCAACGAAAAGGATGTCAACGACCGCGTCGCGTGGAAGATAAAGAATCAGATGGGCTTTGTTATCCTCAACAAGACCAACTGCGCGTCCTTCCTCACGCCGGACGGCAGCATAGTTGTCGTCATCGTCAACGACGATGCGGGCTGCACCTTCAACTTCGAGGGCATCAGCGGCAGAGACAACCTCAAGATATACACCACGAATGACCAGTACGATCTCAAGCTCACCTACGACGGAGAGTATAAACAGGAGGTCGAAATCCCCGGTCTGAGCATCACAACGCTCATATTCAGCTGATGATACGCACTCCCCTGCGGAGTGCAGACAGAACAGAACCCCACCTGCGGTTTGCCGTTAGGTGGGGTTGTTGTTTGGAGATTCCGGCGCAAATCAAAACTTGTCAACAAAGAAGCATACAAAAACCGACCGCGGCGGTTTCCCGTTGCGGTCGGTTTTGTTTTTATATAATTGAGCGAATTTATTCTGCCTCTCCGCCCTCAAAGGTTTTTGCAACCTCCTTGAGCAGCTCGCGTATGGGCAGGTGCTGAGGGCACGAGTGCTCGCACTTTCCGCAGCCGATGCAGTCCGACGCTTTGCCGTGATTCTCGGTGTAGACCTCATAGTAGCAGTCCGAGTTCCAGTCGCGGCAGAGCTGCTTTGCGTTCATGCACGAGAACAGGTCGGGGATGAGGATATGCTCGGGGCAGCCGTCCGTGCAGTAGCGGCACGCGGTGCAGGGGATGGTGTGGGTCGCGCGTATAACGTCGCTGACCTCCGCTATCGCCCGTCTCTCCTCGTGGCTCAGGGGCTTAAAGTCCTTCATAAACGACAGGTTGTCATTCATCTGCTCTAAGCTGCTCATGCCGGAGAGCACCATGAATACGCCGTCGAAATCCGCTGCGTAGCGTATCGCGTAGCTCGCCGGGCTGCCGCCGTGAAGAGCGTCGAATATAGCCTTGCCCTGCTCGGGAATGTCGGCGAGTTTTCCGCCCCTGACAGGCTCCATGACTATTACGGGCTTGTTGTGCTTGCGGCAGACCTCATAGCACAGCCGCGCCTGAACGGCGGGATCGTCGAAGTCGATGTAGTTGAGCTGGATCTGAACCACCTCAATCTCCGGGTATTCGTTAAGCATCTCGTCGAGTACGTCGGCGGTGTCGTGGAACGAGAAGCCGACGTGCTTTACCTTGCCTTCTTTTTTCAGCTCGAACGCGTGCTCATAGGCGTGCAGCTTCTTGTATTTTTCAAATATCGACTTCGTCTGCGAGTGCAGGAGGTAGAAGTCGAAGTAGTCCACTCCGCAGCTCTCGAGCTGCTTTTCAAACAGCGGGCGTATCTCGTCCTCGCTGTTAAACAGCGAATCGGAGAGCTTGTCGGTGAGAATGAAGCTGTCGCGAGGATAGCGCTTTACGACGCAGTCGCGTATCGCCGTCTCGCCCTGACCGCCGATGTAGACGCGTGCGGTGTCGAAATAGTTGAAGCCCTGTGCCATGAACTCGTCAACCATCTTTGTGAATTCGGCGTAATCTACTTTTTCGCCGTCCATGGGCAGTCGCATGCAGCCGAAGCCTAACTTTTTCTTTACATCGGGGAACGTGCTCATTTTATGTCTCCTCCCGTGAATTAATTTTATCTCGTCAAATATATAATGCACTCTGCGGGGCGTGCAGTCAAGGGGAAAAAATCAAACTTTTTGTGAAGAAAACTCCCCTGCGGGGAAACATGTCACTGCTTTTTGTCGAGCTCAAAATGAGCGGCAAATTTTTTGAACAGCGGCGTAAAGTCGAAATATTTATCAAACAGGCGGCAGAAGAAGCCGATTATCGTACCGTTTATCGAGGCGATAACGAGCGTGCCCCAGCCGATGCCCTCAAAGCGCCTGAAAAACGCGAGCGACATTATCGCCGCCACCGCGAGGCAGGATAAATCAAAGCAGGTCTTGAATCGCGACAGCTTTATGCCGAACTTTCCGCTGACGCCCTTGACGAAAAAGTCGTAGACCTGCGGATAGAGATAGGTTTTGTAAAACATCGCGACCGAGAACGAGGTCAGCAGCACGCCGAGGATAAAAAGAAGTATTCTTATCGGCATGGACATGCTCCCGGGCGGGGTAACATTAGGATTAAAGAACGGGATGCACCGCCAGAGATCGAGCGCCGCGCCGTAGATAAGGCAGGTCACGAACGACGAGAGATACACCGCCCTGAATCCGCGCATGGCGATGCAGAAGATAATAAACAGCCCCGCCTGAATTACATATTCCGCCTGGCCGAATGTGAGAATTCCGACCTTCAGGCTCAGAAGATATGCCGGCGCGACTATCATCGACACGCCGAAGTTCGCCGCCGTGAGCATTGCGACCGCGAGCGAGAGCAGGGCGACGGCGAGGATATAAACGACCTCGCTCGGAATTTTCAGCTTCCTGTTTTGCAAGATAACCCCTCTTTTCATCAAAAAAGCCACGCACCGAAAAGGTGCATGGCGAAAAATAAACCCGTCAGGTTCGGAAAAATCCACACGATTTTGATATATTATATTACATAATCTGCCATGTGTCAACGCGTGCGGCGCAGTTTTGCGATACCTGCCGCGAGCAATGATACTGAAACCGCGAGCGTGAATATTAAAATGAGCAGATATACATTGCCGTTTGCGAAATGCGCCCAGTCGGCGAAATTCACGGCGTAGTTCGCGCCCTCTACGCTACCGAACACTGCGGCGAGAAAACGCGGCAGAGCATATATAACCGAGCCGAACGCGAGGACATCGACCGAGGCGTTTATCAGCGGGTGTTTGCAGATAATATGCATGACAGCAGTCACCGCGAACGGAATAAATGAATAGAGCACAATGAGCAGAGCGCCCGAAAGATTGAACACAGCAGTTATTCTTACCGCCCAAACGAGCAGAGCAAGGCAGGCGAAGAACAGGGCGAAATATATCGCGGGGATAAATCTGCGTCCCCTTGCGGGCATATAGCGCCTGAGCAAAAACGGCGCGAACACCGCGATATACCCGAGCAGAGTGCCGAGCGCGGCGGCGCCGAACCAATTCTGCCCGTATTTTGCGCAGCAGATGACAAACAGCAGGACAAGCGAGAGATAAGTCGAGCCGGAAAATACCGCGAGCTTATGCTTTTCGGTAAAGCGCGTAAATGTCGGGACGAACGAAAACGCCGTCAAGAGACTACCGAAAACCACGGGGAAGAAAGTAAACCTGTGATTCACCGCGAGGTCGCATATGAAACATATAATAAGCGCCAGTGCATACGCGCCCGTAAAGCCCCAGAAGAATGTCCCTGTCAGCTTCCTGAATATGCGCGCGTCCCGTTTCATCTCGTGATACTCTGTGTCGTTCGCGCCGCTTATCAGCTCATGCTCCGAAATGTCGAGCACCGAACAGATATCGGGTATCATTGTTATGTCGGGATAGCTTTTGCCCTTCTCCCATTTTGATATTGCGGACTCGCTTAAAAACAGTTTTTCGGCGAGCTCCTTTTGGGTCATCCCCTTTTCGTTTCGCTTTTGACGCAAAAACTGACCGAATGTTGATTTGTTGACCATTTCGATCACCTCCGCTGCGTATCATAGCACCGCCCGCCGTATTTGTCACGGGAGCGTCAGTCAAGTCGCCGTTTTTGGAGCAATTTACCGCCGGTCGAGGGGTAAAAAGCTCTCCCTGTTTTGCAAAATTATCGTAAACATATTATAGAATATAATTTTGCGGCAAGTCAATACTTTTGGCAGGCGGCAAAATATTCTGTTTTGCGCGTCATATCAATTTTTGCTTTACTTTGCGTGCTGCTTTTTGTATAATGTTATGTGTATAAAATTAACTTTTTTGATAACGAGGTTTTTGTATGCTGCAATTTGAAGAGTTGAGGCTTGAGCTCAACGACAATAAACAGAAGCTCTCCGAGCTGCGCGAGGCTCTCGGTCTCGACGCGCTTAAAGAAGAGATTGAGAAACTTGAGGAGCAGACCGCCGCAGAGGAGTTTTGGGGCGATATCGAAAATTCACAGAAGGTGCTCCAGAGAATAAGCCAGCTCAAGAACAAGGTGGCGAACTACACTTCTCTCGAAACCGCTTTCGACGACACGATGACCCTTATAGAGCTCGCCGACGAGGAGGAGGATCTCTCCATGTTCGACGAGTGCCGCGAGGGCGTTACAAAATTTGAGGACGAGCTCGAGAAGCAGACCCTCAGCACGCTCTTAAACGGCGAATACGACGCGAAGAACGCATTGCTGACTTTCCACGCGGGCGCGGGCGGAACCGAGGCTCAGGACTGGACGCAGATGCTCGTCCGTATGTATCAGCACTGGGGCGAGAAGCACAACTTCAAGGTCAGCATGCTCGACTTTCTTGACGGCGACGAGGCGGGTCTCAAATCCGCAGTTCTGCTCGTCGAGGGTGAGAATGCATACGGCTATCTCAAGGGCGAGATGGGCGTTCACCGCCTTGTCCGAGTCTCCCCGTTCGACTCATCGGGACGCAGACACACATCTTTCGCTTCCCTCGAAGTCATGCCTGAAATCGACGACAATATCGAAGTTGAAATAAATCCCGACGATCTTAAAGTCGACACCTACCGCGCGAGCGGCGCGGGCGGTCAGAAGGTCAACAAGACCTCGTCCGCCGTGCGTATAACGCATATCCCGACCGGCATCGTCGTCTCCTGCCAGATAGAGCGCAGCCAGCATCAGAACCGCGAGGTCGCGATGAGGATGCTCAAATCGAAGCTCCTCGAGATAAAAGAGCGCGAGCATCTTGACAAAATCGAGGATATCAAGGGCGACCAGAAAGAGATCGGCTGGGGCAGCCAGATCCGCTCCTATGTCTTTATGCCCTACACCCTCGCCAAGGATCACCGCACCGGCTTTGAAAACGGCAACATCAACGCCGTTATGGACGGCGACATAGACGGCTTCATCAACGCTTATCTCAAGATGGAGTCGCTCAAGAACCAGGACTGATAACATGAACATTATCGACATTTCGCGCGACGCGCTCAAAACCGAAATATATCCGGGCGACCCTCTGCCGCATGCGGAGTTCGTCAGCCGGATAGGAGAAAATTCGAGCTGCAATCTGTCCACGCTCTTCTCGTGCGTACACACGGGCACTCATGCCGACGCACCCCTGCATTTCATCGACGGCGGCGCGAGCATAGACGAAGTACCGCTCGAACCGTTTATCGGTCCGTGCACGGTCATTGAAGTGCCCGAGGGCGCGATAACGGGCGAGGATATCAACGAAAAATTCCCGCAGAAATGCGAGCGCCTGCTCATAAAGGGCGACGGCAAGGCTTATTTTCACAGTAGCGCCGCGGACGAGCTCGCCGACATCGGACTCAAGCTCATAGGCACGGATTCCCTCTCCGTCGGCGTAAAGGGCGACCAGGTAGCGCCGCACAAGGCGTTTTTGGGCGCGGGGATCTGCGTGCTCGAGGGGCTTGACCTGAGCGAGGTTACCCCCGGCAACTACTATCTCTTCGCCGCGCCTGTGAAGCTCGGCGGACTCGAGGGCGCACCCGTGCGCGCGGTGCTTATCAGCGACTATATTTTTTGGGGCAGCCGTTGACGCTGTGCCGTATCTGCAATAAATGAAAGGCGTGTTCTGCTCAATGAAGCGTTTTCTTGACGTTTTGCTCAGCCTGCTGGCTATTATTTTTCTGTCTCCGCTGATGCTTATTATCAGTCTGATAATAATCTGCGATGACGGTCTGCCTGTCATATTCAGGCAGGACAGGGTCGGCAAGGGCGACGAGCTGTTCAAAATCAAAAAATTTCGCACGATGAAAAACGGTGCGCCGAATCTTTCGACCGCCGATTTTGAACAATCGGATGAGTTTATCACCCGTTCGGGCAAATTCCTGCGCAGGACAAGCCTCGACGAACTGCCGCAGCTGTTCAATGTTCTTGCGGGCGACATGAGCTTCATCGGTCCGCGTCCGCTGATCCCCGAAGAGAGCCACATCCGTGAGCTTCGCCGCGAATACGGAGTATATTCCGTCCGCCCGGGGCTGACCGGCTGGGCGCAGGTCAACGGCAGAGACTGCCTCTCCGACGAGGAAAAGGCGGAATATGACCGCGAATACATCGAGCGCAGATCGCTCTTGTTTGACACAAAAATATTTTTCCGCACCATCTGGGTCGTGCTCACGGGCAAAGACGTTGTCGAGGGCGGAATGAACCATAAGGAAGAAAAATAAGCCGCATATTGCGGCTTTATTTGTAGGTGGCGGTTTTTTACACTTTGTAAGGGTAAAGCCGATGACTCAATAAATCCCGATGAACAAGTTCCAATAGCTGCGCCGATAGCGGACAGCCGCAAGGGCTGTCCCTACGAAGTGCGCTGTTTAAAAATTGTGCAAACTTCGCGGGCGGATGATATCCGCCCCTACTGTCTTATATTTTTACTTGTTACTTTGAGCAAATCAAAAAGCCGCCTCGGAGGGGTTCTCCGGGCAGCTCATTGATATCATACTATTTTGTTTTATGCTACTCCGAGGTACTCCTCGAGGCACAGGTTCTTCGCCTTCATCTCTTTGGCGGCTTCGACGCCGACATAACGCCAGTGCCACGGTTCAAATGTGATGTTCGTGATGCTCTGTTTGTCCTTGGGATATCTGAGCACGAAGCCGTAATCCGCGGCGTGCGCCTGGAGCCATCTGTATTCTTTCGTGTTCTCGAAGCTCTCGTATATCGAGAGAATGTCCATGCAGAGCCCCGCATTGTGCTCGCTCGTCTGCGGCGGCAGGATTATCTCCGACGCCATTATCGTCGCCTGCTTCTTGCTGTAGCCCTGCTTCATATAAAGGCTGATGCGCGCCTCGAAGTTCCTCTTCTGATGCGCTATCGAGCGGTAGCCCGACAGGGGCGAGAGCTTTATTCCGTCCTCGAGCGCCGCGTTATACATCTCTATATAGTGCGGAGCGACGCGGTAGTCAAGCAGTCCGTAGTCATATCCGCCGTAGATGTCAACAACGGTCTTTGCGGTCTTGACCGTGTAGTCCGCGGGCAGAATATAGTCGCGGTTGACGAGGGTCAGGTACCATTTCGATTCGTCTATCTTCGTCACCTTCGGCGAGAATCCCGCGTATGCGTATGCATATTCCGTGACCCCGCCCGTGGAGGCTTTTGTGGTCTGCTGAGTTGTTGTCTTTTCGGTCTGCGTCGCGGTCTCCTGCGAGGTCGATTCGGGCGCGGTGCTCTGCGCCGATTCGGACTGCGACTCGCTTGAAGTTTCAGCCGGCGTTTTGCTGTCCTTCGAGCGGACTTTGAGAATAGCGTATGTGCCGACGAGCGCAACGAGTATTACCGCGAGGATAACCGCAAGTATCGAGCGTATATTTTTCTTCATTTTCCATATCTCCCATAAAGGTTTCAACAGCCCTACGGCTGCGACACAAATATATCACAATAAACCTGCCGTGTCAAACTCGCGGCGGAATTCAAAAGACGAAAGGAGTCTTATCATGAAAGCTCAGGACAGTGTCAAAAACTATCCGTCCGCGCTCAGAGAGATGACGAATTTCTCGGTTCGCGGAATCAAAAAGATCTGCAAGGATGTCGGTCCCAGACCCGCCGGCAGCGAGCAGGAGCATGAGGCTCAGAAGCTCATGGCGGCCGAGCTCGACGGCGCGTGCGATAAGGTTGAAATCGAGCCCTTTGACGTGCATCCCGGCGCATTCCTCGGCTGGATACTCACGGACGGCATAATGATGATCGCCGCGATAGTCCTCTTCTTCTTTGGCATGAGCGTCATATCGCTGGTTCTCAGCGCACTCTCGCTGATATTCGCAATCGTGGAGTTCCTGCTCTACAAAAAAATGCTCGACCCCTTCTTCCCCAAAAAGACATCGCATAATGTCGTCGCCGTCAGAAAGCCCAAGGGCGAAGTCAAGCGCCGCATAATTTTCTCCGGCCATTCGGACAGCGCGAACGAGTGGAGATTCACCTATTACGGCGGCTCGAAGCTGCTCGTTCCGATAATCGGTCTGAGCTTCATCGGCATTCTGCTTGGACTCGTGCTCAACATCTGGGCTATCGCCGCAGGCCACGGATTTTCTATAGCAGACAGCGGCGCGCTCAACATCCTGAGATATGTTTTCCTCGCCTGGATACCGATCCTCTTCGTCGCGCTCTTCTTTGAAAACAAGAAGAGACCCGTCATGGGCGCGAACGACAACCTGACCGGCTGCTTTATCTCAATGGCGGTCGTCAAATATATGCAGCACCACGACATCCGCTTTGAAAACACCGAGGTCTGGGTAGTGCTCACAGGCTCGGAGGAAGCGGGACTTCGCGGCGCAAAGGCGTTCTGCAAGGCGCATAAAGACGAGCTCGGCGATGTTGAAACCGTATTTGTCGGTCTCGATACTATCCGCGACTACGACTTCATGGCGATATATTCGCGCGACCTCACCGGTACCGTCAAGAACGACGAGAGCGCGTGCGCGCTTGTCAAAGAGGCTGCAAAGCAGAACGGACTCGACATGCCCTATAAGAGCGTTTTCTTCGGCGCGACCGACGCCGCCGCAGTCACCCAGTCGGGCATGAAGGCTGTTTCGATAGCCGCAATGGATCCCGCCCCCGCAAGATATTATCACACGAGACTCGACACTGCGGATAATCTCGACATAAAGACTATTGAAGCCGTGCTCGGCGTTGCGCTCGAGACTGCGTTCCTCTTCGACGAAAAGGGTCTTTCAAACTGATTGTTTGTATATTATAACCAAATATGCCGCCTGTTTTTCAATAATTATAACAAAAATAGGCGGCACTGTTAATTTTTACTGTAATAATTCAAATTAATATGTTATAATAATTCAGTCTAAAGAGCAGCGGAACTGCGGCGCAGCATAATTCGATTTTGTGCGCTTCCGCTTTAAAAACGAAAGGGGATTTAACCTTCATGAAGAAAAAGATCTATGCCGTATGCGCGCTCGTGCTTGTGGCCGCAATGTTCTTCTCGTTCGCGGCTTGCGATGCCGGCACCACCGACACTGAGGAGACCACAGTCACCGCGATGTCCGAGATGCCCGTTGGCAAAGAGGCAATGGTCAACTATTACAACAGCGTCATAAACGCCGTCAAGGTCAAGAAGCCCGCTGTTAAGAAATTCCAGAGCACGGAGAACGTCTCGAACGTTATCTGCGGCACAGAGGACGGCGAGCGCAACACCCTGCTCGAAAAGTCCGTTCCCACGCTCAAGAAGTTCATCTTCGACGGCACGAAGAAAGCCTTTGAAGAGAGCAGAAACGCCGAGACAAAGTACGGCGACGATCTGACAGCCCTCTTCCCCGTATCCGGCGAGAGCTGGTCGAGCCGCCTCACCGCAGCTGATGTCGAGTCCGCGGAGATAGAGGCAAACGACGACAACAGCCAGCGCACCCTGACCCTCGTCATCAAAGAGCCCAGCGTCGACCTCGTCAAGAAGGCGTTCAACCTCGGCTCCGAAGAAGACAGAGCGGCGGCAGTCAAGGAGTTCAGAGAGAAGCTCAAGGGCTACCTCAGCTTCACCGATATCGAGTCCCTGACCTACACCGAGTGCAAGATAATCTGCGTCATCAACACGAAGGACAACACCGTTGCTTCCGTCGAGTACATAAGAACCGAGAAGATCACGACCACGATAACCGGCGAGGGCACCCTTGCCGAGATAGGCACTCTTCCCTGCTCGTTCGAGTACACCTACGGCGACAAGTACGAGATGGACTGGACCGATCCTTCGACCACAACCACTGCCGAGGCAGACTAACAAAAACTGAAGTGAGTCCTCCGAGGCAGCTCGGAGGACTTTTCATTTGGCAACTGGGGGTATGAATTTGTTTTCACGGATAAACAGCATGGGGCTTTTCGGCATGGACAGCTACATGGTTCAGGTCGAGGCGGATCTCTCACAGGGGCTGCCGAGGTTCGATATAGTCGGACTGCCCGACGCCGCGATAAGCGAAGCGAAAAACAGAGTCCGTTCGGCGATAAAGAACACGGGATTTGCCTTCCCCGTCAGCCGCATCACGGTGAACCTGGCTCCTGCGGACACGCGCAAGGAGGGCTCGGTATACGATCTGCCGATTCTCATGGCTCTGCTCAAAGCCGGCAGGCAGATAAACTTTGACTCCGACAATATGGCGTTCATCGGCGAAGTCGCGCTCGACGGACTCGTCCGCCGCGTCGACGGCGCGCTGCCCATGGTCATAACCGCCGCAAAAAACGGAATAAAAATTGTATTTGTCCCGACAGAGAACGCGGCGGAAAGCTCAGTCGTTCAGGGCATTGAGGTTATACCCGTGCGAAGCGTCGAGCAGCTGATAAAGCACCTGCGCTCCGAGGAGACAATAGCTCCCGCGAAGTTCGACGATTTCAGAGACAGCTACGCCCCGGACGAATTTGCGCCGGACTTCCGCGATGTCAGAGGTCAGGCGGAGGTAAAACGCGCGCTCGAAATAGCCGCTGCGGGCGGTCATAACATAATCATGGTCGGCCCGCCCGGCTCGGGCAAAAGTATGCTCGCAAAGCGCCTGCCGTCTATTTTGCCGGACATGACATTTGAAGAGAGCCTTGAAACAACGAAGCTCTATTCCGTCGCGGGCGCGTTGCCCGAGGGCGTATCTCTGATGACCCAGCGCCCGTTCCGCTCGCCGCATCATACCGTTTCGCCCGCAGGACTTTCGGGCGGCGGCACTATTCCGCGCCCGGGCGAGATATCATTGGCGCACAACGGCGTGCTGTTTTTAGACGAGTTGCCGGAGTTTTCGCGCCAGGCGATGGAAGTTTTGCGCCAGCCGATGGAGGACTCAAAAATAACAATTTCGCGCGTCTCCGCATCGCTGTCATATCCGTGCTCGGCGATGATAGTCTGCGCGATGAATCCGTGTCCCTGCGGATATTACGGTCATCCGACCCGCCGATGCACCTGCACCCAGCAGTCGGTTCAGCGATATCTTTCGCGCCTTTCGGGTCCCCTGCTCGACAGGCTGGATATTCATATCGAGGTGCCGCCCGTTGAGTTTGCGAGCCTGTCCGGCACCTCGCAGGAGGAGTGCTCCGCGGATATCAGAAAGCGCGTCAACGCGGCGCGAGCCATTCAAACCGAGCGTCTCAAGGGCAGCGGTATTTCATGCAACGCAAAGATGGACGCGGCGCAGACGAAAAAATTCTGCCGCCCGACTCCCGAGGGCATGATCCTGCTCGAAAGAGTGTTCGAAAAGCTCGAACTGTCCGCGAGGGCGTATGACAAAATACTGCGCATCGCGCGCACTGTCGCCGACCTTGACGGCAGCGAGACCGTGAACTCCGACCACATCTCCCAGGCGGTGCAGTACCGCTCGCTCGACAGAACGCTGTGGAGAAATGTGAAGTGAGACGGCGGACTATAAATTATAGACAAAGCCTCCCCATGCGGGAGGCTTTTTGCTGTTAAAATAAAAAACGGCTAAAAATCGTTGTTTGTTCACATAATAATTGAAATTTGTCTCAATTTCGTCTACAATAACCGTTGGTATTTGTGATATAATCGAAGCGGAAGATGGAGAATAGTATCCATCGGAAAGGTGAAAGGAAAAAATATGGATTTAAACGGTCAGAAATGCCCTGCCTGCGGCAGGAACTTCGATCACGATGACGATATAGTCGTCTGCCCGGTCTGCGGCACACCTCAGCACCGCGCGTGCTGGGACGAGAGGGGCGAATGCGTCAACGCATCGCGCCACGCCGAGGGCTATGTCTGGCAGCCCGAGGCTGCCGGTTACAGATCCGAGCCCCAGCCGGAGGAGCAGACGGAAAATAAGCAGGGTACGCAGGTCTGCCCCATTTGCGGCGCGGAAAATAATCCGAATTCGCTCAGCTGCACAAACTGCGGCGCGCCCCTGACTGCGGGCGGCGCTCAGCCGTTCAACCCGTTCTTCAACGCGGGCGAGGCGGGCAACCCGTTCCTCTACGGCGTAACAATGGACCCGGAGAGCGAGATAGACGGCGCGAAAGTCAAGGACATCGCCTGCACGGTGCAGTCGGCGAGCGCGAGATATATCCCGAAGTTCAAGGCGATGGCGGACGACAAAAAGAAAATAACCTTCAACTGGGCAGCGTTTTTCTTCAGCCCCTACTGGCTGTTCTTCCGCAAGCTATGGAAAGCGGGACTCATCTTCATGGGTCTGATGCTCGCCGTGGCTCTGCCGTTCACTTCAAAAGTTGAGGCGTTCACAACCGCATATCAGGCGTATTCGGAGGCGATATACACCTCGTCTCAGGCGGATATAACTGCGGCGCTCCAGAATGCGGCGTCGGCAATGCTCCCGGTTCTCCCGATGATCGGCATACAGATTGTTCTGCACATTGTCGCCGGATTTATCGCGAATCCTCTCTATAAGCGCAGCGTAGTGGCAAAGGTCAAGAAGCTCCGCGCCGAGTTCCCCGATGATCGCGCATTTGAGGCGGCGACGATGAGAAAGGGCGGAACATCGATTTTACTTGCTTTTACGGGCTATATAGGTTATTATATAGTATACAATCTGCTGTTGTATTTAGTAGAGATGCTTATAAAATAAAAGAAAGGTTTGGTGCAAAATGAAAGTCAAAAAGGCTATTATTCCTGCGGCAGGTCTCGGCACAAGAGTTCTCCCCGCATCCAAGGCAGTTCCGAAGGAGATGCTCAACATAGTCGACAAGCCGGCTATCCAGTATCTCGTTGAAGAGGCTGTTGCGGCGGGCATCGAAGATATACTCATCATAACCAACCGCGGCAAGGGCGTTATCGAAGATCACTTCGACCATTCTTTCGAGCTTGAGGCAAATCTTGCCGGCAAGAAGAACAAAGAGAAGATCTACGAAGAGGTCAAGGCAGTTGCAAACCTTGCAAACATATATTTCATCCGCCAGAAGGAGACAAAGGGCCTCGGCCATGCTATCCTCTGCGGCAAGAGCTTCGTCGGCGATGAGCCGTTTGCTGTTCTCTACGGCGACGATGTCACCGTCAGCGACGATCCGGTAACTGCTCAGCTGTGCAGAGCATATGAGAAGTACGGCAAGGGCGTTGTCGGCGTCAAGGAAGTTCCCGACGAGCTCATTTCGATGTACTGCTCGCTCGACGTCACTCCTCTTGAGGGACGCGCAATGAGCTGCCACAAGATCATCGAGAAGCCCACTCCCGAGCAGGTCATGTCGAACTATGCTATCCTCGGCAGAGTCGTTCTCCCGCCCGAGGTGTTCGGTATGCTCGAAAAGGGACTGACTACTGTTAAGCCCGGCGAGGAGCTTTATTTGACCGACGTCATGAGCGAGCTCGGCGCAAGAGGCGATCTCGTTGCTTATGACTTCGACGGAATCCGTTACGACATGGGCAACAAGCTCGGCATCATGAAGGCAAACTGCGAAGTTGCCCTCAAGCATCCCGAAATCGGCGAGAGCTTCAAGGCTTATCTCAAGGAGCTCGTCAAGACCCTCGACTAAACAACAGCACAACAAAGTTAAGGAGCGCATATGCGCTCCTTTTTTGATGGGTGGGGGTTGCATTTGCGGTAATGTAGCAGATAACATCCGACCATGCCACACACGTTTTGCTTATTACTTTGAGCAAGCCAAAAGCCTCCGCATGATATCACACGGAGGCTTTGAGTTTTTATTTTTTATTTTACCTGCTTTATCTTGTTGCCGGAGACGAGGAACGCGTGCTCGGAAATCTCCATCATCGGGGTATCGTTGACGGAATCGGTATAGAAATTGTCGATTATCGTATCGGGATACATCTCCTTGAACAGCTCGACCTTTCTGCCGCGGAAGCAGAGGTCGGTTATGTGCGCGTTGCCGTCGGTGCGCGAGCAGATATAATTCTTGATGTTGAGCCTGTGCATGACATCGTCGAGCAGAACCTCGGGGCTCGCGGAGATTATTATATCGTCATCCTGCCTCTGGCGGAAATAGAACGGCTTTATCTTGTGGATATTCGTATCCCAGAACTCGGTGACGAGCGCGTCGAAATCCTCGATGCTGTTATAATAGTCGGTAACGACATCGGAATACTGCTCCAGCGCTTCCTCGGCGTTTATCGTGCCCTTTGTGTATTTGTAGAGCCCGTTGATAACATCGGGGATGTACTTGACGAGCGAGGGGTCTTTCTTGAAAAGAAAGATAAACAGATCAATAAAGCTCTCGCCGTCGTAGATGGTGTTGTCAAAATCATAAACATTCATTTTCATTTTCTCCTTGTTCGGGAAGCTCTGCACACATCCCGGATTTATTTTCTCCGTCAAAGAATACCATAATTTTAACTGTTTGTAAAGACTTCCAAAGACGCCCCGCGCGATTGACTAAACGGGATTTAGTTGGTATAATGGTATAAGGTATGTATGAAAATACGAAAGGACGAAAAAACGATGATTAAGATCGCTCCTTCAATGCTCGCAGGCGACTTCTCCCAAATGGGAGAGCAGGCCGCAATGATAGAAAAGGCCGGCGCGGACTGGCTCCATCTCGATGTGATGGACGGGCATTTTGTGCCCAACATAACCTTCGGCGCGCCGATCATAAAAAGTATCCGCGACAAAAGCTCGCTCGTCTTTGACGTTCACCTGATGATAAGCGAGCCGCTCAGGTATATCCCCGATTTTGTGAAAGCGGGCGCGGATGTTATCACATTCCACATCGAGTCGGATTCCCCGGTCGACGAGACTATCGACCTCATCCGCTCGTCGGGCTGCAAGGCGGCACTCTCCGTCAAGCCCGGCACTCCCGTTGAGAGCGTTTTTCCCTATCTCGACAAGCTCGACATGGTGCTCATCATGACTGTTGAGCCCGGCTTCGGCGGTCAGAAGTTCATGGCGGACATGATGCCGAAGATAAGCGCGCTGCGCGAGGAGTGCGAGAAGCGCTCGATTGATATTGAGATTCAGGTCGACGGCGGCATATCCGCAAAGACCATTGAAGAGCCCGCCCGCCGCGGCGCGACCGTCTTTGTCGCGGGAAGCGCGGTTTTCGGCGCGGACGACCCCGCAAAGGCGATAGCCGAGATGAAAGATATCGCCGCAAACTGCCAATAATCAATTGCCGGAAAGTTTTTTCAGCGCGTCGCCCTCGGCTATACACCGCCAGTGCTCCCGGGTGTGCGAAGCGGCGGCAATGGAATTTATCTGCGCGCCGAACTCGCTGAGAATATGCTCCGGCGCGTCGGAAATGCTCTCGCCGAGAAGCAGGCGGTAGACGCCGCCGGACTCATACAGTCCGCTGTTTTCAAGGCTTCTGCCGAGCGCGTGCGCCGCATCCATAACATCGTCTATCGAGCCGAACTCATAGACCGCCGTGTTCTCCCCTTTCTTTATTGACGGGGGCTGGCGGACTCCGCGGCTGCCGTCCGAACAGAGGGTGAATTTCAAAACACATCCTCCCCTGCCTGCGGGCACCGCTTCGATTATCATCCGCCCGCTCGGGTCGATGTCGCGCTTGAGTTCGTGACCCGCTCTGTCGAGCAGAGTCCAGACCACGCGGCGCGTCTCAATATTCGAGTAGTCCATTTGCTCGTATGTAATATTGAGCGCATCCATGTCGCGCGCCGAAAGCTCGATTGTTATCCTATTTTCAGTCGGCGCCTGTATCTTCAAAGCGCATCCCCTCCTTAATAAACAGAAAGTTCTCTGCCTTATATAATATTACGCGCCCCCACGGCGTGCAATGCAAAATTTTTGCCAGCGCAATAAGCCGGCAAACGGAAAGGTTGGTTTTATGGCAAGATTCAAACGCATAAAAGCGCCTAAAAGTCCCTATACGAGCTATCTGCTCATGCTCGCCGCACCCGCTATAGTCAGCTGGTATTACTACGGCGCGCTCGCATTCAGGGCGATACTTACGGGAATTATAAGCGCGGTCGCCGTTGAGGCAGTCGCGCTGCTGATAATGAAAAAGAAGCTCCACTGCCTGTCGGATATGCACGCGGTGTTTACGGGCTTCGCCATCGCTATGCTTCTGCCCGCCACCGCACCGATCTGGCTGATAGGCGCGGGCGCTGCGTTCGCGATTCTCGTTGCAAAAATTCCGTTCGGTCCGGCGCACAAGGCTCCGTTCGTGCCCGCTGCGGCAGGCATGGCGTTTCTGACCGTCTGCTTCCCGGACGAGGTTTTCAAATATCCCGCCATCGACTCGGCGTCGTTCGATGTCTTTGACGCGGGCTCGTCCCTCGCCGCTCAGCTGAGCGCGGGCGGAATACAGCATGTGAACTCCGTCGGCATAATGTCGATGATATCCGGCAATGTATCAGGCCCGCTCGGCACCTGCTGCGCGGTCGCGCTGCTCGGCTCATGCGCTCTGCTCACCGCAGGAAAGCCGAAGAGACTCTTCAATGTCCTCGGATTTTTGACCGTTTGCTCGCTGCTTGCGGTAATTTTCCCGCGCGGATCGTTTTCAAGACCGGTATCCCTGCTCACGGATCTCTGCGCAGGCAGCCTGCTCTTCTCGGGCATATTCTTTGTAACCGACCCCGGCACGAGCCCGAAACACCCGCTGACAAGATTTATCTACGGTGCGTTCGCCGGAATAATCTGCATGATACTGCGCTACTTCGGCACATTTGAAGACGGCACCTGCTTCGGCATCCTGCTCACCAACGCTTTCTGGCCGATAGTTGACAGCGCGCTGAGAAAGATCGGCTACCACAAGTTCATTGAAAAGTCGATGGCAAAGAGCGCGGAAAAGAGAAAACAGAAAGCAGCATTAAAGGGAGGTGAGCCGGCATGAGTTCAGGCAGAAAATACTCATTCTCCGACGCGCTGTTCAGCAGCACGTTCATTCACAACCCGGTGCTCGTCCAGGCGGCAGGTCTCTGCGCGATAGTCGCAGTCGCGACGACGCTCAAGACGGCGGTCCTGCTCGCGGCGGCGTTTTTCCCGGTGCTTATTATAACTCAGGTATTCGCCTGCCTCGCGCTCAAAAAAGTCCCGAGATGGATAAGAGTCGCGATATATCTGCTCATCGGCACGGCGATAATTGCCGGAATCATATACGCAATCGATACTTTTATGCCCGAAATCAGCCTCGGCGCGGGTATATATCTCGCCCTGACGGCGGCAAACTCGATAATCGCCCTGCACTGCGAGAAGCTCGCGGTCAAGACCGACCTGCGTCATGCGTTCTTTGACTCCGTAGCAACGGCGCTCGGCTATGCAGCTGTTATTATCCCCGTCGGCGCGCTGCGCGAAATGATAGGCTCATCCACCATATGGGGCGCAAATATCAAAGTCCCGATGACCTTCCCGGCGATTCTCATGCCGTTCGGCGGATTTTTGTTCCTCGCGTTCTTCGCCGCCGCGCTCAAGGCGCTGATAAACAAGCGCTTCCCCGAGCACTCGGCAGAGACCGAGATGAAGATAAAGAAAACTTCCGTCATAGTCAGCAAGAAGAATCTTCCCGAGGATCTGGCTCCCGCCAAGGCTGAGGAGGCTCCTGCGGAAGAGACCGTTGAAACGGAAGAGACTGTCGAAGTCGAAGAGACCGTTGAAGCCGAAGACCCCAAAGAGGACGACTTGGCACACTTTGAGCCGCTCGACGGCGAGGGCAAATTTGACCTTTCCGATATCTTCGCCAAAGACGACGAAGACGAAGATGACAAGGACTACGGCTCGGCGTTCAACCGCCTGTTCGACGAAGCAAAGGATTTTGACTCCGACGAGAAGAAGGAGGGAGACAAATGAACATGACCTGGTTTTTTGATTTGCTCTCCACAGCACTCTACACGGTGTTCATTCAGAATCTCGTCTTCAACGGCGGATACGCGGCGAGCGAAGCTCTTATGCTCGCGAAGAAGCCGCGCAGACTCTGGATGTTCTCGGCGATGATCGCATTTTTCTCGACCGTCACGGCACTCGCCTGCCGCGCGCTCGAAATGATACCGGTGCTCAGCACTCTGCCCTCGGCACTGCATTTTGCAATGTTCAGCGGCGTGCTTATCGTAGTTTTCCTGATAACCGGACTCATACTCAAGCTCGCCCTCGGCGCGACCGAGAAATTCCTCGGCACGCTCGGCATGGCGGCGCTCAACACCCTTGTGCTCGCAACTCCCCTGCTCAACCGCAGCGCGGCCTACACCCTCCCCGAGAGCATCGGCTCCGGCATCGGCGCGGGTCTCGCGTTCATTCTCGCGGCGACGCTCATATGCAAGGGGCTGCACATAATCTCGCAGAATCAGGATATGCCCAAAGCCTTCCGCGGCACTCCGGCGGCGTTCGTCTACGTCGCGCTGCTCTCGCTCGCGTTCTCCGGCTTCTCGGGCAGCTCCCTGTTCTCATAATTAATTAAAAAATTCCGACGCCGACGGGTGATGTCATGCCCGCCGCGCGGTACAGAGGATGATGAAAATGGCAAAACGCAGCAAATATGACAAGTATTTTTCTCCCGGCACTCACAGGAGCATAACCGCGTTCAGCAAGCACGCGGCAGGCGGCTCGAAGCGCCGCAAGAGCTACACCGAGCGCAGACGCAATAAGATAGTCGGAATAGTCCTCGCGTGCGTTCTCGGCGCGGCTGTTGTCTTCACTGCGGCGTTTTTCGTCACCGATACGCTCCTCGGCATCTCCGACGCGAATATCGAAACCACGCAGAAGGCCGAAAAGGACAACAAAGGCAACAAAGACAAGAACAACAAAGGCGGCAAGAACGACACAACCGCTCCCGCCGATAATCAGCAGACTTCAGCTGAAATAAAGGCGCGCGTCGGCAATGTCTCCCTGCTCGCGGGCGGCAGCGGACTCGACCAGTTCGTATCCTCGCTCAAGAGCGCGGGTCAGAACGCCGTTGTCATCGACTTCAAAGATGCGTCCGGCTATCTCAGCTATCCCTCGTCTATAGCGGCTGTAAAAGATAAAGCTCCGTCATCAAAGGCTCAGGCGAACGCCGCCGAGAGCGTCAAGAAAATCCAGCAGTCCGGCATAAAAGTCGTGGCGCGCATATACTGCTTCAAAGATACCCAGATGCCGCGCATTGACCGCACCATGGCTGTTCACTACAACAAAACTCAGATGATCTGGCTCGACAACGAGGCTTCCAAGGGCGGCAAGCCGTGGCTCAACCCCTATTCGCAGACGGCTCAGAACTATCTGCTCGAAGTCGTCAAGGAAGTGAAGAACCTCGGCGTTGATGCAATACTGCTCGACGGCGTGCAGTTCCCCGACTTAAATTCTAACGTTGCGACATTTGACGGCGAGGGCTCGGTATCGAGAAACGCCGTGCTCGTGAACTTCGTCAACTCCTGCGTCTCCGCGTGCTCCGGCACTCCCGTTATCTGCGCGATGAAGGGCGAAGCGGCTGCGGGCGGCAGCAGCGATATATACAACGGCTCTCTCTGGAGCGCGAACGTCTCCGCTTTCGCGGTCGATCTCAGCTCCCTCAAGGCGGACGCCCAGCGCAACTTCCCCGCCTCGAAGAAAGTCATTGAAATGAAGAGCTCGGCTTCAAACACCGACAGCACATATATCCTCACGAAATAAAGGCAGATTTAAATGCATTTTATCCCCTACAACTCGAGAAAAAAATATCATCTCTCGCCCGGCGCGGCTGTGCGCTCGGGTGAGGATATGATTTTCAGGATAGTTCTGCCCCGCTCGGAGCAGTGCAGCGCGGTTCGTCTCATTCTTGAGACGGACGGCGGCGAGAGAGAAGATTTTTCTTTCTCGTGGGAGCGAATGCAGGGCGAAAACGAGGAATGGTGGCGGCTCGAAACCGCCGCGCTCGAAAGCGCGGGGATAGTCTGGTACTATTTTGAATACGACTCCCCGTGGGGCACAAAAAAAATATCACTTGAATCTAAAGGCAGCGCCGTCATCGGCGAGGGCTCGCGCTGGCGGCTGACCGTATGCCGCGAAAACCGCGACACGCCCCTGTGGCTTCGCGGCGGCACAATGTATCAGATATTCCCGGACAGGTTCTGCCGCTCCGGCAAAACTCCCCTGCCCGAGAACAAGCCCGCGGCGGAATATCACTCCCGCTGGGGCGAAGAGCCCGACTGGGAGCCCGACTCCGACGGAAAAATTGAAAAATACGACTTTTTCGGCGGCGACCTCAAGGGCATCGAAGAGAAGCTCGGCTATCTCGAGAGCCTCGGCGTCACCTGCATATATTTGAACCCGATTTTCTCCGCGCGCTCGAACCACCGATACGACACAGGCGACTACATGAAAATCGACCCGATGCTCGGCACAGAGGAGGATTTCAAGTCTCTCTGCAAGAGTGCGGAAGAGTACGGGATAAAAATTCTGCTCGACGGCGTGTTCAGCCACACGGGCGCCGACAGCAGATATTTTGACAAATTTTCGTCCTACGGCGGCAAGGGTGCATATTGCGACAAAAATTCTCCCTACCGTTCGTGGTATAATTTTCGTTGCTGGCCGGACGATTACGCCTGCTGGTGGGGCGTTGACATCCTGCCGGAGCTCAATGAGACCGATCCGGGCGTGCTGGCGTTTCTGACCGGCGAAAACGGCGTTGCGCGGCACTGGCTCAGGCTCGGCGCGTCGGGCTGGCGGCTCGACGTGGCGGACGAACTGCCCGATGAATTTCTCGACCGCTTCCACGAGGCGGTCAGAAAAGAGAAAAAAGACGCGTTTATCTACGGCGAGGTCTGGGAGGACGCGACCGACAAGATAAGCTACGGCCACCGCCGCAGATATCTCGAGGGCGGCGAGCTGGACAGCGTGATGAACTATCCGTTTGCAAACGCTGTTATAGATTTTGTCCGCACGGCGAACGCGGAAGAGCTCCGCGAATGCGTTGAAAATATAGTCGAACACTATCCGCGCGCGTCGCTTGACACGCTGATGAACCATATCGGCACCCACGACACGGTGCGCGCCATAACGCGGCTCGGCCGCGGCGATATCGAGCGCCCCGAAAACGGGCGCGACAGGGGTATCTTGACTGAAGAGCAATATCAAAAGGGCGTTTGCCTTTTGAAGCTCGCCTCGGTTTTGCAGTTCACGCTCCCCGGCGTTCCCTGCGTCTATTACGGCGACGAGGTCGGACTCGCGGGCGGCGAAGATCCGTTCAACCGCGCCTGCTTCCCCTGGGGAAATGAGAACGCGGAGCTGCTCGGCCACTACAGAACCCTCGGCAGGATCAGAAAGCTCTGTCCCGCGTTTATCGACGGAGAGTTCAACTGCATATCCTCGGCGCTCGGCTGCATCGCATATGAGCGCAATTCCGAATCGTGCAGTGCGCTGATAATCGCAAACGCGAACTGCCACGGGATAGAATACACTGTCCCCGAACGCTGGCGGGGCGCATCCACGCTCTTCGGCAGCGCCGCCGACGGACTCAATGTCCCGCTCGGCGCATATTCGGCGGCAATACTTTATAAATAATCGGAGGTGATAGCATGGCGAAAAGAAAGGGAATGAAGTTCCGCACAACGCAGGAGAAAAAGACGAAGCAATTAAGACTTTTCGTGCTCGGATTCGTCGGTTTTCTGCTCGCGTTTGCCCTCGTCTCTGTAGCCTATATGTTCAAATCGCATCATCTCTCAATGAACGACCTGTTCCCGGAAAAGGAAGTTGAATCCTCCGACGGGAGCACCGACGAGGCTATCGCGCCGCTCGGCGGCAAGGCGACATTTATGTTCGCCTGCGTCTCGGACGACAAAGATGAGCTGTATTTTGTCGCCGCGGTCAACGCCGATCTCGACTCGGGCGAGGTGCGCGTGTGCGCCTTTGATCCGAATACTTCGGCGGATGTCTCCGGCAACAAGGACAGCCTCATGGGTCACTACAAGACCGGCGGCTCGAAAGAGCTCAAGAAAGCGGTCGACTCCCTCTGCGGATTCACTGCGGACAAATACGCCGTCTCGACCGCGAATCAGTTCAAGAATGCCATCAACGTGCTCTCCGGCGCGCAGATATCCGTGCCCGAGCGCATAAGCTATAAGACAAAGGAGCTGTCGCTCTCGCTCATGCCCGGCAACCAGACCGTTAAGGGCGAGACGCTGCTCAAATATTTCCGCTACTGCCTGACTCCGTCGGGCGGCGGAGCGCAGAAGCAGGGCGAACTGCTCTGCGTGCTTTTCTCGCAGTATATCAACAAGACCTATCTCGCCTCCGGGCGCAACTATTTCTCGCAGATAATCGACTCTTTGGACACCGACATATCGATAGTCGATTTCTCGCGCTGTGAGCGCACTCTCTCCGCGATGGCGGCGGGAGATATAAAATATACATCCATTTCTTCCGCCGGCGAGCTGACCGTTACGCCCGGCAAGCGCGGAAAATAACCGTTTATAAAACAAGGGGGCGGTCATTTGGCAAGAAAGCTTCTGTGTCCTGCGACGCTTCTGCTGGCGCTGACGCTCATATTCACCGGATGCTCGGTGAAAAAGGTGAACAATATACCCTCATCCGAACAAGTGTCTGCGTTCGGCGACTTCAAGCACTACTTCGGCGAGCTTAACGAGAACGAGAAACGCGCATACAACGCCATTCTCCGCGACATTGAGTCGTTTCCCGAGGAAATTGAAATTCCCGAGCTCAACAACGAAGAGCTCGAAAAGGTCTGGCTCGCCGTTATGTACGACAATCCGGAGCTGATAATGCTCGGGCGCGAATGTATGCTCGTCTCGAGAGACCGCAAGTTCTGGTTCAGCTGCGAATACGCCATGACCAAAGACGAGTATGAGCAGAAAAAGGCCGAGCTCCGGGTAAAAGCGGATGAACTCGGCGCAAAGATAGTCAAAGAAGCTTCTGATTTTGACAAGGAACTGCTTATCCACGACGCGATAATAGACTCGTGCAGATATACCGACTCCGACAAGCTCATTGCAAGCTCCGCTTACGGCGTGCTCGTCAACGGCTCCGCCTCCTGCGAAGGATACGCAAAGGCGGCGAAGCTCCTGCTCGACAAGGCGGGGATAGAAAACTATGTCATCACCGGCACGGCGAAGCGCGAGGACGGCGCGAGCGAGGGACATATGTGGAATGTCGTCTTTATCGACGGCAAGCCGTATAACCTCGACCTCACCTGGGACGATCCCATCGGCGAGGGAGTGACGCAGAACAAACGCTATGCCTATTTCAATATTACGGACGAAGAGATACTGAAAACCCACACGTTTTCCGATGCGTCCGCCTGCTGCACCGCGACGGACAGCAACTATTTTGTCAAGCTCGGCAGGCAGTTCGACGGCTACAATGCCGAGACGAAAACCGCTCTTTCAAATATGTTCGGCGGGCATAAATCGGGCGACAAGCTCGACGTCAGGTTCTCTTCCGAAGACGCTTATCAACGCGCCCTCGACGGACTGCTGAAAAAAGAGGAGATCTACAGACTCCTCAGCATCGCCGACGCGGGCAAGGGCGGATTTTCAACAACGCAGATTAATTATATCGCCGACGACACCCACTGTGTCATCGAATTTATTCTCGTATAATCGGGGTGAAATGATGGACAAAAAGAGAATCGAGGCGGCTGTACGCGAGATACTTGCGGCGGTCGGCGAGGATCCTGACAGAGAGGGTCTTGTCGAAACGCCCGCGCGGGTCGCCAGAATGTATGAAGAGATTTTCTCGGGGCTCGAGGACGATCCAAAGCGCCACGTCAAGCTCTTCAACGAAGAGAAAAACGAAGAGATGGTCATTGTCCGCGACATCCCGATGTATTCGATGTGCGAGCATCATCTTCTGCCGTTCATCGGCAGGGCGCATATAGCATATATCCCGCGCGACGGCAAAGTCATAGGCCTGTCGAAACTCGCGAGGATAGTTGACAGCTTCGCGCGCAGACCCCAACTCCAGGAGAGGCTGACTTCGCAGATTGCGGACTTCCTCGATGAACAGCTCGACCCGCTCGGCGTGGCAGTCGTTATCGAGGCGGAGCACCTGTGCATGACGATGCGCGGAGCGCGTGCGTCGGGTGCGCAGACGAGAACTTCCGCTCTGCGCGGCACGATGCGCTCGGACGCGAGGGCGCGCGCCGAGGCAATATCACTTCTGACAAAATAAGGCGATATTATGGAGAGATTTATTTTTGATACCTCCTCCCACACCCTTGTGTGCGGGATACTCAATATAACTCCCGATTCCTTTTCGGACGGCGGCAAATGGGACGAGCCGCAGAAGGCACTTGAGCACGCGCTCGAAATGCAGGCGCTCGGCGCGGATATCATCGATGTCGGCGCGCAATCGACCCGCCCCGGCTCAACAAGGCTCTCCGCCGACGAAGAGAACGCGAGGCTCATTCCGGTGCTCGATTTGTTAAAGGGCAGGATAACCGTTCCGATAAGCGTTGACACATTCTATCCCGAATGCGCGCGCACGGCTCTCACGCACGGCGCGAAGATAATCAACGATGTCAGCGGGGAAGCAAACGACGAGATGGCGAAGGTCGTCAGCGAATTCGGCGCGGGATGGATAATCATGCACAATCCCGCCGGCGCGGACGCCGTCCCCGTCTATGAAAACGGAGTCTCCGACGATGTGCTCGACTTTTTCGGCAGAGCCGCGAGGGTCGCAAAATCGCACGGGATACCGGCGAGCAGCCTCTGCTTCGACCCGGGAATCGGCTTTGCAAAGAGCTACGAGGACAACCTGCGCCTGATAAGGGATATCGGGAAGATAAAGACCGACGGCAGCGCGCTTATGTCCGCAGCGTCGAGAAAGCGCGTTATCGGCACGGCATCGGGCGAGACAGACGCCGCAAAGCGCGACCCGGGAACGGTGGCGCTGCACACGGCGAGCATATTGAACGGCGCAGATGTTATCCGCGCTCACGATGTGTTCTCCGCCGTCCAGTCGGCGCACGTCGCGGACGCACTGAAAAAGATATACGGGGAGGCAGACGGTGGATAAGATAATTATAGATTCGCTTCGCCTCTTCGCCTATCACGGGGTCAATCCCGAGGAGCAGGAGGACGGGCAGTTCTTCATTCTCGACATTGAGGCGGATATTCCGCTTTCAAAAGCCGGCGAGAGCGACGATTTAAATGACACCGTCAGCTACGCGCAGATGATAAAATGCGCGCGCAGGGTGTTTTCCTCGCAGAAGGACAAGCTCATTGAGCGTGCCGCGCGGCGTGTTGCCGATGCACTGCTCGAAGAATTTCCGCCCATTGAGGGCGTGAGAGTGACCTGCAAAAAGCCGGACGCGCCGATGAAGGCGGATTTCGGCTTCGCCGCAGTCAGTATTTACAGGGAAAGAAAATAAAAACATAAAACGGGCAAGAAACATCAAGCGAAAGGACTGTAGATTTTATGGCAAACTGTATGCAGGCAGTTATAGGGATCGGTTCAAACATGGGGGACAGACTGAAGAACATAAACGGCGCAGTGCGCTCTCTGTCCCGCCTGCCAAAGACGAAAATAACGGCGTGCTCCCACGTCTATGAGACCCGTCCGGTCGGATATGAGGCACAGCCGCTGTTTTACAACGCCGCAATAATAGTGGAGACGGAGCTGTCCGCGCAGATGCTGCTCGGCGCATGCCTCGGCATCGAGGGAGCTTACGGCCGCGTGAGGACGATAAAAGACGGACCGCGCGTGCTCGACCTCGACCTGCTGCTCTATGAGGGCATGAAGAGCGAGAGCTTTCTGCTCACCCTGCCCCACCCGAGAATACACGAGCGCGCTTTCGTGATGGTTCCGCTGCTCGATCTGTTCCCGTCAGGCAGAGCGCCCGGACTCTTCTTCCTGCCGGCTCTTCACGAGATCGGCACGGACGGTGTTGAAAGAATAAACGAAGAGATAACTCTTCCCGAATAAAGAACGAGGTGTACCAATGAAATACGACGTAGTTATCATCGGCGCGGGCCCTGCCGGAATATTCACGGCCATTGAGCTTATCCGCAAGGGCGCGAACAAGAAAATTATGATGGTTGAAAAGGGTCAGCCGATTGAAAAGCGCCGCTGCCCCAAATCGAAGACCAACAAGTGCGTCAACTGCAAGCCCTATTGCCACATAACGACCGGATTCTCCGGCGCGGGCGCGTTCTCGGACGGCAAACTGTCCCTGAGCCCCGAGGTCGGCGGTCAGCTCCCCGAGCTCATCGGCTACGATGTGGCGCAGAAGACTATTGAATATGCCGACAGCATCTATCTCGAGTTCGGCGCGGACACCCATGTTGAGGGCGTCGGACGCGAAGAGGAAGTCAAGGAGATAAGAAAGCGCGCGATAAAAGCGGGTCTTCGCCTCGTTGACTGCCCGATACGCCACCTCGGCACCGAGAAGGCGCAGGACATATACTATGCCATCGAGCAGTATCTCATCGAAAACGGCGTTGACATGCTCTTCGGCTACGAGTGCGACAACATAATTCTTGAGGGCGACCAGTGCAAGGGCGTCTATGTCCGCAAGGGCGACGAGAACATAGAGATCTTCGCGGATCACACGGTCATCGCGACCGGACGCCGCGGCGCGGACTGGCTCGAAAAGCTCTGCGCTCAGCATGATATCTCCCATCAGCCCGGCACGGTCGACATCGGCGTGCGCGTTGAGATAAGAAACGAGGTCATGGAGAAGGTCAACGATGTTCTCTATGAGTCGAAGCTCATAGGCTATCCCAAGCCGTTCAAGAACAAGGTCCGCACATTCTGCCAGAATCCCGGCGGATTTGTCAGCCAGGAGAACTACGACAACGACCTCGCCGTTGTCAACGGACACTCATACAAAGAGCTCAAGAGCAACAACACGAACCTCGCGATACTCTGCTCCCACAACTTCAATCAGCCGTTCAACCAGCCGATTGAATACGCGCAGAAGGTCGGCGAACTGACAAACATGCTCGGCGCGGGACATATTCTCGTCCAGCGCTACGGCGATATCCTCGACGGAAAGCGCACATGGCAGAAAGAGCTTGACCGCTCGAATGTCAGACCCACTCTCCCCGACGCCGTCGCGGGCGACATAACCGCCGCCATGCCCTACCGCGCGATGCTCAACATAATCAACTTCATCCAGGCTGTCGACTATGTTGTCCCCGGTTTCGCCGCGGAGGAGACGCTGCTCTACTCCCCCGAGCTCAAGTTCTACTCCAACCGCATCAAGATGGACGAAAACTTCGACACGAACGTCAGAGGTCTCCATTGCCTCGGCGACTCGAGCGGCTGGACAAGAGGTCTGATGATGGCATCCGTCATGGGCGTGCTCATGGGCAGAAGCATCGCAGACAGATACAGCGAGTAAGTAAATATAAAAAACACATCACCCCCGAAGCTCACAAAAGCTTCGGGGGTGATGATTTTTAATTTTGTTGGAACCTCAGTGTGAGATGCACGGAGCAAGTTTTATGCACCGTACACCTGCACCTTTGTTTGAAAGTTTGTTGCTCAGCGGGATATGTACCTTACTTCTTTTTTGACATTAGATATTCCGCTGCCGGACGGTTTGCTGGTAGATGTCAAAGTCTCTTCCTTGTAGAAATAATATGTAGTCGTTATGCTGCGCGAACGGTATCCATGTTGAATAACAACTGCACCCGGTCCCGCGGTATCTTTTGTTCCGATACGTGTATCATTCAGATTTCCGGTACTAAAGTACCACTTGGTTCCGTCAAGTGCTGTTGTAACCATTTTATCGGCATGCTTCGGATCCTTTTTAGCCTTTGATTGATTATACGGTTTATCGCTCCATTTTACATAACTGTGTGAATCCGTTACTGTCTTACCGCAAGAATCACAGGGTCTATTATAATATGACTGCCTATTTCCGCACGCCTGGCATTTCTTATAATAGTACCTATATACTTTTCCTTCACCAACGTCGAGTGTATCTGTCTTAGTTATTTTTTCAATGCCCCACTCGCTCCATTTTCCATATGTTTTTTCCGGGTTAGGACTTACCGTATCGTCCTTTTTCCATCCGGACTTTGAGGGCGAGGACCCGGTTGATGTGCTGCGCTTGGTATAAGTATATCTTGTTTCGACTATCTGCGCTCCGGCAGGCGCCTTGCTCTCTTCCACCCAGCCGGAAGTAGAGTTCTGTTCCCACTGAGCATAGAGCGTTATGTTGCTTGTAGAGTTAAATGTATCGCCCGAAGAAACTTTTGTTCCGCCGCTCGGTGAGGTATACCAGCCGACAAATTTGTAGTAATCCTTTTTGGGCGTCGGCAGAGTTCCATAGGTATCTCCGTATTTAACAGAAATGCTGCTTACCGAGCTTCCTCCGTTGCTATTGAACGAAACCGTATATGTTGCGGGGCTCCAACGCGCATAAAGCTCAATATCTTCGGTAAACACAAATGTGTCGCTCGAATAAATTTTGGTTCCGCCGCTCGATGAAGTGTACCATCCCTCAAACTTATAGCCCGCTTTTGTCGGGGTCGGGAGGTCGCCGTAGCTCTGACCGTATTTTATGCTTTTTGTCGATCCGCTTACGCTTCCTCCCGTGGGATTGAAGCGCACGGTATAGGTATTCTCGCGCCACTTCGCATTGAGCGTATGGTTGCGGTCGACATTAACCGTCGAGTCCGCGGTCACTTTTTCTCCGCTGTCGGTATACCAGCCGTCAAAAGTATATCCCGGTTTTGTCGGCAGAGGAAGATTTCCGTATTTTTTGCCGTATGTAACACCAATCGGGCTGACCGCGCTGCCGCCGTTTGAGTTGAAAGACACCGTATATTCTCCTGCGGTCCAGCGCGCATAAAGCGTATGATCCTCGGAATTATTGACGGTATCGCTGCTTGTTATCTCCCTGGTATAAGCCCTCGACAAATACCATCCGGAGAAGGTATAACCGTTTCTTGTCGGCGTCGGCAGGGAGCCGTAAGGCTTCTCATAATATTTGGTCTCTGTCGTGGATCTCGATCCGTCGCCGTAATCAAACGTAACCTTTACGGGCTGCGGTCCCTTGCTGATATAGACAACAATCGTGCTGCCCTTCGGGACATTCATTCCGCCCTCCGGCGAAGTTCTGATAACAAGTCCCTCTTCGACTTCGGAATCATATATCTGTCTGAATTCAACCGTAAAGTCGCCAAGTTCCTCTTTTGCTTCGTTTTTGCTCATGCCGGCAACAACCGGAATAAACACGGTCGGCTCTGCCGTTGCATAAAATACCGTTATAGTATCGTCAACGGAAGCAACCGTTCCGCTGGGCGGATCCTGCGAGATAACCTCATTTTCCGGATACGAATCATTCTCCTCCGGCATAGGCACAACATTATTGAAGCCTGCCTGCGAGAGCGCTATAAGTGCTTCGGAGAGATCCTTGCCGACAACACCAGGAACCTCTGAGGGAGCCTGTCCCTTTGAATAATAGATTATAACCGTATCTCCGGCTTTCAGCGTGGTACCCGCCGTTATCGTATTTCCGTCTGCGGTCACGATACGGATTATTGTTCCCTTTGTCGGATATTCGCTGCTGTACTCTTCTCTGGTCTGAACATTGAGTCCCTTGCTCTGGAGATAGGCTTCGACATTCGAACTGCCAAGGAATTCTTCGTCGATTCCGAATCCGTCATAGCTTTTTCCGAATGTTATTGTTCCGTCTTCCGAGACCTCAAGCTCATAGTCCTTTTCCGAACCTGCACTCTTGTTATATCTGACAACCGATCCGATGGTCAAATATTCACCTTCACTGTGATCCTGTTCTATAACTATATTCTCGTTTTCTTCGCTGAACTTCTTTACGCCGAAATCCAGACGCAGCTGTCCATCCCTGAACTCCGGCTCGGACTTCGCCTTCTCTTCCGATTCACCGACGATATTGGGAACGCGGACGAAACCTTCTATATTGCCGGCATTAAACATTGACTTGAAGTTTATGACACCGGTCAGTGTCAGCACACCGACCGCTATCGCCACAGTAAGCAGCGACGGGACAAGAATTTTGAGCCATAGCGGCCACGAATAGATATCTATCTTCTTTATCTTTCCGTATCTTCTCTTCGCCGGCGGATCTGCATTGAGCTCCTCGATAAAGGTTTTGATATCCGGTGTTCTGTCCTCCACGCGGACATTCATCGCGTTGAGAATTGCCACTTCGCGGTTTCTGGAAATATTTTTTACAAGCTTATGCGGCTCAATAAGAATATCCTTGTTCTGGTTCTCGTATTTTGCCCTGCGTTCCATAGCGTCCGGAGGTGTTTTGCCGGTTATCATCCTGTAAAGCGTTGCCGCTATGGCATAGACATCGGTATACGGACCCTGATCTCCCCTGCTTCTGTACTGCTCCTCGGGCGAATATCCGGGTTTTATAATTACCGTAAGGCTTCTGCTGTGAGACGTCGTTGCATATCTTGAAGCTCCGAAATCGATAAGCTTCACCGATCCGTCCTTCGTCAGGAATATGTTATCCGGTGCGATATCTCTGTGGAGAAGTCCCTCGGCGTGAACGGTCTGGAGCGATTCCATAACGGGCATAAGCATATTTATTGCTTCGTCCTCGGGAATGGTTCCGACCTGGCCGAGATATTCTTTCAGCGTGATTCCGTCCAGATACTCCATGATAATATATGCAGTTTCATTTTCCTCGAAGCTGTCAAATATTTTTACAATTCCGGCTTCGTTCTGGAATTTAGCCAGTCTCTTCGACTCCTCGACGAACTTTTTCAGACCGTCACGGAACTGTTCGCTCTTATCGCCGTTGAAAACCGTTACCTGTGACTGACCGGGCATTCTTGTTGAGAACTCGCCGGGAAGATACTCCTTTATTGCAACTTTCTGCTCGAGTTTTCCGTCCCAGCCTATATATGTCACTCCGAATCCGCCGTATCCGAGAACTCTGCCGACAATATATCTGTCGTGCAGCAGCGTCCCGGGCTGCATATGTATTGACTCCTCAGCCGGCGTTCCGCATACATATCCGCAATGCGGGCATACATTGAGCGCATCATCATACTGTTCCATACACCCCAAACATCTTTTCACTGTTATTCCTCCTCAAAAGTAAAGTTAGGATATATATCCGCCACCGCGCCGAATTTTGCGCTGTTGAGTGCATCGACGCTAACGGGTATTTTGTCAGAGCACAGCTTGCTCAGATAATCATTATTGAGCATATATCTTAAAAGTTTTTCAGCAGCTTTCTTTTCTGCCTGCGACGTTCTGTCAGATATGCTCCATTCATATGTAAATTCACAGAACAAAGGATCTTTTTCCGGGTATACACATTTGAAAGAAAATTTTTCGTTTCTATAGTTAAGGGCGGTAATAGGATTCAGCATCTCTATTGAAGAAACAAGAACCGTTCCTGACAGATCGTCCGCCTGAGAAATTTCACTGAAATCACACATCTCTATATTTCCGAAATTCTTTGTTATTAAGTCGGACATTCCAATATCGGACTTAACATTCTGCGCAGAGAAATCTGAAATATCATAAAAATACTGATCCGTATAACTTTTTCCGAACATATATGCAACCGGCAGATTCACTGCAAGCGGCATACGTTTTTTTGTATTGTAAATTTTGTTATAGTTTTTCTTGAGAAGCTCACAGCTTTTAAACTCGGAGGAGCTTATGACCGCATCCAGGGGTTCCGCGTCGGAATCGGTTATATCTTCGGAAACTCCCGTGCTCTCATACAAATCGGGTTTTCCCCCGCTGTCCGATTCCAATGCCTCTTTGAGGCGGGATTCATACTCTTCCTGCGTGAAAGAAACAACTGTGACCGTTACCTTTTCGTTGCCCTCCTGCATTTTGAAGTTATTTTCGCATATTGTTTTCAGGATATCATTTTGATCATGTTCCCGAATAACCCAAACCGTTATATCTGCGGCCTCAAGATATTCATTCGCCTTCTGACTGGAATATATTTTGAACGTGACGGCAGACACAACAGCAACCACAATACACGCAGCCATTATGCCAAGGAATTGTTTCAGCTTTCTGACCTTTTTCTCTTTTGAAAGCGGCATAACCTTTCTTTCGCCGCTCAGAGCGCGCAGAAAATCGTCGACATTTTTAAAGCGCATATGGCGTTCTACAGCCATTGCTTTCATAACGGTGTTGCTCAAATTTTCCGAAACCGCGGGATTGAGTTCATTGACCGGCACCAGCTCGTCCGATATTTTTCTGTTTGTTGATTCATCCGGTTTAACGCCGGTGAGCATCATATAAAGAGTCGCGCCGAGCGCATAAATATCAGTCCACGGGCCTATATTCTTTGTGTTATCGTACTGTTCCGGAGGTGAGTATCCCGGCTTGAGAATAATATCAATGACATCATCGGTGCTGTCCGCAAGCTTTGCTGCGCCGAGATCCATCAGCTTTATTTTGATCTCCTTGCCAGTACAGATAAAAATATTATCCGGCGCAACATCTCTGTGAATTATATTTTCGGCATGCAGGGAGCTCAATGCCTTTCCGACTTCAGTTGCAATAACTATAGCGAAATCCACATCGATTTTTCCGCCCATCTGGTTCAGATAATCATTAAGTGCCATTCCGCGCAACAGCTCCATGACTATATATGCCGTATTATTTTCTTCAAAGAACTCAAAAACATTCGGTATACTTCTGTGCGATCCGAATTTCGCCATATTTTTGGCTTCGGCAAGGAAACGTTCTTTTCTGTAATCGAACTCATCTTTTGAGTTCTTTGAAATGATAACGTTCTTCAGCCCTTCTGCTCGGGTGACAAGTCTGCTGATGAAGAACTCTTTGACAGCCACTATTGTTTCCAGCTTCGTATCCCAGGCTTTGTAGACGATGCCGAAGCCGCCTGCACCTACCACTTCACCTACTATATATCTGTTTGCAAGCATTGTTCCCGGAGCAAGATATATCGGTTCTTCAGCCTTTGTTATTTCAACGTGTCCGCAATAAGGGCAAACCGAAAGGCTTTCGTTGAACTCCTTAAAACAGGAAAAACATCTCTTCATGTTATTGCTCCTTCTCCTCATAATCGCTCCACGAAAAACTTTCATCGCATAACGGAACGAACATGAATTTGCTTGAACCTATTTCTATGATATCCTTTGCGCTTATAATCTTGGTTTCAAAGACATCGTCATTGTTGAGATATGTAAGACCGCTTCCGTCCCCTGGCTGAAGATAGAAGTTTCGTTTCTTCGGCTCATAGATAATCAACGCATGTTTTGACCGCGAAACAGTGTTGTCTCCACTGATTACTATCTTGTTTTCCGTGCTGCGCCCGATTGAATTTTTGCCGGAAACAATCGAAAAGCTGTCTCCAAAATGCGGGCCGCTCACACATACAAGCCACCCGACGACCGGATCAACCGGACCTTTTGGTGTATCACTGCTCAGCATTTTCTTGTTTGCTGCACTGAAATAACTTATGGTTTTTTCGTCCGTATTTGCAGAAACCTTTTTGACTGCATCCAACAGTGAGGGTCTGCTCTGCTCCGGTTCCGCCGCTGCCGATTCACTTTTGTCCGATTCTCCGCTATCCTTCTCCGAAGCATTTGCAGAGACCGAAGGCTCCGGCACTGAATTTACTGCCGTATTTACGGCGGGCTCTTTGTCCTCGCGGCTGCTTTTGTTCACATTCCAGAAATCGATGGTCTTCTCTGAATTCGGTTGTCCTCCTATGGGCTGCAGACCGCCGCCGCCCGTCGTCCCGCTCACCTGATTACTATATACCGGCATTTTTTTACCGCTTTGTGAAAAGGACTCGGGCATGCTGACAGGGTTTCCCCTTGATACGGGTTCTGCCGCCCTTTCTTCCGTATTTTTCTTCTTATGAAACAGACCGCCGAATTTGGGCGATCCCGAGGATTTTTTCCCGGAATCCGAAAAATTGTTTGCTTTTACACCGGCGCCGCAAATTGGGCAAACATCATACATATCGCTGTCGAAATAATGATTGTTGGTGCACATCGTGACATTCATGACAATTCCTCCATCATTTGATTTTTAAAACCGCTATTGTTGTATTATCTCTGCTGATCCCGTTTTTTGTTGCCGTCTTTTCGGCTTTTATCTCCAACGCCATCGCAGTTTCATTGACATTACTGAAATTATTGACAATATTCAGAATATCCGCATCGGGCAATACTTTATATAATCCGTCGGACATTATCACCAGCCTGTCGCCCGGCAATAGTGGCAGCGGCAGATTGTTATAATCAACAAGCGGCGAACCGGAAATGCCCAAAAAGCTGATTAGTGCTTCACCTTTCAGGTTTTCGGAATTAAATTCCTCACGGTCTATCATTCCGGCATTAAGTTTTTCAAGCAGTACGGTTGTATAGTTATGATCCTGCGTTATCTGTGCAAAATCTCCGTCTCTGAAAAGATACAGTCTGCTGTCGCCAACGGAGTTCCAATACAGATTTCTGCTGCTATCCAACATAACGGCGACCAGTGTACTTCCCGCATTCAACTTTTCGCCGGAGGCTGTTTTCAAATTGAGTACATCCGCATTGGCCAAAGCTGTACATTCCTCCAAAAACGGAATTATTTCATAGTTTTTTGGTGCACTTTTATATTGTAATATAAATCTGTTCACCGCCGCATTGCTCGCCAGACGGCCTCCCTCGTGACCGCCCATTCCGTCGCAAACAATAATCAGGCTTCTTTCATCATCGAGCATATAGCCAAAGTCGTCCTGTTGATCCGTTCGGTCGCCCATCACCGAAAGAACTGCAAGCGAGCATATGGGATTTTCACAATAAGCTGTTCTTTTCTGCATATGCTTCTCCTCCCGGTTATTTGTCGCACCACACAGCTATCGCCGAAAAATTATCCATATTTCTGTCTTTGCCGCTTTCCTTAACGACCTGAACCATGCTGCTCAACCAATCTTCAACGGTTGCAGATGTCTTCAAAAGTGCGCACATATCTTTTTCTTCTATCAGCTCCCAAAAACCGTCTGAGCAAAGAAGAAACGCTCGACACTTTTTAAGCGGCACCGGCTTCATCAGATCAAACATTGGCTCGTCCCATTCTATACCCATAACTCTGAGAACGATGTTTCGATCAGGGTGATTACGTATCTCGGATTCCTTTATGTCTTTGGAAAGCACAAGCATTTGCGGAATGCTGTGATCCAATGTTCTTTTATAGACCTTGTTTTTTCCGAATATGTAAACTCTGGAATCCCCCACATGACCGATATAAGCGTTTTTTTCATCTGTCACTAAGGAAACAGCCGTCGTCTTCATTTTGTGCCGAGCTTTCAGCTCAATTTGTTTGGCCATAAGAATATCCTGAGCCGCCATAAAAGCTGATGCGAGAAAATCCGATGAGTTGCCGCTTTTTTTAAATTGATTCTTGAAAACCTCTGCAACCAGTGAAGACGCCGCATCTCCCATACCGTGACCGCCAAGTCCGTCGCAAAGGACAAAACAATGTTCGTTTTCTTTGCTGCAAACCCCTATTGAATCCTCGTTGACGGCCCGGTCTCCGCGATCTGTAAATAATGCATATGTCAAATTCATTTTTTTGCTCTCTGTTTCCGTTTATTTTTCATCTGCCAACTCGTTGAGACGGCTTCTGTATGCCTGAACCTCAGAATTGATAAATCCGACAAAATCAATTGACTCAATGTCGTCATGCATAAACAAAAACATTATCTCGCTGTCGATATATCCCTCAGGAAAGGGAACTCCGACATAATCGTATATATTCTCATCATCCTCGCGCTCAACCTCTGTCCCGATAACCATCAATTTTTTCTCTGCATCGGTCAAAGTTATAACGCTGCCTATAGGCAGCAGCCTGCTGCTTTCCATAACTTCTTATAGCCCCTTTCAATTATCTATTACCAATTTTCCTAATTTGTATGCAGATCTGAATGTTTTATATATTCTTCTGCAGCACTCATATAATATATTTCCGTCTGAACTCGGATCTATTTTCATAAGTTTCCTTATAAAAAATTCCGGATCCATGCTGAACGAAATCTTGTTGTCGAGCACGTCACTGTATGTAGCCTCACCCCATATCGGCGACAGCTTCGGCTTGCCTGTAAGAACTGTGTTGGCCTTCCCGAAGGCTGAAATCATTTTATCGAGCCCGTCAAGGAATGTTACCAAATCCACACCCGTATATACCAATTTTCCTATAAGGGCACCGACTTGAGCGTTTCCTAAAAAGTCTTTTCCAATGCTCTCTCCGTTTTCAATCAGAAGGTCCTTAAGCCAATTGACGCCGACTTCTTCATATAACCCTTCAGAGAGAAGACACATATCTGCCGTGTTATTCACAAAATCGTTTGTGCCGCTTATAAGCATAACTACGCCGATCGGAATTCCGCCGGCAAAACAAGCAGCTATTCCGCCGGCAATTTTTGTGATAGCCTTTCCCTCGCCTAAAATAGCTTTTCCGTAATGCCAGACTTTAAAAGTATTGCCGCGCGCGTCATAATCCTTTTTGAGCACAGAATAAATACTTTTTACTTTGTCTGCTATTGCATTCGAGCTTCCGACACACATCGCACCGAGACTTTTGATCAGCTCGCCCCTGTCTCTCGCCTCAACCCGACCGTCATATTCGGTGTACGGTATTCTGCCGCCGCCCGATCCCCCGCCAAAGCCTTTCTTTCTGACTCCTACCGCAGCAGCAGGCACTGAGCGCCTAACCCGCTGTTCCGTGCGGTAATATTTATTGGCGCTGCTATCCGCAAAAGAGTTTATCCGGTCAATTTTTTGCGACACCGACTTTAATTGGGAGTCTATATTTCTGAATTTCGCGGATAGATCGCCCTTATTGATTACTTTTGGATCTATCCTATTTTTTATAGACCGGATGTTTTGATTTGCAGTCGTAACTGTTTTCTTTGCCTTTTTCGCCTGACTGCCGGCATTGAGAACAGCCGGAACATTTATTTTTATTGTTCCCATCAGCGCTCACCCCCTTAAATCTTATATCCGCGGTCTTATCGCCGCGCATTATCCCATATACGGCGTTTGCTCTCCATAAGGTCTTTGCTCTTTTCAAGCTCTTCGTTAAGTTTTTGAATTCTTTCAAAGTTCTCAAAAATTTTTGAAACCCTCAACAGAGCATCGAATTCGCCCGGAGCGTCATCATCATTTTTTGTTAACCGCTCCAGCTCTTTCTTCTTTTTCTTGTATTCCGCTTCCGCTTTTTCAAAATCGGACTTGGCCTTGGCAATTCTCTGAGCCTTTGCCCTGGCAGCAGCCTGAGCCTTTGCTCTTGCCGCAGCATCTTCTTCCCTCTTGACTGCCGCCGCCGCCGATTTTATAGCGTTGCTTAAAGAAGTGAGCCGATTAATAACATCGTCTATCTGCCTGACTACCTGATCGATACCCTTTGAGACATACCTGACCTCTGCACCGCTCCAGTTTGCGGCAAGTGACGATTTATAATCTGTCAATTGTGTTTTTGCCCGTTTGAGACCGGCTATCTGATTTGTTATCTGATTCGCCTGATCCCTTGCTGCATTTACATTTACAGCCATATGTTCAACCTCTCTAAGCAATTATCTCGGCGTTCCGCATTTCGGACAGACTCCGTATTTAGAGCTGAACGGCGCAGAACAATTTTTGCAAAAAACTATTCTCACATCCTGATTGTTGGGATACGGCGTTTTCTGCGCTTTACCCCTGTTTGACACCGACCTCGTTTCCTTGCGGTCCTGCATCGAACCGGTACCTTCCCTACGTATTTTCAAAAGCATTGAAATTGTAACTGCGTGAAGCGCCATTGAAATACCGAGAAGCACAAAAATTATTATAATTTGAATATACAAATCCGTGACCTCCACATGAATAAGTGCATTTGACTAAATTGAATAAAACGCATAATCCATTAACGACTTTTTGTCAAAGTAAGCAACCGATTGATTTTCAAGGCCTTTTTCAACGGTAACCGATATTTTTTGCTCATAGAACCTTGTCTTCTTTTTGTTGCGTTCAATTATAACTGTTATCTCCGTTGAGCCCTCGTGTTTCGCTACTATACTTATTGTTTTTTTAGTTTTATTATATCTGACTTCGGCTATGTTGGGATCTGCTATACTTACTTTGATACCGCCCTTATTTTTAATATCCTTATCGCTTAATGGAAGTGATGTTATTGATACGCTTTCCTCGTCACCTTCGCGAACTATGCTTTTGTATTTTTCAAGATATATTTTTCCCTGACCGTTAACCTCAACAGCGGTTTGTCCGCTGCCGTCTCGTGTACAGTTTGACATATATTTTCCGTCTTCAAAGTGCGACGAGTGTGACCACAGGTTTATAGGCTTAAACATTGAAACCGATTTTGCTTTCAGGGTTTTAATAACAAATTTACCCACTTTGCTTTTTTCTGTCAGCAAATTTCCTTCAAAGCTCAAATTATAATCAATACCTATGCAATACTTTAGATCACCGCTTTTACTCCATTCATCCGCCGTATATTTGGTAACATACACATATCCGGATTGCGGTTTTTCATCATGAGAAAAGAATCTTGCTTCGGCATCAATCTCAAATTTAGCTTTTATCTCTCCATCTATAATCGGATCGCCAAAATAACCAACATTAGGATTCAACGCGAGCGCTATTGTAACATTTGCATTGACATGTGAATCCGTGTCTGTCGTTGACAGGTTTGCTGTATTTGCTCTGTAACTGAACCAGCTTGTCTTTTTTATGGTAAGTTCATATGCATTGCTCTGCATAATCTTCAGATTTATTGTTCCATCAAACCTGATTTCCAAATATAATGTTGCGCCTATAGTAAATCCGCTACCCAACGGAATTATAACCTGAGCCAGCTTAATGCTTTTTGACCCACCGGCAGAACTTCCGGTAAATCTCGCGTTTTTAATATTAGCAAAAAAATTACCGGATACTTTTTTATCTTTAAAGTCAATTTTAAGTCCGCCGTTTCCGTTATTTGCAGGGCTATATCTGAACTCCGCTTTAGCATTTGCAGTAAACTCCGTTTTATATGAGAGTTTCACATTTCCCACCGCTTTTTTACTAAGCAACAGTTTTCCGACATTATGGACACTGACATTGAAATCACTTATTGTTGCCGAGAGTTCAATGCTTGGGTCTATTGCCGGATTTCTCCATTCCTGTTTTGAATAAATCGGGTCGTTTATTTTAAAAGTGTGCCCGAAAGTGACGGTTATTCCGTTGTTGTTTGCGGCCGGTTTTATGCTCACGCCCTCAGGAATATCTTTGGAAGGAATTGTCTGTATTTTTTCATCTTCATCTTTAGGATTACTTACCGGACTTATTGTTTTCTTTGCGTTTATTCCCTGATTTTCGGGCTCATCTTTCAGAAATTGTTCCGCATCGCAGTCATATCCGGTTATCGTTACCATTACCCCGACATAATTGACATCTGTAATTTCAACCGATATCGGTTTTGAATAAGAAAGGCCTCTGGTTAAAGATTGTTGTGCTCCCGCCTTTGGCATCACAACAATCTTACCGACTTCATATGCCTCTATATTTTGCTGATAAGCAGCTTTACTTATTTGAAAGGAAATTTTTCTGCGATTTGCGGGACCGTCAAGAAATTCAGTTTCTGTATTTATTTCTTTGTCGCAAAAGACAGTCTTTGGCCTTTCGCCGCCATCTGTATCAATACTCTCTGTCGATACAGCATCAAATTCTTTATAATCATATATTTTTACGCTCTTATCGATAACCTGAACGTTATCTTTATATGAGACCTTTAACTCGCCTTTTTCATACTGACTGTTTGCCTCAACTTTAAACATTCTGTTTATAGCATTAAGACATTCCTCTGCCGTCATTTTTTCATTTCCATCAAAATATCCCTTGTTGAGTTCGAATATTCCCATTCCTACGGCATCTTTTACTGCTTGTTTATCATGACAGAATAAAATATCTTTAACCTTTATATCATCGCATGTTTTTCTGTATGTCATAAAATTTACGCAGGCATCTGCAACTATTTCCTTTGTTACATAGCCTGTAACATTCTTTACCTGACCTTTATCCAAGAGCTCCCATTCAAGCATAATCTCAGACTCAATTTCATAGCCCTCTCCATTTTTCAATTCTTCCATTGTATGATTTTCAGAATAGAGATTGGTCTGTTCAATAAAAAGGCTGAAGAACTGGCCTTTTGTCATATAATAATCTTCATCCTCATCATTTCGACAGGCAACAAAAGACGACAGAACAAATATCGTACAAAAGAACAGACATAATACTTTTTTCAGGAGCCCCTTCATTTTCATTATTTTCACCTCAAAAAACTTCACAAACATGTGGACGGAAATACCCGCCCACATGTTTCACTTTTTTATTTGAACGCTTCGGCGTTTGCCTGGATGGCGCTCTCTGTTGACTCATAGGTCTGTGCCGTATTGACAAGAAACTTTGCATATGACTCAACAACGGTTTTGTACTCCTCAAACCTCGGTTTGAGAGCATTCATTGCCGCACGAATCTCTTCTCCGGCGTCGCTCTTCCAAGTTGAGCTGAGGTCGTTCATGCTCTTGTTTATCTCCTCAAGCTTTGTATCGAGCGCATTGTTGATGCTGCGGACTTTTTCAGCAGTATCTACCAGTACTTGCGTTGAAATCTGAATACCGTCTGCCATTTTTTACTCCCCCTTAATTAACAAGCTTGCGAGCCTCGGCAACAACGTTGTCCTGCGTGTCACGATAGCCCTTGGCGCTTTTTCTAAGGAAATCGGCATATTCAAGCATCAGAGTATGCATTTTTTCAAAATCATCTTTGAAACCTGCAATCTGATCAACAAATGCCACATTGTCCTTTCCGTTCCAGGTCGAAGCCATAGCGTTTGTTTCGCTGTAAAGCTGGTCATACTGTGTCTTGTAATCACCAGCCAGGCCTTCAATCTTGCCCGCCGTAGACTCCAACAGTTCAGGCGTCACCTGAATAATCTTTGCCATGTTAAATGACCTCCTTGATTTTTTATATTAACATCAGTCTTGATCCGTTCTTTATTTCCGTCTCCAGCACTGACAAGTTAATATCTATAATAGAACCGTCCCCGCGAAAACAAAGCACATTGTTTTCGTTGGCAATAAATCTTCCGTCCGACATCTCTGCCACCGACTTTTTTATCAGTTCAAGCACCGTATATACTTTTAGAGACACAGGGATAAACATGTCGTATGAAGAGTTTATTATCGGCACAAAAATATTTACAAGGATCTTGTCCATATCCGTCACTCCCTTTCAGCGGATGAAAGCAATTTTACAAGTACCGGACGATTCTTTGAAACGACATATCCATATTCCGAGCCTATGTCATCATAAAGGTCTGCGGTTATCTTACTTATCTTTATCGTATACTGATCCGCAAATCCGTCGCCAACCCAGATACCGTCGGAACCGCTTATGTGTTTTTTATACCAGGTATTATAATTCTGCGACATGAGCTGGCTCGCAGTGTCGAAAATAACAAAATGAATTTTGTAGATTTCTTCTGCCTTTTCGAGCAATACATTCAACTTGTCTTTGGAATCCGCAGACAGCTTTTCATAAAATCGCTTATAACCCAATATGACATAAATTCTGTCATCAAATCCGGCAAGCACCTCTTTTTCCATTCTGCCGTCCTTGTAGCTGTTATGCCGTTCGACCATCTCAGCGAAAACGTCTTTAACGACCTCGTCAAAATCCATATTCACAACGGAAAGCTCTTCTTTATAAATAAACTCTTCCGGGTCTATTACTGTTGTGTTTGCAATTTCAGACAAAAGCACGGAAAGTTCTTCGGCGAAGTTGATCATTTCGGGCAGCTCCTGCGCAACAACCGGAAGAACCACCTTATTTGTCAGATTTACAAACGAAATGTTCAAGCTGCTCTTCTCGACTCCGACAGGCACACGCGAAATATCCCTGATGTAATCGCCGACAAAGTCACAATCCACTGTATCGGGAAGAATAGGAACGCTCTTTGCAAATGAATCCGAATTTTTTGCAAGACCGTCGCAAAATTCAATAATTGTCTCTCGAAGATTGGCGCCGTCCTTTGCATAAGCGGTCTGGAACTCATAAACTCTGTCCATCGCAACCAATCCTCTTCCCTTATATGCAGAGGGAATCAGGCCGTCTGTTTTTCCGACTATGATTGAATAATCTGTTGCGTCGTTCAGCTGAAGCGTCATAACAACTCTGAAATTCTGCTGGGTACGGTACCTGATTGCATTTGTGCCGGTTGCGCTGACCGCAAAATAGATTCCGTATTTTACTCCGTCACGGCTTAAAACAGTAAAATCATCCTGAAAATCCTCGTACTGCTCCGCAAATCCGGAGAAATCGTTGAGCACAACCACAATGTTCGGAATAACCGTACCGCTGTTTCTGTAATAGCTTGCATAATCGCCGCCATAGTCAGAGAAAAGACTGCGTCTTTCATTCATCTCAGCCTGCAGCATCTTGAACAGGTTGGTAATCATTTCTTCATCTGCCGACGTCATGAACCCGCCGACCTGAGGCGCAGTTTCAAAAACCTTCAGAGTCTCCGAGCCAAAGTCGAGAATATACATATTAAGCTCTTCGGCCGTGTGATTCTTGATGAGTGAATAGCAAAGAGTTGTCAGGAAAGTAGCCTTTCCGTTGCCGGCCGAACCATAGATAAGACAATTTCCTTCTCTTGACAGCGGAACCGTAAGCAATCCCTGTTTCTGGTTGAACGGATCGTCATATTCGCCGACAATCGGTTCGAGATATACGCCGTGCGATAATGTGCCATACTTGCTTTCAAGACTGTCAATATATATTCTTTCGGGTATCGGTTCGAGCCACAACGGTCTGGCATACACATTTTCTTCTTTTGCAAGATCGGACAAATACTTTACAACCGACACTATCTGCTTTGTGCTCGCCTTTCCGATCTTCTTTTTCTGGCTGGGCATGACATTCATAACAACTCTTCCGATGTTGTCAATAACCTGAATGCTTGTATCTACCGTCTTTTCAATGACATCTGTAGGTATATAATCTGCACCGCACCATGCCGATTGACCAAGCGCAAACAATTCATTGTATCCGACCTGGAGATAAAACCTTCCCGTCTGTGTAAGCTCCGCTGCATCCGGGCATTTTATCATATCCTGACTGTCCGCCCGCTCCTGAACCTTGAGACAAACTCTGAATTTACTGTTGCTCCAGATTTGGTCGTCAACGACTCCGCTCGGCTTCTGCGTTGCCAGAATCAAGTGGATACCAAGGCTTCGTCCGATTCGTGCCGCGCTGATAAGCTGATCCATAAAGTCCGGCTGCTGAGTTTTCAACTCCGCAAACTCATCCGATATAATAAACAGGTGCGGGAGCGGCTCGGTAACAACTTTGTCTCTGTACAACTGCTGATATTTATATATATCCATTGTGCCTTCGTTCGTTATTCTCAATGCATCGTTAAATATGCTCTGCCTTCTGCGCAATTCACTTTGTATTGAAATAAGCGAACGTTTAATTGACGCTCCGTCAAGGTTGGTAATTGTACCCGCGAGATGCGGAAGTTTTATACAGCGATCCGCATTTTCAAATGCTCCCGCTAATCCGCCGCCCTTATAATCGATCAGGATAAATGACACTTCGTCCGGGTGATAGTTAACCGCCATAGACAGAATATATGTAATTATAAATTCTGATTTTCCCGAACCGGTCATTCCGGCAACCAATCCATGCGGTCCGTGATACTTCTCGTGAAGATCCAAGTTGAATAACTCGCCCTCGGAATTTACTCCCACAGGAGTTTGCAGGGTTTTTGTGGGGTTGTTTTCTCTCCATCTTGTCAATGAATTGAGATACTCAACCTTACCGACATTGAACATTTCAAGGAATGTTATCATAGACGGCATCGTGTACTGCTGTCCGTTTACATCCAGTTCGATATTTGCAAGCTTTTCGGAAACCCTTACAAAAATACTTTCATCCGCATGTTCTGCATCAAAAACTATCTGAGCCCCCGTTGTGTTATCTTTGTCGTACAGCTTTGTATTTCTGCCATTTACATGGATAACGGTCTTTGTTTCTTTCGGAAAATCGTTGAACTTTTCGCCGATAAACAGTGCACTGAATCCTATATTGCCTTTGCTGCTAAGCAGTTTGCTGAGCGTTTCGCATTTTCTGCTCAGTTTTCCGCTGGCGGATATAAGAACATAGTAAGGTGCAAAGTCCGCATAGCTCCTGTTATATTTGTCTTGGCGCACCAGAATGTTTTTTTCCATGAATGCCGAAATTTCTTTCACTTCGTCATCATCGGACGCAAAAAATCTTATTCTCTTATCGTCGCTCCAAAAGTGCGGAATATATTTTGTAAAAGCCCATTCATCTTCATCGCTCTTGTCAAGCAATATCATTATTTTCAGTTCGTCATAGCTGTGGAGTGCAACCAGCTGCAGAATAACGGACTTCATAAAATTATATGTTGCTGCTTTTTCTCCGTAAAAACCGACTGCGGCATTCTCCGTAAGCGACAGACTTATCGGCACATTATGCAGAACCTTCGGCTCTTCTGCCAAAGTAAGCATGGCATTTTGAAGAATATCATCATCCATCGTGAACTTTTTTTCGGGATACTTTACTTCCGCATCCATTTCAATTGTTCCGATTCCAAGACGCAGCTTTAAAAAATCTGCCTGACCCAGCACACGCTCCCACAGATTCGATTTCTCCATCATTACTCTGTCTGCACATTCACCCTGAGATGTCAGATTCTCGTTGAGAATATCGCTCTGCTCCCTCGAAAGCCGTTTGAACTTTTCACCGATCTCGCTTAAATATTCCAGATATTTTTCCTGACGTCTGTTTTCATTGGCGATACGCTGTTTCTTTTCATGTCTCTTTGTCAGGAGCGGCCAAAGTACCGTTCCAAGCAGCATACTGACCGACATGAGCAGCGTCGGAATTACGGACGCCATATTGCCCCCGTTTATTCCGTTGATGAGAGATATCAGTCCCGTACTTACAGATGTCATTCCCATTGTAATGGACGGTCCTATCATCAATGCAAGCGGAACTGTCTCTTCTTTTTCTAACGGCGGCGGCGGATCAATCTTTACCTCGGCATGCTCAATCTCTTTTCTAAAACGGGGCGAGCGGGAGAAAAACTGTTTTTCTGGCTGTTCGGGTATATTCTCGTCGCTATTTCTCGCAACCTGTGTTCTGCCGATACCGATACTGTCGGACTTGATTTTCAATTTTTCGTCCGGGTTGTTTAGGGCAATATAATTGCTGCCCACAACCATCTTCAGACCCATAATATAGATGAAGTCCCCCGGTTTGAGCTTTTTAGTCTCAATTCGGTAACCGTTTACATATGTACCGTTCTTGCTCGCAAGATCGCAAATTGACCAAGCTTCACCGTCAAACATAAGCCTGGCATGTTCATTGGATACAAACCGATTATTGAAGCAAAAATTATTGTTTGGATCCCTTCCGATAGTGAATACTGCCGGCTCTTTTGCAACAATCCGCGTAAGCGTCTGGCGTGTATAATCAATATTCTCGGCAAACAGGATTACTCGTTCGTCCGAATTTTCAATTTTTAAATATAGAAAGCTGGACGGTGTAAGTATGTGGTTTTTGAGCACATTCCCTTCTGTATCGAAGATTTTTACCATTTTGTTTTCTTTGAGAAACCATTTTTCATCAATGGCTTCAATGCTCGCCAATTGACGCAGTCTGCCCTTTTCATCCAAATCCGTAAGCCAATACTGCCCCTTGACTCTCTGAGGTAAAGTAAGGCTGAACATCTGTGTTGACTTAATAAGTGTAATTATCATTTCGTTTCCTCGCTGTCATTTTTTGCCGCAGACACATCTGTTTTCATGTGATTTCAAAAAGCATTTTTCTTCTGACTATTTTACAATATGGAGTGATTTTTGAACTCTCCGTTTTCATGCTTCTACCAGATATGTGCATATATTTTTTGTTTTTTACTCTTTAAATATAAATGTCTTTTCCAATATTCAGCACAATTTTTCCATATTATATGTATTCAGGCACATAATAGCAGAAAAAAATTTCTTTGTCCATAGAATCGGTACGAAACGCATTAAAAACGGTATGAACATGCACTTTTTGACTTTCTTTTTAACAGTGTTTTAAAAAAGTTAAAACTTCGACACCTATTTTTGTTTTTGGCACAATCCTCTGAGGCTTTATTTTGTCTCTGACAATATGATAATTTATTATTTTCAGGTGCCGATTTGTTGGTGATGTAAATATATTCTCATGTGCAGCATGCGTGCCTGCAAATTTAAATTAAAAAAGGCACTTGCAATTGCAAGTGCCTCAGTCTGTCGAAAAAGGCCCAGCAAGAGCTGAGCATTTTTTGAAAAATGTGGTAAAATAAAAGCGGTGATAAAATGATAGTAAAGCAGAGATAAAACCGCGAACAGGTAGAAATATTCAGCATAGAAGAGTTCGTACCGGCAGACCATTTGTTAAGGAAAATAGACAGTGCGATAGATTTCACTTACATATATGAAATAGTAGAAGATTTGTATTGTGCAGATAATGGCAGACCGAGCATAGACCCGGTTGTGATATTTAAAATGGTGTTGATACAGCATCTGTACGGATTGCCGTCACTCAGAAGAACAGTTGATGGAAGAAATCAACGAGGACAGAGCAGACCACGGCAAAAAGCCGTTTGACGGAACAAAAGCAACGGAAGAAAAAGCAATAAATGAATCAACAACAGACCCGGAAAGCGGAGTGTTTCACAAAGGAGAACACAAGAAATGCTTTGCATATACAGCACAGACAGGTTGTGACAAAAACGGCTATGTAATGGATGTAACGGTCAATTCGGGCAATGTTCATGACAGTGTGGCATTTGACGGATTATACGAAAGACTCATAGAAAAGAATCCTGAAATAGAAGCAGTAGTAATGGATGCAGGATACAAGACGCCGTGGATAAGCAAGAGAGTATTGGATGACAAGAGAATACCTGTACTGCCGTATAAAAGGCCGATGGGTAAACAAGACTTTTTTAAACCGTATGAATATGTATATGATAAATACTATGATTGTGTAATATGTCCCGAAAACCATGTGCTGAATTATGCTACAACAAACAGAGAAGAATACCGAGAATTCAAGAGCAAAACATATATATGCGAAAACTGCCCGTCAAGATACAAGTGCACAGAAAACAGCAAGTATGAGAAAACGGTAACAAAGCACATTTGGTCTGATTATCTTGAAAAGGTGGAAGACATCAGACACACTCCGATATACAAGGAAATGTATGAACGGAGAAAAGAAACAATTGAACGAGTATTTGCAGACGCAAAAGAAAAACACGCAATGCGATACACCCCTTACAGAGGCTTATCCCAAGTAACCAACTGGGTTAGGCTTAAATTCGCTGCCATGAATCTGAAAAAATATGCAGTTCACAGGTGGAAAAGGCTGAATGCACCTCAGCCATTTGCCGATTTTTCCTTGTTTTTAAATTTTTTGTTCTATTTCAACTTTAAAACTCTAAAACTCTCTTGAGCTTTAGGGTTTTTCTACAGACTGAGCGCCTGCATTGCAAGTGCTTTTTTGCGTTTTACAGATAAAGTTTCGGTGAAATATCCCGCCGACGCGGGATGTGAAATGTTTGCCTTGCGGCAAACGTAAAATATCGCTCCTTCGTCGCAATGTGAAATAAAATTTGCCCGCGTTCGCGCAGCGAACATTTCACGCGAACTATCGCATTTCACACGCCGCAGGCGTATTTCACTTGCCCGCAAGGGCAAATTTCACTGAAAAAGGCACTTGCAATTAATCGCCGTGCCGAATAAAGCCACTATAAGCTTTAGCGAAATCGCTCGCCTTGCTCGCGGTGAAATAATTTACTTCGTAAATTGTGAAATTTGATGCTGCGCATCAAGTGAAATAAAATTCGTTCCTTCATATGCCGCAGGCATATTTCACATTTGCGAGGCAAATATTTCACATCGAAGATATTTCACTCGTTCCGTAGGAACGAATTTCACTTAAAAGACTTCAATTCTTTGCAAAAAATATCTTTGTATATCTATGACGCTTTGATATTACATTGCTTCTGTACTACTTAATCAAAGCACAAGTGAAATATCCCGCCGATGCGGGATGTGAAATGTTTGCCTTGCGGCAAACGTGAAATATTGCTCCTTCGTCGCAATGTGAAATGAAATTTGCCCGCGTTCGCGCAGCGAACATTTCACGCGAGTTATCGCATTTCACACGCCGCAGGCGTATTTCACTTGCCCACAAGGGCAAATTTCACTGAAAAAGGCACTTGCAGTTAATCGCAGTGCCGAATAAAGCCACTATAAGCTTTAGTGAAATCGCTCGCCTTGCTCGCGGTGAAATAATTTACTTCGTAAATTGTGAAATTT